>Ga0163144_10000062_pt1 | contig 234348 bp, 235 predicted proteins | sample OliLak19BULKMAT1_FD_123175 | JGI IMG/M metagenome (GOLD analysis project Ga0163144, IMG submission 123175) | Freshwater microbial mat bacterial communities from Lake Vanda, McMurdo Dry Valleys, Antarctica - Oligotrophic Lake LV.19.BULKMAT1 | ecosystem: Environmental > Aquatic > Freshwater >... | reverse complement strand
GGGATAGCAGCGTAAGGCGCGAACCGCGGGAGGACACAGGACTTTACAGGCAAAGTCCGCACGCGGTCGGGGGACCTATCCAGGAGAGTGAAAAACCTCCCCGTGACGGCCCGATCGAAAACGATTGCAACGGGGCGCGTGCGACGCGCGGTGTTGGTCAGCGACGGCCAGCGCCAACTTAGAGAATATCTCGGCGCTTCCTACGCGCCCCGTCTCCCGCCTTGGCGAAGGCGGACTGCTTGGCGGCGAAACTGCGCAGGGCAATGCCCGAGCGGAGCTGACATTTGGCGTGCGCCGCTTATGGCGCCAGCGCGCTCAATACACCCGCTTCTTCGGCGGGATGTATTCGACTTCGTTGGTCATCGTGTTGGTGTGGACCGGGCGATAATCAATCGTCGCTTTGCCGGTATTCATGTCGAGCCAGGCGAGCGTGTGCTTCATCCAGTTGGCGTCGTCACGATCCGGGAAATCTTCGCGGGCGTGGGCGCCGCGGGACTCGGTGCGGTTAAGGCCGCCGGTGACTGTGACGATGGCTTGCGCCATGAGATTATCGAACTCGAGCGTTTCGACGAGATCGGTATTCCAGATCATCGAGCGATCCGTGACGCGCACGTCCGGCGCCTTGGCCCAGAGCTTGGCCATGCGCTCAACGCCTTCTTGAAGCACCGGGCCCGTGCGATAGACGGCGCAGGTATCTTGCATCGTACGCTGCATTTTATCGCGCAGCTTCGCGGTGGATGTGCCGCCATTCGCATTGCGGAATTTATCGAAGCGCGCGAGGTGCGACTCACCGGCGTTTGCGGGCAGCGTCGGTTGCGAGGCGTTGGCCTCGAGCTTGGCGGCGCACCGCAGGCCAACGGCGCGGCCGAAGACGACAAGATCAATCAGCGAGTTAGAGCCGAGACGATTGGCGCCGTGCACGGAAACGCACGCCGCTTCGCCGACAGCCATCAGGCCCGGCACGACGCTATCGGGATCGGCGCCGACTTTGGTCAGCACCTCGCCATGATAGTTCGTGGGAATGCCGCCCATATTGTAGTGAACGGTCGGCAGCACCGGGATCGGCTGGCGCGTGACATCGACGCCAGCGAAAATCTTGGCGCTTTCGGAAATGCCCGGCAGGCGCTCGTGCAGCACTTTCGGATCGAGGTGATCCAAGTGCAGATTGATGTGATCCTTGTTCGGGCCGACGCCGCGGCCTTCGCGAATTTCCAGCGTCATGGCGCGGCTGACCATGTCGCGCGGCGCGAGATCCTTCACGGTCGGCGCGTAGCGCTCCATGAAGCGTTCGCCGTTCGAGTTGGTGAGGTAGCCGCCCTCGCCGCGCGCGCCTTCGGTGATGAGGCAGCCGGCGGGGAAAATGCCGGTTGGGTGGAATTGCACGAATTCCATGTCTTGCAGCGGCAAGCCTGCGCGCAGAACCATCGCGCCGCCGTCGCCAGTGCAGGTGTGCGCACTCGTGCAGGAGAGATAAGCGCGGCCATAGCCGCCAGTGGCGAGCACCACGGTTTGCGCGCGGAAGCGATGCAACGTGCCGTCATCGAGCTTCCAGGCAGTGACGCCCCGGCAGACGCCGTCCGCGTCCATGATCAGATCAAGCGCGAAGTATTCGATGAAGAAATCGACGCTGTGGCGCAGCGACTGGCCATACATTGTGTGCAGCATGGCGTGACCGGTGCGGTCAGCCGCGGCGCAGGTGCGCTGGATCGGCGCTTCGCCGAAATTCTTGGTCATGCCGCCGAAAGCGCGCTGATAGATTTTGCCTTCGTCGGTGCGGGAGAACGGCACGCCCCAATGTTCGAGCTCATAGACCGCAGCCGGCGCGTTGCGCGTCAGATATTCGATGGCGTCCTGATCGCCCAGCCAGTCCGAGCCTTTGACGGTGTCGAACATGTGCCACTGCCACTTGTCCTCGCCCATATTGCCGAGCGCGGCGGAGATGCCGCCTTGCGCCGCGACAGTGTGCGAGCGGGTCGGGAAAACCTTGGTGACGCAGGCGGTTTTGAGGCCCGCTTGTGCAGCACCGAGCGCGGCGCGAAGGCCGGAGCCGCCGGCGCCTACGACAACAACGTCAAAGGTGTGATCGATCCAATTGTAAGCGGCCAAAGGATCAGACTCCGAAATTCAAGGACAGCACGGCGAAGACAGCGCCTGCACCAAGTACGAGCGGCACGCCCGCATTGATCAGCAGCAGCGCCACTTTCGTGAACGGGCGATGGATATAATCGAGGATCACTTCCTGCATGCCGAGCGACATATGATAGAGGCTGGCGATCACAAGCAGGATCGTGCCGACCGCGTTGAACGGATCGGTGAGGAAATCGATCGTGGCGAGATAGCCGCCGTCGCGAATCGCCAACGATGCGCTGACCACGAACCAGGGCGCGAGCAGTGCGAGCGCGATGGAGGTCCAGCGGATCGCGATGAAATGGCCGGTGCCCTCGCCCGAGGCGCCGTGATGGCGAACGCGGCCGAGCGCACTGCGCATGCGGGTGGTTGGTCCGCTCATCGTCAGGCTCCGAAGCTCAGCAGCGCCCACAGCCCGATGGGCGCGGCGATGGCGAAGAGAATGGCGAACCAGGCGCTGGTGTCAGCGTCAGTCGGTGTGAGGCCCATGCCGGTGTCGAACACGAGGTGACGGATGCCGTTGGCAAGATGATAGGCGAGCGCAGCGACAATGAGATAAAGCACCGTCTGGCCGTACCAAGTGGTGAAATGCGGCGCGATCTGCGCGTAGGTCTCCTGACCGGCGGCAGCGGCCATCAGCCAAAACGCAAAAAGGATTGCCGCGCCGTAAAGCCCGATGCCGGAGAACCGGTGGAGGATCGAACTCGCCATCGTCGCGTGCCAGCGCCAGACCGAAAGATGCGGCGAAATCGGTCTGTCTTCCGGGCGGGGGGCGCCGGCCATGCGAGCCTCTTGGTGCTTGATATAGTGCGCAGAATCTGGCGCCGGACATTAGGCGCGGAGGCCTCCAAGTCAATCAATCGAATTGCCGCGCCATTCGTCGCGGCAGCGCTGGATTGCGGGCGTGGCCCGGGTAAGATTTGCGTCCGGGGGAGATTTTTCATGATCCGAGCACTAGCCGTCTGCGCGGCCATTCTGGTGACCGCCGCCAGCCCGCCCGCATACAGCCAACAGCGCAACAACCGCGCCTTGGCCAACGTGGTGTCGGCTTATGAGCAGATGTCGCGCCGCTACGACCCTATCACCTCGGCGTCCGAGGGGGACCGCGCGGCCTTACGGCGTATGCCGGATGCGTCGCGCGAGGGCGACCTTGCCTATCGCACTGAGCTAGTCGCGCTCAGGGCGCGGCTTGAGCGCGTGCCGACACGCGGGCTGAACGACGACGACGCGCTCAATCGCTCCTACCTTCTTCGCGTGATCGACCAGACCATCGAAAGTATCGACCTCGACTTCAGCCGCGCTTCGTTCGGCAATGGCGGCGGCTTCTTCTCCGCAGGCTCTTACCTCGCCTACACCACGCCGATCCAATCTGGCGATGATGCGGAAGCCTGGATCGCCCGCCTCGAAGCGCTGCCTACCTATTATCAGCAAGGCCTCGCCAACGCCCGCCGCGGGATCGCCACCGGCTACACCCAGCCGCGCATCGTCACTGAGCGCGGCCTTCAAGTGGCGCGCGCTCAGCTCGATACGTTGGAAGACACGTTGCTGACCCCGCTGGCGACGATGCCTGACACAATCCCGTCTGCGCAACAGGAGCAATACCGTGCACGGGCGCGCACGATCGTCCGCGAACGCATCCTGCCCGCGCATCGCGAAGCCGTGACGGCGATCGAGCGCGAATATCTGCCGGCGTCGCGACCAGGCTTGGGCTTGCGCTCCGTGCCAGGCGGCGAAGATCTCTATCGTTATCTCGTGCGTTCCTACACGACGACGGAGATGACGCCCGAGGAGATTCACGAACTCGGCAATCAAGAAGTGACGCGCATTCGTGCGCTTATGGAAGCGGAAATTCGCGCCAGCGGATTTCGCGGTGACTTCGCAGCCTTCCAACGCTTCTTACGCACGGATCGCCAGTTCTACGCGCAGACGCCGGACGATCTGGTGCGCCACGCATCCGAGATCGCGAAGCGCGCCGACGGAGAATTGCCACGCCTGTTCGGCACGCTGCCGCGTCTCTCTTACGGCATTCGCGTCATTCCAGCGGATCAGGCCGAAGGCTCGACCACCGCGTACTACACGCAAGGCAGTGCGGCGCTTGGCCAATCCGGCACTTATTGGGTGAACACCACGCGGCTCGATCAGCGCCCGCTCTACGAATTGCCGGCGCTGACGGTGCATGAAGCTATGCCGGGCCATCACTTGCAGATCGCGCGAGCGCAGGAATTGGGCGAACTCCCCTACTTCCGGCGCAACGCGTTCGAAACAGCGTTCGTTGAAGGTTGGGGGCTCTACGCCGAAACACTTGGCGAAGAGATGGGCATGTATCGCACGCCCTACGAGCGCTTCGGGCGGCTGAGCTACGAGATGTGGCGCGCGTGCCGCTTGGTCGCCGATACGGGCATTCACTGGATGGGCTGGGACATCGAGCAGGCGCGGCGCTGCTTTACGGAAAATAGCGCGCTGTCGCCGCACAACATTCAAACCGAGCTGGAGCGCTACATCTCTACGCCGGGGCAGGCTTTAGCCTACAAGATTGGCGAGCTACGTCTGCGTGGGCTGCGTGCGGAAGCGACGGAAGCTTTGGGCGAACGCTTCGACGTGCGCGCGTTCCACGATGAAGTGCTGAGCGCAGGCGCTATACCGCTTGATGTGCTGGAGGCGAGAGTGCGGGCTTGGGTTGCGCGGGAGCGGGAGTGAGTGGCGCTAGCGTTTCGGGATCGCGGCCCAGTAGTCGAAATCGAGCACCACGTTAGGATCGAATTCGCCGGCGTCGTTTTTGAATGGGAAGCTTGCCGCGTTTTGGTTTTTCACCGCAACCAATCGCAAGCGTAGCGCGCCAGCGGAGCCGAGGTCTTCTTTGTCGAGCACTTCGCTCCACGCATAGAGCGTATCGCCCGCGAACAACGGATTGACGTGGCGGCCGCCATTGATGGCGAGCATCAGTTGCGCGTTGGCGAGGCCGTTGAAGGCAAGCGCGCGGGCGATTGAAATAGTGACGCCGCCATAGATCAGACGTTTGCCGAAGCGGGAGTCCTTCTGCGCCAATGCATCGAAGTGAACACGCGCGGTGTTTTGATAGAGGCGCGTGGCAAGCTGATGCTCGGCCTCCTCCACCGTCATGCCATCGACGTGATCGATCTTTTCGCCGATGGCGTAATCCTCGAACGTGTGCGGGCTGCCGGCGAGGCCGAGATCGTAGCCTTCAAAGTCGAGGCCTGGTGGCAGCAGCAATTCGGCGCCTTTGACGAATGGCGCTGGCGTGATCGGCGGCGCGTCGGTTGCTTGCGCGCCAGCATCGCGCTTATTGACCATGACCCAGCGCACGTAGCTCAGCACCGCTTCGTCATCCTGGTTGAAGCCGGTGGTGCGGACGGTGACGACGCCGGTCTTGCCGTTGGAGTTTTGCTTTAGGCCCAGCACTTCGGAAACGGCGTTCAGCGTGTCCCCTGGATAAACCGGCGCCAGAAAACGGCCCTCAGCGTAGCCAAGATTGGCGACGGCGTTCAGCGAAATGTCCGGCACGGTTTTGCCAAAGACGATGTGAAAGACCAGCAGCGGATCAATCGGCGCGCCCGGCAGTCCGCAATTTTGCGCAAAACTATCAGCGCTGAAGAGCGCGTAGCGCGAGCCGGTCAGCGCCGTATTGAAGGCTACATCCGCTTCCGTGACGGTCCGCGGCGTCGCATGGGAGATGGTCTGGCCAGGACTGAAATCCTCGAAGAAATTGCCCGGATTGGATTTTGTCATGCGCCCTGAGTAACGCGAAGCGCGGCCGGATCAACTCTCGCTTTGGCCGCGAGGTATGAATCGACGCGCCCACCTCCCCGCGCTAGCGTTACGGTAAGGGGAGATTGCAACATGGCGGACGGCGGCAACACGCTTCTGGATTGGGTAAAGGGCCTAGGCCTGCCGGTGGCCAGCTTGGTGGCCTCGGCGGCGTTCTTCGGAATCCAGATGCAGCAGCAGGCGTTCGAGCGAAAGCTCAACAATATCGAGAACGGCTATCGCTCCTACTTCGAGCGCCGCACATCGCTTGAGAAGGCCGCTGACGTCACCACCGAGACGACGTTACTGCAATTGCTCGGCAGCGCTTTCCCGAATGTGTACTGCAACGTCCGCGCTGACATGTACGCGCGGGCGACGGCCGCCGAGATTAGCGATACGGGGGCCGATGCGTTCACCGAAGCGGACCGAACCTACCTGATCTCCTTCCTGGTTGCGAACCGCACGCCGCCACGCGGCGAATTCCGCACCGACTTCTTCTCACTCTTGCGAAGTCAGCAGGAAGCTGAACCACAGGCGTGTACCGCGGAATTCGATGCTGAACGTAGCGTGATCGCGCCCGCGCCCGAGCCTGCGGCCACGCCTGCGCCCGAGGTCCGTGTCGCCGACGACGCGCCGACGACGCCAGCTACGACCAGGGAGCAAACAACCATCGCACAAGCGCCGCGCATAGATCCTTCCGTCCGCGCAAACGTGGGCGCCCGCGCAGATTCAGCGCGTGAGATCGTTCAGCGCGCTTACGCCCCGCGTGCGCAAAGCTACCAGGTGTTTTTCCATGTCCGCGAAGGCGGCGGCAGAACGGCAGAGTCGGTCGATCCGTTGCGTGGCCCGCTCGGGGAGGCGAACTTTCGGGTCATGCGCGGTGTTCGCACGGTCGCGGCGAGCGAATTTCCACGCACGGCGCAGGTACGCTATTTTGGGAGAGATCAGGAGAGCGCGGCGAATGAACTGGCGGCGGCGCTCAACGCACATTATCGCGGCGAAGGACTGACGTTCGAAACGCGTGCCATCGGCGCGCAGTTTCCCAACATGCCACCGACGCATTTGGAAGTGTGGGTGCCCTAGGCCAACGCCGCGATCGCATCCGCCACAGCCACGACGCGCTTGGCTTCTTCCAAGTGCAGCAATTCGGTCATGCGGCCGTCGACTTTGATGACGCCTTTGCCGGCGTTTTCTGGGAGTGCAAAGGCTGTGATGACGGAGCGGGCGCGCTGAACTTCGTCTTTCGTCGGCGCGAAGACTGCGTTGGCGGTGTCGATTTGGGTTGGGTGAATGAGCGTCTTGCCGTCGAAACCGAACTCGAGGCCCTGCTCGCATTCGGCACGGAAGCCGTCGGCGTTGACGATGTCGTTATAGACGCCGTCGATCGCAGTGAGGCCCTCGGCGCGTGCGGCGGTGACAGCGAGCGACATGGCGGCGAAGAACGGTGCGCGGTTGGCGCCGGCGCGGGCGCGGGTTTCCTTGGCGAGATCGTTGAGGCCCATGACGAAGCACGAGAGCCGCGTGCCCTTAACCGCCGCCGCGATGTCGGCGATGTTCAAAATCGCGCGCGGCGTTTCGATCATGACCCAGAGCGATGCGTCGGCCGCGAAACCGGCAGCATCCATCGCAGCGTTGACCGCGCGGACTTCGTCGCCGCTCTCGACCTTCGGCGCCAGCATGCCATCCGGGCGCGCGGGACCGGCGGCGGCGATGTCGTCCCTGCCCCACGGCGTTGCGAGCGCGTTGACGCGAATGATCACCTCGCGCTTGCCGTAGCCGCCCGCTTTCACCGCGTCCGCGACTTGGGCGCGCGCCAAATCCTTAACGTCCGGCGCGACGGAATCTTCGAGATCGAGCAGCAGCACGTCGGCGGCGAGACTCTTCGCCTTTTCCATCGCCTTCAGATTGGCGCCAGGCATATAGAGGCAAGAGCGGCGGGGGCGAGCTGTCATGTTCGGTCTCGGGGATGGTGAGCGGAGCGGCAATCGCTTACATGATTGGCGAAGTGAAGACCATTCTATCGATACAAAGCCAGGTGGCCGGCGCGCGCGTTGGCAATTCCGTGGCGGCTTTCGCGATGGAGCGGCTGGGCGTGCGCGTCATACAGCTCCCCACGGTGTTGCTGGGGCGGCGGCCCGATCATGGCGCGCCCGGCGGTGGGCCGATCGCGGCGGAGATGCTGGCTTCGATGGTGGATGCGCTGGCGGCGGATGCGCTGCTCGGTGAGATCGATGCGGTACTGACCGGGTATGTCGGCACGGCGGAGCAAGTGGCGGTGATCCTGGATGCCGTGGCGCGGATCAAGGCGGCCAACCCGCAGGCGCTGTTCGTATGCGACCCGGTGCTGGGCGATGAGGGCCGCACGTATGTGAGCGAGGCGATCACGGATGTGGTGCTGGGGCGCTTATGTACGCAGGCCGATTGGCTGACGCCGAACCTGTTTGAGCTGGGCTTGATGGCGGGGCGTCAGCTCGAAGGCTTGGCGCAGGCGCGCGATGCGGCGAAGAGCTTTGGAAAGCCGGTTTTGGTGTCATCAATTCGCACGGCGCTGGGGCTCGGCAATCTCCTGGCGGCGCCCACCGGCGATTGGTTTTGCGAGACGGCGCGGCTGCCGCGGGCGCCGAAGGGCGCGGGCGATTTGCTCTCCGCGCTCTACGTGGCACGGCGGGTGCGCGGCGATGCGCTGGCGATCGCGCTCGAGGGCGCGACGGGCGCTGTGTTCGATGTGATCGTGCGCTCGATGGCGGCGGATAGCGAAGACTTACTGCTGCCGGCGGCGCAGGACGTGCTGAACGATCCGGTGACATGGCCGCGCGCGCGTTACACGGAGCTGGTGTGATGGCGGAAGGCTACGTCGCACCTGGATTCGAGCGCGTGCGTGAGGTGTTCGAGGCGCAGCTTGCCTCTGATGAACTCGGCGCGGGTTTCGCGGCGGTGCGCGACGGGCAGATCGTCGTCGATCTCTGGGGCGGCTGGGCCGATCGCGCGCGGACGCGGGCTTGGGAGCGCGACACGCTCGTACCGGTGTATTCGACCACTAAAGGCGTCAGCGCGCTGGTGTTGGCGATGCTGCACGATGCTGGCGACTTGGACTATGACGCGCCCTTGGCTGAGCTTTGGCCCGAATTCGGCGCGCAGAGAAAAGATCGCGTCACCATTCGCCAGACATTGGCGCATCAGGCCGGAGTGCCAGGCTTCATCGAACCGATCGATCCCGATTTGTGGCTTGATCCGCCGGCATGCGCCGAAGCAATCGCGGCGCTTGCGCCGATGTGGCCGCCGGGCAGCGCGAGCGGTTATCACCCGATGACGTGGGGCTATATCGCGGGGGAGATCGCGCGGCGTGCGAGCGGACGCTCGCTCGGCTCGATCCTGCGCGAAAGCATTTGTGGGCCGCTCGGTCTCGATTTTTGGATCGGCACGCGTGAAAGCGAACATGCACGTACGCCAGAAATGAAAAAGCCTTCGCGCGGTGGCGATTTCGGCGAGATCACGCCGCCGCGCAAAGCCGCGTTCTTCTCCAAATGGTCGATGCCTGTGCGGGGTTCCACGCAATGGCGGACGATCGAGATCCCCTCGGCGAACGGCCATGGGACGGCGCTAGCTGTGGCGCGCCTCTATGAAGCGTATGCAACGGGCGGCCTTATCAATGGCGCGCGCGTGCTTTCGCAGGAATCCTTCGATGCACTGACACGGCGCGTCTGGATCGGCGATGATCTGGTATTGCCGTTCAAGGTCGATTGGCGCGCTGGCATCATCGGCAACGCGTTTGGGTTTTATGGACCGAACCCGGAAGCATTTGGCCATTCGGGCAATGGCGGCTCGATGGGGATGGGCGATCCGGCAGCCGGCGTCTCAGCCGGCTATGTGATGAACGCGCAATCGCACCACATCATGGGCGACCCGCGATCGCTGAAACTGATTGACGCGCTGTACGTATGCTTGTGAGCCGCCGCGCGCTGGAGCTCGGCGCGCTGTTGATCGCGGCAGCGCTTGTTGCAGTGATGACTTACTTGCTGCTCGGCGCGCGCGGGCTGGTGCTGGCGAATGGACAGCCGCTGTTTGGGGATTTTATTGCATTTTGGAGCGCTGGACGTGCGGCGCTCGATGGCGCGGCCGTAGAGGTCCATAACGTTGATACGATCGCGCGCTATCATCAACTTGCAGCGCCGGGCTCGGCCTATGTCGCGCCCTGGAATTCCCCGCCGCCGTTTCTGCTCATCGTCAGCGCATTGGCGTTGCTGCCCTACCCGGTCGCGGCGATCGCATTTCTGATGGCCAGCGGCGCAATTTATTTCTGCGCGGCGCGGTTGGTTTTGCCGGATGCACGCGCGCTGATTTTTGCGGTGACGCTGCCGGCCGCGCTCTATCACCTCGGGACCGTGCAAGCAGCGCTGCTGATCGCTGGCGTCAACGCGCTCGCGCTGGTGTGGCTGGATAGAAGACCGCTGGCGGCCGGAGCTTTGGTTGGCCTGCTGGTGATCAAGCCGCATTTGGCGGTGCTTTGGCCGCTGCTGCTGGCGCTGAGCGGAAGGTGGCGCGCATTCGCGGCGGCGGCGGTGAGTACGATTGCGTTCGTTGTGTTGGCAGGCGTGGTGTTCGGGTTCGATGCGTATGGGCGGTTCCTGGAGAACCTTGGCGCATCGCAGGGCATGATCAGCGACCAGCGGATTACGACGCCGGCCTATGCGAGTCTGTATGCGAGCGCGCTCGGGTTCGGTGCGCCGCACATCGTGGCGCTGGTGCTGCAGGCGGCGAGTGCGTTGGCGGCGATCGGCGTGGCGGTCTCAATTTTCTTGCGCAGTGATCGAGCCGCGCAAGGTGCAGCGCTTTGCGCCGCCACGCTGCTGATTTCGCCGTATCTATTTTTCTACGACTTCACGCTGCTGGCGCTCGGCGCAGCGTTGCTTGGCGTGCCGCGGGATCGATTTGAGTTGGTGGCGGCCGTGCTGGCTTGGAGCGCGGGGCTCTCGCTTGCGCTTGGATATCTTGCGCCGTTGCCGCTGTGCCCGGTGGCCGCGTGGGTCGTGCTGATCGCTGCTATGCGGCGCGCAGGAAGCGTGGGCGCTCGTTTCGCGCCAGCGCCACAGCCGTAAGCGGGCCGCCGAAGCAGGCGCCAGTATCGACATTGATGCGGCGCGGATTGCTATGCGGCTCGAAATCATGCGTCGGCGTATGGCCGTGAATGACGAGCACGCCTTCCAGCTCAGCACGCTTCGGCCAGCGGCCGGGATCGAAGAATTTGTTCGAACGCGTCCACATGCGAATTTCATCGCTGCAGAGCGGAAATGTCTTTGGATCGATGCCACCATGTACGAATACCAGGCCGCGCTCTTCATCGCGGATCATGGTGGGGAGCGCCTGCATCCAAGCGATGTGTGCGGTATCGATGGCATCGCGGAAATCGTCCTTGGCGCCATTCGCCATCATGTATGAGGTTATGGTTTCGTCGCCGCCGTTCTCGGCCCACCAATAAATGCTGACCGATTCGCGGTTAGCGCATGCGTGCAACATGAGCTCTTCATGGTTGCCCTTGATAGCGAGCGCTTCGCCACTTTCGGTCAGCGCCATGGCGCGGGCGATAACGCCGCGACTATCGGGGCCGCGATCGATCATATCGCCGAGGAAGACAATCTTGTGCGGCGCTTGGCGCCGTTCCGCGTCTTCGAGGATGAAGCGCAGCAATTCGTCGAGCTTGGCGAGCTCGCCGTGCACGTCGCCGATAGCGTAGTAGGTGAGATCGCTCATGTTTACCTGGCACGGCGCAGCGTATCCCAGGAGAAGAAGGCAAGGCCAGCCCAGATCAGCGCAAAGCTGACACCGCGCAGGAATGTGAAATCTTCGCCAAACACGATCCCGGTAGTAAATTGCAGCGTCGGCGCGAGAAACTGCAGCAAGCCCAGGGTTACAAAGCTGACACGCCGCGCGCCGAATGCGAACGCCATCAGCGGAATCGCGGTGACTGGGCCCGCGATCGCCAGCAGAATCGCCGTGCCCCAATCGGTGGAGAACGCGAGTGGCGCTTCGCTAGCGGCCCAGAACAATAAGCCGATGGCGACCGGCGCGAGCGCGAGGCTTTCGATGAACAGACCAACGGCGGCGGGCACCGGCGCGCGTTTGCGGATTACGGCGTAAGTCGACCATGTCGCGCAGAGCGCCAGCGCCATCCAAGGTGGCGAGCCAAGCGCAATCCCCTGCACAACGACGCCGACGAGTGCCAACGCGAGCGCAATGATCTGCGGTGTGGTGATCTTCTCACGGAAGAAGAGCACGCCAACGGCGACGCTGACGAGTGGAGCGAGGAAATAGGCGAGCGCCGATTCAATCACGCGCTCGTTGAGCACGAGATAGACGTAGAGGCCCCAGTTCACGAAGATAAAGCAGGCTGAGGCCGTGAGCGTAGCGAGCATGCGCGCTTGGAAAGCAGTAGCAATTTCCCGCCAGCCGGTGCGCCAGCCGCTCATGATGAAAATCGCGATGAACGCGGAGGGCGCGGCCCAAAGAATACGTTGCGCCAAAACTTCGCGTACATCGATCGTCGCCAAAAGTTTCAGATAAAGCGGCAGGAAGCCCCAGATGACGTAGGCCGACGCCGCGGCGATAAAGCCGGCGCGACGCTCCGCCTCCGAAGGCGATGCAGTGATGGGCGCAGCCTCGCTCATGAAGTTGTGCGCCCGTATGGCGATGGATTGCGGATTTGCATGAAGCGCTCAGGCGCATCGAGTGGCGTGAAGCCGAGTGGCGCGTAGACGCCGTGCGCATCTTTGGTGCCAAGCAGCCAGCGGCGTAGGCCTTGGAGCTCTGGGTGGCGTAGAAAAGTTTGCACAATGGCGCGGCCGAGGCCCTTGCCTTGCTTGCCAGGCAATACAACGACATCGCAAAGCCACGCGAATGTCGCCTTGTCAGTCACGAGGCGCGCGAAACCGATCAGCTTGCCGCTGTCATCGCGGGCGATGGCGCACATAGAGTTCGCGCACGCGCGCGCGACGGATTCACGCGGAATGCCGGGCGACCAGTAGCTCTCCTTTAGAACCGCGTGAATTGCGTCGATGTCCGCTTCGGACGGCTGTTCGATGGCGATCTTGGCGCTCATGGTGATGCATGTCCCCCGCGCGCTCTACATAGGCTACGCGCGCACGATCACCAGCCGCTGCGCGACGGATAGCGAACACATTTTGTAACGGAGTATGTGAGCAGCGCTCACATCTCGCAGCGATCACGCGGCGCGCAGCCGCTTGAACAAGCCTTTGTTCAACATCAGCTCGGCGATCTGCACCGCGTTGAGCGCGGCGCCTTTGCGGAGGTTGTCGCTGACCACCCAGAGCGAAAGTCCGTGCTCGACGGTTTTATCGTTGCGGATGCGCGAGACAAACGTGGCGAACTCGCCGACGCAATCGATCGGCGTAGCGTAGCCGCCGTCTTCGTGGCTATCGATGACCATGAGGCCGGGCGACTCGCGCAGCAGTTCGCGCGCTTCGTCGGCTTCGATCTCGCGTTCGAACTCGATGTTCACGGACTCGGAATGGCCGACGAACACCGGCACGCGTACGCAGGTGGCGGTGAGCTTGATCTTAGGATCGAGGATTTTCTTGGTCTCGACTTCGATTTTCCACTCTTCGGTGGTGAAGCCGTCTTCCATGAAGTCGCCGCCATGCGGGATGACGTTGAAGGCGATCTGCTTCGGGAAATGCTCGGGCTTGATCTCGTCATTGACGTAGAGCTTCTTGGTTTGCATCCAGAGCTCGTCCATCGCGTCCTTGCCGGCGCCGGAAACCGATTGGTACGTCGAGACGACGACGCGCTTGATGCCGGCGCGGTCGTGCAGCGGCTTCAGCGCGACGACGAGCTGCGCGGTAGAGCAATTCGGGTTGGCGATGATGTTGAGCTTGTCATAGCCGGCGATCGCTTCGGGGTTCACTTCCGGCACGATCAGCGGAACGCGCGGATCCATGCGCCAGGCGCTGGAATTGTCGATGACGACGGCGCCGGTCGCGCCAATCTTTGGCGACCATTCTTTTGAGACGGCGCCGCCGGCGCTCATCAGCACCAGATCGACGCCCGTGAAGTCGAACGTCTCCATGTCTTTGATCTTGAGCGTGCGGTCGCCATAGCTGACCTCGACGCCGACTGAGCGGCGCGATGCAAGCGCGATGATCTCGTCGGCGGGGAAGAGCCGCTCTTCGAGGATGGTCAGCATTTCCCGGCCAACGTTTCCGGTGGCGCCGACGACGGCTACGCGCAAACCCATGTGATGCTCCTGATCGCCGATATGTAGCGTGCGCCGGGCCGCCTCGCCATGGCCGCCCGGCGCAAACTCTCGTGTTTAAGCGGCTTCGTGCAGGCCGAAGCCGTGATCGGCCGTATAGTGCATGCGCTTGCACGGGGCGCTTTCGCCGCGGGCGAGCGAGAAGAGCGGCGCGGTTTCGCCGGTATAGGCAAAGCCGCCCTTCTGCAGCACGCGGCCGGACGCCGGGTTGTCGACGAAGTGGCCAGCCAGCAATTGGCCCAGCGCCTTGGCTTCAGAAACGAAGCCTTGCAACGCCTCCGTGGCGAAGCCCTTGCCCCAGTACGGACGGCCGAGCCAATAGCCGACCTCGAACGCAGACGCGCCAGCCTTGTGCGCGCCGATCGCGCCGACCAGCCCCTCGCCTTCGAGATCGACGGCGAAGACGAATTCTTCGTTCAGTGGCTTGCGTGCCCGAAGCGTCATGATCCAGCCTTCAGCGGCGACCGGCAGATACGGCAGCGGCGCGCGCGCAATCATGCGCGCAACGGACGGATCGCCGCAAAGCGTTGCGATACGCTGCGCATCGGACATACGCAGGCGCCGCAGCTTCAATCTCTTGGTCTCGATCTCGATCACGTCACGCATGAGCCGCTCCTTTGGCTCTAACGCGTGGGGCAAAAAAAGAGGGGCGCCTTGATCCGGGCGCCCCACGCTATCTTGGGAACCGGATCGCCCTGTTGTCAGGCGATCCGGGAATTTCTTCCGTTATCGCCTATTCCGCGGCCACCGCGAGCGGTGCGATGGATACGTAAGTGCGGCCATCGCGTTTGGTCGCGAACGCAACCTGGCCGTTACAAAGAGCAAACAGCGTGTGGTCGCGGCCGAGGCCGACGTTGGAACCCGGATGGAATTTGGTGCCGCGCTGACGGACGAGGATCTCGCCGCCGCTGACCGACTGGCCGCCGAAACGCTTCACGCCAAGACGACGACCGGCGGAGTCACGACCGTTGCGGGACGAACCGCCTGCTTTCTTGTGAGCCATGACGCCCTCTTATTCCTTGTCGTTCTTACCGCCGATGGCGGTAATCTTGATGTGCGACTCGGCCTGACGGTGACCAATCTTGCGGCGATAGGTGTTGCGGCGGCGCTTTTTGAACACCGTAACCTTGTCGCCCTTCTTGGTTTCGATCAGCTCGCCTGTGACGGTGACGCCGCCCAGATCCTTGCCGAGCTTCAGGCCCTTGCCGTCGCCCGTCATAAGCACGTCTGAGAAGGTGATCTTGGCGCCTGCATCACCGGCCAGCTTTTCGACGACGATAACGTCGTCCTTGGCCACCCGGTATTGCTTGCCGCCCGTCTTGATTACCGCGAACATCGAACTGTCTTCCAAAACTTATGCGCGCCCGAACGAAGCTCGCCCGGGCGGGGAGCCGCGATATAAATGAAAGCCCGCCACAGCGTCAATGCGGAAGCGGGACATTTTCCCGCTATTTTCACGCCTGATGGGGCGCGCGCTGAGCCGATTGCAGCCTCAGTTTTCCTAGTCTTTTCTTGGCCTTATCTCAAGCACGCCAGCGCAGCGACATACAGGAGAGGCCGGCGTCAATCTTGGCGATCTCGGAGGTCCGCAGGGTTGTGACCCGGTAGCCGGCCTCGGCGAGCGCCTCGGCTGTGCCGGGGTAACCCTGGCTGAGCAAAATCTGGTCGCCAACCGCCAGCGCATTGGCCGCGCCCTCCTCGCCAGCGGGGGTGAGCAGCAGCCGGTACCCCGGGAACGGCGCCGAAGCGGCCAGCCTGGGCGTGCAGAGGATGGTTTCCTCGTCCAGCAGCGCGCAATCGGATTTGAGGTGCAACACGCCGGGTGGCGTTTGCACCACCACGCCGCTTTGGCCGATCTCGGCGAGGAGCCGCACCAGACTTTGAGCTCCGTCGACGCTGGTGCGGGCCGAGAGCCCGATGAACACCGCGTTGGCCGTGGCCAGAACATCGCCGCCTTCAGCGCTGCCTTTAGAAAGGTGCAAAACCTGCTCGAAATGAAGCGCGAGCGTCGGCGCCATCTCATCCGCTTCGCCGCGCCGCGTCGGTGCGCCGGGACGCAATACGATCGCGGCGCCAGTGAATACGAGCGCGGTGTCTTCAACGAAAACAGAGTCCGGAAATGCCTCGAGCGCCGGAAGCGTATCCACAACGACGCCTGCCGCTTCGAGCGCGGCGACATAAACCGCGTGCTCACGCAGCACATTCTCGTAAAGCGGCGCACCGGTATCGACCGCGCGCAAGCCATCGATAACAGAGCGCGATGGCGTGCGGACAATAGCGCGGTTAAAGTTGCGTGATGTCATCTGCGCACGTTAGCGCAAACTCACGCGCGCACCCACTCCATTATCCAATTTTGCGCCCATGTTTGCCCGCCATCGCGCGACGACGCTTGACGCCAACGGCATGAGCACGGGGTGATGTTATCCCACACGCCGGCATATTTCACTGCGACGCCATCGGCGAAGTCGTCGGTCACAAAGATCCCTGCGCCATTTTCAAAGCTTCCCAGCTGACCCGGTACGGTGACAACACCGGAGCGCGCGTTTACCCAATGATCTGACCAGACGCTCTTCTCAACGTCGAGCAGGCGCAGGCCCATCCCGGAAAGATTTCGTGCGGGAATGCGCAATTCCTCAACGCTACCGACACCCGCAAGGATCGCGTACACGGTCGCCTCGCCCGGGTACTCTGTCCATTCGCCGTCGACGATCGAGCGATTGTGGATGCGCCATTCGCCGGAGAGAAAGTCGAAATCGCCCGGCCGGCCCGGCGTCGGCGTTTCCGGCAGCGGCGGTATCGGATCGAAGTTCATGCGCGCCTCCATGGTTGAACACGCGGGCAGAAAAGCCGCCGCGCCGGCCGCGACGACCGCCCGTCGGTGATGGTTCATCGCCTCGGCCTCCCTTCGCGTACTCCGTGACGGCCGACCCTATTTCGACAAACCTGACATCCGGCGTCATGTATTGTGCTAAGCTGCTGATATGCGCGCCAGCCGTCTGCTTTCGATCCTGATCTTGCTGCAAATGCGTGGACGCCTCAGCGCCGAAGCGCTCGCCGCTGAGTTTGAAGTTTCGGTTCGCACGATCTATCGTGACGTCGATCAGCTCAGCGCAGCGGGCGTACCAATCTACGCTGAGCGCGGACGCGCGGGAGGCTTCCAGCTCCACGACGGCTATCGCACCAAACTCACCGGCTTCACGCCACAAGAAGCGGACGCGCTCTTGCTCTCCGGCATCGGCGCCGCAGCCCAAGACCTCGGGCTCGGCCCCGACCTCGCAGCGGCGCAGCTTAAATTACTCGCGAGCCTGCCGCCAGAATCTGGCGCCAGCGCCGAACGCGTGTCGGCGCGCTTTCATCTCGATCCAAACGCTTGGTACACACGCGCCGACGCATCCGAAGCGCTTAAGCCGCTAGCCGCTGCAGTGTGGGCCGAACGGCGTGTGCGCGTACGCTACGAAAGCTGGAAAGACGTCGTCGAGCGCACGCTCGATCCGCTCGGGCTCGTGCTGAAGGGCGGCGCCTGGTATCTGGTCGCGAACGTGAAAAGTCGCCCTCGGACCTATCGCGTGTCCAACATTCCAGCCTCGAAACTCTTGAGGTTCCATTCGCACGGCCGCGCCGGTTCAATCTCGCACGCTATTGGAGGGCTTGGTCGAAAGAATTCGAGGATCGTTTGTTAACGGCGCTCGCGGAGATCGAAATCTCCCCTACCGGCCGGCGGCTACTGCGCGACACCAACGCCGCCGCACACGAAGCGCTCGAAGCTGCGAACACGCCGTGCAAACCAGCCGGCTGGGTGCGGGCCAAGGTGCCCGTCGAAAGCATCGCAGTCGCGAAGGGCTTGCTCTTGCGCTTGGGCGCGGAGGTTAAGGTGCGTGGGCCAAACGAGCTGCGCGACGCAGTCGCCGCGGAAGCCGATAAAGTGGCGGACCTGTATCGAGGCCGCCGCGGAAGGAAACGCCGGTAAGTTGCTCTTGAATCAACGAAACTGAGAAGTCTGACTTTCTCGGCGCTCAGTAATGCCGCCCAAGAACGATCGTCGGCGTAGCCGCGGCGGAGAGCGAACATAATGCCGCTTACTGGGCGAGTGGTCGTCTGCGGACCCAGCGCCCACGCCCCAACCCATCAGTGGTGCGATAAGCGCGCCGTCAGTCGATGCAACTCTTCCAGAACTGCGCGTCGCAGATCCCTGCTTGCAGATGCGGCCGGCGAGCGTAGTGCGCGCATAGCGTCTATGTGAACTTTAATTGCTCGCTTAGAAACGCCTTCACTGACGCCGGCACTAAGCAACTCGCAGAGATTGTGCGCAACATCGCTGAGTTCAGCGAGGCGCATCATGCCAGCCTCGGCGTAAATCTCGTTCGAGAGCTTGTAGCATTTGTTGTTTGTGTCTGCCGCGTCCTCGCGCTCACATCCCGCTATGGCGGCAATCTTTTCGTCGATAGCTTGCAGACCTGCATCACGACTTGCCTCGATGGCGTCGTCCGCGCGCATGAGCGCGTCAGCAATCTTGATGCCCCCTGGTTCTTCCAGAAGCTGCTTCAAGCGTAATTCGGGGAAGAAGAACCGAACCTTCGTCATATTATCACTCGTTGCGGCTTCATCATTGCATCGACCTCTTCCTGCGAGAGGTTCGGCTCGCTTGCACTTCCAAGCGGCGCCTTCAAATCCTCGGCGCGACGACCCTCGCTGCCAGCTGGCGGCCCCTCGAACTTGAACCTTCGATCTGGTCCGATGTAGTCGCCGCAATCTACGAATGGGCGTTTATCTTTGGCCACCCACAGCAAACGCTGCAGCAGCACGACTGGCGCGAGTGGCTTGGCCACGACGAAGTTTGCACCGCTGTCGCGTGCCCGCGCTACGTCAGCTTTGCGCACGTGGCCACTCACGAGGATGACGGGCATCGTCGCATTGGGCCGCCCCGAATGGCGGAGTTCGACGATGCAATCATATCCCGCTCCGTCTTCGATCGATGGATCAATAACGAACAGGTCGGCAGTGCGCTGACGCAGAAATTTGTTTGCTTCTAGAATATTGTCATAACGATGCACCGTCGGGACGCCGAAGCCTTTAAGGATCTGCGCAATGACGTCGAGCGAGTGCTGACTGCCGTCAACCAGCAAGACACTGGCCTTCGTCAGATTTATGCGCGCGTCGGGGTCAATTGTGGCCATAATCGCTAAAGGATTTCCCAGCCCTCTTCGCCGCCGTTAGGATTCTCGTCAGCAAGTCGCCCCCGCACGTCAGCTAGAGTCACACGCTGAAGCGCCGGCGTGATGTCGACCTCCACGGCGTCATCACATTGAAGCGCGAGCTGCTCGGAAAAGTCGCGCAAAGCGGCGATGTGCTGAATGACTGCGTCGAGATGCTGAAGCTCTGCGATCAATGCGCTGTCGATTGAGGATCGCACAGCAATCGCGCAAATGGTCTGCTCCACGCGCAGCCCCAGGACCCGCACGCGCTCCAGCTCCTGGCCAATCGTGGTCAACATGTCCGCCAGCCTCACTTGGTGGTAGACATTTTCGCGTTCGTCGGGGGCTCGGAGCGCGCTCAAAACAGCTCCACCTTTCCGGCTGAAGGATCGACCGGCGTTGGCTGTAGCTGCCGCTCGGCCAGCAATTCTTTCGCTTGCGTCGCCTCTAGGAGCAATTGGCTGGCGCGGCCGCTCGTCGGCCAGAAGCGCACGCGACGCGCGCGGTCGCCACCCATGCTTTGGCCAACGCATGAGATGCCTTCCAGCGCAAGAAAGCGCTGCGCGAAGGCCGCGTTCTTCGCGCCGATGTCGCCCAAGCTTTGCACCACGTGTGCGCCGCCGAACAGTTTTGCGCGCATGCGCGCTCGCGAGGCGCCCGCTTTCAGCAAGCCGTTGATCAGCAATTCCATAGCGTTGACGCCATATTTGACCTGATCAGAGGCGGCCCCGTCATCGCCGGGAAGAAGGAAGTGATTCATGCCGCCGACGCCGGCGACCTCGTCCCACATACACGTCGCTACGCACGAGCCGAGGATCGTGGTGAGCACCACGCGCGGATCATTAATCACGCGGTACTCGCCTTGAACCACATGCATCGTACGCTCACGCGCAGGCCCGAGTATCGCTGCGTGAGTCATGTCAGGGGTCCAAATACTTCTTCGATTTTCTGGCGCAGCTGGGCCGGCGAGAAGGGCTTGGTGATATAGTTGTTCACGCCGAACTGGATCGCGCGCTGGACCAAATCCTTATCGGCGCGGCCGGTGAGCATAATGAAGGCGGATTTTTTTGTGGCTTCATTGGCACGCACAGCACGAAGAAATCCTAAGCCGTCCATCTTCGGCATGTTGAAATCGGATATGACGAGATGTGCGGGTCTTCCGAGCAGTGCCTTGATGCCCTCTTCCCCGTCTCCAGCATCGGCGACGTCGCGAATGCCAATCTCTTGGAGAGCGGAGCGAATGAGAGCGCGCATTGTCAGTTGATCGTCAACCACGAGAGCCTTGATGGCGGAGGCGGCAGGCATGTTAGGCGACTCCCCTGATTTCGAGCGCGCAAGAATCGAGAGCGGCCCCCGCGATTGCGCCGAGTGACAATTGACGCTGCACTGCGCCGAGTTCGAACGCCGCTTTCGGCATTCCATAGACAACGCAGGACGCTTCATCCTGACCGATCGTGCTGGCGCCGCTCTCGCGCATTGCTTTCAAGCCAAGCGCACCATCACGGCCCATGCCAGTAAGGATCACGCCAACGGCGCGGCGGCCGTACGTACGGCAAACAGAATGAAACAACACATCCACCGATGGCCGGTGACCATTGACGGGCGGGCCCTCAACCAAGCGACAGCTAGGCGTCGCTCCGCCCCGCACCTCCAGATGAGCGGAGCCACCCGGCGCGAGGTAGACACGCCCCGGCACTATGGGAGCGCCATCGGTCGCTTCTTGAACGGTGGGCGCGCAAAGCTTGTCCAGCCGCGCCGCAAAGCTGGCGGTAAACGTGGGCGGCATGTGCTGCGTTATGATTGTTGGGGGGCAATTGGCTGGGAACGTACTCAGCAACGTATGAAGCGCTTCGACACCGCCTGTAGACGACCCAATCGCCAAGATCTTTGAGCCAGGACGATAATTCTGAATCGGCGCGGATCGCGGCGCTTGCGCCAAAGACCGCACGCGGGCGCGCGCGGCGGCTTTGACCTTTTCGGCGAGGCCCTCGAAATCCGGCTTTCCGACGCAATCGATTGCACCGAGTTCCAACGCTTGCAGCGACGTGGCCGCGCCGGCCTGGGTCAGTGTCGACACCATCAGAACAGGCATCGGCCGCAGGCGCATGATGCGCTCTAAGAACTCGATGCCGCTCATCTTGGGCATCTCGACGTCGAGCGTGATCACATCAGGGTTGAGTTGTTTGATCGCATCGCGCGCTTCCAGCGGATCGCCGGCAGAGCCCACCACTTCGATGTCCGGATCCCGCCCAAGAACATTCGAGATGATTCCGCGTATGGTCGCTGAATCATCGACGATGAGGACACGCACTTTGCCCATCAGACGTCTCCCAGCTTGTAGATGGTGAGCCCGGCGCTCTCGAAACCGGGCACATCGATTCGCTCGGAATGGCCGATGTAGAGCCGTGCATCCGCCTTCATGACCTCTTTGAAACGCCGCCAGATCAATTCCTGGGTGTCATTCTCAAAATAGATCACGACATTTCGGCAGAAGATCACGTCGAACTGCCCACGCATTGGCCAGGAGCCGATGAGGTTCAGCTCGTTGAAGGTCACGAGGGAGCGCACCGCATCCTTGACGCGCCATTGTTTTGCAGCGCCATCACGCTCGCGCGCCATCCATCGTTCACGCGTCGCGGCTGGAATCGGCGCCACCGCCTCTTCCCGATAAACCCCAAGGCGCGCGCGGGCGACGATCTTTGCGTCAATATCCGTGGCTAGTATCTTCACGTCATAACGCTCGACGTCGGGGCACACATCGAGCATCGTAAGCGCCATCGAATATGGCTCTTCGCCGCTGGAGCACGCTGCGGACCATAGGCGCACGCGCTTGCCTTGCTTGGCGAGCTGGACCAGACGCGGCGCCATATCCTGACGCAGATGATCGAAGTGGTGGGGCTCACGGTAAAAGCGCGTCACATTCGTGGTGAGCGCGTTGATCATCTCGTGTTGTTCTTGGGCGCCGTCAGCCGTCTCGATATAACGGCAGTATTCGTCAAAGTTGCGCAGGCCCAGCAGACGCAGCCGCTTGGCTAAGCGCGAATACACAAGCGCCGCCTTCGCCTCGTTCAATGCGATGCCAGTATTGGCGCGCAAGAATGTGGCGATTTGTTCAAAGTTTCGCCGTGAGAAGGGATACTCTCCCTCCACGATCGCACTTTCACGGACTCGGGCTACGGACGCGCTCATGCGGCCTCAGCCAGATCTTCGGATGGCATGATGTCGTCGATCGCGATCCAGGAGATCATGCGATCCTCTTGGGCGATGATTCCACGAACAAAACGCCCGACGGTGTCACATCCGACGTTGGGTGTTGGCTGCACTGCGGCGAGATCGGCGGCCAGTATTTCGGACACCGCGTCCACCAGCAGGCCGACCAGGCGAGAGCCAATGTGCACGACAATAATCACACTACGAGCGCTCGGCTCGCAGGCGCCGAGACCGAGACGCGATTTGAGATCGAGGATCGGTAGGACAGCACCGCGCAAGTTGATGACGCCGCGCACGTACGCCGGTGAATGCGGCAACGGCGTCGCCGGCGCCCACCCGCGAATCTCACGGACGGCCATGATGTCGAGACAGAATTCCTGATCCGCGATGCGAAAGGAGATTAGCTCAAGCTGGCCGTCAGAGGTGTGATCGTTGCTCATGCTTAGCTTGCCCGCGCTAGAGGTGGGAGACGTTCATTCAGCCGCTTTTCAAGAACGGCTTCGATATCGAGGATAAGCGCCACGCGGCCGTCGCCGAGAATGGTGGCGGCGGCGATGCCGACAACGCGCTGAAAGTTGGCTTCGAGGCTTTTGATCACGACTTGCCGCTGGCCCTGGATCTCATCAACGACCAGCGCCGCGCGGCTAATGCCTTCACTCTCGACGAGGAGCACAACGCCCGTCGTCGGATCAATCGGGGTCGAGCGCAAGCCCAGCGCCATACCAATATCGATCAACGGCACGTGCATGTCGCGCACCGCGAGTACAGCGCCAGTCGGCCCCAGAGCACGCACGTCCTGTGGCTTTGGCCGCAGCGTTTCAATGATGGCGGTGAGTGGCGCAACGAGCGTCTGTCCGGACGCGCTGATCACCATGCCGTCGAGGACGGCCAAGGTGAGTGGCAGAGAAAGCGTAAAGGTGGAGCCCTTGCCCGGCTGCGACGTAATGGAAATACGCCCGCCAAGCGCTTGGATGGAGCGTTTCACGACGTCCATGCCAACACCACGGCCAGAAATATTGGAGACGGCGGCCGCCGTCGAAAACCCAGGCAAGAAGATCAAGTTGTCGATCTCATCATCGCTCAGGTTGGCGTCGGCGCCGATCAGACCTTTTTTGATAGCAATCTCACGCACGCGCGGACGATTGATGCCTTTCCCATCGTCAGACACTTCGATCACAATGCGGCCGGAGCGATGCAGCGCCGCTAGCCGCACCACACCCTCACCAGGTTTGCCGGCCGCAATGCGCTCAGCCGGCGTCTCGACACCGTGGTCGATTGCATTGCGCAGCATGTGGGTGATCGGATCGGAAAGGCGTTCGATCACAGTCTTGTCGACTTCCGTGCCCTCGCCTTCCATAACAAGGCGCACTTGCTTCCCAGTCGAGCCCGCGATCTCGCGAACAAGCCGCGGCATCCGCTGGAACACCGACTTCACCGGCTGCGCACGGATCGCCATAACGCTGTCTTGGATTTGGCGTGTCAGCTGCTCGAGTTCGTCAAGGCCCAGACTCACGGTGGATGACGGCGGTTGTTCGCTCTCCATCACCCGCTGGGCGATCATTGCCTGATTGATGACGAGCTCACCGACCAAATCGATCAGTCGATCAACGCGCTCAAGGTCCACGCGAATTGTAGCGCCTGCCGTTGGCGCCGCCTTTACTTCCCCTTTTTGAGCCGTCTTGCTCTCCGAAGTGGCCGCGATCTCAGGTGCATCTTCCAGCGGCGCTTGGGCTACAGCGATCAACGCAGCGAACGCCTGGTCAGTGTCTGGCAAGGCTGACGCGGATTCAACGCCGACACGTCGCAGATCAATAACGCAATCATCGCCCACGAAGTCGAACACGTCGAGAATGGCCTGCTCAGCCACATCAGCAGCGAGTTCAACAGTCCACACGCAGTGGGACGCTTCCGGATCCAGCGTAGAAAGCTCCGGCAGCATCGAGGCGTCGAGAGAGACCTTGATTTCGCCGAGCCGGCTGAGTTCACGCAAGAACAAAGCAGCGTCATGGCCCTTCGCGTACATGGCCGCGGTGGGGCGCATCGTCAGAAGCCAAGGCGCGGGCGGCGGCTCTTCGGCAAATTCGAACTTGAGCGGTGCAAAGCCCCAAGCATCGGCCTCTGGCGCAGAGCCCTCCGGCGCCACTGTAGGTTCGTCCGACAATGGTGCTGTCAGCGATTCCAGCTCTTCCGCCATCGCTTGGGCGCGCGCCGCGTCGACGACGCCTTCGCCCTTTGCCGCGAGCACATGGTCTGCGAGCACGTCGGACGCGCGCAGCATGATCTTTATGACGTTCGCATCCGGGTCGAGTCGACCTGAGCGCATTTCATCAAGCGATGTCTCGAATACATGCGCGAACCCGACCATCTCCTCGAAGCCGAACGCTCCAGCGCCGCCCTTTACGGAGTGGACCGCGCGAAAAACCGCATTGATGGTGTCGCTATCGCCGTCGCCGGCTTGCAGAGCAAGCAGGCCCTCTTCCAGGCTTGCGAGCAGCTCGTCGCATTCCTGAAAGTAGGTGACTTTGATGGCGTCCATCGCGTCCATTTTGGATTATCCCTACGCGCACACGCGACGGACGACTTCGATCAATGTCTCAGCTTGGAACGGCTTCACGATCCAACCGGTGGCGCCTGCATCCCGCGCACGCCCCTTCTTCTCGGCGCTGCTTTCCGTCGACAGCACGAGAATTGGGACTGCCCGGTAGCGTTCGTCCGAGCGTACGCCTTCGATAAAGCCGTAACCGTCGAGCTTGGGCATATTGATATCGGTGATGATGACGTCGGGCTGCGCATCGCCAAGAACGGACAAGCCCTCTTCGCCGTCTTCGGCTTGCACGACATTGAAGCCGGCGCCGTTGAGCACCATCAGCAACATCTCACGCATCATGCGTGAATCATCCACAGTCAGTATCGTCTTGCTCACGCGCAGCCCTCCGCGGTCATGAGTTCATCAGCCGCCATGAGACGGACTGCATCGGTGAAAGACTGCGAGGGTTGGACGATGGCGAAGCTGACGCCATCATCTTGCCAAGCGCGTTTCGCGGCGACCAAGACCTGTAAACAGAGGCCGCCAAGCCGTTCGACGCTGGACGCGTCGAGCGCGATCGGCTGCCGGCGCGCCGCGCAGAGCTGGGCCCAGAGCGGCCTAGCGGCGGCGAGGTCCAAGTTAGAGACAAGTTGCATCATTCCCGCTCCACTCAGAACTCTTGCCAATCGTCATCAACCTTCGGAGCGGCGTTGCCGGAGGCGTATTGCGCGACGCGGCGACGTTGCTGAAGCACCGGCTGCGGTGCTGGCGCCTTGGCGTGGCGATGACGCGGCTCGGCCGAGGCAGCGCCGTTGTCGCCCACTCGGAAGCGAGCCACCAAGCCGAGCAGTTCGTCCGCTTCTTGCGTGAGCGAGTGGCTCGCCGCAGTCGACTCCTCAACCATTGCCGCGTTTTGTTGCGTAACTTGGTCCATCTGGTTGATCGCAGTGTTGACCTCAACAAGTGCGGTGGACTGCTCCTGTGCGGAAGCGGCGATCTCAGCCACGAGGCTGCTGATCTCGCCCACCTTGCTGACGATAACTTCGAGCGCCTTGCCCGCCTCGCCGACGAGATCGACGCCCGCCTCGACGTGCTGAGAACTCGTGGAGATGAGGCCCTTGATCTCTTTGGCCGCCTCTGAGGAGCGTTGCGCAAGTGCGCGCACTTCCGACGCGACGACCGCAAAGCCCCGGCCCGCATCGCCAGCGCGCGCGGCTTCGACGCCGGCGTTGAGAGCGAGCAAGTTGGTCTGGAACGAGATTTCGTCGATCACGCCGATAATCTGCGAAATCTGCTTCGAAGATTTTTCGATCTCCGCCATGGCGGCGACGGTCTCTCGTACGACCTTGCCGCTGGTTTCGGCATCGGCTCGGGTTGCGACCACGACGCTGTTGGCTTGGTTGGCGCCGTCGGCAGTCTTGCGCACTGTGGCCGTGATTTCATCGAGCGCCGCCGCGGTCTCTTCAAGACTGGCCGCCTGCTGTTCAGTACGCCGTGAAAGATCATCGGCGGCTTGCGAGATTTCCCCGGCGCCGGTGCGAATGCCGCCGGCATTGGAAACGATCACGCCCATCGCCTTCTCGAGCTTCTCCATCGCAACATTGAAGTCGGCCCCCAGTTTGATGTAGGCCTCCGGCATGTCGTTCATACGCGCCGTGAGATCGCCTCCGGCCAAGCTTTGGAAAGCGCTGCCGAAGAGCTCGACGACGATTTGCTTTTGACGTTCCTCCGCCGCGTGCTGACGCTCGGTAGCGCGTATACGCTCCGCATCCGCTTCGCGGCGCTCAAGCTCGATCGCCGTAGTGTCGTTGGCAAGCTTGACGACTTTGAAGGGGAGCCCGTTGGAATCGAGGATCGGGTTATATGTGGCTTCCAGCCACACATCCTTTCCATTCTTGCCAAAACGGTGGAATTTGCCGCTTTGAAATTCGCCGCGACGTAAGGCTTCCCAGAACGCGGTGTAGTCAGCGGATTGCGCCTGTGCAGGATCCATAAAGATGGAGTGCTTACGGCCTTTAATTTCATCCAGCCCGTAGCCCATCGTCCGGCAGAAGGTCTCGTTTGCATGGAGCACGGTGCCATCGAGCGCAAACTCGATGATCGCCTGCGAGCGCGTCAGGGCGGCAAGCACGCCTGCGTTCGACCGCGTCGCCGTCACATCATCCCATTGCAGGATGTTGCCCACGTAATTGCGCTTGGCGTCGTAGACGGCGCTGATGTTCAACGCGATCTTGAGATCGCCGATCGTGATGTCGGTTCGGTGCGGCAGTCGCGACGGATCCGACAACATCGCGCGCTGGTGCGCGGGGTTCTTGTGGAACATGTCAATGTTCGAACCAACGACCGCGTCCACTTTGAAGCCCGGCCAAAGCTGGCGGAAGGCCTGAGCGTGCGTGCGGAAAAGCGCCAGGGTAGCGGAGTTGACGTAGAGCACCTTGAAGTCGCGATCGATCATCATGGTCGCGACCGAGCTGCCCTCGAACGCCGCGCTTTTGTAGCTCGCCTCGATTTGCGCGGACCTTTGCGCGCCCATGTTCGCGCTCATGTTTCGCAACGTCGTGGCGATCAGGCCGGTTTCGAATTTGTCTTCGGTGAACGGGACCGCTGCTTCGAACTCGCCCTCATTCAAGCCTTCCATGATGCCGCCAAGCGCTTTAAAGCGCCGCGACAAACCTCGCGCCATCAGCCATGTGCCGCCAGCAGCGGCCAGAATCAGCGCCACGCACAGGGCGATTTCAATCGCCATCTTACGCTGAAGATCGGCGATGCGCCCGTCCAGCACTTCGATCAGCTTGTCGGCCCCGACGTTCCACGCTTCGGTAAGGATGCGCGGAAACTCTGCTTCTGTGTTGTCGGACGCGATGGTCGTTTGGCCAGTGAGCGCGCCACGCTCCTCTTCAGCCATCTGATGGCCGATGCGGACGACGTTTCGGAGGGCGGCGTCCACTTCTACGGCTACACTGGGCCGGCTCGCAATTGCGCGCAGAAACGCTCTGTCGGCCATCTCAGTCGCGACGCCCAACTTGTCGATGTTCTGCGCAATCCTCAGCGCGCGAGCAGGGTCAGTCGTGGGGATGTTTTGAATCGATTCATCCAACACAGTCTCACTGACGACCATGTCCGGTATACGCACCACCAAGCCGTCCATGAGATAGAAGCTGGAAAGCTCCGGATCGAGCATGAGCTTGGAGCCGTCGGCGATCGCCAAGAATAGCGAAGCGGCGGCGATATCCCGCTCGGAGCCCGGCTCGCTGTCTGCAAAAGTGCTGAATTCATTCGTCGCGTTGAAGCGCTCGTTCAGCTCGTCATTGCCAATGGTCTCGCAGCAATTGTCGCTATGCCAAGCGCGCCAAACTTGCCGCAGATACTCCGCCCCCTCTCGCTCGTTCTGCGCGAAGGAAATATCCTCCCAGTCACCCTGCACCGTCAGGCCGAGGCCGACGATCGACGCTGCCGAGAACAGCGCCGCGACGAGGCCAAGCCGCGTGCCGATAGAGAGATGCGAGTTGAACTTCTTGAACATGGCTCAATGCTTCCTGTGTGGCGTCAATGTCCAAACGGCGTGATGACGAAGCGGAGACCTGCGATCCAAACATCTTGGCGATCCCGGTCTCCACTAGGATCGATTACGATCTGCACGTCCGGCTGCAGACGCAGCCACGGCGTTATCTGGTCAGAATAGGTGAGCTCGACACCGCTCTCAGCGTCCGCGGCGCGCACGCCGGCGTCTCGCTGGTTGCCGCGAAACTTTGAACTTAGGCGTCCCTGATAGGCGCCGAACGAAAGCTGGCTGTCCGGTCGCGCTGCAAGAACGCCGTCAAACAGAACGCCGGCTTGCCAGCCGCCGATGTACGGCGTTGTGTCACCATCAGAGACGCCAACGCGCGCGAACAGCGTCGCGCCAGGTTGCACTTCACGCTCAAGGGTGACGTAAGCGCCGGCCGCGCGCTGATAGACTGGCGCGCCAAGACCTGTTGTGAGGCGGATATCCTCTTGCTGGTCCGTGTACGTCCACGCTCCCACGTCCACATGGGTGTCGCCATCCCAACTCAGCTCGCTGATCAGCAGCGCGCCATCGTCGAGGGCCGTATCAACGCCGCCAGGGTCGCCAGGTACGCCCGCATAGGCATTCACCACAGCGAACTGGGCCGACAGCCGCTCTGAAAGAGGCGCCCTCACCCGCAATGCCAAAGCGGTGGAAGGAAAGATCGAAGGGCCATTTGGCCCAGTTGCAGCTAACTCGGAGCCAATGCCGAAAGCGGGCGCAATCAGCAGCCCAGCCGCTTCATTGGAATAGAACTCGCTGTTGACGTCATAGAGGCCAGCCCGCGCATTGAGCGCGCCGATGTTGGTCTCCACCCAGAATTCGTAGAGGCGGATCGCCTGACGGCTGACCTCGATATTGTCGATGCCTTGCAGCGTCTGCGCCGCGTCGTTCGGCGTGTCACCTGAATTGCTAAGCACGTGCGCGAAGACGATCGTACCCTCGCGCCAGCCGGCCAGCGCCGCCATATCAAACGTCGCACTGAGATCGAGATTATCGAGGTAGGCGCCGCGCTCTTGCGCGCCGGAAATGGGCCCGATGATGTCGCCAGTGTACTCCAGTTCGAACTGAACGGGCTCTTGTGCATACGCGAAGCTCGCTCCGCACACCGTCGCAAGCGTAGCGATTGCAACTCTTGCACCTGCGTGCGATTGCGAATGAGGGGAGCGCGTTTGCATCACGCTCAGATGCGCAGACGGTGGTAAATCGATCTTTGCACAACGCAACGAAACAGGCAGGCCTCTCGAACTAGAGGATGCGTCGCAAAGCTCTATGCCGGCATATGCCTTGCGGCCTAACTCAAGCGCATCGCGTGTCATGCAGCTCCCCGCCTTCGCGCTCGTAAGCTTCGACAATCATGTCGCTTTTGCTCTACGTGCGAAGTCGATGGAGTTTTGTACTGGTTATGCAGAAAGCGCCGTTAAGCGAAAACAGAAGAACAATTGACAGTTCGCATTGAGAATTATCAATGCGCTGCGCCGATTGTTCCATATCAACTCAACTACGCACCATTCTGATTCTCGCCGTTTCATCACACCGAACGCTCTCTCGGCACACGTGCGTGCGCACAAACAAGCGGGTAACATGCAGACAGCTGCTCGAATTTCGAACGGTACCAGTCTCGCGTGCGATAGGTGCGCGCTCGGCGCCAGCGGTGATTGTCCCGCCACAAGTCAATTCCAAGGGCTGCAGTTACGCCGAGTCTCAGCCAAGCAAATCTCCGCCGGCGCAGAAATTTTCCCGAGCAACGAAACGCCTACGACGGTGGCGATCATACAATCCGGCTGGGCCATCCAATACGCGCGCTTGCTGGGTGGCGAGCGCCAGATTCTGACCTTCCTAATACCTGGAGACGTGTTTGATCAGGATGCAGTGATCCTTCCGCAGACGCCCAACCTGTTCGCCTTCAAGGCTTTGACCGAGGCCGCCGTCTGCCACTTCGCCATCGAGGACTATCGGCAGCTCTTTCAGGCGGACGTTCGTTCCCGGCGTTTCGCCAAGCGCCAGTTGCGCCGGCACCAGGCCCTCATGGCCAAGCACGTCATCGACATCGGTCGGCGGCGCGCGCTGGGCCGATTGGCAGGATTTCTTCTTGAGCTGCGCCAACGACTGACCGAGCGCAACCTTATGCACGATGAGCTGATGCCCTTCCCGCTTCGCCAAGAGGACGTGGCGGATGCGCTCGGTCTGACCCACGCGCACGTCAACCGGACGCTGAAGCACTTGCGCGAGTCTGGCGCCATACAGACTCTACCCGGCATCCTGCGCATCTTGGATCCCGCCGCGCTGGCGGCGCTGGCGCCTGGCGAGGCGCTGCTCGTCTAGTCCTGGCGCTCGAGCAGTCATAGCGGGCGCCACGTCCGAATGATTTTTGTCAGTCGTATTTTTCAGCTGATAGCACGATGCGTTAGCCGTACCGTGTCATCTTGCGTGCTTAGCATTGAGAAGAATTCTCATGGCGGCCGCAAAGAACCGAGACTATTTCTGGGCCCTCGCCGCCATTGGCGTCGCGGCCATCGCAGCGCTGACGGTCGGACTACTCGTCTTTGCGCACCGGAGCGACCTGACAGCGAAACTGCGTGAACAAGCCGTTATCGGTAACGGCCTGCAAGCACGTGTCCGGGAAATCGAAAACCAGGTCGTGCCGCAGACGGTTTGGGACGATGCCGTCCGCAACCTCGACAATCGCTTCAGCGAGCGCTGGGCGCGAGAGAACATCGGCCAGTTCTTCTATGCCGTCAGCGGCTTCGGGTTCACGGCGGTGCTGGATGCCAATGACAGCATCCAATACGCCATGCGCGATGGTGAGGACCTAGCCCGAGATCAAACCGCCGAGGAACGGTCGGCAGCGGCCACGGTCATAGGACGCGTCCGCGCGGCCGAAGCGGATGAAAGCCGCAGCAACACGCTCGGGAACGCGGTCCAGTCCAGTTCGTTGGCATGGATTCACGACCGCCTCTATGTGGTCACCGCGACGCTCGTCCAACCTGACTTCGGCTACGCACGGATCACCCACGAGCGCGCGCCGATCGTGCTCACCGGGCGAGAACTTGATGAGGAATTCCTCGCCGCCTTCGGCCAACGCTACTTACTGGAGAACCTGCATCTCCACGATGGTGACGCGGGCGCGGAAGAATACGATGCACACGCGCCCCTCCACGACGAGCACGGCGTCGCCATCGCCACTCTGGATTGGACACCGCAGCGGCCAGGCTGGAGCCTATTAGTCGGAGTACTTCCCGCGCTTCTGGTGCTATTGGCGGCAATGCTGGCGGCGACACTCGCTCTCTACATCCGCGCCCGCACCGCTCGAAGAAGCCTGGAGCAAAGCGAGAAACAAGCAGCGTATATAGCCCGGCATGATGCTCTGACCGGCCTGCCTAACCGCATGCGGTTTGAAGAACTCTTGACTGCTGCCGTCATTCGCAGCGCAAAGAACCATGCCCCTTTTGCTGTTCTCTGCATCGATCTGGATCGCTTCAAAGACCTCAACGACACCTTCGGCCATGAAGTAGGTGACGAGGCGCTTTGGAAGACCGCTTCAAACATCGCATCCCGCCTGGGCGAGCATGCCATCTGCGCCCGCCTCGATGGCGACGGCTTTGCGATCCTCCTGCAGACCGATGTGACCAATGAGAGTGCGGCGGCAGCAGCCGAAGAACTCGTCTCCACGTTAAGTACGCCTTTGAATCTGAGCGTCGGCCCTCGCGTGCTCGGCGGCAGCATCGGCGTTGCGGTCCCTGACGATCAATTGTTTGAGCCTCTCGAAATGTTGCGGCGCGCTGACTTGGCGCTTTTCCGCGCAAAGTCCGAGGGGCGTGGGTGCTATCGCCACTATGACGAAGCGATGGATCGTGAGTTCAAGGCGATAAGAGTAATGCGCGAAGACTTGCGCGCGGACATCGCTGCGGGTCGCCTCAGAATGGTGTATCAGCCCCAGGTCCGCTTCTCTGGAGAGGTTGTCGGCGTCGAGGCGTTGGTGCGCTGGACCCACGCAACGATGGGCGCGATCTCGCCATCGACCTTCGTACCTTTAGCCGAAGAATCCGGTTCGGTTCACGCCCTGGGAGACTTCACCCTCCGCCAAGCCGCGCTGGACGGGCTTCGCTGGCCGGGCGTGAAGACCGCGGTGAACGTGTCCGCCACTCAATTGCAGCGTCCTGGATACGTCAGCCACGCAAAGCGCATCGTCGCTGAAGTTGGCGCCGATCCACACAACATCGAGATCGAACTGACTGAAGGCGTACTTTTGTCGAATGAACAACAAGTGCGTGATGCACTGACGGAGTTGCACGAAGCTGGCTTCTCAATTGCGCTCGACGATTTCGGCACCGGCTACTCAAGCCTCAGCTATCTGCCGCGCTTTCCGATCGATAAAATCAAGATCGATCGCTCGTTCGTTGCAGAGCTAGGTCACGACCTAAAGGCGGACGCGCTCTTCACCGCGATCGTCGGTTTAGCGCAGAACCTTGGGATGCGCGTCATCGCCGAAGGCGTGGAAACCCAAGAGCAGTGGCTGCGACTGTCCGCAGCGGGTTGCCCGAAAATACAAGGCTACATCGCGAGCAAGCCGCTTCCGGTCGACGAGGCCGAAGCGTTCATAACTCACGAGCGCGACGAGCGTTGCAGCGCCGTCGCCTGACCGCGCTACCGCACCCCGCGCTGCAATTAGGCGGCTTGGGAAATCGCGAACGCCGGTCTTGGCAGACCATTGATCAAGTCCGAGCGGATCTCGTAACGCGCAGCGCGAATGGCAGGATGAAAACCTACATCCTCAATCTGCAGCATCACCTCGTATCCGCGATCGCGCCAATACTCCACAATCCGAGCGGCAAGCGCTTGAGCGCCTTCTCTGGTCGTATAGTCTTGCTGCGGTTCATCACATCGCATGGTTATGCTCCATGCGTCCAAATTGCGGGCTGGCGCTATATCAGTCGATGAACGGTTTTTGTCGTTGTCATTGATGAATGTCATGCGCACCCGCGCACTACCCCTAAGTTGATTGAAGTCAAATCGGCGTTGGGTTGCTTGCTGGCCTGGCTCCTCGTTTTGATACGAATCAAAACGAAGATGCCCATTTCCAACACACTGGCCCGATGGACCCGCGCCTACTAACCTACGCTGAGCGCCCCGCGCCACGTTACACCAGCTACCCGCCCGCACCCCACTTTAGCGGCGCAATCGGACCTTCAACCACTGCGGCATGGCTAGCCGAAATCGCTGCCGACGCCACGCTATCGCTCTACCTACATGTGCCGTACTGCCGCCAGCTCTGCTGGTATTGCGGCTGCAACACGTTCGCCGCGCGGCGCGAAGAGCCAGTCCGCGAGTTCGTCGATGCGGTGCTGCATGAGGTCGATCTTGTCAGCGAAGCGCTCAGTGGCCAAAGCGTGGTAGAAATACATTGGGGCGGCGGCACGCCCAATATTCTGTCGGCTTCGCAATTTGCCGCCATCGCAACGCGGCTCGCCAACCGGTTCGACCTTACTGCACTACGGCATCATGCAATCGAACTGGATCCGCGCCACATCGTGCCTGACAACGTACGCGCTTATGTGGCCGCCGGCGTCAGTCGCGCTTCGCTTGGCGTGCAAGATATGAACCAAACCGTGCAACAGGCGATTGGCCGTGTGCAACCCTTCGAAACCGTACGTGACGCTGTGACGACGCTGAAGGCCGAAGGCATCGACGAAATCAGCATGGACCTCATGTACGGGCTCCCCCACCAGACCGTGACTGCAGTCGAGCAAACCGTTCAACTTGCAGCTGAGATGAAGCCGAACCGCATCGCTCTCTTCGGGTACGCACACGTTCCGTGGGTCAAGAAGCGCCAGCGGCTGATCCCCGAAGCCTCATTACCCAACGCCAGCGAGCGCTTTGCGCAGGCCGAGGCGGCGCGCGCCGCTCTAGAAGCACGGGGCTATGTCGCGATAGGCTTGGATCACTTTGCGTTGCCGTCCGACGAACTCGCCATCGCAGCGAACACGGATCAATTGACTCGGTCGTTTCAGGGCTACGTCCTAAAGAGCGCATCCGCGCTCGTTGGCCTCGGCCCCTCTGCAATCTCAACGCTGCCCCAAGGCTACACCCAAAACGACGCTGATCCCGGCGCATGGCGCCGCGCCGTAGCGTCCGGCGCTCTTGCGACCGTTCGCGGGCACGCTCTTTCGAGAGATGATCGCCTGCGCCGCAAGCTGGTCGAGCAAATTATGTGCGACTTCGTCGGCGACCTGGGCCCACTCGGCGGCGTCCGCGCATGCGTCGATGAACTGGACGCCCTCTCTCCAATGATCGCGGACGGCATGGTGCGCATCGTCGACGATCACATCGTGCTGAGCGCCGCCGCGCGCCCTTTCTGCAGATTGGTCGCGATGGCCTTCGACACGTACGCTCAGCGCGGCGCCGCGCGTCATTCCAGCGCCGTCTAAGCACCTAACCCGAGTGAAGGTGCTGAACGCACGAGTTCCAATTTACCGCACGGCGGCCCACGCAGGTTACTCGCTGACGTTCGCCGGCAAACACCGTTCGCCGATCCCCTAGACCGACGCCGGCGGCTCAGCCGTCCTAATGAGCCAAGCAGGGCATATGCAACCCAAGCGCTAAACTTAAGCCAGCGCAGACGCAGCCTTATCTGTCAGGAAAATGGCGGAGAGGGAGTCCGCCCAATTGGGTTATTCGCCACCATTCGCGAACATCCGCCTGTGTCGCCATTTTCCGCATAGATTATGGCTAAACACATCGAACGGGCATCCGCGCCTGTCCGTTGCCGGGCGTCGCCTTTCGGTGCATATTGGGGGAAACGATAGGGGAAGCGGAGAGGCCGTTTCCCCTCTTTCCAAAGGCGGCGGCGATGGCGCGAAACGGGCTCACGGATCGCATGGTCAAACAGGCCCGCAAGCCGGGCGTGCTGATCGACGGCGCCGGCCTTCGCCTGCGGGTGACGATCAATCCGAACACCAAGGAAGTGCGCAAATCCTGGGTGTTGCGCGTGACCGTGAAGGGCGGTCCGATCCGCGAGATCGGCTTGGGGTCTGCCGACGACATCCCGCTTGCGGAAGCGCGCGAGCGTGCCACTGAGGCCCGCAAGCTGGCGCGCGATGGCGTTGACCCAATCGTCGCGCGCGATGCCGAACGCGCGCAACGCGCCCTGGAGGCGGCGCGGGCCATGACGTTTAAACAGTGCGCTGAAGCCCTAATCGCCTCGCATGAAGCGGGTTGGAAGAACGCCAAGCACCGCCAGCAATGGGCGAACACGCTCAAGACCTACGTCTACCCCGTGTTCGGTGATCTGCCGGTCCAAACCATTGATGTGAGCTTGGTGATGAAGGCGATTGAGCCGATCTGGAAAACAAGAACGGAGACTGCGAGCCGCGTGCGCCAGCGGATTGAGTCGGTGCTCGATTGGGCCGCCGTGCGCGGCTATCGCCAAGGCGAGAATCCGGCGCGCTGGCGCGGCCACCTCGAAAGGGCGCTCCCCGCGCGCGCCAAAATTCAGAAGGTCAAACATCACGCCGCTCTGCCCTTCGCCGATCTGCCGGCGTTCATGGCAGAGCTGCGGGCCATGAGCGGAGACAGCGCCCGCGCCTTGGAATTTGCGATCCTGACCGCGACGCGGACTAACGAAACGCTCAAAGCGCGCTGGTCCGAGATCGACCTCAAGGCGAAGGTCTGGATCATTCCCGGCGAGCGCATGAAGGCGGGCCGCGAACATCGCGTACCATTGCCGCTGGCGGCGCTGGCCGTGCTGAATGCGATGCGAAAGGCGCATCCGAAAAGCGAATGGGTGTTCCCTGGCGCCTCAACGCGCACTGATCGCGAGCCAACCCTTTCTTCAATGGCGCTGCTCATGACGCTGCGGCGTATGAAGCGCACCGACCTTACCGCGCACGGTTTCCGTTCGACGTTTCGCGATTGGGCCGGCGAGATGACCAACTTCCCGCGCGAAGTCGCCGAACAAGCGCTGGCGCACACGCTCAAAGACAAAACCGAGGCAGCCTACCGGCGCGGCGACGCACTCGAAAAGCGTCGCCGACTCATGGATGCGTGGGGCACTTTTTGTGCGGCTTCACGCGCGAGCGCAAAGATCGTGCAAATTCGTAAGTCCAACGGCTAGCATCGGCACTTAGCCAGACACTCCCGTTCTTTTGCGTGACGGGCAGGAAATCGCCGAGAGCGGACAGTCGGTGCCAATGTGCTAGGATGGGCCAATGTTTTCGCGCGCCCGTTTCTCGGCCCAATCGGTTCAACTGAGCGCAGCCGTCGTCGCTTTTGTGTCGTGCGGCTTGGCGGTGCTGTTGGCCTATCCGGGATACGAGTGGCCTGCGTTCGTCCTCGCCCCAATAGCGTTCGGTGCAATGGTTCTGATGCTCGTCAACCGTTGTCCCCGCTGCAGTTACCCGGTCTGGAAGAAGGGTGGCGAATGGCCATTCGAGCAACCTAAGAACATTCAAGACAAGACTTGCGGACGCTGCGGCCTTGATCTCACGTCCAAACCGGAGTGATTGGCACGCCCGACCCGAATGTCTGGATTGGGCCAACGTGCGCCGTCGCGTACAAAATCACGAATGGCCTAGTCGCTCAAAGCGATCGGGCAAACGCGGGCGCCGCTAAACGCGAATCCGCTTTGCCCTGATATTGGACGACAAGTCATCATCACCGAGCAGATCAGGGTTGGCAGCCCGGGGTCTCGCAGGGACAATCCGAATGTCGTTTGCATGCTCAACGTAATCAGCCATCTCGCGTAACATACGAGCCTTGGCCGCATCGTTTTTTTCGGCGTTATCAGCCATCTCCCGTAAGGCACGAGCCTTAGCGTTTGCTTGCTCAGCTTGCTCAGCTTGCTCAGCTTGAGCAGCCATCGATCGTAGGACGCGCGCCTCGGCCCCGTCGTTTGCTTGCTCAGCGTTGTCAGCCATCTCCCGTAAGGCACGAGCCTCGGCCGCTCCCTCATCTGGTGGTCTGGAGACTGGCTCGGCTATCCGAAGTCGTCCGCTCTCGGCCGGCTTTTCCCAATCCTGAGTGTTCAATTCTTCTCAAGCAGTTGGGCTGCTAAGCCATGTCGGTCAAACAAACGGACAACCAACAACGCGAGATATCCGAACACGAATGCTCCGAGTCCAGCAAGCGCACCGCCAACCACAACTTCAAGCATACCCAGCTCCTGACCAAGAAGCCGGACCGGTCTCGCGCCGAGAAAGGGTAGCCGAGCCTCGCAAAATTCTTGTACCAGCTATATTGGACTAGCGCGGCCAGGGTAGCACGTCCGATTGCGATAGGCGTTAGGTCGGGGAACGACGTTGGTTCGACCGCAGTTCGGTTTCGTGCTTCTCGAAAGCTCTCCTGCACTTCAAGTGCGCACCGCCGAAGGGGCCCTGGTCGCACCTCAGGTCACGAGCTGGAAATCCCGCTCGGTGATCCACATCCGGTGCAGGATCACGGCCATACGGCGAGCGCAAGCCACGGCAGCAACTTTGAACCCCTTTCTCTTGGCGAGCTCCTTACCCCAAAGCCTCAGCCGCCAAGGCGACTTCGATATGTTCAGCACACACGCTGCGGATTGGTACAACAACGAGCGCACTTCACTGTCCCCCCGTCTACTTATGTGTCCGGTGTAGCTCGACTCTCCGGACTGGTAAGTCCTCGGAGTGAGCCCGAAGTGGGCTGCCACCGTGCGAGAGGACGAAAAGCGATACGGGTCGTCCACAGCGCATCTAAACGAGAATGCCGTGACTGGGCCAACTCCTGGCATTGTCATCAATCGCCTGCAAACGGGGTCGCCGTCAGCGAGCTTCATCACCATAGCGTCCAGGCGCTCACCCTCATCGCGTAACACGCGGATCAAACGTATCGTGCCATTTATGACGTCGACAAAATCTGAATCTAAGCGGCGCCGGGCCTGCGGCTTTGCGATCCAATTTTTCCCATCGCGCACAAGCGTGCCGCCCACCAGCTTCAAGTTGGCGGCGGTCAGACGCTCAAGGTCTAGCCGCTTCCGCAGGATCGCCTTTCGGTGCGTTAGGACAGACCGCCACTTCTGCGACACCTCGGTCCGAACGTGGGCGGTTGTATAAATGCCTCGACACAGAACTTCCGCGATGCCGCGCGCGTCGTTTCTGTCGGTCTTATTCTTATTGGCGGCCAGCGCGGCGTGAGTGTGCATCGCGTCTAGACAAATCGCCGGCCACTTCTTTCGAATTAGCTCTCGATTCAACCACATCGCCTTTGCACACGATTCATGCCCAACTTTGTCGAGCACCCGGCGGTAGGGCTTGAGGACGTCCCCTATAGCAGCGGCGTTTGTCGCCGCGGATGTCTCAAGCACAATGTCGCCGTTGGCCGACAACACACAAATTGCTGTTTCCTTGTCGGACACATCGAGGCCCGCGTACATTTTGGCCATTCTACGCTCCTCCCAATCTGTTGAGCGTGACCGAGGCCGTTCGGCCCTGCGCACTTCGCCAGTGCATTCCGTTTGACGGCTCGCGGACAATCCAAAGTCTAGGCGTAGGCACGGCGTCTACGCGCCATGAAAACCAACAGTAAGCGTCCGCTACCCGGTCACGCCGGAGACATTCTTAGCGCAAGTGACCAACGCGAGAAACGGGATCGTATAAATTTGTCTGACATAAAGCCCGCGCCTTAGACTTTTGGGACGGCGTGGCTAGCCGTTGAACAGCTTGAGCGCGGAACTGCCGGAACCATCTCGCCGTTGTCTGAGCGCAAGGAGACGATGTGATGTCTGAGAAGAAATCAACTACCGAACAGAAAAGCGCAGACCTCGCCGACATGCTTGGCGGCAACGTCGACGAAGATGGTGGGGCCACTAAGCACGGCAAACCCGTCATGGAAACGACGGAAGAAGACGATGGAAAGGACGGCAAGGACTGAACTTCTCCCTGCTTCCGCCGTGGGGAGTATCGATGTAGTGCGCCCGTCGCCGCTTCCTTATCGGCACGAGCCCGAAGCACGCGTCCTTAGCCGCTGCTCAACAAGGCCTTGAGGCGCGCGATCTCGGCGGCGGTCTGGTCGGCAACGCTGCCCGACCACGCAGCAGACGCCTCCGCAGGCGTATCATTGCCTGATATGGGCGGACCGCATCGCTGAGGCCCAGGGGCGACCGCGGGAGCAGCGCGCACCGTGGTTGCGCAAACTTGAGAGGATCCAGAGCTTTACCGAAGCGCTAACAGCCATCGAGCGGCGTTCACACATGCCTTAACGCGCGTGCGCGCGCACCGTGCGCACATTTTTCACAACGGCCCGAGCTCACGCAATCGCTCGGTCATCAATCTTGCGAACGGCCAGCTGGCTGATTCACCCACTCCCGAATGCATTGACCCCGTATATGCCGGCCACGCCAACTGCCCAGAAGGGAACGGCGATCAGAAGCGCTTTTCCAAAGCGCCCGAGTAGCCTCGAGTTCTTGTCATCGTCATCGGTAAAGAGCGCGCCGAACCAAAAGAACACGGCCGCAACCCAGCAAATCATGAAGCCTGCCATCCCGACGATGACTAGAGCGAGCGCTGCTGCATGAAGCACTAGCGTTTCTTCTTCCAGCGCTTCGCAGCGGCCTTCTTCGCGATCTTAGGACGCTGCTCTGCATCCGTTGGACGCTTCTCTCCGCGTGGGCCTTTAGCCATCAGGGTTCCCAATCCACCCCGAACTCTTCCTTCAGTTTGGAGAGCACTTCGCGCGCCTCTTCAAGCGCGTCCACTTCTTGCGGCTCTGGCTCGAGTTCGGGCGGCTTATCCATGGTGCTAAGCATGGCCCGCGCCCGCCAATTATTCAACGCTCGTCGAGATCAGATCGATGTCATTTCAACTTCGCTTCCTGAGCCGTCAATGCGCAAGCGACGGCGGCGAGCCCATCATTCCGAGATACAACAGCGCTGCGCACTGCCGGCGGCGCACCAAATCGTCCTCGGCGTCGCTCTCGGGTACGCTTTCAAGCGCGGTTAGAACAAGGTTGGTGGTTTCCGCTTCCGGGAAATGCATGGCGGTCGTCAGTGCGACCGACGCCTGTCGTTCAGTTATATTCGCATGCTTAGCGATGGTCCGGGCGCACCACTCATGGGCCAAGCGTTGCTCCGCGGCGATCTCTTCCTCTTCGATAACATCGCCCGAGTGATCGCGTTCTGGCTCGAACGAGCCAAGCAGTCGCTCGATTCGACCGCGCACGCTTGTGTCCTGCGGCGCGTTGGCCATTGCTTCAAAGTCCGTGGGCGGAGGCGAGATCACATAACCGCTTGCTGCAAACCCGCCAGAGCCGGAGCCCGTCCGCTCGCTCTCAGGAGGGGCGAACAGTATCGCTAGCAGAACCGGGACCAAGAAGATCGCAAGGCCAGTCAACATGCCAGCGCGCACAGAGTTCAGCCGCATTGGTCTCCCCGCAAAGCTACGCCGGCGTTTCGCCCTTAGGTACTGACACGATCCAGTACGCCACTGGCTTACCAAAACGCTCCGTCAGAGCATCTTCCAGCCAAACTTTGATCTCCGCAAACCGTGTCGCCGAGAAGCACAAAGTCTTCGTCTTCAAGGCAGCCTGCGCTAAAGCCTTCTTCGTGGATGATGAGGATACGGAAGGGTTCGATCATGCTGGTGCGGCTACAAAGAAGAGCGCGCCTAGGTGTCCGACTTTGGCCGCAGAAGAACAAACACAACCGGCTGCCCGCAGAATGCCTTCAACGCCACCGGCAGATCGGCCTCGAGCTCTGACCTAGAATTCCGGATCAATACGAAGTCCAGCAGATCGGGAGAGCCGGCGCTCCAGCGTCCCGCATGGTGGCCATCTTCCATCATTATGATGATGCGGATGGGGTCGCTCTGCGGCGGAGGCTCTGACAGCAGGCTAATTTAGCGCGGCTACACCTCAGCGAAAACGGCGGGCACGCTGCGACTGGCGCACCTTCTCCAATCCAGCCGTTCCGACAAATCTTCGATACCGGCAGGATTTCGCCGAGAGCGGACATTAGCTCAGCACAGTGGTTCAAGCGGGCACGATGCGCCTGCGTTGTCGAGCGCGTCAGCGCTTGGGTTGTCCAGAGCTTGCCACGTCATGTAGGGGCAGACGCCGACCAAGCGGTCACCATCGTCTAGTTTTACGCCAACGTCCCGCAGCCAAAGCAATCCATCTTTGTCGTATGGTTCGCCCAGACGCTCGGCGGCTCTCGACTCGCTTTCCCACGCCAGAAGCTCTTGGCGCGTTGGGCTGGATGAATTTCCGCAGAATTGGCCGCGCATTGCCTGCAACTGAAGTCGCTCGGCAGTGATGTAGCGCCAAGTCGATCCTTGATCGGATTGGAGGTGAGCGGAGTCGATGGTCTGATAGACGATGAGGCCGACTAGCCCGACGTTGAGCGCCAACGAGAGCACCAGCGCGATCACTGTCCAACGGATACGCAAAGGCTCACTCCCCGCATTTTTGTGCCAGCACAGCATGAGGGTGGCAACGTCCGCTTCGGGCCAACCCACGACATCTGATCAAATTTCGCGACTGGCCTAGTCTCTCAATTGCTGCCGCTTGCACCCTGCCCGCGTGGACGGCTCAAGTTCGCCGATGAGCGTCATTCATACCTTTGGCGTTGCCTATTGCGGCACGAATGTTGTGGCGCGGACGCCCGGCGGATCGCCAAAGCGATTGGGACCGCGCGTGCCCGGCCAGAGCATCAGAAAAAGCAGGAAGGCAGTGTCCAACGCAAATCCGACCGGATCGGCGGCGGCACGAGAAACTACCGCGCCCCAAAAACCTCGCGCGAAGCCAACGGCAAAGTCCCCGGGGTGTTGCGCAGCGGCGGCCCAATCTATTTGAGGTATGGTCGAGGTTTGACTAAGCGCGGTTAGCTGAGCCGTCTGCGCGGAAGCCAAATCTTCGATCAGGCGTTCGCCGAAACCATGCACAAATCCCCATACGAATCCCACCGCGAAGGGGACCAGAGCCCACCACCACCGCGCATTGAAATCATGCAAGCGTCTCGACGCCATCCACAACCACGGCAGCAGGGCAAGGGCATCGACGACCACCTTGTTCCCGGTCGCAATAAGCAACGCCGCTTGGGCGAGAACTAAGCAAACATAGGCGCCAAAGAACGCCCGCCTGCCCATCCGCCCTGCAAAGAATGACATCACCGCTCCCCGCCATCCTTGCTAACCCGGAGACACTAATTCGCCAATCCATTGAGCGTCTGAATTGGACCAGCGCGCGTCGTAGCGCGAAATTTCCCGACCGGCCTACTCGCTCAATTTCTGCCGCTCGCACCCGATCCGCGTGGACGGCTCAAAATCGCCGAAAGCTGTCACCGGACTAGACCGAAATCGATTGCTTCTGAGCCGGGTCAGTCGCTCTCGAACGCGAGGACGAGAAACAACAAGACGAACATTAGCGTCAGTCCCAGCCAAGCAGTCTGTATGATCCAATAGAGTATCGGCTGCTTTGTACGTTCAGCGCATGGAACGCCGTTCTGATCGAGCGCCCGACCGCCCTTGTGGTTCATCCAAACGACAAGCGCGCCGATGGCGCCAAACAGAAGACTTAAGACCAGGCCCAAAGTCCTGTTGTCCAATCACCGTCCCTCCCGCACGCAGAGAGCTTCAGTCGCCCGCCAATCGGTGTCAAACTGGCGGCCCGTCATCACGCAGAGCCTCGCGACTGACCTATTCGCTAGATTGCTGCCGGTCACAACCATACCACCTGACTGGCTCGCCATCGCCGAAAACTGACTCTAGCCATCGTCTCGTCTCGCGTGGGGGTGCATCTTCTCAAGCGGCATCAGCATCTCGCTTACCAGCGACACCATCAGGCTTCCCAGAAACTTACGAGCCTCTTTTTGCTCATCCTCCGGCAAACCAGAACCAATCAATAATGTCAGCTCATTGAAGGCGCTGCCGATAATGTGAATTTGGTCCGCGACGGGCTTCGCCACGTCGGCAGACCAATGCAGTTCCGCCTCGATCTTGGGGAGCACCGGCTCGTCTCCGTGTGTGGTTGCGCCATTAGGCAGTTTAGCTCAGCACAACCGCTATGTCCGCAATGGGCCAACGTGGGTCGTCGCGTACAAAATCGCGAACGGCCAAGTCGCTCAATTCGTGACGCAGGCGTCAGCAGCTGGCGACCGGCTTGATGTCGCCGACAACAGTCACTGCGCCAAATCATCATAACGCGCGAAGTCGGTCCGAAAGACTTCTAGGATGTCCGTGCCGAGCGTCTCGAACTCACCGCCCATGTGATGATGATACCCAATGATCTTCGGAGGTCCCGTCAACGCGATAGCCCACGCTTCATCAGCGCTGGACGACCCAAAGAACAGGTATGGCGAAAAATCGATCTGAAGCTCAGGAGCGCTAATCGTCCGCCACTCGTGCCACCAAAACTTCGTGGTGCTCACTAGAGAGCCGATAGTATCCTCCTCTGTCAGCGACAGAAGATACTTCGCGTTTCCCTTCGGCTCACGAAAACCATCGCACTCCAGATACAGGGCGCGCAGTTGTGGCGGCAGTCTAACACCGAGAATCTGCTCGACTTCTTGAAGTTGATTCTCGGAGGCCGGGGGTGAAGTGCGCGCGCCCGGTATAACGACCTGCAAGCCCATCTGCCTCTTCCAGTGCCAATGCCCGGATGAACGTAGCGAGCCGAACGAATGGCGGCAAAGGGCCAATCACGGCCTCTAGGGCAACATCTTACAGACGGCACGAATGTGGGACCATTCCGGTCATCTGCGCGCCCTTACTTTCTCCGAGGAATGCGGGGCGAGGCATCGAGTGTCCCTCCAATCAACGCAGCCGACTAGGATACGCAAAGCGCCGCCGCTACCTCGTCCGACAACGTGAGCAGTACGCCGTTAGCGAAGAAGGCGGCCGAGAATGCAAAAGAGACGATGCAAGCGACGAACAATGCCCAATGACGCCACATGCGCTTCTGTTCGGCCACGGCCATCGCATTAGCTTTCGCCATATCCACCGCCAACGGTGCGTCATCGGGTGTTTCGATGCCGTCGGCCCTCAACTTTTCGATGTAGTATTGGTTCATCGCCAGCGTACCGGTGGTGTTTGAGAATACGCCGAGCGAGTGGACACCCAGCACACCGGAAAAGTAGTTAAGCACAACGCCAACAAACGCGGTGGCTAGACCCCACACGAACGCGAGCACCACCGGCTCGAACTTGTCCAATTCACACAGGCGACCGGAAGTGATGGCGTTGAACGCAAGCACAAGTGCGCCGGCATTGCCGACGACAAGCCACGTGGAAATCAGAATGCCGAGCTTGAACAATCGTTCGCCCGCAGCATCAAAGGCGGCTCGTGTCCAAGCGGTGGTAGCGTGCAGAGGATCGCTCATGCGAGCCTTCCATACACCGAGTCCATCAAGGGTAATGTCCCCGCGTTGCCCAACGAGATCGCGCGCGTTCTATCAATCGGCACACCTGATCCGCTTCAATCGTATGGCCGAGCAGAGCCACGTTGCCTTTGATGTGCAGACGCGGTGCGTGCTCCCGCTGAGAGGCTTTAAACAGAGCGAGGTCTAGATGAGGCCAAGGTTCGTGCCCCTCGCACACGGGGCCGTAGGTCTGTAACTGGTCTTCCAATTCGTCATCGGTTTTCACTTGCGGCGACTCCATTTGGTTCGGCCGCGCAACGAGACGCTTGCAAGGTTAAGGACCAGTTAACGATCACGACCGAGGCTCGCCCGACGGCCAGCATCCCGGTCGTCCGAAACCCCCGAAGCGGGCGGGGAACGTCTAACGATCGAAGTTCGAGCGCTTCCGGGGCCGACGCCGCTGATGATTAGCACAGGTTCTATTGGTTGGTTCCTTGGTAGGTTCCGGGTGCATGTAGTTCACCCCATGGGGCGAACCTAAAACGCCCCATCGGGTGATCGTGGTTCACCCCTTTCTTCCGGCTCCGCGCGGGGGATCGGGCAATGCTTCGAGCGCAGCGCGCTCTATGCGGCGTACCTTTACAGCTCCACTTGTGCACTTTCGCTTGCTCACCTCTCTCAGCAGTCCGAGGGCGGTGAGCGTTGCCAAAGATTGTTGAACTGTTCGTCTGGCGTATCCGGTTTTCGCGGCTAGAGCTGCAACACTGGGATAGGCGGTCTCATCGTCGCCGGCATGGTCTGCAAACGCGGCCATGACGTGCTGAAGAGTTGGGGTAGGGAATCGCTTGTTGAGTACGAGCGCCGTTAGCTCAAACCCCTTCCCTTTTTTCTTTGCCGCCACCTCCCTCGGAGCTTCAATAACATTCGCCCGTTCGTGAAATTGCGCGACTACATCTCTGAGCGCATCGCTCATACGGGCGTCGGCACTGAACGAGAGCTATGAAGTCCGCGCTTCAAGCCACTCGCAATGGTCGCACGCGTTGCCGACATGCCATCATCCGCGACGAGCCCCGACACTACGGCCGCTTCAATAAGTGAAATGACTACTGGCTCAATGGGCAGGTCTCCCGCCGCAGCCAGCGAGCCTAGCCGCGCGGCGGCCTTGAACAGAGCTTTATTGCGTTCGCCGGGCTTTGCATTCGCCACTGCCATTAATTCGCGCTCTAACACTGCGAGCGAATAGGCTGAATCGCTCGCTATGTGCGGACAGCGGAACGCTGACGGTTCCGAGGAGACGGGCGAGGACGCCGCCGGCCGATCGACAAGGCCGAGGAGCCAAAGCGGCGCAATCGGAATATCTTGAGTGCACAAGGGTGAAGACCATCGATAACCGGGCGAAGGCGGCGCGAGCGCGAGGCCACCATGTCCCTTCAGGTCTACGCCCCGCGCCAAGCCCACACGGTTGCGTATCTTGCGCGCCGGATCGCAGCGAAAATATATGTGCAAGCCGTTGCGAGGCGTCACGACGCGCGGGCCCGGCGCCAGCGTCTCTCCGCCTCCATGTTCGGCCATAAGGAGAGCGAACGACTTCACTCCATCCGCGCCGCCAGCATGGTTGCGGTCAAGATCGAGGACGAACAAGCCGTCTCCGGTAACGATCGCAAGACCATCAGCGCGAGGCGTGCGGACGAAAAGCGCCTCGACTTGCTCTGGGTTGTGACTTGCACGCGTTTGCCAGCCTTTAAGCGCGGGACGCTTTTCGCAGGTTACCATGGGTGTCGGCCGCAGGCCGCGGTTAGCGAGATCCAATGCGGCGCTTACCAAGCCACAACGGTTATCGCAGTCGCCGCAAGGCTCGGATTGGGACCTCTTGGTGCGGCGGCAAACCACAAAGCCAGGAGGTGCTGCGCGCGCGAACGCGGTTGGGATTGCATTTCCGTCCATGCATTCGCCCTCCCGCTCATGCACGACGCGGGGCGGCGGCAGCGCCAGACTTGAAGCGTGGCAACGATGCCGCCCACGCTTCAGCAGACTCTGTCGGGATGAGCGTTTTCGGACCGTCCTTCACGGCTTCGATTTTTCCTTGTGCGATCAAATCGTAGAGACGCGTCCGGCCCATCCCATAGGCGGCGCAGAATTGCTTGACGGTGTAGAGACGAGGCATTGTACGGTTCTCCGTTCGCGCTCGGTTGCGTGCGTTCGTGAGAGTGCCTGCAACGGAGCACGGTCGCACGTGCGCCTAATGCTCCTAATTGGTCCCATTCCGAGTCGCCGATTGGCGACGCGTTTTTTCTCGAATCTTGGCGGCTTGGCGCGAACTGATGATGACCCCTCGCTGCTTCAACGCTTTGGCCAACTCCTTTTGGCTTATCTTGTCCACTGGCAAGTCCTCCGCCCGCATGGCTTCGATCTGCTCTTTCGCCTTTAAGCCCACACCAGGCTTTCGCCCGCGCCGCCTTTGCGGCTGCGATGGCCAAAGTCGCAGCACGTCGTCGCGCCGCATAAGAATCTCGTTAGCGTCATACGTCACGGCCGGGACGAACAGATCGCGGCCCGCTCGGAGAACATCGGTGTCTCTGTGCGTCAGGTGATGAAGGAAGGGCCACTCGTGTGCCGCAATTTGTATCGGCGCCCATCGCGCATGGTGACCGCGGTGAGATCGCCGGCGGCGAGCTTGTCCCAGAGATCGAGCCGAGCGTCATTAATACTCAAGCGTTGAGCTGAATCGGGTGACACGCCTTCGCTGGCAGCAACCGCCTCGCACAGACTAAGAAACATCAGCGGCGCTTCGCCCTTGTGCGTTTGCTCTAAGAGCCACCCCCCACGCTTGCGCCAGCCGCCCGACTCGTCCCCTTCCATGTACTCGCGCCAATACCAAGATTGATGCTGTTCGCGCCATCGTGGCAAGCAATCCCGCACGTGCTCAAAATCAGCCCATGCAATCCAGGCAACCACCATGGCCAGGGTCCAATGCGATTCGCGCATTGGATCGAAGTGCGCAGGATCAAGCGTCGGTGTGAGCGACCCAAGTCCCAACTCGGTGGCTTTCACCTCCGCTTCGCTTGGCGCCAGCCTCCCATCTGATAGCTCCGCGACTAATCGATCGCGCTCGCGACGTTGCGCTTCTGTTAGCTGGGTCATGACGAGCGCAAGTCTCGCGCTGCTCGCGCATGTTCGCAAGCGCGCGCCAACGTCCGATTTTCCCAGGATGTCTTACGGACGGATGGCTGCACTCGCATTGGTGACGCTTTTGCGCGATAATGCGAACGCTAAAATTGATCGCCAATCTTCCGCGGACGCTAGGCAAGTGCGAAACGATGACCGCAACTCTGCAACCGTCGGAGGCTACTCAGACCGTCGCAACAACGCGGGCACCAACCATCAAGGCGCACTCAGAGCGCGGCGTTGTCAGGACGATAGTCGAGTGCGACTCGAGCCAGGTGTCCAGCTTAGGGCTGGGAACGACTGCACCCGTCGTCGCAGAGTATCTGTTGAGTCAGATCCTCAATCTCACGATTTCTGGCGATTTTCCCGATGGGCCTCTCGACACCCGCGACGCAAATGCCCTGCTCAGTCTTGCCGCTTCTTTAGAGCCAGAGACCGAATACGAAGCGGCGATCGCAGTGCAAATCGCGATGCTCCATCACATCGCGCTTGATTGCGGCCGCCGCGCGATGAAGCGCGGTGCGACTATGGAGGGCCGAGCGCTCAACATCAGCCACGCGGGCAAACTTTCGCGAAGCTGCGCCATGCTCCTGGAGACCTTGGCGCGCAGCCGCGGCAAAGGCCCCTCTCAAGTGGTTCGCGTTGAGCACGTCACAATCAACGGCGGACAAGCAGTCGTGGGAGCCGTCGCGGGGGTGGGCAGGAAAAGTCGAGGTTCAACCCCATGAACCCGGAAACGCAGAGAGCGATCGCGCTCGCGCGTGCGAACGTAGCACCGCGATGCTTAGCCAAGAACCGCCGCGGCCTCCCCTGCCAGCGGCCGGCGTGCCGAAACCAGCGCCGTTGCCACCTGCACGGCGGCGCCGCTCGCAGCGGGGCGCCACCGGGAAACAAGAACCGATGGCTGCACGGTCGATACGACAAGGATACACGGCGCTGGACCTATCTTGTTCGCCAGCTCGTCAGATCGGCGCGTTCGTTCCAGGAGCGCGAATAGAGCGACTACAGTGCTGGGCGATCGTTCGAATTACTCTTCCAACGCTGGCAGCGGGGCGAGTCCAAGTTCTTTCAGAAACACATTGTGCTTCGCTGTTGCTGACCGAATTCGCTTCTCGATCTCCATTAACTGCCCGTGCGTAGCCGTCAGGTCGAGCTCGGCTTCTTGTTCCGCCGTGCTGATGTAGCGAGAGATGTTAAGGTTGAAATCGTTTCTCTCAATCTCGGCCAATGACACCCGTCGGGCATATCGATCAATCGGTTGCTCCGGGCGCTCGCGGTAGGTGTCGATTATCTCGTCTATGTATTTCTTAGTGAGCTGGTTCTGGCGCTTGCCTTTCGAGAAACGCTCGGCGGCGTTGATGAAGAGAACGTCGTCCGGCTTTTTGCACTTCTTGAGCACTAAGATGCAGACGGGGATGCCAGTCGAGTAAAATAGGTTCGCCGGCAGGCCAATGACGGTGTCGATGTGACCGTCCTTAAGCAGTTTTGTTCGGATACGTTCTTCAGAGCCGCCGCGAAACAGCACGCCATGCGGAAGGATGATGGCCATCACGCCATCGTCTTTCAGGAAGTGGAAGCCGTGCAGCAAAAAGGCAAAATCAGCGGCGGATTTGGGCGCTAGCCCGTAGTTCTTGAACCGCACGTCGTCGCCCATCGCGTCGGATGGGTCCCACCGATAGCTAAACGGCGGATTGGCCACGATGGCGTCGAAGGCGGGCTTCTTGGCTGGGTTCTGCTCGCGCAGCATGTCCCACTCGTTCGTCAGCGTATCGCCGTGATAGATTTCGAACTCGGTGTCCTTCACCCCGTGCAGGAGCATGTTCATCCGCGCGAGGTTGTAGGTAGTGATGTTCTTTTCCTGGCCGTAAATCTTGCCGATGCCATGCGCTCCCATGCGCTTGCGCACGTTGAGCAATAGCGAGCCGGAACCGCAGGCGAAATCCAGCACGCTGGCGAGGCGATCTCTCTTGCCGGTCGCAGGCTCTTGGCTGTCGAGCGTCACGATGCCGGAGAGGACGTCGGAGACCTGTTGCGGCGTGTAGAATTCGCCTGCCTTCTTGCCGGAGCCAGCGGCGAACTGACCGATCAGGTATTCGTAAGCATCACCCAGCGCATCGATGTCCGAGGAAAATTCCGACAGGCCTTCGGCAATCTTGGTGATGATGGTGCACAGCTTTGCATTCCGCTCCGCGTATGTCCTGCCGAGTTTGTCCGAACCGAGATTGATCTCTGAGAACAGGCCGCTGAACGTGCTCTGGAAGGATTCGTTCTCGATGTATTTGAAGCCGGCCTGCAGGGTGTTGAGCAATTCCCCATTCTGGGTTCGGGCCATGTAGGCGATGCTGTTCCAGAGGTGAGGCGGCTGGATGACGTAGTGCGCCTTCAGGCGCATTTGCTTCTCGAACGCCGCGACATCGCCGGGATTCCGCTCGTACCACACAGACAAGGAGGATCGCCCGCCACTGCCGATGGCGTTGGGGTCGGGATAGTCGCGCCCCAATTCCTTCTTCGCCGCGATCTCGTAATTGTCCGAGAGGTAGCGCAGGAAGAGGAAGGACAGCATATAGTCGCGGAAATCATCCGCGTTCATCGCGCCGCGCAATTGGTCGGCGATGGTCCAGAGCGTCTTGCCCAATTGTTTTTGGCTTTGGTCGTTCATGAGTTCACTCTGTGTGAAGCGCGAAGTTGTAGGTCTGTTGGAGTTTGGTCAGGACGTTTTCGAACATCTGGCGCCTATCCGGCACCAAACGATCGGACTCGTAGTAGTAGACCTTTTTGTGCGAAAGCGTGTTGATGATGTCCGCGACGTCGTTGGGGTTCTCAATCCCGATCTTGTCGAGGACATAACCGAACTGTCCCTTGCCGAGGAAAGAAGCGATGTTCTCCAGCACTTGGCGCAGGAGCGCGAAGTGATGTGCGCGCAAGTCGTCGGCTTGCCGGGCTTGTTCCAATATCTGGAGAAGCCTCAGGTGGTAGAGGTGCACATCGTCCTTGTCCTTCTCCAACGACAACTCACCAGATTTGCCTCTTAGAATGCATATTTTGATGTGATCCTTGTACTTCTCCCGTTGATCGCCCTTCCTGAGCCAGCCGCTCAAGATCGAGAAGAGGCCGACGTGGTGCGTCGTGATGATAATCTTTCGCTTCTTGTAATAGGTCTCGATCAAATCGAAGAGTGTTTCGGCCGTTATGAAAATATGATGGTCGTCCAAGCTCGAAACGGGGTCGTCGATGAAGAAATGGCGCGATTGTTCGTCGGCCCACCCTTCCACTTCGAACAGGGCGAGAAAGAAGCACCAAACGAAGATGCGCTCTTCGCCTCTGGAAATCTTGATCGGCGGCTGCGCAACGTCCGGGTTCTGATTTGGAATAAAGAACGAGACCGACTCAATGCCTTTTGAGGGGTCGTCTTCATGCAACCGGAGCTCGAAACCGAACTTCGGATTGTATGCTTTCAGCTTGTCTCGGATATTGTCCTCGGTCAGAGAGGCGTGAAATCGGCTAAGGCTGCTGGGCCGAATGGTGAGCCGCTTGCCAGCGCCGTCGTTCTCCTCGTCGTTGTCCCAGACGAACAGATCTTCGCTGAATGCGTTATAGTAGACGCCTGTATGACTCCCGTCGCCTAATTTGGTCGCGTCTTTGTAAGCGACGCACAGCCGTGTCTTCCCAGTGGTGTTGAATGCGTAGGCGAGGATGATCTTCTCCTCGCACGCCTTCAGCGTTTCGGCTATTTCAGCATGATTCACGGCGCTTCTTCCGTCGATGGGAAGAGTTGCTGCATCAGGCCTTTTTTGTGCTCCTTGAGGGTGTCGAGCTTTTGGGTGTTGTCACCGATGATCTCGTCCAAGCCAGCTAGGCAATCGGCGATACGTTGCTGTTCGGACAGCGAGGCCGGGCAGGAAACGACGACATCGCCGATCTTCGTAGGCGACGTGTGGCGCACCTTAGCGCCGGCTGCGCTGGCCTGTATCTCCATCCGGACAGATTGGGTGTTGAAGACATGGAAGAAGAACTCGTTCGCCCACTCAACCCCCGACTTACGCGTCACAAGGCCGAGCCGTTGGTTGTGAAGGAACCGATTGGACTCTGGAACTAGAATGGGACTGCCGAGCAAGCCGGCTGCCTGTTCAGTCATGGCTACAAGTAAGTCTCCGCGACTAAGCAGGTAGTCGCGAGGAATCTCGCCGACGTAATATTTCTGTTTCGCGCCTTGGTCGCGATAACCGCCCGCCTCGTAGAAATTGCCAGGCGTGAGCAGCACATATTCGCCCTCGCTTCTGAAGAACTCTCCCTCAAAAGCGTAGCCGTGTTTTATGTCGCAGAGTTCGGACAATGGCGTCTCCACCCACTCGCGAGCATCTTGAAACTCAGGGAAGCGAAGGCGAGGTTGGGTTTCGCCTTCGCGGGGGAAGAGAAGCTGCATCAGACCTTTTTTGTGAGTCATCAGCGCCTCCACCTTCCGGGCCTGGGCTGCCATCAGCTCGTCCACGGAGTTCAGGCAGTCGGCGATCTTTTGTTGTTCGGTGGGCGTTGGGACGGGCAGCAGCAGTTCCGAGAACTGCGCGTAGCTAATCATTTTGCCATCGCGCAGACCTTCGAGATTCTTTGTGAGGATACGGATGAACCTGTCCGTCTTTAGGTAGTGCCTGAAATATTCTTCGCTTCCCTCGCCGCGAAGCCGGAGAATGACATAGGCCGGGCTACAGATTCCGTCATATCTCGAATACTCAATCCCGCCTTGGAACGATCTGAGGCTGATGATGAAGTCGCCGACGCGAACAACCTTATAGCTCTCGATGCTCTTGTCTGTGACCGAGACGTGGTAATCGATCAGGTGACGAGGGATCGCACCATGCTCTTGGGTGATGGCAAGAAGCGGAAGCCCAAGCTGAGTATTCCGGTCATTGATCTGATCAAACAGTGCATCTCCGGTGTGCACTTGCCACGCTTCTTCATTTCGAAATTCCGGAAAGCGTAGCTCCGGCGTCAACACGCGCTTGCCGCCATTTCCCGCGAGGGCAGCGCCAGTCTCACTGCTCATAGGCGCTCAGCCCTGAGATATCGCGGCCTTGGGCGCGTTTGGTCAGCAGTGGTAGGAGGTACGCCATCAGGGCGAGCTCCCTGTCGCGGCGCTCTTTCCAACTCAGGCCAAGCGGCGCCATCAAGTCCGTCAGCTGCTCGCCATCGAAGATCATGCGTTGCAGAATTCCGTCGACGAACGCCTGAAGACTTGCAGCGGCCAGCCCGTGCTTGCTGGCGATGTCCGCCAGCTCCGCCGTTTCCTTCTGCCCCTTGAAGTGCGCGTAGCCATCACGAACGGCCTTCTCGCTCAAGCCCTCACCCGCTTTCAGCGTGGCAATGTAAGCCGCGATATCCTCGCGTTCATCCATGAACTTGGCGTCGGACTGGATCAGTCCAACGAGTTGCTCGCGACTCATCTTCTGCTTGCCCGGCGCTTGTTGGGAGAAGCGCGCAATGAGCTGCATGATGTAATCGTAATCGATGACGGCGGACGCAAAGAGTACGAACTCGAAGTCGAGCTGATCGACGTCCTTGTTTGGTTTGTCCGCGCCTTTTGCCTGCTGGGCCTTGAGACGCTGCGCGGTTTCCAGATAGGCGCCGCGAAGGCCGAGAAGGTTCTCCTTAGGCAAAATCTGCTCAATAGCGGCGGCGTTCTCGTTAGTCAGATCGGTGTACTGATCGAGCTGGGTCTTGAGGCGCTGTACTTCCTTGAAGCGCTCGATGAAGACAGCGCGCGCGGCGTCGCCCTTAAGATTGGCAACAGCCTCCGGCGTGGCGTCGAGATCCTGCGACTTCATGAAAGCGTCGAGCTTTTGCATGGCGCCTTCCAGCTTCTTGATGACGACAGGCGCTTTCTCCACCAGCCAGATTTCACGAGCCTTCTCGCCGGCCGTTTCGCCAGAAAAGAGCGCGATGGCGGCGTCCACCGCATCCTGCTGTTGGCGGAAGTCGAGAATGTTGCCGTAGGGCTTTGTGGCGTTGAGCACGCGATTGGTACGAGAGAAAGCCTGAATCAAGCCGTGATGCTTCAGGTTCTTATCGACATAGAGCGTGTTCAGATATTTGGAATCAAACCCTGTGAGCAGCATGTCCACCACGACCGTGATGTCGATCTTCTGCGCGTGCGGGAAATCGGAATTAGGCCATTGCTGGTCTTTGATACGCTTTTGCACATCCTGATAATAGAGATCGAACTCGCCGATCGTGTGATTTGACCCGTAGCGGGCGTTGTATTCGGCGAGGATGCCTTTGAGCGCTTCCTTCTTCTTCTCTGGCTCGACGGCGTTGTCCTCTTTTTCCTGCGGCAAATCTTCTTGAATCTGCCTCACATCGGGATCGCCCTCCGCAGGGGGAGAAAATACGCAGGCGATATTCAGGGGCCGGAAGTCAGTGTCAGCCTTTTGCTTCTCTGCTTGCAGCTCCGCGAACAGACGATGATACTCGATCGCGTCATTGATGGACGCGGTGGCGAGCAGCGCATTGAACCTGCGGCCGCCTGTGGCGGCGTCATGCTTGGAGAGAATGGCCTCAACAACGGCGCGTTTCGCGAGCGGTTCGGCTGGCTTCGGTGGGTTCCTGCCTTCAGCCTTGAAGTAATCGACGTGGAAGCGGAGGACGTTTGCATCCTCGATGGCGTTGGTGATTGTATAGGCGTGCAGTCGGTTCTGAAATAGATCGGCAGTGGTTTTCAGCGACGCTTGCTGATCCTCGATCTGCACGCGGCTCGCATTCTCCTCAAAGATCGGCGTGCCGGTGAAACCAAAGAGCTGAGAGTTCGGAAAGAATTCCTTGATCGCCCTGTGGTTCTCGCCGAACTGGGACCGATGGCACTCGTCGAAGATGAAGACGATGCGTTTGTCGCGGAGCGGTTCGAGCTGCTCGCGAAAATTGCGTCGGTTGGCGCCGTCCAGCGCGAGGCCGAGCTTCTGAATCGTACAGACGATAACTTTGTCAGCGTAGTCGTCCGAAATTAAACGCCGCACGAGGGACGCGGTATCGGTGTTTGCTTCGACGCAGCCCTCTTGGAATTTGTTGAACTCCTCGCGCGTCTGTCGGTCGAGGTCCTTGCGGTCCACGACAAAGAGACACTTCTCGATATCGGGGTTGTCCTTGAGAAGGGTCGACGCCTTGAAGGAGGTAAGTGTCTTGCCGCTGCCGGTGGTGTGCCAGATGTAGCCGTTGCCAGCGTTTTGGGTGATGCAGTCCACAATGGCCTTCGCCGCGTAGACTTGGTACGGCCGCATCATCAGGAGCTTCTGCTCGGTGGCGATCAGCACCATGTAGCGGCTGATTGTCTGGCCGAGCGTGCACTTGACGAGGAAGGTTTCGGCGAAGCTCTCAAGGTGCGCGATCTTCTTGTTGTTCACATCAGCGAACTCGTAGACCGGCAGGAAGCGCTCTTCGGCGTCGAAGGCAAAATGCCGAGCGTTGTTGTTCGCGAAAAAGAAGGTGCGATCGCGATTGCTGACGATGAAGAGCTGTAGAAAGCAGAGAAGCGTCTTGGTGTAGCCGTTGCCCGGGTCGTTCTTGTAATCGACAATCTGCTCCATCGCTCGTCGGGGGCTAATCCCGAGCGTCTTCAGCTCGATCTGCACGACGGGGACGCCGTTGATCAGGAGGAGGACATCGTAACGGTGATGGCTGTAGTCGGTGTTGATACGGAGCTGATTGACGACTTCGAATGTGTTCTTGCACCAGTCCCTGATGTTGACGAGCGTGTAGTTCAGCGGCGTGCCGTCGTCGCGGGTGAAGCTGTTGCGCTCGCGTAGTCTGCTGGCGGCGGTGAAGACGTCAGGTGTGACGATGTCATCGAGTAAACGCGCAAACTCGGAGTCGGTAAGACGGACTCTGTTCAGCTCTTCAAATTTTGTACGGAAGTTCTGTTCAAGCGCGGCGCGGTCCCGGATGTCGCGGCGGTACTCGTACTTTAGGTCGACCAGTTTCGAAATCAGCCAGTCTTCAAGCTGGCGTTCCTGGGTCAGCGCCATGACGTGCACTCGCTACCTGCAAGCCATGCGGGCTCAGCTTCAAAGGTGAGGCTTGGCAAGATCGTCGCGAGCCAGAAAGCTCGGCTGATAAGTTGTCGCTTGTTCGCCAATCGCCGCCCCTGTTCGACGCCCAGTTGTGATCGCTTAACACCGCTCAACCAGGGCACCAACTCGCGCGCTGGTGGGGGAAAATAGGGGGAAAACCACTCTAGGCACCACTCAACATGCCGAGTAAATTACTGTAAAATATAGAGAAATTTGGATTGCAGTGGCGGAGAGGGAGGGATTCGAACCCTCGATACCCTTGCGAGTACTCCAGTTTTCGAGACTGACGCCTTCAGCCACTCGGCCACCTCTCCGCACGGCCGCTTTTTGGCGGCGCCCGCGCCAGCTTGCAAGTCCGGCGCCCAAGATTCAGCGCGGCGGCTGCAGTGGGGTGAGCGTCACGGTGGCGTTGCCGAACTGGATTGGGGTGGTTGTGGCCGGGCGGGCGGCGCGGATTGGCTCGGCCGGCGGCGCGGGCGCGCCGGGGGTTTGGCCAATTATGAACCAATCGGTCGCCCCCTCCTCGTCCTCTGGCACAACGAGTTCGAGAACGGCGCCGTCACAGGCGCGGCCTTGGCAGGCGAGATTCTGGAAATCGCCCTCTCCACCGGTCTCGGCGAAACGGGTTTGGAGGCCGTTTAAGGTGACGGTGAGCGGCTGGGCGGTGCGCGGAATGCGGAGCGTTGCGCGGTAGGCGGCGTTCATGACGAGGCGGGCAGTGATGGTGCGAAGCTCGCCTTCGGTGGTGACCGTAACATCGGTGAGTGTGGGCGCCGGCGCGGTCGCGAGCGCGACGGGCGCGGCCCAGGTTTCGACGCGATCTCCCGGGAGCAGCATAACCGGCGCGAAGTCGGCGGCGGACGCAAGTTCGGGCGGCAATGGGCGCGCGGCGGCCCCGGCGAGGATGCGCGCTTCGTTAGCCTCGGTGTTGACGAAGTAATTGAGATTGAGCGCAGCCGGCGTTTGCGGAGTGGCGGCCGGCAACAGGAATGCTGTGGTCGCCGCGGCGACTGCGCCGGCGCCAAGGACGAACGCGCTGCCGCGCCAGCGTGTTTCGGCTTGCGCTTGCACAAGCGCGCCGAGTGCTGGCAGCGACGCTATGGCGATGAGGAGAGCGGTCGCGAATGGGTATTCGAAACCGAGCCCGAGTTCGATGAGATAAAGCGACGGCGCCCAGATCAGAATCGCGAGGAATGCGGCGAGCGTGGCGCCGATCTGTTGCGCTGGCTTCCAAACGAACGCGATCAGCGCGCCTAGCGCGAAGAGGAATGCAGGCGCAGCATAGAGTATAGAAACACCGGGCAAGAAGAACGATCCGACGAAACCAAGCATCGCAAACCAAACCACGCCAGCTGCGCCGACTAGTGCGGCACTGCGCGGGACGCGAAGGATCATCAAAGCCGCAATGATCGAGGCCAACGCAAGGAGAACGCACCAGGCGCGCGTTGCCTCTGGGTGCGCGAACCAGTAGGTCTCGCCTGCGCGCATTGCGCCGAGCGCAAAGCCAAACGCCGTGGCGAGCAAGCCGGCGATGACGAGGGCGAGCAGCGGCGCGGCGAGCGTGCGCCAGCGGCCAGGCTTTCCCACGCGCCAAAAGGCGACAAAAGCGATCAGCAGGCTGACGCCGAGAGCGATTTGCGCGACGAGACTGGGCGCGCTGATGAACGCGTATGATGCAATGTCGGTGTAGACGTAAGCCGACGCATCACCGCGATCGGGGCCGGCGGCGAAACTGCGCGTCGTGGCGAGCGCGATGTCGCCCATGTGTTGAAGGCTGCGCGTATCGAACGACGCGAGTGAATCTTGTGGTGTGTGATAATTGGCTAGGCCATCGAGCAGCGCGAGGTTCACGATGTCGAGGTTTTCGCGCGTGAGCGCGGTGACGTCGGTAGAGTTGGGCAGCAGTGCGTATATATCGGCCATCACCGAATTGGCGATGCCGCGCGGCGCGTGCGTGAAGGCGGCGACTGCGTCGGCGTTCGGCTGATTGCTCTCAAAGAAGATGGCGGGCCCGCGTGTGCCGCGCGCTTCAGCGTTCACGAGCGCTTCGACGTCGGTCATCTCCGGGTCTTGGGCAAAGGCCACTGCGCCGAGGAGAGCTTGCTCCTCCCCGTCGCTGATCAGGAAGATGACGCGGCGTTGAAGCTGCTCGGTGCGAAAGATGCGCGCGATTTCAAGCCAAGTGGCAACGCCGATGCCGGCGTCGCTGGCGCCGGGCGCTGCGGGCACGCTGTCATAGTGCGTGGCGGCGAGGATTGCGGGGCCGTTTTGCGGGCCCGCGCTGAAGATGATGTTGCGCACCAGGCCGCACTCGATCGTGGGGCTTCTCGGATTGGCTCGGCAAGTGAAGCGCTCGCGGATTTCCGGTTCGTAGCCGATCGCGCGGATTTCGGTGAGCAGGCGTTCACGGACGATATCTTGCGCGGCGCTATCGACCGGGTGCGGCGTCTCGTCGCCGAGCACGCGCGCTAGGCGGTCGCGGGCGGCCGTCGCGTCGAACTGGTCGGCGGCGTTCGTGGCGCGCACCAGCGGCGGCTGCAGCAACGCGCCGGCGAACATGAAACTTAGAAACAGCGCTGCAAGAACGAGGAGCCCAAGCGGGAAAGCGAAGCGAGGCGGCGGCGAATTAGTCATCGCCGCCGCTCTAGCATCGTTTTATTGCGACGGCACCTCACGCAGGGGCGTCTCGAACGAGGGGCCGCCGCCGAAGGCGCGATAGGTGGCGATCGCGGCGCGGGCGGACTGGGCTTCAGCATCGATCCGCGTGAGGTTCGCATCGATCAGTTGCTGCTCAGAGCGCAGGCGATCGGTAAGGCTTTGGATGCCGGCGCCGTACGCGGCGCGCGAGCCGCGGGCGGTGGTTTCCGCCGCGGTTTCGGCGCGACGGGCGGAGTCGAGACGCAGGCGCCCTTGATCAAGCGCGACGAGAGCGTTCGACGCTTCGGCGACAGCTTGCGTCACCACTTGGCGATATTGCAGCAAGGCCTGATCGAATTGCGCATCGCGCTCGCGGACGCGGGCCAGACGCGCACCCCAATCGAACAGCGGGATCGAGATCAGCGGCGTGCCGTTGGCGAACGTACCGCCGACATTGAGCGGATCGCCGATCAGCGCATCGGTGGTGAGGATGGAGCCGGTGAGATTGAGGCGCGGCAAGAGATCAGTGCGCGCGTTCGAAACACCGGCGGCAGCGACGATGGCTTGCGCTTCCGCGCGGGCGACGTCGGGGCGGAGGCGAATGAGATCGGCAGGCGCCGCTGGCGCTTGCGTCAATTGCATGAACGGGACGGGCTGGCCTTCGGCGTCAAGAACAGCGCGTGTTTCCGGCGTTTCCGTACCGGGCGCGAGGCCGCGCAGCACGGCAAGCACGTTTTCGGCGCGGCGTTCTTCGATCACCAAGCCAGGCAAACGCGCGCGCGTTGCTTCGGCGAGACGGCGCGCATCGGCAGCGTCAGCTTCCGACGTGATGCCGGCATTGAAGCTAATGTCGAGAATGCGCGAGAGTTCGTCGGCGGTTTCGACACTGCGTTGGAGCGCAGCGCGGCTGGCCTGCGCGGCGCGCAGATCGACGTAAGCTTGCGCGACATCGCCGGCGAGCGTGACTTGGGCGGCGCGCACGTCCGCGTCCGCGCCGCGCGTGTTGGCGCGCGATCCGACGAAGGCGGCTTCGATGCGCGAGAAGAGCGGGATCTCCCAGGAGACGGAGCCGCCGTAGGAGCCGGTCATTTGCTCGCGCTCTGTGCCGCCGCCGGCGGTGGGCAGTGCGCCGTTTTCGACCGCGCGCGAATACTGGCCCTGCCCCGTCGCGCTAAGCTCTGGAAGATATTGCGCAACCGTCGAGTGCGAGAGCGCACGGGATTCGCGGACGCGCAGCAGCGCTTGCTGGACACTGGGTCCGTTGAGGAGAGCCTCATTGACGAGGGCCGTCAGCGCCGGGTCATCGAAATTGGCCCACCAATCGCTGACCGGTAGCTCGGCCCCGGCCGGCGCGTCGGTCCAATTGGCGGGCAGGTCCGGGCTGAGCGGGCGCTCGCCGGGCATGGTGGAGCAGGCCGCCAAAGCCGCCGCAGCCACGATCGCGGCAAGGCCGGTGGACCGAGTTGGCATCATATTCCGTTGCTCCACAGACACTTAACGACCGGGAAGGCAGACTCAGCGTCAGCTTTATCCGGCTCTGGACTTGGTATCGTAGCTTGACGACGTCCAGCCTTAACATTTAAAGAACGAACATTCGTTTTATATGCGTTGCAGCGCGATCCGGCAAGCGGGTCCCGTGCGTAGAGGATAAAGTGGCGCGATTAGCGGATCCCGAACTGGCCGAACGGCGCAGGCGTCAAATCATGGACGCCGCGATCGAGTGCTTTCGCCGCCGCGGCTTTCACCAAGCCACGATGCAGGAAATCTGCGCCGAGGCCTCAATAAGCGCAGGGGCGCTCTACCGCTATTTCGGATCAAAAGCTGAAATCATCGGCGCCATCGCCGAGGACAAACGCGGCGACAGCGACGTGGCGTTCTTACGCGCCGCTGAACAGCAGGGCTTGCTCGAAGCGCTTTGCCTCTCTAGCCGCGAGTTCTTTCAGAAGTTTGCTGACGGCGATGGCGCGCTGATCGCCGACATCTTTGCCGAGGCCATTCGGGACGATGCAGTGGCGACTCCGCTACGCAAAACGGACGCGCGCAGCGTCGCGTTGTTTGTGAAGGCGATTAAAGCGGCGCAGGCACGACGTGAAATCGACGTCACGTTGGACCCCGAAGTGGCCGCCAACACCTTGTTTGCAGGCATCGAAGGCATAGGTCTTCGACGCGCCTTCCTTCGCGACACTGACCCCGATGCAGCTGTCGCCCAATTCCGTGCGTTCGCTGAACGCTATTTGAGCCCCTCCCCGAGCGCCCGTCATGAATAAGCCTGTCCCTCCCGAGAAGTTCAACGAAGCCAAAAGCCTTTTCGAGCGCACGGCCGAAGGCGGCGGCAACGCCTTCCGCAAAGCGCGCGACGCTGGCGAAAACGCATGGAAACGCGTAACTAATGCGCCAACCGAAGAGGGCCGACGCCGCCGCGTTCTGATGCTCCTCGGCGCAGGCATTTTCGCGGTTATCGCAGTGTTGTTCGTCATGAGCCGCTTGGGCGGCGATGGGGCGGTGCACACCGAGGTCGCCTCCGCACAAGCGGTGAGCGCGATCACGGTGGAGACGCAGAGCTTCAACCCTGTCATTTCACTCAACGGCGAAGCGCGGCCCGTGCGCGATATCCAAGTCGCGGCGCCGGCGACAGGCGTGCGTATTCTGGAAATTCTCGTCGACGAGGGTGACACTGTGCGCGCCGGTCAAGCGATGGCGCGGCTCGACACGAACTTGGCGCAAGCTCAAATTCGCGCAGCGCAAGCCAGCGTCGCCGAAGCGCAGTCAGCGTCAGTGCGTGCACGCGGGGAATGGGAACGCGCCGAATCGATCCGTGACTCCGGCGCGCTCTCGACAGAAGCGATCGAAGCGCGGCGCGCCGCAGCCATTGCGGCGGACGCCCGCCTCGCTGCTGCGCGCGCGCAGGCACAGGAAGTCAACGCACGCTTAGGCGGCGGCTTCGTGCGCGCGCCAGCGAGTGGGCTCGTGATCGGTCGCACGGCCGAGGTAGGCCGCGACGTGCAGGGACAAGTGCTGTTCCGCATCGCCGCAGACAACCGCTTGGAAGTCGCCGCGCGCGTCGCGGAGGGCGATGCGCTGGCGCTTCAACAAGGCCAAGGCGCGGTGTTTACGCTTGTAGACGGCTCGACTGTGCAAGCGACGCTGCGCCGTCCGCCGGCATCAATCGATAGCCGCACACGCACCGGGGAAGCCTTGTTTGCTCTGCCCCAAAACACGCGCGTACGCGCCGGCATGTATCTGCGCGGCGAAGCGCAATTGGCGGCACGCGAAGTGATCGCGATTCCGCAAAGCTCGGTGCTGTACGAAAGCGGCCAGGCTTATGTGCTGGTGATCGCCGAAACGCGGCGCGAAGGTGCGGACGCGCCAGTGCTGACGGCCCAACGCGCCAACGTCTCGCTCGGCGCACGGGCTGGCGATTCGGTTGAAGTGCTTGGTGGACTTTCCGCGGGTCAGCGCATTGTTGGCTCCGGCGCGGCGTTCCTGCAGGACGGCGAAGAAGTGCGCCTGATCGAGCAGCAAGCGCCGGCGCCGCCGGAAACGGCTGAGCCGACGGCACTGCGCGGCCGCAATTGATGATGTACCGGCGCGGATAGGTTCCGCGTCGCTGTTTTCTACCCCTGCACCAACTTTCGGCAGGCAGGCAAAGGCGTGAAGCATGGCTTGGAATATTTCCGCAGGCGCGATCCGCAATCCGATCCCGCCAATTCTTCTGATCCTGGCTCTGCTGTTCGCGGGCTGGCAGGCGTATGGGCGCCTGCCGGTCAACCAATTGCCAAACGTCGACTTCGGCGGCTTCACCATCACTGTCGCGCAAGCGGGCGCCGCGCCGGTGGAAATGGAAACGCAGATCACGCAGCGCATTGAGAGCGCGCTGACGGCGGTCGAAGGCATCAAGCGCGTCGAATCCACGATCTCTCCGGGCGTCTCGACCACCATGGTCGAGATGGAAGGCGAAACCGATCTTGCCCGCGCGGTCGATGACGCACGCGATGCAATCAATCGCATCCGCTCCGAATTGCCGGCTGACATAAGCGAGCCGGTCATCACGCGCATGGAAGCCGCGAGCCAGCCCATCGGCTATTACGCGCTCGAAGGCCAGGGCATGACGCCCCAGGATATTTCCTGGTTCATCGATAATGATCTGCAGCGCGAATTGTTGGCGGTGCCGGGCGTCAGCCAAGTCCAGCGCATGGGCGGCGTCGATCGCGAAGTACGTGTCGAACTCGATCCGGCGCGGATGCTTGCGTATGGCGTAACGGCCGATCAGATCAACGCGCAGCTTCGTTCGATGAACGTCGACTTGCCGGGCGGCCAAGCGCAGATCAGCGGCCAAGCGCAATCGATCCGTACTTTGGGCGGCGCGCAATCCGTCCAGGAACTCTCCGACCTTCGCATCACGACATCAACCGGCAACACGGTGCGGCTGGCGGATATCGGCACGGTGACCGATAGCGCTGCCGATCAGCAGTCGATCTCGCGTTACAACGGCCAGCCCGTCGTGGGCTTTCTCGTGCTGCGCACGCGCGGCGCATCTGAAGTGCAAGTGTTCGACCGCATGGACGAACGGCTGCGCGAGATTGAAGCGCAGCATCCGGAAATCACCGTCACCGAAATCGGTTCGACGGTGGAATTTATCCGCGGCATGCACGAAAGCTCGATCCATGCGCTGATCGAGGGCGCCCTGCTCGCGTGCTTGGTGGTGTTTCTGATCTTGCGCGATTGGCGCGCGACGCTGATCGCCGCTGCCGCCATCCCGCTCTCGATCATGCCGACGTTCGCGGCGATCGAGATATTGGGCTTCACCCTGAACATGGTGACCCTCATCGCGCTGGCGCTGGTGACCGGTGTTTTGGTCGACGATGCGATCGTCGAGATCGAAAATATCGTCAGGCACATGAGGATGGGCAAAGGCGCCTATCCGGCTTCGCTCGAAGCGGCCGATGAGATCGGCCTCGCGGTCGTGGCGACTACATTTTCGATCATCGCCGTGTTCGTGCCCGTCAGCTTCATGTCCGGCGGCATGGGCGTGTTCTTCAGGGAGTTCGGCCTGACCGTCGCGGTGGCGGCGTTCTTCTCCCTTGTTGTGGCGCGCTTGATCACGCCGATGATGGCGGCGTTCTTCCTCTCCAACAAAGGCCACGACCATGAAGCCAAGCCGGGTACGCTCACCCTCGCCTATCGCGACATTCTGAGTTGGGCCATCCGCAGCCCGTGGAAAACGATGGGCATCGGCCTGGCTGTCTTCATCGTGCCGCTAGTGCTGTTGTTCATGGGCGCGATCCCGGCAGTCGTCATTCCGCGCTTCGACAACGGCATGATCCAGGCGCGCGTAGAAATTCCGCCAGGCACGCCAGTGTTCCAAGCGGACCGTGTGCTCCAGCAGATGGCGGCGCGCATCCGCGAAACGCCGGAAGTGGAAGGCGTGTTCACGTCGATGAACGGCGCCGACGGCTCTGCGCCCGACGCCACGATCTATATTCAGCTCGTGGACCGCGGCGAACGCAATCGCAGCGCCTACGCAATCCAGCAAACACTGCGACCTGTGCTCTCGAACTTCGCCGACTATCGCGCCGCATTCGTCCAGGACCAGGGCGGCTCGTCCGGCTCCGACATTACGGTGCAATTCGTCGGTCAAAATCCGCAAGCGGTGAACGCGGCAGCGGATCGGCTCGCAGCGGCGATGAACGACCTGCCTGTCTTGGCGGACGTGCGCTCCACGTCAGCCGTGCGGCGACCAGAAATTCAAGTACGCCCCCGCACTGAAGACATGGCGCGTCTCGGCGTCACATCAGCGTCGCTGGCTTCAGCGGTGCGCATCGCCACCAGCGGCGACGCTGAACAGAACCTGCCGAAGTTCAATCTGGCTGATCGGCAAATCCCGATCCGCACAACGCTTCGGCCGGACAACCGCACCGATCTCGACGCTATCCGCTCACTGCCGGTGCAATCCTCGCTGGGCGCGCCGGTGCGCATCGACGCGGTTGCGGACGTCACCTTCTCGCTCGGTGAAGCCACGATCGAACGCCGCGACCGCGAGCGTGCGGTGACCGTCGGCGCCAACGTCACGCCAGGCACGGAGCTCAGCGAAGCGCAACAAGCCGTGTTCTCGTTGCCGGAAGCGACGGAGCCTGGCGAAGGCGTGCGCCTCGTTGCAGGCGGACAGAGCGAGGACTTCGGCGAGATGATGGCCGCGTTCGGCTCCGCAATGCTCTGGGGCGTGATCCTGATCTATTGCGTGCTGGTGCTGCTGTTCAAAGATTTCTTCCAGCCGATCACAATCATGACCGCCCTGCCGCTCTCCCTCGGCGGCGCGTTTCTTGGGCTCATCATCGCCAACCAGCCGCTCTCGCTGTTCGCGTTTATCGGCTTGCTGATGCTGATGGGCCTGGTGACGAAGAACTCGATCCTGCTGGTCGACTTTGCGGTCGAGCGCATGCACGCCGGCATGAGCCGCAATGCAGCGCTCATGGAAGCCGGCATGCAGCGCGCCCGCCCAATCATCATGACGACGTTCGCGATGTCAGGCGGCATGATCCCGGCCGCCGCAGGCTGGGGAGTCGACGGCACGCTGCGCCAAGGCATGGGCGCAGCTGTGATCGGCGGGCTGATGCTCTCGACCCTGCTCTCTCTCGTGTTCGTGCCGGCGATGTTCGTATTGATTGATCGACTGGAGCGATGGGTGCAGGGCTTCTTGCCGAAGCCGCAGGCGCGTGAAGATGACGAAGCGATTCACACGCCGGCAGAGTGATCGCGCGGGTCTAGCCTATCTCGAACGTCACGCCCTGCGCGAGCGGAAGCGTGCGGCCGTAGTTCACCGTGTTGGTGGCGCGGCGCATGTACGCTTTCCAGGAATCAGAGCCGCTCTCGCGGCCGCCGCCGGTTTCCTTTTCACCGCCGAACGCACCGCCGATCTCGGCGCCGGATGGGCCAATATTGACGTTGGCGATACCGCAATCGGAGCCTCGCGCTGAGAGAAAGACTTCCGCCTCGCGCAGGTCGTTGGTGAAGATCGAAGATGAAAGCCCCTGCGGCACGGCGTTCTGAAGAGCGATAGCGTCATCGAGATTGCGATACTTCATCACGTAGAGGATCGGCGCAAACGTCTCGCGCAACACTGGTCCTTCCTGGCGCGACATCTCAACCAGCGCGGGACGGACGTAATAAGCCTCGTGGCCTCCGAGGGCGATCCGCCCTCCCCCAAGCACTGCGCCGCCCGCGCCTTTTGCTGCGGTCAGCCCTTCCTGCATCGAATCGAACGCGAGCCTGTCGATCAAGGGACCGACCAAAACGCCGGCGTCAAGCGGATTGCCGACCGTCACCGACTCATACGCCTGCTTCAAGCGTGGCACGAACGCGTCATAGATACTTTCATGCACGAACAGACGACGCAAAGTCGTGCAACGTTGGCCGGCTGTGCCCATCGCGGCGAACGCCACGGCGCGGAGCGAGAGATCGAGATCGGCGCTCGGGCAGATGATCGAGGCATTGTTGCCGCCGAGTTCAAGCAGCGCGCGCGCAAACCGTTGCGCCAAGCGCGGACCAACGGCGCGGCCCATGGCGGTGGAGCCCGTCGCAGAGACAAGCGCCACCCGCGGGTGATCAACGAGCGCGTCGCCGATCGTTCGCGCGCCCTGCAGCAGCGCTGACAATCCATCCGGCGCCACGCCGCCCGCAGCGCGGTAGCGCGTGAGTGCGCGCTCAAATAATGCGTGCGTAGCAGCAGCAGTGAGCGGCGTTTTCTCGGAAGGCTTCCAGACGATCGCATTGCCACAGACGAGCGCGAGCGCGGCGTTCCAGGCCCAAACGGCGACAGGAAAGTTGAACGCGGAGATGATGCCGACAACACCGAGCGGGTGCCAGATTTCCATCATCCGATGCTCGGGCCGCTCGGTCGCAATGGTGAGGCCGTAAAGCTGGCGCGACAGGCCAACGGCGAAATCGCAGACGTCGATCATCTCTTGCACTTCGCCGAGGCCTTCGCTCCTCACCTTCCCGGCTTCGAGGGAAACCAGACGGCCGAGATTCGACTTGTGTGCGCGGAGTTCTTCGCCGAAGAGCCGCACCAACTCACCGCGCTGGGGCGCGGGCGTACTACGCCATTGGAGGAACGCGGCGTGCGCGCATTCGATCTTTGCTGCGGCACTGGCGGAATCGTCCTCGGCCACGGCGCCAATGCGTTCGCCGCTGATGGGAGAGAGCGAGACGAGCGCGCCGCGCGATGCGTCCACCCCTAGGGCCGCCAAGGTCGCGCTCGCCGCCTCGATAACGCTCAGGTTCGCGTCACTCATGCCCTGCTCCCGAATTTGACGCGCGGTTGATACGCTTGCGCCCGTCCTCCCGCCAGCCCTGACGAGGCGCTAAACTGCTTGTGGCGCGGAGTTAGTTAATATATAAACTATCTATGCGCATTGCTTGTGTGGGCGGCGGACCCGCCGGCTTGGTGTTCGCGATCTCGATGAAGCTGCGCGATCCGCGGCACGACATTATCGTGTTCGAGCGCAACGATCCGGGCGACACGTTCGGTTGGGGCGTCGTGTTCTCCGACCAAACAATGGAGAATTTGCGCGCTAACGATCCGGTTAGCGCCGATGAGATCGAAGCGGGCTTCGCGCATTGGGACGATATCGACGTCCACATTCATGGCCAAAAGATCACATCTAGCGGCCACGGCTTTGTCGGCATCGGGCGCAAGCGCCTGCTGAACATCATGCAGGACCGTGCACGCGACTTAGGCGTGCGGCTGGATTTCCGCACGGAGGTGGAGCCAACGCCGGAGTTGTTCAGCGCTTATGACCTAGTGCTGGCCTGCGACGGGGCAAACTCGAAGCTCCGCAAGGCGTTCGAGCCGGACTTCGGCATCGATATCGATGTGCGATCGAACAAGTACATTTGGCTAGGGGCGAACAAAGCGTTTGAGGCATTTACTTTTGCCTTCGAGCGGACCGAGCACGGCTGGATTTGGGCGCATGCCTACCAATTCGAGCCCGGCGCTTCGACCTTTATAGTCGAATGCAGCGAAGCAACGTGGCGGAACTTCGGCTTCGACACGATGAGCCAAGACGAAACCTGTCGCGCGGCGGAAAAGCTGTTCGCGAAGTACCTCGATGGCGCGACGCTCTCGACTAACGCCAAGCATCTACGCGGCTCGGCCTGGTTTAATTTTCCGCGCATCGTCTGCAACACCTGGCATCGCGGCAATCTCATTCTGATGGGCGATGCAGCGCACACGGCGCACTTCTCAATTGGCTCAGGCACCAAGCTGGCGATCGAAGATGCGATCAAACTGGCGGCGGTGCTGCACGGCGGCAAGCCGCTCGCAGAAGCGCTAAATGAGTATCACGCAGAGCGGCAGATCGAGGTGCTCAAGCTGCAAAACGCGGCGCGCAATTCGACGGAATGGTTTGAGCACATCGATCGCTACGCGGCGCTGGAGCCATTGCAGTTCACGTACTCCCTGCTGACGCGGAGCCAGCGCGTGAGCCATGAAAATCTGCGCGTGAGGGATGCGGACTTCGTCCGCCGCATCGAAACAACGTTCGCTGGCGGTGAAGCCAGGCCGCCAATGTTCGCGCCGCTCAAGCTGCGCGACATGGAGATCGCCAATCGCGTCGTGGTTTCGCCGATGTGTATGTATTCGGCGGTCGATGGTGAGGTGAACGATTTTCACTTGGTACACTACGGTGCGCGCGCGGCGGGTGGCGCCGGCCTGATCTTTAGCGAAATGACGGACGTCAGCGCCGATGCGCGGATCACGCCGGGTTGCGCGGGAATGTACGAGCCGAAGCACGTTGCGGCCTGGAAGCGTGTCGTCGATTACGTGCACACGCACACCGATGCAAAATTTGTGCTGCAGCTGGCGCACGCGGGACGCAAGGGCTCGACGCGCGTGCCGTGGGAAGAGGATCATCCGGATCAGCCGCTTGAGAACGGCAATTGGGAGATCATCGCCCCCTCGCCTATCGCATGGTCAGACCGCAACGCCGTGCCGATCGAGATTACTCGCGCCGACATGGACCGGGTCAAAGCCGACTTCGTGCGCGCAACTTTGATGGCTGAGGAAGCCGGCTTCGACATGATCGAGCTGCATTGCGGGCACGGCTATCTGCTCTCCTCATTCCTGACGCCGGTGAGCAATCAGCGCACCGACGAATATGGCGGCAGCGTCGAGAACGGACTCCGCTTTCCACTGGAAGTGTTCGAAGCGATGCGGGGGGCATGGCCGAAACAGAAGCCGATGAGCGTGCGCATCTCGGCTACGGATTGGTGCGATGACGGTTTGAGCGCGGAAGACTCCATCGCGATCGCACAAGCGTTCGCCGAAGCAGGCGCCGATCTGATCGACGTATCTGCCGGGCAAACGACGCCGCTGGCGCGACCGGTTTACGGGCGCATGTTCCAGACGCCGTTCTGCGACATGATCCGCAACGAAGCGCGGGTAAAGACGATGGCGGTGGGCAACATTTTCGAAGCGGATCACGTGAACTCGATCCTCGCGGCGGGGCGTGCGGATTTGGTGGCGTTGGCGCGACCGCACTTGATGGACCCGCATTGGTCCCTCCGCGCGGCAGCGGAGCTTGGCTATGGCGGCGCGGCGCCGCCGAAACAATACCGCGCGGGCTACGCGCAAATGCAGCGCAACCTAGCGCGCAAGGAGCAAGCATGAGCCGGCATGTTTTCATCACGGGCGGCGGCACGGGCATTGGATTGGCGACCGCGCGGGCGCTAGCGCCGACAGGCGCGAAGTTCACGCTCGTAGGCCGCGATGGCGGACGGGTGGCTGATGCGGCGCAGGAATTTGAGACGGCGCATGGCATAAGCTGCAATGTCGCGGACGAAGCATCGGTACAATCGGTATTCGCGGCGGCTCGCGAGCGTTTCGGGCCGATCGACATTTTGATAAACAATGCCGGCATCACGCCTTCGGCGCCGCTCCACGCCATGGAGCTCTCGCTCTGGAACGAAGTGCTGGCGATCAACCTCACGGGCGTATTCTTGTGTTCGCGCGCGGCGTTGGCGGACATGTACGCGGCGAAGTGGGGGCGCATCGTCAATGTCGCATCGATCGCGGGGCTGAAGGGTGGGCCCTACATCAGCGCATACTGCGCATCGAAACATGGGATGATCGGTATGACACGGGCTCTCGCACATGAAGCGGCCAAGCGCGGGGTGACCGTAAACGCAATCTGCCCCGGCTACGTCGAGACCGACATCATAACGCGCGCCGCCGAAACGATTTCAAGCAAGACCAAGCTCAGCGAAGATGAAGCGCGGGCGATGCTCTACGCGGGCAATCCGCAAGGGCGTTTCATCACGGCGGATGAAGTGGCGAGCGCGATTGCGTGGCTGTGCAGCGACGGCGCGGCTGCGACCAACGGCGCGGCAATCCCGATGAGCGGCGGGGAAATTTGAGCATCGCGCAAGACTCCGCGCGACTATCGCTGCGCTTGCTCACGACGGGCCGATTGATCGAGCGTGAGGTGGATGCCCTCATGCGTGCGAAATTTGGTTCCACCATTGCGCGGTTTGATTTTCTTTCGGCGCTGGATCGCCATGGCGCGCTCACGCTTGGCGAAGTCTCGCAATTCCTGCTCGTCTCGAACGGCAACATTACGCAGTTGCGAACACGGCTTTCCGCTGACGGCCTGATCGAAACCGAAGCGGACGCGAACGATCGCCGCGTGCAACGGGTGCGGTTGACGCGCCGAGGCGAAGGCGTATTCAAGCAGATGGCCAAGGCGCACGCGGCTTGCGTTGACGCGCTGCTGCGCGAGCTGACGCAAGCCGACAAACAAAAGCTGACGCAGCTGCTCGATGGCGCGAAATCGTCGATCCGCCGCAAGCTGACCAAGGGAGGAGCCGCGCCATGATGGACGATGCATGGAAAAGCGCTGATTACCGCGCCGGGCATTTCCTGTGGAGCGTCGCCGACCGCGTCGCGACGCTGACTTTGAACCGGCCGGAGCGGAAGAACCCGCTGACGTTCGAGAGCTATGCTGAGCTGCGCGATCTGTTTCGCCGCTTGAGCTATGCAGAGGATTGCCGCGCTGTTGTCGTCACGGGTGCCGGCGGTAATTTCTGCTCTGGCGGCGATGTGCACGACATCATCGCGCCTCTGACAAAGATGACGATGCCCGAGTTGATGCGGTTCACGCGCATGACTGGCGACCTTGTCAAAGCGATGCGCGCCTGCCCGCAGCCGGTTGTGGCGTCCGTCGAAGGCGTGTGCGCCGGCGCCGGCGCGATCATGGCGATGGCGAGCGATATTCGCTTCGCGTCCGTGAATGCAAAAGCCGCCTTCCTATTTACACGCGTCGGCCTTGCTGGCTGTGACATGGGCGCGTGCGCGATCCTGCCGCGCATCATCGGCCACGGGCGCGCGAGCGAGTTGCTCTACACCGGTCGCAGCATGAGCGCAGAGGAAGGCGCGGCTTGGGGTTTCTACAATCGCGTTGTCGAAGCGCCGTTGCCGGAAGCCCTCAAGTTCGCGCGCGATCTGGCGGACGGCCCAGCGTTTGCGCATTCCATGACCAAGAATCAACTCAACATGGAATGGAACATGAGCCTGGAACAGGCCCTGGAAGCGGAAGCGCAGGCGCAAGCGATCTGCATGAAGACCAGGGATTTCGAGCGCGCCTATGTAGCGTTCGCGGAGAAGCAGAAGCCGGTGTTCGAGGGCGATTGAAATGACGGGACACGTCGACACCTTCGTGCGCGACCATCTCCCCCCGCGCGATGAATGGCCTGAGCTGCGCTTTACGCTGCCGGAGCTGCAGTTTCCCGAACGCTATAATGTGAGCGGCATTCTGGATGCAGCGATTGTGAACGGGCAGGGCGACCGAAACGCAGTTCTGCTTTCATCGGGCGCGCTTACCTACAACGATCTGCTTCGCAACGCCTGTCGCATGGCGGATGTGCTAACGCGCGATTTCGGCCTTGAACCGGGCAATCGCGTGCTGGTTCACGCATCCAACACACCGCTCTCCATCCCGGTGTGGTGGGGGATTCTGCGCGCGGGCGGCGTCGCCGTGGGGACGATGCCGATGCTGCGCGCGCATGAGCTCGCCGTGATTTTAGACAAAGCGAAGATCTCCCATGCCGTTGTCGACGTGCATCTCGCCGCGGAACTGGAGCAAGCACAGCAGGATGCGCCGTCGCTGCAACACATCATTTATGCCGACGATTTGGAGCGGCGCATGGTCAATGCGCCAGACAACTTCGCCGCAGCGTCCACTGCCGCCGACGATCCGGCGCTGATCGCATTTACCTCAGGCACCACGGGCAAACCCAAAGGCTGCGTACACTTTCATCGCGACATTGCCGCCATGGCCGAGACGTTTTCGCGCCATGTGCTGAAGCCGAACGCGACGGACGTGTTCATCGGCACGCCGCCTTTGGCGTTCACGTTCGGCCTTGGCGCCGGCGTCGTGTTCCCGGCGAGTGTCGGCGCGGCGACCGTGGTTTGCCCGAAACCCGGCTTCGATGTGCTCGCGGACACGATCGCACAACACAAAGCCACAACGCTCTTCACCTCCCCCACCGGCTATCGCGCCCTGATGAAGCAGGATTTTAGCAAGCTCACGTCGCTGCACACGTGCGTGTCGGCCGGCGAGCATTTGCCGAAGGCGACGTCGGATCAGTGGTTCGAGCGCACCGGAATCCGTATCATCGATGGCATCGGCGCAACCGAGATGATCCATATCTTCATCTCTGCAAGCGGCGACGACATTCGCCCCGGCGCGACGGGCAAAGCCGTGCCTGGTTATGAGGCGACTTTGTTCGATGAAAACGATCAGCCGTTCGAGGGCGAAGGCGAAGGGCGGCTCGCGATCAAAGGCCCGACCGGTTGCCGCTATCTCGCCGACGAACGGCAGCGCAATTATGTCGTCAATGGTTGGAACGTGACCGGCGATCTCTACCGGCGCGATGCAGACGGCTATTTTTGGTACGTCGCGCGCGCCGACGACATGATCATTTCGGCCGGCTACAATATCGGCGCACCGGAAGTGGAGAACGCCCTGCTCACGCACGATGCGGTGGCGGAGTGCGCGGTGATTGGCGCTCCAGACGACGAGCGCGGCCAGATCGTCAAAGCGTTCGTGGTGCTCAAACCGGGCGTCAGCGTGAGCGAACGCGACCTGCAGGATCACGTCAAGCAGACGATAGCGCCTTACAAATATCCCCGCGCGGTTGCGTTCGTCGCCGAACTGCCGAAGACGCATACGGGCAAACTGCAGCGCTTCAAACTCCGCGAGATCACATGAATCCGTTTACCCGCGAAATCATCGTCCGCTTCGAGCACTGCGACACGGCGGGCATCATGTTCTATCCGCGCTTCTTCGCGCTGGTGAACGAAACGGTCGAAGATTGGTTTGCGAGCCTAGGGTTTGACTTCAAGACTTTGCATATCGATCAACGCAAAGGCCTGCCGACGGTGCGGCTCGAAAGCGAGTTCGTGGCGCCGGTGCGGATGGGCGATCGGCTGAAGCAGAGCTTGGGCGTAGAAGCGCTGGGCAATGCGTCGTTGGAGTTGAAGCATCTCGCAGTCGTTGGCGATCGCGCGGTGGCGCGGTTCGATCAGACTTTGGTGTTCACCGATCTCGCCGGCATGAAAGCCGAGCCTTGGCCGACCGAGCTCCGCGCGGCGATCGCCAAGTTCGCGGAGATCGCATGAGGACGCTCTTGCCCGATGGTTGGCCGCGGCCGAGGGGTTATGCGAACGGCATCGAGGCGGATGGCCGCATCGTGTTTGTCGCCGGGCAGATCGGCTGGACGCCTGCTGGCGTGTTCGAGGCGACGACACTTGCCGCGCAATTCGCGCAGACTTTGGACAACACGCTCGCGGTGCTACGCGAAGCGGGCGCCGGACCGGAGCATGTGGCGCGGATGACCTGGTACATCACGGACAAACGCGACTATCTCGCGTCGCTCGCTGCGATCGGCGCGACTTGGCGCGAGAAGATGGGCAAGAACTATCCGGCGATGGCCGTCGTCGAGGTGAAAGCGCTGATTGAGGACGCGGCGCTCATCGAGATAGAGACAACGGCGGTACTGCCGCGCTAAACTTAGCGCAGGAGATTATCATGGCAGACCATAGCCTTTTCACGTTTGTCCGCGTGCAGGGCGCGACCCCGGAGGCAGTCGGCAACGCGCTGCGCGACGGCTCAGACAAGATCATGGATATCTACTCAATCATGGGCGAGTGGGATTTGCTGGTCCGGATTGAGCATCCGGATCTCAACACCATCCAAGGCGTCGTCACCGAGACGATCCGTGCGCACCCGAACGTGGCGCAGACCTACACGATCCTCGGCTATCAGCTCTACGGCTCGAAATGGCCGGGCTTCGATTATCCTGACTCGGAATGAGCCTCGATCTCGAGAAAGAATACAATAACCGCGCCCGCGTGCCGGAGCATCCGGCGATCATTGCAAGCTGGGCGCGTGAAAGCGCCGCGTACCGAGAGGCGCATCCGCCGCGCGTGATCGCTTATGGCGCGGGCGAGCGGCACACATTCGATTTGTTCGAGGTCGGCGCCGGGCCGGCGGTGATGTTCATCCACGGCGGCTATTGGCAGGCGCTGGACAAAGCCTTCTTCAGCCACATGGCGATTGGCCTCAACTCGCTCGGCGTCAGCGTTGCCGTGCCGAGTTATGATCTGTGCCCGAGCGTGAGCGTGGGCGATATCGTTGGGCAAATGCGCACCGCATGCGTGAGCCTGCACCGCGAGACCAACGCGGCAGTCATCGCCAGCGGCCATTCGGCGGGCGGGCACCTGGCCGCATGCCTACTCGCGACAGAAACGCATGTTCCAGCCGCGTATGCGATCTCGGGCCTCTTCGAACTCGCGCCGCTCATCCCGACGAGCCCCAACACTGCGCTGCAACTCGGTGATCGTGAGGCGGCGGCGCAAAGCCCCCTGCTTTGGCCAGCGCCGAAGGGCAAAATCCTGGACGCTGTCGTCGGCGGAGATGAGAGCAGCGAATATTTGCGCCAAAGCTACACGATCGTCGAGCGGTGGGGCGAAGCGGGTGTGCGCACGCGCTACGAAGAGATCGAAGGCGCGAACCACTTCACCGTCATCGCCCCACTTTCAGACGCCGCTTCAGCGATGTGCGAACGCCTGCACCACTTGGCCACGCGACTCTAGGGCATCTAGCGCGTGCAAAAGATCGGCCAATAGATCTTCCTCATGCTCGAGCCCAATCGAGATGCGCAAGAGCGTGTCGTCGATGCCCGCGGCGCGGCGCGCTTCGGAAGTCATCGAAGCATGAGTCATGCTCGCCGGGTGGGCGATCAGGCTTTCGACGCCGCCAAGCGATTCCGCCAGAGTGAAGCGATGAAGACCGGCGAGCAGCGCGCGAACATCGCTCTCGTCGCCTTCAAGCTCGAAGCTCAGCATGGCGCCGAACCCGATCTGCTGACGCGCCGCAATGTCGTGACTCGGATGGGTTGTGAGGCCGGGATAGTAGATTTTCCGGACGCGCGGATGTGCGGCAAGCGCCTCCGCTACACGGTGCGCCGTGCAAGCTTGGCGCTTGATACGGACGCTTAAAGTGCGCAGGCCACGTAGCGTGAGCCAAGCATCGAACGGCGAGCCGGTAACGCCGGTACAGTTTGCCCACCATGTCAGCTGCTGCGCGTCCTCTACATTAGCAGCGATCACTGCGCCGCCAACGACATCGGAATGCCCATTGAGATACTTGGTCGTTGAGTGGACAACAAAGTCGGCGCCGAGCGCTATGGGCTTTTGCAAGGCAGGCGAGAGAAACGTGTTGTCGACCGCGACACGCGCGCCGGCGGCTTTTGCGCTGGCGGCGATAGCGGCAATATCCACCACGCGCATCAGCGGATTGCTGGGCGTCTCAATCCACACAAGCGCCGCGCCTGGAAGCGCAGCAGCGAGCGCGTCAGCATCGCCCTGATCCACAAACACGATTTCGATGGCGCGCTTTGCGGCGCGGGCGGTGAAGAGACGCCAGGTGCCGCCATAGCAATCGTGCGGCGCAACCACGCGCGCGCCGCCAGGCAGAAGGTTGAGCACGAGGTCGACGGCCGACATGCCCGAGCTGGTCACGACTGCGCCAGCGCCCCCTTCAAGCGCCGCGAGCGCCTTGCCGAGCACGTCACGGGTTGGATTTCCCGAGCGCGTGTAGTCATAAGCGCGCTTGCCGCCATAGCCGTCAAAGCTGTAATTGGCCGAGAGGTAGAGCGGCGGAATGACTGCGCCGTGCGCGGCGTCATCGTTTATGCCCGCGCTGCAGAGGATGGTTTCGTCAAACTGAGTCATTTCAAGCGCCCTCCAGGCACGATTTGATGATGGCGGCGATGCGCGCCGGTTCTTTCAGAAATGCGTCATGGCCGTAGAGCGACGGGACTTCATGCACTGCGCTGAGATTGGGCAGCTGCCGGGCAAGCGATTCGATGTCGGCGAGCGGCACGATCTGATCCGTAGGGCACGCGGCCAGCGTGACGGCCGCACGAATCCGAGACGGATCTACGGCATGGCGATCAATTGATTCACTGAGCGAGAGCCAACGCTGCGGCGCCATGGACTGAACGTAGGCATCGCCCCGCGCGACGAGGTAACGATCTAGCGCTGAGCGACCGTCGCTCTCGATGGCGCCAGGGAAACGCTGCTCGAACTCGTCGGCGCTGCGATACGTGATCATCGCCAGTTGGCGCGCAAGCGAGAGGCCCTGCTCCGCATCGCCATGAGCGATGGCGAACTCAAGCATACGCCGTTGCACGCCGCGCCAGGCGCGCGACAATGCAGCAGGCTTGTGCGCCGCCGAGATGATGCAGAGCTTTTCAACACGCTCCGGCGCGTGCGCCGCAAAGGCGAGGCCCACCATCGCGCCATAAGATGCGCCGACCCACGCTGCAATCCGCGACACTCCCAGCGCATCAAGCGTCAATGCAATGAGCCTTGCCTGATCCAGAGGCGAAAGCCGGACGTGCGCATCCGCAAGCGGCGCAAAATCAAAGCCGAGGGCGGCGTAACGGCCAAGGTCGATCGCCGCAGACGTACCCACTTGGTCGGGCCACCATTCATGGAGGTGACGGCCGGCAGAGATGCCCCCAGCGACAACGATCAGCGGCGCGTCGAGCTCACCGTACAGGCGCGCGCGAATATGCGCATCAGGCAGCGCATCACCGCTTTCACAGCGAAATTCGGCCGGAATCGGCAGAAGCGCGTCTTCGCCGTCTGCCGCGCGATACGATGCGCGCTTAAGCGCCAGCATGAGCGGGCGCCTTTGCGAGAATGAAGTGTTCCACACACGCTGCGCCAACGGCCAGCACGCCGAGGTCGGCTACAAAAGCGCGCGCGCGCAACGGCGAGATCGCACGCACTTTGCATCTCAACACGTAGCCGCCCGCCTGCGGATTGAGCGCGAGCGCATAGACTTCCGCGCCCTCATCTGACAGGCGCTGAAGGATCGTCGCCGCGCTTTGCCAGCGCTTTAGTGAGAGCAGCAACTCATGCTGCACTTCCAAGCCGGGCAGACAAAAATCGTCGCTATCGCTGCTGATTTGCTGAGGATGTGGGGCTTCAAAAGCCATGACGCACGCCTTTCAAATTCGTCCAACGTCGAATTGAAACAGGCGCTTGCGGGCAAAGAAGCAGCGTCCCGAAGGACATACTGCTCTTCTCTTTAGCTGTATTTATAACGCGCCCGCAAGCTGAGCATCAAATCGGCGCAAGAGTTCACTAGCTCAGGCGACGCGTTTTGTCATCAGGAAATTTGCTGCGATGCGGCGAAGCGGCTCGGCGCCGCGATGAATGCACCAGCCGAAGCGTCTAGCGCGAAGGCTGGTGGGCGCGACAGGGATCGAACCTGTGACCCCCACGATGTCAACGTGGTGCTCTCCCGCTGAGCTACGCGCCCGACCCCGTGAGAACACGGAAACGACAATCACGGGACCGCCGCTATAGCGGTTTCCCTGGGCCAGATGCAAGCGGGGTCGATTTCCGTAGTCAGAGAACGCTGGGCTGTTAGGGTACAGAGCGCGGAAGGGCGCAAGGCCCGATGTTCCTCGAAACCAAACACATGCTGGCGTCGCGCGACATTACGCGGCTGCGCGATTTGGCGGGCGAGTTGAACTTCGTCGATGGCCGGGCGTCCAACCCCGCCAACGAGACCAAGATCAACCAGCAGGCCGACCCCAAGAGCCCGCTCTATGCGGAAAGCTCCAACATCGTGATGGCCGCGCTCGGCGCGTCACGACCGTTTCGCGACTTTGCCCTCCCCAAGCGCATCGCTCCGCCCATGCTGGCCCGCTATGGTCCAGGCATGCAGTACGGCGCCCACGCCGACAGCGCCTACGTGGCGGTCAGCCAAGGCACGCTGCGCTCGGATGTCTCAGCCACGGTCTTCCTGTCGGAGCCGGACGCCTATGAGGGGGGCGAGCTTTTGATCCACCTCGGCACCGAGACTGTGAAGGTTAAGGGCCGGCCTGGCACGGCGATCTTCTATCCTTCGACGACGCTACATCAGGTCGCGCCGGTGACGAAAGGTGAGCGGCTGGTCTCGGTGACGTTCATTCAAAGCCTGGTCGCGGACGAGGCCCGGCGAACGGTGCTTTATGAGCTGAGCGAAGTCTCAGCGCTCGAAGGCTTGGCGATGAAGTGGGATAACCGCGTACGCCTTGAGGCGGTACGCAACAATTTGATGCGTATGTGGGCGTCCGACTAAGCGGCGGCGATCACGCGCTCGATCTCGACAACCAAATCCTTCAAGTGGAAGGGCTTTGAAAGCACCTTCGCATCCTTTGGCGCCTGGCTTTGCGCGGACAGCGCGACCGCCGCAAAGCCCGTGATGAAGACAATCTTCATAGCTGGATCGGCCTCGGCGCCGCGGCGGGCGAGTTCGATGCCATCGAGGCCGGGCATGACGATGTCAGTCAGAAGCAGGTCGAACGAGCCGTGCTCAAGCGCTTCCCAGGCGGAGTCGCCATCGCCGTAGCCGGTGACGTCGTGACCAGCGCGCGAAAGGCTCGACACCAGGAAGCCCCGGAGCGCGTCATCGTCTTCAGCAAGTAGAATTCGCGCCATACCGCAGCAGCTCCGGAAGTTCCGGCCCCTCTAAACCGGTAGCCTTTAGCACAGATCGGGTAAAGGCCGGCTGAACCGTCACCAACAGCCGGTAAGCATGTGTAAACGTTGACGGCCACGCCGACGAAAGCGAACATTACAAAATGGACCCGACGGATCACGGTCAGGGCGCGACGCAGGCCGTTGCGGAAAGCGCCGGTCAGCCCGAGCGGGGGGCCGAGCCGCCGTTCGTGCTGATCGAACCGTTGCGGCGGACGACACCGCTCATTTTCGCCTCCCCACACAGCGGCCGGCGCTATCCGGCGGAGCTCTTGGCGGACTCGCGGGTCAGTCTGATCAGCCTGCGTCGCTCTGAAGATGCGTACGTCGATGAATTGTTTGCCGGCGCTGCAGCGCATGGCGCCTGCGTCCTCACCGCCTCGGTTGCGCGGGCCTATGTCGATCTTAACCGTGATCCGAGCGAACTCGATCCCGAGATGTTCGATGAGCGGCCACCGCACTCGCCGCATCTTTCGTCCGCGCGGGTGCAGGCCGGGCTAGGCGCCATCCCGCGGATTAGCGGCGACGGGCAAAACATCTATCGGCGTAAGCTTTCGCTCGACGAAGCCGAGCGGCGGATCGCAACCGTGCATCGCCCCTATCACGCCGTGCTGCAAAGCCTGTTGGCGGAGAACAAGACGGCGTTCGGCTGCGCCGTGCTGATTGATTGCCATTCGATGCCGAATAATTCGCGCGGCGCGCATGCGCCGGACGTCGTGCTCGGCGATCGCTTTGGCGCGTCGTGCCATCCGTCAGTGACAGCCTTGGCGGAAGCAACATTGCGTCGCTCAGGCTATCGCGTTGCGCGCAATACACCGTTTGCCGGCGGCCACACCACGCAAACATACGGCCGGCCGATCTCAGGCGTGCATGCGTTGCAGATCGAGATCAATCGCGGGCTTTATGTCGATGAACGCACGCTGGAACGCACCAACGGCTATATGCGCGTGCGGGCAGACATGGCGCGCTTGGCGGAAGCGCTGAGCGCGGCTGCGTTGCACGAGAGCCTGGTCTAAGCTTCACACGCCGGTAAAGGCGCCGTGGTCCAGCAATATCTTTACGCCGATCGCAATGAGGGCGGCGCCGCCGGCGAGTTCGGCCGTGCTACCGAGTTTTGTGCCCACGGCGCGGCCGAGATAGACGCCGCCTGCGCATGAGAAAGCGGTGATCACTGCAATCACCGCAGCAGCAAAGAATGGGTTCACGTCCATAGCGCTGAACGCAAGGCCAGCGCCCGCCGCATCGATGCTGGTTGCAAGCGCCAAAACAAGAATGCCCCAACCGGTGACGCGCTTGGCGGCAGCCTCGCCCTCACCTTTCAGCCCTTCATGGATGAGCTTCACGCCGAGAAAGGCGAGTACGCCAAAGGCGATCCAGTGATCGAACGCGGCGATCGCCGCCGTCATCACAAGACCAGCGGACCAGCCAACCAGCGGCATGATCCCTTGCGCGAGACCGAAAGCGCCGCCGAGCATTAACGCAGTTGCGTGTGGCCGCTCACGCGTCACCACGCCTTGCGAGAGCGATACTGCAAAAGCGTCAGCGGCGAGCGCCAGAGCCAGGATGCAGACGGATAGGATCATCCGGGCAGGCCTTATCTGCTGGGAGGGCCCAAGTCCAAAAAGCCGGCCGCAAAGAAAAAGCCGCCGGCTTGTGGCCGGCGGCGAAAGTCATAATAGGGAGGAAACGCCCGATAGGGCGGATGCGGGATCGCGAAACTCCGCAACACGGCAAACTTATTCCGCACTGCAGCAATTTGCAAGGTGAACACAGCGTCACGTTTTCGAGAGTTGCAGTAAAGCACGGTTTAGATTACGTTTTCTGGACAAGCATCCCATATTGCACATGCACACATGCACTGGCGGATGGGTCTTGCTTAAGGAATCCACACCGCTGCCGTTGAAGCAGGCGCCTTCGCCGTGCAGAACCCGCCGTCACCTCACCGAAAGCCCAATTTCATGGCCGAGCGCCTCCGCAACCTCGCGATCATCGCACACGTCGACCACGGCAAGACAACCCTGGTTGATCAGCTGCTCGTCCAAGGCGGCGCCTTCCGCGCCAACGAAGCCCACGCCGAGCGCGCGATGGACTCCAACGATCAGGAGCGCGAGCGCGGCATCACCATTCTCGCCAAGTGCACCTCGATCCTCTGGGGTGACGACTGGCGTCTCAATATCGTCGACACGCCCGGCCACGCTGACTTCGGCGGCGAAGTCGAACGCATCTTGGGCATGGTCGATGGTTGCGTGCTGCTCGTCGACGCTTCCGAAGGCGTGATGCCGCAAACCAAGTTCGTGCTGTCGAAAGCGTTGAAGCGCGGCCTGCGCCCGATGGTGGTGCTGAACAAGGTCGATCGCGCCAGCGCTGATCCCGACAAAGCGCTGAATGAAATTTTCGAACTCTTCCTCGCGCTCGGCGCCACCGATGAGCAAGCCGATTTCCCGATCCTCTACGCATCCGGCAAAGAAGGCTGGGCGAAGACGGACATGGCCGCTGAGAACAAGGACCTTACCCCCCTGTTCGAACTGATCGTGCGCCACGTGCCCGATCCCGAACCGATTACGCGCAAGGATGAGCCGTTCGCGTTCCTCGTGACGATGATCGACTCGGATCCGTTTCTCGGCCGCATGCTGACGGGCCGCGTCGAAGCTGGCCGCGTGAAAGTCGGCGATCCGGTGCGCGCCATCACCCGCGAAGGCAAAGAGATCGAAAAGGGCCGCCTCACCAAGCTGCTCTCGTTCCGTGGCTTGAAGCGCGTGCCGGTCGAAAGCGCCGAAGCGGGCGACATCATCGCCATTGCGGGCCTAGTCGAAACCACCGTCGCCGACACGATCGGCTCGCCAGAGCTTGCAAAACCAATTCCGTCAACGCCAATCGATCCGCCGACTCTGGCGATCACCGTGTCGATCAACGACTCTCCCCTCGCCGGCCGCGCTGGCGATAAAGTGCAGAGCCGCGTCATCCGCGCGCGCTTGCTGGCCGAAGCTGAATCGAACGTCGCCATCCGCGTGACCGAAACGGCCAACAAGGACGCATACGAAGTCGCGGGCCGCGGTGAATTGCAGCTGGGCGTGCTGGTGGAAACCATGCGCCGCGAAGGCTTCGAGCTTTCGCTCTCACGCCCGAAGGTGCTGATCCGCAGCGAAAACGGCCAAACGTTGGAGCCGATCGAAGAAGTGGTCATCGACGTTGACGATGAATATACAGGCGTCGTCATCGAGAAGATGAGCATCCGCAAAGCCGAACTGCAGGACATGCGCCCGTCAGGCGGCGGCAAGACGCGCCTCGTCATGCACGCGCCGGCGCGCGGCATGGTTGGCTATCACGGCGAATTCCTCACCGACACGCGCGGCTCAGGCGTCATGAACCGCCTCTTTCACGCATGGGCGCCGTGGAAGGGCGAAATCCCGGGCCGTCGCAACGGCGCGCTGATCTCCAACGACAAAGGCCAATCGACCGCCTTCGCGCTTTGGAATCTCGAAGATCGCGGCCAAATGTTCATCGCCGATGGCGAGGACGTCTATGAAGGCATGATCATCGGCGAAAATTCGCGCGGCGAAGATCTCGACGTGAATCCGTTGAAGGGCAAGAAGCTCACCAACGTGCGCGCGTCCGGTAAAGATGAATCTATCCGCCTGACGCCGCCCCGCCGCCTCACGCTTGAGCAAGCCATGGCTTGGATCGAGGACGACGAACTGGTGGAAGTCACGCCCGCCGCGATCCGCATCCGCAAAGCGCACCTCGACCCTAACGAGCGCAAGAAAGCCGCGCGCGCGAAGGAAGCGGGCTAACGCCTACTCTTCGGCAGGCAGATCAAGCACCATCCGCGGATCCAGGGCTCTGTCGTTGAGCCAAACTTCGATGTGAAGGTGGGTGCCGGAGCTGCGTCCGCTATTGCCAACACGGCCAATGACCTGGCCGGCCTGAACAGAATCTCCATCACGGACATCGAACGCGCTTAGGTGTGCGTAGCGCAGCGCAAAGCCATCTCCGTGATCGATCTCGATCATCTTGCCGTAGTCGGAATTCGTCGTGACGCGGATGACGCGTCCATTCGCGGGCGCGATCACCGGTGCGCCCATAGGTGCTGCGATATCGACGCCAGGGTGGAACGACATCTCGCCAGTGAAGGCGTCCGGCCGAGCGCCGTATATGCCGGTGACCCTCCCTTGCACAGGACGATGAGTGAAGGCATCGGCGTTAAACACAGGAGACGTACTGATCGGCGACGGCGCGACAGCGACGAATGTATCACCTCCCCCGCCACTCGATTGCGCCAGCGCCAGTTGCGCGGCCCCCAACGGCGTGATCAGAGCTAGCGCTGCGGCATAAGCGAGCCAGGGCGTGCGCTTGCGCGCTCCGGCGTCACTTTTCATGATCTGCAGAATTCTCATTCGATGTTCTCCCACAGTTTTGTGCGAGAAGACCGCCGGTGCGCACCGCACTGCCCTCCCGGCGCCATGCTTTAAAACCAGCAACAAAGTTTGCGCGTAGGTGCGGCGCAGTTCCGGCGCCGCTGCCGTCACGGCCGCGTCGCAATCAAGCTCGGCCGCAAGGCGGCAGTTGCGAGTCTGCGTGCGAACAAACGGATTGAACCACAGCAAAGCCTCAATCCACGACAACGCCGCATAGAACACAACATCACCCCGCGAGTGGTGATGACGCTCGTGATCTACGACCAGGCTAACTTGCGTGGGCGACAGCGTTTCCATAAGCGCGCGCGGAAAGAGCAAGCGCTTCTTAGATATCGCAAGCGGCGTCTCCGCCAGATCGGAGATATAAACGTCGCGCAGGTCGGGATGCGGTCGCGCCGACGCCGACCATGCGCGTAAACGTAAATGCGCGGCGATCAACGGCGCCGCAAATCGCGCAACACCGGCCACATAAAGCACGAACAACAACGCGCTGAGGAAGAACAACCAATCGATCGGGGGTGACGAGGCGCTGACGGCTAGCCCGGCCTCACTCGTGTTCGCTGCAAACTCCACAAAATCCAACAATGGCGGCACAACTACAGCAAATGTTTCGCCAGGCAACGCGAGCAACAACGCGCCAAAGGCGATGGGCGCCAGCATCACCGCCAGCACAGCTTTCTCGTGCTTGTCATGTAACGTCTCACCGGCCCGCCAACCAACAGCACCGCGCCGCGTCAGCGCCACGACGGCCGACCATATCAATGGCGCGAAAAACAAAGCGCCAAGCACGGCGATTGCCGCGCTCATTGGTCTTCGCCTTCGTCGCTCAGCGAATCGAGCAGAAGCTGAAGATCTTCGATTTCGTCAGCATCGAGCAACTTACTGTTCGCGAACGCCGCTGCTGGCAGGGGCGTATCCGAATCGAGCACGTTGCGGGCGAAGTCCTGCGCGAGCAGCGCGAGCACGGCGAGCTTTGAATGAGCGGCGGCATAGGTCTTGATGCCGTGCACGAGCGCGACATTTAAGAGCCCCTTCTCCTCCATCCGGTCAAGGGTCGTGCGCGTTGCGGAATAGGACCACTTGGTGCTGCTAGCTGTCGCGTCCTGGATTTCGCGGGCGCTTAGCCGCTCGGCGCTCCATAGCGCACGCAGCAGTTTCAGTTCGGACCCAGAGGGTCGCGGCGGCTGCGCCATTGGCGGCTCCCGTTCGCATCATGCTACATATGTAGCACACCAGCTACGGGCGTAAAATATAATCTTGGTTAGACTGAGATCAGCCCTGAGGCGCTTCCACGTTTACGCCGCGCCGCCATTCCTCGCGGCGCTGCGCAACCGCAGCATTCACATCAACCGGCTGCGGGCAGGTGTACTGGATCTCGCGCATCTGATCCGAGCCCGTCACTTCAGTTGCGTAGCAGCCGATCGGTCGCAGCACGGCGTTGGCGGCCTGGCCCCACCACAAAATCCCAGGCGAAGCATCGTTAGCGTAAACGGTGACGTTCTGCGCCATCAGCTGGCCCAGCGGCCGCGGCTCGCCGCGCAGCACGAGCACGGTCTGATCCCGGTCGTGAAACCAGACTTGGTAGCGATCCGTGCCGACGCGCACGTCGGCGTCAGGCATGCCGCCGTTGTAGCTGAAGGTGCGCTGGGCGGACGCGCACGCGCTGAGCGCGAAGAGTGAAACCAGCAAGAGAGCGCGGATCTTCATTTGATACCTCGTTGAGCGCGAAGTTCTCGCCACTGAACGTGCGCCGCGCGCGGCCATGCCATGACGAAACCGTGGCGGTGCGCGTTTACCAAACGCCAGCGCGCCGTTTCGGTTCAGTTTTCGCTTGGCGCGTACCTTGAAAGGCTGAACGCATCTTAACACGGCGCAATTCGCGTCACGGATGCGTGGCACGTCTCATGCTCTCCACTCCAGGGCATAAGGCGGGCCCATGGGGGACACCGCCGTGAACTAAGGGCGCTCCACCATGGCTAACGCCATCGACCTCCATGTCGGCAAGCGGCTCCGCCGCCGTCGCCGGCTCTTGGGCCTGACCCAGCAACAGCTGGCCGAGTCCATTGGCATCCGCTTTCAGCAGATCCAAAAATACGAATGCGGCGCCAACCGCGTGACCGCGAGCCGTCTTTACGAACTCGCCGTCGCGCTGAACGTGCCGGTCAACTATTTCTTCGAAGGCTTGCAGGCCGCCGCAACCCCGGCCACGCCGGGCGCGCCGGCCAACGACCGCGATCTGATCGCGGCCGATGTGCTCAGCCAGAAAGAAACGCTCGAACTGATCCGCGCTTATTACAAGCTCGGTGAACGTCCGCGCCGCCGCCTTCTCGACCTCGCGAAGGCGCTGCAAGACGAAAACACCGACGCGGCCTAATAATCGCTTCGATTGATTCAGGGGAACGGGCTCGCCTCGCGGCGGGCCCGTCTTCGTTTGCGCGGAAGCGCAAAATCGCGGCTATAGTAAACGCATGGCCACGCACGACCTCCCTCGCCTGCTCGCTTTCGCCGACGCGCTCGCTGATGCGGCGCGAACGGCGATCCTGCCGTTCTTCCGCGCGCCGCACGTGTGCGAAGACAAAGGCGGCGGGCGTTTCGATCCGGTGACGGAAGCGGATCAAGCATCGGAACGCGCGATGCGGGTTTTGATTGAGCGTGGATTTCCCGAGCACAGCATTCTCGGTGAAGAATACGGCGGGACTCTCGCCAGCGAAGGCTACCAGTGGATTCTCGACCCGATCGACGGCACGCGCGCGTTTATCTCCGGGCTCCCAACCTGGGGCGTGCTGATCGGGCTCTATCACGACGGGCGGCCGCTGCTCGGCGTAATGGACCAACCCTATCTCGATGAACGCTATCGTGGATGGATGGATGGGGCGAACGTCACCGCTGGCGGCGAGACGAAGGCGTTGCGCGTACGCGATTGCACCGGCTTAAGCGAAGCCACGCTTTCGACGACCGATCCGTACCTTTTCAACGGCGCCGAAGCGGATGCATTCGCGCGCGTGCGCAAAGAAGCGAAGCTGACGCGCTACGGCTGCGATTGCTACGCCTATTGCATGCTCGCAGCCGGCCACATCGACTGCGTCATCGAGAACAATCTAAAGCCGTTCGATATTGCCGCCTTGATCCCGATCGTCACCGGCGCCGGTGGCGGCGTGGTGAACTGGGAAGGCGGCGATGCGAACGGCGGCGGACGCGTACTGGCTTGGGGCGATGCGCGTGTCCGTGACGGCGCTAAGACGCTTGTCGCGCCGCCCCGCTGATAATGTCGCGGATTGCCTGCTCAAACACCTGGGGCGGCTGACCGCCTTGGATCAACCAGCGTTCATTGAAGATGACAGACGGAACCGCGTTGATGCCGTTGGCGCGCCAGTGTTGCTCTTCGGCGCGGACTTCTTCGGCGAACTCATCGGACGCCAGAATCGCGACCGCGCGGGCGGGATCGAGGCCAGCTTCGCTCACCGCATCGGCCAGCGCCGCCGCATCGTTCGTTGGCCGTTGGTCCGTGAAGTTCGATTTGAACAGGGCCTGCTTCAGTTCGAGCTGTCTGCCTTCAAGGCCGGCCCAATGCAGCAGACGGTGCGCATCGAACGTGTTCCAGATGCGCGACTCAGGGCCGTAATTGAACGTAAAGCCAAGCGCCTCGCCGCTATCCTTGATCGCTTGACGCGCCGCTGCGGAGCGCTCCGGCGTTGAGCCGTATTTCTTCTGCACGTGCTCAAACGTATTCTCGCCTTCCGGCGGCATATCGGGATTAAGCTCGAACGGTTGGAAACGAATCTCGGCACGCACCTCGTCGCCGACCGCATCCAGCGCCTGCAGCAACGAGCGCAAGCCAACCACGCACCAAGGGCAAGCGACGTCGGAGATGAAGTCGATACGAAGCGGCTGCACCATCACCGATAAAACTCCGTGCGCCGGTCACGGAAGAAGCCCCAGGCGGCGCGGTGGCGGTCGAGGAAGTCGAGATCGAATGTATGCACCAGCACGCCCTCATCGGCACGCTCGAAGCTCTGCACCAGGTCGCCGCGATGATCGGCGATGAGGCTTGAGCCATAGAAATTCTGCCCGCTGGCTTCGACGCCGATGCGGTTGCTCGCAACCACCGGGATCACATTGGACACAGCATGGCCCTGCATCGCCCGCCGCCACGGATCGCGTGTATCAAGCGATGAATCGTGCGGCTCACTGCCGATCGCTGTTGGGTAGAACAACACTTCTGCGCCCATCAGCGCCATCGCGCGCGCGGCTTCTGGAAACCATTGATCCCAGCAAATGCCGACCCCAATACGTCCGAACGCCGTGTCCCAAACTTTGAAGCCGGTATCCCCAGGGCGGAAATAGTACTTCTCCTGATAGCCGGGGCCGTCAGGGATGTGGCTCTTGCGATAAACACCGAGCTGTTTGCCGTCCGCATCGAGGATGACAATCGAATTGTAGTACGCCGGTCCATCCCGCTCGTAGATCGAAACCGGGATGACAACGCCAAGCTCTTTCGCCACCGGCTCAAGCGCTTTTACGCACGGATGCGTCTTCGCCTCGTACGCGGTCGCGAACCACTTCTCTTCCTGGGTCGTGCAGAAATACGGCCCCTGAAACAGTTCCGACGGCAAGATCACTTGCGCGCCCTTCTTCGCGGCGTCGCGAATGAAGCCTTCGGTCTTCGCGATGTTCGCCTTGATGTCCTCGCCATAGGACGTCTGGATCGCGGCGACTGAAATCGTGCGCGCCATTACGCCGGCTCCTGTTGGGTGATGCAGTGGAACGAGCCGCCGCCCGTGAGGATAGCGTGCGAGGAAATCCCAACCACCTTGCGATCCGGGAACAGGGGCGCGAGCGCGTTGACCGCATCATCGCCGCTGCCAGAATAAATCGGCACGACGACGGTGCTATTGCCTATGATGAAGTTCATGTGGCTCGCCGGCACCGCGTCGCCATCTTCATCTTCGACCGCGCCAGGGGACGGAATCCGCACCACTTCCAGCTTGCGGCCGGCAGCGTCGCGCATTGCGCTCAGCGACAACGCGATCTCTTCCAGGACGTCATGATTTGGATCGTCGCGACTGAACGGCGCTTGGCAAACCACAACTCCCGGCGCGACGAAGCGCGCGAGGTTATCGATGTGGCCATCGGTGTGATCGTTCAGCAGGCCCTCATCGAGCCAGAGCACTTTCTCAATGCCAAGCGCCTTCTTTAGAGCGACTTCGGCGCCCTCTTCAGTCCAGTGCGCATTCCGGTTCGGGTTCAGCAAGCATTGGCGCGTCGTCAGCAAAGTGCCTTCGCCGTCCATCTCGATGGCGCCGCCTTCGAGAACAAAATCGTTTTGCTTGTACTCAGCCTTGGCCAGCAGCGCGATGCGCGCGCCGACTTCATCGTCGTGCGGCAATATGTATTTGCCGCCCCAACCGTTGAACCGAAAGCCGATGGCCTTGCCGTCATTTGTGAAGATCGGGCCGCTGTCGCGAAACCAGATGTCTCCGAACGCGCCAGGGATCACTTCCGCCGCTTGGCCAAGCGCGAGCTTCGCCGTCGCTTCCGCTTCGCGGCCATGCGCGAGCACGCGCATCTTATCGCCAGCGCCCTTGTCCCAGAGCGCACGGATCATGGCTGCGACCTCTGCGCGCGCCGGGTCGAGATCTTCGCCCCAGAGATCGGCTGCGGAAGGCCAGCCAGTCCAGATAGCCTTGTGCGGGCGCCATTCGGCGGGAATCGTCGTCATGGCGGCTCCTTAGCGCATGCCGGTGACGGCAGATAGGCAAGTTTGCCCGCTACACAAGTGCGTGGCCGTTCTGGCGCCACGGGCCCGGCTCCGCTATGAGGCCCCGGGGGACAATCGAGAGCGAGATGACGACAGGCAGGGCCGCCATCGACCGCGCGACTATCGCGTTTATCGCCGTCGCGCTGGCGCTCACCGCGGTGCGGATATGGGCGCTATTCGAGAGCCCGCTCGGCCTCTATTTTGATGAAGCCCAGTACTGGATGTGGTCGCGCAGTTTCGACTGGGGCTATTTCACCAAGCCGCCGATGGTGGCGTGGGTGATCGGCCTGACAACAACGTTGACCGGCACCGATGCGGAATGGGCGGTACGCCTCGGCGCACCCCTGGCGCACCTGGTTGCAGCCGGCGCTGTCTACGCGTTGGCGCGGAGCATGTATGGCGCTTGGGCAGGCTTCTGGGCGGGTTTAGGCTGGCTGCTGCTTCCAGGCGTCTTTTTCAGCTCAAGCCTGATCTCAACTGATGCGGTGCTGCTCCCGCTATGGACCATAGCACTCTACGCAATGTGGCGCATGGTCAACACGCGCGCGATGAGCTGGGCCATCGTGATCGGCGTCTTCCTTGGGCTCGGCGTACTGGCAAAGTACGCGATGCTTTACTTTGTGGTGTGCACGGCGTTCGCCGCTTGGCGTATCCCGAGCGTGCGTGTTGCGCTGGGCGGCGGGCGCGCCTGGGTCGCAAGCCTGATCGCAGCCGCAATCGTGACGCCCAACATTATTTGGAACGTCAATAACGGCTTCGCTACAGCACGACACACAGCGTCGAACGCGAGCCTCGACATTGGCGACATGTTCCACTTCGACGAGCTGGTCGAATTCTTAGGCGGCCAAGCAGGCGTTCTCGGGCCGATCATCTTTTTTGCGCTCATCTGGGCGCTTTGGCGTGCGCGGCAAAAGGCAAACCGCACCGACGAAGATAGGTTCTTGCTCGCTTACATTCTGCCGCCTTTCATCTTCATTTCGATCATCGCCTTCGTGTCGCGCGCCAACGCGAATTGGGCGGCAGTGGCGTATCCCGCGATTGTGGTGTGGCTGACCGGCAGCCTGGTCACGACCGTCGCAGGCCGGCGTTGGCTAGGCGGCGCCAACTTCGTCAATGCCGCGATCGGCATAGCGATTGCGGTTATCATCACGACGATGCCCGCCATCGCAAATCAGGCAAAAGGCGTGCGTACGGCGCAAGCTTGGGAGCAGACAGCCAGAGAAATCGCGCTTCGCGCCGCGACGCAGCCGGGTGAACAGCCTTTCACCGCAGTGTTAGTGGATGACCGGGCGACCTACTTTGAGCTGAACTATTACTGGCGCCACGCACGCCGCGCAGGCGCGCCTTTGCCGCCGGTGCGGATGTGGCTGCTGCGCGGCGAAGCGCACAATTCGGCTGAAGCCAGCGATCCGATGCGCACGGAAGAAGGCGGGCGCGTTTTGGTGGTGCACCTGCAGCCCGGCTACCTGCCGTTCGTGGCCGATGATTTCAGCGTGTTCCGAACCGTCGAGCACCTGACAGTGCCATTGGGCGGCGGTGTAAACCGCGAGATGAAAATCTCGGTCGGCGAAGGATTTGCCCCTGCGCCCCGCGATGCGGCGTTCGAGGAGCGCTTGCGGCAAAGAAGCGAGCGCTAGATCGGGTCGTAGTCCGGAAACGCGGAGCCGCCGCGTTCAGCGCTACAAGCGTGCAGCCGAAAGAGCGAGAACAGTTCTCGCCCCATGCCGCGCGCATTGCCGGCAAGATCAAGCTGCGCAGGCGCACGTTCGCGCCAATCCGGCGGCGACACGACGTCCAGCGCGCCATGCTCGCCATCAACACGGATCACATCGCCGTTGCGCACCTTTGCCAGCGGCCCGCCTTCGGCGGCCTCAGGCGTCACGTGAATCGCCGCCAGCACTTTGCCGCTAGCGCCCGACATCCGCCCATCAGTCACCAACGCCACCTTGAAGCCGCGATCCTGCAATGCGCCCATCAACGGCATCAATTTATGCAGTTCCGGCATGCCATTGGCGCGCGGCCCCTGCCCGCGCACGACGATGACGCAATCACGGTCGAGATCGCCGGCGCGAAACGCCGCTTGCACTTCCGCCTGTGATGCGAACACGGCGGCGGGCGCCTCGACGGTGAGAAACGGCGCGCCCACGGCGGATGTCTTGGCGCAGCCACGCCCGAGGCCGCCACTCATCACAACAAGTCCGCCCGTGGCGCTGAACGGATCGGACATCGGCCGCACGATCGTGTCATCGCCGGGAAGCAAAGGCGCGTTGCGCCACACCAACGCATCGCCGTCGAGCCCAGGGTCGCGCGTGTGGCCATCCATGCCATCGCGCGAGACGGTGAGGATCTCGCCGTGCAAAAGCCCGGCGCCGAGCAGCTCGCGCGTCACGAACGCCATGCCGCCAGCATCGCGGAAATTGTTCACGTCGGCGCCGCCGTTGGGATAAATCTTGGCGAGTAGCGGCGTAACACGCGCGACATCGCCGAAATCATCCCAGAGCAGTTCTATGCCGGCCGCGAGCGCAATCGCCGGCAGATGGATGAAGTGATTGGTCGAACCACCCGTCGCCATCAGGCCCACGATGGCGTTGACGATAGCACGCTCATCGACCACGTGACCGATGGGGCGATAGTCGTCACCGAGGCCGGTGATCTCAGCAGCACGGTGCGTTGCTGCGACCGTGAGCGCATCACGCAACGGCGTATTCGGATTGACGAAGGCTGCATTAGGCAGATGCAACCCCATCAGCTCCATCATCATTTGATTGGAGTTCGCGGTGCCATAGAAAGTGCAGGTGCCGGGCGAGTGATAACTCTCCGCCTCGACCTGCAGCAACTCCTCGCGTCCGATCTTGCCTTCAGCGAACAATTGCCGGCGCGCGGCCTTCTCCTTGTTCGGCAAACCGGATGGCATCGGCCCACCCGGCACGAAAATCGCCGGCAGCCATGGGAAGCGCAGCGCACCGATCAGCAAGCCAGGTACGATTTTATCGCAGATGCCCAGCAATAGCGTCGCATCGAAAGTAGCGTGCGAAAGCGAAACACCGGTCGAAAGCGCGATCACGTCGCGCGAGAAGAGCGAGAGCTCCATGCCCTCGAAGCCTTGCGTGACGCCGTCGCACATCGCCGGCACACCGCCCGCGACCTGCGCAATGGCGCCGCGTTCCCGCGCCGCTTTGCGAATGATGTCCGGGAAACGCTCATACGGCGCGTGCGCCGAAAGCATGTCATTGTATGCCGTGACGATGCCGATCGATGGCCATTTGCCGCCGAGCAATTGCATTTTGTCCTGCACAGCGCAGCCAGCGGCTGTGTGCGCTTGGTTAGCCTCAGCTAATCGCAAGCGCGCCGGCTTACTGACATCGTGCGCGCTGATGAGATCGAGATAACGCTGCCGTCGTTTGGCGCTACGAACACGGATACGCTCCGTGACTGCTTCGATCGTAGAATTGAGCTGAGCCATTATTCCGGATCCCACCAAGCTCTGCCGTCGCGGTCGAGCAGCAGGGCTGATTGCGTTGGGCCATTGGAGCCGGCGGCGTAGAGATTGGGCTCGACGCCCGCCTGCTCCCAAGCCGCCAGCAAAGCATCGGCCCACATCCAGGCTGCGTCGACTTCATCGCGGCGCATAAACAAGGCCAGATTACCGCGCACAATATCCATCAGCAGCCGCTCGTACGCATCGGGATAACGCACGCCGCCGAACTCCTCCGCGAACGAAAGATCGAGCGCCGCAGTTTTCACGCGCAAGCCACCCGGCCCCGGCTCCTTCATGTTGAGCCAAAGCTTCACGCCTTCAGCTGGCTGCAAGCGCAGCACCAATTTGTTCGGCGCGCCGGCGCCCGCGCCGAAGATCGGCACCGGCGTATCCTTGAACTGAATGACGATCTCGCTGCGCCGCGCGCCGATGCGTTTGCCGGTGCGCAAATAGAACGGCACGCCGGCCCAGCGCCAGTTGTCGACTTCGGCTTTGATGGCGACGAAGGTCTCGGTCTTCGTTGGCTTGCCGACTTCGTCGGCGTACGCCGGCGCCGGCTTGCCGCCGATGAGCCCGGCTTTGTATTGACCGCGCACCGTCTTCGCTGCTGCATCCTTCGCATCAATACGCCTCAACGCCGACAGCACCTTGAGCTTCTCGGTGCGGATCGCGTCAGCATCCATGCTGTTCGGCGATTCCAGCGCCACCAGGCACAGGAGCTGCAGCATATGGTTTTGCACCATGTCACGCAGCGCGCCGGATTTATCGTAATACTCGGCCCGGCCTTCGACGCCGAGCTCCTCCGCCACCGTGATCTGCACGTGATCGATGGTTGCGCGCGACCAGATCGGCTCTATCAGCATGTTGGCGAAGCGCAGCACCAACAGATTCTGCACCGTCTCCTTGCCGAGATAGTGATCGATGCGGAAGGTGCGATGTTCGTCGAACACGCGGCCGACGCCATCATTGATCTCGCGCGACGAGGCGAGATCGCGGCCAATCGGCTTTTCCAGCACGATGCGCGAGTTCGGCGTAGCCAGCTCGGTTTCCTGCAAACGCTGCGCGATGGTGACGAAGAGGCTCGGCGCGGTGCTGAGATAGAAGATGCGCACATTGCCGTTGCCGTCCGCGAGCGCGTCTTTAAGTGCGCCCCACTCACCCGCCGGCGAGGTCGCATCGACGCGCGCGTAATGCACGTGGTTCAGGAACTCGGCGCACTTGGCTTCATCGACGCAGGCGCCCGGCGCGAACTTACCGCGGCTCTCGTGCACCATCTGACGGAAGGCTTCAGTGTCGAGCCCCGAGCGCGCCGCGCCGATGATGCGCGACTGCGCCGGAATCTGGCCATCGAGATAGCGATGCAGCAGCGACGGGAAGAGCTTGCGCAGCGACAGATCGCCGGTGGCGCCGAAAACGACGAGGTCGAACGGGGGAACAGGAATGAACTCGGCCATGCGCCTTACAAACTAGGTTTCGCCGCCCCATGCAAACAGGGTCGCAAGCAATTGGCCGCACATAAATGTCCCGCGACAATTCCGTTGCCAAGCAAAGCGGCAGGCGCCTATGTTCCGCGCGCATGGCCGATGACGATAATCCGCCTCGCCGGCGTGGGCTGGGCGGGGAAAAAAAGCCCACCATCAACGATGTGGCGCGCTTAGCCGGCGTGTCGAAGAAGACAGTGTCGCGCGTCATCAACCAGTCGCCATTCGTCAAGGAAGAGACGCGCGAGAACATCAACCGCATCATCGCCGAGATCGGATTTTCGCCAGATCCGCAAGCGCGCGGCCTCGCCTTCCGGCGCTCGTTCCTGATCGGCCTCGTCTACGACAATCCGAACCCGCAATACGTGGTGAACATGCAATTGGGCATGCTCGATGCGATGCGCGGCTCTGGCTACGAACTGGTCGTCCACCCATGCAACCGGAACAATCCGACCTTCCTCGCCGACTTCCGCCGCTTCATCGAGCGCCAGAAACTCTCCGGCGTGGTGCTGACGCCGTCCGTCTCCGAGGACGATCGTGTGAAGGTGATCCTCGATGAAATTGGCTGCGCGTACATCCGCATCGCCTCGGTGCCGGTGGATGAGCCGGCGCACATCATCGTCTCGAACGATCGCCAAGGCGGGCGCGCGGCGGCGCGGCACCTGGCTGAGCTCGGCCATACCATTATCGGCTTCATCTCCGGCCCGCCAAGCTTCCGCTCCTCGCACGAGCGCCGCGGCGGCTTCGATGAAGAACTGAAGGACCGAAAGCTGAAGCTGCCCGACGATTACGTCATGCAGGGCGCCTACACGTTCGAGTCCGGGGTGTCCTGCGGGACGGAGCTCTTAAAGCTCTCGCCGCAGCCCACCGCCATCTTCGCCGCCAACGATGAAATGGCGGCCGGCGTGCTGCACGCGATCCGCCGCGCCGGGCTGAAGTGCCCCGAGGATGTATCGGTGGTCGGCTTCGACGACTTCCAGATCGCCTCAAGCGTCTGGCCGCCGCTGACCACGGTGCGCACGCCAACGCGCGAGATCGGCCGCATGGCGGCGGAAAAACTGATCGGCGCCACCGACGCCGACGACGACGAAAACCCCCGCGAAGCCGCGCCAGCCACCTCGCCCGCCCTGGTCGTTCGGGATTCCACCGGGCCGGCGCCGCGCTAGCTGGGCGAAGCGGCTTGAAACAAGAACTGACACCGGTTACCTAAAGAGGCAATTCGGGAAGCCAGATAGGGACTGAGCCATGAAAATCGCGCTCATCATCGAGAACAGCCAAGCCGCGAAGAGCAGCATCGTTCATGACGCACTGACGTCGGTGGCCGAACCGCTCGGCCACACGGTGCATCACTACGGCATGTACGGCGCCGAGGATAAAGCCTCGCTGACCTACGTGATGAACGGCCTGCTCGCGGGCATCCTGCTCAACTCAAAAGCCGCGGACTTTGTCGTCACCGGCTGCGGCACCGGCATGGGCTCGATGCTGGCGTGCAACGCCATGCCCGGCGTGTTCTGCGGCCTCATCGCCGACCCGACTGACGCGTTCCTGTTCGGACAAATCAATGACGGTAACGCCATCGCCATGCCGTACGCCAAAGGCTTCGGCTGGGCGGCGGAGCTCAATCTGCAGGATTGCTACCGCAAGATTTTCGACGGCGAACGCGGCCTCGGCTACCCGAAAGAGCGCGCCGCCATCATGGCAAAAAACCGCGGTATCCTGAAAGAGCTAAAGGCCGCTTCGTGCCACGACATGCTGACGGTGCTGAAGGCGGTCGATCAGGATCTGTTGAAGGCCGCAATCGCCGGCGAGCGCTTCGAAGAATTATTCTTCGCCAACGCGCAAGATACCGCGATCGCCGATTACATCCGCCGCGTGCGCGCGTCGTAATGAGCGCGGGTCCGTTCAGCCTCAAAGGCAAAGCCGCCATCGTTACGGGCGGCAATGTCGGCCTCGGCCAAGCCATCGCCGTCGCGCTGGCGCAAGCGGGCGCCGATATTGTCTCGACCAGCCGCCGCCCGGCGGATGAGACCGGCGCGCAGGTGAAAGCGCTCGGCCGCAAGTTTCTGTCGATCGAAGCCGACCTCTCCTCCACCGCGCCGATCGCCGACATCGTCGAGCGCACCGTCGCGGAATTCGGCAAGATCGACATCCTCGTCAACAATGCCGGCATCATCCGCCGCAACGATTCAGTCGACTTCAGCGAAGAAGATTGGGACGCGGTAATCGACACCAATCTGAAGTCCGCGTTCTTCCTGGCGCAAGCTGCTGGCCGTCACATGATCGCCCAAGGACGCGGCAAGATCATCAACGTCGCCTCGATGCTCTCCTTCCAAGGCGGCATCCGCGTGCCCTCCTACACCGCCAGCAAGAGCGGCCTCGCCGGCATCACGCGGCTGCTCGCGTGCGAGTGGGCCAGCAAGGGCGTCAACGTCAACGCCATCGCGCCTGGCTACATGACCACCGATAACACCACAGCGCTCCGCGCCGACGAAAAGCGCAATGCACAAATCCTCGACCGCATCCCCGCCGGCCGCTGGGGCGACGCCTCCGACCTCGGCGGCGCGGCGGTGTTTCTGGCCAGCGGCGCGTCCGACTACGTGCACGGCGCCATCATTCCGGTCGACGGGGGCTGGCTCGCGCGCTGAGCGCGGCGTAAGGATCGAACGTGGCGCGCATTGTCTGCTTCGGCGAAATCCTGATCCGGCTCTCGGCGCCGGGCCGCGAACTCATGCTGCAAACGCCGCGGCTCGAAAGCCATGTCGGCGGCGCGGAAGCGAACGTCGCTGTCTCGCTGGCGCGCTTCGGACACGACGCCGCCGTCGTCAGCGTTCTTCCCAACAATGCGCTCGCACAGGGCGCGCTCGGTGAACTGCGCCGCTGGAACGTCGACACGCGGCACATGATGTTCGGGCCTGGCCGCATGGGCCTTTACTTCATCACCCCCGGCGCCGGCCAACGCGCAACAGATGTTCTGTACGACCGCGCCTATTCCGCCTTCGCCCACGCAAGTTGTGACGCGATCAACTGGGACGCAGCGCTTAAGGGCGCGGATTGGCTCCACATCTCCGGCGTCACGCCCGCCGTCGGCGCCAATAGCGCCGATGCGGCGCTGCTAGCGATGAAGGCCGCACGCGCCGCTGGCGTGAAAGTGAGCTACGACGGCAACTTCCGCGCCAAGCTCTGGGAAGCACGCGGCGACGATCCACGACCCATCCTCGACGCCCTCTTCGCGGAGGCCGATCTCGCCTTCGCCGAAGCGCGCGACATTTCCCTCATCACCGGCGACCGCGTCACGACGAGCGAGCAAGCGGCGCAAATCGCCTTCGGGCGCTACCCGAACTTGCAGCGCATCGCGCACACCGAGCGCAAAGTCGTCAGCGCCGATCACCACGAGCTCAGCGCCATCAGCATAACCCGCACCGGCGCCACGCGAACACGCAGCCACGCCGTCACCGGCATCGTCGACCGCATCGGCGGCGGCGATGCTTTTGCAGCGGGCTTGCTGCACGGATTGGCATCGGGTTCCGACGAACAAAGCATGCTCGATTTTGCCCTCGCCGCGGCGTGCCTCAAGCACTACATTCCCGGCGACTTCAATCTTTCCACGGTGGCCGACGTGAACTTCTATCTCTCCGATTCCGGTTCGGACGTGCGCCGATGAGTGAAGCGCTCCAGCCGGAGGACGTTCTGCGTCTTTCACCGGTAATGCCGGTGGTGGTGATCGATGACGCCGCGCACGCGGTGCAGTTGGCGCGCACACTGTTGGCTGGCGGCGTGAAGACGATCGAGATCACACTGCGCACACCCGCCGCGCTCGACGCCATCCGCGCCATCGCGGCTGAGGCGCCGGAGATGATCGTCGGCGCCGGCACGGTGCTAACGGCGGACGATCTCGACGCCGCCATCGCCGCCGGCGCGCGGTATGCGCTCTCACCTGGCGGTACACCGAAACTAATGAAGGCCGCGCGCAAGCAGTCGATCCCGTTCATCCCGGGCGTCGCCACCGCGAGCGAAGTGCAACGCGGCCTTGAACTCGGCTATCGCTGCTTCAAATTATTCCCGGCCGAGCAGCTTGGCGGCGTCAGCGCCGTGAAAGCGCTGGCGGGCCCGTTCCCGAGCATCCGCTTCTGCCCGACCGGCTCAATCACCGCGGAGAAAGCGCCAGGCTATCTGGCGCTCGACAACGTGCTGTGCGTCGGCGGATCGTGGATCGCGCCGGCAGGCAAGATCCGCTCTGGCGACTGGGCCGGCATCGAAGCTGCGGCGCGGCAAGCAGCGGCGCTACGCTAAAGCCGATCGCGAAGCGCGTACCAAAGCATGCCCAGCACATAAAGCGGTGAGCGCAACGCGGCGCCGCCCGGAAACTCCGGAGGCGCGAGACCAGTGAGCACATCAAAGCGCTCGGCTGTGCCGCCCATCGCCTCGACCAACACCTTGCCCGCGAGCGCAGGCAACAGCACGCCCTGCCCCGAATAGCCGTGCGCAAAGAAGAGATCGCCGAGGCGGCCTATATGCGGGAGCCTCGACATTGTGATCGAAACGAGGCCACCCCAAGCATAGTCAATCGCGACGTCACGCAATTGCGGGAACACTTCCGCCATATGCCCGCGCACGAATTGCGCGATGTCCGCCGGCGGATCAGGGCTGTAGCGCTCACCGCCGCCGAACAATAAGCGCCCATCCTCACTCATACGAAAATAATTGACCACGAAGCGGCTATCGCTGACCGCAAGATGGTCCGCGATGAACTCTTCCGGCTTCGGCAACGGCGCAGTTGCAACGATGTAATTCGCCACCGGCATGATGCGCCCGGCAATACGCGGCTCAAGGCCTTCGAGCAAAGCGTCACACGCAAGCACGCCGTAGCGCGCGCGAACTACGCCGCCTCCGGTATGCGCAACAACGCCTTCGTTCGTCTCAAGCCGTGTGACGCGCGAGTGTTCATAAAGCGCAACGCCCGCCGCGCGCGCCGCGTCAGCGAGACCAAGCGCGTAGTTAAGCGGATGCAGCTGGCCGCCGCACTCATCGAGCAAAGCGCCATGAAAGCCCGCAGCGCTCACCTTTGCGCGCGCCTCGTCCGCAGTGATAACGGCAGCATGCGGATAATCCATCGCGTCCGCTAGCGCATCGGATTCAGCACGCATCCAATCCAGATCGCGGGACTTTGCGGCGAGCGTGATATGGCCGTTCACGTGCAGATCACATTGGATGTTGTGCTTGGCGATACGATCCAGCGTGAGCGCACGGGCGCTCAGCGCCAATTCAAACAACGCTTTAGCCTGCGCCCTGCCATAGCGTGCGATCAGCTCTGACGCGCCTTTGCGCCAGCCCGGAATGATTTGCCCGCCATTGCGACCAGACGCGCCCCAGCCGATGCGGCCGGCTTCGAGCAGCACGACAGAATAGCCGCGCTCCACCGCGTTCAACGCCGCGTGGAGCCCGGTATAGCCGCCGCCGATGACGACAACGTCCGCTGTAACCTCGCCTTCGAGCTTCGGCGCCGACGCGAACGGATTGGCCGTCGCGACATAGTACGATCGCTCCATGCCAAGGCCGGAATTGAAGCTCACTTCAGACCTTGAGCAGCAAGTGATCGCGTTCCCAAGAGCTGATGACGCCCTCGAAATTGCCGAGTTCGTGATCTTTGATCATTTCGAATGCTCTGCAGAAATGCGCGCCAAGCAGGTCGATCACGGGCTGGCATTTGGCGAAGCGATCGAGGCCCTCGCGCAACGTGCGCGGCAAGGTGCGCGGATACTTGTAGGCGCTCCCCTGCACCATCTCGGCCGGCTCGATCTTATCGCGAATGCCGATGTAGCCGCACACAAGCACCGCGGCCAACGCGAGATAAGGATTCGCATCAGCGCCCGGCAGGCGATTTTCGATCCGGCGATTGTCCGGCTGCGAAATCGGCACGCGCAGACCGCATGAGCGGTTGTCGTAGCCCCATTGCAAATTCACCGGCGCCGAGAAGTCCGGCCGCATTCGGCGGAAGGAGTTCACGTTTGGCGCAAACAGCGGCGTCACGTCGCCAAGGTATCGCTGCAAGCCGCCGACGAAGTGACGAAACATCTCGGTGTTGCCATCGGCGCCATTGCCGATCGCTTCGCCGAACAGATTGCCGCCCTTCTTGGCGTCAACGAGTGAGACGTGCAGGTGCATCGCGCTGCCCGGCTGGTTCTCCATGGGCTTGGCCATGAATGTGGCGTAGACGCCGTGCTTCAGCGCGACTTGGCGGACGATGCGCTTGAACACCAGCACCTGATCCGAAACATGCACCGGATCGCCGTGATTGAAATTAATCTCGAGCTGCGCGGTGCCGCTTTCGTGGATCATTGTATCGAGATGGAGTGAAGCCGCTTCCGCGTGCTCGTAGATCGTCTCGATCAGGTCTTCATACTCGGTGATGGCTTCGAGGCCGTATGGCTGCGGCGACGTTTCCGAACGGCCCGAGCGGCCAGCAGGCGGCAAGAGCGGCAAATCGGGATCGGTGTTGACCTGCGTCAGGTAAAATTCGAGCTCGGGCGCAACCACGGGGCGAATGCCCATTTTAGTGTAGAGATCGACAACCCGCTTCAGCACATAGCGCGGCGCGATGTCGTAGGGCTCACCACTGGTATGATACGCATCCGCGAACACGAACGCAGTCGGCGTCTTATAGCCCGGTGCGACACAGATCGTGTTGACGTCGGGCCGCAGCACCACGTCCGGATCTTGCATCGATAGCGCCTCATCCGCGTCGTCGGCGTATTCGCCGGTGACGGTGAGCAGATAGATGCTCGACGGAATCCGCAGCGAGCCGTCGCGCTCGCTCTGCAGGAATTTTTGCGCGGGGAAAACCTTTCCGCGAATAACGCCATTGAGGTCGGGGATCAAGCACTCGATCTCGCCGATGCCGCGCTCTTTGATCCAACTTGCGAAGTTCTTATCCATGACACACCGTTTGCACGCGCCGACAGGCGCCGTGCGCCGTTCTGGCGCAGTCTGTCGCTAATGATTGTCGATCAAACGAACGCGGTGCGAAGCCATGGCGCAAAATTGGATGCGCTGCCCGCGAACCGCGCCCATTCGCCTTCGGAAGAAGGCCACGAGGGCGCATAAATCACCTAATGCGATATAATGTGCGTTCACGTTGTACCTAGTCAAGCGCGCCCGCCGCCTGGGCGAAACTACAGTAGCCCGTCGATTTCGCGTGGAATCGCACATTCTTTCGCCTACGATCCCGCGCATGATCACAATTGAAGACGCTGAGGAAGGCCTCAACACGGCCATTTACAATGAATTGCGCACGCGCCTCGTGATGGGGCGCATGGCGCCGGGCCACGAGCTTTCGACGCGCTCTATCGCTGCGGAACTGGGTGTGAGCCAGACGCCGGTGCGCGACGCGCTCTCGCGGCTAGCGGCTGAAGGCGCTGTCGCGATCCGATCGAAGCGCCGCGTCCGCGTGCCGCCAATGACGGCGGAACGGTTTGAAGATTTATTGCGCTGCCGATTGCTGCTTGAGCCGGAAGCGGCGGCCCTCGCCATCCCGCACCTAGACGACACTCATGTTCGGCAATTAATCGAGCTAGACGCAAAATTGGATGCGGCGATCGCGGGCGGCGACGCCGATACCTACATGCGCTCAAACCACGACTTTCACTTCTTGCTCTATCGCGCACAGAACCGGCGCACTTTGTTGCAGCTCATCGAAACTTTGTGGCTGCAGTTTGGACCGTTCATGCGCGTTCTCTATAGTCGCGCCGCGAATTCGGACATGCACGAGAACCATCACGCCGCAATCAATGCAATCAAGACGCGCGATGCCGAAGCCATCCGCGCCGCAATCGCGGCCGATATCAGCGAAGGCATGGGCCTGATCGGACGCACCGGGTTCGTCAACGAAAATGGGCCAAGCGTTTAACTAGAGCGCCCGCAGCGCCGGCTCCACTTCGCGCAGCGAGCGGCCAATAATATCGATCATGCGATCGATCTCGGCGTGCGTGATGATCAGCGGCGGGCACATGACGATAGAGTCGCGGATGCCGCGCACCATCAGCCCGTTGCGGATGCACGCGTCACGCACCATCGGCCCAGCTTTGCCTTCCGTTCCGGTGAAGCGCTCGTTCGTGCCCTTCTTCGCCACGATCTCAATCGCACCAATGAGACCAAGCGAACGGATTTCACCGGTGAGCGGATCACTCTCCAGCCGCTTTAGCGCCTCGGCAAAGTACGGGCCGACGTCATTCTTGACGCGCTCGACCAAACCCTCGCGCTCAATGATCTCAATGTTCTTCAACGCCACCGCCGCAGAAACCGGGTGGCCCGAATACGTGTAGCCATGCACGAACTCGCCGCCCTTCTCTCGGAGCACGGCGACGATCGCCTCCGACACGCCGACAGCAGAGATGGGCAGGTAGCCAGACGATAGCCCCTTCGCCATCGGCACCAGATCGGGCTCGACGCCGAAATGCTGGAAGCCAAACCACGATCCTAAGCGCCCGAAACCGCAGATGACTTCGTCCATCACCAGAAGGATGCCGTGCTTCTTGCAGATGGCATTGACGCGCTGCCAATAGCCTTTCGGCGGAATGATCACGCCACCTGCGCCCTGCACCGGCTCGCCGATGAACGCAGCGACGTTCTCAGGCCCGACCTTCAGGATGCGATCCTCGATCGCTTGAGCGGCGCGAGCGCCGAACGCTTCCTCGTCTTCGCCGAAGCCCTCGTTGAAGTGATACGGCTGCATCACGTGCTCTACGCCCGGAATCGGCAAGCCGCCCATAGCGTGCATGTGCTTCATGCCGCCAAGGCTGGCGCCGGCGACAGTGGAGCCATGGTAAGCATTGGTGCGGCTGATGAAGATGGTGCGGTTTGGTTCGCCCTTGGCGCGCCAATAGTGGCGGACCATGCGCATCACCGTGTCGTTCGCCTCCGAGCCCGACGAATTGAAGAACACGTGCTGCAGCTTGCCGCCGAGCTTCTCAGCAAGCTTCGTCGCCAGCATCACGGTGGGCGGCGTCGCCGTCTTGAAGAAGGTGTTGTAGAACGGCAGCTCTTGCATCTGCTCAGCGGCGGCGCGCACAAGTTCTTCACGGCCATAGCCAACATTCACGCACCAGAGTCCGGCCATGCCGTCGAGGATGGCGTTGCCGTCACCATCGAAAATCGTTGAGCCTTCGGCGCGCACGATGATGCGACTGCCGCCGAGCGCTTGCATCTCGCCGTAATTTGCCTGCGCCGGCAGATGGTGCGCGACGTCCAGGCGGCGGAGTTCAGGAATATCGTAATTGCGCGCGGGCATGGTTCATCCCTAGTTTTCGTTTTTGCGTCTCAGGCTCAGCGCGAGACGAGCGGCTGGCCGCGCAGAGCTCGGCCCAAAAGCTTAAAGAAGGTTTGGCTTTCGGGGTTCTCGTGCGCCTTCCACTCAGGATGCCATTGCACGGCCAGAACCTGCGCGCCATTCACTTCCGCCGAAATCGCCTCGACTACACCATCCGGCGCCCGCGCTTCAACATTGAGCCCAGCGCCAAGCTTATCGACGCCCTGATAATGGACGCTGACGACATTGAGGTCATCGCTCTCGTAAGCCCGCTTTAAAACGCCGCCCTCTTCCAGCGTCACTGGATGGATGTGATCGAAATATTCGTTGAAGCTCTTATCGTTCGGCGCGTGGTGCGGGATCAGCTCGGGGTTCTCCGCCATATCGCGCCGCAGCGTGCCGCCGAACGCGACGTTCAGTTCCTGGAAGCCGCGGCAAATGCCAAACACCGGCTTACCGATCTCGAGCATGGCTTCGATCAGGTGCGCGGTCATCTCATCGCGACCCGGATCGAACGGCCCAGGCGCGTCATCGACGAGCACGCCGTAACGCTTCGGATCAAGATTTGAGGGCGTGCCGGTGAGCAGCAGGCCATCAAGCCGGGGCGCGATCTCCTTCGCGTGCATCAGCTCCGGCATCGCCGGCACCAGCAATGCCGCGGCGTCAGCGAAAATCAGCGCAGAGTGCAAGTAGCGCGTCATCACCGCTTGCGCGGATTGGCTCTCAACAACGCGGTTGCACGCGATGACGCCAAGTACAGGACGAGGCTCGCTCACGATAGCAGCACCGCCGGGGAGCATGCGTGCCAGGCGAGCCAAACAGGCTCGTCCCAGGTGAAGTCTTCCTGGTCATAACGCGTCAAATTGGAACGGAACGTTTTCACGCGGCGGCCGCCTTCAAGTTCGACCTCAAAAATAGTCTCGCTGCCGAGATAGACGATATCGCGGATCGTCCCAGGCACCACGTTGGCGCCCGCGGGAGCGTCTTCCATCTTTGGCGCTTCGGCGCCTTCGCCGCGCTTGTGCATCTCGATCTTCTCTGGCCGCAGCGCGACCCACACAGTAGAGCCGCGCGCACCGGTGACGCCGTGGTCAAGATAAACTGGCGCCGCAATCTCAGCACAGCGCACCTGCGCCTCGTTCGGCTCGTCCCTCTCCAGCACGCCTTCGAACATGTTCACGCTGCCGACGAAATCAGCGACGAAACGCGAATTCGGAAACTCATAAAGATCGGCCGGCGTCGCGACCTGCGTCAGCACGCCCCGGTTCATCACCGCGCAACGCGTCGCAATGGCGAGCGCTTCATCCTGATCGTGCGTCACCATAATGAAGGTGATGCCGACCTTTTCCTGTAGCGACGTGAGCTCAGAGCGCATCTGATCGCGCAGTTTCGCATCAAGCGCCGAGAGCGGCTCGTCTAGCAACAACACGCGCGGCCGCTTCCAGCGCGCGCGCAAGCGCAACCCGCTGGCGCTGGCCACCCGAGAGCTGGTCCGGCATGCGTTCGCCATAGCCGTCGAGCTTCACCAACTCCAACGCCTCGGCCACGCGGGTTTTGATCTCGCCCCCGGCGACGCCATCCATCTTCAGGCCATACGCAACATTCTCGGACACTTTCATGTGCGGAAACACGGCGTACGACTGAAACACCATGTTCACCGGCCGCTTGTTCGGCGGCAGCGGCGCGATGTCCTTACCGTCGATGAGGATGCGGCCTTCGCTTGGCGTTTCGAAGCCCGCCAGCATCCGCAGCAACGTGGTCTTGCCGCAGCCGGACGGGCCAAGCAGCGCGAAGAACTCGCCCTCCTGAATCTGAAGCGACACGTTATCGACCGCGACGGTCTTGCCGAAGCGCTTGGTGATTTTCTCGAAGCTGATGATCGGGTTCGGTTTCACGACCGTGCCCGGTTTCGTGGCTTGGGTGGGAGATGCGTCTGTCATCTCAAGCCTTGCTCTCTTTGGAATTGTTTTGATTTTGCAGGTGCAGGCCAACGGCGGTGAGCACCACCGTCACCACGATCAGGATCGTAGAGGCGGCGTTGACTTCCGGAGTCACCGCAAACCGCAGCATGGAATAAACCTTGACCGGGAACGTAACCGTATCGGGGCCGGCGGTGAAGAAGGTGATCACAAAGTCGTCGAGCGACAAGGTGAACGCCAGCAGCGCCCCGGCGATCAGGCCCGGCTTCATGTGCGGCACCAGCACGTCCCAGAAAGTTCGCCACTCGCTGGCGCCGAGATCCTTGGCAGCCTCCTCCAGTTCACGATTGAACGAAGAAAGCCGCGCGCGAACCACCGTCGCAACGAACGGAAATGCGAACGAGATGTGCGCAATCGTGATGGCGCCCAGATTAAGCGGCCACGGCAAGCCTGTCGGCCACGGGAACACGCGGGCGAAGAACACCAGCATCGCCACGCCCATGCAGATCTCCGGCACCACGATCGGCAGCGCCATCGAGCCTTCGACCGCAGTCTTTCCCGGAAACCGGAAGCGCCACAGCATCACTGCGGCGAGGGCGCCGAGAATGACGGATATGATCGTGCAGAAGAACGCGATCGTGAGAGAATTCACGAACGCCTGGATCAGCGAGTCGTTGGTCAGCGCTTTCTCGTAATACTTGAACGTGAAGCCCTGCCAGACGATATTGCGGCGGCTGTCGTTGAAACTGAACACCATCAGCGTGATCAGCGGCAGATAGAGGAACACCAACGTACCGCCGACGATCAGGCGCAGCGGCCACTGGCGCATGTATTCGAGCGGTCCGGGCTTTTCCCGTTTGAACGGCGACGCCATCAGCCCCTCCGCTCAGCTTTGCGCTGGATAAACGCCTGCGCAGCGATCGCGATAAATGTCAGGTACATCAGCAGGAACGAGAGCGCCGCGCCGAATGGCCAATCATTAGCGCGTTTGAACTGCCGCTCGATCACGTTGGCGATCATCTGGCTATCGGTGCCGCCGAGAAGATCGGGCGTGAGATAAGCGCCAAGCGCTGGAATAAACGTGATCAAAATGCCGGAGGCGATGCCCGGCGCCGCGAGCGGCACGACGACAGACCAGATCGTGCGCATATGGCCGGCGCCAAGATCGAGGCTCGCCTCCATCAGCGAGCGGTCCATACGGTCGAGCGCCGAATAAAGCGGCAGCACCATGAACGGCAGGTGCACGTAAACCAAGCCAACGACAACGGCCGTGTTGTTGTAGAGCAGAGTCAGCGGCTCATAATCGCCGAGCGGCTGCAGCCCAATCAGCGTCATGAACCCGCTGGCGTTATTCCACAGCCACTCCAGCGCAAAGTTCACATAGCCCTGCTCGCGCAGCACCGCGATCAGCGCGAACGTGCGGATGAGCAGGTTCGTCCAAAACGGCAGCATGATCGCAAGCAGCAGCCACGACTTAAGCTTCGGCCCCGCGAATGCGATAGCAAGCGCAACTGGAAAGCCAACAATCAGACATAGCAGCGTCGTCAAACCCGCAATAATTAGGCTCTTGCCAAAAATATCGAGATAAAGCGGCTCAAGCGCGCGCGCGTAGTTTGCGAACGTTCCGGTAAAATCGATCGTCGTCGGCCCGACGTTTTCGCCAAACGTGTAAGCCCAGATCACGGCAAGCGGCACGAGGAAGAAGAGCACGAGCCAAGCGACGGGCGGCACGGCTATCGCCGCAAACGCCGCCTTCGCCTGTTTCCAGCTCTGCTCCATGTGCGCGCCCCGCCCTAAACGCGATTACGCCGCGCTGATCCGCGTGAAGATTTCCTCGTAGAGCCGCGCCTTCTCGTCGCCTTCGAACGCGCCGTATTCGCAGCGCGCCAACTCCGCCGGCGTCGGATAGACGATGGTGTTGGACTTATAGTCCTCAGGCATCAGATCGCGTGCGGCGGAGTTCGGTGTCGCGTACTGAATCTCTTCGGCGATGCCAGCGCCAGCCTGCCCGTCGAGCAGATAATTGATGAAGGCGTGCGCGTCTTCTGGGTGCGGCGCCTGGTTCGGGATGCAGAGGCAATCTTGATTCTGCAGCGTGCCCTCGCTCGGGATGACCCAGGCGATATCGGCGTCGTCGCGGATCGATTGGGCGATGTCGCCATTATATTCCATCACGATATCGACTTCGCCGCTCAGCAACAGATCCTGACCATCGTCTTCGTGGAACGCCTTGATGTGCGGCTTCTGGCGGATGAGCATTTGCTCGATCTCGCTCAGCATGGCGTCCGGAACGCCATTGACCGAATGGCCTTTGTACTTCGCCGAAAGGCGGATCAAATCCGCTGAATCGCCAAGCACGGCGATGCGGCCAGTGAACTGATTTGAGTCGAGCAGATAACGCCAGCTATCCGGCACGAAGGTAGGGCTCGGCATGCGGCTCTTGCGATAGCCAACGCCGACGACGAGCCAAGTGTAAGGCATCGAATAGCGGCGGCCGGGGTCAAACCCAGCGTCCAGAAATTCTGGAAGCAGATTGGCTTTGTTCGGGATCAGCGAATGGTCGAGCTCCATCAGCATCTGCGCATCCGCCATGCGCGTGACGTACTCGTTCGACGGCACGATCACGTCGTAGCCGGGATTGCCCGCGCGCAGCGCGGCGAACAGTTCATCGTTGCTAGCGAAGTTCGTGTAGTTGACGCTGATGCCTGTCGCTTCCTGGAAATCGTCCAGGGTCGTCGGCCCGATATAGGTCGCCCAATTGTGGAAGTTGACGGTGCGGCTGCTGGCGCGGCTACAGCCAGCCAGCCCGCCGGCGAACGAAATACCGACCGCAGCGGCGCCGAACTGCTTCAGCAAGGAGCGGCGCGATGCGCCTTTCAGATATTTTCCCTTGGCCATGATCGCTGCTCCATTCCGTCGGTTCCGAGGTGACTGAAAGAAGCGCGCAATTCTGATGGAAGATCAATACGCCAGAGTGCAGTTCTTGTTTCGTCCCTCGCGCTCAGCCCGCGGGCCGCTCATTCTGCTCGCCATCGAGCCAGCGGACGATGCGGTTCTCATCATCCAGGAGAACAACCTGCGGCTTCAGCGGCCCCATCAGCGAACTCGAAGCCCATGACGATGATCTGCTCACCAGCTTTGATCAGGTGGGCGGCGGCGCCGTTCATTGAGATCATCCCGGAACCGCGCTTGCCGGCGATGATGTAGGTCTCCAGCCGCGCACCCGAGGTGTTTGACACGACCAGAACGCGCTCACCCACCCAGAGCCCGACAGCCTCGACCAGATCCTCATCGATCTCGATCGAGCCGACATAGGAAAGATTGGCGTCGGTCACCCGGCCATTGTGAAGTTTCGAGCGCAGCACCCAACGCATAGTCTTGTCCCGCAGGCATCGTGCCCGTTAAGCGCCGCGCAGATACCAGTCGAAATCGGTGTTGGGAATGACGCTCTGATAGCGATCCTGCTCGACCTGCTTCACGATCGCGTAAGTACGCACAAAGCGTTCGCCGAGATAATCCTTCAGGACTTCCGACTGCGCGAAGCGCTCCACCGCGGCGAACCAGTTTGTCGGTATCCGCTCACCTGTCTCGGCGGCGTCGGCGTAGCCATCCCCCACCACCGCAGGACCGGGATCGACCTTATTGGTGATGCCATAGTGCACCGCGGCCAGCAGCGCCGCGAGCGCCAGCGGCGGCGTCGCGTCCGCCCCGGCGACGCGGTGTTCGATATGGCGCGTATGCGGCGCGCCGGCAGGCACGCGGAACGAGACGGTACGGTTGTTGACGCCCCAAGTGGGCGCGACCGGCGCGTAGGAATTGGCCTTGAAGCGGCGGTATGAGTTTGCATTCGGCGCGAAGATAGCGAGCGAATCCGCCAGCAGCGCTTTCATCCCGCCAATCGCGTGCGCCAGCACCGGCTCGCCCTCTGGCTTGTCCGACGCAAAAATGTTCTTGCCGGCCTTGTCGTTGACGCTGACGTGCATGTGCATACCAGAGCCCGCCATTTCGGCGAAAGGTTTGGCCATGAACGTGGCCTCGCAGCCGTGGCGCAACGCGACGCCCTTCAGCGCACGCTTGTAAAGCACCGCATCATCGGCGGCGCGCAGCGCATCAGCGTGATGTTTCAGCGTGATCTCAAGTTGCCCCGGCGCATATTCACTGATGGCGCCTTCAAGCGGCACACCAATCGCATCCGCCGCGGCCCACAGTTCGCGCAGCAACGGCGCAGCTTCCGCCATCTCCTCAAGCGAATACTGATCGTGCTGCGTCGGACGCCGGCCGCTCATCGGAAAGCGCGCTATCTGCACTCCGCCGCCGTCACGGCGTGCATCGAGCAGAAAAAACTCAAGCTCACACGCAACGACCGGCACGAGACCGTCAGCAGCGAAGCGGTCCAGCACACGCTGCAGCACATGGCGCGGATCAAGATCGATCGGGGTTTTGTCGGTCTCGTAAACCGAGACCGGCACTTGCGCGACATCATCGCCAAGCCAAGGCGCCATCGCTAAACGGCCGGGCACAGGCCAAGCCACGCGATCGGCGTCGCCCTGCTCCCAAATGAAGCCCGTCTCTTCAACATCACGGCCGGTAATATCCGTCACCAGCATGGACGACGGCAGAAAGCGGCCATTCTCATAAAGCGGCATGAGCTCATGGCGGCGCAAGCGCTTGCCGCGCGGCACGCCAGAGAGGCCGGTGTAGAGGATCTCGAAGAACTGCATCTCAGGATGCGCTTCGAGGAAGGCTTTTGCTTCCTTCGGATCGGCTATGCTCATAGCGGCGCTTTCCTTGCTCACGGTGCGCTGATCAGATCGTGTTGCAGCTTGGTGCGTATGCGGCAATGAGATCGGCTACGATCTCGGCGCGGCGTGCAGCGCTCTGCTCATCCAACATGAAGACATGATCGGCGCGGAACGCATTGAAACAGGCTTCCTTGTCGTTCACGAAGGGACGGATTGAGAGATCGGCAGCTTCGCCGACATAGCAAAACGCGTATCGGTCCGCCCCTTCAGCGCGACCCAGCACAAATACGCCGCCTCTTGCGACGAAGCGCTGTTGGCGCGGGTGGATCATGAACTGAAATTGCGCGCCCGAGCGCCCGGTCAAAGTGGTTACGTTGGCATGCACCATGGCGAACAGTCCTGATGTGGCGAATACGCCTTAGTAGCACAGGCGCGCGGGCCGCTGTCTCGCATGGCCGGTTGACCCAACGCAACCCGAGTGGCCTTGAAGCGGCGGCGCCCGCGCCGCACAATGCCCCCTTGGGGGACGATATGCGAAAATTCACAACGGTTCTGGTTGCGCTCGCATTGGCCGGCAGCTGCGCACGCGCGCCCGCCGCACCAGCACAAGCCTTCAACCCCACCATCACCCGCGACGAATACGGCATCCCGCACGTACACGGCCGCACCGATGCCGAAGCCGCCTATGGCCTGGCGCTCGCGCACGCCGAAGACAATTTCGCCACCATCCAGATCACAGTGCTGCTCGGCCGCGGCAAGCTCGGCGCCCATCTCGGCGAAGAAGGCGCACGCTCGGACTTCCTTTGGCATCTGCTCGGCATTCAGCGCTCCGTCGAGGAGCGCTACGAAAGCGACATCTCGCCAGAGTTTCGCGCCATCGTCGAAGCCTACGCCGCCGGCCTCAACGCCTACGGCGCCGAACATCCGGACGAAGTTCTGCCCGGCGCACGCAAGGTCACCGGCCGCGATGTCATCGCCGGCTCGGCAATCACCGTGCCGCTGTTCTGGGGCTTCGAGCGCACACTCGGCCTTGTCGCTAACGAGGACGGCCATCCCTGCGCTGCGCCGGAAGCGACGGCAGAAACGATCGACTGGGGCTCAAACGCTTTCGCCGTGAGCCCGCGCCGCAGCGATGACGGCCACACGCGCCTCATCGTCAACTCGCACCAGCCCTGGGCCGGGCCGGTCGCGTGGTATGAAGCCGGCATCTCCAGCGACGAAGGCTGGCAGATGCACGGCGGCCTCTTTCCCGGCTCGCCCTTCCCCGTGCTCGGCACGAACGGCCACATCGGCTTTGCCGCGACCGTAAACCTGCCCGACCTTGCCGACATTTATCAGCTCACCACCGATGACCAACATCGCGGCCAATATTTTATCGACGGAGAATGGCGCCGCTTCGAGACGCGTACGATCTGGCTCTGGGTGAAGATGGGCTGGTTCACCATCCCGGTGCCGCGCACGCTGCACTTCACCGAACACGGCCCCGCCTTCAACACCGCCGATGGCTGGGTCGCGGTGCGCTACGCCGGCGAAGGCGAGCTCCGCGCGCTCGAACAATTCTACCGCATGGGCCGCGCGCAGAATTACGAAGAATGGCGCGAGGCGATGGCGATGCGCGCCATTCCCTCGTTCAATTTCATGTACGCTGATGAAACCGGCCGCATCGGCTATCTCTACAACGCCATCATCCCCCGCCGCGCGGAGGGCCCCGATTGGTCCGGCTGCGTGCCCGGCGACACTAGCGCCAACATCTGGGCCATGGACGATCGCGTCGATGCGCCCGCGTTGGTCGATCCATCCTCCGGCTGGCTCGCCAGCACCAATGGCGCGCCCTGGTACATCACTGACGAGAGCGCCAATATCGGCCCCGACGCTTTCCCTGACGCCGCGCCCGCCATCGAAACCTACGTCACCAATCGCGGCTATCGCGCCGTCGAAATCCTCTCGCCACTTCGCACCATCAGCGACGCGCAATTGCTGGAAGCCAAGTTCGACCTCACCTCAAGCGAGCGCTCCGCAACAATGGCGGCAATCACCGCCGTACTCGCCGCCGACTCGAGCAACGACGCCGAGCTCGCGGAAATCCAAACGCTGCTGCGCAGCTGGGATCGCCGCGCCGCGAACGATAGCCCCGCCGCCGCGCTCGCGGGCCTCATCTATCAGCCGATCTACAATGCCGGCCGCGCCGCAACCGATCCGCCCGATCCGGTCGACGCCGCTCGCGCCGCAGCAACGCGCCTACGCCAGCACTTCGGCCGCATCGACCCGCCACTGGGCGATGTGCTGCGCCTGCGCCGCGGCGACGTCGATCTGCCACTTGAGGGCGCGCCGGACGTGCTACGTGCACTGCGTTGGGCCGACGCCGACGACGGTCGCGCCAACGCAGATTTCGGCGATGGGTTCATGATGGTGATTGACTGGGCGCCGGACGGGACGCTCTCAACCCGCGTCATCCACCAATGGGGCGCAAGCGACCGCCCCGAGAGCCCGCATTTCAACGATCAGTCAGAGATGTTTGCGCGCAGGGAATGGCGGACACTTGCGCCAAATCAAGGCGGCGCGGCCCCACCCCGCTAGCCTGGAGGCTATGCAAACCAAACACCTCGATCACGCGCTCGAACAAGAATTCTCAGGCCACGCCGAAACGATCCATCGGCTGAAGGTCTCCGATCCCGCGTTCAAGGCGCTACTTGAGCACAACCATCACATCTGGCGCGAAATTCACAACATCAAGAACGGCGTGACGGCGGCGTCGGACGAGTATTTGACATCGTTGGAAAAGCAGCGCCTCGATATTCTGGACGATATCGCAAAGCTCGTCGGCGACGCGGAACGCTAAGCCGCCTCTTGCGGCGGCGCGCGGCGCAGGCTCACAATGCGCCCATGCCGACCCCTAATTCACTCGACGCGTTCTGGATGCCGTTCACGCCGAACCGGGCGTTCAAGGCAGACCCGCGCATGGTCGTGCGCGCCGAGGGCATGCATTATTATGCGCCAGACGGGCGCGCCATTCTCGACGCCACTGCCGGCCTCTGGTGCGTCGCCGCCGGCCACTGCCGCCCGCGCATCGTCGAAGCGATCCGCGCCGCAGCCGGAGAGCTAGACTACGCCACCAATTTCAATCTCGGCTCACCCTCAGCGTTCGAGTTCGCCAACCGCCTCGGCGAAATCCTGCCCGATCAGCTCGACCGCATCTTCTTCACCAACTCCGGCAGCGAGAGCGCCGACACGGCGCTGAAGATCGCACTCGCGTATCAGAAAGCACGCGGCAAGCCAGGCAAGTATCGGCTCATCGGCCGTGAGCGCGGCTATCACGGCACCAATTTTGGCGGCATCAGCGTCGGCGGCATCGTCCGCAATCGCATGACCTATGGCCCGATGGTGGCGGGCGTCGATCACCTCCCGCACACGCTCGACATCGCCCGCAACGCCTTCTCGCGCGGCGAGCCGCCGCACGGCGCAGAATTCGCCGACGCGCTCGAACGCCTCGTGCAACTCCACGACGCCAGCACCATCGCCGCCGTCATCGTCGAGCCCGTCGCCGGCTCCACCGGCGTGATCATGCCGCCCAAGGGCTACCTCAAGCGCCTGCGCGAACTCTGCACCAAACACGACATTCTGCTGATCTACGACGAAGTCATCACCGGCTTCGGCCGCCTCGGGGCGCCGTTCGCCGCTGACTATTTCGGCGTGAAACCCGATATCCTCACCATGGCCAAAGCCATCACCAACGCCGCCGTGCCGATGGGCGCCGTCGCCTGCTCGCGCGAGATCTACGAGACCATCCTCGCAAACAGCGAAACCCCGATTGAACTCTTCCACGGCTACACAACGAGCGGCCACCCGCTCGCCTGCGCAGCAGGCCTCGCAACCCTCGACATCTATCGCGACGAGCGCCTGTTCGAACGCGCCGCCGAACTCGCGCCCTATTGGGAAGATGCGATGCATTCGCTGCGCGGCGCACCGCACGTCATCGATATCCGCAACCTTGGCCTCATCGGCGGCATCGAGTTGGAACCGCGCGCGGGCGCCCCGATGCAACGCGGCCTCGAAGTGTTCCGCGCATGCTTCGACGCTGGCGTCCTCATCCGCGTCACCGGCGACATCCTCGCCTTCTCACCGCCGCTGATTATAGAGAAGGCGCAAATTGATCTGATCGCAGAAACCGTGCGTACCGCGCTGAAACAAGTAGCGTAAGGGGAGCGCTTCACCTTCACGCGCGTTATAGAGACTTCATGATCGATCCCATCCTAACTTTTTCAGTCATGCTGGCCGCGCTCGTCGTATCGGCAGCATGTTTCCTTGTGCTTTGGCTCATCAGCCTACGCACCAAAGACCCGAGCTACGTCGATTCATACTGGGGCCTGGGCGTCGTCATTCTGGTGTGGGCAACTTACGCGCAGATCGTAGATCCGGGCCCGCACGCCACCGCGCTCCTCTTGCTCGGCTCCGCCTGGGGACTGCGGCTCGGCATTTATTTGCTTTGGCGCTGGGGCAATCACGGCGCCGACCGCCGCTACGCCAAGCTTGCCGAACGCGCACGCACCAAGCATGGCATGAACTTCGCGGTGTTCTCCGCGCTCTGGGTGTTCATCCCGCAAATGTTCTTGCAGCTGATCCTCGCGCTGCCCGTGCTCGTGCCGCAAATCAGCGACAAATCCGAACTCGGCCTGCTTGCCTATATCGGCATCTGGCTTGCCCTCGCCGGCATCGCGTTCGAGGGCATCGCCGACGCACAACTCGCGCATTTCCGCTCGCAGAGCGAGAACGAAGGTAAAGTGATGGACCGCGGGCTTTGGCGCTATTCGCGGCACCCTAACTATTTCGGCGACCTGGTGACCTGGTGGGCGATCTGGCTTGTCGCCGTCGATGCCGGCGCCGGCCTCTGGACGCTACCGGGGCCACTCCTCATCACGTTCCTGCTCACACGCGTCAGCGGCGCGCCGACGACAGAACCGCACCTGCAGAAAACCCGCCCCGACTATGAGGCATACAAGAAGCGGACGAGTGCGTTCATCCCGATGCCGCCGAAATCTAGCTGAACCTACTCCGCGCTTTCGCCGCCAGATCAATCTTCGGCAGCGGCCCGCGGCTCGCGAAATCACCGACGCCCTCGCCCGCCGCCCAGCTCGTCTCCTCGAACTTCGACAGAATGTGCGAGGGCACGAAGCGCGATCGGATGGCGTAGACGTGCTTGTCGCCGCCCTTGCCTTGCTGCGTGTGATAGAAACGCTGCGGCGTGATCAGATGCAGCTCATCCTTGGCGCGCGTCATCGCCACGTAGAGCAAGCGCCGCTCCTCTTCCAGCTCAGCCGTCGAGCCCGCGCCGAGATCGGACGGCATGCAGCCATCGACGACATTCAATACGAACACGTTCTTCCACTCCTGCCCCTTGGCCGAGTGGATGGTCGAAAGGATGAGATAGTCGTCGTCCTTGAACGCCGGGCCGCTTTCATCGCTGGTGGAGTTCGGCGGATCGAGCGTGAGATCGGTTAGAAAACTGGTGCGCGAAGCAAACGTCGAACCGATGCGCTGCATCTGCTCGATATCGCCCATGCGCACGCGCGCATCGTCATAGCGTTCGTGCATCAGCGGAGCGTACCAGCGCGCGGCGAGATCGAGATCGCTGGGCCAGACCGGGGCCTTAGCCATCGCGCCGAGCATATCCTTCAGCGCCTCCCACGCCTCGGACGCACCCGCCGGCGGCGCCGTGTTGCGGACGACGCCGTACGCGCCGTTCTCATCCACCGCATCCAAGATGCGCGCCGCCCGCGCCGGGCCAACGCCGGGGATCAGCTGCAAGGTGCGGAAGCCCGCAATGCGATCGCCGCCATTCTGCGCCCAACGCAGCACGCTCAGAAAATCTTTCACGTGCGCAGCTTCGAGAAACTTCAGGCCGCCGAACTTCACGAACGGGATATCGCGCTTGGCCAGCTCCAACTCCACCGGCGCCGAAAAATCCGCAGCGCGAAACAAAATCGCTTGCTGCGTCAGCGCCACGCCGCGCTCGCGCGCCTCCAGCACACACTCGGCCACATACGCCGCCTGCCCCGCCTCATCGCGCACGCTGACCAGCTTCGGCGCCGCGCCGCCGCTGCGGGTGGTGCGCAGGTTTTTGGTGAAGCGCTCCTGCGCCAAATCGATCACCGCATTCGACGCTGCGAGGATCGGCGCCGTTGAGCGATAATTCTGCTCCAACGTCACCAGCCGCGTCTCGCACGCAAATGCTTTCGGAAACTCCAGAATGTTGCGCACGTCGGCGGCGCGGAACGAATAGATCGACTGCGCGTCATCTCCGACCACGGTCACGCCGCGGCCATCCGGCTTCATCGCCAGCAGAATGCGCGCCTGCAGCTTGTTGGTGTCCTGATACTCATCGACCAGCACGTGATCGAAGCGCGCGCCGACCTCCGCCGCCAAAGCCGGCTCATTCATCGCCTCGGCCCAGAGCCAAAGCAGATCGTCATAGTCGAGCACGTTCTGCTTCTGCTTGGCTTCGACATACGCCGCGAACAGCCGCTTCAGCTCCGCTTCCCACTCGCGGCACCAGGGAAACGCCGCCGCCAACGCATCGGCCACGCTCTCATCGGCATTCACAATGCGCGAATAGATGGCGAGGCACGTGCCCTTCATCGGAAAGCGCTTGGCGCCCGTCGCCACGCCAAGCTCCTGGCGCACCATGCCCATCAAATCGGCGCTATCGCTGCGATCGTGGATGGTGAAATCCGGATCGATGCCAATCACCGGCGCCAATTCGCGCAACAGCCGCGCGCCGATGGCGTGAAACGTGCCGGCCCAAGGAATGCGCACATCGCCGGCCATCACCTTGCCGACGCGCGCAATCATCTCACTCGCCGCGCGCCGCGAAAACGTCAGCAGCAGAATCCGCGACGGATCGGTCCCCTGCGCCACCAGATGCGCAACGCGGCACGAGAGCGTCTTCGTCTTCCCCGACCCCGCGCCGGCAATCACCAACAACGGCTCGAGCCCGTGCTCCACCGCCGCCCGCTGCTCCGCGTTCAAATCGTCAAAAGCTGCGCTGATGATTCGCGACATGCGCCGAAGCTGCAGTGTTTTGCCTTTGTTCGCAACGCGGAGAAAGCTAAACAAAAACTCGCCATCCCACTCTCGGCGCCCACACACAGCACCTCGCGGAAACAATGATTGCGCTGCGCGTTTAAGCGCCGGAGCGCGGAATTCATCCGCCTAAGGAACAGGAACATGCGAGGTCTTGAAGTAACCGCGGTCGTGCTGATCGCAGTGATGATGCTTGGCCCATTGGCGCTCGCGCCGGCTTACGGGCCGTACGTCGAGCCAGGCACGGCCGCCGAAGTCAACGAAGCCACCACGCCGCTCGAAGAAGGCTCAACGCCTATCGAGGGCGACACGCCAGAGACAGCGCCGGCGACCGAAACGCCCAGCTAACTCACTCCGCGCGGAACACCAGCGGCACGCGCACCTGCGCGCCGACCGTTGTGCGTCCGTCCGGAAATTGCCGCGCTGCACGGAAGACGCGTGAGAGCCGCATAGCCGCTTGGCCAAACCCTTGGCCAGGCGGGTCTTCCTCGATGATCACGCAATCGAGCCGCGTGTTGCGCTGCACGACGCAGTTCAGCGTCACACGCCCATCAAGCCGGCTTTGCAGCGCCCGCCGCGGATAGTGGCGGCCAAAATCGCCGGCGCTTGGCCGCTGCGTGAACGGCACTTCCGAAAGCGTCACCACCGGCCCGACCGGGGCTTCTTCGGTCTGACCAATCGCCGCAAGCACATCGAACCGAATGGTGAGCGGCGTCTCATAACTGAAGTTAGCCGGGTTCGGCGGAAAGCGGGCGCCCATCGCGACACGCATCGCCTCGCTCAGCACCGCATCGTTCTGCACGTCCGCCTCAACGATGCGTGCGCTCTCAACAGCGCCGGACGCATCAACACGCACGAACAGCGTCACCGTAACATCGCGGCGCAGCGCCAGAATTTCCGGCGTCAGGTTCGGCGTCGCGATCGACAGCGGCGGCACCGGCCGGCCGGCGTTACGCCCCGGCGGAAAGATTACGCGATACTGGCCGCCATACGGCGCAGTGCGGCCACGCCATTCAGTCGGCCACGTCGCGGCGCCGACCAGCCGGCGCGCTTCGGCGCCATAGCCAACGTCGCGCGCACTCTCGCGCAGCACGCGGATATCGCTGGCTTTGCCGTTGGCGCCGACGGTGAACTCAATATCGGCATAGCCGGAGAGCATCGTCGCCTGCATCGCTTCACTAATGACGGGCCGCGGGATCGAAATCGGCCGCACCAGCAGGCGATCCTGGTCATCGAAGCCCGGCCATTCTTCGTCCGCAACATCGGCAGCAGCTGGCGCGTCCGCGGGCAGTGACGAGTCAGGACGTGTCGCGAAATACACCGCAACGAGCGCGACCAACGCCAGCACCGCGCCGATGGCGGCGGCGATGCGCCAGTCCACACGCGGCCCAGCCGCCGATTGCGCCGGCGCTTCTGGTGCAGGCGGTTCGGGCGGAGGCGGCGCCGGTGGCGGCTCGGGCGGCGGCGCTGGCGCTTGCGGCTCTTCGTCAGTCGAACTCATGCGGCACTCGCCTACACTAGACTTCGCGGCGCCGGAAGCATTGGGCGCTGTGATCGTTGACGATGCCGACCGCCTGCATCCAGGCATAGACGATCGTCGGCCCCACAAATTTGAAGCCGCGCTTTTTCAGGTCCTTGGAAATCTGCTCCGAAAGCGGCGTCCATGCGGGTACGCTCTTGCCGTCGCCCTTCAGCACTTTGCCGCCGGTGAAGCTCCAACAATAATCCGCGAAATCTTCGCCGCGCTCGGCCATCTCGCAATAAATGCGCGCCCCGGAAATTGTGGCTTCGATCTTGGCGCGGGCGCGGATGATGCCGGGATCGGCCATCAGCCGAACGATGTCCTTCTCGCCAAATCGCGCCACCTTCGCTGGCTCAAAGCCCTTAAACGCTTTGCGAAACGCCTCGCGCTTCCTCAGCACCGTGATCCACGCCAGACCCGCCTGAAACCCCTCAAGCGAGAGCATCTCCCACAACATACGGGGGTCATGCTGCGGCGCGCCCCACTCCTCGTCGTGGTAGGCGACATAGAGCGGATCATCCCCGCACCAGGCGCAGCGTTTCAGCGGAGCTTTGGTCATACGCTCCCGCTTAGCGCGCTTCGCATCTGCGGCGCCAGATGGGCTTTGCTTGCTCGGGGCGAGCGCACCTGTTTCAGTGCCGACCGGGATTGAGGGAGGCCGCGATGCGGAACGGGATGCGGGCGCTAGCGGGCGCGATGCTTGGCTGGGCGATGCTGAGCAGCGCAAGCGCACAAGACGCGCCGCCGCGCGATCCGAACTTCGGCCGCGGCGAGCGCGTCTCCGGCCAAACCTTCGCCACCCGCTCGCCCGTGATCGCACCGCACGGCGCCGCCGCCACCGCGCATCCGCTAGCGACGCAAACCGCGATCGATGTGCTCCGCAACGGCGGCACCGCGATCGACGCTGCAATCGCCGCCAACGCCATGCTGGGCTTGGTCGAGCCAACCGGCAACGGCATCGGCGGCGATATCTTCGTCATCGTCTGGGACCCGCGCACACAGCGGCTCTACGGCTACAACGGCTCCGGCCGCACGCCGCGGGGCATGTCGCTAGCAGAGATGCGCCGCGAAGCGCGCCGGCGCGGCAATCCGGATGCCGTGCCCAGCTTTGGCGCCGCGAGCGTCAGCGTACCCGGCACAGTCGACGGCTGGTTCGCGCTGCACGAACGCTTCGGCCGCACACCTATGGCCGACCTCCTCGCGCCAACCATCCGCTACGCCCGCGAGGGCGCGCCGATCCCGCAAACGATCGCGATGTATTGGGCCAACAACGAGCGCCGGCTGGAGGCAGAATTTGCCGCTGGTCGTCTGCAGGAAATCGACAACGCCCGACGCACCTACTTCAGAGATTGCGAAGACATCTCGGCGAATGGGTACGATCGGCAAGGCAGGCCAGTATATTTGCAGCAATGCGAACGCCGAATCCCGGACGGCCACTCGCTCTTCGCCAACCCCGATCTCGCCAACACTTTGGAGCAAATCGCAACCGGCGGCCGCGACGCCTATTACCGCGGCCCCATCGCCCGCACGATCGACGCATACATGCGCCGCATCGGCGGCTGGCTGCGTTATGACGATCTCGCCCGCCACCAAGGCGAGTGGGTCGACCCGATCTGCGCCGACTATCGAGACGTCGAAGTCTGCGAACTGCCGCCAAACTCACAAGGCGTCGTCGCGCTGCAAACCCTGCGCATCCTCGAAGCCTACAATCTCCGCGAGATGGGCTTCCTCTCCGCCGACTCCCTGCACACCCAGATCGAGGCCACGCGCCTCGCCTTCGCCGACCGCGCGCAATTCTACGGCGACCCGGCCTTCACCGGCTTCGACACGCGCCGCCTGCTCACCGACGAATACACCGCCCAACGCCGCGCCATGATCTCCAACGAGCGCGCCATGCCGCCGCCGCCGCACGCGGAGCTCCGCATCGACGGCGACACCACTTATCTCACCACCGCCGACAGCGACGGCATGATGGTGTCGCTCATTCAGTCGAACTATCGCGGCATGGGCTCGGGCCTCGTGCCCGATCGCCTCGGCTTCATGCTGCAAGACCGCGCCGAACTCTTCTCACTCGAAAGCGGCCACCCCAACGTCTACGCACCCGGCCGCCGCCCCTTCCAAACCATCATCCCGGCGTTCGCTCTGCGAAACGGCCAGCCGTGGCTCGCGTTCGGCGTTATGGGCGGCGACATGCAGCCGCAAGCGCACGTGCAGATCATCGTCAACCTCGTCGACTACGACATGGATTTGCAAGCGGCCGGCGACGCCGCGCGCTATCGCTTCTATGGCGGCGCCGAACCCACCGGCGATGAGCCGGACGGCGTCGGTTTCGTAGCGATGGAAAACGGCGTGCCGCCTTCGGTGCGCGCCGAGCTCGAACGCCGCGGCCACCGCATCCGCCCCGCCGACGGCAGCTTCGGCGGCTATCAAGCGATCATGCGCAACGAGAACGGCATCTACGAAGCCGCCACCGAGATGCGCAAAGACGGCTCAGCGGGCGGCTACTAAAGGTAGATGATGGGGGCAAGCATAACCTCGTCATTCCGGGGCTTCGCACAGCGAAGAACCCGGAACCCAGGGGCCAACACATTGCCATTTGCCCTTGGGTTTCGGATCGCGCTTCGCGCATTCGGAATGACGATGCTGTTGGGCGCTGCACTTCTTCTCACCGCCTGTGGCCCACAAATCGGCGATCTTGAGCGCGGCGAAGAAGGTCGCGTCGTGCGCGTCTATAACGGCGACACGCTCGAACTCGATTCCGGTTTGCGCGTCTTCCTCGCCGAGATCGATGCGCCGCAAGGCGAAGCCGCCTACGCCGCGCAAGCCCAAGGCGAACTCGAAGCGCTCGCGCTCCACCGCGAAGTACTGCTCACGTACGGTGGCACGAAGCGCTGGGTCGGCCGCCCGCGCGAAGGCGAAGACACGCCGCGCGAAGCGGCGATCGCGCACGTGTTCGTCAAAAGCGAAGGCGGCCGCTGGTTTTGGCTGCAGCACGAACTCGTTTCGCGCGGCGGCGCCTATGTGCGGCCACGCCACAACAACCACGCCCGCGCCGATGATCTGATGCAAATCGAAGCGCAAGCCCGCAGCGCCGAACGCGGCATGTGGGGCCGGCGCGAATATCGCGCCGCGAGCGTCGCCTCCGCCGTGCGCGCCGCGCTCGCAGCAAACGCCAACTGCCTGCGCGGCGACGCCCCCTACCGCCTTGTTGAAGGCGTCGTAAGCGAAGCCCGCGTGTTCGACCGCCGCGCTTCCCTCACCATGCAGGGCGCGCCAGCGGAAACACCCTTCGCCCTCGTCGTCTTCGGCGAAAACTTCGCCAATTGGTCCGGCCCGCAACTCAACACACTCACCGGCGCCCGCGTCCGCGCGCGAGGCTCACTCGGAATCTATCGCGGCGAGCCGCAATTATGCCTCGAACACGCAAGCCAACTTGAAGTTCTGGCGGAATAGCGCGCTAGCCCACGTATCCAGCCGCAACCGGATCACCCACGCGCGCAATCAACGCGCGGCGCAGTTTCTCCAGCGCGTTGCCCTCGATCTGGCGAACGCGTTCTTTCGAAATGCCAAGCCGTTCGCCAAGCGCTTCGAGTGTGACCGCTTCTTCTTCGAGCTTGCGTTCGCGGATAATCAGCCGTTCGCGCTCGTTAAGATCGCGCATCGCGGCTTGCACGAGATTAACGCGCGCGGCGCCGTCGTGGGCGTGCATCACTGCCGTCTCAGGGCTATCGGCGCCGTCGGCCAGCATGTCCTGCCATTCGCCGTCGCCATCTTCGGTCAGCGGCGCATTGAGCGAACGATCGGGCGCAGACAGTCGCGCCGCCATCGCCGAAACTTCGCGCTCCGGCACACGCAACGCGATCGCCACGCGCGAGGAGGCCTCGGCGCTCATGCCGGCGTCGCCGATGTCGCCGATCTTGGCGCGCAGCCGGCGCAGGTTAAAGAACAGCGCCTTCTGCGCGGAGGTCGTGCCCGTGCGCACGATTGACCAATTGCGCAGCACGAAATCCTGCATCGCCGAGCGGATCCACCAGGACGCGTACGTCGAAAAGCGCACTTCGCGCTCGGGCTCGAACCGCGCCGCCGCCTGCATCAGGCCGACATTGCCCTCCTGCACCAGATCGCTCATCGGCAACCCGTAATGGCGAAAGCGCGACGCCATCGCGACGACGAGGCGCAGATACGCCGTGATCAGTTCGTGAAGTGCGCGCTCGTCGCCCTGCTCGCGCCAGCGGCGGGCGAGATTGCGTTCGTGTTCAGCGTTGAGCATCGGGGCGCGCATCGCCGAGCGCAGATAGCTCTGGGCGCCCCGGCGCAGCTCTTGAGTTTCGGTGGTTGCCATACCCTACCTTACGTCCCGGCTTCAGCCGTGGTTCACGCGCCCGCGCATGACGAGCCGCTCCCTCAAGAGCGATACGCGTCACCAACGCTTGAACACGGGTTTTGGCGCCGTCGGATGACAGCAAAAAAGAAAGGCCGGGTCGTAGGACCCGGCCTTCCCGAACTTTAATCGCCGAGGCGCTTAAGCAGCGGCGGCGGCTTGCTTCTTGGAGGCCAGCGAGGCGGTGACGCGCTGGACGGCGTCTTCGCGGCTGACCTTCTCGACGGCCGCGAGTTCGCGCGCCATGCGATCGAGGGCGCTCTCATAGAGCTGACGCTCGGAATAGGATTGCTCCGGCTGGTCCGAGGCGCGGTGGAGGTCGCGGACGACTTCCGCGATCGAGACCAGATCGCCCGAATTGATCTTCGCTTCATATTCCTGAGCGCGGCGGCTCCACATGGTGCGCTTGATGCGCGCCCGGCCCTGCAGCGTCTTCATGGCTTGATCGACCACTTCGCCCGAGGCCAGCGGACGCATGCCGCAAGACTTCGCCTTGGTGGTGGGAACCCGGAGGGTCATCTTGTCCTGCTCGAACGAGATAACGAACACGTCCAGGCTGATGCCGGCCACCGCTTGCTGCTCTACGCCCATGACCCGGCCTACGCCGTGCGCAGGGTAAACGATGTGGTCACCAGGACGGAAAGCGATCGAGGGGTGGGCAGTTTGCATGCGTGACTCCGTCTGTCCGAACTTAGCCGCGGCCTAACCTTACGTCACACATTGCCGCGCACGCCAAAAACGGACGGTTCTATCCGCCGCCCGAGATGTGCCTGCGCGGTTCTGCTAGCGCTCTGATTTGGTCCGACTGCCGGCGCGGCTCAGCGCGCCTTTTCAATTATGGAGAGTATATAACACAGTTTACGCCGAATCGGAAGCGGCGCGCTGCCACAAGATCACTCGCCAGTCCCGGGTTCGGAACTGAAGTATTTCTCGAACTTAGCCTTTTCATCCTTAAAGGCGTCAGCATCCTTCGGCGGTGTTCCCTTGACCGTAATGTTCGGCCAGACCTTCGAATAGTCAGTATTCACCTTCAGCCACTTGCCATCCGGCTCGTCTTGGCTATCGGGCTTGATTGCGTCGACTGGACATTCGGGTTCGCAGACTCCGCAATCGATGCATTCGTCTGGATGGATGACGAGGAAGTTCTCGCCCTCATAGAAGCAATCGACCGGGCACACTTCGACGCAATCCATGTACTTACACTTCACGCAAGCGTCGGTGACGATGTAGGTCATTGGCCCGGTTCCGTTTTCCGCGTCGCTGAAATGACGGCGCAGGACCGGAGCGTCAAGCGACTGTCTCTGCGTCAAGTTCGCGATAGAGCAGCCTTGCCTCCGCCGCAGGCCCGCGACGGGCGCCCAATGCCTCGACCCGAAGCGCCGCCAGGCGACCTCGATGAGGCAGCAACAGCGCATCGCCAGGCGTCACCTCGACCGAAGGCTTCTCCAGCCGACGCGCCACTCCATCATGCACGATCCGCACGCCGCCCTCGCTGATCAGGCGCGCGGCTTCGGCGCGGGTTTTCGCCAGCCGGGCCCGGAAGAGCCAGACATCGATCCGCTGCTTCTCGCTCACGCAGAACCGCTCCGGCGCGGCGGGGTGGAGTCCGGCAGGAGCTCGGCCAAAGCAGAAAACGCGTTGTCTGGCTGCGCGTCCTGTTTGCGGCGACGGCGCGGCGCGGAACGTCGCCACTGCGCGGGCGCCTCGTCCGCCGCGGCGATGCGCTGATAGCCAAGCGCAGCGAGCACACCAGGAAGATCGCGCAGAGAGCGGCCTATCAGTCGAGCGAGCTGTTGCTCGGGCGGCTGCGCGGCACTTTCGATAGCGTCAGCAAGCTTCTCCACCAAGTCCAAGCGCACCGCGTAGCGACCGCAGCCGCGATAACCGGCGGCTGCACACTCGCCCCAGGTGCGCGTTTCCTCCAGCGGCGCCGAGAGCGCGCCAGGCCGCGCCAAGAACACGGCGTGCGCGCCGCCGGGGTGCGCCGCATGCCAAAGCAGCGCCAATGTGTGCGCCGCGCGCGGGCGCACCAGCGCGGGCAGAAAGATCGTGTGGCGTCCAATCTTCACGCCATGGCGCTCAAGCGAGACGCGGCCAGCGTCGCCGATGTGGGCTAGGTCTTCATGTGCGCGATCGAGCGCGCCCGCGTTTTCGATCAAGCGAAACGCGAGGCCGCGCGCGTCCGCTGGCAAGCGCCCTTCCCGCCACGCATTCTCAAGCGCCACCAGCGGACGCAGATCGTGCGCGACGGTTTGCGCCAGCCAGAGTTCGAGCCGTTCACGCGCGGCAGCGCGCTGAGTGTCGGGCGCATGTTCACCGCCGATCAGATCGAGACGCGGCTTCAGCACGGGCGCGCCGCGCGCCAATTGCGCAACGACGGCACCATCGACGCGGATGCGGCCATCGCGCGCGAGCGCAATGCTCTCGTCTTTTGCCTCAGCGATCGCAGCAAGACGGCGCGACACTTCGGGTCGTAGCGCCCGCAGCGCAGCGTTGCGAACGGCCCGGCCTTCGAGGCTCGAAGACGCACGCGGATCGGCCTTGAAATCGAGCCCCTCCAAACGCCCGACATAATGCCCTTCGACAGTCACCTCGCCCTCTTCGCTGATGCCGGCGAGAAGCACGTCTTCGCGTTTCAAGCCCTTAAGCAGCGCACTCGTGCGGCGATCGATGAAGCGTTGCGTGAGCGCTTCGTGCAGCGAGTCCGAGAGCTTGTCCTCGACCTCGCGGGTTTTCGCCCGCCAGTCCTCGGCGTCTTCCAACCAATCGGCGCGGCTGGCGGCGTAGGTCCAGGTGCGAATATGAGCGAGACGCGATTGCAGCGCGTCGAGATCGCCGTCGGGACGATCGAGCTTTTCGAGTTCAGCTTTCACCCATTGGCTGGGCACACGCCCGCCCGGTTTGATCACATAACTCGCAACACGAAGCGCGAGCTGTACGTGCTCGTCTTTCGAGAGCTTACGGAAATCCGGCAGCTGGCACACTTCCCAGAGCCGGCGCACATCGTCCTTGGTGCGCACGCGGTCCAACAAATCTGGCTCATCCATCATACGGCGGAGCACAAGTTCATCATCAGCGCCGCGCACGCGCAGCAAGCCGTTGCGGTCCGGCGGCGTCTCCAGTGACGCCATCAAAGCCGGAAGCGTATCGAACTTGAGTTTGTCATTGCGCCATTGCACCGCCTCGATCGACTCGAACGCATGCGCTTCGACGCGCTCGACAATCTCTTCGTCGAATGGCTCGCACTCGCCCGTTTCGCCAAAATTGCCGTCGCGGGTGAAGCGGCCGGCGCGTCCGGCGATCTGAGCGATCTCGTCAGGCCGCAAATCACGCCAGGTACGGCCATCGAATTTGCGCCGCGAGGCGAAGGCGACGTGATCGACATCCATGTTGAGGCCCATCCCGATCGCATCGGTGGCGACGAGAAAGTCCACCTCCCCGCTCTGATAGAGCGCGACCTGCGCGTTGCGCGTGCGCGGGCTGAGCGCGCCCATCACGACTGCCGCGCCGCCGCGATGCCGGCGCAGCAATTCGGCGATGGCGTAAACTTCATCGGCCGAGAACGCGACTACCGCCGAGCGCTTCGGCAGTTTGGTGATCTTCTTCGGGCCTGCGTAAGCGAGTGTCGACATACGCTCGCGCTGGATGATCTCGGGATTGTCGAGGAGCTTGCGCACCATCGGACGCATCGTGTCGGAGCCCAGCAGCATGGTCTCGCCGAAGCCGCGCGCATTCAGGATGCGGTCGGTGAACACGTGGCCGCGGTCGGGATCGCGCGCGACCTGGATTTCGTCGATGGCCAAAAACTCGACCGCGCGATCCGCGGGCATTGCTTCGACCGTGCAAACGAAATAGCGCGCCGTCTCCGGGACGATCTTTTCTTCGCCGGTGATCAACGCCGCGAGCGCCTCACCCTTGGCGGCGACGACACGGTCGTACACTTCGCGCGCCAAGAGCCGCAGCGGCAGGCCGATCATGCCGCTGGCGTGCCCGAGCATCCGCTCGATCGCGAGGTGGGTTTTGCCGGTGTTGGTAGGTCCGAGAACCGCCCTCACGCGGGCGCGCGTGGTCATGAAAGGACGATGGTTTCGGCTTTAGGCGATTTCAAGCCGGACCTTGCGACCCCAGGTTCGCCGAAGCGTCGGCAAAGAGAAGGTAACAAGAACGAATCAGTTGCGAATCACATGATTTGATTCGGTCTGGATTCGTTCACGGCTAAGTCTTGTGGTTAATACTTAAGTAACACACAAGACTGGCCGGCCGCATGAAAAAGGGCCGCTGACTTTCGCCAGCAGCCCTTCATTCCAAGCCCGGATCAATTAGCGCAGGCGCTGGCCGTTCACGGTCAGGCGGCGCGCTTCCAGGCGGACGACGCCAACGCCATCAGTTGGCATTTCAATCGTCACCGGGGCCCACATCCCGCTTTCGGTGCGGGCGAAGACGAAGCTTAGGGTGGCGGCTTCCTGCGGATCGCCGAAGCCGGCGATCGGGCGGAATTGCACCCGGCAGCGGACGCCTTGGCCCTGATAGGCGCGGGAATTGACGTTCACCGTCCCGTTTGGCGTCAGGACGAAATCGAACCGCGAGCGGCCGTCCATATAGACCGGCAAAGTGCGGGCGCACGGATCGCCGGTGGCGGTCAGCATCGCAGCGATAGCCGTCATTTGATCGATCACACCCCGGCGCTGGGCCGGCGTAGCTGCCGGATCGCCCATGCCCATACCGGTCGGCACCGAGCTGGTGGTCACGTCAGACGGGGTAAACACGGCCCGGACGAGACGGCCATTGGGGCGGTCATCGCGGCGACGGCCGCCCTGGTGCTGATACTGAGAGGGGCGCAGTACGCCCTCGGAGGTCACCGAGCCGCGCACCGAATAGGTGTAGTCCTGGCTCCGGTTGAGCGCGGCGCCGACCCAGCCCTTCATCTCGCGCTCGGCGCTAATGGTGTAGTTCGAGCCGGTCTGGCGGAAGCTGTAGGTGAAATCGCCGGCCTCGACGCCCCGGGCATGGACCGAATAGACCCCGTCAAAGCTGCGATCGCCCGTCTGGGCGGCGGCGGGCGCGGCCAAAGCCAAACCCAGAGCCACAACAGCGGCAAACCTCTTGATCATGAACCTTTGTCCTCTTTGAGCGGGCTATCTAGCGTATGGCCTGTGATCTAGGCATGAACCAAATGGGGCGGCATTTGGGATTCATTGCCGCAATGATCCCGGCCCGACATGGCCGCTGTTGACCCCCCGGCCCCCTTCGCGTATGCGTCCGCCCTTCAAATTTCCTGCTTATAGAGAGCGCGTTCCATGTCCCGCCGTTGCGAGCTGTCCGGCGTCAACCGCCAAATCGGCCACAAGGTCAGCCACTCCAACATCAAGACCAAGCGAGAGTTCAAGCCGAACCTCGTCGATGTGACGCTGGCCAGCGACGCGCTCGGCCGCGCCTTCAAGCTGCGCATCACGGCAGCGGCGCTCCGCACCGTCGATCACCGCGGCGGTTTGGATCAGTTCCTGCTGAAGGCCAGCGAAGCCGAACTCTCGACGCGCGCCGCCAAGATTCGCCGCGACGTGAAGAAGAAGCTGGCGGAAGCTGCCGCGGCCTAAGCCGGTGGCGGAACAGTCCGGCTTACGTATTGGAACGTTCGCCGGCGCGCCTGTTTTCGTCGAACCCACAGTCCTGTTTCTCGCCGCGTACGTGCTCGGCTCATCGCTGCTGCGCGGCGGTGTGGAGGCATTGCCGGAAGCGCTGGTGTTTGTCGGCGTGCTGTTTGCGGCAGTGCTGATCCATGAGTTCGGCCATGCCGGCATGGCCGCGGCGCTGAACGTCCCGAGCAAGCGCATCGTGGTGACGTTCTTTGGCGGCTACGTGCAATTCGCGCATCAACCGAAGAAGGCTTGGCACGAGATTGCAGTGTCTGCCGCCGGGCCTGGCGCGAACCTCGCGACATGGGCGCTGATCGCGGCGATGCTGCCGCTGCTCGTCGATGCGAGCGCGCCGACGCCGGAAACTTTCAGCGTACTCAATGCGCTGAGCACGCTCGCGTTCATCAGCTTGCTGCTCGGCATATTCAATCTGTTGCCGGGCTTTCCGCTCGATGGCGGCCACATCCTGCGCGCGGCGCTCACCTACACGATGTCACGCACCAACGCGCGCATCGTCACCGCCGTCACCGGATTGTTGATCGCGGGCGCTTTGGTGATCTTTGCGCTGTGGGCGCAGATGTGGTGGACGCTGCTGATCGCTGGCTTGCTCGGTTTGACCGCATGGGCGGAGCTACGAGCCGCGCGCTACGCCGCTCAGCGCGGCGGCGATTCCGACGAAACGTCGAACGCGTAAAGCAACGTGCGCTGACGGCCGCTGAAATTGTTGTCCGACAAAATGTAAATGCGCGTCGCGCCATCTGGCATACGCTGCGCCGCGATGCCTTCGAAATTATCGACTGGCATCGGCGGCGCAATGTGCGCCAGCTCAACAACGCCGGGCAAGGTGTCGCCTGTCGCCTCGAGGCTCGCGGCAGGGAACATGGTGATGCGCGCGCGCGCGCCGATCACCGGCGCATAAAAGCGCTCGAGCGCAACGAAGCCGCCGTCGGGCAAGCGATCGAGCCCGGTCAGCGAATAGCCGGCTTCAATTGGGTAAGCGATACGCGGCGCTACCGGCTCACGCGCATCCAGCGGCGCGAGCCAAAGCGGCGTTGTCGCCGCCTCGCCGCCCTCGGCGCCCACGAGCAGCACCCCATCAGCCGTCACCGCCAGCGCTTCCAGACCCGCATTGCGATGCAGACGCTCGATCCCCGCCAAGCTCGGCCCCGCGCGCGCGAAGCCGAAGGGGCCGTCGCGATTGAAATCGTAGATGCGGATGGTCTGCGTTTGCTCAAAGCTGACCGCGATGCGGCCATCGGGCAACTGAGCGATATCTTCACTATCGCCCGCGCGCTTGGTAGCGAATGCGCGGCCGCGCTCATCGCGCATGAACGCAGTGCGTACATCGCTAACACCAATCAATGCGCCAGCGTCATCAAGGATAAGGCGCGCCTCAAACCAATCGCCGTTGTCGCTAATAGCGATGATCCGATTGTCGTCGAGCACTTCGAGATCGGAGAGGCCGCCGAACGCGACATCCGCGGAGGAGATCTCAACGCCGCCGCGAAACCGCAGCCGGCCGAGCGTCTCAACGCCAAGCTCAACCGGCGTCGTTTCAATCGCAATCGCCCGCCATTGCTCCGGCGCATCAACGACAGTGGGAGAACACGCCGCCGCCAACAGCGCGCACAACGCGACGACGCTACGCATCACACCATCGCCTGCGCGCGCTGGCGGCTCTCACGCGGACTGCGCGGCGGCGGCAGCTGATCGCCGGCCTCTTCGTCGAACAATTCAGCGAGCTTCTCTGTCATCACGCCGCCAAGCTGCTCAGCGTCCGTGATGGTGACGGCGCGCTTGTAATAGCGCGTCACGTCATGGCCGATGCCGATCGCGATGAGTTCAACCGGCGAACGCGACTCGATCCAGTTGATCACGGTTCGCAAATGCCGCTCGAGATAATTGCCAGGATTGGCCGAGAGCGTTGAATCGTCGACCGGCGCGCCGTCGGAAATCACCATCAAGATGCGACGTTGCTCAGTGCGGCCGAGCAACCGATCGTGCGCCCACATCAGCGCTTCGCCGTCGATGTTTTCCTTGAGCAAGCCTTCGCGCATCATCAAGCCAAGATTGCGCCGCGACCGGCGCCATGGCGCGTCTGCCGATTTGTAGATCACGTGGCGCAGATCGTTGAGGCGCCCTGGCTGGGCCGGCCGGCCAGCTTCCTGCCAACGCTGCTTCGCCTCGCCACCCTTCCAGGCACGTGTGGTGAAGCCGAGAATCTCAACCTTCACCCCGCACCGCTCCAGCGTGCGCGCCAGAATATCTGCGCACAGAGCCGCCACCATGATCGGCCGCCCGCGCATCGAGCCGGAATTGTCGAGCAGCAAAGTGACCACCGTATCCTTAAACGGCATATCCTCTTCTTGCTTGAACGACAGCGCCGACATCGGATCGGTGATCACACGCGTCAGCCGCGACGTATCGAGCAGGCCTTCTTCGAGATCAAAGCTCCAAGAGCGGTTTTGCTTCGCCATCAGGCGCCGTTGCAGGCGGTTAGCAAGGCGACCAACGACGCTTTGCAGCGGTTTCAACTGCGCATCGAGATAGGCGCGCAGCCGAGCCAGCTCTTCGCCGTCGCACAGATCCTCAGCGGCGATGATCTCATCGTGTGCGCGGGTGAAGACCTTATAGTTCGCGTTCGGATCTTCGGGTTCGCCACGTGATTTCGGCCGGATCGGCTTTTCGCCTGGATCGTCCTGCTCGGAGTCTTGCGTATCGTCCGCATCGTCCTCGGTGTCGATCGAGACGGTACGGTCGTTGTCCATGTCGGACTCACTATCGAGCATCTCCATCTCGGCAGTAGCTTCTTCCTCCTGATCCTGCTGACCATCGGGCGAATCCTGCTGCTCGGGCGGCGGCTCTTGCGGCGCGTTGGCGTCGGGATCGTCGTTGTCCTCTTCGCCCTCGATCTCGGTTTCCATGAGATGCAGATCGCGCAGCGCTTGATTGGCAAGTTTTGCGAACAATTCCTGATCGTCCGCGACGCCGGTGAGTTGGTCCAACGCGCCGCCGGCATTGGCCTCGATCTCCGGGCGCCAAAGCTCAACAAGCTCGGCTGCACTGGCCGGCGGCTTCAAGCCAGTGAGACGCTCGCGCACGATCAACGCCAGCGCGTCCGCGAGCGGAATGCCCGAGCGATCTTTCATCGGCGTCGCGGATTTGCGGCCGTATTGATCGACCAGCATCGCCGTCAAATTGTTCGACACGCCCTTCAGCGCATTGGCGCCGAGCGATTGGATGCGCATCTCCTCCATCGCATCGAAGGCGTTGCGCGCGTCGACATTGTGCTTGGGTGAGAGCTTGCGGTGCGCGGCGTCATCGTGGTGCGCGAGGCGCAGCGCCATCGCGTCGGCTTGGCCGCGAATGCGCTCCGCGTCCGGGTCGGAAATCACGCGCGGCGGATGCGGCAACACGATCTTGCCGGGGCTGAGGCGCGGGCCTTCAGCCCCGAACGTCACCTCAAGCTCCTCCTCCCGCCCCGCCAGCGCGCGCGTCGACTGCGCCAAAGCGCGCTTGAATAATTCGGAGGGAGTTTCCTTGGCGGACATCGCTTAGCGGCGCAACTCTCCTTAGGCCACCTTCACCCGCGTAGCCGCTTCCGGCAAATCGCTGCCGAACGCGCGCTGGTAAAACTCGGCCACCGTTGGCCGCTCCAGTTCATCGCACTTGTTCAGGAACGTCATCCGGAACGCCAACCCGATATCGCCGCCGAAAATTTCGGCGTTCTGCGCCCAGGTGATCACGGTGCGTGGGCTCATCACGGTTGAGATGTCGCCGTTCATGAAGGCATTGCGCGTGAAATCGGCGACGCGCACCATTGACATGATCGTGCGCTTGCCTTCCGGCGTGTTGTAGCTCGGCGCCTTCGCTAGCACGATCTCGGCTTCAACGTCGTGCTCGAGATAATTGAGCGTCGTCACCATCGACCAGCGGTCCATCTGCGCCTGGTTGATCTGCTGGGTACCGTGATAGAGTCCGGTGGTATCGCCGAGGCCGATCGTGTTCGTCGTCGCGAACAGGCGGAAGAACGGATTGGCGGTGATGACGCGGTTCTGATCAAGCAGCGTAAGCTTGCCGCTCGATTCCAGCACGCGCTGGATGACGAACATCACGTCCGGGCGGCCTGCATCGTATTCATCGAAGCAGATCGCGACCGGCCGCTGCAGCGCCCAAGGCAGCATGCCTTCGCGAAACTCAGTGATCTGCTTGCCGTCCTTCAGCACGATCGCGTCTTTGCCGACGAGATCGATGCGCGAAACGTGACTATCCAGATTGATCCGCACCAGCGGCCAGTTGAGCCGCGCCGCCACCTGCTCGACGTGCGTGGATTTGCCAGTGCCATGATAGCCCTGAACGATGAGGCGGCGATTGAAGGCAAAGCCGGCAAGGATTGCGAGCGTCGTCTGCGGATCGAAGCGGTAGGCTTCATCGATGTCCGGCACGTATTCGGTGCGCTTGGAAAAAGCCGGCACCTTCATGTCGCTATCGACGCCGAAATCGCGGGCCGAAAGCTGCTTGTCAGGCTTGGTCGTCAGGAGTTCGTCGGCAGTCGTCATCGCGTCCCGGCTTGTTCTGGAGTTCAGCATCAGCTTACGGCGCCGCAGCATGAAGAGAAAAGCGGCGTTTTGACGAGCCGGATCAGACTAGGCCGCCGGCCTTCAAAGTCTGGTAGGCCTTGATCACGCGCTGGAGGTTTTCCTCGGCGCCGCGGTCACCGCCATTGGAATCCGGGTGCCAGCGCTTCACCAGCTCGGCGTAGCGGGTGCGAATGTCCGGCGAGGTGGCGTTTTCCTCGAGCTGGAGCACTTCGAGCGCCATGGCCTGCAGACGCGTTAGCCGCCGGCGTTGCTTAACCGGGCTGCCTTGGGCGGGTTCGCCATCGGGGCCGAACATGGCGAACGGATCGGCAGCCCTGCCCTGACGGACAGCGCGGTTTGCTGAGGAGAAGCGATCGAGGCGCCCGCTACGGAAAGTCCACGTTGGGCGGTGGCCCACCTCTTCCTTCTTGCGGTACGCGGCCAGTTCGGCCTCGCTCATCCCTTGGAAGTAGTTCCAGCGCTTGTTGTAGTCGGCGACGTGCTCGGCGCAGAAGTGCCAGAACTCGTTCTCACGATCCCGGCCCTTGGGCGCGCGGTGGGCGCCAGGGCGTTTGCAGTCGACATGGTCGCACGCCTGGGTTTCAGGCTCGCGCGAAGCCGCCTTCGCCGCGCCAGCTTTCTTGACGCGGATATCGACGAACTTCGGTCTGTACTCAAACGCGTCGGACATGGGAGGATGATTATGGGCGCCAGAGGTTAAGCGGACAAGGAATTGACAGACACGAAATCCCATCTTTCGCGCGCCGAGCGCATGGAAAAGCTGCTGAAAGAGCTTCTGACGCCGCAACTCTTCGTGTTGGAGGATGAATCGTCGCGTCACGCCGGGCATGCCGGCGCGCGTCCGGGCGGTGAGACCCATTATCGCGCGCGCATCGTCGCCGACGCGTTCAACGGGTTATCGCGCGTCGAGCGTCAACGCTTGGTTTACGGCGCGCTTCGTGAAGAATTCGACACAGGCTTGCACGCGCTCTCACTGGACCTCAAGACTGTGGCGGAGGCGTCAGCCTCTTAGAGCTTTCGCGGCGGGGAGCGGATGCTGCGGCAGGTACTCACATGGGCGGCGGCAACGCTGATTGGCGCCTTCTTGGGTGTCGCTTCCGCGTGGGCCGCGCTTGAGTTTGGGCGCGCCGGCTTCACCGAAAAATTCGGCGCCTGGACACACAGCAGCGCCGCAGGCGCGGCGGGCGCCGGGCCATACACGCGCGCCATCGTCGCGCGCGATGGTTTGCTGGCGCTCAGCGCGCGCGAGGCGCTCTACTTTACGCTCTCCGAAGACGAGAACGGGCGACCGCTCGATGAAAGCTGCATCTACGAACTGAGCGGCCCGCCGCTGGCGGCGCGGTGGTGGTCCGTGACGCTCTACGCCCGCGACAATTTCCTGGTGCAGAACAACGATCACGCTGGCTCGATCGATGCATCGCGGCTGGGCCTCAGTACAGCGTGGAGCGTACGCATCGCGCCGGTGCGCGGAAACACGCCGCATTGGCTCTCAAGCCGCTCCGCCGGCCGTGACTTCTCGCTGACGCTTCGGGTTTACAATCCACAGCGCGAGTTCAGACTAAGCGCCGAAAGCTTACCCACTCTCACCACCGTCTCGTGCTCGGAGAGCAGCTGATGACGGGTTGGGGCAAGTATGTCGTTGGCGCGCTCATCGTGGCGATCGTTGCGCACATCGTTGCGATACACGCCGCACCGCGGCTACGGATGAACATCGCGATCGAGCGGCTGAGCGCAGACGGCTTCAATCGCTGGACCTTCGCCGAACGGGTAACACCAGCGTCACGCCAAATCGTGCGGCCATCTCCAGATTTCGCATATTCCGCGTGCGCCTATGATTTGAGCGAAGGGCCGGTCATCCTCGCAGCGGCGCCGTGGGACTCGTATTGGTCACTCTCGCTTTACGCCGCCAACAGCGACAATTTCTTCGTCGTCGACGATCGCGAGGCGCATTACGGCGCCGAGATCACGTTGGTGCAAAGAGGCCGGCCGCATCCGGAAGGCGCATCACAAGTGGTAGAAAGCCCCAGTCAGCGCGGCGTTGCGCTCATCCGCCGGCTTGCGCCCTCGCCGGAAACCTACAGCGCAGCGGCGAACGTGGCGCGCGAAGATGTGTGCGCGAGCGTTGCAGGGCTTGCCGGTTAGTAATTAAGGCCGGAACTCTGGTGATCAGCCTCGCGTTGGCGCGGTATGATCTCACGCACAGCGTTACTCACAATGACCGCACTCGCACTCACCGCGTGCGGCAGCCCTGCCCCACCGCAATTTGGTGACGTATCGTACCGCATCGAAGGCCTAACGACGCCGCCTGGCGGTGGTGAAGCCACGCAAACCGTCGTGTATCGCAACGGCCCGCAAATGCGCGTCGAAGCGACGCTCCCCGCGCTTGGCAGCGCCATCATCGTGTTCGATGAACAGAATTCCGGCGCCTACGTGCTGAACCCCACCACACAGGCGATGACGGCCTCCGCAGTGGCGCCAGCGCCGCCCACGTCGGAAGCAATTGAGATCAGCGGCGCGGCGCCGGCGGCGCCAGGCGGCGTCGCAGTGCGCATCGAAAACTCTGTAGCGCCGCAGCCGCTGGAAATGTCGTGGGCCTCGATGGGCGCAAACAATATGCAGGCGGGCGGCAGCTGCAGGTTCGCCGGTGAACGCGGCAGGCAATGGCGCCCGCGCGATCAAGCCGACGGCGTGGAGCGCGAAGCGTGCATCACCAGTGACGGGATCATTCTCCAGCTCACCGAAAACGACCAAGTGCTATGGGAAGCGACCTCACTCCGGCGCGGCCCGCAAGACGCCGCCCTCTTCGGTGTGCCGGCAGGCTATCGCATGATCGATCCGCAAACCGTTGCGTCAGAAAACGAGAGCAACGTCGTCGCCGTCCCGCCCACGCCGAACTAATCCAGCGCGCGCAGCGCCGCGAGCCGCGCGAACAGCAAAGTCACAGCCTTGCGCCGCGCACCAGCGAGCGGGCGCACCGGGCTATCGCGCAAAATCGCGCCGCCGAATCCGTCAGCAACGATCAAGCCGACATCTTCTGGGATAAGCGCCTGCGGAAATTGCTCTGTGACCGCGAAAAAGAAACGGTCGCAATAGTCCATGTAAGCTGGCCACTTCAGATCGACGGCAAAGTCTTCAAGGCACGATTTGGTCTCGACGATCCAGACCTCACCGCGCGCTGTCAGCGCCATCACATCGGCGCGGCGGCCATTGGCCAGCGGCACTTCCAGCACCGGCGCCAAACCATGCTCCGCCAACATGCGTGTAACGCCGCGCGCGAGCAGCGCGGTGATCTCAGGGCGGGAGTGCGGTTCATCGAGCATGGGTCAGCGTCTTCTGCGCGGTAGGCAAGCTAGCGCACGGCCGAGCGCCAACGCTATAGCAGGAAGCCAGAGAATCCGCTTTCCAGACTGGCTGCACCGCAACGGGCGCCAGGAACCGCCGTCCCGCGCAACGCGTTCGATGCTCGACCCACGAAAGGATCGAGTTCATGCGCGCGCATTTATTGGTGGCGACGGCCGCTGCAACATTTCTGGCCGGGTGCGGACTTGGCGCACCAACTTATCCGACATTCTCGGAAACATCGTATCGCATCGAAGGCACGAGCGCTTCCGCCGAGGGCGGCGCCTCCACCCGCACAGTGATTTACCGCGACGGGCCGCGTATGCGCGTTGAGGCTGTGCTGCCGAACTACGGCGAAGCAGCCATCGTCTTCGATGAATCCACCAATGCCGCTTACGTCCTGAACTCCACTGGCCAAGGTGTTGTGACGCCGCAAGCAGGCGCACCCGCCGCCACGCCGCCAGCCACAAATCCGGCGCCGGCAACAACGCCCACCACACCCCCTTCACAAACTACGACCACCACCACGACGACGCCTGCCGCACCAGCGGCGCCGCAGATCGCTGGCGTTGCGGTGCGTCTCGAAGACACGAACGCGCCGCAACCTTTGGAAAGCGCCTGGGCGGCGCTCGGCGCGGATAATGCGCGCAGCATCGGCGCGTGCGAAGTCGCAGGCGAATCCGGCCATGAATGGACCCCACGCGAGGCGCCTGCAGCTGGCGTAGAGCGCACCGCGTGCATCACCGATGACGGCATCGTCCTGCGTGTGCGCGAAAATGCGCTCGTGCTTTGGGAAGCGACATCGCTGCAACGCGGCCCGCAAGACGCTTCATTGTTCGGCGTCCCGCCTGGCTATCAACTGATTGATCCACAAGCCGTGGCCGACAGTGTCGGTGAAAACTTGGAGCAGCTCGACAGCGTCACCGGCGCACCGCCCGCCACCGCCACACCCGCGCCGCGTCAGTAAAACCCGCAAACAAAAACGCCCACTCCTAGGAGTGGGCGTTTAAGTGCGTACAGGTACTTAGTTTATTCAGCAGCGACCGCAGCGGCCTTTACGTCGTTCAAAGCGCTGGTGTTGATGCCGAAATTGATCGTCTTCAGATATTGGATGCCTTCATCGGCGATCGCATCGCCGACCATCTCTTCGCCTTCGGCCTTGAACTCATCGAAGTTCACGTAGGTGGCGTAGAAGCCAGCGGTGCGCTCGGTGATGATGCCGGCGTTCCAAAGCGTCTTGACCAGAACGCGGAAGATGTTGGTGCCTTCCTTCATGTTCTCGCGGCGCATGTCGTCGGTGACGGCTTCCTGGAAGCTCGCCATGACCTTTTCCGGATCGAGGCCGAACTCGACGTAGATGTCGGTCATTTGGTGCGGCGCGACGAGGTTGAAGAGCAGCGTCTGGAAGCAATGCGCGGCCCAGTTCTCGACGATCTCGTGCTCTTCCGGTGAAAGCTTTGGGATCGTGCGGTCAGCCCAGATCTTCCCGAACTTGTGGTGGAAGGCTTCGTCGGTCATCACCAGCTGCGTCAGCTTCTTGGCAAGCGGATCGTCCCACTCTTTGAAGATCGAGGCGAAGGCGCCCATGGCGAGGCCTTCGACCAGCATCTGCATGCCAATGATCTTTTTGTAGACCTCCGGCGCGTGCACAATTTCCTGAAGCAAGCTCGCCAGCACCGGGCCGCACGCGCGCGGCGTGCCCCAGCGGGCGATGATGTATTTGGCGAACGCGGTGACGTGACGGCCTTCTTCGCGCGTTTGGTTGGCGGCGTATTCTTGCGCGCCCGGATCGCGCAGCACGTGGCAGAGCGAAGCGGAAAGATTGAGCGCGCCCTGCTCACCGTGCAGGATCGAGCTCATCACCCAACGGCCAACCTGACTCTTGAAGCGAATGCGCTCGGCCGGCTTATCGGCGAAGTACGTCTCGACATATTCGGTCTGCAGCGCCGGAACCATGTAGTCCGGGATGAAGTCAGTCGTGTCCGGATCGAAATCGTCGTTGAAGTCGATGTATTTCTTATCGAGCGGATCCCAGAAGTGATCGTGCGTCGCCGAGATGATCTTATCGAACGCGGTCGAGCGGTTCAGGTGGCGCTCAATATTGAGCATCGCGCCAAAATCAGTCGGCGCGACGGCGTCATAGACCTCGTCCTTGGTGATTTGGCGGATAGGGGCGGCGGAATCGGCCATCGCGTCGTCTCTCCCGGGCATAGGCCGGGCGGATGCCGGCCATTGTTCTGATGCCCGCACGATATGCCGGGTTTTGATCGAGATCAAGGAAAAATGACGGGGGCGTCAACTTGATAATAACGCGTAAATTTCTGGTCTGGCGGCGCCCGCCTTACCTGTACGCGCATGACCGACGCCTGCGCCCCTTCGCTCGATGATCTCCACGCCATGGCCCAGACCGCCTGGGACGCGCTGCCCCGCGAATTTCGCGCGCTCGCCGGCGATGTGCTGATCCGGATCGAAGACTTCGCCGACGAAGAGGTGCTGGCGGAAATGGGAATCGAAGACCCGTTCGAGCTCAGCGGACTCTATGTCGGCGTCGATCTTACGCGCCAATCGATTTCCGATCCCACGCCATCGCAGACCATGGTTTTCCTCTATCGGCGCGCCATCCTCGAAGAATGGATCGAGCGCGGCGATGTCGGCCTCGCCGAACTGGTCTCACACGTGCTGGTGCACGAGATCGGCCATCACTTCGGCCTAAGTGATGAACACATGGATCAGCTGCTGGAAGACGCCGACTAACGCCGCTGACGCTCGAGCCGGCTTTCGGGCACGGCCAAACGGCTCGCCATACCAAGGCTTGAGCGGCAATATTCTTCCGGCGTGGTCATTTGCGGACGCATCGGATCGCTTTCGAACGCGGCTTGCACGCGCGTCACGCACTGATCCCAGGCGCGCACATCTTCCATGCGTTGCGACGTTGAGCGTGGGTCGCCGGCCGGCGGGCGGACTTGCTGTTCGAGCTGGCCGGGCACGACGATCTCATCGTCAACTTCAGCACTCGCATTGCGCTGTGGCGACGGCGGCGGCGCTGTCACCGCGGGCGCAGCCACGGCTGGCGCCGTTTGTTGCGGCGGCGGCGTCGTTTGACGCGCAACTGGCGCAGGCGCCGGCGCTGCAGCTTGCGGCGGGATGGTCAGAGCCGGAGCCGGCGTTGGCGCCGGTGCAGGTGTTGGCGCAGGCGTCGCCACTTGTTGCGGCGGCGGCGCTTGGCGGGACGCGACGGGCGGCGGCGGCGCGGAAGTGCGCCCGGCATTGCGGCCCACCGGCTCCACCCCCGCGCAAGCCGCGAGAGCAACAGAGGCGGCCAAAACCGCGATACGTCCCAACATAGCGTCCGTCCCTCTTGATCCTCGACCCTAGTCTAACCCGAAACGCGGCAGCTTCTAGTCCGGCGCCAACAGCTCCTCGACCCAGGCCGGCACCGCTTCGCTGGCCTTGCCGTAACGCGCGTCATCGAACAGGTGCGCGTTCTCCGAGGGTTCGAGATTGATCTCCATCGTGGGGATTTCCGCACTGCGCGCGGCGGCGACGAAGCCCGCCGCCGGATAGACGTTCCCCGACGTGCCGATCGAGACGAAGAGATCAGCGCCCGAGAGCTTTTCGAAGATCACATCCATATCCAGCGGCGTTTCGCCGAACCACACGACGTGCGGACGCAAACCGCCAGTCCGCCCGCAGGCGCCGCAACCGAGATGCAGCGAAAGCTCGCCGTCGGCCAAACTTACATCGCCGCAATCATGGCAGCGCACCTTGCCGAGTTCGCCATGCATGTGAATGACGCCCACTGCGCCGCCCTGCTCATGCAGGTGGTCGATATTCTGCGTGCAGATGACAGCTTCACCGCCATTGGCCGCCCACACACGCTGTAAGCGGCCAAGCGCGTGGTGCCCGGCATTGGCTTGCACGTCCTTATGGATTGAGCGTCGCAGATTGTAGAATTCGAGCACTTTCGCCGGATTGCGCTCGTACCCGGCGAGCGAGGCGACATCCTCAACCTTATACTGCGTCCACAATCCGCCCTTGTCGCGAAACGTCGAAAGCCCCGATTCCGCGGAAATGCCCGCACCGGTGAGGATGAAAATTTGTTTGGGTTTCATGACCGCCTCCCGCTGAACTGAGGAGAGCTAGGTTCCCTCGGAACTAAGACAAGGTTTGAAACATTAACGGCGTTGGGTTTGCGGTAGCCGGGGGGCTTCTCAGGAAAGGGCGCTAGAAATGCGCATTGCATCCATCATCGCTGTCGCCGCTTTGGCGCTGCTCACCGGCGCTTGCGCCAATCGCACCGGCGACATGACCATCTCCCAATGGTGCGCCGCGGACGAAGGCCGAGCTGATACCGACATCTGTAAACAACATGCCGACACCGAAGAAGTGCGCACCACACTTGGCCAGCGCATCAGTGAAGTGTTCGGCGTCGCCAACCGCGCGCAATCAACGGCCGACCAGGCCATGGCCCGCGACGTGCGTTGCGTGACGCGCACGCTCAACCAAACCCGCACCGGCACGTGCGATCCGGGCTACACGCTGACCGGCTGCACGCAAACGCGCTACACCGCGCGCGCTGGCGGCATGGCGATCGTCCGCTCGATCAGCGACACCGAATGCCGCTTTAACAGCCAAGTGCTTGAAGTTCAGGTGCGATGCTGCGCGATGGGCCCGAACTTGCCGCCGGCCACAATGGTCAGCGACACGGCCCCGCCGCGCGAAGAGCAGCAACAGCCGACGCCGACGTCCTAAGCGGCGTCAGCCCAACAACGGATATTCCGCTTCGAGCCTGTAAAGGCTCGGAGCGGATTTTCGCGTGAAGCTGGAATAGAGCCCAAAGCTCTCCACCAGAAACGGCGGCGCCTCAAAAAGCCCGAGCCGAGATTCGAACGCCTGCACCTGATCAAGCGGCGTGCCGCTGAGATACGCCATCGTCACATGCGGCGTGAATTTGCGCGGCTCCGGCTTCAGCCCGACCCGCCGCGCCGCCCGCTCACAATCTGCCGCGAGCTTCTTCAGCGCGTCGCTTTCGCGGGCGCCGATCCAAAGCGTGTGCGGGTCAGCGCCGCCAAAGGCGCCGGCGCTCTTCAGCGTCAATTCAAACGGCATGGCAGAAATCAAAGAGAGTTCCCCGTCAATCTCATCAGCGACGGGCTCCGTCACTTCGCCGAAGAACCTAAGCGTCAAATGCAGATTTTCACGCGGCCGCCATTTCGCGCCCGACACTCCGCGCATCAGCGGCGTGAGGCGCTCAGCAACAGAATCTGGAATTGCGATGGCGGCGAAGAGACGAAGCGACATGTCGGATAGATACTAACGGCGAGCGCTGGAAATTGCGCGCAAAATGCGTTGCCGTTTTGTTCGAGCAAACATCACCATACGCTGAAACGTCGCCAGACGCCGGCCGGCAATGAATGGTCCGCGTCGTTAGCAGCACCATTGCTGCGCGCGGTGTTTTCATCGAACGGGAAGACCGCATCAACGCGCGCCGTAGCCCTGGTGTTGTGCGCTGCATGAGCAATGCGAGCGGGAACCGGCGGAGGGCGCTGGCAGCTTCCGACAACACAAAGATTGTCCCAATGCGCGCGAGCGTCAAGCTGCGCACAACAAATGTGATCACATTGAAATGATCGCGTGCAGCGCGCGTTTATTCTGCGGTGCGCGGCACGGTCGCGATGTACGCAGCCATCGCGCGCGCATCGTCCTCGTTCAAGCGGAAGGGTGGCATCGGCGGCAACGGCCGCGATCCATCAGGACGCACGCCGGTCTGCATGAAAGCGACGAGTTGCTCTTCTGTATAATTCGCCGGCAGGCCCGCAATGGATGGCGCAGTCGGCGCCCACGGCATGTCGACGAGCGGCGCGAAAATCAAAGTCGATCCTTGCAGCGCCTTCGCCATATCCGGCCCTTGCGGCGTCATCGGCGTGTGGCAATCATTGCAGCCGCCAATATTGTTGACGAGATATTCCCCGCGCGCGACCAACTCTTCACGCGTCGGCTCAGCAGGTTGCTGCGCGCAAGCGCCCAGAACAGCCAGCGCCGCCGCGCCGAACAGCAATTTCAACATAGCCCTCTCCCCGTCCGAAGATGTCCGCATCACTATCTCCGCAGACGTATGCGTCAATAGGATGCGGGCCGGGGCGCGTTCGGATGCGGGCTCGGCCGAAAGGCTTTAGAGCGCGTCGATTGGGAGCTTCAAATAGCGGACGCCATTGGCTTCGGGCGGCGGCAGTTCACCCGCCTGGATGTTGACCTGGATCGAAGGCAGGATCAGCACCGGCATGTCCAGAGTTTTATCGCGCGCCTCGCGCATCGCAACGAACGCATCCTCGGTAACGCCATTGGCGAGATGCACGTTCTTGGCGCGCTCTTCGCCGATCGTCGTCTCCCACGCATATGCATCGCGGCCGGGCGCCTTGTAGTCGTGGCACAGGAACACGCGCGTCGACTCGGGCAACGCCAGCAGCTTTTGGATCGAACGATAGAGAGTGCGCGCATCGCCGCCGGGAAAGTCGGCCCGCGCCGTGCCGTAATCCGGCATGAACAATGTATCGCCCACGAAGACTGCATCGGCCACCCGATAGGTGACGCAAGCCGGCGTATGGCCGGGCGTATGCAAAACCTCGATCTCAAGTTCGCCGAGCTTTAGCGTCTCACCATCTTTGACCAATTTATCGAACGGACGCCCGTCGGCGGTGACGTAGGCAAGATTGAACACGTCCTTGAACACCTTCTGCACCGCAGAGATGTGCTCACCGATTACGATTGGCGCGCCCGTGGCTTGCTTTAGGAAAGGCGCCGCCGAGAGGTGATCGGCGTGCGCATGCGTTTCGAGAAGCCAATCGACAGTGACGCCCTCTTGCGCGGCGGCATCGAGAATAGCTTGCGCCGAGTGCGAGCCAGTGCGGCCGGACTTCGGATCGAAATCGAGCGCGCTATCAATGATCGCGCCGCGTTTAGTGGCCGGATCCCAGACCAGATAGCTGACCGTAAACGTGGGCTCATGGAAGAAGGCGCGGACTTTGGGGGCTGTCATGGGGAACTCCTGTAACTGTTATATTAGGTCTTGCTAAATTAGATTCAACTGTTATATGTGCGACACGATGACGATGACCGACCTCTCCCCCAGCCAGTTCGCTGCCAAAGCCGGCGAGGCGGCGGCGCTTCTGAAGGCGCTGGCCCACGAAGCGCGGCTCATGGTGCTGTGCCAATTGCTCGATGGCGAATATTCCGCCGGCGCACTGCAGGAAGCCTCTGGGCTTTCGCAATCGGCGCTTTCGCAACATTTGGCGCGGCTGCGCGAAGAAGGCCTCGTCGCCACCCGCCGCGAAGCGCAGACAATCTACTACCGGCTCGCCGAGCCAAACGTGGCGCGCGTCCTCGATACGCTCGCCGCCATCTATTGCCCCCCGAAACGGAAACGGAAATGACAGAGCTCAATCCCATCAACGCCGCCGAACTAAAACGGCGCCTCGACAGCGGCGAGGCCGTGTTGATCGACATCCGCGAGAGCGACGAACACGCGCGCGAGCATATTCTCGGCGCGCGCCTCGCTCCGCTCTCCGCCATCGACACGCACGATTTCGACCGAGACCACGGCAAGGTCGCCGTGTTTCACTGCAAGTCCGGCATGCGCACGCAAGCCAACGCGGCGCGGTTGCTCGCACGCGGCTTCCGCCAGGCGTATTTCCTCGACGGCGGCATCGAAGCGTGGAAAGCCGCGGGCTTCGGCGTCCACACCAACGTCAAAGCCCCGCTGGAAATCATGCGCCAAGTGCAGATCACAGCGGGCCTCCTTATCCTCACCGGCGTCGTGCTCGGCTGGTTCGTGAACCCTGTCTTCTACGCGCTCTCAGCCTTAGTCGGCGCCGGCCTCACCTTCGCAGGCGCAACCGGCTGGTGCGGCATGGCGCTTATGCTCAAAGCCATGCCCTGGAATCGCGCTAGCGTGCGGGCGTGACAACACCCGACATCCTCGCAGTGCTGAGCGGCGCGGCCGTTGGCTTGGTGCTGGCGCTGATTGGCGGCGGCGGCTCGATCCTGGCGACGCCGGCGCTGCTCTACATTGTCGGCGTCACGAACCCACACATCGCCATCGGCACCAGCGCGCTGGCGGTTTCAGTCAACGCCTTCGCCAATTTCCTGAATCACCTCCGGCGCGGCAACGTGAAGTGGAAGTGCGCTGTCCTCTTCGGCGGCGCCGGCGTGATCGGCGCAGCCCTCGGCGCCGCCGTCGGCAAAGCCACGGATCCCGCGATCTTGCTGCCGCTCTTTGCGGTGCTGATGATCGTCGTCGGCATCGCCATGCTGCGCCCGCGCAAGCACGAAGGCGACGGCGAGGTCGTGCTCACAGCACAGAACGCGCCGAAGCTCATCGCGTTCGGCGTTGGGGTCGGCGCCCTCTCCGGCTTCTTCGGCATTGGCGGCGGCTTCCTGGTTGTGCCCGGCCTCATTGGCGCAACCGGCATGACCATGATCCAAGCCATCGGCTCATCGCTCTTCAGCGTCGGCGCATTCGGCGCCACCACCGCAACCAGCTACGCACTCGACGGCCTAATCGACTGGCGCATCGCGCTCCTCTTCATCGGCGGCGGCCTCGTCGGCGGCGCCATCGGCGCAAGCTTCGCCACCCGCCTCGCCAAACAACGCGGCGCGCTGCAACGCATCTTCGCCTTCATCGTCTTCGCCGTCGCAGCTTACATGTTGTGGCGAAGCTTCGGCCCACAGTAAGCGCTTGAATTCAGCGCCGGCGCTGCGATGCTCCGCCGATGAAATCCGTGCTTCTGCTCGCCGCCGCGCTCACCTTTCTCGCCGCCACGCCGGCCGCTGCGTGCTTGCCGCCGCCGGGCCCGCCGCCCGAAGCTGGCGAAACCGCCGAATCCCACGCCGCGCGCTACGCCGCTTGGCAAGCCGAGCGTGACGCTCAACACGCCGCCTGGCTGCACCAACGCCAAGTCACGCTCTGGGACGAAGCCGATGCCGTCTTCATCGCCCGCATCACCCGCGTCGAAGCCGATCGCCAAGCTTATTTCGGCGACACCCAACGCGTCTCGCTGCGCGCCGAGCAAAGCCTCAAAGGCCGCCGCTATCGCAGCAGCTTCAGCTTGCGCTACACCGACGCCACCAGTTGCGGCCCGCTGCCGAGCTTCGCCGCCATCAACGGCGCCGTCGGCGATCGCTTCGTCGTCTTCGTGCGCGGCGGCCGTCCCGGCCAAAGCACCGTGCAGCAAACCATTGCACCCGCCGACATCACCGACGAACGCATCCGCACCGCCCTCGACGTCGCGCTCAGCCGCTAAACCCGCGCCCTCACAGCGCCGACAGCTTTCGCGAACTCCTCCAACGTGCCGGCGACCACGCAATGCCCACGGCCATTGACGCCCTCACTATAATTGATCCGCACGCAATCTTCTTGCTCGAAGCAATGGAAGATATAGTCGGTGTTGATGATGCGATCGCGATTCAGTTTGGCATCGCGCACAACGATCAGCGGCATTTGCTTTCTCCTTAGGTTCACACCGGAGAGCTTAAACCCGCGCCAGCCCGGTCGGATTGATCTGCACGCGCACCGCCATTTTGCTGGCGTTCAGCGCGAAAACGGCATGGATAGACGCAAAGCCTATCCCCCTAACCGCTCAGCCCGCGCGGCCGCAGATCGAAATCGAAGCTCCGGATTCGCGGCCCTTCGCCCGCGCTCATCAAAGCCGTCAGCGCCCACACCAACGCATCAGCGCGATCGAGCAAGCCTTCGTTCTCACTCACGCCCAGCGCCAGCAACTCCTCCTCCAGCGCGACGAACGCGCCGCAATGGCTCACCCGCCCCTGCTCATACAAAGCCGCGATCGGCTCGGCTCGCGCGCGCTTGCCACGCGACGCATGCACCAGCCGCACAGCACACGGCGCGCCGGCTTGCGCCAACGTCGCGCGCACCATGTCGCCGCCCTGGTTGGCTTCGGCGATAATCTCAGCCGCGCCAAACTCCGCCGCCGTCTCCGCGACACGCATCGCCCAACCAAGCGGCGACAGCCCGAGCGCACTCCGATCCGCCAGCACGAAAGCCTGCCGCCCCACGCGCCCGGCCACCACGATCCCGCACGCAGCGCCGCCCGCGCCCGCCGGCGGATCGACGCCCACCACCACGCGCTCGCAGCCACGCACCGGCGCAACACCACCGCGCGCCCGCTCCACATCCGCCAGCCGCCACAGCGCCCCATCGCCATCGAGCAAGCGCCCTTCCAGCTCCTGCTCCGCCAGCCGCGTGCCGCCATACAGAGCAGCGAGCCCATCCAGAAACGACGGCGCCAGATTCTCCGCGTTCACTTCCGTCGCCGCCTGCGTCATCACGCACGAGCTCTCCGCCCGCAACACACGCAAAGCCGGGATCGGCTTCGGCGTCGTCGTCACCACCAGCTGCGGGCAATCGCCTAAGCGCAGCCCCATGCGCAAAATCGCCAGCGTCTCACTCGGCCGCGGCCAAATACAAAACTCATCCGCCCACGCCGCTTCGAATTGCGGCCCGCGCAAACGCTCCGGCTCCTCCGCCGAAAACGCGTACGCAATCGACCCATTCGGCCAAATCAAACGCCGCCGCGAGCGCTCGTACCAAGGCCGCTCGCGCCCCGGCAGATTGCGCAAACCCGAAACGCCATCGACCATCACTTCGCGCACATCGTGCTGTGTCGGCCCGACCAGAGCGAAAATCCCAGGCTTCGCCTGCGCCCGCGCCGCCAACCATTCGGCGCCAGCGCGCGTCTTGCCGGCGCCGCGCCCGCCCTGAAACAACCAAGTCGACCATGCACAGTCCGGCGCACGCTGCGCCGGATGCGAAATCTCATCCCACTTACTTTTGAATTCGGCAGCGCCGACCTTCTCCGCCTCCGCTTCGTTCGGAAACGGATGCAAAGGCGGCGGCGGAATCTGCGCGGCGGCATGATGCGCCTTGCACCACTTCTCTTTCGACGCGCGCTTACGGATCGCATCGACACTCATGCCGTAACGCTCCGAAACCGCACTCGCCGTAAAGCCGGCCAGATAGTCCCGCCGCGCCAACGCCCAAACCTCCGGGCTATGATGCTTACGTTTGGTGATCGTGCGTTTGGGTTTTTGCTCTTGGGTCATGCAGGCATTTTACGCCCACCCCGCACTCAGTCGGATCGGCGCGCGTCTATCCCCGCATCTCGCACCGCACTCCACCCCCTTCGTCATTCCGGGGCTTCGCGCAGCGAAGAACCCGGAACCCAGGGGCCAACAAACTCCTCGTCCCGTCACCCCCTAGCTTCCGGGTCTCGCTTCGCGATCCCGGAATGACGAGTGTGGGCGACTGCGCTAAAACCTTCCCATGTCGCGGTTCGAGTTCATCGCCGTTTACATCATGACGAGCCAACGCAACGGCACGCTCTATCTCGGCGTCACCGGCAATCTGCCGCAACGCGCTCAGCAACATCGCGAAGGCCTCATCGAAGGCTTCTCGCAAAAGTATGGATGCAAACATCTCGTCTGGTTCGAACAGCACCAAGAAATGGGCGCGGCGATCGCGCACGAGAAAGAGCTCAAGAAATGGCGCCGCGCCTGGAAGCTCGCGCTGATCGAAAAGATCAACCCGCAATGGCGCGATCTCTACGACGACTTCATCAACCCACCGCCGCCAACATTCCTCGGCTAGCGCCTAGTCATTTCGTCATTCCGGCGCTTCGCGCCCCCTTCGTCATTCCGGGGCTTCGCGCAGCGAAGAACCCGGAACCCAGGGGCCACGTAGCTGTGCGTTTGCTCCTAGCTTCCGGGCCCACGCTCCGCGTGTCCCGGAATGACGAGTTAGTGCGGAAACGGCCAAACGAAGCGCCGCACTATCCCGCGTTCTTCGCTATCTCTCGCCCGCGCCAAGCACCAGGAAACATTACTTCCAGCTGCTGCAGTATTTTCGCGCGATCAATCGCCCGCTCGCCCGCCTCGGCGTCCTCGTCCAGGAGCGGCGACCGAAGCAAACTCTCAAGCACGCCGTCGATCGCGGACGCCAACCGATCCTCAACGTCCTCAGCATTGTTTATCGCCGCTAACGCACGTCCTCTCAATGAGAGGGGGAGTCGGTCGAGCTTGAGGCCCTTCAGGCCGCGCAAGCCTTCGGCCACCTGGTTACCAAGGAGGCCCAGCCGCATTCGCAGCTCCCTGACCCGACGAAGCGATTGACGATTTAGGTCGAGCGCCTCGATCGTGTATTCACCGGCCTTGCTCTCCGACTCCACCCTTTGGCCGGAAGGCCTGAAGTGCTCAACGAAGGTGTCTTCGTCAGGGCGATAGAATCGGTATCCTGCATCGCGTGCCGTTTGCGGCGGAGTCCGGTCGCCCTTTCGAAGGTTGCAGCCATCGCAGCAATACATCAGGTTGCCATACTCGCGCTCTAGGTCAGGTCGCGCGGTACGTGGCTCATAGTGATCGATGGTAAAGCGAAGCCCGCTCGCTTCCGCCTCAGACGTCGTGCAGTAGGCGCAACAGAACAAGAAATCTCGGCGAAGTGTTTGTCGATATTCAGCGTACGGCAGATTTGGCGGCACAGTCGACCGCGCCACCAGCGGGCTGCTGGTGACGGCCACAACTTCTTGCGTTCCGTCCTTATCCGTCACTTCTGCGCCTTGTCGTATTGGGCGAGTTGCGCCCGAAGAGCCTTGAGGTCGCTGTAAAACTGCTCATAGCGATCGATCGCGGCTTCAAGCCTGTCGAGCTCATGGCCGTGACGAGCATCTTCAATCCGCTCGATGGACCAACGCACATACTGCAGCCGATTCTCTTCTTGCCGGGTAAGCGAAGCAGAGAACTTCTTATCCAGTATCTTCTTGCGCTCTTGGAGGAGCGCATTGAGCTCCTCGTCAGTCGCCGCCGACGCATTCAGGCGCCCCGCGCGACGCGCGCTGTCCGCCCGAGCAAAAGTGGGAAGGTTAGGCTCACCGATCGATTCCAACGCTCGGAGAGCGTCGGTGGCTTGATCGGGCTTTGCAGCATACTCGAGCTTAGAATCTGCAATCTTTGAAGCGGCTGAGGCTGTCATTCGAATCTCTTCCCTTCAGCGATTTCCTCAAAGTACGCCAGGGCACCCTTTTTTGCCTCTGTCGTTATGGCCTTAAGCGCATCAGTCGTGATCGGGCGATCAGAGGTGAACTCGCGGTACCAGTCGAACTGCACGGTCAAGAGTTCGTTTTTGTCGTCGGGAATCTTGATCAGGTGAATGCACTTGTCCGATCCGTCCTTTGTCTCGCCAACTCTTGTCGTCATCGACAGCGTCATGTTTTCCGGCTCGGACCCCCAGGGCTTTCCGACGTAATTCAGCAGGCGTGTTATTCCCGGAGGTAAATCAGCTTTGTCTACTTGTGTGGTGCTAATCACGCCGACGCGACGAATCCGACGCTTTGAAGCAAACGGCAGGAGTAGCGCTGCCCGCGTCAACCGGTCCGCCACCTCCTCCAGCAGCTCCGTATAGGGCCGCGGTTGCGACAGCATCTCCATCACGGGCGGACCGCCGCTTACCGCTCGCAACTTCATCCGATGTTGGAAAGAAACAGAGCAGCGTGCCTTGTCTGCGCTATACTTGAAGCCATCATTAGTCGTGAAGGAAAAGCCCAGGGGATCAGTGATTTCGACGGAGAATTTGGCGTCGTCGCCGCCCTCGATGCTCTCATTCATAATTGGCGCCCAAGCCTGAATGAAGGAGTCCGACGCGACTGCGTAAGGTTCCAGCTTCAGGCCGATCGTTGGCGTGGACGCCAACTTGTCACACCAACTCATAGGGCCCTCCTACGTTCGATAACCTAAGCATCCACATCCGCTTCCAACGCGAACTCTTCAATAAACGCGCGCCGCGGCTCGACCACATCGCCCATCAGCTTTGAGAACATCTCATCGGCGTCGTCGGCGTGGTTGACGCGCACTTGCAGCAAAGTGCGCACGTCGGCGTCGAGCGTGGTTTCCCAGAGCTGTTCGGCGTTCATTTCGCCGAGGCCCTTGTAGCGCTGGATCGAAACGCCCTTCTGCCCTGCGGCCTGGATGGCGTGCAGCATCGAGAGCGGCCCGTTGACGTCGGTGACTTCGCCGCCGCGCTTGAGCGTGCCGCGCGTGAGATACGTTTCGCGCAGAGCCGAGCTGCGTTCGGCGAGGCGGCGCGCATCGGATGAGCTCAAGAACAATTTATCGAAGGTTGCGCGTTCGGCGACGCCGCGCACGGTGCGCTCGAGCACCAGCGCGCCATCGGGATCGAAGCGGCCAGTCCAATTGCCTTCGCCCTCTTCGGCGATGGCGTTGAGGCGGGTTGCGGCTTCCAAAGCTTCCTTATCGGTCGCGCCTTGCGCGAACGCGCCGGCGATCGCGGCTTGTTCGAGCACGCTATCGGGCACGCGCGCGTGCAGGCGCTTGATCAAGGTTTCGACAGCGATGGCTTCGCGCGCCAGGCGCTTCAAATCATCGCCGGCATATTGCGCGCCGGCGGCTTCGAGCACGGCGCCGGCCGAGCCTTCCTCGATCAGGAAGGTCTCGAACTCGGCTTGATCCTTCAGATAGCGGCCGCTCTTGCCTTTGGTGGCTTTGTAGAGCGGCGGCTGGGCGATGTAGAGATAGCCGCCATCGATGATCTCCGGCATTTGCCGATAGAAGAATGTCAGCAGCAAAGTGCGGATGTGGGCGCCGTCAACGTCGGCGTCGGTCATGATGATGATCTTGTGGTAGCGGAGCTTGGCAAGATCGATGTCGCCCTCGCCGCGGCCGATGCCGGCGCCGAGCGCCGTGATGAGCGTGCCGACCTGTTCGGACGACAGCATCTTATCGAAGCGCGCGCGCTCGACGTTCAAGATCTTGCCGCGCAGCGGCAGCACAGCTTGGGTTTCTCTGCTGCGGCCTTGCTTGGCGGAGCCGCCGGCCGAGTCACCCTCGACGATGAAGAGTTCTGATTTGGCCGGGTCTTTCTCCTGGCAATCGGCGAGCTTGCCGGGCAGCGAGGAGATATCGAGCGTCGATTTGCGGCGCATTTCGCGCGCCTTGCGCGCCGCTTCGCGGGCGGCGGCGGCTTGCACAATTTTCGCCATCACGATTTTGGCGGCGCTCGGATTTTCCTCGAACCATTGCGTCAAAGTTTCGGCGACGAGGTTTTCGACCACCGGGCGGACTTCGGAAGAGACCAGTTTTTCCTTTGTTTGCGAGGAAAATTTGGGGTCCGGCACTTTGACGCTGAGCACGCAAGTGAGGCCTTCGCGCGCATCGTCGCCAGTGATTTCGACTTTTTCCTTTTTCGCAATGCCGGAGCTTTGCATGTAGCTGTTGACCACGCGGGTCAGCGCGCCGCGGAAGCCGGCCAAGTGCGTGCCGCCATCCTTTTGCGGGATGTTGTTGGTGAAGCAGAGCGTGTTCTCGTGGTAGCCGTCATTCCATTGCATCGAGGCTTCGACGGTCATGCCGTCACGCTCGCCGATGACGTAGATGGCTTCCGGGATGATGGCGCTGCGTGAGCGATCGAGGTGGCTGACGTAGGCTTTGACGCCGCCTTCGTAGAAGAGCGTTTCCTCGAACGGCTCGGGGCCGCGCAGATCCTTGAACACGATGCGCACGCCGCTGTTGAGGAAGGCGAGCTCACGCAGGCGGTGTTCGATGGTTTTGCGGTCGTACTCCACCATGGTGAAGGTGGCGGGGCTCGCGAGGAAGCGCACGGCGGTGCCGCGGCGGGGCTTGCCTTCGTCCAGCGGCGCGGGGCCGACTTCTTTGAGCGGCGCCTCGGCGTCGCCCATGCGGAAGCGCATGTAATGCTCTTTGCCGTTGCGCCAGATGCGCAGGTCGAGCCACTCGGACAATGCATTCACAACGGAGACACCGACTCCGTGCAGACCACCCGAAACCTTGTAGGAATTCTGGTCAAACTTACCGCCGGCGTGCAGCTGGGTCATAATCACCTCAGCCGCCGAGACGCCCTCTTCCTTATGGATGTCGGTGGGAATCCCGCGCCCGTTATCCGTGACCTCGGCGCTCCCATCCGGGTGCAAAATCACCTCAACCCGCGTCGCATGCCCCGCCAACGCCTCATCAATGGCGTTGTCCACGACCTCATAGATCATATGATGGAGACCGGACCCATCGTCCGTATCCCCAATATACATCCCCGGCCGCTTCCTCACCGCATCTAAGCCCTTGAGAACTCTGATGGATTCCGCGCCATATTCAGTCGCGCTCGCCGGGACGTTTTGGGGGGCGTTCATGGGTGTCGAATCGTGATGAAAAGCATCCCCCAATATAGGGAATGCGGCGCCGAAAGTCTCGATTTTGATGGGTTTTCGACGGCCGAGGCGCGCTTGATTTACAGCGGCCAGACCTGCGCCAAAAACGCCAACGCAGTGGCGGTGAAAACCATGCCGAGCGCCAGCAAAAGGCCGTCGCGGGCGATGATACCGACGGCGAAAAGCACGACAGCGATGCCTGGCGCGAGCGGCGCGAATGGGATCAGCGACAGCGGGAACGTCACTAGCGCGGCGAGCACCACGCTGAGCGCCACTACGTACATGAACGGGCCGCGCGTCAGCGGCTCCCAGCGGGCGCGGACGAGATCGCCATCCATGGTTTCGACCCGCGTGCGCGCGCTATCGAGAAACGCGAAGAACGGACGGCGCGGCACGCGAAGTTCCAGAATTTGGCGTGGAAGCCACGGCCGGCGCAGGCCGACGGCCATTTGCGTAGCAATCAACAGCGTGATCGCTGCCGCGACGCTGGTCATGCCCGGCAGGACCGTGGCCGGCGAAATGGCGAACAGCCCGATCACCAGCAGCAAAGGGCCATAAGAGCGGCGGCCAGCGGCGTTCAGCAACACGCCGAGGCGAACGCCCTCGTGCGGGTGATCCCGGTTGATGCCGCTATCGAGCCCGTCGAACACGTCAGACAAACCTGCGGCTGGGACCGCTGTTTGCGCCCTGACGACGGGCCGCTCTGAGGACGCCATGAGTAACATTGCGCCCAGAAACGTCAGGTCTCAGCGCGGAGTTCCCAGTGGCGACGCCGCGTGCTGCGCGATGCGGCCGCCCATGGCGTTATGGCAACACTGCCTCGCGCGTTAAGCGTGAATGCGCACCGGGAGCGTCTCGTAGCCCTTCACGAACGACGAATAGACCCGCTTGGGCTCCCCCATCACTTCGATGTGTTCGAAGCGCTTCAGGATCTCTTCCCAGACGATCCGCAGCTGCATCTCGCCCAGCCGGTTGCCCACACAACGGTGAATGCCGAAACCGAACGAGAGGTGCCGGCGAACGTTCTCGCGCTCAATGTCGAACGCGTTCGGATTGGCGATGACTTCGTCATCGCGGTTGCCCGATACGTACCACATGACGACCTTGTCGTGCTTCTTGATCAACTTGCCGCCGAGTTCGACGTCCTCAAGTGCAGTGCGACGCATGAAGGCCAGCGGCGTCTGCCAGCGGATGGTCTCCGACACGAGTGACGGGATGAGAGCCGGATTGGCCTTCAGCTTTTTGTACTGCTCTGGAAATTTATTGAGCGCATAGATGCTGCCAGTGATCGAATTGCGCGTCGTGTCGTTGCCGCCGACGATCAGCAGGATCAGGTTTCCAAGGAATTCCTGACGCGGCATATCGCGCGTGCTCTCACCGTGTGCGAGCATCGAGATGAGATCGGCGCGGGGCGGCGCCGCTGCGCGCTCTTCCCAGAGCCGGTTGAAGTATTGCAGGCATTCCATCAGCTCCATGCGGCGCTGCTCATCGCTTTCGACGATGCCACCGCCGGGCGCCGCCGTGGCCACATCAGACCAACGCGTCAACTTGCGGCGATCTTCCCAGGGAAAATCAAACAACGTCGCCAACATCTGTGTGGTGAGTTCAATGGAAATCTTGTCGACCCAGTTGAAAACCTCGTCGCGAGGGACTGAATCGAGCAGCGCGCCGGCGCGTTCGCGAATGATCGGCTCAAGCTGCGCGAGATGGTTGGGCGCGACGATCGGAGACACGGTTTTGCGCTGTACATCGTGTTTCGGCGGATCCATCGCGATGAACATCGGCAACGGAAAATCTTCCTCCGGATCGAACAGCACGATCGATGGTTCAGACGAAAATTGCTGGTGGTTTGTGTCCACCGCCATGATGTCGTTGAACTTGGTGACGGACCAATATGGGCCGTTGATGCTGTCCGGGCAGTAGTGAACAGGGTCCTCTTTGCGCAGGCGCTCAAAGAACGGCCAGAACGTATCATCGCGAAAACGTTCGCCGCGGCTCATGTCCAAAGTGGAGAGATCGGCCGTCCATGCGTCTTCGTTCGGATCGTAATCGAAAACGTAGTCCGGGTTGTGCCGGCTGACATAATTTGGGTTGGCCATGACGCGCCTCTCTTCTCGCCCGCATCGCACCAAAAAACGAAGCGCTTGTCACGCGCGGTTCCAGGCGCCGCTGCGGCAGGTCCACGCCTTAAGATTAGGCTGGCGTTAGCCTTGCCGCTCCATAACCGCCCCATTCGCGCCCGAACGGCGCTTCGGGGCCGCTTCCATGCTTCGCGTACTGGCTTGCATCACGTTGGAGCACAATCTCTGGCTCCTTCTCCTGGCGGCCACGATTTGCGCGGTCACCAGCGTTGCCGCTTTCCTAATGCTCGAACGCGGTATGGCGCAGCGTCAGCGGTTTGGCCGTTACTGGGCGCTCGCCGCGGGCGGCGTGGCGGGGCTCGGCGTTTGGGCGACGCACTTCGTAGCGATGACAGCTTACGACGTTGGCCTGCCCATCGGCTTTGCGTTGCTTCCCCTGTTTGGCTCTTTGCTGATCTCGATGGCGGCGCAAACCGGCGCGCTTTGGCTCGCGTACACGACGACCGACGTTCGCATGCGCGCACTCGCCGGCGCCGGCAGCGGCCTTGGCATTATCACAATGCACTATGTCGGCATGACCGGGCTGGAGGCCGCGGCGTTCATGCAATGGGATCAGGGCCTCGTCATTGCGTCAGTGTTCGTGAGCGTGCTGTTCGCGAGCGCGGCCATTTCCTGGTTCTTCATGTCCACTCACCGTCTGCGTGCGCTGCATTCCGGCGCAGGGCTCGTGGTTGCGATCTGCGCCCTGCACTTCACCGGTATGAGCGCCCTGACTTTAGTGCCGACGGGTTTCGCTTCAGAGCTGACGGGGCTGTCACACACGATGCTGGGCGTCGTGGTCGGTTGTGCTGCGTTGCTTTGCCTACTCTTTGCGCTCGGTGCGGCGCTGGCGGACGTCTATCTTTCCGATCGTCAGCGCATGGAAAACATCCGCTTGCGTGACACTGTGACGGCGCGTACCGCCGAACTGATGGCGCTAGCGGAGCGGCAGACTGAATTGATCGCACGCGCCGAGGCGGCCAACGCCGCCAAAATGCAGTTCATCGCGAATATGAGCCACGAGCTGCGCACGCCGCTCAACGCGATCATCGGCTACGGCGAGATCATCCATGAGGATCTTGCGACGACACAGCCAGAAGCTTCAGATGACGCCAAGCGCATCACCGTTGCTGCCAGGCACCTTCTAAAAATCATTAGCGATATTTTGGATCTCTCAAAGGCCGACGCTGGCCGCATGGAGATCGAAGCGACGGACTTCAGCGTCTACCAATTGCTGGCCGAGACGTTGGATGCTGTCCGCCCGACCGCCAATAGCGGCGGCGTCACGCTTGCAACCGATTTCGGCGGCGACCTCGGCTTGGGTCACAATGATGGTTTCAAGATCAAGCAATGCCTGCTGAACCTCCTTTCAAACGCCGTGAAGTTCAGCCCGGGCGGGACTGTGACCTTACGCGCGCGCCGCATTTTTGAGAGCCAACGCGTCTACCTCAGCTTCGATGTCATCGACACCGGCATCGGCATGTCGCACGCCGAATTGGAGCGGCTCTTTCAGCCGTTCATGCAAGCTGACGCCAGCGTGACGCGGCGCTTTGGCGGCACAGGCCTCGGATTGGCCATCACGCGCGAATTCGCTGTGATGATGGGCGGCAACGTAAAAGTCATGAGCACGCCAGGCAAAGGCTCGCAATTCACACTGCTGCTCCCCGCCGACTTGAACCAACCGGTTCTTCGTCAGGCCGCTTAAGCGGCGCTGACCACACCCTCGCGCACTTCAAACATTTGCGCACGCAGGCCGAACGCTTCGAACAAGCTTTGGTCCGTGCCTGTAAGCCAAGCTTGGCCGGGATTGGCGAGCAATTCATCGAACAGCGCCGCGCGGCGCACGGAATCGAGATGCGCCGCGGCCTCATCGATCAAGATCAGCGACGGCCCTGCGCCAGCATCATCGGCGAGCGCGCGCGCCTGCGCCAGCGTCAGCCCCAGCAAAAGCGCTTTCTGTTCCCCAGTCGAGCACTGATCAGCATCCATGCCTTTGGCGGCGTGACGCGCTTTCAGATCGCTACGGTGTGGGCCATCAAGCGCGCGGCCCGCGCCGGCGTCACGGCCGCGCACATCGCGCAGCAATTCAGCAAAATCTTCTTCCACGTCGGCGCTCTTGGCGCCGCGTTCGAAGCGCTGTTCGAGCAAGCCTTCGAGCGCAAGAATGGCTTTTGGAAAGGCGCCCTCCGGCCGCGCGTCGATCGCATCCTGCAAACGCTGCATGGTCTCGACACGCGCAGCGGCAATCGCAGCGCCATGCGCTGACATCTCCCGCTCCAGTCCGCCAAGCCATGCGTCATCGAAGACGCGATCGGCGAGCAGACGCTGGCGCTCACGCATGGCGCGTTCGTATTGCGCCGCAGCGCTGCCGTGCTCCGACGCGCGCGCGAGTGTCAGGCGATCAAAGAAGCGGCGGCGATCGCCGGCCGAGCCGGACCAGAGCCGATCCATTGCTGGCGTCAGCCACGTCATGCGCGCGGCTTCCGCGAGTTGTGTTGCGGTCGCGGATTGGCCGTCTCGCCGGCTCACGCGTTTTACACCGCCTTCGGGCGTCCGCTCGGCGCCTGCGCCAAGAACGGCTTCTTCGCCATCAAAGGTCACGCGGGCGGAGACGGCCCATGGCTGCACGCGAAACTCATCGCCGGCGCGCGTTACATCGACCAAAGATGCGCTGCGTAGGCCCCTGCCAGGCGCAAGCATCGTCAGCGCTTCAAGGATATTGGTTTTGCCTGCGCCATTTGGGCCGAACAGGCAAACCGGCCGCGCGTCGAGTTCAAGATCGAGCGCAGCGTGATTGCGGAAGTCCGTAAGCGTCAGCCGGGACACATGCAGAGAATGGCTCACGGCGCGCGCCGCTCCGCCGCGAGCGGACCGATAATCTCAATGCGATCGGTCGCGACGCCGCCGCGCCAATCGTTCGGGATGGCGGCGAAGGTTTCCGCATCGTCGATGCCGCCGACACCCGGGCGCTCGCCGCGCCGCAATGGCGCGACCAATATGACTTCAGTGTTGGCTGCGCGCATGCGATCGATGAAACGGTTGGGCCAGCCCCAAACGACCCAGCCGTAATTGGCGGGCACAAACACGATGCTGTTGCGGCACACGTCGGCGACACGGCCGAACCAGCCGGTCAGCATGTAACTCTTGGCGCAATCCATGAGCTGGCGGCGGCCCGTGGTGCGTGCGTTGGGCAAAAGCTCGCGCATGCGCATGGCGGGCTCGGCGCCGTAATAGGAGAGCCGCTCGAGGTTGGCGCTTGGCATGGCTTGTAGATAGGCAAGCAAGCGATCTGCTTCATCGGTCTCGCGGCTTTTGAAGTTGATCAGGAAGCGGCGCTCCGGGAAGGCTTCGAGCACTTCGCGGAGTGTGGGCATGAGGCCCACGCCCTGGCCGCGCAGGGGAAACGTTTGGCCGCCGTCGGCGGTGTAGCCGTACCCGAGGTCGAGCGTGCGCAGGTACGCCATCGTCAGCTCTCGCGTGACGCCCGCGCCTTCGGTGCGGCAATCGACGGTCCAGTCATGGAAGACTGCGAATTCACCGTCGGTTGTCGGGTGGATATCGATCTCGACCATGTCGGCGCCGGCGTCGAAGGCCGCTTGCATGGAGGGCAGCGTGTTTTCAATGAAGGCGTGCGTCGGCGCATAGATGCGCTCGGCAGTGCACGTTTCGTTGTCGAGATTTTCGCGGTGGTAATCGTGATGGACGCCGCGGTGGGAGAGCAGCGTGAGCTCGCCCTCCGGCCGCGACAGTAGCGATGTGTTCAGAACGAAAAGCGCGCCAGCCGCAAGCGTGAGCGCGCCGAGCACGACCCAGCGCTTGCGCATGACGTTAAACCCGTAGCGGCATCAGCACGTAGAGCGCCTGATCGTCCGCCTCGTCGCGCACCAAAGTGGGCGAGCCGCTGTCAGCGAGTTCGAACACCGCCTCCGTGCCTTCGATCTGGCCAGCGACGTCGAGCAGATATTTGGCGTTGAAGCCGATCTCCATTGCCTCATCGCCGTAATCGGCCGGCAGATCTTCAGTGGCGACGCCGGCGTCCGGGTTGTTCACGGTGAGCGTGACTTTGTCTTTCTCGATTGCGAGCCGCACAGAGCGCGAGCGCTCCGCAGACACCGTCGCGACGCGATCGACAGCGTTGGAGAACGCTTTGTTGTCGATCTTCAGCCGCTTGGAATTATTCTTCGGAATGACGCGCGCGTATTCCGGGAATGAGCCGTCGATCAATTTCGAGGTCAGCACTGCATCGCCGAGCTGGAAGCGAATTTTCTGCGGCGACACGGCGATCTCGACCACGTCCGACGCATCGTCCAGCAAGCGCTTCAGCTCATTGATGGTTTTACGCGGCACGATGACGCCCGGCATGCCGACAGCGCCTTTTGGCGCCGGTGCATCGGCGAGCGCGAGGCGGTGGCCGTCTGTTGCAACAGCGCGGAGCTTGGCGCCATCTGCTTCGATTGTGTGGAAGAAGATGCCGTTCAAATAATAGCGCGTCTCTTCGGTCGAGATCGCAAAGCGCGTTTTGTCGATCAGGCGTGCGAGATCGGTAGGTTCGATTTCAAAGCGCGTTTCGAAACCATCCGAAGGCATCGCCGGGAAATCGCCGGCCGGCAGGATCGGCAGGTGCAGGCGCGACTTGCCGGCTGAGATGAAGAGGCGCGGATCGTCTCCCGAGACGTCGAGCTTCACCGCGGCGCCATCAGGCAGTTTGCGCACGAAGTCATAGAGATAATTCGCGGGCGCTGTCGTTTGTCCCGCGCGTTCGACTTCGGCGGGCGCGCCCTCGGAAATCTCGATGTCGAGATCGGTGGCGGTGAGGCGCAGGCTATCGCCCTGCGCGGAGACCAGAACGTTGGACAGGATCGGGATCGTGTTCCGGCGCTCGACGACGCTTTGAACGTGATTGAGCGCTTTCAGGAGCGCCGAGCGCTCGATGGTCAGCCGCATTGTGTCTTCCTGCCCCTGCCCGCCGCACCGACAAAAGCCGGGGGCGAAAATAATCACCCCCTGGAAGCGCCTGAGTCGGGCTTCGCAGGGGGTGAGAAACTAGCAGAATGGGCCCAATGCAAAAGGCCAATTTACAACCAGTCGGGGCTGACTTGCGTCAGCCCTCCAGGTTTAGGGTTCGCGGCGAATGGCGCGCGCAACGTTTTCCAACTCGGCCTTCAGATTGGCGTCAGTTTCCGCCAGCGCAGCGATCCGATCGCGCGCGTACATGATTGTGGTATGATCGAAACCGCCGAACCTCTGGCCGATGTCGGGCAGCGACGCGTGCGTCATCTTACAGGCAAGAAACATTGCGACCTGACGCGGACGCGCAATTGCGTGACGGCGCGTGCGCTCCAGCAATTGCTGCGGAGTCATGCCGTAGTGTCGAGCCACCACCTTTTGCACGAGTTGCACGGTGATGCGACGCTCCGCCGAATCCGAGAGTTTATTTTGTAGAGCGGTGGCGGCGGCATCTAGCGTCACTGTTGTCCCTCCAGAAATTTTCCACTCGATGAGCAGTTGGCACACCGCGCCGTCGAGTTCGCGGCCGGTGACGTGCATCCGATCCGCAATCATGTCCAGCGCTTCTGGCGCGACATTGAAGCCCGGCGTGCCGCGTGCGTGAAATGCAACACGCTGATCAAGTATGCGGCGACGCAATGCTGGACCAGGTTCGTTGATTTCACTTGCAGCAGCGCCTTTCAATTTCGCGCGCAGCGTTTCGTCAAGCCCCGCAAGGCCTTCAGCGCCATGATTAGCAGCAAGCACAACTTGGCCGCCACGGCGCGTTACATCGTAGAAAGCATCGAACGCCTCTTCTTCCGTCGCCTTCTTGCCGCAGATGCGATGGAAGTCGTCGATGATTAGCATGTCCGGTGCGCGCACCATGTCCTTGAACACGGAAGAGTCACGCTTCTTGTGCAGCGCGCTTTGAAACTGTTCGAGGAATTCCTGCCCCGTCATCATCAGCACCTTGCGCCCTTGCGCAGTAGCGCTGCGCGCAATCGCCGTCAGCAAGTGAGTCTTGCCGCAGCCTGGCGGTGAGTGGACCAGCCACGTCGGGAACGGCGTGCCGGCGCCGGCGGCGATCATCTGCGCCACCGTGAACGCGCGGTGGTTCGACTCGTCGACACAGAAATTGTCGAAATCGAGCGCTGGCAGATGCTGCTGCTCCGCGGCCGCACGGTGCGGCTCAATGCGGGCGTCAGCCAACGAGAGGACGTCCTCCGGAATCTCGTTCTCCAGCAGGATCTCGGTCGGGCCCATATTGGGCGCGTACACGCGCATGCGCGCTTCCAGCCGGTGCTGGACCTGCTGCCGCAGCCGATCTTGCGCCACGCGCGAGCCAGCCCGGAACAGGAGCACCCCATCCATCTCAGCTACCAAGCGCAACTGATCGATATAGGAACGGAAGAAATCCGCCCCGAACTCGACCACCAATTCTTTGCGGACAAGCTCATAAGCTCGCGCCGCCCCAATACCCGCCGTGTAACGGCGGGCTTCATCGCCCTGATCCATGCCAACCCCTGCCTGAATCGTTTCTATTTTCAGCCCCTGCCCGGCAGGCAAACCTCTCCTGTTCAAGCCGAATGGTGTTTTCGGCCCGATGTGCGCATCGGCATCCCAGAAGGGGTCACAACAGCGAGAAAGCTCGCCGGACAAGCGAAACGATGCTCCGAAGCTTTCGGCTCGTCAACAGGACTTTGTTTACTATTTCGATAGTTTCCACAGCCCCGTTATGAACCACTTAAAGTGCTGATTTTGTTGGTTAAATCAGGGCTAGCCCGGAGGGCGTATTTGCACCGTACACGGATGAATTAACACCGTTTTTCCACGGTGTTGTTGCGAAACTGAAATTTACAGATTCGGAGGTGACCGGCGAGTCAAAAGACGCCAGCGAACGAGCGCGAGGTGCTTACTTCGCGCCGCCGAGCGCTGCGACGCGCTTGGAAAGGCGGGACACCTTGCGGCTGCCAAGGTTCTTGTGGACGACGCCCTTGGACACCGCGCGCATGGTCTCGGACTCAGCGGCACGGAGGGCGTCCGTGGCCTTTGCGGCATCGCCAGAGGCGAGCGCTTCTTCGACATTGCGCCACGAGGACCGCATGCGGGTGCGCCGCGACTTATTGATCGCCGTGCGGCGCTCAATAACGCGGGTAGCCTTCTTTGCGGACTTCGTATTCGCCATGTCGTCAGTTCCAAGATGTAGTTTCGATGTCGAAGCGGCGGGTCATAGCCGTAGCGGGAAGCGCCGTCAAACCCTCAGCGGTGCTTAAAATCGGGGGTCCGCTTTGCAATGAAGGCGGCCATCCCCTCCTTTTGGTCCTCGGTCGCGAAGAGCCCGTAAAACAGTCGGCGCTCCAATTTCAGACCCTCGTTTAGCGGGGTCTCGAAGGCGGCGCTTACCGCTTCCTTGTTGGCGATGCTGGAGAGGCGTCCAAAGCCGGCGATCTTCTGGGCCGCGGCCAGCGTTTCTTCCATCAGCTTTTCGACCGGCACGATGCGGGCGACGAGGCCGGCGCGCTCGGCTTCAGCTGCGTCCATCATGCGGCCGGTGAGGCAAAGATCCATAGCTTTAGCCTTGCCGACAGAGCGTGTGAGCCGCTGCGAGCCGCCCCACGCCGGCATCACGCCAAGGGTGATTTCCGGCTGGCCGAACTTCGCGGACTCCGAGGCGATGATGAAGTCGCACATCATGGCGAGCTCGCAACCGCCGCCGAGCGCGTATCCAGAAACCGCAGCAATCAAGGGCTTTCGCGTACGTGCGACACGTTCGAGATTCTGGAACGGGTCGCGCTTGTAATAGTCGCTGAAATTGGCGTCGGCCATTTGCTTGATGTCGGCGCCGGCGGCGAACGCCTTTTCCGAGCCGGTGATGACGATGCAGCCGATCGCGTCATCCGCTTCGAACGCATCGAGCGCCCCGGAAAGTTCGGCGATCAGCGCATCGTTCAATGCGTTCAGCGCCTTTGGGCGATTGAGCCGGACAATGCCGACGCCGGCATCAGTTTCAAAGATGATATTTTCATAGGTCATGGCGCGCTATTGCGCCGCGCGGCCGCGAAAATCAATCGCTGTTCACCGCGGCGGGCTGCACCGCGAGTTGCACCCGCAGGCGAAGCTGGCCGCCCTCTTCGCGGATCAAGAACAACGTCAAGCGCTCACGGTCACGCTGAAAAACCGCCGCGCCCTCCTCCACACTCTCGGACCAACCAAGCTGGGGCAGCGTATCGTAGTAAAAATCGCGCACGGCCAAGCCGTCAGCGCTGCCAACGGCTTCAGCAAATACGATCCGCCCCTGCCCGTCGAAACCCACTACGGCGTCCGCCTCGGTGAGCCCCGGCGGCAACGGCAAATCTGGAATCCGCGTGAAATATCGCGTTTCGGCGATGGCTGGCCCGGCAAAGATCAGGGCGGCGAGGAATACAGCGCGACTCACATTGATAGCTTACCGCCACCGCACCAGCGGTTAAACTGCGAAGCACCACAGATCAGGAGTTCTCATGCGCGCGTTGGTTTTCGCCTTGGCAGGCGCATGTGTTCTCGGTTGCGCGACGACCTCGGCGCCGCCTGCCGCGGCGTCGGAGGCGCCAACGATCGCGACTTGCCTGGAAAATGCCGAGGACGCGGCGGGCCGGCGCGCTTGCATTGGAAGCGTCAACCTCCACTGTCAGGACGAGGGCGACGGCGGCGTCACCACTGTGGGAATGGTGATGTGCGCCGAGCGCGAGCGCGCGCAATGGGCGGCGATTGGCGCAGCCGCCGCAGCAACAGTCGCAGCACAAGAAAGCCCGCCTCAGGCAGCCGCGCGTTCGCGGGCAACAGAAGCGCATGCGGTTTGGTTGCAAGCGCGCTGCGCTTATGACGCCTCGTACTATGAGGGCGGCTCGCTGGCGCGTTATTCCGCCGCGGCCTGCGTCATGGGCGAAACGGCGCGCTTTGCGCTGATTTTGCATGAGCGCACGATCACATTGTCCGAGGGTTGATCAACGCTGGCAGCGCGGGCACCAGAAGGTCGAGCGGCCGCTATGAACAGCGCGCTTGATGGCGCCGCCGCAATCGGCTGTCGCGCAGCCCTCGCCTTCGCGATCATACACACGGAAGCGATGCTGGAAGCCGCCCTGCGCCCCATCGACGGCGGCATAGTCGGAAAGCGTCGAGCCACCGGCTTCAATCGCTTCTTCAAGCACCGCGCGAATAGCGTGGAAAAGCTTTTCAAGACGCTGCGCGGAAATCCGGCCTGAAGCTTTGGCCGGCGCGATGCCAGCACGATGCAGCGCTTCGACGACATAAATATTGCCGAGTCCCGCTACGACGCGCTGATCCAACAACGCCGCTTTGATGGGCGCTTTCTTGCCGGCGAGCGCTTTCTGCAAGGACGGCACGTGAAAACTGTTGCCGAGCGGCTCCGGGCCCATCGCTTTGAAGAACGGGTGCGAGTCCAGTTCGCTTTCAGCGATCAGATCCATATAACCGAAGCGGCGCGGATCGTTGAACTCCAGGCGCGCACCGTCTTCGGTTTCGATGATGACGTGCGTGTGCGTCGGATCGGTAGGCTCAGCGTAGTAGAAATCGCCAGGCTGCTTCTGCTGGCCAAGAATCGTCCAGCGCCCGGTCATGCCGAGATGCGTGATCCAGACATTGCCGTCGTCCAGATGCGCGAGAATATATTTCGCGCGCCGCTCTAGCGTATCGACACGCCGGCCGCTGAGACGCGCTGCAAAGCGCGGCGGAAACGGAAAGCGCAAGTCCGCCCGTTTTGTGCGCGCGCGCACGATCCGGCGCCCGACCAATGCCGGGGCGAGGCCGCGCCTGACGGTTTCCACTTCGGGAAGCTCAGGCATGCGGCGAAATGTCGGAAATCAAACGCGAAAGCATGGAGGTCCGATATAGCCCCGCCCCGGGGGCGCCGCTATGGTCCGCGACCATGAAAGACGATACCGCCGCCGACACCGCCTCCTTCGGATTCAAGGAAGTACCGAAAGCCGAGAAGGCTTCGATGGTGCGCGAGGTGTTCTCCTCAGTCGCCAACAAATACGACCTGATGAACGATGCCATGTCAGGCGGCATGCACCGGCTCTGGAAAGATGCGGCGGCGGCGAAGCTCAATCCGCAGCCGGGCGAGCTCATTCTCGATGTTGCCGGCGGCACAGGCGACATCGCGCGGCGGCTGAAGAAGCTCGGCGATGGCGCCGCGAAACGGCGCGGGCTCGAGCCGCCGGAAATCCACGTTATCGATATCAACACGGAGATGCTGGAAGCCGGCCGCGCACGTGGTGAAGACGGTCTTAACTGGCACGAGGGCGATGCCGAGAATCTCCCCGTCGATGACGCTGCGGCGGACGCCTACGTCATCAGCTTTGGCATCCGGAACTGCACCGATGTTCCGGCCGTACTGCGCGATGCGCGACGGGTGCTGAAGCCGGGCGGGCGGTTCTTCTGTTTGGAGTTCTCGCGCCTCGCCGTCGGCGGGCTTGAGCCAGTTTATGATTTCTTTTCGTTTAACGCGATCCCGGCAATGGGGAAATTGCTCGCGAATGATGCGGAATCCTACAGATATCTGGTGGAATCCATCCGCCGGTTTCCGGATCAGGAAACATTCTTGGGTATGATCCGCGACGCAGGCTTTTCGCGCGCTGGTTACCGAAACATGGCCGGCGGCGTCTGCGCACTGCATTGGGGTTGGGCGGTTTAGTGCTTTCCTGGATTGGTCATAGCTGGCGGTTGATGCGCGTGGCGGCAACGCTTGCGCGCTACGACGTGCTGCTGCCGGGGGAATATTACGACCGCTATTCGGTGCCGCTGCAGGCGACGCACACGTCGCTCCGCATCTTCGCCAAGCGCCGCCGCGGCCGCAGTGTTGGCGTGCGGTTGGCCAAAGCGTTGGAGCGTCTAGGGCCGGCCTATGTGAAGGTCGGTCAGTTTCTGGCCACGCGGCCGGACATGATTGGCGTCACGGTTGCGCAGGAACTCGGCCGGCTGAAAGATCGCCTGCCGCCCTTCTCGCGCACCGTCGCGCTCGACACCATCAACGCCGAACTCGGCGGCACTGAAGAATTGTTCGCCGGCATTTCCGAAGCGATGGGCGCGGCGTCCATCGCGCAGGTGCACCAGGCAATCGTACCGCGCCAAGGCGTCGTCGCCATCAAGGTGCTGCGGCCGCGCATTGAGAGGAAGCTCGCCAAGGAAATGGGCGCGCTGCGCTTCCTGGCGCAAATGATCGAATTCTTCTCGCCGCGCTCGCGCCGGCTCGAGCCGGTGCAATTTATCGACACGGTTTCGTCCGCGCTGGAACGCGAACTCGATCTGCGTCTGGAAGCTGGCGCAGCTGCAGAGTTCCGCGAAGTTGCAGCGAAGGACGGCTACCTAACCGTCCCCGAAATCGATTGGTCGCGCTCGTCCAAGCGGGTGATGACGCTCGATTGGATCGACGGCACACCGCTGACCGACAGCAAAGCACTCGACCGAGCGGGCGCCAATCGCAGCGAACTGGCGACGGCGATCACGCGCGGCTTTCTCGCCGCGGCGCTCGATTACGGCTTCTTCCATGCCGACATGCACGAGGGCAACATGCTCTACGGCAAGGACGGCAAGCTGTGGATCGTCGACTTCGGCATTATGGGCCGCATCGGCCACAAGGAGCGGCGCTATCTCGCGGAGATTCTCTACGGCTTCCTGAAGCGCGATTATCGCCGCGTCGCCGAAGTGCACCAGGAAGCCGGCTACGTGCCGGATCGCTTCACCGTTGACGAATTCGCCCAAGCGCTACGCGCCATCGGCGAGCCGATCTTTGGCAAAACCGCCGAAGGCATCTCGATGAGCCGCCTGCTTCTGCAGCTGTTCGACGTCTCCCATATGTTCGGCATGCATTTGCGGCCGGAACTGGTGTTGCTGCAAAAGACCATGGTGCAAGTCGAGGGCGTCGCGCGCGCACTCGATCCGCAGCACGACATGTGGGCGGCTTCCCGCCCGATCGTCGAACGCTGGGTGCAGCGCGAACTCGGGCCAGAAGCGGTGGCCAAGCGCGCGATCGATGAAGCAGCACTCGCGCTCGCGTCGATGCGACGCTTGCCGCAAACGCTCGCCGCTGTCGAAGCCGCAGCGCGCAAGGTCAGCGAAGACGCGCCGCGCGAAGAGCGTCAATGGTATCAGGATCCGAAGTTCTGGATCGGCATGATCGGCGGCGCGATCCTGGCGTTGGTGCTGACCGCCAACAGCCGCCGCAACGCACCGGTCGCAGCGGCGCCTGAGCCCGCACGTGTTGAAGCGCCCGGCTGGTTCGAGCGCGCGCCGACGCGCGGGCCGATGCCTGAAATTGTCGATGCTCCAGCAGAACCAGCGGATGGCGAAGCCGCGCCTGCAACCGAAACCGCCCCTCAAACGGATGCAAGCCCATGAGCAAGCGCGTCCTTCTGATCATTGGCGGCGGCATCGCGGCGTATAAGAGCCTCGACCTCATCCGCCGGCTGAAAGAAACCGGCGCAGCCGTGCGCGTCGTGATGACGGACGCCGCGCAGCGTTTTGTAACGCCGCTGGCCGCGGGCGCGCTCGTCGGCGAGCGCGTGTTCACCGATCTATTCGACCAATCTCAGGAATTCGACGTCGGCCACATCCGGCTGGCGCGTGAATGCGATCTTATCATTGTGGCGCCGGCCACGGCCGACCTGATGGCAAAAGCCGCGCACGGTCTCGCCAATGACTTGGCGTCGGCCGTACTGTTGGCGACGCACAAGCCCGTGCTTATGGCGCCGGCTATGAACCCATTGATGTGGTCGCACACAGCGACGCGGCGCAATTTTGAAACACTGAGCGCCGACGGCATTCGCTTCATCGGACCTAACGCTGGCGAGATGGCCGAACGCGGCGAAGCCGGAATTGGCCGTATGGCGGAACCCACCGAAATCCGTGATGCGGCGCTGGCGCTGCTCAGCGACGGCCCGCTCAAAGGCAAGCGCGCGCTGGTGACGGCAGGCCCTACGATCGAAGCGATCGATCCAGTGCGCTTTCTCTCCAACCGCTCCAGCGGCAAGCAAGGCTACGCCATTGCCGCCGCTTTGGCCGAGCTCGGCGCCGATGTGACGCTCGTTTCCGGTCCAACCAATCTGCCCGCCCCTGCCGGTGTGAAGCGCGTTAGCGTTGAAAGCGCGCGCGAAATGTTGGCGGCGAGCGAAGCGGCTTTGCCCTTGGACGTCGCCGTCATGGTCGCAGCCGTCGCCGATTGGCGGCCGAGAGAAGCGGCTGATGAGAAGCTCAAGAAAGACAAAACTGGCATCCCGGCGATCGATCTCGCCGAAAACCCTGATATTCTCGCGACGCTCTCCAAGCCCGGCAAGAAGCGGCCGAAACTGGTGGTGGGCTTTGCGGCAGAGACCGAGCACGTCGAAGAACACGCCCGCGCCAAGATCGCCAAGAAGGGCTGCGACTGGATCGTCGCCAATGACGTCTCCGGCGACGTGATGGGCGGGGCTGAGAACCAGGTGCTGCTGATCACCAAGGACGGCGTCCAATCGTGGCCGCGGATGGCGAAAGAAGCTGTGGCGCGCAAGCTCGCAGCCGAGATTGCGGCAGCGCTGACCGCTAAGGCGCCAGGTCGGAAGTAACCGGCTGCATCCCGCCCCTGCGGAAACGCCGCGCCTTGGCCCTTGAGTCGGGCGCGCCAGGCGCTATGTAGAGACCTTCAAACCAATCCCGATTCCAGCGCCAAGCGCGCACCGCGCGCCTGAGGACACTCGCCTGCATGAGCTTTCAGAACCACAACGAACGCCGCGAAGCCGCCGAAGCCGCCAAGAAGGCGATGCTTGAAAAGTTCAAGAACAAGCCGGCGATCGACCCGAAAGTAGCCGCTGAGCGCGCCGAGGCCGCCAAAGCCCGCGAAGCCAAGCGCATCGAAGCCGAAGAGCGCCGCAAGGCCCGCGTCGAAGCTGAGAAGCTCGAGCGCATGCTCGCCGCCGAAGCCAAGGCCAAGGAAGAAGAAGAGCGCGTGAAGCGTGAGGCCGAAGAAGCTGAAGCGAAGGCGAAAGCTGATGCTGAAGCGGAAGAGATCCGCGCCTACGAACTGAAAGCGCGCCGCGATCTGAAGTACGCCGCACGCAAAGCCCGCCAGAAATAATCACGGCGTCGCGCCGGTTTCGCCTCTGGCGAATCCGGTTTAAGTCCAGCGTATGGACCCGCGCACAATCACCATCCAAGTCACGCCGCTGCCGCACTTCGAGGGGCTGGCGCTTCCGAGCTATGAGACGGCGCTCTCCGCTGGCATGGATCTTCGCGCCGCTGTCGCGGACGATGCGCCGCTCGAAGTTGCGCCCGGCCAACGCGTGCTGGCGCCGACGGGGCTCACCATCGCACTGCCAGCCGGATACGAAGCGCAAATTCGGCCACGTTCGGGGCTCGCCCTGAAGCACGGGATCACCTGTCTCAACACGCCCGGCACGATCGACGCTGATTATCGGGGCGAAGTGAAAGTCATCCTGATCAATCTCGGGCAGGAGCCGTTCGTGATCGGCCGCGGCGAGCGCATCGCGCAAATGGTGATCGCGCCGGTGACGCAAGGGACGTGGGACGTGGTCGAGGTGCTTTCGGAAACCGCGCGCGGCGCCGGCGGCTTCGGCTCGACCGGACGCGGCTGAACGACTCGACGGCAATGGCCTGACCGACTAGCCTCCGCCCTCTATTGAGGTTGGGGGATCTCATGCGTGGTCTGATCATCATGGTGGCGCTGCTCCTGGTTTTGGGCGGCGCGGGATACGCAGTCTGGCGGATGAACCCGGGGCTGCTCCAAGCGCCCGCTTCGGCGCCGGCCGGTGCACCAGAAACGGAGGCGCAGCCTGAGCGTTTGCGCGCGGAATATTGCTCCGCTCAGGACGCCGTCTACACGTACCGCCGCGATCCAACGCTGACGATGCGGCTCGTCGATGGGCCCGACATGGTGCGCGCGTACGGCGCTTCGGCGTCGAGCTACGCCAATCTTGGCAATCTATTTTTCGTGGTGCGCCAGGGCGAACAAGAGTTCCGGTTTGCCGCGGCCTCATCGCAAGGGGTGACGCTGAACTACCTCTTCCCGCTGCGCAACGACGACTCGGTGACCATCCCAGCAGGCGTCGATCTCATTCAGGTCAGCACATTCGATTCAGAGTTCGCGTACACACCCGGCTTGCCGCGCCTGGAATACGCCGCACCTGCCTATATCTACGCGCCGAACATGACCCGCTACCTCTACAACAATAGCAGCCCGCGTATCGAAGCGCCGGTGGACTTCTTCGACTTCCAGTCGTGCGAAACCACCGCGCCGCCTGCGGCGCCGGAAGCTGCACAGCCGGCTCAATAAGCTGCTATAGCGGCGCGATGAAACTCAGCGCCGAGGAACGCGACCGCTATGCTCGCCATATCCTGCTGAAGGAGATCGGCGGGCCGGGGCAGCAACGGCTGAAAGCAGCGCGCGTTGCTATCGTGGGCGCCGGCGGCTTGGGCGCGCCGGCGGCGCTCTATCTCGCAGCGGCGGGCGTGGGCAGCATCAGGTTGATCGATCACGATACCGTCGCGCTCTCGAACCTGCAGCGGCAGATTATCTTTGAAGCCGGCGACGTCGGCGCATCGAAAGTCGAGCGCGCCGCCGCTGCGCTGGAAGCGCTAAACGCCAACGTCGTTGTTGAGCCCCGCACAGAGCGGCTTGACGCTGCAAATGCGCGCCAATTGCTGGACGGCGTCGATCTTGTGCTCGATGGCACTGACGATTTCGCCACCCGCTTTGCCGTGAATGAAGCCTGTCACGCTCTTGGCATCACATTGATCTCGGGCGCAGTCGGGCGGTGGAGCGGGCAAGTCGCGGCGTTTGCACCGGAGGGCCCGTGTTATCGCTGCTTTGTTCCGGAGACACCGCCAGACGCAGAGACCTGCGAACGCGTCGGCGTTGTCGGCGCGCTCACGGGTGTGATCGGGTCGATGATGGCCCTGGAAGCGATCAAGCACATCACCGAAGCAGGCGAGACTTTGGTGGGACGTATCATGCTGTTCGACGGCCTCAGCGCCGAAGCGCGCACAGTGAAGCTCGCGCGCGACCCCGCCTGCCCCGTGTGCGGCGATGAGTGAGTGGCGCGACCTTCTGATCGCAGCCGCGCGGCGCGATGCCGAGACGCGTATGCGCCTCGTTCAAAGCGGTGAGCTTTTCGCCGGCTATCATCCCGAGATGGAAGCCGTGCACTTGGAGAACGCCGCGTTGCTTGAGCGCGCGCTCGATGCGATGGGCTGGCCCGGACCCGGCGCACTCGGCGACGAAGGCGCCGCTGCGGCTTTCATGATTCTCCAGCACGCGATCTCGCGGCCTGACTTACAGAGGCGCGGGCTCGCGCTCATGCTCGACGCGATCCCGCGCGGCCAAGCGAACGCGCTCGACGCCGCCTACCTCACCGACCGCATCGCCGTGTTCGAAGGCGCCGAGCAGACGTTCGGAACCCAGTTCGACTGGGACACGAATGGCCAGCTCTCGCCGGCGCCGACGCGCGATCCAGCCGATCTCGACGAACGCCGCGCCAGCGTCGGGCTGCCGCCCATCAGCGAGGTCACTGCCCACATGCGCGCGCGAGCCGCTTCGGAAGGCGACGCGCCGCCCGCGGACCGCGCACAACGACAGGCCGATTTTGAAGTTTGGGCTCGCCGCGTCGGCTGGCGCGCTTGACGGGCGCGCCTTGGCGTTCACTCTAGCGGCGGAGGTGCGGCATGCGGTGGTTCTTTGGTGCGATATTGGCGATCGTCGCGCTTATCGCGGTGGTTCTCGTCGGCGGCTATTTCGCGCTGAAGCGGTCAGACATTCCGTACGCCACGCTCGAGCAGACCTACGCGAGCGAAGAGTCTCAGTATCTAGACCTCGACACCGGCGTGCGGGTTCACTTCCGCGACCAGGGCCAGCCGGCGGGCGCGCCGACTCTCCTGCTCATCCACGGCTTCTCGGCTTCGCTGCACACGTGGGAGCCTTGGGTTGAGCGCCTTGGCGAAAATTATCGCGTCATCTCGCTCGATCTGCCTGGGCACGGACTGACGCAAGCGCCCGAAGACTATGACGCTTCGATCGACGCCTATGTCGATGTGGTGGAAGAGTTTGTAGCGAAGCAGAACCTGTCGCGCTTCGCCATCGCCGGCAATTCAATGGGCGGCAACGTGTCGTGGGAATACGCGCTCGCCCACCCCGAGCAAGTGCAGGCGCTAATCCTTGTCAACTCATCGGGCTGGGAAGATACGCGCGAAGAAGTGCGCGACGAGCCGCAGATATTCCAACTGCTACGCAATCCCGTCATCGGCCCGCTGATGCGCGATCTCGATAACACGGCGCTCGTCCGCCAGGGCCTTGAAGCGGCATATGCGGACGCGAGTATTGTCGATGACGCATTGGTGCGCCGCCACACCGAGATGTCGCGCGCGCCGGGGCATCGCGACATCCTGCTGCAAATGACGCTCGGCTTCCGCGATCGCAACTATGCCACGCCGGAACGCCTGGCGCCGCTGGCGAACATGCCAGTGTTGATCATCCAAGGCGATATCGACCGTGTCGTTCCGCCAGAGCATGCGCGCCAGTTCAACAACGCGATTTCAGGTTCGCAATTGATGTGGATGGAAGGCGTTGGCCACGTGCCGCAAGAAACTGACGCCGACGAAACGGCGACGGCAGTGAACGAATTTCTCTACGCCGTGTTCGAGCCCGCCGCTTTGGCGACAGCGAACTAGAGCGCCGACGGTGCGTATTCCGCGCCGATCGCTGCTGCTGGCCGCATCGTTGGCGGCGGCGCCGCGCGCGGCCTGGCCGCAATCGCTGTCGGCCGGCGCGTTCACACACGGCGTAGCTTCCGGCGATCCACTGCCGGATGGCGTCGTGATCTGGACGCGCTTCACGGGCGCCGAGGCGGCTTGGGAAATCGCTGAAGACGACGCGTTCGCTGAGGTCGTGCAACGCGGCCGGGCGAGCGCCGCGCTAGCAAGCGATTATTGCATCAAGGTCGATGTGCGCGGGCTCGCGCCAGGGCGGCGATACTTCTACCGCTTTCTCTCCGCGTCCGGGACTTCACCAACAGGCGTCACGCGCACTGCCCCAGAGGGCGATGCGGAGAGCTTGCGCGTTGCGCTCTTTTCCTGCGCCAACATGCCGTACGGCTACTTCCACGCTTACGCCCATGCGGCCGCACGCGACGATATCGATCTCGTGTTGCACGCCGGCGACTACATCTACGAGGTGCCGCGCGGCCGCTATCCGACAAACGCCGAAGCCGTACCCGGTCGCACGGTCGATCCGGTGCGCGAAACGGTGGCGCTCAACGATTATTACCAACGCTATGCCAGCTATCACACCGACCCGGCGCTCCTCGAACTCCGCCGCACCAAACCGATCGCTTCGGTCTGGGACGATCATGAGCTGGTGAACAACGCTTGGCGCGACGGCGCGATAGATCACAACGCGCGTTATGAGGGCGCCTACTCCGATCGCGTCGTTGCGGCGGCCAAGGCCTATTTCGACTGGATGCCGATCCGCGCGCAGGGCGGCCTTCGCCTCTATCGACATCTCGACTGGGGCAATCTCGCGCGCATCGTCCTTTTGGATACGCGCCAGTTCGGGCGCGACGAGCAGATCGACTATCGCCGCACATTAATGCCGATGCTGGCGCAAGGCGGCGCCGATGCACCGTCCGTGGTCGCGGAGTTTAGACGGACGGTGTTGGACGACCCTCGCCGCACAATGCTCGGCGCAGCGCAAGAGCGCTGGTTGGCCGAAACGCTTGCTGCCTCAAAGGCGCGCGGCCAACGCTGGCAGATCGTGACGCAGCAAGTAGTGATGGGCGAGCAGATCGCGGCTCGTGACATCACGCGCTTCCTGCCGCCAGACGTGTCATCCAACACCCGCCGTTGGTTTGCCGCCGGCGAGCAAGCAACCGCGCTCGGCTTGCCCTGGAACCTGGATTCTTGGGACGGCTACCCTGCCGCGCGCCAACGCTTCCTGGAAACCTGCGCCGCGCACGCAAACAACGCCATCGTGCTTGGCGGCGACAGCCACAATTGCTGGGTGAACAATCTGGCGCTCGGCGATCGCTTGGCCGCGATCGAGTTCGCCGGCGGCAGCGTCAGCTCGCCCGGCTTCGAGCGGCCGCTCTCAAACGCCGGTCCCGGCGAACGCGAAGCCGCGATGCGCGGCGCCAACACGCATCTCGCCTGGTGCGACCTCACCCGCCGTGGCTACGCCGCGCTTACCTTCACGCACGCAGGTTGCGACGCCGAATGGATCGCGTTCGACGATGTGAGTGTGCCACAAGCGGGCGCGCCAACTCGTACGCAGCTGCGGGCGGCAGCATCGGATGCAGGTGGACCGGGAACGTGGACGCTTCTCTGATCCCCGCTTGATTTGTCGGCGCCGGTTCGCCAGCGTGCGCGGATGAGCGATTGGCTGCGCGGCGCTGTTATCTATCAAATCTATCCCCGTTCGTTCCGCGATTCGGATGGCGACGGCATTGGCGATTTGCGGGGCGCGATCGAAAAACTCGATCACATAGCCGCGCTCGGTTGCGACGCGATCTGGCTTTCGCCGTTCTTCACCTCGCCCATGAAGGATTACGGGTACGACGTCGCCGATTATTGCGGCGTCGATCCGCTGTTCGGCACGCTCGCTGATGCTGATGCACTGATCGCGCGCGCGCATGAGCTCGGGCTTAAGGTGATCATCGATCAAGTTTGGTCGCACTCGTCGGACCAGCATGCTTGGTTCAGCGAAAGCCGCGCCAGCCGCGATAATCCACGCGCCGATTGGTACGTGTGGGCCGACGCAAAGCCGGACGGATCACCGCCGAATAACTGGCAGGCCATGTTTGGCGGCTGCGCTTGGACTTGGGATGCGCGCCGCCGGCAATATTACTTGCACAACTTTCTGCCCGAGCAGCCCGATCTCAATGTGCGCCATCCAGCGGTTCAGGATGCGCTATTGGATGTGGCGCGCTTCTGGCTTGAGCGCGGCGTCGATGGCTTTCGGCTCGATGTGGTGAACTTCTTCGTGCAGGACGCCGCACTGCGCGACAATCCCGCCATCACGACCTTAAAGCGCGCGCCAGCGCGGCCGCATCAGTTTCAGCGGCATTTATACGACCGGACGCAGCCGGAGACGCTTCAGTTCATCGCGCGCCTGCGCAAACTACTCGACGAATACGGCGCCATCTCCGTCGGCGAGATTGAGGATGAAGAGCCGCTCAAGGTACAGCGCGACTACACTGACGGGCCGGAGCGCTTGCACACCGCCTATTCTTTCTTCCTGCTGCGCCAACGCGCGCTGACGGCTGCGGTGACGCAAGAGGCGTTGAGCCAATGGCAAGGCGCGCGCGGCTGGCCGTCATGGTCACTCTCCAATCACGACGTCATCCGCTTTCCGACGCGGCTGGCGGATAACGATCCGCAGCGCACGAAGCTGATGCTTATGTTGCTGCTCGCATTGCGCGGCGCTGCATTCCTTTACCAAGGCGACGAGCTCGGCTTGCCCCACGCCGACGTGCCGTTCGAGCGCTTGCGCGATCCGGAAGCGATTGCGTTCTGGCCGTCCGGCATTGGCCGAGACGGCGCGCGCACGCCGATGCCGTGGCTAAAGGATGCGCCGATGGCGGGCTTCACCAAGGCGGCCGACGCTTGGCTCCCACTCGATCCGCGCCATGTCGCTCTGGCGGCGGACGCGCAGGAAGCCGATTCTGACTCAATGTTGCACTTCACCCGCCGCGCCATCGCGGCGCGCAAGCAGAGCGCGGTATTACGCGGGGGCGATGTTGCACTGCGCGAGGATGGCCCGCTCTTGATCCTGGAGCGGACGCATGGCGATGAGCGCGTGCTGTGTATGTTTAATCTCTCGCCAGACCGCGCACGGACGGCGTTGCCCAAGCCCGCCAAAAGCACGCTTCTCCAGTTGGGCGAAACCGCAATCGAGGCGGCCCAGGTGTCGCTGGGCGGCCATTCTGGGCTCATCGTCGCAATCTAGGCGCACGGGCTGGCCAAACTCAACGCTACATTATAACGTCGGTCCGTAATGCAGGGGACACGCAGAAGCGCCCGACAACGAGGCCGCCGCCAATCGATGGCGCGCGGCGTATTCACGCTCGCCGCGCTGTTGGCCGTGTTCCTGCAGGCCTTCGTCATCGAGCCGCACGTTCACAGCGCCAACCCGATGGCGGCGGCGATCGCTGCGAGCAGCGTCCATCAAGAACGCCACCAGCAGGCATCGCTCTCGCACGAGCAGACCGCGTGTCTCGTTTGCCAAGCGCTGGCAGCGAACGGCGGCGCTTTGCTCCAGGCGAACGCGACGGTCACGGCCCCTGCATTTTTTGCGGCAACGGCTACGCCACGAGTGCTGCACGTTGCGCCACGTGCCGTCGCGCACTCCTGGCGAAGCCGCGCGCCGCCGATCGAACTCTGAGCACCTGACACGCGCGCGCTGAATGCGTGCGCCAAACCGCGCGCGGCTGCGCGCTCCCATGCTTCAGAGAGTCATCATGACACGTTCAGTTCTTCTGTGCGGCGCTGCCGCCGCCACCTTCCTGTTTCCGTTCAGCGCCATGGCGCAGGACAACACCGCCGTCACCGAGCAAGAAATCGTCGTCACCGGCCCGCTTGAGGGCTCGCGGATCGAAAGCCTGCAAGGCGCCGATATTCTTTTGCGCGATGACATCGTCGCACAGCTGAATGGCGGATTGGGCGACACGCTGGATTCAACGCCCGGCATCGCCACCACCTTCTTCGGCGCCGGCGCCAGCCGCCCGATCATTCGCGGTCTCGGCGAAGACCGCGTGCGAATTCTGCAAAACGGCATCGGCGCGATCGACGCCTCCACGGCTTCGCCGGATCACGCCGTCACGTCGGACGGCCTCGACGCTGAGCGGATCGAGGTGCTGCGCGGGGCGGCGGCTCTAGCTTATGGCGGCAACGCCGTGGGCGGCGTCGTCAACGTCATTGATCAATCGATCCCGACGCGCCAGCGCGACGGCGTCCGCTTTGATGGCCTCGCCGGATACTCCACCGTTGATGACGGCTTCCAAGGCGCCGCGCGTGTGGGTTTCGGAGTTGGCGATTTCGCCTTCACTGTGAACGCTTCCGAACGCGACGCGAGCGCTTACGAGACGCCGCTGGGCGAAGCGCTGAACCAATGGAGCGAAGTCCGAACCTATGGCGGCGGCGCGGCATTGGTGCGCGATTGGGGGCATGTTGGCGTTGCGGTGAAGCAAACCGAGGACGCTTACGGCCTGTTGCCGGAAGATCCGAGCGAACCAGGCGGGCGCATCGAACTTGAGCAAACGCGTATCGAGTCGCGTGGTGATTTCCGTATCAATGTCGGCCCGTTCGATCGCATCGACTACGGCGTGCAGCATTCCGACTACACCCACACCGAGTTCGAAGGCGATGGCGCGGCGGGCACGCGCTTCTTCAGCGACGGCTGGGAAGCGCGATTCGAAGCGCATCACAGCGACGGCCGCCATCAGGGCGTGATCGGCGTTCAATTCACCGACGTTGATTTCAACGCCGAGGGTGATGAAGCGTTCATCACCGCGACGAACACGCAGGATGCGGGCATATTCGCTATCGAGCGCTACGATCTTGGCGGCTGGGGTCTTGAAGGCGGCCTCCGTTATGAGCGGCGTGAAATCGAAAATATCTCCGCCGGCGCACGCGAGTTTGACAATGTGAGCGCTTCCCTCGGCGTTTTCGTGCGGCCCGCGGATGGCTGGTTCATCGGCGCGACGCTGGCGCACACGGAACGGGCGCCGACGGCGATCGAGCTCTTCTCCGATGGGCCGCACCTTGCGACGGAAAACTATGAGGTCGGCGATCCCAACCTCGGCCAGGAAACGGCGCTCTCGTTTGAAACGTCCGTTCGCTATAGCGGTTCGCGGTTCAGCGTCGAAGCCAATCTCTTCGCTATAGAGTTCACCGATTATGTCGCGCTGGTCGAGCGCGGCGATGTGTTCTGGCTCGATGAAACCACCGACACGAGCGGCTTTGCGCCGGACGAATCTGATCCAGGCATTCCGGTCGACGCTGAAATCCTGCCGGTGTTCGCGTTTATCCAACAGGACGCGACCTTCATCGGCGGCGAACTCGTGCTCCGCTACGCATTGTTTGAAGCCGGCGGATTTGAGTTCAGCACGGATGCTGCGCTCGACATCGTCAACGCCAACTTCACCGGCGGCGGCCACCCGCCCCGCATTCCGCCGCGCAGCTTTACGCTCGGGCTGGAAGCGGAGAATGCGAACTGGTCGGCGCGCATCGAGGCGGTGGATACGGCTGATCAGGATCGCCTTTCGGACTTCGAAACCGAAACCGAGGGCTACACCTTCCTCAACGCCGGCCTCGCCTGGCGCCCACAAGGTGAAGCTGGCGCGTGGACACTACGCATCGATGGCCGCAACCTCACCGACGAACTCGGCCGTGTGCATAGCTCGTTCTTGAAGGACGATCTGCCACTGCCGGGCCGCAATGTGCGCTTCACGTTGCTAACGAGCTTCTGACGCCTACCAGATGGTGACGCGCTCTGCCGGCGGCAGGTAGAGCGCGTCATCCGGCGTTACGTTGAAGGCTTCGTACCAAGCATCCATATTGCGCGCCGGGCCGTTGATGCGAAAACGCGCGGGCGAGTGCGGGCCGGTCATCACCTGATTGCGCAATTGCTGCTCGCGCACGATCTGCTTGCGGTGCTGGGCGCGGGCCATGAAGAAACGCTGCAAGCCGGTTGTGCCTTCCAGCACGGGCGGCTCGGCGCCGGCGAGCGAAATGCGATAGGCATGCAGCGCAACCTGCAAGCCGCCGCAATCTCCGATATTTTCGCCTAGCGAGAGACGGCCGTTGAGATTGAGGCCGGGTAGCGGCTCAAACTGGCTGTATTGATCGGCGAGACGGTCCGTGGTGGCGCGGAAGCGCGCGACATCTTCGGCATTCCACCAATCACGAAGCACGCCGCGCGCATCGGATTTCGCGCCCTGGTCATCGAAGCCGTGACCCATTTCGTGGCCGATGACGCCGCCAATGGCGCCGTAATTCACCGCGGGATCAGCGTTGGGGTCGAACAATGGCGGTTGCAGGTAGCCCGCGGGAAACACGATCTCGTTGAACGGCGGATTATAATACGCGTTCACCGAATGCGGGGTCATGAACCATTTTTCGCGATCGCTCGGCCGGCCGAGGCGCGCAAGATCGTTGGCCCAATCCCATTGCGCAAAGCGCATCTGATTGCCGAACGCGTCGCCGGCGCGCACCTCGAAGCCTGAATAATCCTTCCAGCGATCCGGGTAGCCGATCTTCGGCCGGAACGTGGCCAGCTTTTCGCGCGCGATGATTTTTGTTTCGGCGCTCATCCACGGCGACGCATCGATGCGCTCTCCGTAAGCGCGGCGCATGTTTTCGACCAGTTCAAGCACTTGCGCTTTGGATTCTGGCGGGAAGTGGCGCGCGACGTAAAGTTCACCGACCGCTTCGCCCAAGGTGCCGTTGAGCGCTTGGATGGCGCGCTGCCAGCGTTCGCGCTGTTGCGGCTGGCCGTTCAATTGTCGGCCGAAGAAGGCGAAGTTCGCATCATCGATCGTGCGCGGCAGGATGTGCGCTTTGGTGCGGACGTAGTGCCAAGCCACGTAGCTACGCCAGGTCGAAACCGGGGTCGCCATCACCAGATTCGCAAGCGGCCCCATCGCGCTCAATTCGGCGATGACGACTTCATCTTCCGCCGCCAGGCCGCGGGCGTCGAAACCGGCATCCCACGGGAAGCGCGGCGCCAGCGCGCGCACTTCGGCACGGCGCTTTAAATTGTAGGTGCGCTCTCGCTCGCGGCGATCCGCTACCGGCCAGTGCAGTTCGGCGATTTGTGTTTCAAGCGCCATAACTGCGCGCGCTTGCGCTTCGGCGTTCGGTTGGCCGACGAGCGTCAACATGTTCGCGCAGGCTGCTTCGTATTGCTGACGGATTTCCGGGAATTGGCGATCGGTGCGGCGATAATATTCGCGCTCAGGCAGGCCGAGGCCCGCGTGCGTCATCTGCGGCAGATAGCGATCCGGATTGCCTTCATCCAAGCCGATATAGGTGATGATCGGGAATGTGACGCCCGCCCCCGGCCGGGCAACAAAGCGCACAACGTCTTCGTGCGTGCGCAGCGCGGCGATTTCCGCCAGCGCTGGTTCAATTGGCGCAAGGCCGCGCGCGTCAATCGTGTCCCGATCGAGATAGGTGTTGTAATAGTCGGCGATCTTTTGCGAGTTGGAGCCCGGCGCGCCGCCGGCCGCGGCCGCTTCCTGCACGATCGCGCGCACATCGTGCTCCGCCTTCACGATCAGCATTTCGTTCGTGCCCCATGAACTGCGATCGTCCGGGATCGTGTTGGCGTTCATCCAGGCGCCGTTGACGTATTGGAAGAAGTCATCGCCGGGGTCGATGCTGTGATCGATGGAGGTCAGGTCGATGCCGAACGCGCCGATCGCGGCGCGACCGCGTGGAGGTGCGGAGACGCCGCCCTGTTGCGCCGCACAGCCGGCGGCAAGCGCGAGCGTGGAGGCGGTTACCGCGCGGCGTGTGAAAGTGGTCATATGGCTTCCTCAAGCGATTCACACGCAGCGAAGCCGCCACGCGATGCCAGCTCAATAGATTTGAGACGAACGCGCGCCAGAGCGCGCCGCCCAGCGTTCAATGGCCTAAAGCGAATCCAAAGCCGGTCATGTAAGGGTCGCCGCTCTGCGCAGCGGGGCTGTCAGACATGAACTCACTGTCGCCCATGGCGCCGGCGTTTTCCAGATCGCGCGCCTCGAAGTGCGCGCGCACAGTGCAGCCATTACGCTGATCAAGCGCGCCACCGGCCCAATCAGATACCCAGCCGCCATAATCCCAGCCGTAGCCCCAAAACTTGAACGGGCCGCCGTTGATGCGCTGGACGTCGGCCATCGACGCGCCCTGCCGCAGACCATCCGGGCCTATCCACTGCGTGCCGTGCACCAGTATGGACGCCGTCGCTTCGCCGCCTTCGATCCAAACAACTTCAATCTTACGCGCCGCGTCATTGGCGAACACCAGCGTGGCCTCGTACGACTCGCCTTCAGGTCCGGGCAACGTTGCCGTCGTGATGTTCTCGGCCCCATAACGCTCAGCCAGAGAAGCTGGCGTCAATTCCGAAAACGTCTCGCACGTCAGCACATTTGCAGCGCCGTCCGTCGCTTGCTCTTGATCCGGCTGCACCGCGGCCTGGCCGCAGCTCATCAGCGTCAAACTGGCGGCAGCGACGACAAACGTGGCGCGCATACAGACTCCTACAGCATCGCCGGAATGACGCGATCCGGCGGTTTGTGGCCGTCGGCGAAGGTTTTGATGTTGATGATGACCTTCTCGCCCATGTCGATGCGGCCTTCGATCGTGCCGGAGCCCATGTGCGGCAAGAGCACGACGCTCGAAAGCTTCTTCAGCTTTGGATTGATCGCGGGCTCGTTCTCGAACACATCAAGCCCGGCGCCGGCCAGTTCGCCCTTCTCCAGCATACGCGCGAGCGCGGCTTCATCGATCACTTCACCGCGCGCGGTATTGACGACGTAAGCATGCGGCTTCAGCAGCGCGAGACGGCGCGAGGAGAGCAAGTGATACGTCGCCGGCGTGTGCGGGCAGTTCACCGAGACGATGTCCATGCGCGACAACATCTGATCGAGGCTTTCCCAATACGTCGCCTCGAGCTCCGCTTCGATGTGCGCCGCGACTTTGCGGCGGTTGTGATAGTGCACCTGCAAACCGAACGCGCGGGCGCGGCGGGCGACGGCTTGGCCGATGCGGCCCATGCCGATAATGCCGAGGCGCTTGCCCCAAATGCGGCGTCCCATCATCCAAGTGGGCGACCAGCCGACGAACTTGTCTTGCTCGATGACTTTCACGCCTTCGATCAGGCGGCGCGGCACGGCGAGGATCAGCGCCATCGTCATGTCGGCGGTGTCTTCGGTCAAAACACCGGGCGTGTTGGTGACGGTGATGCCGCGTTGCACGGCGGTGGCGACATCGATGTTGTCAACGCCGGCGCCGAATTGCGCGATCAGACGAAGCTGCTCACCGGCGCGCGAGAGTACGCGACTATCGACGCGATCGGTGACGGTCGGCACCAGCACATCGGCGCGTTGAACGGCGGCGACGAGTTCCTCCGGCGTGAACGGTTTGTCGTCGACATTGAGTTCGGCATCGAACAATTCGCGCAGGCGCGTCTCCACCGGGTCGGGCAGACGGCGCGTAACGACAACTTTGAGTTTCTTCGACGGCATTCAGCTTCCATAAACCACGACGGCGCGGGCTCCAAGGTTCGGCATAAAGCAGTCGTCCATCCGCTGCGTTAAGTCCACTTTCACGGCGCCCGAAGCATGATCCCGCCTTCCCTTCCGGCAGTGGGGGGTTCGACACGAATAGGTGGGTCATGCGTCGTGGGACTTTCGCCGCTCTGGCTGCGGCGGCCTCTCTCATTTGTTTGGGCTCCGCGGTGGCGGACACGCCGGTTGCGGTGGGCACGGACTCGAACCTACCGGTGCCGCGCTTTGTGAGCCTCAAAACCCAGGGCGCGAACGGCCGCCATGGGCCCGGGCTCGAGCATCGGATCGACTGGATCTATGAGCGCGCCGGCCTGCCGCTGCAGGTGACGGGCGAGAGCGGCCCCTGGCGCCGGGTCCGCGATCCGGACGGAACGGAAGTGTGGATTCACGCGCAGAACCTGGATCAGCGGCGCACCATTTACGTCAATGAGGCGACAGCGCTGCGCCGGAACGCCAATGAGGCCAGCCAGCCCGTGGCGTATTTGGCCGCAGGCGTGGTCGGCGCCGTGACCGGCTGCAACGGCGAATGGCGGCGCGTGGCCATCGGCGGACGTATCGGCTGGGTCGAAAACAGCGCCCTGTGGGGCGGAGACTGCGCCGGGCTCTAAGGGTCCGGAAACATCGCCATCGCCTTGCCCCCCTGCGCCCCGGCCTGTAAGCCGGGCGGGAAATATCCCGCTTTTGCAGAGACAAAGCATGGCCGAGCGCCCCTCGTCTTACACTTACGAAGACCTCATAGCGTCCGGCGAGGGCCGCCTGCACGGACCAGGCAACGCGCAGCTGCCGCTGCCGCCGATGCTCATGTTCGATCGCATCACCACGATGACCGCCGAGGGCGGCGATCACGGCAAAGGCGTCTTCATCGCTGAATACGACATCACGCCGGACCGCTGGTTCTTCGAATGCCACTTCCGCGGCGATCCAGTCATGCCGGGGTGCCTCGGCCTCGACGCCATGTGGCAGCTCTCCGGCTTCTATATGGCTTGGGCCGGCTCGCCTGGCCGCGGCCGCGCTCTTGGCGTCGGCGAAGTCGAATTCCGCGGCCAGATCACGCCGAACACAAAACTGGTGACCTACGAGATCCACCCAAAGCGCGTCATCCAGCGCAAGCTGCACATGATCGTAGCTGACGGGGTCACCAAGGCTGATGGCGTCACCATCTATACGGCCAAAGACCTCAAGGTCGGCCTGTTCTCGCCGGAACAGCTTGAAGCTCAGATGAAGTAGGAGCGCATCCGCATGCGTCGTGTCGTCGTCACCGGAATGGGGATCGTTTCCTCGATTGGCAACAATACGCAAGAGGTGCTTGCGAGCCTGCGCGAGGCCAAGAGCGGCATTCGCGCCGCGCCCGACTACGCTGAAAAAGGCATGCGCAGCCAAGTGGCGGGCGAGCCGACGATCCGGCCGGAGGAAGTTGTCGATAAGCGCGTGATGCGGTTCATGGGCGAAGGCTCGGGCTGGAATTATATCGCGATGGAGCAGGCCATCGCTGACGCCGGCCTCACGAAAGAAGAAGTCTCCAACCCGCGCACCGGCATCATCATGGGCTCGGGCGGCCCGTCAGCGCACGCCATCGTGCTCGCCGCTGACACGGCGCGCGAAAAAGGCGCCAAGCGCGTTGGGCCGTTTGCGGTGCCGAAAGCGATGAGCTCGACGGCGAGCGCTACTTTGGCGACGCCGTTCGAGATCAAGGGCATCAATTATTCGATCAGTTCGGCTTGCGCGACCAGCGCGCACTGCATCGGCGATGCGTACGAGCAGATTCAGAACGGCAAGCAAGACATCATGTTCGCTGGCGGCAGCGAGGAGCTCGACTGGACGCTCTCAGTGCTGTTCGACGCCATGGGCGCGATGAGTTCAAAATATAACGACACGCCGGAGAAGGCCTCACGCGCGTACGACAAGAACCGCGACGGCTTCGTGATCGCGGGCGGCGCCGGCGTGCTGGTGCTGGAAGAGTATCAGCGCGCCAAGAAGCGCGGCGCGAAGATTTACGCAGAAGTCGCCGGCTATGGCGCGACAAGCGATGGCCACGACATGGTGGCCCCTTCAGGCGAAGGCGCGGCGCGCTGCATGCAGATGGCGATGCGCTACCTCGATCGGCCGGTCGATTATCTCAACACCCACGGCACCTCGACGCCGGTGGGCGATGTGAAAGAAATGGAAGCGGTGCGCGCGGTGTTCGGTTCGAAGCCGCCGATGATTTCGAGCACCAAGTCGCTGACTGGCCACTCACTCGGCGCGGCCGGCGTGCAGGAAGCGATCTATTCGATCCTGATGCTGAATAACGGCTTTGCGTGCGAGAGCGCGCATATCGAAGAGCTCGACCCGGCGTTCGAAGATTTGCCGATCCTGCGTGAGCGGGTCGATCGCGAGCTGAATTGCGTGCTGAGCAATTCGTTCGGCTTCGGCGGCACCAACGCGACGTTGGCGTTTACGCGGGTCGCGGCCTGATCGTTTAGGCCTGCGGTTCGAGTTCGTTCAGCGCCGCGAGCAGCGCCGTTTCATTGGCGGTGCGCTTGCCGTCGTCCTTGGTCATGCCAACGGCCCACGCCATTTCAACGAGCGTGAGCTTTGAGTCCTGCTCGTACTCGGCGTTCACCGCTTCGTAGTGGGCCTCGAACGCCTCGGTGGCGTTGTAATTCAGCTTCTTGCGGAACGCGGAAAAGCCGCCCTCAAACATGCTGCTCAAGAAAGCCACCGCGCCTTTTTGCGGGCTATGCAGCCACTTTTGGCGTGCCGCCATGCTTTCAGCTTCGAGCAGTTTCGGCGCGCGGCGGCCCATCAGATGGTTGAGCATCGCTTTGACGAAGAGATCGCCCCAGGCTTCGTCATTGGCGCGGCCATCGCACTCAGCGTCGAGCGTAAACAGCCAGCGCGCCTCATCCTCAGTGACGGCGACTGCGCCAGATCCGGCAGCGGCATAGAGGCACCGGCGCACGAGCGCGACGTCCGCCGCGTTCAACGCCCTACCCGCGACATGCGCCGACACACGCTGGCGCGCAAACGCGCTCAGTGATTCCGGCGCGCTTTCGGCGCGTTCTAGAACTTTGAGCACGGTTTCCAATTCGGTTTCGGCGGCGCCTTCATGGCCGAAGCTGGCGATCAGCCACGTCACTGTGCCTTCATCGACATGGCCGGGATACACGCCGCTCTGCAGCACGTGATCGACGATGGCTTCAACGAACGCGCTCGCCCAGGCTTCGTCGGTGTTGGCGACGCGATCCTGCAACGCCACCATCACGTCGGCTTCTTGACGCGTGACCACGCCATCCGGGAAAATTTCCTTGCGCATACGCAGCGCTTCGTCCGCGCTGATGCGGCGGTCGGCGGCGAGATCGTCGGCAAGGCTCATCAGGGCGGCGTTGTGCATCGAAAGCTCCGTGGGGAGCATCACACATACCGCACAGCGCTTAACCCGCCGCAAAGCAGCAAGCTTAATGTAATCTTGAAAAGACGAACGCCGGCCCTTGCGAGCCGGCGTTCTCAAGCGATGCCCAGAGACGAGGGGTTAATTCGTCAGAGTGCCGCTCGATTCATTTGCGGCCTGTTGCGCGCCATCAATGGTTGCGTCGGCTTGGCGTTCGACGCTCGTGAACATGCGATCAGCTTCAATCGCCGCCTGCTGGAAAGAGCCTTGGCTATAAACGAACGCGAGCATCGCACCGACGATCAAGACGATGCCGACAAGCACGCCGAAGCCGAAGCCAAGGCCGCCGCGCTTCGGGCGTTCAATGATCACCCGGCCATCGGCATCTTGCTCGACGCGGGCCTCGTGAATTTTCGCCACTCGGCGCTCCTAGATTTTGTGCGTCTCAACGCTCGGGGCACAAACGCGAGTCTAGGCGCGCAGTTCCGGTCGAACGCGGGATCAGCTGCGCTCGATTGCTTGTGCGGCGGCGTCGATCGCAGCAGCGACGTCCTGCAATTGCGCTTCTGTCAGCGGGCCGCGCTCCATGCGCAGACGCAGTGCGAGTTTGAGGTTCTCCATTGCGCGGACGATTTGCGGCGCGCGGCCGCTGGAGAAACGCTCCTTCGCTGCAGCGAGGCGTTGCAACAAGTGCTCTGCGTCGGCGCGCTTGGCGGCGAGTTCATCGTTGCCCTGCTCGGTGAGTGCAAACAGCTTCTTGGCGCCCTCGCTGGGTTCCTGCTGCGCGAGGCCCATCTCTTCGAGCATGGTGAGCAGCGGGTAGATGACACCAGGGCTGGGCGCATAGAGGCCGCCCGAAAGCTGTTCGATCTCCTTGATCAGCTCGTAGCCGTGGCGGGGTTGTTCCCCCAGAAGGGCGAGGACGACGAGGCGCAGATCGCCCTGGTCGAACATGCGGCGCATGCCGCCGCCGTGGCGCCGGCCGTGATGGCCATGCTCGCGCTGGCCGTCCCAAGCGTCGCGGCGGGGGCCGCGCATGTGCCGACAGTGCATTCTTTTCTGATGATGAAACATTCAAACTCCGTGTGTGTTTCGATATATCGAAGTAAAAGATACATCGAAAGCGTATCTTGTCAAGGACGGGTCGCTGGCCTTGACCCGCGCCCCTCTCTGTCGGCAGGTGCCCGCCAAGAAATCAGGAGCTTCAGATGGCCGACGAGTGGGTGTTTCCGAAGGGCGAGCTAATGCGCGGCAAGCGCGGGCTGGTCATGGGCGTGGCCAATGACAAGTCGATCGCCTGGGGCATCGCTCAGCAGCTCGCGGCGCAAGGCGCGGAGATCGCCTTCACCTATCAGGGCGAAGCGCTGGAAAAGCGGATCAAGCCGTTGGCGGAAAGCGTCGGCTCCAAGATCGTGCTCGAGTGCGACGCGACCAATGACGCGCACCTCGACGCCGTCTTCGACCGCCTCGGCAAGGAATGGGGTGGGCTCGACTTCCTCGTCCACTCGATCGCCTTCTCCGACAAGAACGAGCTGAAGGGCTCATTCGTCGAGAACACGACGCGCGAAAACTTCCTGCGCTCGATGGACATCTCCGCGTTCTCATTCGTCGCCGCGGGCAAGCGTGCGTCGAAGCTGATGAAGCGCGACGGTTCGATGATCACGCTCACCTATCTCGGCGCCGAACGCGTGCTGCCGAGCTACAACGTGATGGGCGTGGCGAAGGCGGCGCTTGAAGCATCGATGCGCTACATGGCGCGCGATCTGGGCCCCAGCGGCATTCGCGTAAATGCGATCAGCGCCGGCGCAATGCGCACGCTTGCGATCGCCGGTATTCAAGGCGGACGTGGGCTTATTCAGACTGGCCGTGAATGGTCGGTGATGAAGGAAGACACGACGATGGAAGGCATCGCCGGCTGCGCGCTGTGGCTGCTGAGTGATATTGGCCGATCAACGACGGGCGAAGTGATCCACGTCGATGCTGGCTTCCACATCGTTGGCGTGCCAAGCACGGGCGAGGAATAAGGCTTAGTCCTTCGGCCGCTCGATGGCGTTGTCGATCTCGATGCCGGTTTCGTCGGCTAAGCCTTCGTGCGCTTCCGGCGTGTTCTCGGCCGCTTCAGGGATGACGACGCCGTACGCCATGCGCTCGGTGCGCTGACGCGCGAGACGATGTTCGAATTGCTGCAGCATCCGGCTCTCCTCCAGGGAGGCAAACGGCGAACGCGCCCGCGTGTTCCCCGTTAGATGGGAACCTGCGCGTCGATCAGGATTCGGCGGGCGGCCTCAAGCTCTTCCTCGATGACGAGCAAGCGCCAACCGCCCATGACGCCAGCATCTAGCTGGCCCGCGACCAAGCCCTGCTCCGGCATGACGACGCCGATGCCTTCCGCTTCCAACAAGGATCGCGCGACCATTGCTTCCGGGAAGGATGTGAACTTGGCGAGGGTGACGACGGCCATGGGGGCACTAGAGCATTGAACCGCCGGATCGCAAACGCATGATCTCAGAGCGCCGCTAACAAAAAGCCCGCCTCTTGCGAAGCGGGCTTTCCGTTTTTCGTTAGCGCTAGGGCTTAGTCGCCCGAGCTTTCGCGGCGCGGGCGGTCGCGGCCGCCGCCGCCACGACGCGGGCCGCGGTCGCCGCGGTCGCTACGTTCGCGGCGCGGACCTTCGTCGATCGCCTCTTCGCCCATCTCAGCAGAGAGATCAGCGCCGGTGGCTTGATCGACCACCTTCATTGAGAGCTTCACTTTGCCGCGATCGTCGAAGCCAAGGAGCTTCACCTTCACGGTGTCGCCCTCTTTGACCACATAACCCGGCTTCTCAACGCGCTCGCGCGCCAGCTGAGAAACGTGAACGAGGCCGTCCTTGGCGCCGAAGAAGTTCACGAACGCGCCGAACTCCATCACCTTCACGACCTTGCCTTCGTAGATCATGCCGACTTCCGGCTCGCTGGTGAGCGACTTGATCCACTTGATCGCCGCTTCGATCGACTCGGCGTTGGCGGAGGCCACCTTCACCGTGCCGTCGTCTTCGACGTTCACTTTCGCGCCAGTCTTTTCCACGATCTCGCGGATCACCTTGCCGCCGGTGCCGATCACGTCACGGATCTTATCGACCGGGATTTTGATCTGCTCGATACGCGGGGCGTTCTTGCCAACTTCACCGCGCGGCGCGTCCATGGCTTTGGCCATTTCGCCGAGGATGTGGAGGCGCGCGCCGTGAGCACGGTCGAGCGCAACCTGCATGATCTCTTGCGTGATGCCAGCGACCTTGATGTCCATCTGCAGCGAGGTAATGCCCTTTTGGGTGCCCGCCACTTTGAAGTCCATGTCGCCGAGGTGGTCTTCGTCGCCGAGGATGTCGGTCAGAACTTCAAAGCCGTAGTCTTCCAGGATGAGGCCCATCGCAACGCCGGCGACCGGCGCCGAAATCGGCACACCGGCATCCATGAGCGCGAGCGAAGAGCCGCAAACCGTGGCCATCGAGGACGAGCCGTTCGACTCGGTGATCTCGGAGACGAGGCGCACCGTGTACGGGAATTGCTCAGCCGTCGGCAGAACAGCTTTCATCGCGCGCCACGCCAACTTGCCGTGGCCGATTTCGCGGCGGCCGGCCCCGCCCATGCGGCCGGTTTCACCGACGCTGTAGGGAGGGAAGTTGTAGTGGAGCATGAAGCGCTCTTTGTAGGTGCCGCCCAGCGCGTCGATGAATTGCTCATCTTCGCCGGTGCCGAGCGTGGCGACGACGATTGATTGCGTTTCACCGCGGGTGAACAGCGCCGAGCCGTGCGTACGCGGCAGGAATCCGACCATCGATTCGATCGGACGGACCTTGTCGACGGCGCGGCCATCGATGCGGCCCTTTTCCTTGACGATGCGGCTGCGGACGATGTCGCTTTCGACCGCTTTGAAGACTTCCTTGAACACGTTGGCGTCGACGCCATCCGGGTTCGCGTCCGACTTCACCAGGGCCGCTTTCGCCTTATCACGTTGGGCACCGACGGCGGCGTAGCGTTCGTCCTTCTTGGTGATCTTGTAGGCGGTGGCGAGATCGCCGCCGACCAGGTCGAAGATCTTCTTCTGCAGCGTCGAGTGATCCGGCGGATCGAATGCAAACGGCTCTTTGCCGGCTTGCTCTGCGAGATCGATGATCGCGTCGATCACCGGCTGCATGCCCTTGTGCGCGAGCGCCAGCGCTTCAAGCATTTGCGCTTCGCTGAGCTCTTTCACTTCCGACTCGACCATCATGATCGCGTTGGCGGTGCCGGCGACGACGAGATCGAGCTCGCTCGTCTTCATTTCTTCGATCGTCGGGTTCAGTTGCGGCTTGCCGTTGATCCAGCCGACGCGGCTGGCGGCGATCGGGCCCATGAACGGCACGCCGGAGATGGTCAGCGCAGCCGAGGCCGCGACCATGGCGAGCAGATCGGACTCGTTTTCATTGTCCCAGCTCAGCACCGTGATGATGACTTGGACTTCGTTCTTAAAGCCATCGACGAACAGCGGACGGATCGGGCGGTCGATCAGGCGCGACAGCAGCGTTTCACGTTCAGTCGGACGGCCTTCGCGCTTGAAGAAGCCGCCGGGAATGCGGCCAGAGGCGAAGTACTTTTCTTGGTAGTTCACGGTCAGCGGGAAAAAGTCTTGTCCCGGCTTTGCTTCCTTCGCGTAGACGACCGTCGCGAGCAGAGCGGTTTCGCCCCACGTGGCGAACACAGCGCCGTCAGCTTGACGCGCGACGCGGCCGGTTTCGAGCGTGAGCGGACGCCCCGCCCAATCGATGGAAACGGATTTGGTATCAAACATACATCTAACTCCAGGCCGGAAGCCGGTGCTTCCTCAGGCCTCGTACATGCGCAACGGCGATCCGTTACGCGAATTGCCTCCGCCCCGGATGGGCGGAGGTTCGCAACCCGCGCGAGCGCGGGAATGGTTTTGAAGAGTGGTCGCGCGAGGTCTGTAGCGTTTGCGCCAGCACCCTCACCGGACAGCGCTTAGCGGCGCAGACCCAGTTTTTCGATGAGCGCTTGGTAGCGCGGCACATCGCGATCCTTCAGATAGTCGAGCAACCGACGACGCTGCGAGACCATCTTCAGAAGGCCCTGGCGCGAGTGGTTGTCTTTCTTGTGCGTCTTGAAGTGCTCGGTGAGGTTGGTGATCCGCTCTGAGAGGATCGCAACCTGAACTTCCGGCGAACCGGTGTCGTTCTTGCTCTTCGCATTGTCTTTAATGAGCGCTTGCTTGCGCTCTGCGGTAACCGACATCGGTACTCCTTATTAATCTGCGATGTTAAAGACGCGGCTCGGCTCAAAGCGCCCAGCTCGCACGTCACCCAGCGCAACCGCTTTGCCCTGAAACAGAGCAACCACCGCACGGGAGGCATCCTGCCCGGCGATGGTGCGGTCTCGGAACTGAGGCTTCAGGCTCTCCATCACATGCGGAAGAAGAACGATGGGCCGTCCCTGTCTGAGCTTGAACGCGTCCTCTCCGTTAATGGCCAGTGCCGGGATGTCGTCCAGCGCGGTCTCAACGGGTTTCAGGCGTTCTGACGCGGCGCCCTTTTGACCTAAAAGCTGCAAGTCGTCCAGTGTGACGCTTTCAGCCTCGGTGAAGGGGCCAACGGCGGTGCGGCGAAGGCGCCAGACGTGGCCCTCTGCGCCAAGTTTTGCCGCCAAATCGCGGACCAGGGCGCGGATGTAGAAGCCTTTGCCAGAGCGGAAACGGAAAGTGGCGAGATCGCTCTCGGTTTCGACCAGTTCAGCCTCGTAAACCGTGACTTGGCGCGGCTCGAGCTCGACCGTCTCACCAGCGCGGGCAAGATCGTAGGCGCGCTCGCCATCGACCTTAACGGCGCTGAATTGCGGCGGGATCTGCTGAATCTCGCCAATGAAGGCCGGCAGAGCGGCGCGGATTGCTTCGGCTGTGGGGCGAACCGGGCTTTCGGCGATCGACTTGCCTTCGCGGTCCTGGGTGTCGGTCGAGACGCCCCATTTGATGGTGAAGATGTAGGTCTTCCGCGCTTCCATCAGCCACGGCACGGTCTTAGTCGCCTCGCCCAGGGCGATCGGCAAAATGCCGGACGCCAGCGGATCGAGCGTGCCGGCGTGGCCAGCCTTTTGCGCATTGAAGAGGCGGCGGATGGCGGCGACGGCGTGCGTCGAGGTCATGTCGTCGGGCTTATCAAGCACCACCCAACCGGAGACGTCATCGCCCTTTTTGCGGCGGCCCATCTTACTCTTCGCCCTCGCGCTTCAGATCGCGCGCCACTTCCGGGCTCGCCAGCAGCTCATCGATATGGCGCGCCTCTTCGTAGGAGACGTCGGGCTGGAAGTGCAGCTCTGGCGTGAACCTGAGATCCACGCTGCGCGCCAGGCGGCCGCGTACGAAACTGGAGATGCGCGTTAGGCCATTGGCGATCACGCGCGGATCGGTGGGGCCGAGCGATGAGACAAACGCGGTCATGTGCTTCAGATCGGGCGAGGCGCGCACTTCGCCGATCGTAATGGAAGCGCCAATGAGATCGGGATCGCGCAACTCTTCGCGCGCGACGATGTCCACCAGCGCGTGGCGCACCAGTTCTGCGGCGCGCAACTGGCGCTGCGAAGGGCCCTGGGCCCCCTGACCTCGCGATTTGCGTTTCATTCTTTGCTTCTACTGCGCGGTGAACGCGAAGGCCGCGCAAAACTCGGGATCGGCGCTCGTCGGCGGCTGTGCTTCGCCTGCGAACGCGGCGAGCTTGAACACCCAACGGCCGCTTGAGTCCACGAACTCGCTCACCGCTAGGTGCCGCGCCTCGCGCTCGCCGCAGAGCCCGCCGGTGCGACCGGGAATTAGGTTTTCGGTCTGTACGCGGTAGAGGTGCGCATCGACACGCGGATCGCCGGCGAGAATTGCCGCAAAGCTCTGCCCGCCCGACGCCGCGCGCTGATCCGCCGGCACCACATTATAGGGCTGGGCCCGAACCGTGATGCCGTTCGCGAATGCAAACACAACAGGGCCGCCGCGTCGGCCTTCAAGGCTGACACGGAGATTGCCGGTGACGGTGCGCGCTTGCTCGCTCACCGCGCGCCATTGCGAGCGCGCGACTGCGGGTTCTTCCTGCGGCACGGCGTCGACGCGGGTTTCCGCTTCAACCACCGTCGCCGGCCGTTCACCCGGCAGCTTTTCATCGCTGCTTTGGCGCTGACAGGCGCTAAGCGCAAATACCGCCGCTAATGCTGCTACGACAACGCCGCGCATTCTAAACGCCTCAGAGCGACCGCTGCACCACTTCAACGTTGAAGCACTCGATGACATCGCCTTGCTTGATGTCCTGGAACGGGCCGAAGCTCATGCCGCATTCCTGGCCAGAGACGACTTGATCGACCTCGTCCTTGAAGCGCTTCAGCGTGCTCAGCACGCCCATTTCCTGGATGACGACGTTGTCGCGCAGGATACGGACTTTCGCGCCCTTGCGGACAACGCCATCGGTGACGCGGCAGCCGGCGACTTTGCCGACCTTGGAGATGTTGAACACCTCGAGCACGGCAGCGTTACCGAGGAAGGTTTCGCGCATTTGCGGCGCGAGCATTCCGGACATGACGCCTTTGATGTCGTCGATCAGGTCATAGATGATCGCGTAGTAGCGAATTTCCACGCCTTCACGCTCGGCTAGATCGCGCGCTTCTTTCGAGGCGCGGACGTTAAAGCCGATGATCGGCGCGCCCGAGCCCTTGGCGAGCTGCACGTCCGACTCGTTGATGGCGCCGACGCCCGAGAGCACCACGCGAGCACGCACTTCTTCGTGCGCGAGCTTGTCAAGCGAGCCGACGATCGCTTCAGCTGAACCTTGCACGTCGGCCTTGATCAGGATCGGCAGCTCTTTCGCTGTCGAGTCCTTGAACTTCGCCATCATGCTTTCGAGCGAGGTGCGGACTTGGCCGCCGCCGCCAGTGGTGCGCAGCTTCTTGGCGCGAGCGCGATAATCCGCAACTTCGCGTGCGCGATTTTCGTTCTCGACGACGTTTAGCGTATCGCCCGGATCTGGCACGCCTTCGAGACCCATGATCTCGACCGGCTCGGATGGGCCGGCGCTTTGCAGCTGCTGGCCACGCTCGTTGGTGAGCGCGCGAACGCGGCCCATCTGGGCGCCGACGACGACGATGTCGCCGCGCTTCAGCGTGCCCTTTTGCACCAGCACCGTCGCCACCGTACCGCGGCCGCGATCGAGCTTGGATTCGATGACCGTGGCTTCGGCCGGACGATCCGGATTGGCTTTCAGATCGAGGACTTCTGATTGCAGAAGGATGGTCTCGACCAGCTTGTCGAGGTTCAACTTCTGCTTGGCCGACACTTCAACCGCGAGAGTATCGCCGCCGTGCGCTTCAGTGACGATCTCGTGTTGCAGGAGATCGGTCAACACGCGTGTCGGGTTGGCGTCCTCTTTGTCGATCTTGTTGATCGCAATGATGATCGGCGCGCCCGAGGCTTTGGCGTGATTGATGGCTTCGACCGTCTGCGGCATGACGCCGTCATCGGCGGCGACAACCAGCACGACGATGTCCGTCACCTGCGCGCCGCGGGCGCGCATGGCGGTGAACGCGGCGTGGCCAGGCGTATCGAGGAAGGTGACGCGCTCACCACTCTTCACCCGCACCTGATAGGCGCCGATGTGCTGGGTAATGCCGCCCGCTTCGCCAGCGGCGACGTCGGTCTGGCGCAAAGCATCAAGCAAGGACGTTTTGCCGTGGTCGACGTGGCCCATGATGGTGACCACCGGCGGACGCGGCAGCAGGTTCTCGTCCGTATCGGTGATATCGCCTTCGAGGCCTTCTTCAACGTCGGACTCGGCGACGCGCTTTACCGTGTGGCCAAGCTCGGTGGCGATGAGTTCGGCCGTATCGGCGTCGAGCTCGTCGCTCTGCTTCAGCATTTGGCCTTGGTGCATCATGAATTTGATGATGTCGGCCACGCGCACGGCCATCCGGTTGGACAACTCCTGCACGGTGATGGATTCCGGAATGATGACTTCGCGCTTAATCTGCTCGCGCTCGCCACTGCCGCCCATCATCTTGGCGCGGCGTTCTTTTTCTTTTTGTTGCGCACGGCGATAGGCCGCGAGCGAACGGACGCGATCGTCATCGCCGGCCACTTCGCGCTCGACCATGTCGAGTGTCAGCTTGCCTTTGCGGCGCTCAGGCTCGCCCTTTTTGGCGGGCTTGACCGGAACAGCGGCGATCGGCTTGCGCGCCGATTTGATGCGGCCGCCGAGCTCGTCGAGCAGGCCGGCCTCGTTACGTTGTGGCGGAGCGCCTGGGCGCGGGGCAGCGGCACCCGCCGCAGCGGCCGGGCGTTGCTCCGTCGCCGGTTCGGCGGCGGCGGCGACTTCTTCTTGTTCGGCGCGGCGGCGCGCATCGGACTCAGCGGCGAGCGCTTCATCTTCAGCGGCCTTGCGGCGCTGCGCATCTTCAAGGGCGCGGCGCGATTCATCATCGGCGCGCTGGCGTTCTTCGCGAGCTTCGCGTTCCGCCAACGAACGGCGAACTGCTTCGTCACGACGGCGCGCTTCTTCGTCGCTGATGCCGCCGAGTTGCGGTTGCGGTTTCGGCGCCGCCGCCTCAGGGGCTGGCGTTGCAGACCGCGTGCTGCGCAGTGGCGGCGGCACGCCCGGGCCGGGTGCAGCGGCGCCTGCGCCGCCGGCGCCAGGCCGGTTGATCGAGCGCTTCTCGCGCACTTCGACGGCGACCTGCTTGGTGCGGCCGTGAGAAAAACTTTGGCGCACAGTGCCTGCGCTCGCCGTGCGGGTGAGCGTCAGCGGCTTGCGGCCGGAGGGAGCGTCTTTTTGTTCGTTGCCGTCAGACATGCAGTCGAGTTGCCAATCCTAAATTCGCCGTCAGTTCGTCGGTCGTTCGTTTTTCGTCGTCGTCAAATATCGGTGCGCTCGTCGCGGCTCTGGTTGGCTCCAGCGTCCGCGCCGCCCAGTTTCCACGACACAGAGCGCCAGGAATCGGGCCAAGAGCTTGGAACGATGGCGCGGAATCCAGCCAAGCGGCCTATTTCCGCCGCCCAGCCCACCGCCAAGCGCTCTTGAAGCAGGCATGCGTGTATCACACGTTCCCGCCCCAGCGCCACGCCCAAATCCTCGGCTGTAAAGCAGCCAACGGCGCGCGGCGGGCGGCCCCAGAGCCCTATATGGAGGCTCATCAGCTTTTCGCGACCCTCTTGTGCGCCATCTTCTGCTTCGATCAGCACAAGCGCCGGTTTTGAGCGGATCGCGCCCTCAACTTGCGTCGCGCCGGTCGCGATTGCGCCAGCACGGCGCGCCATCCCAAGTTGATCGAGACAGCGGCGCACGAGCAGCTTTTCAGTCAGTCCAGCGAGATCCTCGGGAACTTTGGCTTGCCGTTTGAACGACCGCGCAAAGTGGCCCTTCTTGGCAGCCAGCTCGATGCTGGCGCGGTCGGCGCGCACCCAAGCGCCGCGGCCTGGCAGCTTCGCCGCCACATCCGGCGTCACCATACCGTCACCAGCGAGCGCGAAGCGGATCAAGCCCACTTCGCTCTCACTTTGACCGCTCACGATGCAGCGCCGCTCACGATCGCGGCGCGGCGTTTCAGTTTCTATTTGGGAAGACGCTGGCGACACTTTCGGCGTCTCCTTCCGCTTCCGGCTCGGGCTCCGGCTCGGCCGGCGCTTCGATCCAGCCGGCGGCGACGCGGGCGTTGAGCACCAGCGCGTCGGCTTGCTCTTGCGTCAGCTGGAAATCTTCCAGCACGCCCGGCTCGCGCACGCGCTCGCCGTTCTTGGTTTCGAAATAGCCGCGGATGTCATCGCCAACCAGGCCGGCGAAATCTTCGAGCGTCTTGACGCCCTTCTCACCGAGCGCCACCAGCATCGGGCCGGTAATGCCGGGAACGCCCTTCAGATCGTCGGCCACGCCCAGCGCCACACGCTTGGCTTCGAGTTCAGCCGCGAACTTGTCGAGGAACTCGCGCGCCCGGGCTTGCAGCTCGTCGGCGATTTCGTCGTTGAGGCCCTCGATCGAGGCCAGCTCCATCTGGTCGACATAGGCGATTTCTTCGACCGTCTCGAAGCCTTCCGAGGCCAGGAGCTGGGCGAACATTTCGTCCACTTCGAGCGCCTTGACGAAGAGTTCAGTGCGGGTCGCGAATTCCTTCTGACGGCGCTCGGATTCTTCCGCTTCCGTGAGAATGTCGATCGACCAGCCGGTGAGCTGCGAGGCCAGGCGCACATTCTGGCCGCGGCGGCCGATCGCGAGCGAAAGCTGCGCTTCGCCGACAACGACTTCAACGCGCGCCTCTTCCGGATCGAGCACGACCTTGGAGACTTCCGCCGGCTGCAGCGCGTTGACGATGAAAGTAGCCGGATCGGACGACCATGGAATGATGTCGATCTTCTCGCCCTGCAGTTCGCCGACCACCGCTTGCACGCGCGCGCCGCGCATACCGACGCAGGCGCCGACCGGATCGATCGAGCTATCGTGGCTGATGACGGCGATCTTGGCGCGCGAGCCCGGGTCACGGGCGGCGGCTTTGATCTCGATCACGCCTTCGTAAACCTCCGGCACTTCCTGCGCGAACAGGCGGGCCATGAATTCCGGCTTCGCGCGCGACAGGAAGATTTGTGGGCCCTTGGTCTCGCGGCGGACGTCATAGACGTAAGCGCGGGTGCGGTCGCCAACGCGCAGGTTTTCGCGCGGAATGCTCTCCGACTTGCGGATGACGCCTTCGGCGCGGCCGAGATCGACGATGACGTTATAGAATTCAACGCGCTTCACGACACCGTTGATGATCTCGCCGATGCGATCCTTGTACTCGCTGAACTGACGCTCACGCTCAGCTTCGCGCACTTCGTGGTTGATCACCTGCTTAGCGGTTTGCGCGGCGACGCGGCCGAATTCGATCGGCGGCAGACCTTCGCTATATTCCTTGCCCAGCACCGCTTCCGGATCGGTCTTCTTGGCGACGTCGAGCATGATGTCGGTCGACGGATTAAACGGGCGGGTTTCCGGATCGAGCATCGACTCGTCCACCACCGTCATCACCCGCTTCAGCTCCATCTCGCCCGTCTTCTGGTCGATGGTGGCGCGGATGTCGTGCTCGGCGCCGTAGCGCGAGCGAGCGGCCTTTTGCAGCGCGTGCTCCATCGCCTGGATGACGATCTCTTTGTCGATCGACTTCTCGCGCGCGACCGCGTCAGCGATCTGAAGGATTTCCATCCGGTTTGCAGAAATGCCGGTGCTCATGTGTCTTGTCCTTCGTCGTCAGCATCTAATCCGGCGGCCTCGGCCGCCTTGGCACGTTTCAAATCTTCAGCGATCAGCTGGTCCGTCAGCACGAGGCGCGCGTCCGACAGCTGCGCAAATTTCAAGCGCGTTTCGCCTTGGTCCGTCTTCAGCACGATCACGTCGCCCTCGATAGCGGCGATGACACCTTTAAAGCGGCGCTGATTATCGATGAGTGCTGCAGTTTCGAGCTTGGCTTCATGCCCCTTGAAACGCTCGAAATCCTCGATCCGCATCAGCGGGCGATCGATGCCAGGCGAAGAGATTTCCAGGTCGTATTCGCTTTGGATCGGATCCTCGAGATCGAACACCGGCGCCAAAGCGCGCGAAAGCTTGGTGCAATCGCCAATGCCCATTTCGCCGTCACTCAGGCGCTCGGCCATGATTTGCAGGCGTTTGCGGCGGTTGCCAGAGAGGCGCACGCGCACGATCCGGTAGCCGAGGCCAGTGGCGGTCGACTCAATCAGCGCGACGACGCGCTCTTCAACGGGGTTAGTGGTGCGCAACCCGGCTCCAAGTAACAAAAAAGCGGCGGACCCGGGGCCCGCCGCTGCGCCTCCGTCGGAGGCATCAGCGAAGATGTTGGAGCCGATATAGCGGGTCTTTGACCCAGCGCCAAGCCCCTACGGCGCTGTTGGCTCGATTCCAACGAACCGAACCAGCCGAACATCCTATTTGGTCACCGTCACCCGCAGATAGGTCGCCGGGATCGAGGTGCGCTCGGCGCTGCCGCTTTGGTTCTGCGCCCCGAACAGCGCTTCGAGCTCCTTTTGCAGCTCAGCCTCGCGACCGTTTTTCTCTGCCGCTTCAAACGCGTTCATCGTCGGGCCGTAAAAGGTGCGGAAGCGATCGACAAACGCCTCCGACGGACCTTCGAAGTTGAACCAATAGGTCTCGCGCGCGGTCGCGATGTTCGCCGCCGGCACGCCCGCCCCCGTGAAGCGCTCGATCACGTTCGCTTCGACGCCCCACGTCACCGGGCTGACGAAGCCTTCCGGCGGCGGCGGTGAATAGGACGCGCTGATCTTCAGGATTTGCGCGACCAAAGTCGGATCGCCCGGAATCCAATTTCCCATCACGATGCGACCGCCGGGTTTGGTGACCCGCACCATCTCCTTGGCGACATCCAACGGCCGCGGCGCAAACATCGCGCCGAAAATGCTGACGATGAGGTCGAACGTGTTCGCTTCGAGCCCTTCAAGATTTGAAGCATCGCCCTCCTGAAACCGAATATTCGTCAGGGCAGCGTCACGCGCGCGGCGATTGCCGGCCTCGACTAGGTTGCGCGCGATATCGACGCCCAACACATCCGCGCCGAGCTGCGCTGCCGGGATCGCGGTGGTGCCGTCGCCGCAGCCAAGGTCGAGCACGCGCAGGCCCGGCTTCACGCCGATATCGCGCACGAGCGCCTCGCCGCTCTCGCGCATGGTTTCGGCCAAACGGGTGAAATCACCCTTTTCCCAGAGGGCCTTGTTCGGATTCGCAGTCATTGCTTTGCCTTTCAGCGCCGGTGGCGCTCAACTGACTTAGCGTGTGTCAGCATCCGTCGGTGTGACGTGAGCGACACCCGCGCGTCCAGTCCAAAGCGCGACATTCACCTCGCGAAAAATCTCGTCCGCGTAGCCGCGTTCGGTGCGCTCCACCGGCTGCGCCGGATCGCGCGGATCGACAGCGACGGTAACGCGCGTGGTTCTCGCGTCCACCTGTGCGATGACAACGCGCCCGCTCTCGCCCCAACCTGTAGACGTGACCGGCCGATCGAAGCGCGCAACCCGTGCGCCCGCAACCTCAACCGGCGCGATAATGTTCACCGGCAGCGTTTCCATCGCAACGTCAACCGCAGCGCTCACACTCTCGAAGTCCGCGGCGAAGGTGCGCGACACGCCGGCATGCAGCGGCCGGCTCTCTAAGCTCGCCACGGTCGAGCATGCAGTGAGCGCCGCGCACATGAGCAGGACAAAGCGGCGGCGTGTCGGCATTCGAGTTCCTTCGGTGCATTCTGCAGAAGGCTATTTAGGCTGATCTTTCAAAGCGCAGCCACACTGGGGCGCAGTCGCCGAGTTGCTTTTGCTCGTAACGCGTCTTCACGTGCCCCGGCCAAGCCGTGCGCCAATCGGCGGCGCTTTCTGAAAGCCATGTGAAGCGTGGATCACGCGTGACGTGTTCCAGCGTCCACGCTGCGTAGTTGGCCCAGTCCGTTGCGAAGCGAAGTTCCGCGCCGGGCTTCATCACACGCGCGAGTTCGCCGAGGAACTCCGGTTGTATCAGGCGCCGCTTGTGATGACGCATCTTCGGCCACGGGTCGGGAAACAGGATGTACACGCGATCGAGCGAGGCATCCGGCAACCGCGCGACGACATCGCGCGCATCACCCTGGTGCAGCCGGATGTTTTGCGCGCCGCTCTCTTCGATGTGCCGCAAGCATGAGGCGACGCCGTTGATGAAGGGCTCGACACCAATGAAGCGCTGATCTGGATGCGCGGAAGCTTGCGCTACTAGGTGCTCCCCACCGCCGAAGCCGATTTCGAGCACGACTCCCCCTCCGCTGGAGAGGAGGGGGCCGGGGGGTGGGGTGCTGCTCGCCGCCAAGGAATTTCGTGAAGCCATGGCCGAATCTGAGGCGCCGGGCATCACCCCACCCCCTTCCCCCTCCCCCCCAGGGGAGAGGGAAAACAGAGCGTCCACATCGATCTCGCCCTCTTCCGGCACGGCCAGATGCGGCAGCAGCGTTTCCATGAGCCCGGCTTGGCGGGGCTTTAGCGTGCGCGCTTTGATGCGGCCGAAAGTTCGGAGGGGGCGGTGTTCGTCCATTGGCGCGGGGCATAGCGCAACATTGCCGCCGCGCGAACTCGCCGCCCCTCCCTATATCTGCTACCTGAGCTGAAAATCCCCGGAGGAGACCCCCATGCGCGAACAATTGAACTTCTATATTGACGGCAAATGGGTCGCCCCAGCGAAGCCGCGCACGCACGACGTGATCAACCCAGCCAATGAAGAACCTTGCGGCCGTATCTCGCTCGGCGGCGCCGAGGACGTGAACAAGGCGGTCGCCGCGGCCAAGAAAGCGTTCGAGACCTGGTCGGTCACCACTGTCGATGAGCGCAAGGCCATCCTCGATAAGGTCATCGCGATATACCAGCGCCGCATGGGCGAGATGGCCGAGACCATTTCGATGGAAATGGGCGCCCCGCTCCCGATCGCGCAGCAGATGCAGGCGCCTGCGGGGCTTGGCTATCTGATCGACGCGCGCAAGCAGCTCGATACGTTCGATTTCGAATACGATTACGGCAAGGGTCGCCGCATCTTGAAGGAGCCGATCGGCGTCATCGGCATGATCACGCCGTGGAATTGGCCGATGAACCAAGTGTGCGCCAAAGTTGGCCCCGCGCTCGCCGCCGGCTGCACCATGGTGCTGAAGCCTTCTGAACTTGCGCCGCTCAACGCTCTTCTTTTTGCGGAAATCCTGGACGAGGCCGGCGTGCCGGCTGGCGTGTTCAATCTCGTCAACGGCGACGGCCCAGGCGTGGGCTCCGCCCTCTCCGCGCATCCCGATGTCGACATGCTGAGCTTTACCGGCTCGACGCGGGCCGGCACGGCGGTGATGGAAAACGCCGCCAAGGGCATCAAGAAGGTGGCGCTCGAACTCGGCGGCAAGAGCCCGAACATCATTCTGGACGACGCCGATCTGCCGCAAGCGGTCGCACGCAGCATGCTGCACATGGCCAACAATACCGGCCAGAGCTGCAACGCGCCCTCGCGCATGCTCGCGCCGAAGTCGAAGTACGAAGAGATCGTCAGCATCGCGGCGCAGACTGCAAAGAGCATCAAGGTGCAAGCGCCGGATCAAGCTGAAGCCGGCGCCATAGGACCTCTGGCGAACGCCAACCAATTCCAGAAGGTGCAAGGCCTCATTCAAAAAGGCATCGACGAAGGCGCGCGGCTGGCCGCCGGCGGCGTCGGCCGCCCTGACGGATTGAACCGCGGCTATTACGTGAAGCCGACTGTGTTCGCGGACGTGAACAACGACATGACCATCGCACGCGAAGAAATCTTCGGGCCGGTGCTCGTGATCATCCCGTACGAAACCGAAGCCGACGCGATCCGCATCGCGAACGATACGCCATACGGCCTCGCCGCTTACGTGCAAGGCAGCAACCAAGAGCGTGTGCGCAAAGTCGCGCGGCAGCTCCGCGCGGGCAACGTGCACATCAATGGCGCGCAAGGCGGCTTGGGCGCGCCGTTCGGCGGCTACAAGCAATCGGGCATCGGCCGCGAAGGCGGCTCTTTCGGCCTAGAGGAATTCCTCGAAGTGAAGGGCGCTTACGGCTGGGGCGAGCAGCAAGCGTAAACACAACGCAAACACCCGCTTCACGGGGTGTTAGCTATGAACGGGCAGAGTGTGCGGAACATGATTCCGCCACTCGATCCCTTCGCGCAAAAATTCGACTCGATCGAAGTCAGCGCCGGCGCGTCCAGCGCCTATGAGCAAGCGCTCGCCATGTCCGCGCCGAGCGCGGCCGCGCCTGAATTCGAAACGCCTGGCTTCTACCTGCTGAACGACGCTGGCGGACGCTTCACCGTAGATCGCGATCTCGGCGTGGTTTCGCTGCGCGACGAAGCGCTGCTAGCAAACGAACATGGCGCCGTGCACGACGTGCGCCTGCGCGTGGTCGAAAATTCCGGCGCAAGCTACGAACTGGCCATGCAACTGCGGGTCACCGGCCTGGTGCCGCAAATGGTCGGCAAGGAAGATTTCACCTTCGCCGCTGCGCCGGTGCCGCGCCCGGCGCAGGAACAACCGCCCGAACCGGTGCGCACGCACGTCGCCTGGGCAACGTTCACCGCAACACACGATTCCGGTGGCGCGCCGTCATCACTGAGCAGCTGTGGCGCCGCGCCCTATGGCGCATTGCTTTGCGCGCCGACGCCGAGTGTAACGATCCAGTCGGCAACGCTCGCGCTCGGCCAAACGCCGCTGCCGCCCGCCAGCAAAGACGCCGTCTGGTCGATCTGACCGATCGATCTGAGCTGGGCGGCATTGAAATTCACGCACAACAAGCGGAGAACGTCGCGGTGTTGATCGCGACGGAGCTAACGCGTGGCTGAAAAGAAATGGCGTAAACGCACGCTCGGCAATCGCGCGCTGGCGCCTGAAACGCTGATGATGGGCTACGGCTACGATCCGATGTTGTCGGAAGGCTCGCTGAAGCCGCCGCAATTTCAGACGTCGACCTTCGTCTTCAAGTCGGCCGAAGACGGCAAAAACTTCTTCGCCACCATCCAAGGCCGCCGCAAGCTCGGGCCAGACGAAGAGCCGGGCCTCATCTATTCGCGCTTCAACAATCCGAATCTTGAAGTCGTCGAGGATCGACTGGCGCTTTGGGACGATGCGGAGACCTCTCTCGTCTTCGCCTCCGGCATGGCCGCGATCTCAACCGCCCTGCTCGCATATCTCCGCCCCGGCGACGTCATCCTGCAGAGCCGCCCGATCTATGGCGGCACCGAAACCTTGATCCATTCGATCCTGCCGGAATTCGGCATCACGCCGTTCGGCTTCGAGGCGGAGCTCGGCGCGGAAGAGATGCGCCGCGCTGCGCAAAAAGCGCGCGACAAGGGCCGCATCGGCGCGATCTTCATCGAAACGCCGGCAAACCCCACCAACGCGCTCGTGGACATCGCCGCCGCGCGCGAGCTCTCGAATGCGCTGATGATTGATGGCCGCCGCCCGCCCGTAATCGTCGACAACACCCTGCTCGGCCCGGTCTATTCAACGCCGCTGCAGCACGGCGCCGACATCGTGCTGATGTCGCTGACCAAATATGTCGGCGGCCATTCGGATTTGATCGCCGGCAGTGCCTCCGGCTCAAAAGCGATGCTCGCGCCTGTGCGCCGCATGCGCTCGACGCTCGGCACCATGGCCGACACGCATACTGCGTGGTTGCTGATGCGCTCGCTTGAGACGCTGAAGATTCGCATGGAGGCAGGCGCAGCCGGCGCGCGCAAAGTGGCGGAGTTTTTGCGCGAGTATCCGAAGGTGCAGAGCGTCTGGTATCTCGACTTCCTGCCGGAAGATCACCCCGACCGGCCGGTCCATGAAAAGCAAAACAAGAATGCCGGCTCGACGTTCTCTTTTGAAGTGAAGGGAGGCGAAGCGGAAGCGTTCCGCGTTCTGGATCGGCTGCAGATCATCAAGCTCGCGGTCAGTCTTGGCGGCACCGAAACGCTGGCGTCACATCCGGCCGCCATGACGCATTCCGGCATGCCGGCGGGCGAGCTTGCGCGCTACTCGATCCGCCCAAACCTCATCCGCATCTCGATCGGCATAGAGAATCCGGATGATCTGATCGCCGATTTGGCTCAGGCGCTCGACGCGATCTAACTCGGCGGCGGTTCCTGGATCGATTGCAGATACACAATCAGGGCATCGACGCCCTGCGGATTGAACTGAAAGTCCGGCATCGGGTGCGCCACCTGAATGCCGTTTATCAGCTCTTCGGCCAAAACCTCGCCGCCGTGCTCCGCCAGCACATAGCGCAGCGGTGGCGCGGCAGCGTTCGGGCTCGCACCATACTCACCCACCGCGTGGCACGACGCGCATTGCGCTTCGGCAATGGCGCGGCCGTCATCCGCGAGAGCAGCGCGCGAGACGCCCTCCTCGGCGGGCGCTGCGCAGGCAGTCAAGGCGAGCGCCGCTGCAGCTGCGGCCAACATCAAACGAACCATCGCAAGCTCCCTATGCGCAGTGGAGCTTAGCGCATCGGCGCGGCTGTCTATATAGAAACCGCATGACGATTCCCGCCACGTACTCCGATCCAGCCATTGCGGAAGCGCATCAGGCGCTCGCTGACCGTACGCCCGTCGTGCTGCTGATCGGCCGCGCCGGAACCGGCAAAAGTCATTTCATTCGATCATTGGTCGACAGTGACCCGACCTACCCGCAGGCGCTGCTGGCGCCGACGGGCCTCGCGGCGATGAATATCGGCGGCCAAACTGTGCATTCGTTCTTCGGCTTTCCGCCGCGGCCGCTGATCGGCAATGCGGAAAAGCCGCACTGGTTCTTCATGCGCACGGCCCGCGCTATCAATCGCCTGATCATCGACGAAGTTTCGATGCTGCGCGCCGACGTGCTCGACGCGATGAACAAGCATTTGCAAGTCGCACGCAAAAGCTCGCGGCCGTTCGGCGGCGTGCAGATGCTTCTCGTTGGCGATTTCTACCAGCTGCCGCCCGTGGTGCGCGGCGAGGAAAGCCAACTTCTAGAGGATGCTGGCTATTCCAGCCCCTACGCGTTCTCCGCGCATTGCTTGCGCGATGCGCCGCTCGCCGCCGTGCAGCTCACCGAAGTGCATCGCCAAACCAATCAGGACTTCATCGCCATTCTGTCTTCGATCCGCGAACGGCGCGGTGTCGAAGAAGCGGTGACGATCCTCAACACAGTCTGCCTCGATCGCTCGCTGCCGAAGCGCCCGGTGTTGCTCTGCGCCACCAATGCAGTGGCCGACAATTACAACGCCCGCGGCCTCGCCAATCTTGAAGGTATGGCCGCGCGCTACACCGGCGCGTTCGAAGGCGAAGCGCCGCGCGCGCAAGGTGATCGCTTCCCGGCGCCGATGGAATTGGTGCTGAAGCGCGAAGCGCGCGTGATCTTCACGCAGAACGATCCAGAAGGCCGATGGGTGAACGGCTCGCTCGGCACGGTGAAATCGCTGGATGACGAAGTGATCGTCGTTGCGCTCGATGCCGGCGACGAGGTCGATGTTTCGCGTGCGGTGTGGCCGCAGGCGCGCTGGACGTGGAATGCCAAGGAAAATCGCATGGAGGTGAGAGAGGAATTTAAATACGTGCAATTCCCGCTCGCCCCGGCCTGGGCGCTCACCATCCACAAAGCCCAAGGCATGACGCTCGATAGCGTCGAGATCGATCTCGGTCGCGGCGCATTTGCGCCAGGCCAGGCTTATGTTGCGCTTTCGCGTGCGCGCAGCATGGAAACTTTGCGCCTCACGCGCCCGCTCTCGCCGCGTGATGTGCAAGTTGATCCGGCTATCGCGGATGGGTTGGCGCGGCTGGGGGCCTAAGCGCTCGCCACTGCGGCGTTCGCCGCCACTTCGTCCGTCACCACTTTGAATCCCGTCAGCGTTGCCGCGCCGTACGTCGTTGCGATGGCGGTGTCGGTCGCGTCGCGGCCGCGCGCGATCAGGATGCGGCCGATGCGCGGCGTGTTATGGCGCGCATCGAAGGTATGCCAAGCGCCGTCGAGAAACGCTTCGAACCAGGCGCTGAAATCCATCGGCGCATCGCTATAGGGCACGCCGATGTCGCCGAGATAGCCGGTGCAATAGCGCGCCGGCACGCTCATGCAGCGGCAGAGCGTCACCGCAAGATGCGCGTAGTCGCGGCAGACGCCGAGCCGCTCCTCATGCGCCTCCCACGCCGTGCGCGTCGCGCGCGCGTGCGGATAGCCGAAAGTGATGCGCTCATGCGTGTAGTCGACGATGCTCTGCACCCGCGCCCACCCTGGCGGCGTTTTGCCGAAGAGCGACCAGGCCAGCTCACTCATGCGATCGGTTTCGCAATAGCGGCTGCCAAGCAGGTAGACCATCACGTCGTCCGGCAAATCCTGGATCGGCGTGAGCTTGGCGTGTTCAGCCACGTCGTCAGGCTGGCCAGAGTCAGTGATCAAAAAATCGCTGGAGAACGTCGTTGAACCGGCGGGGAGGATCACGCGCGTGCAAATGTTGCCGAAGCCATCGATATATTGCGGCATCGCGACGCCGCGATCGTTGGTGAGGGTATCCGGGGTTTGGAGGTCCGCCCTGCGCGTTGGGTGCACGTTGAGCGTCAGCACCGCCGAAGCGGGCGCCGGGCAATCATAAGTAATGTCGAAGCCGCCTCGAATGAGCATGTCATCCCCGTTCGCCCAGACGCCAACGCGCGAGACGGAGATTAGGCGCCGAACCGGGGAAAGTTTCGAGGCTTGCGGCCGATGGCCGAGCAATATCGGGTCCAGGCGCCTACGAAAGCATCACATAAACGGCCGGCGCGGGGACGCCGTGTGTTCACCGCGAACCACACCGCTATCGTCGGCCTCGACCAATTTCACGTCATAGCCCCAGAGATCAGCGACGTGCTGCAGCACTTTTTGCGTATCGCCCTCTTCCAGCACGATGCCGTCCAGAACGCGGTGGCCGAGAATGAGCTTGCGATCGCCCGCGAGATCTACGTCGACAATCTGAATGTCCGGGTCGCGGTAGGCGATGTCGTAGTGCTTTGAGAGCGCGCGGCGGATTTTGCGATAGCCGCGCTCATCGTGGATCGCGGCGACGTTCATCTCCTCCTGCTCCTCGTCATCGACGACACGGAAGAGGCCAAAGTCGCGGATGCAGGCCGGCGAGAGGAACTGCGAGACGAAGCTCTCGTCACGATAGTTCGCCCAGATGTCGCGCAGCGTGCCGTACGGATCGTTGTTGCCCGCAATGTCCGGCATCCATTCCCGATCCTCATCCGTCGGCTTAGTGCAGATGCGTTCGATGTCGCAGCACATAGCAAAGCCAAGCGCATACGGATTGATGCCGCTATAGCGGCGATCGTCGAAGCCCGGCTGTAGAACAACGCCGGTGTGCGAGTGGATGAATTCCAGGAACGAACCGTCGTCGATCTGACCCTTCTCGTGCAAGCGGTTCATGATGCGATGGTGCACGTAAGTCGCGCAGCCTTCGTTCATCACTTTGGTTTGCCGCTGCGGGTAGAAATACTGGTTGATCAGCCGCACGACGCGCAGAATTTCACGCTGCCACGGCGCAAGGCGCGGCGCAGTCTTCTCTAAGAAGTAGAGTAGGTTCTCTTCCGGCAAACCGAGCAACGCTTTGCGGCGCTCGTCCTCGTCCTTGTTGGGTTTGCGCTTTCCTGCCGGCACCGTGCGCCAGAGATCGTTGAACAATTGCTCGCCGTGCAGGCGGCGCTCTTCCTCGCGCTTTTGCTCCGAGCGCAAGTCCGCCATGCGTTTGCGCGGAAAGCGATGCACGCCATGACTTTGCAGCGCGTGCGCGGCATCCAACATGCGCTCGACCTCTTCCTGGCCGTAGCGATCTTCGCACTTGGCGATGTAGGCGCGCGCGAACTCGAGATAATCGAGAATGCCGTCCGCGTCGGTCCATTGCTTGAAGACGTAATTGTTCTTGAAGAAGTGACTGTGCCCGTACCCCGCATGCGCGATCACCAAAGTCTGCATCGTCGCGGAGTTTTCCTCCATGATGTAGACGAGGCACGGGTTGGAATTGATCACGATCTCATAGGCGAGGCCCTGATAGCCTTTCCGATAAAGCGCCTCGTTGCGTGCGAACTCTTTGCCGAAGCTCCAATGCCGATAAAATAGTGGCATGCCGGTGGAGGCATACGCGTCGAGCATTTGCTCGGTGGTGATGACTTCGATCTGATTGGGGTACGGATCGAGCCCCATCTCATTGATGCCGATCTCGCCGCACGCTTCGTGCACACGCTTGATCAGATCGAAATCCCAATCGGCGCCTTTAAACAGCAATTTGTTTTCGGCCAACGTCGTCATCACGCGCCCTCCGCGGAAACGCCTTCAGGGCGGCGCGCGAACAATTCACGGAACACCGGATAAATGTCACGGCGATGGCGCACTTTGCGCATCGCAAACGGCGCATCGACGGGCACGCGCCGATACGCGCGCCAGAGATTGGTGCTTGGCTCGCCGGCGCCCGGATGATCGTCCTCATCGTCCATGCCGACTTCGACATAGGCGTAATATTGGCAGATCGGCAGGATCACATCTTTGAGCTGACCAAGCACGACCGCGTTGTCACTCGACGTGTTGTCGCCGTCGCTGGCTTGCGCCGCATAGATATTCCACTGATCGACCGGATAGCGATCGCGCACGATCTCGGCCATCTTGAACAGCGCGGTGGAAACGACAGTGCCGCCGGTCTCGCGCGAATAGAAGAACGTCTGCTCGTCCACCTCTGACGCTTCATGCGTGTGGCGGATGAACACCACGTCCACGTGCTCGTAGCGGCGGTTTAAGAAGAGGTAGAGCAGCGAATAAAACCGCTTCGCCAAATCCTTCATGTGCTCGTTCATCGAGCCGGAGACATCCATCAGGCAGAACATCACCGCCTTGGCGATGGGTTTTGGATTGGACTCCAGCCGACGATAGCGCACATCAACTGGATCGATGTACGGAATGCGCTTAGAGCGCGCCAAGCGCTGCTCCAAATCCAAGCGCAGCGCCTGCAGGGCATCGAACTGGCCGCCTTCGCGCTCCAGCTTTTCGATCTCTTCGCGCAGCGCCGCGATCTCTTCCGCCTTCGGCCGCTTCAACGCGATGCGGCGCGACATCGAATAGCGCAAAGTACGCGGCACCGAGATGCGCGACGGCGGACCTGACGTGGAGAAACCCGCCTGGCGCCATTGCACCGCTTTGGCGCCGGCGATCTGGCGCTTGGCGAGATCGGGAAGCTCAAGGTCTTCCAGATAAAGATCGAGATATTCTTCGTCGGTCAGCGCAAAGCGAAACTCATCTTCGCCCTCGCCGCTGTCGCTCGCTTGCGAGCCTTGGCCCCCGCCCTGCTCCGGCCGCGGAATGCCATCGCCTTCGATGTACTTCTTGTTGCCGGGCAGGACGTAATCTCGCATCCCGCCATGACGCGAGCGATGCAGATGCGGCTCGTGAACGCCGCCGGTCGGGATCGAGATTTCGCCGCCCTTGCCGGCGTCCTTTATCGAGCGCGTGCCGGACGCTTCACGCACCGCCTTGCGCACCTGCGCGCGGGCGCGGCGCAAGAAGCGCTGGCGGTTCGCAAAGCTCTTGCCGCCAGGATTGAGCCGGCGGTCGATGATGTGCATCGCGCCGCTTACCCCGCCTGCTTCACGCGCATGTACCACTCGACCAGCCGGCGAACTTGTCGCTCGGTGTAGCCGCGCTCAACCATGCGCAACACGAACTCCTCGTGCTTCTTCTCCGTCTCGCCATCCTTCTTCGAACCGAAGGTGATGATCGGCAGCAGATCTTCGACCTGGCTGAACATCCGCCGCTCGATCACTTCGCGGATTTTCTCATACGAAGTCCAGGACGGGTTCTTGCCGCCGTGGCCTGCGCGCGCGCGCAGAGTGAACTTCACCACCTCGTTGCGGAAATCCTTCGGGTTGGCGATTCCCGCCGGCTTTTCGATCTTCGAGAGCTCTTGATTGAGCAGCTCGCGATTCAACAGCTGACCGGTGTCCGGATCCTTGAAGTCGATATCCTCGATCCAAGCGTCGGCATAATCGACGTAACGGTCGAACAGGTTCTGCCCGTAATCGTGGTAGCTTTCCAGATACGCCTTCTGGATCTCATTGCCGATGAACTCAGCATAACGCTGACCAAGCTCCGCCTTGATGAACTCAAGCAGCTTGCTTTCCGCCTCTTGCGGAAACTGCTCGCGGCGAATCGCCTGCTCCAGCACGTACATCAAGTGGACAGGATCGGCGGCTACTTCTTGCGTGTCGTGGTTGAACGTGCCGGCCAGCACCTTGAACGCAAAGCGCGTCGAGATGCCGTCCATGCCTTCGTCGACACCGGCGGCGTCCTTGTATTCTTGCAGCGTGCGCGCTTTCGGATCGACCTCTTTCAGGCTCTCGCCATTATAGACGCGCATCTTCGCGTAGGCGTTGGAGTTCTCATGCTCCTTCAGACGCGACAGCACCGAAAAGCGCGCCAGCATTTCGAGTGTACCCGGCGCGCACGGCGCTTCTGAGAGCTCCGACGTGCGGATCAGCTTCTCATAGATCTTCTTCTCTTCATCGACGCGCAGGCAATACGGCACCTTGATCACATAGATGCGGTCGATGAAGGCCTCGTTGTTCTTGTTGTTCTTGAACGATTGCCATTCGGCCTCGTTCGAGTGCGCCATGATCACGCCCTGGAACGGGATGGCGCCGATATTCTCGGTGCCGACGTAATTGCCTTCCTGCGTCGCCGTCAGCAGCGGGTGCAGCATCTTGATCGGCGCTTTGAACATTTCGACGAATTCGAGAATGCCCTGGTTGGCGCGGTTCAAGCCGCCCGAATACGAATACGCGTCCGGATCGTTCTGTGCGTGCATTTCGAGCTTGCGGATGTCGACCTTGCCGACCAGCGAAGAGACATCCTGGTTGTTGTCATCGCCCGGCTCGACCTTGCCGACGCCAATCTGGCGCAAGCGCGACGGCATGATCTTGGCCACACGGAAACGCGTGATGTCGCCGCCGAACTCGTCCAGCCGCTTCACGCACCACGGGCTCATTAGCCCGCTCAAGCGGCGCTGCGGGATGCCGTATTCTTCTTCGAGCCGCTTGCCCCAGACTTCGGGGTCGAACAGGCCAAGCGGATGCTCGAACACCGGGCTCATCGCATCGCCGGCCTTCAGCACATAGATCGGCTGCTCTTCCATCAGCGCCTTCAGGCGCTCCGCCAGTGACGACTTACCGCCACCGACTGGGCCGAGCAGATAGATGATCTGCTTGCGCTCTTCCAAACCTTGCGCGGCGTGGCGGAAGAAAGCGACGATCCGTTCGATCGTCTCTTCCATACCGTAAAATTCCGCGAATGCCGGATAGAAGCGCACGGTGCGGTTCATGAACACGCGCCCGAGGCGCGCGTCCTTCGACGTGTCGACCATGCGCGGCTCACCAATCGCCGCGAGCAAACGCTCGTGCGCGCTCGCATACGCCATCGGGTCATCGCGGCAGAGCGTTAGAAAATCCTGCAGCGACATTTCCGCTTCGCGACGCTGCTCGAACGAGCGGGCGTAACTGCGAAAGATATCTTCAGACATCGTGCCTCCGTCGCGCCCCGCCGGACTCAATATAGGTCTGCGGTCGTCGCTTAACATTCAGACATGCGAATCTGGCGGCCATAAGGTGGCCTTCGGCGCGCGGTCGCCGATCCGCCCAAGTGCGCAACACCAAGGTGACATGATTTGCCTCTTTGCCGCGCCCGAAAACTGGAAAAAACATGAGCGCAGTGCGCGTGCTGAACGCGGCGCCTCAACCGATGCGCGCGCCGCCAATTTGTTAGGCGCCGTTAACGAAAGCAAAACCCTCTATTTTACGCGGCCTTAAGCACGTTGAGGCATCCCTATCGGATGCTGAGGCGAGGCCGTGATGAGTGAGCAGTCCTGGGTACTAAAGGGAATCGATCCCGAGACCCGCGAAAAGGCGGTCGCCGAAGCTGCGCGCCGCGGTGTCAGCCTCTCCGATTATCTGACAGATGTTGTGCTGCAAGGTGCTCTCTTGGAGCACATGCATGCGCCACAAGCGCAAGAGCCGGCACAAACCGAACCCACTGCGCAGGCCCCAAAGGAAAATTTTGTCGTCCGCCACCGCGTTGAAGCGCTCGAACGGCGCCTGCACCTTTCGGTCGGCGGCCTCGACAACGCCATTCACGCCCTCGACAGCTCGATGTTCGGCCTCGCGTCGCGCATCGACGAAGTCGAAGTGCTGGCCGCCGATACGGCGGACAATCTCGAACAATCGGTCAATGACGTCGGCGTGCAGCTGGCGGCCTTGCGCAAGCGCATCGGCGACGCCGAAGAGCAAAATGGCGCGCTGAACGAGGCGCACGAAAATTGGGGCATTCAGGCGCACGAGCGTTTTGAGGGCCTCGACCAGCGGATCGACGGTGTCGAAGACGCCATTCGCGCCGCCCATACCGCCACCGCGCAAGTCGCCGTCGCCCACGAGGCGCTGAAATACGCCGTCGCAGACGATTTTAGCGCCTTCACTCGCGAGACCTCCGATCGCCTAAGCGCCAGCCTCGAAGAAGTGCGCGCCGCCGCCGCTTTGGCCGGAGAGCAGGCCGACGCCGCCGTCGCCCATTTGATCATCGAACTCCGCACCGTGCGCGAAGCCCTGGAAGACCGTGTCGCCGAAGGCGTGTCGGAGACGCGCGCCAAGATGCATGCGGCGTTCGCAGACGCCGCGAACCGCATGGCCTCGCTGTCCGACCGCGTCGAAGAGGCCGAGCGGCACACCCTGATCAGCGTCGATCAACTCCGGACGCAACTCGCCGATGTCGAAGACGCCTCGCAAACGGCGCTCGAAGAAACCGCCGAGAGCCTGCGCCAAGCGGGCGCCGCCCTCGCCGCCGAATTCGCCCGCGCCACCCGCGACAACCAAGTCGCGCTCGACAGCGTCCACGGCGACCTCTCCAGTGAAATCGCTGAACTGCGCGAACGGCAAGCCGGCGGCTTCGGCCGCTTGAAGCAAATCGATGCGATCGTCACCACCACCACAGCCGACATCGCCGCCTTGCGCGACATGGTCGAGCGCAGCATCGCCCAAAGTGAAGACGACGCGCGCGCCGCAATCGGCGAGGTGCGTTCGGAGGTCAGCGGTCAGATGTCGGCGCTTGCTGAGCGCATGTCGCATGGCGAACTGGTCGGCGCCGCCGGCCATCGCGTGCTCAAAGCGGATCTGGAGCGAGTCGAAACCTGCACCCTCGCCGCGCTTGAAAAACTCGCCAAAGATCAAGTCGAAGGCGTGGCCTCGCTGGAACGCCGCCTTGATCAGCAAGGCCTCTCCACCGATGGCCAGATCGAGCACATCCGGCAACGGCTAGATGCGTTCGTTGAGAGCCAGGAAGCCTTCCAGAACGGGGCTCTCGCCCGCTTCCGTCTGCTCGACTCCGCCGTCAGCGCCACTTCGGATCTGCCGGCGCGGCTTGACCGGATCGAAGCCGGGCTCGGCGACCGCGCCATAGATCACGGCTTCGACGCGCGCTTGTTGCGCCTGGAAGCCTTGGCCGAAAGCGAAAACACCGAGCAGGCGCTTGCAGCACTCCGCGGTCAGATCGCAGGCCTCGCAGCGCAAGTCGAAGCTGGCAACCAGAACGAAGAACTTGCGCAAAGCATTGAAGCGCTGCGCCAGCAGACCATCGAGGCGAACGAGAACGCGCACAATTTCACGCGCCTCATCGGCCACCTCAGCACCCAGCACAACGAGACGGTCAAGCAGGCCGACGAGCGTCTGCATAAGCTTGAGCTCGCCGTCGCCGACGTGCGGCTTGAGAACCTGGCCATCGACGCCACCGCCCTCGTTGAACTCAATCAGCGGGTCGCAGCCCTCGAAGCCCGTCACGCCGAAACGCTCGATGTACTGCGCCAAGACATTGGCATCTTCATCACCGACAACGTCCGCCGCCTCGAAATGCTCGAGCAGACTGTCGACGGGGGCATCGCCGACGAAGTTGCGGCCGAGTTCAAGGCGCTGCGTCAGCGGGTCGAAGATCGGATCATGGGCGTCGAGCAGCGCAGCGTGCGCGCGCTCGAACAGGTCGCCGATACGATGGCGGTGCTGGAACAGCGCTTCAGCGAGGAGCTTGCCAGCGCTAACGCGCGGACGGCTTAAACGTAACGGGCTTCGGCCGTAGCGGGGGGCGGTGTCGCGATTTTGGCATCCGCCTCGCCCATCAACAGATTGCTCGCGGTTTCCAGCGCACGCAGCGCCGCATCCTGCGCAATACCTATTACAAGCGCCCGCCAAACGGCCGGCGCTTTGACATGGCCTTTTTCGACGTCAGCGACGAAAGCCTCCGAGCAGCCAAGCACAGAGGCGATCTCCTCGCGCCAGCGCCCGCCGAACAGCGCCCTGCCGGCGCTGGCTAATTCCCGGCCACTCAAGGGGACGTAATCCGCTCTCATACGCGAAGGAGAACACGTTGCTGGTTGGCAACGTTTTAATATCGCTGCGCTTTTGCGGGGCTATATCGCTCTAGTTGTACTTTATTGTAACCAAAGGTTGAGTCATCGGCCGGCTTTTACCCGCCGCTAACCCCAGGCGCGCATGGCTGGAGCGATGAAGAACTGGGTTATTGCGGCTGGGGCGTTGATTTTCGCCTTCACCTTTGGCGCGATGGCGCTAGCGCCGCTCGACACCGCCCAAGGCGAACCCTCCAGATCGACCGCCGCCACGCAGACCGCCAATTGGCGAGTGATCGACGGCGACACCTTCGAAGATCTCGACACCGGGGACCGCTACCGGCTCGAAAACATCGACACGCCCGAAACCGGCGGCCGCGCCCGCTGCACTGCCGAACGCCAGCTCGGCGACCGCGCGACGCGGCAAGCGCGCGCTCTCATCACCAGCGCCAACAGCCTCGACGTGCGCCGCACGGGCCGCATCGACCGTTACGACCGCATCATCGCCTTCATCGAAGTGGACGGCCGCGACCTCGGCGAATTGCTGATCGCGGAAGGCCTCGCCCGCCCCTGGCGCGGCCGCCGCGAACCGTGGTGCGACGCGAACGGCGCCCTCCTGCCCTAGCGTCGCGCAAGGCAGCCGCCCGCCGCACGCTCTTGTGCGCGCACGTTTGCGCACATATCCAAGTGCGATCCTCCCAAAGGCTGAGAAACGCACATGTCCGTCATGGACGAACTCACCAGTATCCTCGCGCTCGAACCGATCGAAGTGAACTTGTTCCGCGGGCATAGCCCGAAGGAAGAGCGCTTCCGCATCTTCGGCGGCCAGGTCGTCGCCCAAGCGCTGACGGCCGCGTACAAAACCGTCGACACGCAGATTTGCCATTCGCTGCAGAGCTATTTCATTCGCCCCGGCGATCCGGCGCAGCCTGTGCTCTATCAGGTGGAGCGCTCGCGCGACGGCAAGAGTTTCGCCACACGCCGCGTCATCGCCATCCAAAAGGGCGAGCAGATTTTCAACATGGCCTGCTCCTTCCAAACGCCGGAGGAAGGCTTCGACCACCAAAGCACGATGCCGCCGGCGCCGGCGCCCGAAACGCTGCCGGACGACAACGATCGCTGGCGCGAAATCTTCAAGGACAATCCCAAAGAGCTGAAAGCCTGGACCCGCGAGCGCCCGATTGAGATGCGCCAGGTCGACGCCATCAATCACCTCAAGCCGGAAAAAAAGGCCCCCGAGCACCTCGTCTGGTTCCGCGTCCGCGGCGATCTCGGTGACGATGTCGCGCTCAATCAAACCGCGCTCGCCTACGCGTCCGATTATTCACTGCTCGGCACCGCGATGCGGCCGCACGGCGTCTCATGGATGAGCGGCGTGCAGACAGCGAGCCTCGATCACATTCTGTGGTTTCACCGGCCGACCAATTTCTCGCGCTGGCACCTTTACGTGCAAGACAGCCCCAGCGCCTCCGGCGCGCGCGGCTTCAACCGCGGCGCCATCTATCGCGAGGACGGCGTGCTGGTCGCGTCAGCGGCGCAAGAAGGCCTGATCCGCTGGCGCGGGACGTGACGCCCTAAGGCGTCACCACCTCGATCGGAAGCCCAAGCCCTTCCAACTGCGGCCGCACCACCGACGCATCGCCGACGACGACCCACACGAAGCGCGCAGGATCGATTACGGCCCGCGCCGCAGCATCCATCTCCGCCGCGCTCATCGCCCGATAGCGAGACGCGACGCCTTCCCAATAATTGTCTGGGCGATCGTAGAGATCGTTGGAGCGGAGCGCGCCAAGAATCGAACCAGCCGTTTCATAGGCGCCGGGCAACTGGCGGATGTTGCCGTTGATCGTGCGCACATGCTCCGCTTCGGTGACGCCGCTGCTGGAATTGAAGCCGTTGATCTGCTCCAGCAACACGCGGATGGAATCACCAGTGCGGTCGGCCTGAACCGGCGCGTTGATCACATACGGCACACGCTGCTCGCGCAATTGCACGACGCCGCTCAGGCCGTAAGACCAGCCGCGCCGCTCGCGGATTTCCGTATTGATGCGCGAGAGGAAGCTTGAGCCCAGCACTTCGTTCGCGGCGTTAAGCGCCAGCGTGTCGTCGGCGCCGCGCTGCGGGAGCACCGCGCCGGCATAGATGATCGATTGCGGCGATTGCGGCCGATCGACGATGACGATGCGCGGCTGTTCTTGCGGAATGCCGACACTGAAGTCCTTGCGCCCCACCGGCGCGTTCGCGGCGCCGCGCCAGCTGCCGAACCGCGCTTCAAGCGCGCGCCGCACCTCGCGGAGCGGACGATCCGACACAACGAAGATGCGCGCCGTTTCTGGCCGGATCCAAGTATTGTGGAACGCCGCCAGCGCATCGCGATCGAGCGTTGCAACCGATTGCTCGCTGCCAAGGCCCGAAAGCGGCCGGCCATAGGGATGGCTCTCACCATAAATGATCGGCGGCAAAGTGCGTTGCGCCAAGCCATTCGGCGAGGTCGCCTCTTGCGCCACCAGCGCAAGCTGCTGCTCACGCAAACGCTCCACTTCGCTAGCGACGAAGTCCGGGCGCATCACCACATCAGCGTAAAGATCGAGCGACAGATCAAGGTTCGCCGACAACGCCGTCAGCGACACCGTCGAGCGATCGAGAGAGCCGAACGCGGAAATGTTGGCGCCCAGCCGCTCCTGCTCTTCAGCAATCTGCATCGCATCGCGGCCATCGGCGCCAGCTGTCATCACTGAAAGCATCAGCCGCTGCGTGCCGAACGCATCTTGCGGATCGGCAGCGATGCCAGCGTCGAAATCCATGGCGATCAACGTCGCCGGGATCGCATCACGGTGCGCGTAGACGATCTCAATTCCGTTCGAGAGCTGCGCCCGTTCGACATCCGGGAAATCGAGATCCGCAATCTCACCGATCGGCGGCATCGGATCGCGCGGCGTGACTTGCGGCGGCGTCGTATCCGGCGCCGGTCGCGAGGTCGCGCTCGCCTCCTGATAAGGCTCGCGCACGCCAGGATCGATACGCATTGCATGCACCGGGCGTGACAGCCACTCGCTTGCCGCGCTTTGCACCGAAGCCGGCGTCACTTCGCCGTACTCCAGCAGATTGCGGCTGAAGAAATCCGGGTCCTCCGCCAGCACCGCGCCATTGGCGAGCGCGACGGTCTTGCCGCTAAAGCCGCCGATTTGCTCGATGTTAAAGAGGCTCTGCGCCACTTCCTGCGTCGCCACGCGCTGCACTTCCGCTTCGGTCGGGCCAGTGGCGATGAACTCAGCAATGATCTCGTCCAAACGGCGGGACACCGCATCGACATCCTCGCCCGGCTTCACATCAACCGTGACGAAGAACATGCTGACGCGCTGAAACGGCAGCAGGCTGGAACTCACCGAAACCGCCGTCTGCTCATCACGCACCAAAATGCGATCGAGCCGCGAGCTCGCGAGACCCCCTAAGACTTGTGCGGCCACATCAAGCTCAACCGCATCTTCATGCGTCAGCCCCGGCACCGCCCAGGTGCGATACAGCCGTGTGTTGGAGACGCGATCCTGCATCACATCGTCGACGCGTGCCGACAGCGTCGGCACATCCGCAGCCGCCGGGATGTTGTCCGGGCCACGCGGTATCTGCCCGAAATAGCGCTCGACCAACGGCCGCGCCTCTTCCGCATTGATGTCGCCCGCCAGCACCAGCACCGCGTTATTGGGCCCATAATTTTCGCGGAACCACTCGCGCATGTCCTGCACCGAGGCTTCGTCCAGATCGGCCATCGAGCCGATCGTGGAATGCCGGTACGGGTGCCCTTCCGGGAAAAGGCGCTCGAGGATGCGATAGAACGCGAGGCCATAGGGCTGGTTATCGCCCTGGCGCTTTTCGTTCTGAACGATGCCGCGCTGCGCATCGAGGCTCGTCTGCGTTAGCGCGCCGAGCAGATAGCCCATGCGCTCGCTTTCGAGATACAGCACGCGCTCCAACGCCGGCGTCGGCGCGGTCTGGAAATAATTGGTGCGATCGAACCAAGTGGTGCCGTTCCAGTTGGTGGCGCCCATGTCGCGCAGCGGCTCGATCAGGTTCGGCACGTGCTCGGTGCCGTTGAACAGCATGATGTGTTCGAACAGGTGCGCGTAACCGGTCTGCCCCGCCGGCTCGTCCTTCGAGCCGACATTATACCAAGCCGCCACTGCCACGATCGGCGCCTTGCGATCCTCGTGGACCAACACGGTCAGCCCGTTCTCCAGCTCGAACTGCTCATAGGGAATCTCGACCCCGGCCAGCAGCTCTTCCACCGAAGCGGGTTCGCGGGAACTTTCACCGCCCGTGCTGGCGCATCCGCTCAGCGCAATCACAGAGACGGCGGTCGCAAGCATCAAGCGTTTCATAAGTTCCCCCTCACAGCTCAGCGGCCACGTTAGCGTCAGCACACGCGTTTTTCCTAACGCCCGTGCGACGAACAGTGCTGTTTATTCGACACCCATTGTCGGCGCCGGTTACAGTGTTGCTAACAGCCTATTAGCCATGCGGGGCTAGAGTTCGCCGCGCGATGGCGACCAAATGGATCGACAACACCGAATATTTCGGCCCGGATCGCCGGCGCCGCCCCGCTAAGAAGTGGAACGATCGTCGTCGCCATAATGAAGCGACTGAACTGCCGCCGCTGGGCGCCCTGCTCCGTCGTCTCCGAGTCCAAATGATCAGCCTCACGCCGGAAAGCTGCGGGCACGCGTTGCAAATGCTGAGCGGCGCCATCAGCGAGGCCAACCGCCAGGGCTTCCGCCAATGCGTCGCCGCGCTCCAAAATGCCGACGCCGCCATCCGCCAGCACGGCCCCCGCGCTGCCGCTCAAGCCGACGCACTGCTCGTCGAAGCGATGGATCACGCCGGCAGCGGGCGCTGAGCTAGGCGTCGTAACCGAAGCGAACGGCCCACGCGTCCAGCAGCGGCAACACCGGCGCCATGTCCTCCGCATAGCGCCGCCAACGCGAAATCGAACGCGCATAGAGCGGCTGGATCACCTGGCGCGCACTTGGCGTCGTGATGTCGCGCTTCAGCGCTGTCTCGCGATAGTTCAGCATCGCGGCGTCATAAGGCACGCCAATAAACGCCGTGAGTTCCCGCGCGGCGCTTTCCAAATCCCCCACCACCTCCTCATAGCGCACTTGATGGAGATCGAGGTCGAGCCGCGCGCGGCACAGCATCATCAAGTCCATCACCACGTCGTAATATTGTGCCGCCCGCTCCAGCTCGAGAAACTGCGCCATGCCGACATTCATGCCGAAGCGCTGCTGGTAGCACGACAAAATTACATCGCGCGGATCGCGCAGTGCGAAGATGATCTTCGCGTCCGGAAACACCGCCTTGATGAGCGGCAGCACGACGATGTTAAGCGGGAGCTTATCGATGATGAGCCCACCTGCCGGAATGTCGTTCTGCGCGCGCACGTCGCGCCAATAGGCGGCGCGCACAGTTTCGATCTCATCGGCGCTCAATCCATGCATAGCGCCAAGCTTGTCAGCGCTCGTGAACACGCTCGCCAGCGCGACCGAGAGATATTCTTTTTCCTCCAGGCACATCAAAAGCGGATGCGATGAAAGGATCTGGTCAAGCAAGGTCGTGCCGGAACGCGGAAAGCCGACCAGAAACACCGGCGCGGGATGCGCCGACTCAACGCGAGAACGCCAAGCCGCCGCGTCGGTTTGCGCCACAAGATCTCTCATCCGGCGCACGCCGCTGGGGTGATAAAGATGCGCCTCGGCGTCGCGCATTGCCACGTGATCGGCCAAGCGCAACTGGTTCGCAGCGGTGAAAGCTTGGAATGCACCGCGCGCATCGCCGGCCAGATCACGCGCATCGCCGATCACGCCCCATGCGCCCGACCGGTCATTGCGAGAGGCGCGCTGCGATTGCGCCGCCGGCAGCGCCGCGCGCTCAGCCCCGGCGAAGTCCTTCTCGCGCACCAAAACCCGCGCCAACGCCACGCCAGCGACGACGTTGGCCGGATCGGCCGCAAGCGCCGCCTCCGCGTGCCGCTTGGCGCTTTCAAGATCGTGCCGCGTCTCGAAGATGTGCGCGAGCTGCGCATTCGCGTCGGCGTCACGCGGCGCAATCGTAAGCGCCCGCTGGTAAGCCGCGATTGACGCTTCGAAATTCTTTGCTGTGAGTTCGAGCGCGCCAAGATTGCGCCAGCCATCGATCAAGCCACGCCCGCCCGCCCGCACATACGCCGCACGCGCTGCATCAAGCTCGCCCAACATGCGCAGCGCCACGCCTAGCGCGTTTGCAACACCGGCATCCTCCGGCAACGCCGCCGCCGCCGCTTCCAGATGCCGCCGCGCCGCCGCCGCATCGCCGGCATCGAGCGCGATCACACCCAGCAAATGCCGCGCCCGCGCATCACCCGGCCGCCGCACCAAGAGCTGCCGCGCCAAGTCCGCCGCGCCCGCCCGATCCCCGCGCGCAAATGCTTGCGCGGCCGCCTGCGCTAGCCGCTGCGCCTCCGGATCATCGCGCGCGTTCAACATGTTGGCTGATTAGCAGAATTTGGAGCGGGCGATGAGATTCGAACTCACGACCCCAACCTTGGCAAGGTTGTGCTCTACCCCTGAGCTACGCCCGCGTCCGTGGGTAACGGGGCTCGCGCCCCGCTGAGGGGCGCTCCTATCGCAGAGCGCGGGCCCGGAAGCAAGGGGGCGCGCCCGTCAGCCCCAGATATCGCCGAACGCCCGGATAAAGTTGCCGCCCAGGACCTTCTCCACCACGCGCGGCGGGTAGCCCCGGTCCAACAACGCATCGGCGACGACAAGCCCGCGATCCGGCCGGTTAAGGCCCTCGGTAAACGGCAAGCGCCCGTCTTCCTCCGGCGCGGCGACGCCGGCGGCGCGGCGCTGCTCGGTCTGCGCTTCCCAGCCGGCGCGCTCCTCGGGCGAAAGCTCCATCGCCGTGAACAACGTGTCGCTGCCCATGCCGACATGATCCTCCCCGCAGACGTTCAGCGCGTGCGTCATGTGCGCCATGTAATCGTCGAGGTTCGGCTGGCGCGGCGGCGGCGCCAGGAAGAAGAGCGTGTAAATGCCGAACACGCCGCCTTTCTCGGCCAGCGCGCGCATCTGCGCATCGCTCTTGTGACGGATGTGCGGATGCACGGCGCTGCAGCCCGCGTGCGTGATCAGCACCGGTTTCGCCGACGCCTCGATCGCAGCGCCGGTTGTCGCCGCGTTGGAATGGCTGAGGTCGAGCGCTACGCCCTGCGCATTCATCCGCGCCACCGCTTCGCGGCCAAGGTCGGTGAGCGAGTCCGTCTCCGCCGACATCGTGCCGGCGCCGAAGGGTGAACTCGTGTTGTAGCTCAGCTGCATCACGCGAACGCCGAGATTGCGGAAGAGATCGATGCGATCGACTTTGTCCTCGAGGCACGCGGCGCTTTCGAACGAAAAGATGATGCCGAGCTGGCCAGCGCGTTTGGCCGCGGCGATGTCGGCGGCGGTGCGCACCTGGCGGAAATAGTCCGGATGCCTCTCGATGATGCGCTGATAGAAGGCGATCTCCGTCAGCGTGTCTTCGAACGGCGAGTTGAAGCCGCCCATCGAGGTCTTGATCGCCGATACGCCGGTGTTGCGCACCAGATCGAGCGTGGCCTGCGGCAACGGCAAATCATCGGAATAAATCGGCGGCCCGAGATTGCCGTCGACCACGGTGGCGCGGCGAAACACGGAACGCGCCCGCGAGCTGATCGCATTGGTTTGCGCAAAACTCGGCGCGGCGAAGGCGCCCGCAGCCGCCAGCGCGCTCGCGCCCAAAGCAAAATCGCGCCGATTCATAGGCCCCTCCCGACAATCTCTAAAGCCGGGATGCCGCGACCGACCCCGCTAGATGCGTCACTCGCCCGGTTCCGCCTTGCGCGGCGGCTTCAGGCGGCGGCGATTGATGTGGCTATCCGGCGCCACGTGACCCTCCGGCGTGCGGCCGCGGAAATAATCGCGCTGCCAGCCATTCTTGATCGCCTCGGCGTCCTTCTGATCGAGACGCGTCAGGAAGTTGGTGCGGCTTTCGCCCCACGCATCGTACTGACGCTTCAGCTCCGGATCCTCGTGGATCGATTTTATGATCGGCTGCACTTCATCCATCTGCTCGTGAGGGATCGGCATGATGAAGCAGAACGGCTCGCCCTTCTTGAACGAGATCATGCCGGGGCGCGTGAAGCGCCAGTTCATCGTGAAGGGAAACGGCAGCCAATAGGTTTCGACCACGCCCGTCAGCGGCTGGATGCCATCCTTCACGTGATTGGGCGGCCCGCCGACCCACAAATCCCAACCCGGATCGGTGCGAAAGAGATAGCCGGTGTGAAACGTCAGCACGCCGCCAGAAAAGTGCGACACCGCCCAGCGATTCATCAGCGCAACCGGCGTATCGTCATCCGGATCGAGGCGGATATCTTCCGTGCGCGGGCCGCCATTCCATGTCGCAGTGAAACTCACTGGCGAGATCAGCGCCCAGCCCGTCGTGTTCGCCACTACGAGCGGCAGGCAGCGATAGGGATGGCGATCGGAGAATTTGTCCATCCAATCGCGATCGGGCGAGCCCGGCACGAGTTCGGCCGGTTGCGGATCGACTTGGTAGCAGGTGAGTTTCATTGCGGTCCTAAACGTCGTCTTCGCCGGCGGCGCGCGGCGGCGCCAAGCGGCGCTTATGAATGTGATCGCCGACGGCGGCCTCGCCGCGCAGCGTCTTGCCTGCAAAATAGGTGCGTTGCCATACCTGGCCCGCCGCTTCGGGATCGCCTGCGCGCACGCGCGCCACGAACTCGCTACGGCTCTTCATCCACTCTTTGGTCTCTGCTTCCAGCGCCGGATCGTCACTCAGCGCCTTGATCACCGGCGTGCATGCATCGATCGCCGCATGCGGCACTGGCATGATCATGCAAAACGGCTCGCCCTGTTCGAAGCGCACCGTACCGGGCGCTGTGAAACGCCAGTTCATCGTGAAAGCTTGCGGCAGCCAACTGGTCTCGACGATGCCGGTCAGCGGCTGAATGCCATGCTTGATCCAGTTCGGCGCGCCGCCGACCCACGTATCCCAACCGGATTCAGTGCGGAACAAATAGCCTGTGTTGAAGGTCACCACCCCGCGCGCGAACATCGACGCGGCGAAGTGCTTGTGCACGTCGCCCTCGCTTTCGAACGTCACGTCGCTCAGCGCCGGCCCGCCATTCCAGCTCGCGCTGAACGCAGCCGGCGTCAGAATTTCCCAGCCCGTGCAATTTGCGATGGTGAGGGGCAAGCAGCGATAGGCGTGACGATCGGTGAACTCGTCCATCCAATCCCGCTCCGGTCTTCCCGGGCGGATTTCCGCCGAGTAGGTCTGCAGCGGGTAGCACGTCAGCTTCATGCCCTGGACTATACGGCCAAATGACCACCCCGCCACACGCCGCACCCGCCACCGAGGCCGACCTCTTCGCGCTCTTCGATCGCCTCGGCATCGCCCACCGCACAACCGAGCACCGGCCCGTCTTCACCGTCGAAGAAGGCGCCGACCTCAAAGCACAAATGCCAGGTGGGCACTCCAAGAACCTGTTTTTGAAGGACAAAAAGGGGAAGCTCTTCCTCCTCTGCGCGCTCGGCGACAGCGTCATCGATCTGAACGCCGTCTCCAAAGTCCTCTCCGCCGGTCGCTTCAGCTTCGGCTCTGCGGAGCGATTAATGGAAAACCTCGGCGTCACGCCAGGTTCGGTGACCATATTCGCGCTGATCAACGACCCGGAACAGCGCGTAACTTTGGTGCTGGATGAGGGCTTCTTCGCCCACGATCCGGTTAACTTCCACCCGCTCCGCAATGACGCAACGACAGCGATCAGCCCCGCAGATTTGCTCACATTCATTCGCGCGCTCGGCCGCGAGCCGATCCGGCTTCGCTTTGACGCCGAAGGCCAGCCGTCAAGAATTGAACCGGACGCCCCTCCGGCCCATGTTCAGTCCTGAATTTCAGAGGGACCAGGAATGACATTGCTTGATGGCGGCGCCGCGCCGACTGATCTCGTGAAAGAAGGTTCCGACCAAGGCTTCATGGCCGATGTCGTCGAAGCCTCGCGCGAGCAACCGGTGATCGTCGATTTCTGGGCGCCGTGGTGCGGCCCCTGCCGACAACTCGGGCCGCCGCTCGAAAAAGCGGTTCGCGACGCCGGCGGCAAGGTGAAGCTCGTGAAGATCAATATCGATGAGCACCCAGGCGTCGCCGGCCAACTCGGCGTGCGGTCGATCCCGGCCGTGTACGCATTCGATCAGGGCCGGCCGATCGACGGCTTCATGGGCGCGTTGCCAGAAAGCCAGATCAAACTCTTCGTTGATCGCCTCGGCGGCGCCGACATGACGGCGGAGATCGAGCCGCTGCTCGCGCAAGCCGCGGAATCGCTCAAGCTCGGCGACATTGGCGGCGCGGCGCAGGGTTACGCCGCCGTGCTGCAGCTCGATCCTGAAAACGTCAAAGCCATCGCCGGCATGGCGCGCATTGCGCTCAACGCAGGCGATCCAGAACAGGCGCGCGAAATCCTCGAACACGCGCCGCCGGAAAAGGCGAACGATCCAGACATCGCCAGCGTCCGCGCCGCGCTCGAACTCTCAGCCAACGCCGAAGCCGTCGGCGACAATGACGAACTCGGCGCCGCCGTCGCCGCCAATCCGAACGATTGGCAAGCCCGATTCGATTACGCCGAGGCGCTTTCGGCGCGCGGCGATCTCGAAAAGGCGAGCGAACAATTGCTCGCCATCATCGAGGGCAATCGCGAGTGGAACGAAGGCGCCGCCCGCGCGCAATTGCTGAAAGTGTTCGAAGCCGCCGGACCGATGTCCGAAGTCACCAAACAGGGACGCCGCAAGCTGTCGGCGATTTTGTTCTCATGAGCGCATTCGGTTATCGCAAACCCGGCGACCTGCCGCAGGCCATCCCGCTGTTTCCGCTGACCAGCGCGATCCTGATGCCGCGCGGCGTGCTGGCGCTCAACATTTTCGAGCCGCGCTATCTCAACATGATCGATGACGCGCTCGGCGGCGAGCGCCTGATCGGGATGGTGCAACCGGCCATGGGCGACGAAGGCGAGCCCGTGCCGCAACTCTGCGATGTCGGCACGCTCGGCCGCATCACCTCGTTCAACGAAACCGAAGACGGCCGCTATCTCGTCACGCTGACGGGCGTTTGCCGCTTCGATGTCGAGCAAGAGTTGGAAGTAGATTCGCCGTATCGCCAAGCGCTGGTAAGCTACGAAGCGTTCGCGGATGACTTCGCCCAATCGCCAGGACGCTCCATCGATCGCGGCGCGCTGCTGGCGTCGCTGAAAACTTACGCCGCCTTGCACGGCTTCCAAGTCGATTGGAACGCCGTCGAACAAGCGCCGACGGAAACCATCATCAACGTCGCCGCGCAGATCTGCCCGTTCGACGCCGCATCCAAGCAAGCGCTGCTGGAAACCATCACGCTCGAAGAACGTGCGCGCGCGCTCGTCACGCTGCTCGAATGGGATTCCGCGTCCAACGATCCGGACCGCCCGATCCAATGAGCGAACCCGATCCGAAATTGCTCGAAGTGCTGGTGTGCCCGCAAACCCGAACGCCGCTGCGCTACGACCGCGAACGCCAGGAACTGATCAGCGAACGCGCCCGCCTCGCCTATCCCGTGCGCGACGGCGTCCCGATCATGCTGATCGACGAAGCCCGCGAACTGGGAGCGGACGAATGAGCGCCGAACCGGTAACCCGCCCCTGGCCCACCGATCTCGTCTTCGATCGCACCGCCAAAGCTTTGATCATCGCCTTCGATGACGGCGAGATGTTCGAAATTCCGTTCGAACTCCTGCGCGTCGAAAGCCCGAGCGCCGAGAACAAAGGCCACGGCCCCAACCCACCGCCTCCCGTCACCGGCAAAGCCAACGTCAATGTCGTGAAAGCCGACGCCGTCGGCCGCTACGCCGTGCGCATCAGCTTCGACGACGGCCACGACACCGGCCTCTTCTCATGGGATCTGCTCTACGATCTCGGCGCCCACAAAGAAGAACGCCTGCGCGTTTACCGTGAAACGCTAGCGCAGCGCGCGCTGCGGGACGAGGCTTAGCGTTAATTCGCATCGCATCGCGGGAAGCCGTTTGGTGCGCACAAGCACCTCCGCGTAATCTCCCGCGAATCTATGCCGCTCGCACCCCATTCCGCGCTCGATTCCGAGTTTGACGTCTGCGTCGTCGGCGCCGGCCCGGCCGGACTCGCGTGCGCGTTCGATCTGCATGACGCTGGCCTCAAAGTCGCGCTGCTCGAAGCCGGCGGCGCCAATCCGATCCCCGGCGAGCCCGACGTGCGCGCCGCCGAAATCGCGCATCCGGAATTTCACGATCCGGTCGACATCGTCGCCGCCTCCGCGCTTGGCGGCTCGACGCATTGGTGGGGCGGCCGCAGCGTGCCGTTCGATCCCATCGATTTCCGCCATTGGCCCCTCAGCTACGATGAGCTGCTCCCCTGGTGGGACAAAGCCGCCGATTTCCTCGGCAGCAAAAGCGTCAGCGAAAGCGCGCCGCCGCCAGCGTTCGCAAAACTCGAAAACTTCGACGCGCTCCGCGACGAATGCTGGGGCCCAGAACTCAACATGGGTCGCCGCTGGCGCCAACGCATCGCCGCCGCCGACGGCCCCGCCATCTTCACCAACGCGCGCGTCACCGGCATCGCCCGCGACGGCGCCCGCGTCACCGGCGTTAGACTCGGCGACCGCACGCTGCGCGCGAAGAAAGTCATCCTCACCAGCGGCGGCCTCGGCACGCTGAAATTGCTGCTGCTCATGCAACGCGAAACGCCAGGCGTATTCAGCGATGCACTGGGGCGCGGCTACATGGGCCACCTCACCGGCAGTATCTCGCTCCTCGCGCCATCCGACCGCGCCGATGTGCAAGCCTTCACCCCGCGCGACATCGGCGGCCAAATCTACGCGCGCCGCCGCATGCGCCCCACACCGCAAACAATCACTAACGAGCACATCGTCAACATCGCCTTCTGGTTCGAGAACGGCGGGGCCAACAATCCCGAACACGGCGACGCCACCGCCTCTGCACGCTATCTCGCCACGCGCATGATGCGCTTTGGCCGCGGCGAAGGCGCGCTCGGCCCACACGTCGCCAACGTCATGCGCGCGCCGCTCAGCGCCGCATCCGGCCTCGCCACCGCCGCTTATCTCTTAGCGGCCGCGCGCCTCACCGGCCGCCATCCGCGCCACACGCGCCTCACGCCCGCCGCCGCCAACGCCTGGCGCCTCGATTATCACGCCGAACAGCCGCCGCACGCCGACAACCGCATCTCGCTCGCCGACACGCTCGACTCCGCCGGCTTGCCGAAACTCAAAATCGATTTCCGCATGCAGGACGAAGAGATCGAAGCCGTCGTGCGCGCACACGAATTGCTCGGCGCCGATCTGCAACACGCCAATGCCGGCAAACTCATCTTCGCCGGCGATCATGCCGAACGCATCGCCAGCGTCCGCGCCGCCGCCCGCGACGGCTACCACCAACTCGGCGGCGCCGCGATGGGCAATGACGCTGCCAACATCGTCGATACCAACCTCGCCGTCCGCAACGTCGAAAATCTCTACATCGCCGCCGGCAGCGTGTTTCCGTCAGGCGGTCAGGCCAATCCCACGCTGACTATTGTAGCGCTGGCGCGAAGATTGGCGGCGCACATCGCGCGCAAGTAGGCGCAGACAGCGTGCCCTGCTACATTACCTGAATATCGCGCAGCCATTGCAGCATCATGCCTGGCCATTGCGTCGTGATGGGATCGTCCGTCGGGCGCAGGCCAAAGGCGTGACACCCGCCCGCGAAGATACGCATGTCCACCGGAACGCCTGCTTCATGCAGAGCGAGAGCATACGCCATCGGATGACGCACATTGTCGACCGGATCATTCATGGCGTGGATGAGCAAGGTCGGCGGCGCGCTGCGGCTTATCCGAACCCAAGGAGCCAATGTGAGGCTCGTGGGCGGCGCCCCGCGAGTCCAAAGTCGGCCAGTATAAAGCAGCACGGCAAAATTGGGCCGTGACGACAGACTGTCAGCCGCGTCAACAGCATCGTAGCTGCGCGCCTCCGCGTTGCTGATCGTGGCGGCCAAATGCGCGCCCGCCGAAAAGCCGACGACTCCGATCCGGGCAGGATCAATGCCGTAGTCGAAAGCGTTTTGGCGCAGCAAGACCATCGCGCGCTGAGCGTCTTCCAGCGGCAGTAAATCAGCCGGCTGTTGCCCACGTGGCCAAGCTATTGGCGTTCGATATTTAAGCACGATGCAGGTGATGCCTTGCCGCGTGACCCACTCGCAAATCTCGGTGCCTTCGAGATCCATTGCGACTGCCACATAACCGCCGCCCGGCAGCACCAACACGGCGGCACGGCTGCTCTGATGCACAGGCCGATAGATCGTCATCGTCGGACGTGTGACGAACGTTGCCCAATTCCACGTTTCTCCCGCCACCAACGGCGAGCCGCTGCCTGTCATCTCAGGTTGGTTTACATCGGGCGGCTGAATGACGAGACCTTCCGGCCAAAGCGGAATTTGTTCGCCGCCAGGACCGGGCTCCCACGCCACCCCCTCATGCTCAACCTTTTCAATCTCGGGGCGCGCGCAAACATCTTCACGTGTCTGGCCCGCGGCTGCGCCGCTGATTGCAAGTGCGGCGACGATGGGCGCTACGGTTAATCTGAACAGCTTCAACGATACCCACTCCCACTCCATCGCGATCCGCTGACCGGAGCACGAGAATGGGTCTGGAGCAAACAGCAATGCTAAGCCGCCAAGCTCTCCCCGCGGAGCAGCTTCGGCAAATCGCCCGCGCCACCGCCCGCGTATTTCATAAAAAACCGCCGCGCCGGCCCAACGCCGTTCACGGCCGCCAGCCCCACACGCCGCGCTACGCGCAGCGGCGTGAAGCTGTTGGAGAACATCTTGTCGAAGAACTCCATCCCGAGCGCCATCGACACATTGTCGAAGCGCCGCCAGCGTTGATAGCGCTCCAGGATCGACACCTCGCCGGGATCAAGCCCGAGCGACATTCCATCCGCAATGCACTCCGCCAGCGCCGCGCAATCTTTCAAACCAAGATTCAAACCCTGCCCCGCCAGCGGATGAATCCCGTGCGCGCTATCGCCGGCCAAACACACGCGCGTATCGATCATCCGCTCCGCCAATTGCAGCGATAGCGGATAACCGAAGCGCGGACCTTCTAGCGAAAGCTCACCCAGAAAATCACCGAAGCGCCGGCCAAGCTCAGCCAGGAAATCCGCTTCGTTCATTTTCAGCAGCGCATCCGCCGCCGCGCGCGGTTCGGCCCAAACGATGTTCGAGCGATTGCCCTTCAACGGCAAAATCGCAAACGGCCCGTTCGGCAAAAAGAATTCATGCGCCACCGCGCCGTGCGGCTTCTCATGCTCGATCGTCGCGACGATCGCCGTCACCGGATAATCCCAACCGATCGTACGAATGCCAACAGCGCCGCGCACGAACGAACGCCGACCATCGGCGCCGACCAGCAACGGCGCACGCAATTGCTTTCCGTCCGCCAGCGTCACCGTCACACCCGCCGGATCGCGCTCCAACGCGCTCACCGACATCGGCTGAATCATCTTGATCGAGGGCCGCGCCTTCACGCCATTGTCGAGCGCGCGGCGCACATAGCGCGCCTCCAGCATCAGCCCGAGCGGCTCGCCATCTTCGTTGAGCTCGGCGCGATCAAAATGCAGATGCAGCGGCGAAGGCCCGCCACGGCGGCCCGCATCACGCAAGCTGCCATCCGTCACCATGATCTCTTCGATCGGCTGCGCCACCGCATCGAGCTCATCGCCGAGCCCAAGCGAGCGCCACATGCGGTAAGAAGCAAAGGCGATGGCGAACGCGCGGCCATCGAAGCTCGGGGCCAACGTATCCGCCGGCTTCGACGCATCGATCACGATCACCGAGACCCCGGCCTGATCCAGCGCCAGCGCCAAGGTTTGCCCGACCAAGCCGCCGCCACTCAGAATCACGTCGGCGTCGAAACCGCTTCCATTGCTCATGCCGAACGATAGCGCTGCGTCAGTGTCGGCGTCGATGCGGCCCTGGCGCGCAAGCGGCAGGCAGGGCGCCGCTTTTTTGTGCGTTGATGCCGCACTGCACAATGCTTGGGGCTCTCAATCTTGCCCCTGGCGTCTCCGCCCCGACCAATCACCTCAGCCAAACCAAGAGGGAGCGGGGCAATGATCACCAGGGATAAGCTGCGAGCGCTATGGCGCGCAGTACGGATCGGAGGCGCGGCGCTCGTTGGGGCCTGCGCGCTCGGCGTGATGGCGCCGGACATGGCGTTCGCACAGGAAGCCGTCACGGCCCCCGTGGCGGAAGCTGCCGCGCCGGCTGATGTCGTCGTCGAAGAGGCCGTGGTTGAAGAAGCCGCCGCCCCTACCGTCGATAAGGGCGACACGGCGTGGATGCTCATCTCCACCGTCATCGTGTTGCTGATGATCATTCCCGGCCTTGCCTTGTTCTATGGCGGCCTCGTGCGCGCCAAGAACATGGTCTCGATCCTCAGCCAAGTTTTTGTCGTCACCGCGATCGGCATGGTGATGTGGCTGCTCGTCGGCTACTCGCTCGCCTTCACCGATGGCGGCGGCCTCAATCGCTTCATCGGCGGGCTCGACAAAGTCTTCCTCAATGGCGTCGATACGACGACTTTGGTGGAAACCTTCTCCGTCGGAATTTCCATACCAGAGCTGGTTTTCGTCGCGTTTCAGATGACCTTCGCCTGCATCACCGCGGCGCTCGTTCTCGGCGGCGTTGCAGAGCGCGTGAAGTTTTCGACTGTCGTCGTGTTCGCCATTCTGTGGCCGGTCGTCGTCTATTATCCGATGGCGCACATGGTCTGGTGGTGGGGCGGCCCGAACATGGCCTCCGATCCCGCCAACGCTGAAGCACTCGCTGCTGGCGCTGGCCTGATATGGAGCTTCGGCGCGCTCGACTTCGCCGGTGGCACTGTCGTGCACATCAATTCTGGCGTCGCCGCACTTGTTGGCGCCATTCTGCTCGGCTCACGCACCGGCTATCGCAAAGAGCCGATGCCGCCGCACAACCTCACCTTCACGGTGATCGGCGCGGGCCTGCTCTGGGTGGGTTGGGTTGGCTTCAACGCCGGCTCCAACCTCGAGAGCAACGCCTATGCGGCGCTCGCGCTCATCAACACCTTCGTCGCACCAGCAGCCGCCGCGCTGTCATGGACGCTCACCGAATGGCTCACCAAGGGTAAGCCCAGCTTGCTCGGCCTCGCCTCCGGCGCGGTCGCTGGCTTGGTCGCCGTCACACCGGCGGCTGGCTTTGCCGGCCCGGTCGGTGCGCTGATCCTCGGCCTTGTTGCGGGCCCGATCTGCCTGTTCGCCTGCTCGGGCCTCAAGTCGTGGCTCAAGTACGATGACAGCCTCGATGTCTTCGGCATCCACGGCATTGGCGGCATCGTCGGCGCGATCGGCACCGGCATTGTCGTGAATCCTGCCTTCGGCGGCGCCGGCATCGTCGACTACGCAGCCGGCGGCGTGGCCGTATATCCAGGGATCGTTCCGCAAGTGATCGCGCAGCTGAAGGGCGTCGCCGTCACTTTGGTTTGGTCCGGCGTTGGTTCGCTGATCGTGTGGGTTATCGCCCGCGGCCTCACCGGCGGACGCGTCAGCAAGGAAGTCGAAGCCGAAGGCGTCGACTACGCAGAACACGGAGAGGTCGCCTACCACTCCTAAACCGAGCATCTCCCAGAACTTCCGGCGCGGTTCCTCACGGAGCCGCGCCTTTTCTTTTACCTTTGTAAACAGTCACTTTTCGCAACTCAAATGACTGCTCCGGTAACCCTGTTCGCAGCCGAATCTTCATCGCTCGTTTACCGGGAGGCCCAAAAGTCCAAACCCTGACAGCGGCAGAACGAGCGGCCTTCACCAGCATGACCGAAGCTTACCACCAAGGGGGAAGAATGCCCCCCGTCGCTACTTCGGCAGCGGCCCGCCTCGCCTTGAAGCGCGCGGCTGTTTCCGTTGGCGCAGCCATCGTCGGCGCCTACGGCCTCGGCGCCGTGCTGACCTATTCGCCGGAAGATCCAAGCCTCAACACCGCGGCCAATGCCGGCACGACCAACCTGTTTGGCGGCCCAGGCGCCGTGGTTGCCGACATCATCGTGCAAAGCCTTGGCGCTGCTGCGCCGTTAGCCATGGCGGCGCTGCTCGCCGCGGGCGCTTTGCGCATCTATCGCCGCCAACTCGTCGCCCGCATCGACAAGCGCCGCGTCGGCGTTTGCCTGCTCGGCATTCTGTTGCTCGCCGGCGCTGCATCGACGATCCCGACGCCCGCAGGCTGGCCGCTCGCCACCGGCTTCGGCGGCTTGTTCGGCGATTGGACGAGCGGACTTATCGCTGGCCTTGCCTCCATGCCTGGCTTGCCGTTCCCGCATGTCATCACCGGCATTCTGTGCGCGATCGGCGGCCTGCTCGGCATCGGCTGGTCGTTCCAAGTGCGCGCGCAAGACGTGCGCACCGCTGCACAAGTTGCGCGCCGCACCGTGCAAGGCTCCGCCGCCGCCACACAACGCGCCATCGGCTACGTCTCGGAGAAGACGCGCCGCGAACCCGAGGAAGAGGAAACGTCACAAGAAGAACGCCGCGCCCCGCGTGCAGCTGAGCGTCCGCGCCCCGCGCCGCGCCCTGCGCCGCGCACGCCGCAACGCACCGACGCTGACGCGCCGCGCCAGCAACAACGCGCCGCGCCGAAGCCGGAGAAGAAGCAGCACAAGCACGTCGCCACCTCGTTCGGCGAGTTCGAACTGCCCGACACCGATCTGCTCTCGCCGCCGAAGCAGCGCGTGACGCAAACCGATGCGCAAACGCTGCACGCCATGAGCCGCCAACTCGAAACCGTGCTCGCTGATTTCGGCGTGCAAGGCGAAGTGCTCTCCGCCCGCCCCGGCCCCGTCGTCACCTTGTTTGAGTTCGAACCCGCCGCCGGCGTGAAATCATCGCGCGTCATCGGCCTCAGCGACGACATCGCCCGCACCATGAACGCGACCGCCGCGCGCGTCGCCGTCATCCCCGGCCGCAACGCCATCGGCATCGAACTGCCGAACGCCAAGCGCGAGACCGTGTATCTGCGCTCGCTGCTCAACTCATCGCAATTCGCCGGCACGCAAGGCGATCTGCCGCTCGCGCTCGGTGAGACCATCGAAGGCGACCCGTTCGCCGCCGATCTCACCAAGATGCCCCACCTGCTCATCGCCGGCACCACCGGCTCGGGCAAATCGGTCGGCATCAACGCGATGATCCTGTCGCTGCTCTACAAGCATACGCCGGACGAGTGCCGCTTCATCATGATCGACCCCAAGATGCTGGAGCTCAGCGTCTATGAGGGCATCCCGCACCTTCTGCACCCGGTCGTCACCGATCCGAAGAAAGCCGTCGTCGCGCTCAAATGGACCGTGCGCGAGATGGAAGATCGCTACCGCCGTATGTCCAAGCTCGGCGTGCGCAACATCACCGGCTACAACGAGCGCGTCCGCGACGCCCTCGAGCGCGGCGAGCGCCTCGAGCGCACCGTGCACGCCGGCTTTGACCCCACCAGCGGCGAGCCGATCTACGAAACCCGCGAGCTCCCGCTCGAGCCGATGCCCTACATCGTCGTCGTCATCGACGAGATGGCCGATCTCATGATCACGGCCGGCAAGGAAATCGAAGCCGCCGTGCAGCGTCTCGCGCAAATGGCGCGCGCCGCCGGCATCCACGTCATCATGGCGACGCAACGCCCCTCGGTCGACGTCATCACCGGCACG
>Ga0163144_10000058_pt1 | contig 240805 bp, 242 predicted proteins | sample OliLak19BULKMAT1_FD_123175 | JGI IMG/M metagenome (GOLD analysis project Ga0163144, IMG submission 123175) | Freshwater microbial mat bacterial communities from Lake Vanda, McMurdo Dry Valleys, Antarctica - Oligotrophic Lake LV.19.BULKMAT1 | ecosystem: Environmental > Aquatic > Freshwater >... | reverse complement strand
CTCGGGCTTCAGCGTGCGCGGATCGTCTCGCTCACACTTCACGCTTGATCATATCGCTCGTCGCATTGGGTCGAACATTGGCCAACTGCCCTCCAGCGGAGCGATGTGAGGATGATAGGCGCGTTTGAACTCGGTCGGATTTGTGCGGTGCTATCCCCGCATTCTTCTGACGCGTCCGGCGAAGTTAACAGCTTTAGCTGACGTCAGCTGGGGCCCGGCACTCCGCTACGCTGCGGCCGGGAAGCGTGGTTCTGTTTATAAGCTGGGGCAACCAAGCGGGCTTTAAGGCCCGCGCTCCGGCTCAGCGCACCGGTTCTTCGCGCAGTGGGCCATTCCAGACTTTGGAAATCCGCACGTCGACTTCCGGGCCGAGATTGAACCAGGCCAGGCGGTCGCGACTGGCGTCGACAACGATGAAGCGGTCGCCGCGTTCGAGCGTTTGCGAGAGCGTGTTGCGGATCACGCCGGCAGAGAAGCGCGTGCGCACCAGCCAGAGGCCGGGCGACATCTCGCAGACGTGTCCCATGCTCTCAAGCGCGGCCATGAAGCCGTTCCAGGCGCCAGAGATGATTTCGGCGTGGACGAAGACGTTTGCGGCTTCTTCGGCATCGTTGGCCGCTTGCGGTTTACGCAGGCCGCGCAACGCCATGATGCGGCGCGCTTCGGTCCAGTTCGTATCGCCGTTGTCCGAGACAAGCGTGTTCGGGCGAACCCGGCCTTCAGCCAGGAATTGCGCCATTTGCTCGATCGAGTATGGGCCGAAGGCGCGGCCGCGCACCTGGACCCACCACTTGCCGGCGGTCGATTTGAGGGTGGCCGCGTCGCTCACGAGCATCTGCTCCGTTTCGATACGAGAACGCGGGTTCGCGTCTCAGACGAAACAGACCTGAAGCAATCGCTGTGCCGGGGATTGGATGGTTAGTTTTGTTAAGGACGTTGCCGCGCTTCGAAGTCGATGGCGAAGCCGCCTTCGATGATGCGGGCGACACGGCCGTACACGGCGCCGACGCGGACCCAGACGCCAATCAGCGGCGGCGGACGCTTGGAGCGGATGGTGATTCCAGCCAGGGAAAAGTCGAGCACCTCGCCCTCATACACTTCGCCGGTCTCGAAGCTGAGGCTCACGGTTTGTGCGCCTTCGCGGATTTCGCGGAGCGGCTCGTCGATGCCGAGGTCACGGTTAACGAAGATTGTGAGCTGTTCAGCCAGCCGCTCGCGCTTGTGGGCGCTGAAGTCGAAGATGATGGCGACTTCACCCTCGCCGCACTTGCGGGCGACATTGCCGGTGACGCGGCCGATGCCTTCTAGATAGAGCACCACGCGATCGCCAACTTGCGGCAGGATCGGCGCGGCGATGCGGATATCGCCGGGGGAAATGTCGGCGGTGCGGCAGTCATGCTCGCGGCCGAGCGGATCGAGCATGCGGCCGCTGACCTCGATCGGCATGCGGCGGAAGCGGCGCCGTTCGCGCAGGCCCACCTGTGAGGCTGTCAGCCGGCGGGCGGCGGCGGCGAAATCGATTTTCTCGGCTGCGTTGCTCATGACGCCATTAATGCGCGCTTCACCGTAAATGTTTGCTTAAGGTTTGGGGCGGGGGCCGCCTGCCGGAACGGCAACTCGACCGCGGCGGGTTCTCGCTGTTAACTGCCTCCAGAACACAAACACACCTCATACCAAGGGCGGAAAACGTGGCCGATATCGAGAGCGGAGACCGGTTTGATTACGTCATCGTCGGCGCGGGCAGCGCCGGGTGCGTGTTGGCGGCGCGTCTCAGCGAAGACCCGAATGTGACAGTCGCGCTGCTGGAAGCGGGCAGCCACAATGACAAGCTGCTGATCAACATGCCGGCGGGCGCGAGCCAAATCTTCAACAACAAGAACGAGTCGAACTGGGCGTTCGAAACGGTGCCGCAGGCTGAGCTTGGCGGGCGGCGCCTGTTCCAGCCGCGCGGACGCGGCTGGGGCGGCTCCTCCTCGATCAACGCCATGATGTATGTGCGCGGCCACGCGCGCGACTATGACCACTGGCGCCAGATGGGGCTCACCGGCTGGGGTTATGCGGACGTGCTGCCGTACTTCAAGAAATCGCAGCACAATGAAAATGGCGGCGATGCTTGGAACGGCGAAGGCGGTCCGCTGCACGTGTCGCGCGCGCCGGCGGGCTATCCGTTGCAGAAAGTGTTCGTGCAAGCGACGGCGCAAGCCGGCTTTCCGGTTACGCGCGACTTCAACGGGTATCAGCAAGAAGGCGCGGGCATTTACAACGTCACCATTAAGGACGGAAAGCGCTGGTCGACGGCGAACGCTTACCTGCGCCCGATCGTTGGCGTGCGGCCGAACCTCACGGTGATTTCCAACGCGCATGCGGGGCGCCTGATCATTGAGCGCAGGGCGGCGACGGGCGTTGAATACTCAGCAGGGCCCGGCAAGCCTGTGAAAAGCGTCTACGCCAAACGCGAAGTGATCTTGAGCGCCGGCGCGTTTCAGTCGCCGCAATTGCTGCTGCTCTCAGGCATCGGGCCGGCGGATGAGTTGAAGAAGCTCGGCATCCCGGTGGAGATGGATGCGCCGGAGGTGGGCCGCAATCTGCAGGATCACATTGATTGCGGCGTGCTCTATGGCTGCACCAAGCCGATCACGCTTTACTCGCTGCTGAAGGGCCATCGCCAGCCGATGGTTGGCATCGAGTACATGCTGCGCGGGACTGGCCACGGGCGCACGATCCATCTGCACAGCGGAGCGTTCTTGAAAACGCGCGGCGAGCTTGATCGTCCGGACGTTCAGATCCACTTCGTCAATGCGCTGATGCGCGACCACGGGCGTGTGAAGGCGGAGGCTGATGGCTTTACGATTCACACGTGCCCGCTTCGCCCTGAGAGCCGCGGCACGGTGCAACTCGCATCGCGCGATCCGTTCGCCGCGCCGCTGATCGACCCACGCTACTTCACTGAGCCGAACGACATTCGCTGTATGCGCGACAGCATCCGGCAAATCCGGGACATCGTCGCGCAGGACGCGTTCAAGCCGTATCGCGGCGATGAAATTGCGCCGGGCGCGCACATCACGACGGACAAAGAGCTCGACGCATGGATCCGCGCGACGGCGGAGACGCTCTATCACCCGGTGGGCACCGTTCGCATGGGCGTTGACGATAAGGCGCCGGTGGATGGCGATCTGCGCGTGCGTGGCATCGACGGCTTGCGCGTCATCGATGCGAGCGTGATGCCGACTTTGATTGGCGGCAACACCAATGCGCCGACGATCATGATCGCGGAGAAGCTCTCTGATTTGCTGCGTGGCAAGCCCATGCTGCCTCCCGAGGACGCGCCGATCGCGGAAGACGCGCGCGTGGCGGTATGAGCGCGGCGCGTGCTGCGGCCACAATCGGGGCGCTGGTCGGCGTGTTCGGCCTGGTGCTGCAATACGTGCTGCTGTTCAACTCCATGACGGCGGAGGGCGCTTCGGCGCTCGCGGTCACATGGCGCTACTTTGTCTATTTCACCCTGCTCACCAACACGTTCGTGACGCTGGTGATGGTGCGGGCGGCGCTACGCCCAACTGATCTGACTGGCCTCAACGCGCCGCGCGTCGAGCTGATGGCGGTGACCTCCATCCTGTTTGTGGGGATCGTCTATAACCTGCTGCTCGCGAGCCGCGGGGATCCGCAAGGCTGGCAGAAGGTGGCGGATGTTATCGTCCACAACGCCGTGCCGGTGCTGTTCTTGGTGTTCTGGTTGTTGCGGCCGCACGGCGCACTGAAGTGGCGCGATGCTGGTTTTGCCGCGCTATGGCCCGCGGCTTACGCCGTCTATGGGCTGACGCGCGGGGCGTTTGACGGGTTTTATCCGTATTTCTTTCTGGATCCGACCGCGCTCTCGGTTAGCGCCATTGCGCTGAACCTCGTGGGCCTTGTGCTGGCGTTCTTGGTCGGCGCGCTGGCGCTGATTGCCGGCAGCCGCATCCTCGGGCGCTCCGCAACGTCGCGCGCTTAGTCGTTCACGACGACGAGGCGCATGCCCTTCGGCATTTTGGCCGCGGGCGGATGCAGCGAGCCTAGCCGCATCATCTGAATTGGCCGGCCGTCCAGGAACGGCTCGCCGCCAAGCGATTGAAAGAGACCCAAGAAGCGGTCGCCCAACATTTTGTTATCGACCTTGAGCGGCGTCAGCAGGATCTCGGCGCCGAGCAGGCGTCCGCATGCGGTTTCGGCCGTGATGCGCGCGATCGCTGGCTCACCAGCGGCGGCGCTCGCCTCGATCAGCGTGTTAAGCATCGCCAGATCGGGCGGCAGGAAGAAGTGTGCGAAATTGTGCTCGCGCAGGTCGCGGCCAAACAATTCTACGAGTTCGGCGCCGAACGTGCGGATCGGTAAACGTCCGTCTTTTGTCCGCTCGATCACGAAGAGGCGCTCGAGCACCTGATCTGCGCCGCCCTTTTTTGGCGCAGCGCCGGCGCCCGCGAGCGCGCGCCCATAGGCGAGCAACGCCCGAGTGTCGGGGTGAAAAGTTTCCTCGCCCATCATGGTTACGCGCGCTGTCCGTTCGTTGTGCGCTGCTTGCCACGCAAGGGCCGGGCCCCTTCGGAACAAGGGAAAACCGTGCTGGCGAGGGGCGCCTTCCCGTGCTGGGCGAGGTGTGGCCCCGGCTTTGCAGCACGGCTGGCGAGTTTCAGGAGAGACGGCACATGACCGTTCCAGCCCGGTACATTTTGGCGGCGATTGCATTTGGCATCGCCGCCCTTGGATTCTTCTTATTGCCGACCGACGCAGCAGCGTGCGGCAATGGCGGCTGCACGCCGCCGCCGTCATGCCATGGCGGCTGCAATCCGCCCCCGCCACCACCGCCGCCGCCAAGCAATTGCTGCCGGCCGCCGACGGTTGTCGTGCCGCCGCCGCATGTGCCGCCGCCGAACATCGTTGTGGTGAACGCCGGCGCCCGCGCGCAAGCGCAAGCCAGCGCCACTGCGATCGCTGTCGCCAACGTCCGCACCGGCGACACTATCATTCGTCAGAACATGATCGTTGAAGCAGGTGCTCAAGCGCAAGCAAGCTCCGCCGCGTTCGCGATCACCGAGTCGAGCGTCGCGACCGAAACGGTGGCGCGCGAGCGTGAATTGCTGATCCAGGCTATCTGCCTCGACACCAGCAACAACCCGCACCCGGCTTCGCAAACTTTTGGCGGCCGTGATGTTGGCCAGGACTATCGCGGCGAAATCTATCGCTGCATGTCCGGCACGCGCATGCGCTACACCGTCGATGGCCGCTCTTACGATTGCGCTCAAGGCGAAGCGCTCTGGTACGAGAATGGCCAAGTGACCTGCCGCACGCAGATCGCCCGCCGTCCGTGCAACGAGCGTTCGCTGCTGCGCCGCCATGGCCCCGGCGACAAAATGGTCCGCATTCGTGACACCGAAACGCGCGCCGTTCGCGCTGAGACCACCTTCAACTCCGCCATGACCATGGATGGCGGTGTTGGTCAGGGTGTCTATTGATTACGTCGACGCTTTCACTTCTCCCACCATCTAACTAGGCCAAGCCCCTCGGCCTGACCCCCGCGCAAGCGGGGGTTTTTATTTGGGCTGTGAGCCCGGCTGCAATTTGCGTGGAACGACCGGGCGAGCGGGTCGTTCACTACTCTTGAGGCGCGAGAAGCGGGAGTAAGATGCCAATGACGCAACGCGTCGCCCACGCGCGAGCAGTAAACCCGGTCAGCGACGCCTTGGGCGCGCATCCGGTGCGCACCGTTTTGCTGGGTATTGCGCTGGTGAGCTTAGGGGTTTGGATTTTCATAAAGCTCCGGCGCTCCGATATGGATGATCCCTACGCCGATCCGCTGGGCACGGATTATCCGCCCATATATCCCGTTGAGGCGTTGGCCCCTGTCCCTGTGGAAGAGGCGGCGTAAGGGGCTGTACGGGGTGACGGCGGCGGACGAACCGCTTAGATAGCCCGTATGACTCAGCTCGATATTCGCTCCGCCCGCCCCGATCAGCTTGTCGCTGGCGACAAGGGGAAATGGGAAATCATCGTCGGCCTGGAAGTGCACGCGCAGGTGACGAGCCAGGCGAAGCTCTTCTCAGGCGCCAGCGCCGCCTATGGCGGCGAGCCGAACAGCCATGTTTCGTTGGTCGATGCGGCCATGCCGGGGATGCTGCCGGTGATCAATCGCTTCTGCGTCGAGCAGGCGATCCGCACTGGGCTTGGGCTCAACGCTGAGATCCACAAGAAGAGCCGCTTCGATCGGAAGAATTATTTCTATCCCGATCTACCGCAGGGCTATCAGATCAGCCAGTTCGCAATGCCGATCGTTGGCGAGGGCGAGATCGAAGTCGAGCCGGACGGCGAAGATGCGATCACGATCCGCATCGAGCGGCTGCACTTGGAGCAGGACGCCGGCAAGTCGATTCACGATCTGTCGCCGAACGAGACGTTCGTCGATCTGAACCGCTCGGGCGTGGCGTTGATGGAAATCGTGTCGCGACCGGACATGCGCTCGGCCAAGGAAGCGGCGGCGTATTTCAACAAGCTGCGCGCTATCGTGCGGGCGCTCGGCACGTGCGATGGCAACATGGAGGAAGGCTCCATGCGTGCGGACGTGAACGTGTCGGTGCGCCGCGCGAACACCAAGGAATGGGGCACGCGCTGCGAGATCAAGAACGTGAACTCGACCCGCTTCATGATGCAGGCGATCGAGTACGAAGCGCGCCGGCAAATTGAGATTTTGGAGAGCGGTGGTTCGATCGATCAGGAAACGCGCCTGTTCGATCCGGACAAGGGCGAAACACGGACGATGCGCTCCAAAGAAGACGCGCACGATTATCGCTATTTCCCCGACCCGGATCTGCTGCCGCTTGTGATCGAGCAAGCTTGGATCGATGAGATCAAAGCCTCGCTGCCGGAATTGCCGGACGCGAAGAAGAGGCGTTTCGTCAGCGACTACGGATTGACGGCGTATGACGCGCGCGTGCTTGCGGGCGACACCGACGCGGCCACATATTTCGAGACGGTCGCCAAAGGACGCGATCCGAAGCTTGCGGCCAATTGGGTGACGCAAGAATTGGCGGCGGCGTTGAACAAGGCCGGCATTGAGCTCGCCGCATCGCCGGTGAAGGCCGAGGCGCTGGGTGAACTCCTCGATCTCATCAAGGATGGTACGATCAACGGCAAGATCGCCAAGGACGTGTTCGCCAAGATGCTGGAGAGAGGCGATGCGCCGGGCGCGATCGTTGAGCGCGAGGGCCTGCGTCAGGTCACCGATACTGGCGCGATCGAGAAAGCTATCGATGAGCTAATGGCCGCCAACGCCGACAAGGTCGCCGACGTGCAGAAAAACCCGAAGGCGTTTGGCTGGTGGGTCGGTCAGACGATGAAGGCAACCGGCGGCAAGGCGAACCCTGCGGTCGTGAACGAGATTCTGAAGAAGAAGCTCGGCGTCTAACGCGCTCGCGCGGTCAGCGGCGTGTAGCGCGCCATGTGGCCGGCGGCGCCGACGAGATCGGCCGCGCCGATTTCGTTACGCAGATGTGTCTCGAACGAGTGGGCTTGATACGCGGCAACGCGATCGCCGCCGGGCATGAAGGCCTGCACCATCACGGCGAACCAGATGTACATCAGCATGCGCGCCTCCCAAGCGAAGGTGATGAAGCTCCTGGAGTTTGGTTGCCTGGACGTTAACAGCAAAAAAGTACGCCCCGGAGCGTTGGGGCTCCGGGGCGTTTTTTTTGGACGTGTAGCCAACCTGGGAGGGTTAGTTGTTGGCCAGGATCACGCCCAGAATGACGCCGGTGGCGATGCCGACGAGCAGATAGTCGCCGCGATCATCGCGAACATAGTGGTAGCCGCGCGGCGGCGGACGCAGGCCATAGTGGCGATATTCCACTGGGCGATACGAGCTGCGGTAGTAGTCCGGCAGGCGGTCGCCGCGGCGCCATGAGCGATAGCCGTAATCGACATCGCGATAATGCGCGGGCGGCGGGCCGTAATGCCAGCGACCGCGATAATTGTAGCCGTTATGGCTGCGGCGATCCCAGCGATGGTCACGGCGATCATCGCGTCGGTCGGCGCGATGGTCACGACGGTCATCGCGACGATCATCACGCCAATCGCGGCGGTCATCACGTCGATCATCGCGTCGGTCACGTCTGTCGTCACGACGATCATCGCGACGATCATAGCGGTCTCGGTGTTGAGCGGCGGCCTCGGTGCTGACTGCAAGCGGCGCCATAAAGGTCGCCGCGGCCAGCGCCGCCATTGCAAAGCGCTTCATTGGAGGTCTCCTTCCTGCTTCCCTTGAACCGGTGGGTTCAAAAGAAGGTCCCTCTTCGCCGTGGAATGTGTCAGCGCGTGACTGAACCGTGTCTGAATGAGCGGCGGGGCGCTGATTTCGTCTCTGTAAACTTGTGTCGACCAGGCGATTTTTCCGGCAGAACCCGGTGTTTGCGCGGGGTTCGGCGGAGCCGCTCGCGCGTGGGTGAATCTTGTCGCCGACACGTTTTGGCGTCGGTTAGCCCTGGTGTTTGGCGCTGACGTTCCCATGTTGGCGGCGGAGCAAACCTAAGGGGCAAAAATGGCGGCGCCGATCGAGCTTTATTTCTGGCCGACTCCGAACGGTTGGAAAATTTCCATCGCTCTCGAAGAGATGGGGCTGCCCTACGAATTAAAGCCGGTGAACATCGGGCGCGGCGAACAATTCGCGCCTGAGTTTCTCCGCATCTCGCCGAACAACCGCATGCCCGCGATCGTTGATCCGAATGGGCCGGGCGGTGCGCCTATTTCGGTATTTGAGTCAGGCGCGATCCTGCAATATCTCGGGCGCAAGAGCGGCCAATTCTATCCAAGCGATGAACGCGCGCGCGTTGAGGTTGATCAGTGGTTGTTCTGGCAGATGGGTGGGCTCGGGCCGATGGCGGGCCAAGCTAGCCACTTCATCAATTATGCGCCGAAGATCGTCGATGATCCGTCGCTCATCGAGTACGGGCGCGCGCGCTACGTGAATGAGCTCAACCGTTTGTGCGGCGTAATGGAGCGCAGATTGGGCGAGAGCGCGTATCTCGGCGGCGATGACTATTCGATCGCCGATATGGCGTCGTGGCCGTGGGCGAGCATCGCGCACAAGCTCGGCCAAAGCTTCGATGATTTCCCAAAGCTTAAAGACTGGATTGATCGCATCAAGGCGCGGCCAGCTGTCGAGAGTGCGTTAAAGGCTGGAAACGAACTCCGCCAACAGCAAGAACTCAGTAAGGATCAAGTTCGCGAAATGGCGAAAAACCTGTTCGGGCAGACAGCAAACAGCGTCAACGACGCGAAATCAAAACAAGGCTGACGCCGCTTAAGCTTATCGCAATTTATGCATGAGAATGATCCACCCCGACGGCGCGAGAAATGCACGTCAGTGGGGTGGAACGTACATCGGGATACCGAGGCGTTCCCAAGTGATACAAGGGAGCCGCCAAAATGGCGTTCACGGATTCTGAAATTGCCGAAGCGCACGAAGCTGTGCGTCGTGAAGGCGATAGCGACAATCTCTACAAGCTCGGCCTGATCTATTCGACCGGTCAAGGCGGCGCGGTGGACTATGTGCAAGCGCACATGTGGTTCAACCTCGCGGCTGTGCGCGGCTCGGAATCGGCAAAAGAATGCCGCCGCGAGCTGTCAGAGATGATGTCGAAGGACGAAATCGCTCAAGCCCAGCGCAGCGCGCGCGAGTGGCTGACGGTTAAGCACCATTAAGTCATTGCAGTGCTGAGGCGAATGGCAGTCGGCGCTTGCCTGCGCCGGCGCCTGCCTGTCGCCCTAGCTGCGCATCCACGGCGGCGCGGGCAGATCGCGGTAGGCGGCGCGGAGCGCGTCTGACCAGCGATCACGGATGCTGCGGAAGTAGGCGTTGTCCTCGCTGATGCGTTCCTGCACCGCGACGGTCTGCGTATCCCTGCGATAGACCAGCAGGTCCATCGGCAGGCCGACGCTGAAGTTCGAGCGCAATGTCGAATCCATTGAGATCAATGCGAGCTTGACCGCATCTTCGAGCGGCGTGTCGTAGTGCGCGACGCGATCGAGGATGGGTTTGCCGTACTTTGTTTCGCCGATTTGGAAGAACGGCGTATCCGGTGAGGACTCGATGAAGTTGCCGGCCGAATAAATCTGAAACATGCGCATGCGCCGGCCGGCGATCTGACCGGCGACGATAATGGATGCGTCGAAGAATGCGCCGCTGCCGGTTATCGAGCTGCAGATTTTCGTGAGCGCGCCTGCGATGAGTTCGGCGGCTTCGTACATCGACTTCACTGTGAAGAGCGTATCGAAGGGCTCGCCGGGGCCGACGCCGGAGCCCTCCATCACGCGCGCGACCACGGCTTGGGTCACAGCGAGATTGCCCGAGGTCATGATCGCGATCACGCGATCGCCCGGCGCAGCGACGTGCATCTTCGGGAAGCTCGCGATATTATCTGGGCCCGCATTGGTGCGGGTGTCGGACAACAGGACGAGGCCGTCCTGCAAACAAAGGCCTACACAATACGTCATGGAATACTTCCGGCGCTGGGTTCAGCGCATGTACAGATTCGCGATCTGATCGCCTAGTTCTCTCGTCCGATCGATGTAATCGGTGAGACGTTCGTGTAGTCCGGATTGAAAGATATCGGAAATCCGGCCGTAGCGCAGCTCTGCCGCGATGGCGCCTGCTTGGCGGTGGCATTCGCCGCGTTTGCCGCCGTGGATGCGCGCCAGCTCATCGAGGCAGCCAGTGATGTTGTCGTAGCACGCCCGCAACGATCTTGGCATTTCGGGTCGCAGGATCATCAATTCGGCGACGTTCCAGGGCTTTACCTCTTCACGGTACACCCATTGGTAGGCGCGCACGGCTGACACGGCGCGGAGCACGCTGGTCCATTGGTAATAGTCCAGCATGCCGCCGACGCCTGAGGAATTCTCCGGCAGCAGCAAGTGATATTTCACGTCGAGGATGCGTGCGGTGCTATCGGCGCGCTCGACGAACGTACCGAGGCGAACGAACCAATAATTCTCGTTGCGCAGCATCGTGGTTTCGTAGGCGCCGGAGAAGCGCGTCGAGAGCGTGCGCACCCAGTCGAGGGTCTCGGCGAGCAGAGCGGGCGAGAAGTTGCGCTCGTCCAAGGTGCGTGATTCCAGCCAGCCCTGATTGACCGCTTCCCACATATCGCGGGTCAGCGCCGTGCGCATGGCGCGGGCGTTGACCCGCGCGAGCTCGAGGCAGTTCATGATGCTGAACGGATTGCTCGGCCCTGAGCAGAGGAAGCGCGCCGCGAGATCGGGCGTCACCACCGGGTGCGCATCGTCGTACAATTCTTCAACGCCTGCGGCCGTCAGGGCCGAGCGCCATTCTTCAGCTTCGCTGGAAACGCCTGCCATGGATTGCGCGGCTTCGATGAGGCGCGCGAGATTATCCAAGCGCTCCATGTAGCGCGCGAGCCAGAAGAGAGCGTCAGCCGCGCGCGACAGCATCAGCGATCGCCGTTCGTGCGCAGCACCCAAGTATCCTTGGTGCCGCCGCCTTGGCTGGAATTCACGACGAGCGAGCCGTCTTGCAAGGCCACGCGCGTAAGCCCTCCAGGCACGATACGCACACCGTCGGCGCCGGAGAGCACGAATGGGCGGAGATCGACATGGCGCGGCGCGGCTTTGTCACCGGCGAATGTCGGGCAGGTCGAAAGGGCGAGCGTGGGTTGCGCGACATAGGCTGATGGACTCTGCCGCAACTTTTTCGCGAACGCCTCGCGCGCCCGTTTGGTGGCGTGCGGACCTACCAGCATGCCGTAGCCGCCCGAGCCACGCGTTTCCTTGACCACGAGTTCTTCCAAATGGTCGAGCACATAAGCGAGTGCGCCTTCGTTGGCGCAATCCCAGGTGGGCACGTTCTTCAGGATCGGTTCTTCGCCGAGATAGAAGCGGATCATCTCGGGCACGTGCATGTAGATGGCTTTGTCGTCGGCGATGCCGGCGCCTGGTGCGTTGGCGAGCGTGACGTTGCCGGCGCGATACGCTTCCATCAGCCCCGCGACGCCAAGCACCGAGTCGGCGCGGAATGCCAACGGATCGAGAAAGTCATCATCGATGCGGCGGTAGATGACGTGTACGCGCTTTAAGCCGTCCGTCGTGCGCATGTAGACCTTCTTGTCGCTGACGAGGAGGTCGATGCCTTCTACGAGCTCGACGCCCATTTCATCGGCGAGGAAGGAATGTTCGTAATAGGCGCTGTTGAACTGGCCGGGCGTCAGCACAACCACGCACGGATCTTCTTCGCCACCGGGCGCGACGGAGCGCAGAGTTGCGAGCAGGTCTTGCGGATAGCGCGCCACTGGCGCGACGCCGACGCGCGCGAATAATTCAGGGAAGAGCCGCATCATCACCGAGCGGTTCTCCAGCATGTAGGAGACGCCAGACGGCGTGCGGCAATTGTCTTCCAGGACGTAGAATTCATCCGCGCCGGTGCGGACGAGATCGATGCCGGCGATGTGCGTGTAGATGCCGCCAGGCACTTGGACGCCCTGCATCTGTGCGCAGTAGGCGGGGTGGCTGTCGATGTGAGCGTCGGTCAGCTTGCCGGCGCGGACGATCTCCCGTGGGCCGTAGACGTCACCCAGGAAGCGGTTGAGAGCGGCGACACGCTGTTTGAGGCCGCGCTCCAGCATCGCCCACTCGTCTGCGTCGAGGACGCGCGGGATGATGTCGAACGGGATCAGGCGCTCGGTGTCGGCGCCTTCGGTGTAAACGGCGAAGGTGATGCCGACGCGGCGGAACAGGCGCTCGGCCTCTTCACGCTTCGTGGCGAGGGTTTCATGCGGCGTCTCGGCCAGCCATTGCGCGACCGTTCTGTAGGCCGCGCGGATGTCGCCGTCCGTGCCGTGCATGTCGTCAAAGAAGTCGCGCATCTGCCGCAGGATGCGCCAATTGCGCCGCGAAACACAGTCTCCGCTGGCCAAAAATCAGTCGGAACAGGCCAAGCCGTCGGCAGGCGCCTAAATCAGAGGCGCCGGAGATTAGTTCCTGCGGTCGCCAGCGAGGTCGTAATAGAAGCTGAACTGCACTGGCAGCGCTTCGCGAACGTATTGCTGCATGAACAAGTTCACTTGGCTGATGCGCGAGCGCGGCACGTAGACGACATCGTAGCGTTGGAGCGGCTGGGCGTCCGGAAAGCCTTGGCGCATTGCGCGGGTGGAGAGGTCGACCTCAGCGACGCTGGATTGGCCGCTGGCGCGAGAGAGCACCAGCACATCGCCGCGCCGGGCGCTTGGCAGGAAACCGCCGGCGAGAGCGACAGCCTGGAAGGCGTCGATATTGGCAGGCATCTCGTAGATGCCGGGGCGCGCCACTTCACCGCCGACGAAGACTTGGCGCGAGCCATAGGTGCGCGGTGTTACTGTGAGTTCGGGCATCCGCAGATGTGCGGCGTATAGCGCAACCAGTGAGTCGTGCAGTTCCTCGGCCGTGAGGTCTGCTGCGCGAACGGCGCCGAGCAGCGGCAGCGCGACGCGACCGTCCGGTCCGACCGTGACAGTGCGCGTTAGTTCCGGCGCCGAAAAGATTGCGACCTCGATCTCATCGCCTGGGTAGAAGCGATAGGCGGGTGTCTCGTCAGAATAGGTCATAGCCGGTGGCGGCGCCGCGGCCGGCGCTTCGTCCTGAGCGCGCGCAAAGGAAGCGCAGCCCGCGAACCCCGCCGCAATCAGCATCGCCGTAATCGCAATCGCGTTCCGCATCGCCAAACTCCAACGGTTTGTTAGCTCGCACATGCTTAACGGAGCATGCGCAGCGGCGCAGAGCCTCGCGGAAGGTGGTGAATGATCATTTACCAAATGCCGTCAGACTTCATTCCGCGCACGAACAGGGAGCGCCAATGAAGACGGGTGCACAGGCGCGGGCAGAGCGCACGTGGTTCGGCTGGGGCGAGACGCCGAAGCTGAGCTTGGCTGATCTCGCGGCCATGCTGTGGGCCGAGCGCTTCGTCGTGCTCGCAGTCGGCGGTGCGATCTGCGCGCTGGGGCTGGTGGCGGCGTTGGCGGCGCCAAAGACTTACACGGCGCGCTCCGAGCTGCTGGTGCGGCTCGGGCAAGAATATGTGTATCAGCCAACGGCGGGCGGCGCTGGCGCTGGCGCAACGCCGGACATGGCCGCGGTCGTGAACGCGGAAATGCGGATGATTGCCTCCGGCTCGGTGATCCGCAGCGCGATTGAGTCGGTTGGCCTGGCCACCCTCTATCCGCAAATCGCGTCTGCATCGGGATCGGATGCGCGCAAGCTTGCCGCCGCTGAGCGCGCTTTTGCAGAGAATCTAACGGTTGAAACGGCGCCGCAAACGCCTGCAATCGGGCTCTCGTTTGAGCATCGCAATCCGGAGGTGGCTGCTGCGGCTCTCAACGCGCTCGTCGCGCAATATTTGACACACCGCCGCGACGTTCTTGTCGGCGGCGAGTTCGAAGCGCTCTCATCGCAAACGACTGATCTTGGCGCGCGCGCAGCCACGGCCAGCGCCGCCTTGGCTGCATTTCTCACCGAACACGAGATTGGCGATTTCGAGAGCGAACTGGCGGCGCTTGCGGCGCGGGCGGGCGACGTCGAAACGCAATTGCTCGATACGCAAACGCGCAGACGCGAGGCGGAAGCGCGTGCGGCTTCGCTCGGCGCGCGCTATCGCGATGAGCCTTCGGAGATATCGCTCTATTCAGAGTCCGATGCGCGGCGGGAGTTGGTTGCGGCGCAAATCGAACGGCAGCAATTGCTTTCGCGCTATCAGGAAGATGCGCTGCCGGTGCGAGAGGTTGATCGGCGTATAGCGCAATTGGAGGGCTATCTGGCTGGCGGCGATCCACCCAGCATTACCCGCCGCGGGGCCAATCCTGTGCGCCAAGAGGTTGCGGGGCAGCTCTTTGCGACCGAGGCAGAAGCGCGCGCTTTGCGGGGTCGCGAGCAGTCGCTAACGCAGCAGCGCCAGCAGGTGCGCGATCGTCTGCGGCAGATGCAAGCGCTGGAGCCACAATTCAGGCAGCTGCAGCGCGATCGCACCATTCTTGAAACCAACGTGCAGAATTTCGCGACGCGCGCTGAAGATGCGCGGGCGCGCAGCCAGATGCTCGGCCGGGCGACCGATAACATCAGTCCGGTTGAACAAGCCGCCGTCCCCACGCAAGGCAAGAGCCTGCGTTGGCCGATCATGTTGGTGACGCTTCTGATCGCAGGGATCGTGGCGCTGGCGGCCGGGCTTTCGCGAGGGTTGATGCGGCGCGGCTTCCCGACGCCGTCTTGCGCGGCGCGTGCGCTTGATACGCCTGTGCTGGCAGTGATGCCGCGTCACGAGCCGGCCCCTAAACCTAAGGCGTCGACTAAAAAAGAGACGCCTGCAGCGAAAACCAAGCCAGCGCTGACGCTGGTCGAGGGCGGCGCATGAGTGAGGTCACATTTTCCGTCGAGGGCGTGCTTGATGCGCTGGCGGCGCAGCCTGCAAAGAGTCCGGGGGGTGGACGTGCAGTGATGATCATTGCAGCGCGCCGGCGCGAAGGCGTCACGACTGCAGCAGCGCATATCGCAATGGCGGCTGGGCCGCGCGCGACTTATGCGCTTGATCTGGATTTGAAACGCAATGGCCTAGCCAAGGCGTTGAGTGCGCAGGCGCCCCTTGGCGCGCGCATCGACGGGCGTCTGAATGGCGTTTCGTTCTACAGCGTCAGGAGCGCCTCCAATGCGCCGCTGCAGGAGACTGCGCCGGCCTTTGGATTTCATCGTGTCGGACGCGCGCGGACGTATGTTGGCGTGTTCGATTCTCGGGCGTTGCCCTCTGGTGCTCGCGTGTCCGTTTCGGGCGCGCCGGACTATTGGTGCGCGGCGCGCGCGGGCGGCGCTGACATGGTCGTCGATGCGCCGTCGCTTGATCGAAGCGATCTGGCCTTGCGGGTCGCGCCGCACATGGATGGCGTTGTGATGGTGGTGGGCGCTGATCGCGGAGCGGCGCCTGCCGCTATTGCCGCGAAAGCCGCGCTCGTCGGCGCAGGCGCGAATGTTATTGGGCTCATTTATGCCGGCGCCTCGGCGCCAGTGATGGCGATCGAACGGATGCTACGTCAGATCGGCTGAGCCGCAAGCGCCTCGCCGTAGAAGCGCTGCTCTAAGAACCAGAAGACTTTGCCAGCGCCGCGCGCTGCGCGATCGAGAAGCGCCAGAGCGTGTGGCGTAGAGCCAGCGACAACGATCGCACTCGCCGCCGAGAATACGACCACTTGGCCGGCCCCAATCAACATGTGGCGCGCCAGCGTGAGATAGTCGCGTTGTTCCCAGGCGTTTTCGCAGGGGCCTTGGCCATAGGCAAAGGCGCGCTTCAAGCCGTGGCGAATGCGGACGCGCTCTTGGCCTAAATGTTCAATAACGCGCGCGTCGGCGGCCCACGCGAAGATCGCGCCGGCTTCGCGGAGCGATGCAAACAGGCGATCGTCTTCGCCGCCGGTTTGGTCGGTGTTGGTGTCGAACGGCGCTGCGCCATCGAACAGGCTGCGGGGCTGGAGCGAATTGCCGATGCCGTAGCTTTGCGAAGTGACGCCGCTGGTAAGTGGCCCACTGCGCGCATAGATGCGCTCGCCGAAGCTGGCAAAGCGGGCGCCGTCTGGTGCGCGCGCGATGACGGGGCCGAACACGCTTTGTGCGCCTGTGGCGTGGCGGGTGGCGACAAGCGCCGCAAGCCAGCCTGGCTCGGCTTCCTCGTCATCATCAAGCCACGCAACGAGATCTCCCTCCGCCAGCATCAGCGCGGCGTTACGGGCTTGGGCGACACCCGGCGTCGGCGCGTGCGTCCAGCGGAACGGGACGCTCACTTCGCGCGACAGAAGCTCGAACGCGGGCAGCGCCGAGCCTTCCGGCGAGTTATCCACGGCGATAAGTTCAAAGTCGGCGAAGTCTCGTTGCGCAAGCACGCTTCGCGCTGCGCGCATGAATGAATCGGGGCGCCGGAACGTTGGAATGATCACACTGACTTTAGTCATGGCGTCCTCCGCTCTAGCGCGGTGCTGACAGGAAGCACTGTGAAGCCAAGCGCGTGCGCTTCGCGAAGCAGGGCGTCCAGGTCGGCGGCGCTTGTGCCCCAAGGCGATGGGGTATCCGAGATGTCGTGCGTGAAGCCGATGACCCAGGCGTTGCGCTTGGCGGCGCGTTTCAGAGCGCTGCGCATGGCCGCGAAGGGCTTGCCGAACATTGCATAGGCGTGCAGCTGCGCGAGATCGGCGCGGCCGACGTTGAGGCCAGGGAGAATGCCGCGGGCGCTTTCGAAACGCGGCGGCAGAGTTTTCTTTAGGGCGGTGGTCGTTTCGCCATATGGGTAAGCTAAGGTGCGTCCGTACTTGACAGCACCCATCTCGGTGAGTGCGTCCCGATTTTTTGCGAGATCTTGAAGCGTCTCGAAAACGTCGCGCTGTGCGCAATCGTTATGCCCGAAACTATGGCATCCGATCTCGTGGCCGTTTGCGGCGAGGCGCTTGATATCGCTTGCCGAGAAGTTGCGACCACAGGGGCCGTCAGTGTTAGCGAGGCCCGCTGAGGCGTAGAATGTGCCGCGTGCGCCATGGCTCTCGAGGATGCGCGCGCCGGTGTCGGCGGCGCTGGCGGGGAAGTCATCGAAGCTGATCGAGAGAAACGGCCGATCGAACCTTAGCATAGCCGGGCGCGCGGCTTCCCACTGCGTCATGCGGCGACGCAGTTTGGCGATGGGATCGCGCGGCGGTGCGTAGGCTTCCATGGTCATGCCAAGTGCTCGGCGTAGTGACTGGCGCGGAAGAGCTTCAGCGCGGCGCGGCGGAGGTTCATTGGGGCAGCGCCCAGCGGGTCGCGGGCAATCCAAGCGAAGATGGTGCGTAGAGTTTCGCGCGCCGGCGCCAGGCGCAGCCAACTGGCCACGCGGTGCGCGCTAAAGCGGCTGACCTCACGCGGGTGCTTGGCGGCGAGACGGGCAAAGTTGGGACCCGCTTCTGCGGACTTGCGGATCAGCGTGTCGACGTCGTCGAGACCCGCATGCGTGGCGGAGTTGTCGACGTGCAGGATTTCTATGTTGGCTGCAGCGCTGAGCGCCCAATCGACATCTTCGAAGCCCCAACCGACGAAGCGATTGTCGAACGGGTGGGCGGCGAGGAAATCGCGGCGCACCATGAGGTTCGCGGACGCTGTGAATTGCGCTGGCGATTGGCTGCGGGCGCGCGCGTCGCGGCAATCAGAGGCGCCGAACAGGTTGTGATGCAGCGCCGTTTCGGAGGTAATCGCAGCGTGGTTGAGCGAGAGGCCGCCGAAGGCCGCGACTGGGGAGGCTTCATCAGCGACCGCCAGCCAGCGCGCGAGGAAGTTCAGCGTGTCTGGGATCATGTCCGCGTCAAGGAACAGAACGTACGCGCCCCGCGCTTCGGCGACGAGGCGATTGCGGCCGGCGGCGCGGCCTTGGTTCTTTGCCCAGACGATCACGCGCACTGGTGCGCCGGTCGCACTGGCTGCGCTAATCACGCGCGCAAGCAATTCCGCTGAGCCCGAGCCGTCATCAAGCAGCACAAACTCTACGTCCCGGGGTGCGTTGGCCATGGCGTTAAGCAATGGTGATGGGTCGTAGCGATGGAACGGCGTCAATACGCTGAGGCGCGGCGTTGTTGCTGCAACGGGGCCAAGCGTAAGGACGCGTTCACCAAGGTCGGCGGGCGCGGTGTTCATTTGAGTCCATGACTGGGGGTGAAGCGGCGCAGCTTAGTGACAAGAGCTTGAAGAACCGCTGACATGCGCTTGCGCGCGCCAAGTAAATCGAGTGCGATCGCGGCGGCGGCGTAGAGCGCGCCGCCGATAAAGATGTGCGTAATGAGTGTGGCGTCTTGCGGAAGCGCGAGGAGACCAGCGGCCATCGCCGCGGTGGCAGCGAGGGCGCGTGTGAGCGCGCCGATGTTTACAGGCAGTGCGATGAGGCCGCGGCCGACGACGGCGAGCAGGCAGCAGCCGATTGCAGCGCCGCAGGTCGCGGCCATGGCCGCGCCGAGCGCGCCGTATACCGGCGTGAGGAAAAACGTTGCAGACAACTGAACGGCGCCAGGGGCCAGCATGAGCAGCGCGCGTAGGCCGGTGCGCTGCGTAAGTTGAAACGCTTCCGACCAATAATAGAGGGTGAAACCTGAGAAGAGGCCGGCGAGCGCGAGCCAGGGCAGCAGATGAGCGGCTTCGGTGCGTACGCTTTCGCCGACCATCAGCGCGGCAAGCGGATCAGCGACGAGCGCGAGGCCAACGCAAGCTGGCAGCGCGAGCGCTGCGAGCAATGCAAAAGCATCACGCGCGGACTTGCGCGCAGCTTCAGGGCCGTCTTTCTCAAAGGCGGCGAAGATCATCGGTGCGAAGGCGGCGCTGACGCCGATGAAAATGAGATCGAGCGGGCGGGCGAGACCGAAAGCAGCGGCGTATGAGCCGAGCGCGGCATCGCCCGCTTGCGCCGACACCATGATGCGCGCAACCGCCTGCACGCCGAGATCGACAGCGAGCGCAAGCGCCAGCGGCGCGCCGTAGGCGGCGTAGCGGCGGCCGCGCGTGAAGGTGACGAAGCCGCCCTTGGCTTCGCGATAGAGGCGCGGCGCGTCGATGAGAACGATGATGGCGCCGCCGAGGGCGAGGCCGGCGAATGGCGCGGCTGGGCCGAGGTCGATGACTGTGAGGAAAGCGATGCCGGCGGCGAAGCCGAGCGCGAGGTACGCGGTTTCGAGCAGCGCGTAGCGGCCGAAGGCGAGCGCGGCGCGGTCGCTCTCGCGGCCAAGGCGGGTGATGAAGCGGAGCACTGCTGCGCCGGCGGCGAAGGCGGCCAATGTGTTGGCTTCAGCGCTGAAGCCAGCATTGGTGAGGACGAGGCCAGTGACGAGAAGCGTTGCGAGGCCGAGCACCACGGCGATGGCGATCAGAGTTGCGTAATGATCGGCGGTGCGACGAGCTGCTTGTGAGATGCTGAAGAAACGGAACGCAGCAGATTCTGCCCAGGTGAAGAGCAGCGTGTGCGCCGCCATCGAGAGGGAAAGCGCCAGTGCGTAGCGGCCGAATTCCTCTGCGCTCATCAGGCGCGTGAATGCAGCGAGCGCGCCGAAGCCGACGAGCGCCTGCACCACTTGCAGCGGCGCGAGCGAAAGGAAACGTGCGCCGTTCATCGCGCCGCTTGGCGATCGCCGAACAGCACCGGCACCGTGCGCACCAGGATTTGGAGGTCCAGCCACAGCGAGGCGTGCGAGACGTAGTCGAGATCAAGCTTCAGACGGCGGCGCACAGCGGCGGGCGTTTCGATCGGGCCGCGCGAGCCGTTGACTTGCGCCCAACCGGTTATGCCAGGCTTCACGCGGTGGCGGTGCGCGTACTGGGCGACAATTTGCTCGAGATCGCGTTCGGCGGCCTTCATGCCGACAGCGTGCGGACGCGGGCCGACCAGGCTCATTTCACCGCGCAGCACGTTGAGGAGCTGAGGGAGCTCATCGAGGCTGGTGCGACGTAGAAATGCGCCGATGCGGGTCAAGCGCGGATCGTTCGCACAGACTTGCTTCAGCGGCGCAGCCGGATCGTGACGCATGGTGCGGAATTTGAGCACGGTGATGATGCGGTTGTTGAAGCCGTGACGCTGTTGGCGATACAGCGCCGGACCCTTGCTGGTGAGCTTAACCGCAGCTGCGATGATCAGCATCGGAAGTGCGAAGGCGGCAACGAGGCCAGCGCCGATGATCAGGTCTTGCGCGCGCTTGATCGTGGCGCGGCGGCTGCTGCGTGGGCGACCGGAGACACAGGCGACGGCAGCGCCGCTAAAGCGCTGAACCCGCGCGCCGTTGACGCTGTGCGTGTCATAATCAAGCAAGAGATCGACACGGTTGGGGATGCAGCTCAGGCGTTCGATCATGGCGCGCACGCGCGTTTCGGCCTTCTGCGTAACGGTGATCACGATACGGTCGACGTGCGGCAGGCCCGGCCAGGCAAGCAGTTCATCCAGATTGCCGCCGACGGGGATGTCAGCGAGTGCGCCGGGAGCGCGCGAGAGGCGATCATCGACGATGGCGACGATGCGCGACTCGCCCGTTTTCACGGCGCGCGCGGCGAGGCGTTCGGCGGCGTCAGTGGCGCCGACGAGAATGATGTTTTCCGAGAAGACGCCCTTTGCGTGCGCGGCGCCGATCCAGATGGCGAGCGCGCCGTGGATGCCGACGAGCAACATCGCGGCGAGAGGCAGTGTAGCGGCAAGCGCTGCCGCGCTGCGCGCGTCCGGTGCAAGCCCGTTGGCGACGATGACACCGAGGATAGCGCCCAGTGCGAGACCGCCGACGCTCCGCTCTGGACGCAAGCGGCGTGGGGTGACGCGGTAGGTCTCGGTGATCCAGAGACCGGCCTTCAGCGAGAGTGCGCCGAGGATGAAGGCGGCTGCCGCGCCGAGTGGCAGTTCGAGTAGTCCAACGCCTGCGCCCCAGAACGCGGCGAATTGAGCGGCCAGGGCGACGATGACCCAATCGACAATCTGAATGAGGCGGACAGCGTAGCGAGGCTCGATGTGCAGCCCACGGTGCGCCAGGGCCGGGAAAGCGCGGCTGGGGGCGGAGTCATTAGCGGGCGCCGACGCCGGCTCCTCGACGGCCAGGAAGGGCTTTTCTGCCGATGCTTCTTCCGCCGTGGCGTCACCCTGCGGCCACTCAATTTGGTCAATGCGCAGGCCGAAGAGGCAGAATTCTGCGGCCAGCTCGGCGAGCCGGCGGGCTTCGCGGGTCGAAAAATCCGCTTCATCCGAGGACGGGAGAGCGAGCACCGACGCAATGAGCTCGTCCGTGTGAGCCAAATCGGCGCGCACGTGCTGCAAAGCTGGCTGAGACATTGGTAAATTCGCCCTTGGGATGAGTTCGTTCCCGGGCATTCGCGCAAACGCGGCGCCAGTTAAGCATAGGGCGACCAGCCAAGACGCCTTGCCGGGGGCGGGCTGCCGCGATAAGCGGGCCCCGCCGGAGACGTGGCCGAGTGGCTGAAGGCACTCCCTTGCTAAGGGAGCATACCTTAACCGGGTATCGAGGGTTCGAATCCCTCCGTCTCCGCCACCCCCCAATCGAAGATCATCGCCTGAAATGGAGCGTGCTTTGTCGCGCCACTGACACCACAATGCTGCATCGCAAGATATTCACGCACGCGAGAGTGAGTATTGACAGCCGCCCGATTTCGGTGGCTCATTCTCTCATGAGCGTCGGCAAACGACGCCAAGGGGAGGAATGCGGATGAGGGCTATGCTTCTCGCGTCGGCGTGCGCCGTCGCTCAAGTGGCGCTGGCGTTGCCGGTGCATGCACAAACGGGGCAAGCCCCAAACACTGAGGCAGCTGCGGCGGAAGAGGACGAAATCGTCGTTACCGCGGAACGGCGTGCGACCAACCTGCAGCAGACGGCGATCGCAGCGACGGTTCTGACGGGCGATGACCTTGCCAATGCGGGCGTCACGACCGTCGATCAGCTTCAATTCATCTCGCCCGGCGCGACCGTCAACAATTTCGGCCAGGGTATCGACTTCAATATTCGCGGCATCGGCAAAGCCGAGCACAACACGCAAACCACGACCGGCGTGATCACGTATCGCGACGGTGTTGCGACGTTCCCGGGCTATTTCACCGCCGAGCCATATTACGACATTGCGCGTGTGGAAATCCTGCGCGGACCCCAAGGGACGTTCGTCGGTCAAAACGCTACAGGCGGCGCGGTGTTCGTCACCTCGAACCGTCCGGTCATCAACGGCGGCGTTCACGGCTACGTGCAGGGCTCGGCCGGCAATTACAATTATCTCGGCGCTCAAGGCGCGGTGAACCTGCCGATCAGCGACACGCTGGCGGCACGCGTCGCCTTCAACACCGACTTTCGCGATAGTTTCTACGATATTTCGGGCCCGAATACTGGTGATGACGGCGTTCGCACGGGCAGCGGCCGGTTCAGCTTATTGTGGGAGCCAACGTCCAATCTTTCCGCGCTTTGGACCACAGACATCAACTACCTCGACTTGAGCGGCTACCCATCCGATCCGGTGAATTCGCCCAACGATCTTTTCGAGATCAGCGCCAACGCCGACATGATGGCGTTGGATCGCTTCGCGCGCACCGTGCTCGAAGTGAATTATGAGTTCGATAACGGCGTCACGCTGCGTTCAGTCAGCGGCTATCAGATGGGCAATACGAGGTATGCCGCCGATCTCGATGGCACCAGTGTAGGCGTCTGGACCTTCCGGGACTCTGTCGATGAGACTATCTTCTCCCAGGAATTCAACCTGATCTCACCTGATGACGGTGCGGTCACCTGGATTCTCGGCGCCTATTATCAGCACGATGAATACGATTTTCTGCCGGGCGAATTCGTCATTGGCTTGCCGGAAGGCAGCATTTTCTCCGAGTACAGTCTGGAAGGGCAAAACCCGAAAGAAGGCTCTGCACTGTTCGGGCAAGTGACTTATGAGTTCGCTCCGGGTTGGGAGCTTCAAGTCGGCGCGCGCTACGCTGAAGCCAGCACGGCGAACGATATCTCCGTTCTCCAGTACGGCGTGCCGATTACGCAGGACCAAGAAGCCAGCTGGGATAATCTGTCCGGTAAGGTCGCGCTGAACTGGACGATCAACGACCACCACTTCCTCTACGGGTTCGCGGCGACGGGCTTCCGCCCGGGCGGCCTCAACGTACCTGTAGGCTTGGGCCCGCCTGCGCCGTTCGACGAAGAATTGGTCACCAGCTACGAAATCGGCTGGAAGGCGGGTTGGCTCGACGGGCGCCTGCGCACCCAGATCAACGGCTTCTATACTGAGTACGAGAATTTCCAGGTGATCATCGGCTATCCGGATTTCCCGGTGCCGAACCTGAACATTCAGCTCAATACGCCAGAGCCGACGATCATGTACGGCTTCGAAGCGCAGGTTGAGGCGGTGTTCGGCGCGTTCTCGCTCGATGCTGGTTTGGGATTGTTGAACAGCGAAATCGGCACGTTCTACGCAACCGATCCGCGAATTGGCGGCCCGGCCGTTGCCTGCGATCCGAGCACTGGCCCTGGCAGCGCTTCGTGTATCAACCTTGAGGGCCGTGAACAGACCTATGCGCCGGAACTGACGTTCAATGTCGGTATGCAGTACGTCTTCGCGTTGCCGGGCGGCGATACGCTGACGCCGCGGATCAACTTCGGCCACGTCTCCGAACAATGGGCGACCTTGTTCCAGAACACAGCGCGCGGCGACGCCATTGAAGAGCGCAACATCTTCAACGCGCAGCTCGCTTGGACGCATGGCGATTGGATCGCCACCGCGTGGGCGACGAACCTGACCGATGAACGCTATGTCGGCGCCATCAACTCAGGACTTCGCTTCGCTGGTCCGCCACGGCAGTATGGGATCAGGCTGTTCAGAGCGTTCTGACGTCCCGACGCCGGTCGCTGGGAAATACCAGCGACCGGCGCTCATACTGATCCGTGCCCTAAAGAGAGTTGAGCCAAGCGATGACCACAACCGATTCTTCGCCGTCGCTTGATGCTGCACGCGCCGCCACCGCGCCGCGGCCTGGCGCGTGGACTGCGCTTGCCATTCTTTGCTTTGTCTACGTCTTGAATTTTCTCGATCGGCAATTGCTGTCGATCCTGGCCAAGCCAATTCAAGACGATCTGGGCATCACCGATGGGCAACTCGGCTTGATCGGCGGGCTCTATTTCGCGGCGTTCTACTGTATTCTTGCCATTCCGGTGGGGTGGCTCGCGGATCGCACCAATCGTGTGAAGGTTTTGTCGATCGCGTGCGGGCTCTGGAGCGCGGCGACGGCGGCGTGCGGCCTCGCAGCGAACTACCCGCAACTTGCGGCGGCGCGCATGGCGGTGGGTGTGGGCGAAGCCGGCGGCGTGCCGCCATCGTACGCGATCATCTCTGACTATTTTCCGCCGGGCACGCGCGGCACGGCGCTGAGCCTGTTCAATCTGGGTCCGCCAATTGGACAGGCGCTTGGTGTTGCTTTCGGCGCTTCTATCGCGGCGGCGTATTCGTGGCGCTCGGCGTTTATCGTGATCGGGATTATCGGTGTCGCCACCGCGATCATCGTTTGGGTTTTCGTCAAAGAACCAAAGCGCGGCGGGCTTGATGTGGCGCCGGTGAGTGCGCCCGCTGCAGAGCCGGTTGCGCGATCAGGCTTTTGGGACACGTGCAAGATGTTCTTCGCGCGTCCGGTTCTGTTGCGTACGGCTTTGGCGTGCGCGACGACGCAGTTCGTGACCTACGCCATTCTCAATTTCACGATCCTCTTTCTCATGCGTGAAAAAGGCATGACCTTGAATGAGGTGGCGATCTATTATGCTCTCCTGATCGGTTTCGGCATCGGAGCCGGCATGTATGTGTCTGGCCGCCTCATCGATAAGCTCGCGCCGCGTTGGAAGGCGGCCTACGCCTACATCCCGGCGATCGGCCTTGCGCTCGCCATCCCGCTCTTCATCGGGTTCGTATGGGCGCCGAGCTGGCCGTTGGCTTTGGCGTGCTTGGCGCTGCCGACGGGGCTCAATTATTTCTATCTCTCGCCGGCCGTGACGTTCGTGCAGGAAGAGGTGCGGCCGGATCAGCGTGTGCTCTCTGGCGCTCTATTGCTGCTGGTGATGAATTTGGTCGGCCTTGGGCTTGGCCCAACCTTCCTCGGCTTCATGAGCGATTATTTCCGCCCTTCATATCCCGACAACTCGTTGCAGATGGCGTTTTATTGCCTCGTGCCATTCTACGTGCTGGCGGTCTTGATGTTCTTGTGGTTGGCGAGCGCGATTAAGCGCGAAGAAAAAGAACGCGGAGGAATCGCGTGAGGCAACTGATCCAGATACTCAGCGCGCTGGCGGCGTTGTTCATCATCGCCCCGGCGTTCGCGCAGGAAGCGCCGGTCGTGCGCGCGCCGGCGGGAAGCGTGCGTGGCGAGGCGGCCGACGGCGTTAACATCTTCAGAGGCATCCCGTATGCCCGCCCGCCCGTCGGCGAACTGCGGTGGCGCCCGCCGCTGCAGCATCCGCGCTGGCGTGATGTGCGGGACGCAACTGCGTTCGGCCCAGCATGCGTGCAACCAACGGCGCGTGGCACGAGCATCTACGCCGGCGAGCTTGGCCCGATGAGCGAAGACTGCTTGTCGTTGAACATCTGGGCGCCGGCGAATGCGCACAACGCGCCGGTGATGGTCTGGATTCATGGCGGCTCGCTGGTCACCGGCGCTGGCAGCGAAGCGATGTATGATGGCGCGCGGCTGGCGCGGCAGGGCATCATCGTTGTTTCCATCAATTATCGCCTTGGCGTCCTGGGCTACATGGCGCATCCGGCGTTGAGTGCAGAATCGCGGCGGAACATTTCTGGCAATTACGGCCTACTCGATCAGATCGAGGCGCTGCGTTGGGTTCAGCGCAATATTTCGGCGTTCGGCGGCGATGCGCGCAGTGTGACGATCGCGGGTGAGTCCGCTGGCGCGCTTAGCGTCATGTATCTGATGGCGGCGCCTGACGCGCGCGGGCTCTTTCATCGTGCGATCGCGCAAAGCGCTTACATGATCACGATGCCGGTCTTGCGGAACAGCCCGTATGCGGACTTACCGGCATCGGAGCCGGTTGGGGTTTGGCTTGGCACGCAACTCGGCGCGAATGATCTACCGGCGCTGCGATCGATGGACGCTGAAGCGATCACGAACGCGGCCGTGCGCGCAGGATATTTCCCGCTTGGCACGATCGATGGCCGCACGTTAAGGCGCCAATTGGTCGACGTGTTCGATCGCGGCGAGCAGGCGCCGGTGGCAATTCTCGCGGGCTTCAACGAGGGCGAAATCCGGTCGCTACGCTTCCTGTTGCCACCGCCGCCAGCCGATGGTGATGCGTACACGAGCGAAATTCGCGCGCGCTATGGCGACTTGGCCGACGCGTTCCTCGCGCGCTATCCCGCCAGCAATGTCGGCGAAAGCATGCTCGCAACGACGCGGGACGCCATGTACGGCTGGACCTCAGAGCGGCTGGTCGCCAAGCAGTCGGCGGCAGGCGCGCCGTCTTACCTCTACTATTTCGATCACGGTTATCCGGCGGCGGACGAAGCCGGGCTGCATGCGTTTCATGCCGCCGAAATCCCGTATGTGTTTGGAACCAACACCAGTACGCCGCCACGTTGGCCTGCCGTACCAAACACGCCGGAGGAAGCGCGCTTCACCGACGCGATGATGAGCTATTGGGCGACGTTCGTGCGCGGGGGCGCGCCGAGCGCGCCCGGGCAGCCGACTTGGTCGCCATACGGCGCTGAGCGGGCATACATGGCGTTCGAGGACGCGCCACGTATGCGCGCGAACGTCTCCAACGGCGCCTACGAAATCCATGAAGCAGTTGTCTGCCGCCGGCGCGCGCAGGGCAGCGTCGCTTGGAACTGGAATGTGGGCGTGATCTCGCCGCCGCTCCCCGCCGATGCACCGGAGTGCTGATGATCGACGGCGACACTCAGACGTTTGCGCTCACACTCGATAAATTCCTGGAGCACGCAGCGAAGTGGCATCCCCGCGCCGAGGTGGTGACGGCGCGCGATGGCGGCCGCGTTGATCGCATCGGTTACGCGAGTCTTTTGAAGCGCAGCCGTCGTGTCTCCGCGGTGCTCAGTGGCCTCGGCGTCCAAGCCGGGGATCGTGTTGGGACTTTGGCCTGGAATACGCAGGCGCACGTCGAGACTTGGTATGCGGTCATGGGCATGGGCGCTGTGTGCCTTACGCTGAACCCACGTCTCACCGCGGTGCAACTCGCGGCGATGGCGGCCAAGGCGCAGACGCGTGTGCTGATCGTCAGCGCTGATCTGGCGCCGTTGGCGGCGCAGATTGCGGATATCGCGCCAACTGTCGAACGCCTGCTGGTGATCGATGGTGAACTCGGCAAGGGCGATTTCGCACCAAGTGTTGAAGCGCTTGAGCCTTTGCTCGCGGCGGCGAATGATAAAGACGTCGTCTGGGGTGACTTTGCCGAGACTGCGCCGTCCGGCTTATGCTTCACTTCGGGCACCACCGGCGCACCGAAGGGCGTCACGTACACGCACAGATCAAGCTATCTGCATACGCTACGCCTCCTGCAGGCGGACGTGATGGCGATCACGGCGCGCGACACCGTGCTTACCGTCGTCCCAATGTTTCACGCGAATGCATGGGGTTTGCCGTTCGCTGTGCCGGCGGTTGGCGCGAAACTCGTGCTACAAGGGCGTCACAATGATGGGCCAAGTCTCGCGGCGCTGATCAATGCAGAGAACGCAACGATCGCCGTTGGCATCGCCACTGTTTGGCTTGGCCTTGTGGAGCATGTCGAGGCGAGCGGGATTGAGTTGCCGTCGTTGAAGCGCATCGTCGTTGGCGGCGCGCCGTTGCCACCGGCGTTGATGGAGCGCATCGAGCGCAGCCTCGGCGTCACGGTGCAAACAAGCTGGGGCATGACCGAGCTCTCGCCGTCCGGCACGTTCGCGCCGCCTGACGATCCGGCGCGCTCCGCCGCCGTGTCCGGGCGGCCCGCGATCGGCGTCGATCTTCTGATCACGGACGCGGAAGGCACCGCGTTGCCTGAGCAGCGGAACGTCGAAGGGCATCTGCGCGTGCGCGGCGCGGCGGTTGCGGAGCGCTATTTCGGTGAAACGGAGAGCGCGACCGACGGCGAGGGTTGGTTCGCCACCGGCGATTTGGCGAAGATTGATACTGAGGGGAACCTGATTATCACGGGCCGGGCAAAGGACTTGATCAAGTCCGGCGGTGAATGGATCAATCCCGCTGAGATCGAGGCGGTGGTGAGCGCGCTCCCAGAGGTCACGCTTGCGGCGGTCATCGGCCGGCAGCACCCGAAATGGGGCGAGCGGCCGATTTTGCTCGTGCAGACACGCGATCACGGCATGATCAGCGATGAGGCATTGCTGGCGCCGCTGCGCGACAGTGTGGCGCCGTGGTGGATTCCGGACGCGATTATACGTATTCCGCAGATGCCGTTGGCGCCGACGGGTAAGATCGACAAGATTCGTTTGAGAGTTGAGTATGGCGGTTAAGCCGGACATCAAAACGCGCAAGCCCGCCGCCAAGGCCAAGCCAAAGGCGCGCGTGGCTTCAGACGATGCCAAGGCGCGTCGCCGGCCGACGAAGGTGCAGCAGCGCGCCGATAAGATGGAACAGATCCTCGATGCGGCGGAGTATTTGTTCTCCAAGCACGGCTTGCACGGCGTGACGTTGAAAGATGTGGCGCAGCGCGTGGGCGCCCACCACACGCTGCTGAATTACTATTTCACCGATAAGAAAAAGCTCTTCGACGCCGTGTTCGCGCGCCGCGCTGGGGTGACGACAGCACTGCGAATGCAGGCGCTCGACCAGTACGACGCCGACTCCAAAGGAAAGCCAACGGTAGAAGGCGCGCTGCGGGCGTTTCTCGATACCGACCTTGATCTTTACATCCAAGGCGGCGAGGGCTGGAAGAATTACGGTGCGCTCGGCGCACAAGCGTCCAACACGGCTGAAGGCGCCGAGTTAATGGATCAACACTTTGATCCTGTGGTGTTGCGCTTGATCGGGTTGCTAAAGAAGGCGCTGCCGGATTGCGCCGAGGAAGACATCTTCTGGGGCTACCACTTCGTCACCGGCGCGCTGATGCTGACGCTCGCGCGCACCGGCCGGATCGATAGGCTCTCAGGCGGCAAGTGTAAGGCGGATGACTTTGGCGCCGTGAAGGACCGTATGGCGTCGTTCATGGCTGCGGGCTTTCTGGATATCTGTAAGCCTCGCTCTGGAAATGCGTAGCTCGACAGCCGATTGTGCTTACGCACGCAAAACAAGCGTGAGCCGGGCGCCATTCTCATCAGAGGACAAGCGCATGGTCGCTCCGATGCGGTTAGCGCGTGTCTGCATGTTGGCGATGCCGCGGCCGGGGGCGTGGTTCTCTATCGCGAACCCGCCGCCGTCGTCGCGGACGCCAATCTCAATTTCCCCGGAGATGGTGCGCGCCAGCGAGACACTGATTTGTTTCGGCGCGCCATGGCGCAGAGCGTTCGTGCAGGCTTCAAGCAGGATGCGATAAATCTGCAGAGTTTTGTCGGGGCCGATGTTGGGGGTCTCGCCGACATCTTGGATTTCCCAAACCAGGGCGACTCCCGCCGCTTCGCAGCGCGGCTCAATTCGGGCCCGGAACGCGCCGAGTGCGCCCGTGAGCGAGCCTTCGCCTTGCTCCAACGAATCTACAACCATTCGGAGGTCGTCGAGACTTTGCTCTAGGCCAGACACGAGACGTGTGTCCGATGAAATCTGCGATCGCGCCTGTAGGATCAGGCCGAGTAGTTGGCCACCGATGACATCATGCATATCACGCATGATCCGGCTGCGTTCCTCGAGCAGCATGGCCGCGCGCTCATTGCGGCGCACTTCGTTCATGGCCTCCACGATTTCGCGCTCTCGTGCGGTGACAAGCAAATTTAGCTTATCGGCGTTTGCGGTAGCGGCTTCGAACACACCTCGCGCCCGGGCGGCGAGCGATAGGAGGAGCGCTAACGGGAAGAACATGACCGCCGCGCCGAGCGATACGCCGTACATGAAGAAGAAACGCACCATGACGATGTCAGCGATCGCGGCGAGAAGCACGAACAGAAAAGCCGCTGCTTCGAACAAATCGCGGAAGCCTGTGCGCCAATAGTACGCCACAACGCGGATAAGGCAGAACGCTATAGCCGCAAGCGTCAGCCAACCCAGCACGCGGTCAACGTCTTGCGAGCCGATCGCGGCGTCTTGCTGAAGCATTAGTGCGATGACGACGGCGCCTAGCGCCAAGAGAGAAAGGCCTGCCGTCGCCAGTCTCCGGCGCATTTGAGTCGACCAAGGCGAGATCAGCAGATCGATTGGCCGCCATGGTCGCCGCAAGGGCGCCGCGAAAACGGATGTCCATTCCACGAAGAACCATACGAGGAAGATGCTGGTGCCCAGATAGCCCGCAAAATAAATGCCGTTCGCGACAACGCCGCTCCATGGTGGGTCACTTGGGCCTAGGCCAAGCACCTGGAGCGCCCAAGACGCTGCCAGCCCGCCGAGCGCGTACATGAGGCCTCGTGCGCCAAGCAGCGAAGCTGCTGCAAAACAGAAGGCCGCTACGAAAGCGCCGATGATCCCATTTGCGATCTGCATGTCGGCGCGCAGAAAGCGCAGGGCAGCGTACGAGGGGTAAAGGCGATCGTACTCGCCAAAATATATCGGCCTCAAGTGGCCGAAACCCACGCCGCGCTGAACTTCGATTTCGATCTGCGCGCCTTCCAGCGCCATGGCCTTCGGGATGTGAAATAGTCTCGGGCGGCGGCTCCAGTTGGTTGGTTCGCCCGTCCCTGGGCCTTCCCCAGCCACGAGTGCGCCATCGATGAACAGCCGCGCATTATCGTGTGCGCTGACGATCAGTATTGCCGGGTCCCGAGCGTTCGCCGTGTCAGCATCCAGGGTGGTGCGAAAGCGCATGGGTGTGGTCGCGCAGCAGTGCCAGTGCGGGAGCGTCACTTCGAGGAACGGCGAGCCGGGAAGGTCCGCCGCGAGCATTTGGCTCACCCGCTTGCCAGGGACGTTCTCGGCGACAAGGTTGGCGGAGAGGAGCGCGCCGCAGCAGGCCAACAGAAGCACTATGATGGCGATCGCTGTCGGCCAGCCTACCGGCGAGGGCGCCGGGAGTGTGAGCCCGTGCTCATATTGTTGTGGGCCTGGCATGTGTGAGGCTAGTCTTTGAAGCGAATGAGCCCGGCTTGCACCGCCTCGAAAACCGCCTCGCTGCGCGAATTCACGGCGAGTTTGCGGTAGATCGATTTAACGTGATCGGCGACCGTGTGCGGCGAGATGTTATGCAATCGCGCGACCTCCTTGTAGCGGAAGCCTTTGGCTAGATCAGTCAGCACCGCGATTTCCTTCTCAGTCAGTGGTGCGTCCAGCTTCTCGCGCGTTGCGTCGCGGCGGTCGCGCATGCGGACGAGGATGTGACTTGCAACTGCGGGACTTATGGGCGCACCGCCGTTGAGTACTGTTGCGATCGCGCTCGCCGCTTCGACGGGGTTGGCGCCCTTCAGCAGATAGCCATCGGCGCCTGCTTCGATGGCGCGGACGACGCTGTGCGCATCGCCGAAGATGCTGACCACGATAATCTTTATGCTGGGGATTTGCGCGCGTGCTTCGGCGATGAGCTCAACGCCGTTGCCGTCCGGCAGCGCAAGGTCGATCAGGAGGACATCAGGTTGTGTCCCGATCAAGATGCGGCCGGCGGCTAACGTGTCCGCCATGCCCGCAACTTCGAGACTTTCGGTCTGGGTGACGATACGCGCCAAATCCTCGCGCAGAATCGCATCGTCTTCGACGATGGCGACCCGTGCGCGAGGGGATGCTTGGTTCAACCTATGTCCATTCCGCCGCCATGATGGCGCACGAAGCGGCCTTCTGCCAGCGGGCGCCTATGAAGGCGGGGGCGGTGGCGGCGGCGAGGAGTTGTCGTCTTGGTTGTGGTCGTAAATTGCCCAGGCCACAGCGGCGCCTGCGCCGACGATCAGCCAATTGGTCGGGGACGTGTACCAGGCCGATCCATCCTCGTTGGCGTGGAGTGCAAGCGGGGTCTCGAACCGTGGCGCGTCGCCCGCGAACGAGATGGAGAATACGTCCAGCCCGCCCATTTGGCCGCCGCCAAAATCACGTGTGAAGCCGAGAGAAAGACGCGGGTCGCGCTGGTCGCGTTCAGCTTGGCCGAATGGGAGCGTGAAGCGCATGCGCACCGCATCCTCGTTCGATGTGCGCTGATATTGAACTTCATCGTGAGCGCGCATGTCTTGCGCGCTGGCCGCGCCCGTGAACAGGCCCGCGCCCATGGACGCGGCTGCTAGCGCAATCGTCGTGGATCGTTTCATGATCTCCCTCCGCGGCGGAGAGTCCGCCGCTCAAGGGCATGCGCTGCGTCTGGCAACACACCAACCGCATGAATATGGGATGGCGCGGCCGCCTGTTTCAACGAATCGGGGGCTTTGCCTTGCCATCCCCAGGCTTGCCTCGCCCAGTTGAACAAGCGCCTCCGCGGGCCGCGTGGGACAGCGCGCCCAAATGTGTTCAACATCTCCACGGCAAGCCATCGCAATGGGCCAAAATCCATAAGCCCATATTGAAAGCGCGTGATGCTCTCCAGAAAGCGCTGCCTTCGGACGCGCCTCGAGCGCCAGCGTTGGGCGCGCGCACCGGGCGCCATTGCATCAATGCTTGAGACCCCCAAGGCGTCAGCGCGAACAGGTGGCGGCGCAACACCATAGGTCTTGAGCTTCCAAGCCCAGACGCGCCGTAAATCATGATCGATCGGGATGTTTCTCGGCGTTCGTGTAAGAAATTTCTGCGCACCGGCACGGCTCAGTAGGTATGCGCCCGTACTGACCGGCGGCTGTGAGTAACGCACAAGTTCGAACCGATCGTCCAAGCGTGCGGCGGTGAGCATGGCTCGCTTTGACGGATACGACAGCCGCACGATGTCCCAGCCGTCCGGCAACGCGCACAGAAGGCGCTGCAGAGTTTGTGGAAGGGTGAGTGGCAACTCTACGTCGTCTTCGAGAATTAGAGCTGGGGTCGGGATTCTGCCGGCGACTATGTCCTGGCAAATCGCGAGGTGGCTGGCGTAACAGCCCACTTCACCGGCCGATAACGCGTTGCAATGTCCATCAAAGTAGGGCGCCAGCTTCGCGGGAAGGGCCGAGCCGTTGATCGCGCTGAAGCGGCGAAATGGCATGCCAATGCGCTGCAGCTGCGCGCGCATATGCTGCATGCGTGATGTGTCTCGGTCGAGATTGATGACAATAACGGTCGGATGCACGGCGGAGTCCTCCGCCATCGCTGGTGCGCCGGCGCCTCAGGCGCGCCAATCCCCTCATCTATGTGGTTGCCAGGTCCTACGCGACGTGCGCGTCGCCGCGTGTTGGTCGCCGGCCGAGCCGGATTCGAAACGGCAGCAAGACAATGCCTGCGATGATGGAAATGAGAGTGAGGGCGGCTGCCGCGATCAGGAGCGGGTGGTTGAAGTCCTCGTGGTTCTCCCAATCCATGATGTGAAGGGCCCAGAGAAAATCGTAAAAGCGCCAGAGGTCGGAACGGCGGGCGGTGACGGCGCCGGTTTATTCGGCGACGTACACGGCGAGCCCGTCTTCTTCGAATTGCACCCGATAGGCGGGCAAGGCGCCGCGATACTCTGGTGAGCCTTGCGTGATGCGGGTGATCGCGGTGGGCGCTTCGGCGAGGGTGACGTGAGTGCTGGCGATCGCAGCGGCTGCGTCCGGTCCTAGTGGGGAAAGCTGTCGCATGGTCGTGGCGTCGAAAGGCGTTGGCGGCTCATCGGCAAATTCCGCAACGACCACCTGGCCGGTGGCCCGCTGTTCGAGCGTCAGCTTGGTCGGCGCTTCCCCGGCAGGTCCTCGGATCTGGGCCAGCGCGCCGAAGTCAGCCGTGTCCAGCGCTTGTGCACGAGTCTCCCGGATCAGATGTTCGCTGCGCACCTCTTCAATTGGGTACAGCGTAAAAAAGAGTCCGCTTGCGACCCAGAAAACCACCTGAATGGCAACAACCAGCGCCAGCCACTTGTGAACAAACGTTGCGACCCGCGCGAGCTTCATGACCCTCTCCCAAGGTTGTTTTTACCTCGGAAAGGGACGCTGGATTGGGCGCAGACGGCCCGAGCGAGGCCCGGGCCGCTTGCTTGAGATTGCTAGGCGTAGTCCTTAGTGGACAGCGCCCTCGACGCGATCTTCGACCATGCGCACGCCGCGATCGGCGAGATCAGCGCCCGTGCGGGCGGCCTTGTCAGCGATCCCGCGGAGGCCTTCACGTTCGGGCTGGCTGAGCGGCGCCAAAAAGCCGATCAGTGCGCCGATACCAAGCAGCATACCGCCGATGGCGAGCGGGTTCTCTTGGTAGACGTCCTCAGTGGCGTGGCGCGCCTGCGACGCTTTGCGACCTACATAGTGTGCGCCGTCATTTGCCTTGTGTGAGATATAGCGGGCGCTATCGGACGCCTTGTCGCTCACATAGTGCGCGCCGCCGCTGATTGCGTGGCTGATGCGATCGCGTGCGTCAGCGGCAGCGACTTTGGTGCTCTCAACAGCGCTCAGGACTCGCGCTTTGAAATCGTTCAGCGCTTCGCCAGCCTTTTGCTTGAGGCCGAGCGCGCCAGCGTACACGTCGTGGACGCGATCGTTGTAAGCGTCGTCCGTCTCGTTCGGTTGGCGCGGGGTCGCCCAGCGCGCTTCTTCAAGCGTACGATAGCGGCGATCGCTCGACCAATCGTCGGCATGAATGGTCGACGCGATAGATTTGCGGTTGTTGTAAACCAACAGCGCAACACCGGCGCCGATCAGCAAGAGCGGAACGGGGTTTTCACGGACTTGGCGAGTGACGCCGTTCGCGACTTTGCGTGCTTGTTCTTTTGCCATTCCGGCTACCTCATTTGCGATTTGATCGGGTGAAAGTTTGTTGCCGAGCGCATCGAGCGTGTCGCTCAGCTTGTTACGGGATTGATTGAGTTCCGCCTCGATGCGGTCGGTCTCCAGACTCACGATGTTCTCTCCTTGATGACGTGAAGATCGCGCGAGACGTTTTCGGTCGTTCGCGGCAGGGCTGGGCGATCTTCGGAAAGGGATTTCAAGCCAGACTTGATCAGCAGATACGCGGCGATAGCGCCGACTGCCGCCGAGAGCAGCGCCCCCATCCACAGCGGCATAGTTTCCGCGAGGAGGTAGGCGAGCGCGAACAGGACAAGCGTCACTGCCGCGCCCGCAAGCACCACGCCGAGAGCGGCCCGCATCACGCCCGCACCCATGCCTTTCACGACCTGAATCGTTTCCGCACGGGCGAGCCGCACTTCGTTGCGCATGAGATCACTGACTTGGACGGTGAGGTCCTTGGCCAATTGCGAGAGTGAGCGTTCCGCCTGCATGCTTTAGATTCCCGGCATCTGCGTGAGCGGCTCGTCTTCGGTGCGCTGCGATGATTCCAGCGCGGCTTTGCCAACGCGTGCGAGCGCGAAGCCCAGAGCGAGGCTAACGCCGAGGAACACCGCTGGCTGGCGACGCGCAAAGCCATTTACGTCATCGACCACGCGCGAGATGTCGCCATCGCTAAATGCGCGGGTAGCTTGGTCGATGCTGTCGGCCGACTTGCGCAATGCAGCGCCGATCAGGCTGTTGTCGACTTCGACATCGTCGGCGACGCGGCGGAGTGCCGAAGTCGCGGATTGGACGCCAGAAGCAAGTTGTTGAACGCCTTCTTGCGCCTTATCGACTGCAGCTTGCTTCGTGCGATCGATAACCGTCGTTGCCGATTCTTTGAGGCGACGTGCGCTATCAGCCGGCGTCGGGGACGCGCCGGGCGTGCCGTTTGGATTGTCCATGGTGCTCTCCTGAGTAGGGATGCTTCTGCAACGCCAACTCAGGGAGGGTGTTCCGCGGCGCACGAACTTTTGCAGAAGCGCATGCCGTATCAGGCCATAAAGAAGGCGGCGCGCCTAAGGCTAAGCGATCAGCCGAACTGGGAACCGGTCAACGCTCTTGCAGGCCAGCTTGCTGCATCCGCCATATCAAGTGATCCAGCCGGTCCTGGCCGAAGAATGGCTCGTCATCGAAAACGAAAAGCGGCACGCCCCAATGGCCGGCGCTCTTCTGGGACGCCTCATTAGATGCGATCTCGGCGTCGAGTTCCGAGGCGCTGTCGCGCGCCAAGGCCTCGCTCTCGGCAGCGTTAAGGCCAGCTTCAGTTAGCGCCCGGCTCAGGTTTTGACCTTCGTGCCAGTTGTCGACTTCACCCGACCAAATCGCGTGTGCGGCGGCCCGGACAAACTCAAAGCCGCGGCCCTGGCGTTCGGCGGCCACGCCGAGGCGGCTGACGTGATGAATGTAAGGCTGTTCGGCGGCGACCTCCTTGGTCCCGTGATCCATGACGATCGGATCAGGACGGGGCCAGCGGTAGGGAATGGCGTTCATCTGAGAAATCCGGAACGTGTCGCGTAGCAGATACGGCGGCCACATCGGGTTCACGGTCTTGAAGAAGCCGGGAATGCGGATGGCAATCGGCAGCACGATGCGCATGCGCGGACGAACGTCGTAACGGGCGATGAGCTCTTCCACGAGCGGTGTCGCGAGGTACGAGTACGGGCTGCGGAACGAGAAATAGAAGTCGAACGTATGAGTCATGGGTGTTCCTTAGTGCGCGTAGCGCGCCGTCATCTGGTCGGTGGCGCCGCCGAGGACATCGGCTAGCGAGGCCTCGAGGTCGGCCAGGTATTCGTGAGCGACGTCGTTGTGTTTCGGTGACAACATGAGATGCAGAGCCTTCGGGTCGATCAGCGCCGCTGTGAACCAACCGCGATGGTGCATCTTGGCGTAAAGCGCCAGCGCGTCGGCTTTCTCGTGCGCAAAGCTGATGATCCCCAGTTGCGGCGCCCCCAGCACGCGGAAGCCCAGCTTGGCGACGCCCGTCTCGATCTTCGCCCGCGCCTCAGTGACCTGCCGCTGCTTTTCACGATAGCCCTCGACGCCGAGAAATTGCGTCACGGCCCAGGCCGCCGCGATGGCGCCGCCCGGACGTGTGCCAGCGAGTGTGGGTGTCACCATCCGACCGAGCGGCCAGGGACCCGCGTCGAAGGTCATGAAGTCACGCATCTCCTGAGTGCGGAAGAACACAGTGGACGCGCCCTTGGAGGCATAGCCGTACTTGTGCAGATCGCCGGAGATGGAGGAGACGCCGGCGATAGCGAAATCGAAGGGCGGTAGATCAACGCCATTCATGCGCACAAAGGGCGCGATGTAGCCGCCGACGCACGCGTCGACGTGGAGCCAAACATTCTTACGCTCCGCCAACTCTCCAAGCGCTTCGATCGGATCTATGAGGCCAAATGGGAAGCAGGGTGCGGAGCCGACGATCATCAGCGTATTGGAATCGATCGCTGCCTCCATCGCGGCGGGGTCGGCGAGGAAGTCCTTCACCGGCACGCGACGAATCTCGATGTCCATTATCATGCCGGCCTTGTCGAACGCAGGATGCACCGTCATTGGCGCGACGATGTTTAGACCGCTGACGAGACCTCGTTTGGCGCGTGCGTGATCGCGCGCCGCTTTAACGGCCATGACGATGGAGTCGGTGCCGCCACTCGTCATTGCGCCAGCGGCGCCGGCGGGTGCGTTCAATAGAGCAAGGCCGAAGCTGACGACGTCTCGTTCCATTTGCGCGATTGAAGGAAAGGCCGCGGGCCCGAGGCCGTTCTCTTCCGAGAACATGGCGTAGGCGGCTTTTTTCACCCGAGCGACGTCTTCGCCAGCGTTGAAGATATAGAGGCCGGTGCGGCCATCGCGCCATTTGACGTCGCCTTCCGCCATTTCGCGCATGCGCGCTTCGAGGGCGTCCCAGGGTTGGCCGTGCTCGGGCAGGGCGTTGTTGGTCATGGCGTTTCTCCCTCCCGGTGGCGTAGCAAGTCCGGCGCTGGTGAGCAAAGCGGGACGTGCCCGATGTCACGGCACCTGTCCGGGGAGAGGGGTATCTTTCCAGGGGAGGCCGGTGCTTCCCAACGACCTGATCTGGCTTAGAGTAGCGCCGGGACGGCGGGAGGATTGAACGAGATGGCGGGACTATCGAAGGCGTTGTTTGCCAGCGTCGCGATCGTTGCGGCGAGCTGGGGCTTTCCGGCGGCCGCGCAAACGCGGCTATTTTCAGAGAATAGTGAAGTCCAGATCGTCATCGAAGCGCCGCTCAACACACTGGTCCGCGCCTCGCAGCGCAGCACCGATCCCTATCCGGCCGTCGCTACGGTCACGCCGCCCGGCGCGACAGCAGAGCGCTTTGATATCGAGCTCTCCGCGCGGGGCTTCTCGCGGCGGACCGGCGGCATCTGCAATTTTCCGCCGCTACGTTTGCAGTTCGACGGGACGCGCGGCACCTTCATGCAAGGGCAGAACCGGCTGAAGCTGGTCACGCGCTGCCGCAGTGGCGGCAATTACGAGCAACTCACTGCGCTCGAATACACCGCTTATCGGCTCTACAATGAGATTACGCCGCTGAGTTATCGCGTGCGACCGGCGCAAGTGACTTACCGTGATACCGACGGGCGCCGGCGTGAGGAAACTCAGTTCAACTTTCTGATCGAGGATTTGGACGATGTCGCGCGCCGCAATGACGGCCTGACGGCATTGGACGTGCAGTCGAATGAAGTGCGCACCTCGCAGCTCAACGCGCGGCAAGCGGCGATTTATAGTCTCTTCCAGTTCATGATCGGCAATCTGGATTTCGACATGGTCAGCGGCCACGCGGGCGAGGAATGCTGCCACAACAGCAAACTGATCGCTGCAACGGCGGAAACACGCGAGAACGTGCTCCCGGTGCCTTACGATTTCGATTATTCCGGCTTTGTGAATGCGCCGTACGCCATCCCGCCGGAGGGCGTTAATGTCACAAGTGTGCGCAACCGCCGCTATCGCGGCATGTGCCGCCACAACGACCAGCTGCCGGAAGCGATCGCGCATTTCCAAAGTCGCCGTGCGGCGATCATGCAGGTTATCGCAGGTGAGACGCGGCTCAACGAAAGCTCACGCCGCAGCGCAAGCTCGTACATTGACGAGTTCTATGAGGTCATCGGGGACCCGCAGCGCGTTGAGCGTCAGATTATCGAGCGCTGCCGCGGTTAGTCGGTGAGCGCTGGTTCCGCTATCGCGGGTTGCCCACACTGCTGCGCGCGCCGTGCGACCGGGCCGGTGTCGCCATCAAGAGCTGCGATCTGCGCGAGGTAGGCGCACGTCTGCTCTTGGTTCGCTGCCGTGATTGGTACGCGCTGACCCCGGTGCACCGTGATGGGTGTGCCGTTTTCAATAATGAGAAATGCGTGCGGATCGGTGTGTCCGCGCGGCACGGCGATATCAGTAATGATGACGCGCCCATCGAAGCGCGGCAGCACGGTGGATGTAACTTTACTGTGGCCGATGACGATTCGACGGACGCCATGTTGCGCCAGAACTGCTTCGAGGTTGGCGCGCTCGGTGTCTTCACTGCTCGTGGCGAGGCCGCGATACCAGAGCGGGCCCTCCTGATGCGTGACGATGTCCGGGTATGCCGCTGACGGCCGGCCACGCAAACCTGCGCGGATGGCTTCGTTCATCGCGTCGCGCGGCGCGGTGGCGAAAGCGGGGCCTAGACCCGCGTGGAGGAAAAGCGTGTCGTTGATGCGGATGACGGCGTCGTGGCTGGTGATCCACCGTCCGTATTGTCCGTTCGGCGCCCAGGCGGCGCGGTGTTCGACGTATCCGAGCGGATGCTCAGCTTCCCACTGCGCTCGAAACGCAGCGTCAAAGCGTGGCACGCCGCCGGCGGGTGGGTTGCGGCGCAGATGGGCCTGGGTTTGACGATAGAATTGGTTGCGCCGGTTGACTGAGCGGCGATCCACGAAGGCGGCGTACTCGCCCGGATGAACGTAGCGCAAGTCGCCTTCGACATTCATGGCTTCGTGATTGCCGATGAGCGCGTGGACGCGTCCACCCGCGCGCTGGGCTTGCGGCTCCAGGCGGATGAGGTGGTCAAAGATCATGCGGGTGTTCGGGCCGCGGTCGGGGATGTCGCCCAATTGCACGAGGTGCGTCGCGCCGCCGATCCAATCGCCTTGCGCGTCGATCAGGCCCGCTTGGAGAAGCATGTCGGCAAACTTCTCGTAATTGCCTTCAAGGTCCCCGATGGCGACGACGCGCTCGACATTGTCCCATTGGGTCTGCTGCGCTTGCGCTGGAAGCGCGAGTGCGAAGAAGAGGGCGGCAAGGGCGGAGAGAAGCCTCATTGGGCGCTCCTTGAGTAGATCGACAACAACGCCAGACCATCGCCGCCTTCGTCTGCAATAGCGAGGGAGCCGTCGGCGAGTACGGCGAGACCTTCGGCTTGAGCGTGCTGAGGGCCGAGCGTGCGGGCGCTGGAGATATTGCCGCCGTCAATCTCCGCCAGCGCACCAGCGCGCGCCGACAGCAGCAAGAGTCGCCCAGTTGCGGGGTCGATATCGAGCGATGATGGGCGAAAATTGTCGACGCCAGCGGCGCTGGCAAGCGCAGCTTCCGGCCACTGCCGCCACGGCGTGGCGGGCTGATCGGCGCCGATGCGCCAAGCGTGAAGGGAGATCGTATCCCGCATTGGCCGAGCCTCGTTACTCTTGCAGGCGAGAATGAGGCTTTCTTCGGCCGCGAGATAGGCCAAGCCCTCTATTTCGCAAACGTTGCGGAGGCCCGTGTCGTAGCGCTGGAAAGAGACACGCTCGCCGTCGGCGGCTTCGCGGAAGCGATACAGGCGCCCTTGGCTAGTGGTCATCCAGAAGTCGCCATTAGGCGTGATCGCTAGGCCCTCAAAGTCGCCCGTTTCCACCGCGCTTTCCCCGAGTGCGAAGGCTTTGACGATGCGGCCCTGGCGCGTGTCCAGTTCGTAGATCACAGCGCTCTCATCGGCGTGGGCGAAGAGGCGTCCGTCCGGTGAGAGCGCAAGCCCCGATATCTCCCGGAGCCGTTCCGGCAGGCGCCATTGACGATCGGCCTCTGCGGCGAACAGCGAGCCAGGCGGCGCCTGCGATTGCGCTTGCGCGGGTGTGTTGGCGGGAGCGCAGGCGCAAAGCGCCAGAGCGGCGGCGAAAATGCGCTCAATCATCGTCGTCGTCCTCTTTCTCTTTACGACGGTGTTCGTCGCTTTTGCGGTCTTCATCCTTTGCCATCCACTCGCGCGAGAACATTTGTTTGCCGGTGGTCTCGGCGCCGTACTCCGTCGCCCACAGACCAAGCACAGTGTAATTGAAGAAGATGGAAATGATGGCGGCGACCTCGACCGCGTTAATGCCACATGCCACGCCGACGGCGATCGCCGTGAACAAGTATGTGGTTTCGGCGCTGTCCTTCAGCGTGTGTCGAAAGCGAACGCCAGCGACGATGCCTGCGAGGCTGAACGCAAGCGCCAAACTATTGTGCACGACATGGACGATGCCCGTAATGATGACGGGCAAAACCAAGATGGTCTGAATGAAGGATTGACTGACGTCCTTGCGCTTGCGCGCACCCATGCAGATCCAAGTGACGGGCAGCATCAGCAAGAAGGATGAAATCGTCGCCAAGGCCAGACGGATGCCATCCGCGAGCGTTGATTGTGCTGGCTGCGCGGCTTGGGCGGCAGTGACTGGCTCGAACGCAGACTGACCTACGGCGCCGAAACTTGCAGCCCCTCCCACTGGGAGCAGTTGCATGAGAGGCGGGTAGAGAATGACCATGAAGCCGACCGCCGCCGCGAGCACGACATAGTAGGCCGTGATGAAGAAATAGGGCTTCAGCAATTTGGGCAGCGCCGCCGGCGGCTCGCTCAAATGCTTGGGAAGCAGGGGCTCGTGCGTCATGTCGCGAATAGACTAAGGGACTCAAGCCGGGGCGGTAAGTCCTTGTTTTGGGCGATGAGCCGCAGGTTCCAAGGCAAGACGTAGGGCGCGGAGCGCGGTATAGTTCCGATGAACTCTGGGAGCAGGCGATGCAGCAGGGCGAGGGTGCGCCGGTGAAAGTCCAATCGGCGAATGCGGGCGAAGCATACGAGACGGACGCCATCATTGTTGGCGCGGGCCCGGTGGGCCTGTTCGCCGTATTTGAACTCGGCTTGCTCGATCTGAAATCGCATCTGGTCGATGTGTTGGATCGTCCGGGCGGTCAATGCGCAGAGCTTTATCCTGAAAAGCCGATCTACGACATTCCGGCGCTTCCGGTCGTCACCGGTCAGGAACTCACTGATGCGCTTATGAAGCAAATCGAGCCGTTTCATCCGACATTCCATCTGCAGCAAATGGCGGAATCATTGGAGCGGTTGCCAGATGGCCGCTTCAAGCTTGGCACTGAACTCGGCACCACGATCACGGCGCCGGTTCTGGTGATCGCAGCGGGCGGCGGCTCATTCGTTCCCCGCAAGCCGAAGATGGATGGGCTCGAAGCGTTCGAAGGCAAAAGCGTGCACTACGCTGTTCGGCAGATGGAGCGCTTTCGTGGCCGCGATATTGTGGTGGCGGGCGGGGGCGATAGCGCCCTGGACTGGGTTTTAAACCTGCAGCCGATCGCCAAGTCGACGACGCTCATTCACCGGCGCGATGATTTCCGCGCCGCGCCGCATTCGGTCGCGAAAATGCGCGCGCTGGTCGCAGAGGGAAAAGTTCGACTCGAGATTTCTGAGTTGAAAGGGCTCGTCGGCGCCGACGGCCAGCTGAGCGCTGTTTCCTGTCACACCAAGGAAAAGGGTGGCTACGAAATTCCCTGCAATGAGCTGCTGGCGTTCTACGGCTTAACGATGAAGCTCGGTCCGATCGCCAATTTCGGCCTCAATCTGAATGAGAATTTGATCCCCGTCGACACCGAGAAATTCCAAACCAGCGAGCCGGGGATTTTCGCAATCGGCGACATCAATACCTATCCTGGTAAGCTGAAACTCATCTTGAGTGGTTTCCACGAGGGGGCGCTCATGGCGCAGGCGGCATTCAAGATTGCCCGGCCTGGCGAGCGGCTGGTGTTTCTGTACACGACCTCGTCCACCGATTTGCAAAAGAAGCTCGGCGTCTCCTGACGCGTGCGCTGCAGCACGACATTCGGCTTGAGGCCGCGCGCACCGAGCGCCTAAGGTCTCCACCTATTAAGTTGGGGACGATCCATGATTCTACGCCATCTCCTGCTCGCAGGTGTGATCGCACTGTCTGCATGCGCCAGCGCCGATCAACGGGCAGCGCCCACCACCGATATTGAAGCGTTCCAGCATGCGCCGCTTTCGAATGAGGCGCTGCTGTCGCACGTGCGCGTACTTGCTTCGGATGAATTTGAGGGGCGCGCGCCGGGTACGAACGGTGAGCGGCTGACGGTGGACTACCTTCAGCGCGCGTTTGAAGCAGCGGGCTTGGAGCCTGGCGTCACGCGCGCGGACGGCACGCGCTCGTGGCTGCAAGAAACTCAGCTCAACGCGGCGACGCTTACCAATGTCCCGACACTGACGATTTCGGGCCGGGATGGCGCGCGGGAATATGCGTACGCGACGCAATTCTCTGCATGGACACGCCGGCTTGATCCGACGGTCGATATCGAGAATGCGCCGCTCGTGTTCGTCGGCTATGGCGTCAATGCGCCGGAGTTGGGATGGAATGACTACGAGGGCGTCGACGTTCGCGGCAAGATCGTGGTGATCCTGATCAACGATCCCGATTTCGAGACCGGCGACGATCGCGGGTTCGGCGGTCGCGCTATGACGTATTACGGGCGCTGGACCTACAAGTTCGAGGAAGCCGGTCGGCAAGGCGCGGCGGGCGCCATCATCATCCACGAAACAGCGCCAGCAGCATATCCTTGGGCCGTGATCCAGTCGGCCACCGGCAGTGCGCGTTGGGACGTGGTGCGTGCCGATCGCGGCGCCAATCGCGCGGGCTTTGAAGGATGGATGACCAACGAAGTTGCGATGGAAACATTCCGCCGCGCCGGGCTCGATTTCAATCAGTTGAAGGCGCGTGCGCAGACGCGGGGCTTCCGATCTGTGCCGATGGGCACGCTGCGCGGTTCGCTCGAACTTCAGACGCGAGTCGAGACGCGTACGACGAGCAATGTTGTCGGCGTGCTGCGTGGTTCAGAGCGGCCGGACGAGACCATTCTTTACTCGGCGCATTGGGATCACCTTGGCCTCTGCCCTCCGATTGACGGTGACAACATCTGCAACGGCGCGCTCGACAACGCGACTGGCACGGGCGCGCTTGTTGAATTGGCGCGTCGCTTCAGTGCGGAAGGCCGGCCCGAGCGTTCGGTGGCGTTCATTGCGCTGACCGCTGAGGAGCAGGGCCTGCTCGGCGCGCTTTATTACATGCAGGAGCCCGTGTTCGATCCGGCGCACACCGTCGCCGCGATCAATATGGATGGCATCAACAATGCGGGTCGGACGCGTGACATTGAAGTCGTCGGTTACGGCAAGAGCGAGATGGACGATCTGATCACCCAAGCCGTCCAGGCGCAGGGCCGGCGGGTTGAGCCGGATTCATCGCCCGAGGCTGGCTATTTCTATCGGTCCGACCACCTGCACTTCGCGCAGTTGGGCATCCCGGTGCTCTATACGTCGAACGGCATCGACATGGTGGATGGCGGTGTGGCGCGTGGGCGTGAAATCAACGAGGCTTATGTCGCGTTCAATTATCACAAGCCCTCCGACGAGATCACCGATGATTGGGACATGAGCGGCGGCGCCGAAGACTTGGAAGCGCTCTACACGGTCGGCCGAACATTGGCCGACAGTGAGCGTTGGCCGGAGTGGCGCGCCAACGCCGAATTCCGTGCGGCGCGGGAGGCTTCGCGCCCTTAGGTTAGACATACAGAGAGGCCTGGAACGGCGGTGCGCAATCGCCGCCGTTCTTTGCTGTCTTCCAGGCGCGGTGTTAGAGCGCACGCGTCGGGAGGCAGGCATGATCAAGATATACGGGAATTTGGACAGCGGCAATTGCCTGAAGGTGCGTTGGACTGCCGAGCGCATAGGCGTTGCTTTCGAGTGGATCGAACTGGATAGCTTCGCAGGCGCCACGCGCACGCCGGAGTTCTTGTCGATCAATCCAGCGGGTCAGGTGCCTGCTGTCGTGTTGGCAGACGGCCGCGTGCTGGCGCAATCCAACGCGATCATCGTTCACTTGGCAGAGGGCAGCGATCTCGTGCCCGCCGATTCCTACGATCGCGCCAAGATGTTCGAGTGGCTATTCTGGGAGCAATACAGCCACGAGCCTGCCATCGCAGTGCGCATCGCGAGAAAGTTTTTCATGGGTCAGAGCGACGCCGACTTGGATCCTGGCTTGCTGATCAAAGGCAACGCGGCGCTCGCGCGGATGGAGCTTCAAGTCTCCAAAACCTCTTATCTGGTGGGCCAGGTGATGACGCTCGCGGACATCGCGCTGGTCGCCTACACGCGCGCAGCGCATCGGGGCGGCTTCGAGCTCGAACGTTACCCTAGCGTTAAGGATTGGGTGGCGCGGGTGGAGGGGGCGCTTGGCCTCTCGCCCCTTCCGGCGGTACAGGGCTAAGGAACCTGCCGCGCTGCAGCCGCATTGGCGTGTGACGGGTATGCGCCGCTGGGAGCGCGCGTAAGAGGGCGAATGGACGCTTCAACCGACCTGTGGCCCGGCATTTTTGCTACGTTCGGCCTGTTTCTGGTCGTCGGCTTCTTCGCGCAATTGATTGATGGCGCGGTGGGCATGGCCTATGGCGTGATTTCTAGCAGCGTATTGCTCTTCTTGGGCGTGCCGCCGGCGCAGGCGTCAGCGACGATTCATGCTGCTGAATGCTTTACGACTGGCGCGTCGGGCGCCTCGCACCTCGCGCACCGCAATGTCGATTGGAAGTTGTTCTTCCGCTTGGCGCCTGCTGGCGTGATCGGTGGTGTGCTGGGCGCTTATGTGCTGACGGGCCTCGATCCGACTTTCATTAAGGCTGTTGTGATCGCGTATTTGGGCGTGTTGGGCGTGTTCATGTTGTTTCGCGCCTTGCGTGCCCCGCGCGAAGAGCCGCCGCATTTGAAGCACGTCATTCCACTTGGCATCGTTGGCGGCTTTCTTGACGCGAGCGGCGGCGGCGGCTGGGGCCCTGTGGTGACCTCGACCTTGCTCGGGCGAGGACATGCGCCGCGCTATGTTATCGGCAGCGTTAACTCTGCTGAATTTGTTGTCACGGTTGCGATCTCAATCGCTTTCCTGTGGGCCTTGCTCGCAGGACGGTTCGAACTCGAAGGTGGTTTGGCGTCGGGTGGCGCCGCGCTCGGCGGCCTGATTCTTGGCGGCGTCGCTGCCGCGCCGCTGGCTGGTTATGTAACCAAGGTGGCGCCGGCGCGGCTTCTGCTAGGCGCTGCCGCGGTGCTGGTGATGGGCCTGTCCATCGTGCAGGGCATCACGCTCTGGCCGCGCCTGCTGGAGTATCAAATGGTCAGCGACGTCGCCCATATGACTGGGCTGCGTTAACACTTTTCAGCGAACCCGCCGTTTACGAGTCTTGCTGCAAGCTTGTAGGCGCTTGGAGCGGGTTTTTGGTCAGCAATATCAACATCGCCAGCGCCCTGTTGGGCGGGACGTCATCGTCGACGACGGTGGGCGTGGACGCGAATTTGTTGACGAGTTGGGCGAGAGCGAAGGCTGGGATCGGCGTTGACACGACCGCCGCGCAGCAAGATCCGAATGCGCCCTATGCGCCGGTCTGGACGCCCGGCTTTTCGCCGAGCGCTGACGCGCTGATTAAGCGCGCGTTCGATAGCAAATCGTTCTTCGACACCGATGCGAAACTCTACAGCGACCTGGGCGCGACGGGCGATTACAAACGCTTGTTCGCGCTGTACTCCGGTCTGACCACGCTGCAAGCGCTCGCAGGTAATGCAGAGAATGAAAAGCTCTCAGCGATCGAGAAAACGCAGACCTTGGCGCAATTCGCGCGCGGCCTGAAGGAGCTCGAAGGATTCTTCTCGAGTCAGCAATTTGAGGACATTCGCTTGGCGCAGGGCGATCGTGTCGACAGCGCACAGTCAACACTTGCGATGGCCACAAAGTCGGAAGACTACCTCACCGGTTACATTCACCGCGGCGGTCTCTACGACAAGCTCGCTGGCCTAGATGCAAACGCACAGTTTACGATCACCGCTACGTCTTCCGGCGGCACGGTTCGCAATGTTGCGATCGATCTATCGCAGATGGGTTCTGTGACGCGATCGTTCAGCAATGTGCTGAGCTTTATCAACGGCAGGCTGGCGGCTGCAGGCGCAGCGACACGGCTAGAAGCCTCCGACATCACGCCCAAAGAAACCACCACGACAGTTGCCGGCCGCGCGGTCACATCGCGCTATACGGGCCCGAAGCAATTCGCGCTCAAGGTTGATGTCCGCGCGGGCGAGACCGTGTCGTTCGCTGCGGCTTCAACAGCGCCGGCGTTTTACGCGCTAGGCACGACTACCAACGGCGCGCGTCTGATTAAGTTGGAAGATGTTGGCGGCGCTGGCGGCCAGCCGCAATGGCTTGATCGTCCAGGCGTGACAACGGATCCGACGGGCGCTTACGTCTCGACTGGTTGGCTTGGCGCCGGCGCGCCTTACACGGCGGCGCCTGCGGGCGCCTGGGAGCAGCGCACTGGAACGCTGATGTCCGATGGCACGGGCAAGCTGGAAGATGCTTTGCGTGCCGCGGGCGAAGCAGTGCTCAAGCTCGAGACGCCAGACGGCCGTGTGTTTACGGTGACGACGGCATGGCGCAGCGACGATCTGGAGGCTTGGCGTGCACGGGCTGGCGAGAGCGAAGATGGCGCGATTGCAGACGATCTCGCCGAGCGCTTGACGCAATTGATGCATGAGCAAGGCCTGCAGGCGGGCGTCGAAGTCTGGCAGGACGGCCAGCAGATCGGATTCTCGCTGCTGAGCGGAGATCAGATTCGAGTTTCAAGCCTGAGCCTCGGCGGAAATAACGTGGGGCTGGAGACAATTGCTCAGCCCGGCATGGTGGGGGGATTGCGTGATGGTGTGTTTGCACGTCGGTTCGAGACTGGCGCCGTGGCGGCGCCGAGCGATCTCTATATTGGCACACAGACGTTCTCTTTCACCACAACGACGACCACCCACAGCATCACCATTGACGGTGGTGAAGATGGTATCGATGCGGCGGAGTTAGCGGAGCAGCTCAATGACAAGCTGCTTGAGAAAGGCATTTCGGCGGCCGCCTCCTTGGTGAACGACGGCGGCGCAATGCGGGTGCGCGTTGATGCGCTTCACGATGTCATTGGCGTCACCGCTACAGTGAATGAGGCGCTGCATGACGGCGTCCTGCAGGCGCCTGGTGCATGGGCGTCCGGTGGCTTGCCGCAAGCGAGCGCTGGTCAACCGTTTGGCGACGCGGTTCGCAACTACAGCTCTGCATCATCACCTCTGCTTACGCACACAGGCGCGCTTGATGTTGAGATCGTGGTGGCCACGGCGACCGGGAATAAGACCATAAGCGTATCGGTAAGCGCACTGGAGCGTGCGGCTAATCCTGATGCGGGGCCGGGTGAATGGAACGCACTATTTCAGGATCGCCTGGATGCGGCCTTGAACGCCGCGGGCGTTTACGTCGCCGCCGATAGCAATGATTTGACGCAGTGGTCTGTGGCGGAAGGCGCCGGCCAGCGTATTCAATCGATCAGCGTCAATGGCGATACCGTTGCGCTTAGCGGGGATGAGCCGTCATTCGGTTTAGGCGGCGCGTTTGCAGCGTCGCGGAGCTTCACAGGCGCTGAGGCGGCAACCGGTGTGGCCGACGATGTGGCCGCGCTCCTGAGCGACGATGCTGTGTCGATCACGTTCAATACGGTCTGGGGTGAGCGCACTGTGTCAGCGCAGCTTCAGCCTGGCGATGCTCGTACTCTGGAGAGCGCGGCGCTGCGGCTGAATGAGGCTTTGGCGGCGGAGGGCTATGATCTCGGCGTCGTTACGACGGCGCTTTCGGGCGGCGGCGCTGGGCTGCGGGCCGTAGCTGGCGCCTCGCACACGGTGAGCGGTGTGAGCGCAATTGAACTTGGCGCGGAGACCTATGGCCTGACGCTCGATCCGATCGACGCAGTGAGCCGCGCGGATGACCCGGTTGGTGCGCTGAGCGTGGCCGAGCGCGCGGCGCGCGGTGCGGCTGTGACGCTCGCCATCCCCGCAGATTCCGAATTTACGGCGCCGAGCGCCAACGCGTCGGCCTGGTTTGCCGGCCGCGCCTTTGATGTCAGCGTCGGCGGCGGTTTGCAGGTGGCGACTGCGCGTTCGGTCGCTACCGGCACCGATGGTTCGGTCTACGTGCTTGCTGATCTTGGCGGCGATAGCACGTCGAGCGCCATCAAAGGCGCGCGCGATGTGGCGCTGCTCAAGTACGACTCCGCGGGCAAACTCCTGTTCAGCGAAATGCTTGGCGCGTCGCAATCGGCTAGCGGATTTGGGCTCGCGGTTTCTGCTGACGGTAAGGTTGCGGTGGCGGGCGCGATGGAGGGCGCGTTGGCCGGGACGACCGCTCGGGGCAGCGCGGACAGTTTCGTCACGCTGTTCGATGCAAACGGCAGAGAACTGTGGACGGCGCGGCGCGGGGCGACGGGCGCCGATCAGGTCAACGCTATCGCGTTTGCGCCTGACGGTAGCGTGATCGTGGCGGGGCAAACAGAGTCCGCCCTGGCGGGGCAAGTCGGCCTCGGTGGCGCGGACGGTTACATCCGCGGCTTGTCAGCCACTGGCGGCGAATTGTTCACGCGCCAGTTTGGCGGCGGCGGTACCGACACCGCAAGCGCGCTGATGGTGCGCGACAACGGCGCGGGCGGTGTGGAAATTGTCACCGGGGGCGTTGAGAATAATCGCGGCGTGCTGCGGAGTTTCAGCTATTCTGCTAGCGCGGGCTTTAGCGCCGACGCTACTCGCGACATTGGATATTTCTACAAAGGCGCGATCAACGCGATCGTGGCCGACGGCGCATCGCTCTATGTGGGCGGCGAGGTTGGCGCCGATCGGGTGAGCGTTGGCGCTTCGGCTATGGGCGCGGTGGCGGGTCAAGAAGGTTTCGTCGCGCGGCTCGACTCGAACTTGGTTTCGACAGCGTTGGATCGCACTAGCTATATCGGCTCGGCCAACGAAGACGCGGTTCGCAGTCTCGCGATCGTCAATGGTGAAATCTACGCCGCGGGGGTCACTACCGGTGTGCTTGCTGGGCAAGGGACGCATGGCGCCAAGCAGAGCTTCCTCACGCGGCTCGGCGATGACGGCGCTGCGGATTGGACACGCACGTTCAGTTCACTTGGCGGCGCTATCAATTTGACGGGCATTGCCGTCGATCAAACGGGCGCCTCGGCGCTGGATGTGTTGGGTCTGCCGCGCGGGACAATTGCGGCGGTCGACAACAGCGCACTCGTCAATCGCAGTGCGCTGCGCGTCGGCGATGAGTTGAAGATCGGCATAGATGGCCGACGCCTGACCACCATCCGTATCGGCGAGAAGGATACGCTCGCCTCGCTCACCAGCCAGATCAACCGGGCCATCGCCGGCGCTGGCCGGGCGGAGATCGTGAAGGAGAACGGCCTCGAGCGTTTGAAGATCACGCCGCTGGACGGGAAGGCGGTCCGTATCGAAGCAGGGCGCGAGGGACGCGATGCGCTTGGCGGGCTTGGTCTCAGTCAGGGCGTCATCGCCTCCAACACCCAAGCGCGTGGGGCGCTGAAGACCTATGGCCTCGGGATCATCGCGGCCGACCTTAGGCTCGACAGCAAAGCCAATATCGCCAGCGCCAAAGCGGAGATCTCGGCGGCCATTTCGATCGTTCGCCAAGCCTACGAGGCGCTCCTCAATCCGAACGCCAAGGAATTGACGGATGAGGAAAAAAGGCTCCAGGAGCGGCGCCAGAATGCCGGGGTTGCGCCGGAGTATTACGCCGACCGGCTGGCCAATTATCAGGCCGCCCTTGCCCGTCTTGGGGGCTGATAGGGCGCGGCGTCCTGACGGGCTTCCCTCTCCCGCCGACGCGGGCTAGAAGCCCCGTTCTTCAGCGATGGCCGCGGTAGCTCAGTGGTAGAGCGCACCCTTGGTAAGGGTGAGGTCGAGAGTTCAATCCTCTCCCGTGGCACCAGCTTTTGCGCTCCGTCAGGCCACTCTAGTTCCTACAATCTCAGTCCGGCTTCGTGCCGGGCGCCGGCAATGGGGTAGCGACCGGCGGTTGGTTTGTTGGGGGCGCGTTCGGCGGCGCAGGTGGCGCCGGTTCGCTTTGCGGCAGGACGACGCCGCCGCACGCAGCGCGCACGATCTGCCATTCGGCGTCTGTCATGGATGGATTTAGGCCTGCGCGGGAGCGGGCGCGCGCGGCGGCCGCGCGTTCGGCGGTGGCCGGGTGGCTTGAGAGCATGGTCGGGAAACCCCCGCTGCGCTCGCCGTCGGCCTCTTCTTCGCTTTCGGTGGGCGGGCGCTCTTGTTCTGCGAAGCGGTCGAAGAGGCGCGCGAGGCCGGCCGTGTCGATGCCAGCGGCGTCCAGATAATCGAGGCCGCGGAGGTCCGCGTCGGTTTCGTCGCCGCGACTGTAGCGGAGGCTCGCGAGATTGACCGAGGCGATGGCGACCATTTGGCCCGCACCCGCGCCGCCGAATACAACGTCGAAGAAGATGCCCGCGCCGACGGAGCGGATAATGTTCTTCATGATGTGGTTGTGTTCAATGTGCGCGATCTCGTGCGCGATGACGCCAACAAGTTCGTCGGGATGTTCGGCAAGCGCGATCAAATCATCGGTAACGACGATCGAATGATCCGGCAGTGCGAAGGCGTTCGGAAACGGCGCATCGACGATGGTGATCCAGACATCGTCACGCATCGGCACGTCGGATTCTTGCATGATCCGGTAGGCGACGTCGTTCAGGATGCGCGCCGCCTCGTCGCTGTCGTCGCAATACTCGGTGAAAGCGTTGATCTGCGACCACGAGATGTCGGCGATCTGAGCGCGGTAGCGTGGCGGCACGTGATCAGCGATCGGCCCGGCGCCCAATGGCACTGCGAGCAGGAACACAGCAGCAAGCGACCAGGCTGCGCCGGTGATCGCGGCGATCGTGCCGGGGCCTTCGATGCCAAAGGCGCGTTTGGCGTTGAGGCCGGGAGCGCCGAGGATAATGCGCGCACTATCCGTCTCGTCGAGATAGAGCCGTTCTCCAGTGTCAGGGTTGCGCTTGAGGATGACGCGCCCGGAGCCGTCGTCTGCGCGCCGGAGGTCTGAGCAGCTCCAGACATGCTGTGTTTCGCCGATGCGGAACGTGAGTGTGTCGGCGCCGACATCGAGCGTTGTCGGGTGTGTGACCGCAGCGCGGCCGTCAGCGTAGCGGGCCTGCATCAGATCACCCCCACGCCCATGTCGAGATCGAAGGCGTCGCCGAGACTTTCGCCCGCATTGCCTTCAGGGACGATAGCCTGGCCGATCTCGGCGAACTTGGGATGGCCGATGATTTCCAGCCGGTGAAAGACGTAGCGGACCTGCAGAAATCCCGCCATTGGCGCGAGGAGGCCAAGCGAGAAGATGGTGATCATCCACCCGGCGAGCGACACAAAGAAGAGCGAGAACGTCTTGGCGCGGAGCTTGAAACGCGCGCCGTCGATGCTGATCAGCGAGGCGATGCGGTTCATTGCAGCGGCGTTGTAGGGCGCCCAGCAAAACAGGACCAAGAGAAGCATGCTGGCGAGGACGGCAACGCCGATGCCAACGGAGAGCATCGGGTTGGCTTGCAAATCTTCGGCTGTGATTGCGCCGGTGCCGGCGATCGCGGCGCCGACGGCGATCACCAAAAAGATCGCGCCAATGTAGGAAATCGGAAATGCGAACCAGCCGAGAGCGAACGGCCACCAGAGCCCTTTCGCCGGCGGCTCGCCATCATCGATGAACTCGAACGGCTGATCGCCGAAGCGGGTGTTTTCCCACATCATCTTAGCGCGGTTCATGCGTGCAACCGGGGAGTACCAGCCAAGCGAGAGCGTCTGCAGGATTGTCCAGCCGAAAGAAGCCCATGCGAATGCGCTGGCTGTACCGGCGAGCCAAAGCCGGATCCCCCGCCAGCGCGTGCGGCTGAGTTGATAGCGGCGCATCAGATAGCGCGCGGCAGCGATCAGCGGCACGCCGATGAGGTAGAAGCCTGCTACGAGCCAAAAGGCAGTCGCGGGATCGAATACCAACGGGGCGATATAGAGAACGAAGATGGCAGGCAGAAAGAAGGTCGGCAGCGAGATAAGAAAGCCGCGAAGGAGTTCGCCAGCGGTTCCTGTGTATTCCAGTGGATCGCCCATGAGCGAGGTGCGCGACCAAAGCCGCCGGCGCATCGCCGTGCGAGCCCAGAAGCGGTAGAGTGTCAGAGTCAGCAGTGAGAGCCCGGCGTTCTTCAACGCCAGACCCAGAACATTGAAGAACTTGCCCTCGTGCTTGAAGGATTGCGCTTCCGCCGCTTCGACCGTCATAACGTCCCCCGCCAGCAAGCTTAGCCAAGGCCAGGGCACGGGTCGATTCGAGAGATGAGTTCAAAGCCGCCGCAAAAGCCCAATGCACGGGAGGCCCGCCTCGCCGCGGCGCTGAAGCGCAACATTGGGCGGCGGAAGGCGGCGCCGAAGGCGGAAAAACCGAAGAAATAGGCCCGCCATGTCTGGGCAGCAGGCGCCCGGGGCGCGCCTTGCTTAGGCCCCCGACGAACCCCATAAACCGAAACAGCCGACAGACCGACGAAAGATTTACATGGACCGTATCGCCATCACGGGCGGCGCGCCGCTGAACGGAACTATCCCGATTTACGGGGCCAAGAATTCCGCGCTGAAGCTGCAGGCGGCGGGGTTGCTCTCGGCCGAGCCGGTGATCCTGGAGAACATGCCGGATCTGGCCGACACGCGGTTTATGACACAGCTGCTCGCATCGCTCGGCGTCGAGATCACCTGGATCAAGGAAACGCGGACGCTGCGTATGCATGCGGCCGAGATCGCCTCGACCATCGCGCCGTACGACCAGGTTCGGAAGATGCGCGCTTCGTTCAACGTGCTGGGGCCGTTACTGGCGCGCGTTGGCCACGCGACCGTGTCGCTGCCGGGTGGTTGCGCGATTGGCGCGCGTCCAGTCGATTTGCACTTGAAGGCGTTCGAGGCGATGGGCGCCGATATCGTCATCGAGCAGGGTTACGTGAAGGCGGCGGCGCTGCGTGGACTGAAAGGCGCCGAGATCGAGTTTCCGTTTATCTCCGTCGGTGCGACGGAGCACACGATGCTCGCCGCGGTTCTGGCAAAGGGCGACACCGTTCTGAAGAACGCCGCGCGTGAGCCCGAGATTGCCGACTTAGCAGATTGCCTAAACGCGATGGGCGCGAAGGTAGAAGGCGCCGGCACAGGCGAGATCAACATTACAGGCGTGACCTCGCTGCACGGCGCCAAGCACCCTGTAGTGGCGGATCGCATCGAGGCGGGCACATACGCACTCGCGGCGGCGGCCGCTGGAGGCAACGTACTGCTGCAAGGCGCACGGTTCGAGCATTTGCAGGCGCTGATCAAAGTACTGCGCGCCGCTGGCGTGCAAGTAGATGCGGAAGCGCGGGGCTTGCGTATTCAGCGCAACGGCGGCCGTGTGCAGCCGGTGGACTTCGAGACCGAACCCTATCCGGGTTTTCCGACTGACTTGCAGGCGCAAGCGATGGCGCTGCTTTGCTTCGCCGACGGCCAATCCCGCATTCGCGAGACCATTTTCGAGAACCGCTTCATGCATGCCCCAGAGCTTGCCCGCCTCGGCGCGCAGATTGCGGTGCAAGGCAATGAAGCTGTCGTGACGGGTGTTCCGAAGCTCCTCGGCGCGCCGGTGATGGCGACGGATTTGCGTGCGTCGGTGAGCTTGGTCATCGCGGGCCTCGCGGCCGAGGGCGAGACGATCGTCAACCGCGTCTATCACTTGGATCGCGGGTTTGAGCGGTTGGAAGCCAAGCTCGCAGCGTGCGGCGCGCAGATTGAGCGGCAAAAGGAAGAGCAATAGTGGCGAGCGACGCCCCTTTGAAGTTGATGGCTGAAGACGTTGCCGATCTGGAAATCATCGGTGCGGCGGCGCAAGACGCTTTATTGCGCATGGGCGACATCACCATCGACCGCAAGCAGCGCCGGTTCACCGCAATCATAAACCGCTTTCGCTGGGAAAAGGCGGATGGCGGTCAAACCTTCGAGCGCGTGCGCGCGGCGATTTCCTTCGAAGGTGTGCTGGGCGTGAAGAGCCGACGTGTGAGGCCGGATATTCCGGAAGGGTTGGCGTCGATCCTGTCCATTGGCTTCATTCCAGATGAGGAACCGCCAGGCGGAGTCGTGCGGCTCCTGCTCGCCGGCGGCGGCGAAATCGCGCTCGATGTGGAATGCCTAGATGCGTTGCTGATGGATTTGGGTGAGGCGTGGCGCACGCCGCGCAAGCCGGATCATGAGAAGGCCTGAAGAGTGAGCGAGGATCGGCTCATCGACGTGGTGCTTGATGAAGCGTCGTTGGCGCCGGCTTCCCCCAATGGCGAACACGAACGCCGCATTGCGCTGTTTGATCTGAAAGCGTCGAACGCGTTCGTCGTGATCGGCGAGTCGCGCGGGCCCTACGTGCTCACCCTTTCCATGCACGAAGGGCGCCTTGCGCTTGATGTAGGCGATCAGCAAGGCGAGCGCGTCTGCCTGCAATACATGGGCATGTCGGTGCTGCGGAAGCTGATCAAAGACTACGCGATGATCTGCGACAGTTATCACAACGCCATCCGCAACGCTTCGCCCAGCCAAATCGAAGCGATCGATATGGGCCGGCGGGGTTTGCACAACGAAGCCGCCGAAGTGCTGCAAGAGGCGCTCGCCGCCCAATTTGAGATTGATCTTGAAACCGCCCGGCGCTTGTTCACGCTCGTCTGTGCGCTCCACGTGCGAGGCTGACCGGTGTCCGGACCGGAGGCGCTACCGCGCTCGGTGCTGTTTGCATGCACCCAGAACATGATCCGCTCGCCGATGGCGGCGGAGCTGATGCGGCTGCAGTTCGGCTCGCTGGTGCGGGTCGATAGCGTCGGCGTCCGGCCGGCCGAGGAGATCTCGGCGATGGCGGCGTTCGTAGTCGATGAAGTCGGCGGCGACATCTCGAAGCAGACGCCAAAGGGGCTGGAAGCGTTCGGTGAGTATTACGAGGACGGTCCCTTTGATCTGATCGTTTCGCTCAGCCCTGAGGCCCACCACACCATGCTGGACCTCATCCCCACCCTGGGAGCGGCAGCCGAGTATTGGCCAACCTTCGACCCCTCCCTGGCGGAAGGCTCCAGAGATCAGGTGCTTATGGAGTATCGCGGGGTCAGGGACGGCCTTTCCAAACGGATATCCCAGCGCTTCTTGCGCCCATCGACGGGCTAAGTCCCGACGCCTATAAGGCCCGCGCCGTCACGAGTCAGGAGAGAGAATGGCCAAGGAAGAACTACTGGAATTCGCGGGAACCGTGGTTGAGCTTTTGCCCAACGCGACCTTCCTGGTGAAGCTCGAGAACGACCACGAAATCATCGCCCACACCGCGGGCAAGATGCGCAAGAACCGCATCCGCGTGCTGGCCGGCGATAAAGTGCTCGTGGAGATGACGCCCTATGATCTGACCAAGGGGCGCATCACGTACAGATTCAAATAATGGCTCAAAGTTCTCTCGATCGCGCCGTCGTCGTTACGGGCGCTTCCACGGGCATCGGCCGCGCTGCCGTCGCGAAGGCCGTGCGCAAAGGCGCGCATGTGTTTGCGAGCGTGCGCAAGCAAGCTGATGCGGATGGGCTGACGGCCGAGTTCGGCCAAGCGGTGACACCGCTGCTGTTCGATGTCGCCGACGAGACGGCGGTGCGGGCCGGCGCCGCGCGAGTGGCGCAGGTGTTGGGTGGTCGACGCCTTTGGGGCCTCGTCAACAATGCCGGCATCGCGGTGCCTGGCCCTTTGCTGCACCTCGACACTGAAGAATTGCGTCGTCAGTTTGAGATCAATTTGTTCGGCGTGCACAATGTCACGCGCGTCTTCGCTGATTTGCTCGGCGCTGACCCTGATCGCACCGGCAAGCCTGGCCGCATCGTGATGATCTCGTCGGTTGGTGGCCAAAACGGCTCGCCGTTTGTTGGGCCATACTCCGCGAGCAAGTTCGCGCTTGAAGGCTATTCACAATCACTACGCCGCGAACTCATGCTCTACGGCATCGACGTCATCGTCATCGGTCCTGGTGCAATCGCGACGCCGATCTGGGACAAGGCCGAGAAAGAAGATCTGAAGCGCTTCTCTAATACGCCCTACGCGCCGATGGTCGAACGCGTGGCGGATTATATGGTCACGCAGGGCAAGGTCGGTTTGCCGGCCTCTGATGTGGGCGATCTGATTTGGTTCTGCCTCAGCGATCCGAAGCCGAAGACCCGCTATCACATCTTGCGTAAGCCCTTCATGGATCGCACGCTGCCAAAGATATTGAACCCGCGCACGGTGGATAAAATCATCGCCAAGCGCCTGGGCTTTCCGAAGCGGCCATGACACGCCTCGTGCTGGCGAGCGCGAGCCCGCGCCGGCTGGCGCTTCTGGCGCAGATTGGCGTGACGCCGGATGAAGTTATCGTCGCTGATATCGATGAAACACCACTGAAGGGCGAGACGCCGCGACTGTTGGCGTTGCGGCTCGCGCGTGAGAAGGCGCTGACTGTGAAAGCGGACGGCATCGTGCTCGCCGCCGACACGGTCGTCGCCGTTGGCCGCCGCATTTTGCCGAAAGCAGAGACGGAGGCGGAAGCGCGGGTGTGCTTGAAGCTGCTCTCTGGCCGGACCCATCGAGTCTACACGGGCGTGGCGCTCAAGGCTTCGGACGGCACCGTGCGCACGCGGCTCGCGGAAACGCGCGTGTCGTTCAAGGTGCTCTCTGAGGCGGAAGTTGAGCGCTATATCGCCAGCGAAGAATGGCGTGGCAAAGCCGGCGGCTACGCGATCCAGGGGTTGGCGGCGCGCTATGTCACCAACCTTATCGGCTCCTACTCCTCCGTCATCGGTTTGCCCCTTTACGAAACCGCCAACCTGATTGAGGACGCGTCGTGAGCGAGGCCTTGGAAACTTGGATCGATGCCTCGATCGGTGAGACGCGCGAAGTGCTGGTGCGCGGGGGGCGTCCCATCGCGCTGCGCATCGCGCGCGCAAGTGACGAGGGCGTGCGGGCGCGTTGGGGTGAACTCTATGTCGGGCGCGTGCGTGAGATAGATCGCCGCCGGCGCGGTGTATTCGTCGACCTTGGCCTGCGCGATGAGTTTGGGTTTTTGCCGCTCGGCGAAGACGGTCGCGTACGGCGCGCTGGCAAAGAGCGAGTTTCTTTGACCGAAGGTATGGGCGTCGTCGTCCATGTCACCCGCGAAGGCGCGCGCGGGAAGAACCCGGTCATCGAACTTCAGGAAAGCGACCACGACGGCGAGGCGCCGCATCGCATCGGGCAGCATGAGGCTGATGAGGAGCTCGTGCTGGCGAAGTCTGCGGACGCGCAACTTCGCACCAAGATCGACGCCGTCGTTGAGGATGCGCTGGCGCGGATTGCGCCTTTGCCTGGCGGCGGCGTGCTGAGCATTGAGCCGACCTCTGCGCTGGTGGCTATTGATGTCGATTCTGGTGCGCGCCAAGGTTCAGGCGATCCGGAGCGCTTTGCGCTTGATCTCAACATTGCAGCCGCGCAGGAAGCGGCCCGGCAAATTCGTCTACGCAATCTGGGCGGCTTGATCGCAATCGATTTTGTGTCGATGCGGGCAAAATCGCACGGCAAGCAGTTGGAGGAGGCGGTGCGCGCCGCGTTCGCTGACGATCCCTGGAGCATCCAGTTCGGCGGTCTCTCGCGCTTCGGCGTGTTCGACATGGCGCGCGCGCAATTGCGCCGCCCGTTGCACGAGCAAATGCGCGATGCCGACGGCCGTCTCACTGCCGAAACGGCAGCGCTGATGGCGCTCCGCGCGATCGAGCGCGAAGGGCGGGCGCAAACAGGCCGTCAGATCGCGTGCACGGTGTCGCCGGGGGTCAAGGCTTGGCTCGATGCGGCGGAGATCGACTGGCGCGCGCAGCTTTCCAATCGTATCGGCATGCGCTGGACGTTGGACGCGGCGCCGCAGGAGGCGTTCTGGCCGCGGGACCGTATTGATGCGAGGGCGGTGTGAGCAAGTGTGCGATTTGCGGAAACGAGCAGGATCAAAAATACCGCCCATTCTGTTCTAAACGCTGCGCCGACGTGGATTTGCACCGTTGGCTGAGCGGTGGTTACGCCATTCCGGCGGTCGAAGAAGATGATCCGTCTGACGACGATCAGGAGCAGAACCGATGAAGCGCTTTTTCGCGGCAGCCTTGTTGTTTGGCGGATGTGCCTGTGCGCCTGTGGCAGCGCCAACGGCGCCGACGCAGGCGGAGAGTGCGCAGAGCGCGTGCGCGGCGCGCGGCGGTAGCTTGGAGCGTGTGGGCAGGGCGCAGACGCTACAATGCGTCGTTCCCTACGCCGACGCAGGCAGAGCGTGCCGCGATGGCAGCCAATGCTCGTCGGGCAACTGCCAAGGCGCGGTGGACGTCGCAGGGCAAACAAATGTTACTGGCCAGTGCCAAGCCTCGAACATGGCATTCGGCTGCTACACGCGTGTTGTGAATGGCCGCGCGGACGCCGCGATCTGCGTGGACTAGGGCGTCACGTCGCGAAGCGTTCGCTTTTCCAAGTAGCGCCGCAGCATGCGCACGTTTTTCGCGTTCGAGCGGAAGGCAAAGTCGAACACATCGCCGACCAGCGGGATCGCGCCGATAACGCCATCGATTGCGAGGTTCGCCGTCATACGCGCGATAAGCCATCCTGGGGCGCCAAGCTCACGCGCGCGGTAGATGATGTATGCGCCGAGACCTGTGGTGACCAAGTCGCCAATGCCGGGGACAAGGCCGATGATGCTGTCGAGACCAAACCGCCAGTTCGTGCCGGGCACAACGAATTTGGTGTCCAGCAAGTCGGCGAGGCGGACGATATCGGAGATATCGGCGGCATCGCGCACGCGGCGGGCTTCGATGACGATGGGTTCGCGGAGGTTCGTGTTCGTGACCATGGGCGTTTAAACCACGGCGCAACGCTGCGGTTCCGCGTTAGCCCTCGGGACCGAAGTCGAGCGACCGGTCCTGATCATCTGGCGGCGCAGGTGTCGGATTGCCCATCACCGCGCCGATCGGCGCGCCCACGACAGTAATTGTTGGCTCAGGCGGGGGTTGCCCGACGCTGTAGTCTTCGTCGCTTGGCATTTCGAGCGAGCGTACGGGCGTATCGCGCAGCGCAACGGGCATGAAGCGGGCCCAGATGTCGGCTGGCAGCGAGCCGCCGGTGACGCGTGCTGTTGTGGTGAAGTTGTCGTTGCCGACCCACACGCCGCCGACGAGGCCCGGCGTGAAGCCGATAAACCAGGCGTCGCGGTAATCGTTGCCGGTGCCGGTTTTGCCGCCGATTTCGCGGCCGCTGATGCGCGCGGCGGTGCCGGTGCCGGAATCAACGACGCGGCGCATCATCAAATTCATATAGCGCATCGGGCGTTGCTCGATCACGCGGGTGCGTTGCTCACGGAAGCTCCACATGGTCTCGTTATTGTTTGCGCGTCGAATGCGCGCGACGCCGTGCGGGCGTACCAGGTAGCCTTCCGAAGCCATGGCGCCATAGGCGCCAACCATTTCCAGCAACGTCATTTCCTGCGCGCCGAGCGCGAGCGAATGGTAGTTGCTGAGCGGAGAGGTCACGCCGAGGCGGCGCGCCACGTCGATGACCTTCGCGCCGCCGACTTCATTGGCGACGCGGATCGCGACCATGTTGAAGGAGTGCGTGAACGCGCCGTTCAGCGTTACTGCGCCGTGGAATTCGTTGGTGTAGTTCCCCGGGGTCCAGTCGGGTTGCCCTTCGATCGAGATCGTGATCGGCGCGTCTTCGCGGACGCTCCACGGTGTCAGGCCGTTCTCCATCGCTGCGAGGTAGATGAAGAACTTAAACGAGGAGCCTGGCTGGCGGCGCGCTTGGGTGGTGCGGTTGAATTGACTCTGATCGTAGTCCCGGCCGCCCACCATCACGCGCACGGCGCCGATGTCGTCCATAGCGAGCGCTGCGGCCTGGCCGACGCGGCGATCTTCGCCTTGCTCGGCGAGGACGGTTTCCACGGCTTCCGCGGCGGCGCGCTGGGCGGCGATGTCGATCGTGGTTTCAACGATGAAGTCATCGCGTTGGTTGCCGATGATGTCGTTCAACAGCGGGTCGATCCAGTCGCGATAATAGGAGAGCACGCCCGCCGGATTGCGCCGGCTGATAACGAGTTCTTCCTGTAGAGCCGCCTCCCGCTCGGCCGCGCTGATGAAGCCCATTGCCACCATTTCGTTGAGCACCACGGTCGCACGGTCGCGCGCAGCGGCGATATCTTGGCGGGCCGGGTTCAGGCGCGAAGGCGCTTTGACGAGGCCGGCAATCATTGCTGATTGCAGCAAAGTAAGCTCGCGCGCGGGACGATCAAAATAGCGTTCAGCGGCCGCCTCAATGCCATAGGCGCCGGCGCCGAAGTACACGCGGCTGAGGTAGAGCGCGAGGATTTCGTCCTTGCTGAAGCGGCTCTCCAGCCAGAACGCCAGCATGATTTCCTGCGCCTTACGGCGCCAGGAGCGTTCGTTGGTGAGAAAGAGGTTCTTCGCCAGCTGTTGTGTGATCGTCGAGCCGCCTTGGACGACGCGGCCGGCGCGTAGATTTTCGGCGCCGGCGCGCATCATGCCGCCAAAATCGACGCCAAGGTGATTGTAGAAGCGGCGATCTTCGATCGCGATGAAAGCTTGCGGCACGAACGGCGGCAGCGATGCGAGATCGACCGGCGGTGCGTTTTGTGCGCCTTCGCGCAAGATCACGTGCCCGTTGCGATCGAGGAAAGTGATCGACTGGCCCTGGCGTGCTTCCCAAAGATCGTCTGTGGACGGCATGTCCCAAGTGACGAACAAGAAAAAGGCGATGATCACCGCGACGCCGCCGGCGGCGAGCCAGCCACTCCACACTGCGGCCTCGCGCATGTTGCGAGGGTGTTTGATGTTGCGGGCGCGGTTACCGACTTCGCCAACCGCGGCGCGGGCCGCGCCGCCAAAGCGGATCAAGCCCGGTTCAACGCCGCCCCAGATGTCGCGCCAGGTATCTCGTATGCGATCGCCGATTTGGCCGAACATCGTCGGCGCCGGCTCGGGCGCTGGTTCGTCCGGATCTCCAGCCGCGCGGAAGTAATGGGGCGGCAACTCGGTCTGAGCGGCAGTCGCTGGCTCTTCAACGGGTGGCGGGGCGGCGATCTCCGGTTCAGGAGCTGCGGGCGGCGCTTCCAAGAGCGCAGGCGGCTCAGGATCTGTCGATTGGGCAGGTTCAGACGCCGAAGCCGGTTCGGCTACGCGTTCATCAGATGTGGCCTCAAGAGGCGCCGTGGGCTCTTCGATCGGCGCTGCATCTAGCTGGTGCGCCTCAGGCGGCGCCGCTTCGACCTCGAATATGTCCTCGTCGGGAACGGGGACAGAATCTGGCGCAAGGGTGTCATCGGCGCGCTCCACAGGCGCGTCCGGCTCACCAGCTTCCGCCGGTGTTTGCTTCGGAGGCTCGTCCCCCGGCGCATTTGGTTCGTTCTCGTCAGCCACCCCGGCTCACCCTCCGCGCCTGCTGGTAGCGCGATTCGACAGCGTTCCCGCCCCATCGGCAGGGCGCCGACGCAGTGTGGCGAAAACGCGGCGATCCAGTCTCGTGTTCCCGGCGTATACTACCAATACTGGGCGTACCCAGTACCTAGCGCAACCGAAAGAAGCGGCGGCTTTTTCTTGCAGCGCAAAGGTAGCGCCGCCATATAAGGGTTCATGTTTCGGGCGGCGCCACTCCGCCCAAGAGGAGGTTAAGAATGAACGAGTATCTGGGCCGCGCCGGCTCCGTTCCCGTTGGCCGGGAAGAGCAGGCAATTGACCCCGGTCTGCGTAAGTTCATGCTGGGCGTCTACACGAAGATGGGCCTTGGCCTGCTGTGGTCGGCGGTGCTGGCTTACGCGGTCGGCACGATCGCTCCAGTGTCGCAGATCGTCCTTTCTGCTCCCGTTATCTACATCGTCCAATGGGGTCCGCTGGTACTCCTGATGGGTTCCAGCTTCTTCATGCGTAACGCTTCCCCGACGGGCTCCGGCTTCCTTTATTGGTCGGTCGTCACGCTCATGGGCCTCGGGCTCGGCGTGTGGGTGTTTCTGGCGGCGAATGCTGTCGGCGCCATAACGCTCGGTGGACAGACGCTCAACGTCACGTTTGCAAACATCGCCAAGGCCTTCTTGGTGACGTCTGCGGCGTTCGGCGGATTGGCGCTCTGGGGATACACCACAAAGCGCAACCTCTCCGGCTTGCACTCGATGGTGATCATGGCCGCGATGGGCCTTGCGATCATCTCGGTCCTGAACTTTGCACTGGTGAGCTTTGGCGTGATCCAAGGTTCGAGCATGTTCGAGATCGGCATGCAGGTCGTGACGCTGCTGGTGTTCTCGGCGCTGGTGGCCACGCAAACCAACCAGCTGCGTGAGAGCTACTACTACCTGGCCAACGACCAGCGTGGCCAAGCAGTGATGACCAATTTCGGCGCGCTGAACCTCTACATAGCGTTCATTACGATCTTCCAGATCATCTTGAGCTTTATGAGTTCGCGCGAGTAGTCCTCGCTAAACCTGAAAATGAGAACGCCCCGGTGAACGCCGGGGCGTTTTTATTTGCGCTGCTCTAATCGCCGACCACGCGCATGCGCTTCGGCTCCAGCACTTCGAGGACGCGCGCGAGATCGTGCCCACGGCGCAAAACACGGCCATCAACTGCGCGCACGCTGTAGGCGCCCTGTTTGCGGCTGTCGTCTGGGCGTTTTTCGATTTGAAAGAGGGGTGCTTCGCTGGAGCGACGGTAGACACTGAAAAGCGCGCAATCGGGCAGGGCGTCCAACGCATAGTCGCGCCACTCTCCGGCGGCGACCATGCGCCCGTAGAAGCGCATCAAACGATCCAATTCCAGACGCTCAAAGAAAACGTTGCGTCCGCTCATGCGTGTCGCTCTCCGATCGGTTATGCACAGTACAACGTCGAAACGCTGCTGAGGGAAATCATTAAAAACCAGCAGGGTCGGCTTTCCGCCGCACTTTACGCTTGCTCTCGCCCCAAGCGAGCGCGACCCTATGTGTGTGGCCGGCCGGAGAAAGGCTCGTGCTGGGTATCCATCAGCCCCCCCAGCCCCCCCAGTACGCGCTTCGGTCGGTCACATTTCACTTGCAACAGCCCGCGCAACGTCGCGGGCTTTGTTGTGTCTGGGGCTTGGAAATCCGCGAAAATTAGGCGTTTCCGTCCACGCGGAGATGCAGGCGCGCGTGCGTGTTGGCTCGATGTCATGGCAGCGCCAGTTCACATCATGTGGTGTATCAACAACTCCGAAACGCCTGACGAATCTGCGTCGTTTGATTCGCCCGATTCCCGCGCCTCTGTGGATAAGTACGGGTAGCGTTTTCGTCCAAACGGACATATGAGCGGCGCTCGTTTTAACGGGGTGCGCCAACAACATGCTGCTGCAGGTCGAAGGTCTGCGGAAGACGTTCGGTCGCCGCGTCGCGGTTGACGGTATCGGCTTCTCGCTCGACGTCGGAGAGATCGTGGGCTTTTTGGGCCCCAACGGCGCCGGCAAAACCACCACGATGCGGATGATCGCCGGCTACCTAGAGCCGGACGACGGCGCCGCCAAGATTTTCAACATCGATGTGGCCCAGGAACGCCGTCGCGCGCAGGAGCGCGTGGGGTATTTGCCAGAAGGCGCGCCGCTCTATGGCGAGATGACACCGTGGAGTTTCCTGCGCTTCATTGCCGAGGCTCGCGGCATGACCCGTGAGGCGGCGCGGCACGCGGTTCGTCGTGCGGCACAGGACGCGCGCTTAGGTGACAGCATCGAGCGCCCGATCGAAACGCTCTCCAAAGGCTACCGCCGCCGCGTAGGCTTTGCAGCGGCGCTCCTGCACGATCCGATGCTCCTCATCCTCGATGAACCGACAGACGGGCTCGACCCAAATCAGCGCCACGCTGTGCGCGATTTGATCAAGAAGTTGGGCGAAGACCGGGGGCTGATTATTTCTACGCACATGTTGGAAGAGGTGGAGGCGGTATGCACACGCGCCATCCTCATAGACCGCGGCCGCATCGTTGCGGACGACACGCCGCAGGCGCTGATCGAAAAGCACGGCTCGCTGGAGAAGGCGTTCACCGCGCTGACCGGCGGGGAGGAGCGCGCGTGATCAAGCGGCCCGGCCTCGCCAGCATGCTCGCCGTCTATCGGCGCGAATTGCTTTCTTACGTGACAACGCCGACGGCCTACGTGTTCGTCGCAGTGTTTCTGTTCGCGATCGGCTTGTTCACTTTCCAGGTGGGCGGCTTCTTCGATGCGCGCCGCGCCGATCTTACGGCGTTTTTCAGCTTTCATCCTTGGCTCTTCATGGTGTTTTTGCCGGCGATCGCGATGCGCTTGTGGGCGGAAGAGAGCCGCTCTGGCGCGCTTGAGCTTTTGCTGACGTTGCCTGCACCGACTTGGTCGCTCGTTGTCGGCAAGTTCTTGGCGGCGTGGAGCGTGGCGGGCGTTGCCCTGCTGCTCACGGCGCCGCTCTGGATCACGGTGAACATCTTGGGTTCGCCCGACAATGCCGCGATCTTCACTGCGTACTTGGCGAGTTTGCTAATGGCCGGCGCCTACATTGCTATCGGATCGGCGATGTCGGCGCTGACGCAAGCCCAGATCGTCGCGTTCGTGCTGGCGGTGCTGATCTCATTCTTGCTGACTGCTCTTGGTCTCCCGATGGTGCTCGACTTCTTCTCCGGCATGATCGGCGGCGGCATGGCTGAAGCGATCGCGCGGTTTTCGCTGTTGCATCACTTCGATGCGGCGCAGCGGGGCGTCGTGGAGTTTCGCTCGGTGTTCTACTTCCTGACGGTGCTCGCACTCAGTCTCGGCTGTACGATACTCGCCGTCGATGCGCGGCGGGGAGGCTGACATGAGCGCACGTCGTTACGCTGTCCTCGTGGCTCTCGCGCTGTTCATTGCGTTCATCGCAGTGAACGTGCTGTCCAATTCCTGGTTTCGCTCTTGGCGCCTCGACTTGACGGAGGACCAGCTCTACTCGCTGAGCCCCGGTACGCAGGAAACGCTGAACGAGCTGTCGGAGCCGCTTCAACTCACGCTCTACTACTCGCGGGACGCGGCGCGCACACAGCCCCAATTGCAGGCGTATGCGGCGCGCGTGCGGGAAATGTTGCAGACGTTTCAAGCGCGCTCAGGCGGGCGGGTGCGCTTTGTTGAAGTGGATGTCGAACCTTTTTCGGAAGATGAAGACGATGCGGTCGACGCCGGCGTCGAGCCGATCCGGCTCCGCGAAGGCGGCGACCCAATCTATTTCGGCCTAAGCGGCGCCAATGCGATCGATGACCGCGTCGGTATCCCGTATCTGGCGATGGAGCGGGAGGCGTTTCTCGAATACGAAATCACCCGTCTCATTTTTGAACTCGAGAATCCGGCGCGCACGCGTGTTGCGCTGATCACCTCGCTACCAATCGATCCGGCTGCTGCGGCGGATCCGGTAGGGGGCGGACAATCCGTGTTCGCCACCGAGATGGGCCGGCTCTTGGACGTGACCAAGCTTGCGCCGGACTTCACCGAAATTCCGGATGTGGATGTGCTTGCGATCATCCACCCGGGCGCGCTTAGCGCGGCGCAGCTTTATGCAATCGACCAATTCGTGCTGCGTACGGGCCGCGCTTTCGTTGCGATCGACCCAGCGTCGATGCTGGCAGAGCAATCGACGAGTTTCGATCCCTTCAACCCAGTTGCGCCAGCGCCGACCAGTTCGAACCTTGGCCCGCTGCTGGAGCGCTGGGGCGTGACGATGGCGCCGAGCGTGGTGTTAGACGCTGAGAACGCCTTGGCGGTGAGTGTCCAAGATCCGCAGACGGGTCAGCCCGGTGAGGCGCCACAGCCGCTCTTTTTCGTCGTGCCGGCCGAGGAGGGCGGACTTAACCGCGAAGACCTGATGACAGCGTGGTTACGCCGTGGTGTGAATTTCGGGCTTGCTGGCGGGCTCACCACCAGCACGCGCGAAGGTCTCACTGTGACGCCGCTGGCGCGCACGAGCGGGCGCACGATGCGTATGCCGGCGGCGACTGCGATGATGCGGCCATCGCCTTATGACATCATGGCGATGTGGCCGCAGAGCGGGCGCGTGGAAACGATTGCGCTCCGCCTTTCCGGTCCGGTGCAGACTGCCTTCCCGCAAGGGCGTCCCGCTGTCGAGGCGCCGCCTGAAACTGTCGACGACGCGCCGGCGGCGGCGACTCCGCCGCAACCTGCTGCAGCGGCAGCCGAGCACCTGACGCGCTCTGCGACGCCTGCGGAGATCGTCATTGTCGCCGACGTCGACTTTCTTGCCGACGATTTTTACATTGATCCGCGCAACGGCAGCCCCGGCGCCGACAACGCCTCGTTTGCGCTCAATGCGATAGACGTACTTGGCGGCTCGGATGCGCTGGTGTCGCTACGGTCGCGTGCCCAATCGGTTCGGCGCATGGATTTGATCGACGATATGGAGCGCGATGCGCAGCGCCGTATCCGCGAAAGCCAGGAACGTTTGCTGGCGAACCTGCAGGAAACCGAAGGCGAACTCGCTGAGTTGCAGGCGCGCGGGCGTGGGTCGGGCTTCTTCTCCGGCGACCTTGGGGCCGAATTGACGCCAGAAGAGAACGCAGCCGTGGAACGCTTGCGGCAGCGCGTTGCGGGCGTACGCAGTGAGCTGCGCGGCAATGAACGCAATCTTCGCGGCGATATCGAGCAGGTGGAGGCCGCCGTGGTGTTCATTAACGTTTGGCTAGCGCCGATCCTGATTGCGGGCGCGGGGCTCTTCTTGTTCTGGCGCCGCCAACGGCGCGGGAGTGCGCGGCGATGACCACTCAACTTGCGGAGCGGCGCAAGAAGCGCACATTGATGATGTTTCTGATCGCTGGCGCACTGGTCGCGACAGCGGCGGTCACCACTGCGATTGAGCAGCGTTCGCTGCGGCCAGATCAAATGTCGGGACCAGTAGTGCCCGGCTTGTCGCAGACCATCAGCGGCGCCGAGCGCATCACGATCACCAGCTCCGAAGCGAGCTATCGCATCGAGCGCATACAACGCGGCGAAGAGCGCGTTTGGGTGATGCGCGATCGCGGCGACTTTCCGGTAACAGCCGTGCGGCTTGGTCAGCTTACCGATGGACTTGAAGAGCTTCGCTTCACACGCCGGATGACGAGCGATGCGTCAAAGCATGAGCGCCTGGGCGTCACCGATCCGCGTCAGGGTGGCCGCGGCCTCCTGCTGCAAGTCGAGGATGGGCGCGGGGCGCTGTTGGTGAACATCATTCTCGGCGTTGAACCGAGCGGCACGTATGTCCGCCGGCCCGATGGCGATCAGGTTTGGGCGGCGCGCGAAGGCGAGGACGCCGCTCTGCCGCCGCTGCGCGATGTTTCTGCGTGGCTGGAGTTGCGCCCACTTGCCGTGGAGCCGGCGCGTTTGGCGCGTGTTGAGATCGTGCCGCCTCAAGGCCGTGGTTATGTTCTGGCGCGAGAAGCGCCGGATCAAGCCTGGCGATTGGTCCAGCCCGCGCTCGCGACGCTGGCGCAATCGAATGTAACCAGTACCGCCGAGCGCCTGACGGCATTGTCGCCGACAGACGTACAACTGGCGCCCGCTATCCAAGGCGACGTCATCGCGCGCGTGCGCGCAACTACTTTCGACGGTGTTCTGATCGATGCAGAGCTCATCACCAGCGAGGGGCGCACATGGGTGAAGCTCGCGGCGCGGGCGGATTCGCCCGAGCTGGAAGCTGCGGCGATGCAGATCAACAGCCGTTCGTCTGATTGGGCGTTTGCGCTGAGTGATCGTGACGTGGAGGCGTTGGCGCCGCCCCTCAGCGCGCTCATCCCCGGGGCGTCTGGACCTCAGTAACGGCTTGGCCGAGAGGTGTAAGCGGCGGCGAGAATGCGCCCGCCGTTCACCTCTTGCACCAGCACTGCACACTCGGGCTGGCATCGCTGTCGCTCGTACCATGCGGATTGGCCGTCCCAGCTTTCGAGGCGCTCAATCCACTTGACGAGATTGTAGTGCGCGACACTGCGGTTGCGATTGGCGCCGCCAGTGATGACGACGGTGATGGGGCCGGGATCGTACGCGATGAGCCAGACATCTGCGGCGGGCGCATTGGCTCGCGCGCCTACTGTAACGCGGACGCGATTGTTGCGTAGACGCGAGATCGAGAGGTTCGGCGCATTGGCGGGCCAGCCTTCGGCGCGTTGCGCGTCGTAAGTGGCGCGCGCCTGATCCCAATCAGACGCGCTGATTTGGCTGGCGCCATTGATGACGAGTTGCGGGGTGAAGCGGCCGCGCACACGCATGGTGCGCGAGTATGTGCGTTGGCGCTCGGCATATTCGGGCTGCGCGAACGTGTCGTGCCAGCCAAGATAGTCCCAGATACCGACAGGGAACGTCAGCGCGAGCACGTCGTCTTCGCGCGCAAACATGCCGAGCAAACGGTTGGCGCGCGGGCATTGCGAGCAGCCCTGGCTGGTGAAGAGCTCCACCACCATTTGCGCACGTTCGCCCTCCTGGGCGCGCGCGTTCATGGTCGTCGCCGAGAGCGCGACCAGCGCCAGGGCGAGAAGGCGTCCTATCATGACGCCCACCATGGCCGTACCGTCACGGCGGTTCTAATCAAACCGCCGTGACGGCATATTTCACCCGGCTTTGGCCAGTCCGCGCAGCACATAATGGAGAATACCCCCGTTTCGGAAGTATTCGACCTCGTTCTCGGTGTCGATCCGGCATTGGACCTCCACCTCGTCGGTCTTGCCGCCGGGACGGCTAATCCGCAGCGTCACCTTCTGGCGGGGCGCGAGGGCCGCAACGCCGGCGATAGACACGGTCTCTTCACCGGTCAGGCCCAGCTGAGCCCACGATTGGCCGTCCTGGAATTGGAGCGGGACGACGCCCATGCCGATCAGGTTCGAACGGTGGATGCGCTCGAAGCTCTCGGCGACCACTGCCCGGACACCCAGCAGGGTTGTGCCCTTGGCGGCCCAGTCCCGTGATGAGCCGGTGCCGTATTCCTTGCCGGCGAAGATGACGAGGTGCTTGCCTTCCTTCTGATAGCGCATCGCCGCGTCGTAGATGAACATGCGCTCGCCGGACGGCTGATGAATGGTGAAGCCGCCTTCAACGACGGAGCCATCCTCATTTTTGACCATTTGGTTTTTGATGCGGATGTTGGCGAAGGTGCCGCGCATCATCACTTCGTGGTTGCCGCGCCGCGCGCCGTAAGAGTTGAACTCTGATTGCGGCACGCCGTGCTCGGTGAGGTAGGCGCCCGCGGGACTGACCTTCTTGATCGAGCCAGCGGGGCTGATGTGATCGGTGGTGATGCTGTCGCCGAAAAGGCCGAGCACATGTGCGTTGACGACGTCGCCCGGCGGCTTTGGCGTCATGCTCATGCCTTCGAAGTAGGGCGGGTTTTGCACGTAGGTGGATTTTGAATCCCAACCGTAAGTGCGCCCAGCGCCGACCTTGATGCCTTGCCAATGCGCGTCGCCCTTGAAGACATCGGCATAGCGTGAAGCGAACATTTGCGGCGTTACAGCGGAGCGGACCGTCTCTTCCACTTCGGCGTTCGAAGGCCAAATATCGCGCAGATAGACTGGCTTTCCGTCGCTACCGTTTCCAAGCGGCTCGGTTTCGAGATTGACGTAGATCGAGCCCGCCAGTGCGTAGGCGACGACCAGCGGCGGCGACGCGAGATAATTGGCCCGCACGTCCTGGTTCACGCGGCCTTCGAAATTGCGGTTGCCGGAGAGCACCGAGGCGACCACGAGATCTTCTTCAGCGACAGTCGCTGAGATCGGCGCCGGCAGCGGGCCTGAATTGCCAATGCACGTCGTGCAGCCGTAGCCGACGAGGTTGAAGCCGAGGGCGTTCAAATCTTCGTCGAGACCAGACTTCGCCAGATAGTCGGTGACCACTTGGCTGCCGGGCGCGAGCGAAGTTTTCACCCAAGGCTTCACATCCAGGCCCCTTTTGCGCGCGTTGCGGGCGACGAGGCCGGCGGCGAGCATTACGCTTGGGTTGGAGGTGTTCGTGCAGGATGTGATCGCGGCGATCACCACGTCGCCGTGGCCGATATCGTGATTGGCGTCTGCGACCGGCGCGCGCTTCTTCAGTTCGCCGCCTTTGCGGAATTCGTCCGTCATCACCTTCGTGAAGCCTTCGGCGATGCCGCCAAGAACGACGCGGTCTTGCGGACGCTTCGGGCCAGCGAGCGAGGGGCGCACGTCAGCGAGCGAAAGCTCAAGTGAGTCCGTGAACTCCGGCTCGATTTCGGTGCGCCAGAGGCCTTGCTGCTTGCAGTATGCTTCCACCAACGCGACACGCGCCGGATCGCGGCCGGTCGCGGTGAGATAGTCGATGGTCTTCTGGTCGACCGGGAAGAAGCCGCAGGTCGCGCCGTATTCGGGCGCCATGTTGGCGATAGTTGCGCGATCGGCGACGCTCATCGTGTCGAGGCCGGGGCCGTAGAACTCTACGAACTTGCCGACGACGCCCTTCTTCCGCAGCATTTGCGTGACGGTCAGCACGAGGTCCGTCGCGGTCGAGCCTTCGGGAAGCTTGCCGGTGAGGCGGAAGCCAATGACTTCCGGGATCAGCATCGAGATCGATTGGCCGAGCATCGCCGCTTCCGCTTCGATGCCGCCAACGCCCCAGCCCAGCACGCCGATGCCATTGATCATGGTGGTGTGCGAGTCAGTGCCGACCACCGTGTCGGGATAGGCGTAGGTCTCGCCGTCAACCTCGCGCACCCAAACGCTTTGGCCGAGATATTCGAGGTTCACCTGGTGGCAGATGCCTGTGCCAGGTGGGACGACGCGGAAGTCCTGAAACGCCTGCTGGCCCCAACGTAGAAACTGATAGCGCTCAACGTTGCGTTCGTACTCGAGCTCCACGTTCTGCTTGAACGCGCCGGACGTTGCGAAATGATCAACCATCACGCTGTGGTCGATAACGAGATCGACGGGGACGAGCGGATTGATGCGTTCAGGGTTGGCGCCAAGCTTGGCGGCCGCGTCGCGCATCGCTGCGAGATCGACGACTGCCGGCACACCGGTGAAGTCTTGCATCAGCACGCGCGCGGGGCTGAAGGCGATCTCGACCTCGTTTTTGCCCTTGTTCACGAGCCACGACGTCATCGCGAGAATATCTGCCTGCTTGACCGCGACGCCGTCCTCGGCGCGCAGGAGGTTTTCGACGAGAACCTTGAGCGACATTGGCAGCTTCGAGATGTCGCCCAAACCGTTGGCGGACGCGGCTTGAAGGTCGAAATACGCGTAGCTCTTGCCTCCGACGTTAAGTGTCGAGCGGGCATTGAATGAGTTCAGAGAGGGCATGGGTGTGCATCCGGCATGAAGCTTCAGAGATGCAAACGCGTTGGGGAGCGCCCCAAATCCGGAATCAAACCGGGCGCGCGGCAAGGCTTATGTAGCGCCGTTTCCTGAAGGCGCAATTGACGCGATGAACTGTGTTTGCGAGCAATTCGCAATTAGCTCAAGAAGCTGACGTAGATCCACTCGAACAGGAGGATGGAGAGCGGGAACGCGGATAGAAACGGGGCCATAATCACGCTTACGAAAAGAAGTGCGAAAAACGTTCCGACCCTCTCTTCGAGCCAATCCGCCACGACATCCAAGGGTCGCGTCACTCCTTTTGGTAAATTTTCAATGACCCATGCCGCCAGGAAAAAGAAGGGCACCTGCACGAGCATAATTGGAGCCAAGAGCCCGCTGCTCAGAGCAAATCTAAGCGGCGCCTCGTTTAGTTGAGGCGTGCCATTCTTTTGTCCGTGATAATAAATCCTGATAAGCCCAAAAATGCCGAACGCTGCGATGGAAATTAAGTCGAGCGCGATCGGTGGAATTTCAAACGGCAGCCACTGAAATAGCCAGCGCACTATTGGATAGACGAGCGCGCGGAATGTTTCGGCGACCCAGTGCGCTTGCGCGCCGACCCAGATAAGCGCTGTTTCCACCCACGCCGGAAACTGCAGCGACCACGCCAAAACGTACGCCCAGGCCGCGTGCCAGAACGTCATCTTTCCGATCAGCGAGAATGTGCTGGCGAGCCAGCCGATAAGCGTCAGAAGCGCCGATACAATGCCAATCGCTTCTACGAGACGCCGCAAGGGCGTCGGCAACTTATCGATCAGCTTTTCGCTGGTAGTTGTTTCCGTTGGCATAAAGCGCTCACTCCCCCACGCGCCGCTTTACGTTGCGAGCAGGTAGAGGCCCTCAATCGCGAAGATTGAAATCGGAAATGAAGAGAGGAACGGCAAACCGGCCGTGCCCCAGACGATGGCATTTGACCAAAAATAGCCAAGGCGCCGCTTCAATCGGTTGCGAACGACTGCGAGGACTTCGACGACTGGCCGTGACGTGCGCACGAAGATGACGAACGGCACCACCTGCACCATTGTCATCGGCGCCAGGATGCCTGTGCTCATGGCGAACTTTACGGGATAATCCTCGAAGTCCGGCCGCTCCGCGTCTTGCGAGAGCTTCAAAATGCGAATCCAGCCGATGAAGCCGAAGAGCGCGATTGAGATGAGATCGATCGCGACAGGCGGCACTTCGAAGGGCAGCCATTGAAACAGCCATTGGAAAATCGGGTGGACGATCTGGCGATAGAGTTCGGCAATCCAGTGCGCCTGGGCGCCGAGCCAGTGCAGAACGTCTGATACCCAATCCGGCAGCTGAAGCGCGAAGTTCAGCAGGAATGACCAGCACGCGTCCCAGAAGGTCATCTTACTGATGAGCGAAACGGTACTGCCGAGCCAGCCAAATAGCGCGAAGAACGCACCAGCGATTTGGATGCCTTCCAGCAGGCGTTGAACTGGCCATGGCAGCTTTTCGACCAGCTTCTGACGAGCGGCGGTTGCGACCATGGTCTCCTCCCGGCTGTACCTCATCTTACCGCATGGTAACGCTCCGTGAAGCCCCTAACTCGGCGGGTTCTCTTCCGCCGCGCGAGGGGTCCGCGCGGCGCCGAAGAAGCGCCCGCCGCGGCGCTTGCGCCAGCGGAGAGCCAACCAGATTAGCGGCGCGACGACGACTAGGATCGGGATCAGGCCGGCGATGATGTAGAGGATCGCCGCGAAGCCGCCGACGATCACGCCTAGGAAGTCCGCGAACGCTTGGCGAAGCGGCTCCATGGTGTCGCTGCCGAGCGGGCGCGGCGCCGATTGGTACTGGATGTTGAGCTCTGACATCGAAACCCGCGTGCGCATGACGGCAAGATTGGATTGAATGGCGTCGAGTTCGCCTTGAACACGCGCGAGTTCGCGCTCCACCTCAAGCAGATCGGCCAGCCGGCCAGGGCGCGAGCGCAGTAATTCCTGCAAGCGATCGCGCAGCGCTGAGAGCGCCCGGATTCGCGCTTCTGTATCGACGATCTGGCGCGTCAAATCCTCGCTGCCCGTGGTGCGTGAGTTGATGCGGCCCCCGGCCTCATCAACCTCTGCCGCCATGCCTTCCATGAATGTGCGCAGCCATTGCGGTTCAGCGCGCAGCTGAACGTAGCCGCTCATCTGGCTATCTGGATCGCCGCTGCGGTTCGACCCGATCAGCTGGCAAAGCCGCGGGCCCGCCGATTGGCAGGCCGTGACGTGGGCATCCATGACCGCCGAAAGACGTTGGCTCGGGATCTCAAGACCCAGCCCATAGGAATAGGCGAGGTAGAGTACCGGGGAGACCGTGCCGCCGCCCTGTTGAGGTGGCGTGGGTGTGGGGGTGGCAGCGCCGGGCGGAGGCGGGGCGGCGGGCGCTGCTTCGCCAGCGCTCTGGGCCCGATCCATGTCCTGCATACCGCCATAGGCGGCCGATGTTTCTTCGGTAGGGGCCGCATTGTTGGCCTGCCCGCAGGCCGCTAGCGCCAGAACGAGTATCGTACCCGCAACAAACCTCAGCATTGCAGTTTCCCTCCGCACTCCACCAAGGCCCGCCTTGGCGGATGACGCAACCCTTTCTAGAACCGGGGCCGCAATATGAGCGCCTCCGGACCTTTCCAAGACAAACCGGCTTTGCGGGTTGAATCGCTGACGCTTTCGCGTGGCGAGCGGATTTTGGTGCGTGACCTGAGCTTTGCCGCTGGCGCCAGCGAATACGTCGAGGTTCGTGGCGGCAACGGCAGTGGCAAGACAACGTTGCTTCGCGCGCTCGCGGGCTTCGTGAAGCCGCGCGCTGGGAAGATCGCGGTGGAGGGCGCCGAAGAGCCGACGTTGGCGCTGCACTATGTCGGTCATCTCAATGGTTTGAAGGGCGCGGCGACGGCGTACGCGCATGCGCAGCATTGGGCCGGATTGTTTGGCGCTTCGGCGGCACAGCGCGACGGCGCGCTCGCGCGCGTTGGTCTCACTGCGCAAGCGGAGCTTCCGGTGCGCGTATTGAGCCAGGGGCAGGCGCGCCGGCTTGCGTTGGCGCGTTTGGTGTTAGCGCCGCGGCCCATTTGGTTGCTGGACGAGCCCGCAGCTGCGCTCGATGCGCGGGGACGCGAAATGCTTTCGGCGCTGATCGAAGCGCATCGCGCCGATGGCGGGTTGGTGGTTGCGGCTGTCCACGATGCGCTTGGCTCCGAGCCGTCGCAGACGCTGACGGTGACCGCATGAATGCGTTTGTGGCGACGTTTCGCCGTGATGTCGCGCTCATGTGGCTGGGCGGCGGCGCATTAGCGCCGCTCGGCTTTTTTCTGGGCGCGACCATGCTGGTGCCGTTGGCGATGGGGCCAGATCGCGCGCTGTTGGAGAGCGCTGGCCCGCCGCTTGTGTGGATCTCTGCTGCGCTTGCTGTGCTGGCGACGCTGGAGCGCCTGTTTCAAGCCGACCTTGAAGATGGGTCGCTCGATCAGATGATGCTCTCGCCTGCGCCACTGGAGGCTTTGGTGTTCGCAAAGGGCGAGGCGATGTGGTGCGTGATCGGGCTGCCGCTGGCGCTTGCTGGAGCGCCGGCTGCGATAGCGCTGCAGGCGCCGCCGAGCCTCTTGCCGGCGATCGTCTTGAGCCTCGCGCTCGGGGCGGCCGCCTTCATCGGAGTCGGCCTGATTGGCGCGGCGGTTACCGCGGGCGTAAAACGCGGAGGCGTCCTGATTGCGCTCATTGTGTTGCCATTCTTTGCGCCGCCAATCATCTTCGGGTCTGCGGTGGCGGGTGGTGATGAGGTGGGCGCGGCGCTCTCAATTCTCGCCGGCTGCGCGCTGGCCGCTCTCGCGCTCGGGCCGATTGCAGCTGCTGCGGCGCTTCGATTGCAGGCCGAGTGAGGCAGGTGTCAGAATGCCCACTCCAGTTCATCCCCCACACCTGATACCTGACAGCTGAATGCTGACTTATCTCGCCAACCCCGCCCGCTTCATGGCTTTCTCGGCCTGGGCTGCACCGTTGTTCTTTGGGCTGGCGGTGATCGCCTTTGCCGTCGGACTTCCCTGGGCGCTCGCGTTTTCGCCGGCTGACTATCAGCAGGGCGAGACGGTGCGGATCATGTACGTGCACGTGCCGGCCGCCTGGTGGTCTATGGGCGTGTACGCGTTCATGGGGGTGGCGAGCTTTGTGGGCTTGGTCTGGCGCCATTCGCTCGCCGATGTGGCCGCGCGCGCGGCGGCGCCGATTGGCGCAACCTTCGCCGCGGTTTGTCTTGTCACAGGCTCACTCTGGGGTGCGCCGACTTGGGGCACGTGGTGGGAGTGGGACGGACGCCTGACATCGATGTTGGCGCTCTTCATCATCTACCTTGGTTACATCGCGCTTTGGAGTGCGATGGATGATGAAGAAAAGGCGGCGCGGCTTGCCGCCATTTTGTGTTTGGTTGGTTTGATCAATCTTCCGATCATCAAGTTCTCGGTGGATTGGTGGAGCACGTTACATCAACCCGCGAGCATTATGCGCTCGGGCGGCTCGGCGATTCACCCGAGCATGCTTGGCCCGTTGTTGACGATGGCCGGCGCCTACCTGGCGCTCTTTGCGGCGCTTCTGATGATGAACATGCGCGCGGCGATTTTCCGCCGTCGTGTCGAAGCGGCGCGCATGCGGGGAGGCGAAGCATGATCGAAGGCGGTTGGAGCTTCGTTTATGCAGCGTACGCAATTGTTGGCGTGGCGCTCGCTGTTCTCGCGGCGGTTGTCGTCTTCCGGCTGCGCTACTGGGCCAAGCGCGCCAAAGAGTTGAAGCGGTCATGAACCGCATCGCTGCCTTCGCCCCGCTGCTCGTGCTGGCTGTGGTGGTTATCGCTTCCGCTGTGATGTTGTTGCGGGGCGGCGAACGCGAGAATTTCGCTGTTGGCATGGTTGGCCGTCCCGTTCCGGCGCTGGTGATGGAGCCGCTTGGCGGCGGCGCGCCAGTCAGCACTGAGGCCATGCGCGGACGTCCTTACCTGATCAACGTTTTTGCCTCGTGGTGCACGCCGTGCCGCGCGGAGCATGCGCAGTTGATGACGCTGCGGCGAAGTGGCGTCGTCATCATGGGCATCGCTTACAAGGATGCCCCCGAAGACACCGGCGCGTTTCTGCAGGAACTCGGCAATCCATACGAACTTGTCGGCATGGACCCTGAGGGCCGGGCAGGGCTCGAACTTGGCGTCACCGGCGCGCCCGAGACATTCGTCATCGGGCCGGACGGCGAAATCCGCGCTGCGTATCGCGGGGCCATCACACCGGAGATCATGAACGACGTGATCGCACCGGCGCTTCAGAACTAACTCGGTCAGCGCCGCGGCTTACGGGCCGTGCTTGCCTTGTCGTCTTTCTTTTTGGCGCGCTCTTTGCGCGTGCGGTTAGCTTTTTTGCGCTCTTCCCGATCCGCTTTTGCCGCGGCTTCATCCGAAATCTTTGCAAGCTTGGTCAGCGTGTTGAGAAACGTACGGCGTTTAGTTTTCGGGAGCGCATCGAGAATGGCCGCGTCCGCCGCGCGCGCGTGATGCGTGGCGGCTGCCAACAACGTGACGCCGGAAGAGGCGAGGCGAACCGAGCGCGCACGCGCATCTAAGGTGGATGCGACACGCGTGATCCAGCCGCGCGTCTCCATCCGGTTCATCATGTCGGCCATTGTTGAACGATCAACACCGGTGGCGCGGACCAAATCGCTTTGACTGAGGCCCGGCGATTCCGCGATGGCGGCGAGCACAGCAAACTGGCGCAGCGTTACGGTATCGCCCACCAATTGCGTGAACCGGTCAGCCGCCAATTGCTCGGCGCGATGCAGCAGATGACTGGGCGATGTCGCCAGCCGGTAGGCTTCGGACTCAGGTAGGTCCGACATCGACCGCGCCATGATGATCCGCCCCCAAAAGCCGGCGGAGATTAACGCCACAGTGTGAACGTTCAATCATGTGTTCGAGCTTGGTTCGCCAGAAAGGCGAAATTCTGGCGATTTGCCGCGCTTACGCAGTTGGTGCAGTTGGCTCCGCCGCGGTTTCCGCTTCCTCGCGATGATGCTTCAGCACGATCGGCGTGTTGATCGCGGCGAATGCGATGAAGGCCGGATAGGTCAGCACTGTGCGGAGGTTGAGCCAGGTGTCGAAGTTGCCGTTCGCTTCGTTGAAATTATAGCGCAGCACTTCGTTGAGCGCCGCGACCACGAGGTAGAACACCGCCCAGCGCACTGCGAGGACATTCCAAATCCGGTCAGGCAGATTGAAAAGGTGTTTGAAGAAGAGCTTCCAAACGTTCTGCTTGATCGCAAGCGAGAAGAGGATCGCGGCCGCGTAAAACAGGAATGTGAACGTGAACTTGATCTGGATGATCGAGGGATCGTGGAAAATGATGGTCAGTCCGCCGAACGCGGTCACCAGCACGCCGGTGACGATAAGTATGGGCGGCACCTTTCCGCGCTTCAGCTTGCACCAGCCAATCGCTGCGAGCACCGACACGACGAACACGCCAGTGGCGATGTAGATCGCTTCATCCTTGGTCGCCGCGATCCGAAACAGCACGTTGTAGGTGACCACGAAGACGAGGATGGGCCCTAGGTCGATCCACAGCTGGCTGGCCCCATTGCTGGCGCTGCGCGGCGTGGTTGCGTCGTGGGCAGTCAGGTCTTCGCTCATGGGCACCACATACGCGGAAACTTGGGGAGCAGACCAGATGCTTGCGCTGCGGGGCGTTTCCGGCCCAGATCAGGAAAGGTCTGGGAGGACGCGATGAGATTTGTTGCGATTCTGGCGTTTGGGTTTTTGGCGGCCTGCGCAAGCGCCGAGGCGCCGCCGGCGAATGCGCCCGTACGGTCTTTGGGGGAAATCCTGGAACAATCGCCTGCAAGCGATTGGCGTACGGTAGATCAGACAAATCTGCTGTACATGCAGTTGCCGCAGGGCCGCGTGATCATCGAACTGGCGGCCGATTACACACCGCTCCACACCGCCAACATCCAGGCGCTGGCGCGCGCGCATTACTGGGACGGCGCCGCGATCGTGCGCTCGCAGGAAAATTACGTCGTACAATGGGGCCGCGACGAAGCTGACCCGCGTCCGATGGGCGAGGCGCAAGCGACGCTCGCGCCCGAGTTCGATCGCCCACGCGCAGGTGTGGACATTACCCGCTTGGTCGATCCCGATACGTACGCCCGTGAAGTCGGGTTCGCGCACGGCTTTCCTGTCGCAAGCAACGGACGCGAGACCTGGATGACGCATTGTCCTGGCATGGTCGGCGCTGGGCGCGGCGACACGGCGGAGAGCGGCAGCGGCGCCGAGCTTTACGTCGTTATTGGCCACGCGCCGCGTCACCTGGATCGCAACATCGCTACCGTCGGCCGTGTGTTGCAGGGCATGGAGCTGCTCTCGGTAATGCCGCGCGGAACGGGGCCGCTCGGGTTCTATGAAACGCCAGAAGAGCGCACGACGATTGCGTCCGTGCGGCTCGGTTCGGAATTGCCGGCAAGCGAGCGCGTCAATCTGGAAGCGCTGCGCACCGAGAGCGCAACGTTCCGTGATGTGATCGAGAGCCGCCGCTTCCGTCGTGAAAGCTGGTTCCTGGATCCGGTCGGCCACGTGAACGTGTGCAACGTGCCGCTGCCGGTGCGGGTGCGCCGCTAAGCTTTCCGCACGAACTCGGACTTCAGCTTCATCGGGCCGAAGCCATCGATCTTGCAATCGATGTCGTGATCGCCGCCGACGAGGCGGATGTTCTTGACGCGGGTACCGACCTTTAGGACTTGCGAAGTGCCTTTGATCTTCAAGTCTTTGATCACCGTCACGGTGTCGCCGTCGGCCAGCACGTTGCCGTTGGCGTCTCGGATGTCGGGGGCTGCATCGCTCGCAGCTTGCTGTCCAGGCGACCATTCATTGGCGCATTCGGGGCAAATGAGCATCGGGCCGTCCTCGTAGGTGAGCACCGATCCGCACATCGGGCAGGGCGGCAGCGCCGCGCTCATGTGCTCAGGCCTACGAGAGCGCGCGCAAAGCTCGTCGCGTCGAACGGCTGCAGGTCCTCGGCCTTTTCGCCGACGCCGATGAAATGGATCGGGATGGCGTGGCGTTGCGCCACCGCCACCAGCACGCCGCCTTTGGCTGTGCCATCGAGTTTTGTCATGACAAGGCCGGTGATTTCGGTCACCGAGCGGAAGCTCTCGACTTGGCTCAGCGCATTTTGGCCGACGGTAGCGTCGAGCACGAGCAGGGTTTCGTGCGGGGCGTCCTCGTCCATCTTCCGCATGACGCGAATGATCTTTGCCAGCTCCGCCATCAGCTCGGACTTGTTCTGTAGGCGTCCGGCCGTGTCGATCAGCGCTACGTCGGCGTTCTCTTCTTTCGCGCGCTTCACTGTTTCAAACGCGACGCCCGCGGCGTCCGCGCCCTGCGTGGAAGAGACGAAGGAGGCATCCGCGCGATCGGCCCAGACCTTGAGCTGTTCGATCGCGGCGGCGCGGAAGGTATCGGCGGCGCCGATGATCACTTTGGCGCCCGCATTGGTGAGATTGTCGGCGAGTTTGCCAATCGTCGTCGTCTTGCCCGAGCCGTTGACGCCGATCACCAACACAATGCGCGGTTTCACGCCGTCCGTGAGATCAAGCTGCGCTTCACGCGGCTTCAGGATGCGCGAAACTTCGAGCGCAAGCGCTTCGCGTGCTTCAACGTCGCTGTTCTCTTTGCTGAACCGTTGATCCGCGAGCGCCGCCGCGATGCGTGATGCAGCTGCCGCGCCCATGTCGGAGGCGATCAGCACTTCTTCCAACGCGGCGATGTCGGCGGCGTCGAGTTTTTCTTTGGTGAAAACGGCGGTGAAGCTATCTGCCAGCTTGGCCGATGACTTGCGCAGGCCATCGAACAAGCCCTTCGCTTGCTCGGGCGCTGCCTCCTCCGGCTTCTTCTTTTTGTCGAATAGACCCCAGATCATGCCGGCTCGCCGATCAAGTGCGCGCCGTTATGGGCGGTGAAGCGCAGGCGCTGAAATCCCTCCGGTGCACCTTGGAAGTGAACAGGTGTGAAATCCGGCAAGCGGGCAAATCCTTCTCGTTCGATAACGCCGATCGCCTCACGGCCAACCCATGCATCAAGATGACGTGCAAGCGCGGCGCCTGCCGCCTCACGAAGGCGCGCGGCGCGCTCTTTGATGAGTCCGCGATCAAGTTGCGGCATGCGCGCAGCAGGTGTGCCTTCGCGTGGGCTGAAGGGAAAGGCGTGAACGTAGGCAAGGCCGCATTCGTCGATGATGGAAACTAGGTTCGAAAAGTGCTCCTCGGTCTCCGTTGGGAAGCCAGCAATGAGATCAGCGCCGAGCGCGATCTCCGGACGTGCAGCCTTCAAGCGCTGGCACAGTTCGATGGCCTGCGCCCGCGAGTGGCGGCGCTTCATGCGCTTTAGGATCATGTCGTCGCCATGCTGCAGTGAAAGATGCATGTAGGGCGCGACGCGTTCATTCTGCGTGACGAGTTCGAACAGCTGATCGTCCATCTCGATTGCGTCGAGCGAAGAGAGGCGCAGTATCGGCAGATCCGGAACAAGTTTCAGGATGCGCGCAACGAGCGCGCCGAGTTGCGGCTGACCGGGAAGATCAGCGCCCCACGAGGTGAGATCAACCCCGGTGAGCACCACTTCGGGAACGCCGTTGGCGGCGAGGCGACGAATTTGATCTAGGACATCACCAGCCGGCGCCGAGCGCGAGTTTCCGCGACCGTACGGAATAATGCAAAACGTGCAGCGATGATCGCAACCGTTCTGAACCTGCACATAAACGCGCGTGCGCTCCGCGAAGCCGTCGATCAAGTGTGACGCGGTTTCGCGAACGTCCATGATGTTGCCGACCTGAACTCGCTCATGCTCTATCGGCGCGAAGGTTTCGGCCTGCATCTTTTCGACATTGCCAACGACGCGGCTGACTTCCGGCATCGCAGCGAACGCCTGCGGATCGAGTTGCGCGGCGCAGCCGGTGACGATGATCTTTGCATCCGGTCGTTCGCGGCGCGCGCGGCGGATGGTTTGGCGCGCTTGCCGCACGGCTTCGCCGGTGACCGCGCAGGTGTTGATTATCACCGCGTTCGATAGCTCAGCTTCGCCCGCGAGCGCGCGCATGGCTTCGCTCTCATAAGCGTTCAAGCGGCAGCCGAGCGTGAGGATCTCGACATCCGCGCGCGGAGGTTTGGTCGGCGCGTTCATGGTGTTGAGGTCAGGTGAGCGTGTGCGACGGCAAGGTCAAGCGCGGCAAATGAAAAGCCCCGCGAGTCGCCTCGCGGGGCTTTAATTTCAACAGGCCAAAGTCTTATTCGGCCGCGTCGTTGGCTTCGCCGACGAAGTCTTCTTCGCGGGCGCCGCCGGCGCGTTCAGCGATACGAGCCGACTTGCCGCGGCGATCGCGCAGATAATAGAGCTTCGCGCGACGAACCTTGCCGCGGCGAACGACTTCGATGGAATCGACGGTCGGCGAGTAGAGCGGGAACACCCGCTCGACGCCTTCGCCGAAGCTGATTTTGCGAACGGTGAAGTTGGCATTGAGGCCGCCACCAGAGCGGGCGATGCAGACGCCTTCATAGGCCTGAACGCGCTCGCGCTCGCCTTCTTTGATCTTTACGTTCACGCGTAGCGTGTCGCCCGGATCGAAAGACGGGACGGTCTTGCCCTTGGTGATGCGGGCGACTTCTTCTTGTTCGAGCGTCTGGATCAGATTCATCGGAACTACCGGAGCGCACAGGCCAAGGGCCGGCGCTTCCATTGGAAACCACGGGAAAGCGGGGCGTATAAGGGAAGCAGGCGCCCCTGTCGAGGGGGTGGGTAGCGGCTTTCGCCGCAGGTCAGGTCTCCGCGCTCCGGGCGCACCCGACGAACGTCAGCAGCGCGCCGCCCTCCGGTGGGCGGACGCGCAAAACCGGGTGCTCGCCTGCCCGGCCCAGCTGAAGCGCGATGTCCTGGCCCGAGGCGTCGCGGACGCCAATTAGGCCCTGGGCCTCGTCCAGCACTGCGATCGCCCCGATGCCACTCCGAAACCAGGCGAGGTCGAGCGGTGGAAAGAAGTACGACCAGGCCGGGTCGTCGCCGGTGGGCACAATGAGGAAGCCGCGTAGGCCGCGCACCCGGGCGAGCGATTGGGGATCGAGGACAGGCGGCAGCGCCGCTTCGATCGCGGCCATTTCTTCGACGGCCCCGGCGCAGGCGGTTTGGATCGAGGCGGCGGTCAGCGGCCCGGAGACTGGCCGCCAGATTGCCGAAAGCGCCGCGGCGGCGCGCTCGACCTGGGCGCTGTCCTGCGCTGCGGCGGGCGTTGCGATCAGGCAGGCGATGGCAATGAACAGAAAGCGCATGAGCGGCCTTTGATTAGTCGCCAAAGCGGGTGCCCTTCAAATCGGGCCGTCTTTGGGCGGTGAGGCGTTCACGCTCAGCACGCCGCCAAGCCTCGATCTTGGCGTGGTCGCCGCCGAGCAACACATCCGGGATCGCGCGACCCTCCCATTCGCGTGGCCGCGTGTACTGCGGATGCTCGAGCAGGCCGTCGCTGAAGCTTTCTTCGATCGTGGAGCTGGCGTTGCCGAGCACGCCGGGCAGGAGCCGCACGCACGCTTCCATCAACACCATCGCCGCCGCTTCGCCGCCCGCAAGCACCGCTTCGCCTACAGCCACCTCCTGCATGCCGCGCGCTTCGATGACGCGCTCATCCAGGCCTTCGAAGCGGCCGCAAAGCAGGATGACGCCCGGTCCCGCGGCCCATTCCTGCGCCATGGCTTGGCTGAGCTGCTTGCCGCGCGGCGAAAGGTAGATGAGTGGGCGATCGTTGCGCGGGATCGAGTCGATCGCCGCAGCCGCCACGTCAGCGCGGATCACCATGCCTGCGCCGCCGCCAGCGGGCGTGTCATCGATATTCTTGTGCTGACCCAGCCCGAAATCGCGCAGCTGCACGGTGTCTAGCGTCCACGCGCCATCACGCAGCGCTTTGCCGATCAGCGAAACGCCGAGCGTGCCCGGAAACGCTTCCGGAAAAAGCGTGATGACCGACGCTGCGAACATCAGCGCACCGTAGTTGCGATGCGCTTACTTGCCCACCGGCTCCGGCGCGGGCGGGTCGATGACGACGCGGCGGGCGCCGAGATCGACGTGCGGCACGGTTTCCTTGGTGAACGTTATGCGCACGTTCGGCCCGCCGTTCGGCGGCTTATATTCAAGGATGTCGCCAGCGCCGAAATTCCACACCGCGACGATGTCACCGAGCACCGTGCCGTCGAGCGCTTCGGCGCGCGAGCCGAGCAGGTCGACAACGTAGAACTCGTCTTCCGCCGTCGCCGGCAGATTGGCGCGCGGTACAAAGAGCTTTTGGCCCTTCATCGCTTCGGCTTCTTCACGCGTCTTGATTTCCGGCGCGACGACAGCGACGCCGTCTTTCAGTTCGCGCCAGCTTTTCGGCTTCAGAAGAATCTTGCCGTCTTCGCCGTAAAGTGGGCCGTAGGCGATGACGCCCTCGTTCTTGTCGGTGAAGGCGCGCAGGCGCACTTCGCCTTTGACGCCGAATGCGCCGGCGATCGCGCCGACCATAACCATGCCCTTGGCGCTGCCGGTCTTACCTTTGAAGGTGGGCACGGCTTGCGAGTCTCCTACGAGTTCTGGCTCTACAGCCGGCTTCGGCGTGGCGAGCGGCTTCGGCGCAACGCGAACCGGCGTCAGGATTGGCGTGCGCGCAATCGGTTGAGCGCGGCCGGCGGCGACTGCCATCGGCTTTGCTGGCATCGGCTTGGCTAGTGCAGCCGCGACCGGTGCGAGCTTCGGCGGCTTCGGGGGTTTGGGCGGTTTTGGCGCCTTGGGTGGCTTTTCCGCTTTTACCTTCGGAGCCGGTGTGGGCTTGGGCTCTGCCGGCGGCTTCACTTTGGCCGCTGGCTTCTTGGCCTCGACCTTCGCTTCAACCTTCGCCTTTGCTTCAGGCTTTGTTTTGGCTTTCGGCTCCGGCTTCGCCGCTTCCGGCTTGGCTTTCGCTTCGGCTTTCGGCGCGGGCTTCGCAGCCTTCACCTCTGGCTTTGCCGTCTTCGCGGCCGCTTTGACCTTCTCGTCCGCCTTGGGGGCGGGTTTCGGCTCAGGCTTTTTCGCAGCGGCGGCCGGCGCGGGCTTCGGCGCAGGCTTGTTTGCGGCCTTGGCTGGCGGCGGCGCTTTGGCGGCGCTCTTTGCAGGTGGCGCGGCCTTGGGGGCTGGCGCCGCCTTCTTTGGAGCAGCAGCTTTCGCCGGCGCCTTTTTGGCCGCTGGGGGGGCTTCGCGGCGTGCAGCCGGCGGCGCCTTCTTGGCGGGCGCCGGCTTAGCCGCGGGTGCGTTGGCCTTGGGCTTGGTCAAAGCGGACTTCTTATCGGGCAACGGTTTCTTACGCCTCCGGGGCGGCCTCGCCTGCTGACGATGCCTTGGCGCGCTCTTCTGCACGCTCGGTCATCTTCTTGCCGGGCTGGGCCTTGTTTGGGTTGCTGCGGGTTTCACGCTTCATGACGCCGGCCTGATCGAGGAACCGCGCAACGCGGTCGGTCGGCAGGGCGCCCTTCGACATCCAGTCTTGAATCCGATCGAGCTTCAGCAGGACCCGGTTCGGGTCGTCCGACTTCAAGATAGGGTTGTACGTGCCGACTTTCTCGATGAAACGCCCATCACGCGGGCTGCGGCTGTCCGCTACCACGATTGAGTAGTATGGGCGCTTTTTGGCGCCACCACGGGCGAGACGGATTTTCAGGGACATTCTGCTGCTTCTCCTTTGAACTCTTAGCTTTTTTTGTCGCTTCCGGGAAGTCCCGGCAATCCGCCCGGCAAACCGGGCAGACCAGAAGGGTTAAGACCCGGTAGGGATTTCCCCGAACCGAGCTGCTTTAACTGCTCGGGTGACGGCATCCCGCCACCCATTCCAGGCATGCCGAAGGGCATTTTGCCTTTGCCCATGGCCTTCGCCATGTCGGCCATGTTGCGGTGCATCTTGAGGAGGCGGTTAACCTCCACGACCTGAACGCCAGCGCCCTTGGCGATCCGGGCGCGGCGGCGGCCATTGAGCAAGTCCGGCTTGGCGCGCTCCGCCTTCGTCATGGAGCGGATGATCGCGATCTGGCGGTGGATCTGTTTGTCGTCGAGCGAGGCTTCGCTGATCTGGTTCTTCATCTTCTGGACGCCAGGCAACATGCCCATGACGCCCTTTAAGCCGCCGATCTGGATGAGCTGACCGAGCTGCTTTTCCATATCGTCGAAATCGAAGCGGCCCTTGGCCATCTTCTTCGCGAGCTTCTCCGCTTCGGCGCGATCGACATTTTCGACAGCCTTCTCAACGAGGCCGACAATGTCGCCCTGGCCGAGGATGCGGCCGGCGATGCGTTGGGCGTCGAACGGCTCCAGCGCTTCGGCGCGTTCGCCCATGCCGAGGAATTTGATCGGCAGGCCGGTGACGGCGCGCATTGACAGCGCTGCGCCGCCGCGGCCGTCGCCGTCGGCGCGGGTGAGAACAAGGCCGGTGAGCGGCAGCCGCTCATGGAAGCGCTTTGCGGTTTCGACCGCGTCTTGGCCGGTGAGGCTGTCCGCGACCAGCAAGATTTCGCCGGGCGTAGCGATCTTCGCGACCGAGGCGGCCTCATCCATCATCTCGTCGTCGAGGGTCGTGCGACCGGCAGTATCGAGGATGAGGACGTCATGGCCGCTGAGCCGCGCCGACTGCAGCGCGCGCTTGGCGATTTCCTGCGGCGTTTGGCCGGCGACGATCGGAAGAACGTCAACGCCGATGTTTTTGCCAAGGGTAGCCAGCTGCTCCATCGCGGCTGGGCGGCGCGTGTCGAGCGAGGCCATTAGTACGCGGCGCTTGTCGGTTTTCGTGAGGCGTAGCGCGAGCTTGGCGGTGGTGGTGGTTTTGCCGGAGCCTTGCAGGCCGGCCATCATGATGACGTTCGGCGGCTCGCCGTGGACGCGCAGGCCTTCGGGCGGGCCTTCACCGCCGAGCGTCTCGACCAGCGTATCGTAGACGATCTTCACGACCTGCTGGCCGGGCTTGACCGCCTTGATGACAGCTTCGCCTACCGCTTCGGTTTTGACCTTGGCGATGAACTCCTTGACCACCGGCAGCGCCACGTCGGCCTCAAGCAGGGCCACACGCACTTCCCTAAGCGCGGCATCGACGTCCGCATCCGACAGCGCACCGCGACCGGTGAGCTTGTCGAGTACGCCGCCTAAGCGCTCTGTCAGGGCCTCAAACATCAAAACTCCTTACGCCAAAACGCTTTAGCCCCGCCGGACGATCACGTCGGGCGGGGTGCCTCGCCGGCCTCCAGACCCGATATGGGGTCATGTGCCAGTCAAAGCGCGCTTTTAAGTCTGGCGCGTGGACGGGTGTTTAGCTGCCGGAGCGGTACGCGTCAAACGCCAAGCCGCCGTGCCACCTCTTCGCCAATGGCGAGTGATGAGGTGAGCCCGGGGCTCTCAATGCCAAACAGGCAGACGAGTTTGGCCACACTGTCGTCGATGACGAAATCGCCCTGCGTTTCGCCGGGGCCGTGAAGCTTGGGTCGGATGCCCGAATAGTCGGGCGAGAGCGCGCCGTCAGGCAGCGCCGGCCAGAAACGCCGGATGGTGGCGTAGAAGCTGTCAGCGCGTGCGGGATCGACGGCGTAGTTTTCTTCCGCCACCCATTCGAGGTCCGGCCCAAAGCGGGCGACGCCGCCGAGGTCGCGCCGATAATGGGTGCCGAGCGCGCCTGGAATCGGCGGCGGGTAGATGAGCCGCGAGAACGGCGCCTTGGCCCCCTGCAGCGCAAAGTAATTGCCCTTGCCGAAATGTAGCGCCGGAATGCGACCCGACGGAAAGCTCTCGATGGCGCGCGCGCTAGCTTGGGCGCCGAGGCCGGCGGCGTTGATGAGAAGGCGCGCCGAGATGGTCGTCGGCGCATCCCCGCCGACCCTGATGTCCCATCCCTGCGTCGAGGGCGCGGCGCCAAGAAAAGGCGATTTTAGCACGACGGCACCGCCATGCGCTTCGATCTCGCCCTCCAGCGCATCCATATAGCCATGCGCATCGAACACGCCGCTCTCGCGCGACTCCAGCGCCGCGACGGCTTTGAGTCCTGGCTCAAGCGCGCGTGCTTCGGCGCCATCGAGCCAGCGCACGCCTTCGACGCCGTTGACTTCACCTTGCGCTGCCAGTCGCTCCAGCGCCGAAATCTCGCTGTCCTCGGTCGCGACGATGAGCTTCCCGCATTTGTCGAAAGCGACATTGTGCGCCGTGAGGAAATCGTAGAGCGCGCGGCGGCCTTCGACGCAGAGTCGCGCCTTTAGTGAGCCGGTGGCGTAATGCAGGCCGGCGTGGATGACCTCGGAATTGCGCGACGAAACGCCAGCGCCGATGCGCCCCTCGCGTTCGATGACCAGCACGCTTTGGCCACGCTTCACGAGCGCGTAGCCGCAGGCGAGCCCAACCGCGCCGGCGCCGATGATGGCGGCGTCGAAATCACTCATGTCAGGACCACGCGCGGCTCCAAGCGTTAAACGGCCTTAAGTTTCGTAATCATCTTTCTGGTTCCGGTTAATCTAAACGCAAGCACCAACCGCTATTTTCGCCACTGCTGGTTGAGGTTTGTTGTGATCAATTTTCAGGATCCAACGATGTTCGCCGCTGCGCGGGCTCACGTGTCGAGCTGGCGCTGGCGGATGGGTGTCGGGACGCTGTTTGCGGTGGGCGCGTCGTTCGTGCTCGACTCGTTTGCAGTTGGATTCGGTTGGTTCCTGGCGGTGGCGGTGTCGAACGGTTTCGACGCCATGCTGGGCCAAAGTTATCTTGAGACACGCGGGCAAAGCGAACGCCGGACATCTGGCGCGATGTTCGTCTGGGGCTGCGCGTTTTCGATCGCGATTTTTTCGGCGATGACACTTTATCTCGCTGCGTATGGCGGCGGGCCTGGGCGTGTGCTTTCGGCTTTGATGGCCGCGAGCGCTTTGGTCAGCGTCATGCTGTTCTTGTTTCAAGCGCCGGGCTTCATGCTGATCACAGCGGCGCCGGCGACTTTGTGTTTGCTGGCGATGGCGTTCATGCCGTTTCAGCCGGGGCCCGCTGACGCGCTGATGGGCGCGATCGGCGCTGCGTGCGGTGCGGCAGGCTTTTTTGCTTATGTCATCCGGGCTGCGCTTTATAACGGGCGTATGGTCACTGGGCTTAAAGAAGCGCATCGGCAGGCCAAGGAGCGCGCGCTCGAGTCCGAAGCCAAACGCGCCGAGGCCGAGGAGGCGAACCGGGCTAAGTCTGAATTCCTGGCGGTGATGACGCACGAATTGCGCACGCCGCTGAACGCCGTGATTGGTTACGCCGAAATCATCAACGAAGATCTCGTTGCTGAGGGCCGCACCGAATTGGCGGATGACGCCAACAAGATCACCGGCTCGGCGCGCCATTTGCTCGGCCTGATCGATCAAATCCTCAATCTCTCGAGTATCGACGCAGGCCAGGAAAGCCTCGCGCCGCGCGATCTCGATGTGCGCAAACTGATCGAAGACGCGGTGAACGCCGTCCAAGACGATGCGCGTGCAAACGGAAATCGGGTTTCGCTGCGGGTAAGCGCTGGCGCTGATCGTGCGTATACCGATGGCGCAAAGCTCTCTGTTTGTTTGTCGGCGCTGCTTTCGAATGCGGTGAAGTTTACGTCGAATGGCCTGATCGCGGTCACGGCGGACTGCGAAGTGGTGGACGGGCGAGATTGTTTGTCGATCTCGGTGTCCGACACCGGCGTGGGCATCGCTGGCGCTGATTTGGCGCGGGTGTTTATGCCGTTCACGCAGCTTGATAGCTCTAGCACGCGGGCTGCCGGCGGGATGGGCCTTGGCCTCTCGATCGCGCAACGCATCGCGGTGGCGCTCGGCGGCGAACTCAAAGTGGTGAGCGAGTTGGGTTCGGGATCGACGTTCACGTTGGTCGTGCCGTCGCGCCTGCACGCCACGGACGCGGTGCGGGCCGCCGCTTAATAGAGAGAGAAATGTACCCCGCCCCTCCCTTCTGGGGAGGGAACGCGTGGTCCGCGGGGGGAGGGTAAGACCACGCTGCGGGGGACTGGTGGGAGAACACCGCTCCTGACCCCTGGTTCCGGGCGTGTTGTCGCAGGTGCTACTGGTTCCAATACGAGGGCGCTCTTGTGATAGGGTGCGCCTATGAGCGAACGCCTCCCAGCCTCTTCGATGCCGACTTTGCGGCAGTTGCAGTTTTTGATCGCGCTTAGGGCTGAGGGGAGCTTTGTCGGCGCCGCCGAGGCGGTGGGGGTGACGCAGCCGACGCTGTCGGCCGGGATCAAGGATCTGGAGACCATACTGGGTGCGGTGCTGGTGGAGCGCGGCCGGGCAGGCGCGGTGCTGACGCCGGCGGGTGAGGAGGCGGTTGACCGCGCGGCGCGGGCGATGAGCGAAGTGGAGGAAATGGTGCGCGCGGTGCAAGCCGCGGGCGTGCCCCTCTCCGGTACGTTCAAGCTTGGCGCCATCCCAACCATTGCTCCTTTCCTGTTGCCGCGGGCGCTGCCGGTTCTGAAAAAGAAGTACCCAAACTTGCGCCTGCAAATGCGTGAGGATTTGACCAGTCGCTTGGTTGACGCGCTCCGGATGCGCACGCTCGATGCTGCCATTATTGCGCTGCCTTACGAAGCGAGCGGCGTCAGCACGATGGCGATTGCAGAAGACGAGTTTCTGCTGCTGACGCCGGACGATCACCCCCTGGCCAAGCGCAACGATCTTTCGCCTGAGCATTTGAAGGGCGAAGATTTGCTGCTGCTCGAAGATGGGCATTGCCTGCGCGATCATGCGCTTTCGGCCTGTAAGCTCGCGCCTTCGCGGCGGTCGACGGAAGTGGGCGCGACCAGTTTGCATACGTTGGTGCAGATGGTTGCGGGCGGCATGGGTGTGACGTTGCTGCCCAAGATCGCGGCCGAAGGCGGCGCGACAGCGGGCGCGCATGTGTCGTTGCGGCCGTTTGCGGAGCCGGTCGTCGGGCGCTCCATCGGCATTGCTTGGCGTGAAGGCAGTCCGCGCGAAGAAGAAGCAAAGCTTCTCGCTGGCGTGCTGCGCGCTCTGTTCTAGGACGTTGGCCAGTCAGGCTTGGAGAGCTGCTTGGCCAGATGCGGCAAGCGGATCACCAGCCAAATCGCCGCCCACACGTTGCCGAGGATCAGAAGCGGCGCCGCCCAAAGTGCGGCGACGACCCACGAGCGCTCGGTCAAGAACACGATGACGGCGAAAAAGATGAAGCCGACATAGAGATCAACGAGGCTCACGATCCCCCATGGCAGGGTCGAGACCACTGCAAATTGATCGAAGAACGTGCCGTGCAGATCGGTCATGGACACGGCGGCCCAAATGATGAGGCCCAGCAACGCCAGTCCAAAAATGCCGATCGCGGCGCGCAATACGTTCATGAAACACCTCTGCTGCGCTTGTCCCCGCGCTGGGCGGCAAAATCAAGGTGGCGGCGCCGCAGTTCGGTATCGGGGGATCGGGATTGGGAGCGTGCGTGTTTGCAGCGCGCGCGTTGTACGCCGCTGGGTCAGCTAATTCCCTCATCCCCAAAAGGGAGAGCGGGGCGCGCGATCCGCGCTGAGTAGTCTCTGTTAGGTGCGTTGGAAGTCTCCAACCAACGCTGCGCGCTGCGCGCGCCCCACGTTCCGATCGTTTTTCCCGGCTTGGGCCCGAGGAGTTGTAGAACGCTGACGATGGCCAGCTCGCCTCCTTTACGATGGGCGCGGGGTGTATGTGCGTTCCGATAGTCTGGATCGCTCCCGCTTTCGCCACGGACCCGCCACCGACGGATTCGCAACGCAGGGCTTAGCTCCATGCCCTTTTCGCCGGTGCCGCGGGCAAGGTGTCCGTCACCTTGGACTTTGCGGTTTCACTCCCCGCAAACATTTGATGGATCTCCGCGAAACATCGCTTCGATCACTCCCGCCGACCGTGTCGCGCACCTTTCGAGTTTCGGACGTCTACGAAAGCTCCCGTGTGCGGACGAGTTGATGATAGGCATGGTTTGAACTCGGTCGGATTGGTGCGCTCGATTTTTGTAGGTTGGAGCGCGCGGCTCCGCCGCGCATTGGCGCCTAAGGCTTGAGGCGCTTGCGCAAATGCGGCGCGGAGCGCCGCGCTCCGACCTGCGAGCAGTAGCATTCAGTGTTGGATAGAGGCGGCTCTATCCCGCAATTGACGCGTCGCTCGCGCTAGTCAGCCGCCTGGGCCGTCTTTCATGATGAAGCCCAACAGGTCGCTTACGTTAAGCTCCAGATTTCGAATGACATCCTTTACGACGTCTCCGATCGAAATCACGCCAATGACTTTGGCGCCGTCAAGCACTGGGAGATGGCGAAAGCCGCGCGCTGACATGAGCGCCATGCAATTTTGAATTTGATCGTCCGGCTTAACTGTCACCGGCTTGGCCGTCATCACCTTGCCGACCGGAGTCTGCTTCGCATCGAGCCCAGGCAGCAGCACTTTTATGGCGCAGTCGCCCTGGGTGACGATCCCGACCAGTATGTCATCGTCAATGACCAGCACCGATCGGACATGGTTGTCTCGCATCTGCTGCAAAGCTTCGACGACCATCTCGTCGGAACGCACATGGATCACGGCGCCTTGCTTGCGGGCCAGAGCGTCTTTGACGGTTTCCATCGGGATGCTCTCCTGGCTCTGTTGAAGCTCGCCTATGTCGTGCGCAGTGAAGGCAGTCGTTCGGGCAAGCACGCTGACCTCCTCCACGAGGAGAAGGCCAGCGTCCGCGCTTAATCCATCAGTTGTTGCATCAGGTACGTGTACTCAAGCGCCCGGCGGCGGGCGGCTTCGTTGAGGTTGGCGGCGGCGGAGTGGCCGCCGTCGATATTTTCGTAATAGAGGACCGGCATGCCGAGTTCGATCATGCGGGCGACGTATTTGCGCGCGTGGCCGGGGTGGACGCGGTCGTCCTTCGTGGACGTGAGCACGAACGGGACCGGGAAATCATCGCGCGCGCGCAAGTTTTGATACGGCGTGATGGTTTCCAAGAAGGCGCGCTCTTCCGGGTTGGAGGGCGAGCCGTACTCGTCGACCCATGAGGCGCCGGCGAGGAGCTGGTCATAGCGCAGCATGTCGAGCAGCGGCACTTGCACGACGGCGGCGTTGATCATTTCCGGGTGCTGATTGAGCATCACGCCCATCAGCAGGCCGCCGTTCGAGCCGCCCATGATGCCGAGGTGCTCGGGGCTAGTGATGCGGCGCTCTACGAGATCGCGTTCGACGGCGTAGAAATCGTCATAGATGACTTGGCGATTGGTGCGCAGGCCCGCTTGGTGCCACGCCGGGCCGAACTCGCCGCCGCCACGGATGTTGGCGATGACATACACGCCGCCGCGGTCGAGCCAGAGCTTGCCGACGTTCGGCGAATAGCCCGGCGTCATCGAGACTTGGAAGCCGCCATAGGCGTAGAGCAAGGTCGCGTTTTGGCCATTCATCGGTAGGTCACGGCGGCGCAGCACGAAGTACGGCACGCGCGTGCCATCGGCGCTGACCGCTTCGAATTGCTCCGACACGTAAGGCGAAGCGTCGAACTGAGCTGGTAATGAGCGAACGGCGCGCGTCGTCGTGGCGTTGCGCTCGAGCGCGTAGAGGGTGTCCGGCGTGAGGTAATCTTCGAAGACGACAAACGCACTGCTCTCTGTCGGAGATGAACCGGCAAAGCTGACCGAGCCGTTTTGCGGCAGGTCGACGTTTGCGGTCGCCCAGCCGGCGCCATTGCGGGAGATGCGCAGCAAGCGGCCGCGCACGTTTTCGTAGCCGGCGACGAGGATAGCGTCGCGGGTGATGGCGACACCTTCAACGGATTGGCGCGCGTTGGGCGCGAACAGAACCGAGACGTTCGGGCTTTCGCTGCCGCTCTCGCTCAGCGGGTAAGAGATGAGCGCGCCTTGCGGATGGCCGCGCCATTCTTCTTGGAGCGTCGCGATCAGTTGGCCTTGATAGAGGCCTTGGATCGAGGCTTTCGGCGGCAGGTTGATGCGCTGCGGCGTTGCGCCGTCGAGGCGGAAATTGGTGGATTCAAAGAAGGTTGTCGCGCGCACGGCGATCGGCACGCGGCTGCCGTCCGTGTCCTGCAGTACGCCCGCGAACACGCCGACGTCGGTGGCTTCACCGCGCATGATCTCAGTGGCCGAGGCGAGCGGCGTGCCGCGCGTCCAGCGTTTGATCACGAACGGATAGCCGCTTTCCGTCATCGTGCCGGCGCCCCAATCGGTGGCGACGAGCAAAGTGTTGCGGTCCAGCCAGGTCACGCCCGACTTTGCTTCCGGAACGACGAAGCCATTGCGCACGAAGGTGCGGGTCGCAGTGTCGTACTCGCGATAGGTGGTGGCGTCCTTGCCGCCGTCGGAGAGCGCAACGAGGCAGAGCGTGGTGCCTTCGAGGCAGTCGATGCCTTTGAACACCCAGTTGGCGTTTTCAGCCGCGGCGACCGCATCGACGTCGAACACGGTTTCCCATTGCGGGTCGCCGTTGCGGGCGAAGTCGGCGAGGCGCGCACGGCGATAGATGCCGCGCACATGCGTCGCGTCCTGCCAGAAATTGTAATAATAGCCTTCGAAGATGCCGCCGGTCGGCAGACGCTCGCTGGAATTGGCGAGAGCGAGCGCATCAGCGTGCAATTGCGCAAAGCGCGGGTCGCTTTCGAGTTGACCGAGAGAGCGCGCGTTTTGTTCGCGCACCCAGGCCAAAGCCCGCTCGCCTTCGACTTCTTCGAGCCAGAGGTATGGGTCTTCACCGGTCATGGCCATGCCTTGCGGTTGCGCTGCCTGAGGAGCGGTAGTTGTGGTGCTGCACGAAGCAAGAACAAGGGCCGCGATGGCGGTCGCGGCGAATGCGGCTAGTCGCATGGGGGAAGCCTCTCCAACTCAAGTTGGCGGCAAACAAGCAGAAAGAGCTTCCGGAGGAAAGGCTTAGAGGCGTTGGCGGCGTAGCGCTTGGGCGCGAACGGGCCTAAATGAGACGAGATGCGCTATTTTAAGATGAACGGCTGCGGCAACGATTTCGTGATCATCGACGCGCGCTCGCGCGGGTCGCTGCCGCTATCACAGAATCAGGCGCGGGCGATCGCGGACCGGAAGACGGGGTTGGGCTGCGATCAGGTGATCGCGGTGGAGCGCTCGATCCGGGGCGATGCGTATATGCGGATCTGGAACGCCGATGGCGGTGAGGTCGAGGCGTGCGGGAACGCGACGCGCTGTGTGGCTTGGCTGCTGCTGGAGGAAGGCGGGGCCGCTACGCGCAGGATCGAGACGCCGGCGGGGATGCTTTATGCGGAGCGCGCTGGAGAAGGTTTGATCAAGGTCGATATGGGCTCGCCGCTGCTCCGCTGGGAGGAAATTCCGATCGCGCGGGCGATGAATACGGATCGGCTGGACTATGCGGCGGGCGGGCTGGAGGCGCCGGGCGCGGTCAATATGGGCAATCCGCATGTGGTGTTTTTCGTCGATGACATGAGCGCTGTGGCGATTGAGACGATTGGGCCGCAGGTCGAGCGCGATCCGTTCTTTCCGCAGGGTGTCAATGTGGGTTTTGCAGAAGTGCGCTCGCCGGAGCAGATCCGTTTGCGGGTCTGGGAGCGTGGGGTTGGACTGACGAAAGCGTGCGGCACGGGCGCGTGCGCGGCGGTGGTGGCGGCGCATCGCCAGGGGCGGACTGGGCGCAAGGTCGAGGTCATTGTGGACGGTGGTTCACTTGAGATTGAATGGCGCGCGGGCGACGACCGGGTTCTGATGACCGGGCCGATCGAACTAGAATCGACGGGGGAGTTGCCAGCCGCATGAGAGCCGCTTTCGCCGCCTGCCTCCTGCTCACTGCGTGCGCGACGCCGTCGCCGCGGGGGCCGGCTGAGCGGCTGGCCGGCTGCTGGATCAACCGCGATGCGGGCGCGGTGACGATGCGGTGGCTGCCGGATCGGGCGCGGCCAGGCGTGATGGCGGGCCACAAGCTCGTTTACGGCCAGACCGGCGCGCCGCGCGGCACGCGCTATACCCTGGAGCCGAGCGAAACAGGCGCGAGCCTGTGTGAGCTGGATGCCGATGGTGCGGCGACACGCTGCTGGCCGGTGGCGGAAGGCGAAGGCGGCTCGCTTGAAGGTGGCCGCGCCTTTATCGATGCGCATGGTGAGCGCTTGCGCATCACTGTGATCGGCGACGGCGCCGATCGCGAAATCTTCCAAGGCCGCCGCGACGGTTGCGATTGATCACCGGCTTTCATCACGTCGTTATCGCTGTGCGCGATCTCGCGGCGGGCGTTGCCGCGTATGAGACGCTGCTTGGCGCGAAGGCAAGCGATGCAAGCGAAGAAGATGGCGTCGCGACGGCGTTGATCGCGACATCTAACATTGCTGTCGAACTGATGGCGCCGATTGGTGATGGCGAGGCGGCACGTCGGTTGTTGGCTGCGATCAAGGATGGCGGCGAGGGTTTGAAGAGCTTGGTGTTCGCGACTGGCGATGTTGCGCAGGCGCATTCGCGGTTCGAGCGCGTGGGCTTGGCGCCGGAAGCGATCACCGCGCGTGGGAGTTTCCGTCTCAACACTGAGCGCACGCACGGTGTGCGTCTGTTTGTGATGAGTCCGCGGGCCGAGCAGGCGCATGCTGCGCATGTGAAGGGTCTCGATCACATCGTCATTCGCACGCCCGACGCCGAACGCGCCGCTGCGCTGTATGGCGCGCGGCTGGGCTTGGATATGCGGCTCGACCGTGAAGTGGCGGGGCGGCGGCTGATGTTTTTCCGCTGCGGCGATGCGGTGGTTGAACTTGTACACGACGTCACGATTGAGGGCGGGCGCGATCGGTTTTGGGGATTGTCGTGGCGGGCGCGTGACGCCGATGCTGAACGGGCGCGACTGGCGGCGGCTGGGCTCGATGTTTCCGAAGTCCGTCAAGGCGTTAAGCCCGGTACGCGGGTGTTCACCGCGCGCAATGGCACGGCCGGCGCGCCGACACTCATGATTGAACACGCGCCGCGGTGAACGCGGAGCGCTTGCCCCGGCCTGGATAATCGGTGAAAGACCTCCCAACACGGGGGTGAGATATGAGCAGGCTGTTTCTGAAAATCGCGGCGTTTGCGGCTGCGTTGTTGGCGGCGCCGTTGGCGGCAGCTCAAACCATCAGCACACCCCTGCAAGTGCGCACGGGCGACGTGTTCACCGTCAATGTCGATTACACGCAATCGGCTGACATTGGCGGGCAAGAGATGAACGCGACGATGGCGTACGTGTACTCCATCCACGTGCTCGACGCTGAACAGCGCCTGTGGCGCTTCATGCCTGTCAGTGTTTCGTACCAATTGCCGGAAGCGCCTGGCATCGATCCTGCCGCCGCCAATGTGAATTGGCCGGTGATGAGCGACATGATGTCGGCGATGATGCGCATGGCGACGGATGTTGGCTTTGATTGCCGCGTCGATGAATATGGCCGCTGCCTGGACATGACCAATTGGCCGCTGTGGAGCGCGCGCCTCGAGAACATGGCGCTCGCGTTCGACGCTGGGGCGCGGATGTTTCCCGGCAACCGCTCGACCGCCGACATTGCAGTTGAAGAAGATGGCGCGCCGAAGCGTGGTGACGTGGGGGGCATGAGCGCTGCGCCGAACTGGGAGACGCTGCGTGGTCCGGTGATGGCGGGCGTTGCGCGGATGATCGACTCGTTCGACTCGCGCGATGCGGCGTCCTCGATGGGGAGCGTATATCTCCCGGCCTATGTGCAAGGGCGCACGCTGACACGGCGCGAAACCGTGCAGGTGGTGGATGAATACGAGATGCCGTTTGGCGCGCCTGCGCTGCGCTATACCGGCACGCTGCGGCTGGACAGCATCGACCGGCGCGCGAATACGGCGACGATCACGCGCCGCTCGCAGCTGGATGAAGCGAGCGCCCGCGCGGCGATCGACGCGATGACGGCGTTCGTGTCGGAGACACTGATCGAGCCGCTGGCGCCGCATTTCCCGGAAGGTCAAACGCCGCCGGACGGCACTGCGCTGGCGCAGGCGATCAATTCCTTGCTGGTGGATTTCGACTACGAAGACACCACGCGCGGGGTTGTCGATCTCACCACCGGCATGGCGCGTGAAACGGTCACCGACTACACGATGACCGCGCGCATCACCTCGTCCGACCAGCCGATGACGACGCGTGGACGCATCATCACGCGCGTGACGCCCGCTGCTCCGAACTTGCCGCGTCTGCCGCGCCCCTAGCGCTTCATGTTCGGCAAGAAGCGCTTTCTCGATCCCGAGGTCGAGGAGTGGCACATTGAATGTTGGGCTTGGATGATGCGCCATCTCGGCGGCGTCGAGGCGCTGCGCGAGACGCCGCTGGTGTTGCCGACGGCCGAGTTCTTTCCGCGGCCAGATGGCGAAGGCCATGCTGTGGCGGAGGCGATTTTCTATCGCGTGCGCGATCTGATGGGGCTCAGCGATTGGCCTTGTACGTTGGTGGAGCGCGATCAAACCAACGCGGAGGTCGGCGAGTTCATGCGCTTGCAGCCGCAGGGCAAACCAGTCGCGGGGACGTTCGAAAGCGATGGGCGCGAAGTCGTGGTGACGTACGCGCCGGACCTGTTGCGGCGGCCGACCAATCTCATCGCCACGTTCGCGCATGAACTAGCGCATTATGTGCTGCACACGATCCCGACGCCGCCGCCAGGTGCGGAGGTGGAGCCCATGATCGAAGAATTGGCGACGGAATTGGCTGTCGCCTATTTCGGCTTCGGCGTGATCGCCGCCAATGGCGCGTTTGAGTTCGAGCAGTTTCAGGACTTTGGCCGCAGCGGCTGGCAGGGCGGCGCCTGGGGCTATTTTAGCGAGGATGGTTGGTGCTTTGCGCTGGCCGTATTTCTGGCGCTGAGCGGGCGTGACGAGGCAGAGGCTCGCCGGCATTTGAAGCCGCATCTGGCCAAGCGTTTGTCACAAGCACAGGCAAGGCTTTCGCAGGCGCCGCATTTGATCGAGGGCTTGCGCCAAGTGTCGCCAAACCGAGATTGATCATGGCAGCCGCTGGGGGCATGGTCTGGCCAGACGCGGGGGGATCAGATGTCCGAGAAACAAGCGCTCAACGCCACGTTCTTCGCCTTCAAGAAGCGCGAGAAGAGCGGCGTGCTGCTGACGACGACCATCGCTTATGTGCTGATCTCGTTGCTGTCGTTCGGGTTGTTCGCGGTTTTGAACATGGCGGCGCTCGGTGACTATTTCAGCTGGTATGTGGGCGTGATCCAGAGCAGCGCGGGCGGTGCGGTCGATCAATCGATGATGACGCCGCCGGCCAGCGTCGTGGCGCTCGGGCCGATGATGTTTCTGTTTCAGGTGTTCTACTACATCCTGCTCGCTGCCTATGAAGCCGCTTGTTTGCGCTGGTTGATCAAGGGCGAGCAGAAGGGCTTCTTCGGCTTCTCGTTTGGCGCCGATACCTGGCGCGTCTATCTCACGTATTGGATTTGGTTCTTCCTCGCCGTTGCGTGCGGCATTCTCTTCCTCGTCGTGTTCGGCGGGATGTTTGGCGCGCTGTTTGCGGTTGGGGCCGCGGGCGGCGACCCGAGCTCCATAGGCGGCATGGCGCTGGCGCTGCCGTTCGTGTTTCTGCTCGTGCTCGTCGTTATGACTTATGTTGGCGTGCGCCTCGCGCCGGCGGCGGCGACATCGATCGCGCGCAACCGGTTTGCGTTCTTTGATGCGTGGAAGGTGACGCGCGGGCGGTTCTGGGGATTGCTGGGCGCCTTCGTGCTGCTGTGGATCATGTACGTTGTCGCGACGACGATCCTCTATGGCGCGGGTGGCGCGGCGTTCGCCGTGGGCCTCATGAGCAACGCCGAGCAATTGAGCGGCGATCCTTCGCCGGAGCAGGTGTTTGCAGCGTTCAGTCAGCCGGCTGTGCTGGTCCCGTTGGTGCTGATCTGCGCGGTGGGGGTCGTCGCGTCGTTTGTGTGGATCATCGCGCTATTCGGCATCAACGCACGCGCCGCGGCGCTAGCGTTGGAAGAAGGCAAGATCACCGCGGAAGCGTGAGACGATTATGGCTGAACCGCTCAATGCGACATTCTTCACGCTGAGAAAGCGCGACCGCGCCGTTCTGGCGCCGGCGACGTTTATGCTGGTGCTGATCCAGGCGGTGTTGATCGGTTTACTCGTGCTGCTGAATTGGGGCTTCTTCAGTCATCTCGGAACGCTGTTCGCGAATGGCTTTGAAGAACCTTCCGAACAGGATGCGGGGCTGTTGGTCGCGGGCATGTTCGGTCTGTTCGGCTTCGGCTTCTTGTTGATGATCCCGATGTATCTGGCGTTCGCCGCTTATGAGGCGGCGTGTTTACGCTGGATGATCCGGGGCGAAGCGCCCGGGCTCTTCGGGCTCGCCCTCGATCACGATACGTGGCGCGTGTACGGCATCTATTGGTGCTGGCTTATCGGCTACATGGTGATCGGCACGGTGGTCAGCATTCTGGCGATGCCACTGATGATGATGAGCATGGGCGACATCCTCTCGAACCCTTCGCCCGATCCGGTGCAGATGATCCAGTGGCAGCTTTCGGTGCAGCTGCCGATTATGCTGCTGCAATACATTCCGATGATTTTCTTGGGCGTGCGCTTCGCGCCGGCCGCTGCGACGTCCATCGCGCGGCGGAGATTCAGTCTGTTTGAAGCATGGACAGTGACCAATGGGCGCTTCTGGGCGTTGTTCGGTTCGTTCTTCCTGCTGGGCGCGATTTGCGCAGCGGTCTATCTGATCGTGAACGGCGCGGGTTTCGCCTTCTTGCTCGGCGACGTGGTGAGGGCGATGTTTGCGGACTGGCCGAACGTCAACAATGAGCAGGCTGAGCAGGTGGTTGCGCGCCTCTTCAATGCGCAGACGATTGGCATCCTGATCGCGCTCTATGTGTTCAGTGGCTTGATTTCGCTCGGCTACGTGCTGATGAGCTACGGCGTGAATGCGCGTGCGGCGCTCGCCGCGCTGGAAGAAGGCAAGATCGCCGAGGCGCCGCCGAGCGACTAGCCGGCGGCTTGCTTCTTCTTGCGGGCTTTAGCAGCGGGCGGCGCTTCAGCGGCTGCGGCTTTGAGCTTTTTCGGCGCGCGGCGTTCGTGGTGGCGGTCTAGCGCTTCTTTGAGGTAGCGGCCCGTCCAGCTTTCCTTGACCTTGGCGACATCTTCCGGCGTGCCGACCGCGACGACGCGCCCGCCGCCATCGCCGCCTTCGGGGCCGAGATCGAGGATCCAGTCGGCGGTTTTGATGACGTCGAGATTGTGCTCGATGACGAGCACGCTGTTGCCGTTGTCGACCAGCTCATGAAGCACTTCGAGCAGCTTTTTGGTGTCCTCGAAGTGGAGGCCGGTGGTGGGCTCGTCGAGGATGTAGAGTGTGCGGCCGGTGGCGCGCTTGCTGAGCTCTTTGGAGAGCTTCACGCGCTGGGCTTCGCCGCCGGAAAGCGTCGTCGCCTGCTGGCCGATGTGCACATAGCCGAGGCCGACGCGCTTTAGCGTTTCGAGCTTGTCGCGAATGCTGGGCACGGCGTTGAAGAGGTTGGCGCCTTCATCGACCGTCATGTCGAGCACGTCGGAGATCGATTTGCCCTTGTAGAGTACCTCTAACGTCTCGCGATTGTAGCGTTTGCCTTTGCAGGTATCGCAGGTGACGTAGACGTCCGGCAGGAAGTGCATCTCGATCTTGATGACGCCGTCGCCCTGGCACGCTTCGCAGCGGCCGCCTTTGACGTTGAACGAGAAGCGGCCCGGGCCGTAGCCGCGCGCTTTTGATTCCGGGAGTCCAGCGTACCAATCGCGGATCGGTGTGAAGGCGCCGGTGTAGGTGGCGGGGTTTGAGCGCGGCGTGCGGCCGATAGGGGATTGATCGATGTCGATGATCTTGTCGATGTGTTCGAGGCCGTCGATGCGATCATGCTCTGCTGGCACATCGCCGGCGCCGTGCCACTGGCGCGCTACGGCTTTGTAGAGCGTCTCGATTACGAGGGTGGATTTGCCGCCGCCGCTGACGCCGGTGACGCACGTGAACGTGCCGAGCGGAATGTCGGCGTCGACGTTCTGCAAATTGTTGCCGCGCGCGCCTTTGACCGAGATCATGCGCTTCTTGTTCAACCAGCGGCGCTTTTCCGGGATCGCGATTTCGCGGCGGCCGGTGAGATAATCGCCGGTGATCGAGTTTTTGTTTTTCTGGATTTGATCCGGCGTGCCTTCGGCGATGATGGTGCCGCCGTGGATGCCGGCAGCGGGGCCCATGTCGATGACGTGATCGGCGGTCAGGATCGCTTCTTCATCATGCTCGACCACGAGCACAGAATTGCCGAGATCGCGTAGGCGGCGGAGTGTTTCGAGGAGGCGCGAATTATCGCGCTGGTGGAGGCCGATGGAGGGTTCGTCCAGCACATAGAGCACGCCAGTGAGGCCGGAGCCGATTTGGCTCGCGAGGCGGATGCGTTGGCTTTCGCCGCCGCTGAGCGTGCCCGATGCGCGGCCGAGGGAGAGATAGTCTAGGCCGACATCGACGAGGAAGCGCAGCCGGTCGTTGATCTCTTTCAGGATGCGAACGGCGATTTCTTTTTGCTTTGGCGTCAGGTGCTCATTCAGTTCACCGAACCAATCGCGCGCGGCGCGAATGGAGAGCGTGGAGGCGGTGGCGATGTCGCTCATCGCGACTTTTACGGCGAGGGCTTCTGGCTTTAGGCGCTTGCCGTCGCAGACTGGGCACGGCGCTTCGCTCTGATATTTTTCGAGATCTTCGCGCACCCACGCGGAATCGGTTTCCTTCCAACGGCGCTCGAGGTTCGGCAGCACGCCTTCGAAATTCTTCGTCGTCTCGTAGCGACGCACGCCATCGTCATAGACGAATTTGATGGGATCTTTGGTGCCGTGAAGGATGGCTTGTTTCAGCTCCTTCGGCAGGTCTTTCCATGGCGCGGTGATCTTGGCTTTGTAGTGCTTGGCCAGGGCTTCGAGGGTTTGCGCGTAGAGCGGCGACGGGCCCTTGGCCCAGGGCGCGACGGCACCCTCCTTTAGCGTCTTGTCGTGATCGGGGACGACCATGTCGGCGTCGAACTTGAGTTGGACGCCGAGGCCGTCGCACGCCGGGCAGGCGCCGGCTGGATTGTTGAAGGAGAAGAGCCGCGGCTCGATTTCGGGAATGGTGAAGCCGGAGACGGGGCAGGCGAATTTCTGGCTGAAGATCAGGCGCTCGGCCGTCTTGGCCTTGTTCTTGAGCGAGGCTTTGCCGGTTGCGGCGTCATCGCTCTTGGCATCAGCGAATTCGGCGAAGGCGATGCCGTCGGCGAGCTTCAGCGCTTGTTCGAGTGAGTCTGCCAGGCGCGTTTCGATGCCGGCTTTGACCGCGATGCGATCGACGACGACGTCGATGTCGTGCTTGAATTTTTTGTCGAGCGTCGGCGGCTCTGAGAGTTCGTAAAATTCGCCGTCGATCTTGGCGCGCTGGTAGCCCTTCTTCAGGAGCTCAGCCATTTCCTTTTTGTATTCGCCTTTGCGGTCGCGCGCGATCGGCGCCAGCAAATAGAGGCGCGTGCCTTCGGGCAGCGCCATGATCCGATCGACCATTTCGCTGACTTGCATCGCCGCGATCGGCTGGCCGGTGGCGGGCGAATACGGGATGCCGACACGCGCCCAGAGCAGGCGCATGTAATCGTAGATTTCGGTGACGGTGCCGACCGTCGAGCGCGGATTGCGCGAGGTGGTTTTCTGCTCGATCGAAATTGCGGGCGAGAGGCCCTCGATGGAATCCACGTCCGGCTTTTGCATCAGCTCTAAGAACTGACGCGCGTAAGCGGAGAGCGATTCCACGTAGCGGCGTTGACCTTCGGCGTAGATCGTGTCGAAGGCTAGCGAAGATTTGCCGCTGCCGCTGAGGCCGGTGATGACCACCAGCTCATTGCGCGGAATATCGACGTTTACGCTTTTGAGATTGTGCTCGCGGGCGCCGCGGACGCGGATGTGAGTGAGCGCGTCTCTCATTGCGGCAGGCCGTACGCGAAAGCGGTCATTGAGATCCCGGGATCGTAGTGTTTGTTGAAGATGTAGGGCGTTTCGCCAGCGCGGCGCGCGGCGAGAGCGTAGAAGACGGGAAAGAAGTGCTCCCAATCCGGCGCCGCGTCGCTTGCATCTGGCCGGGCGGCGTAATTTAGCACTGCCGCATCGTCGCCGGTTGCTGCGGCATTAGTCACGAACTCGTCGAACGCCTGCACCCACGGTAGCAGCTCCCGGGTGCGGAAGAAGGCGGGCAGATTATGTACGATGTTGCCGGCGGCGAGGATCAGCACGTTATCGTCGCGCAGATCGGTGAGCGCTTGGCCGATGGCGAAATGCTCGGCCGGCGGGCGGCGTGCGTCGAGGCTCACCTGCACCACGGGAATGTCGGCGTTGGGATACATGCGCCGCAGCACGCTCCAGGCGCCGTGATCGAGGCCCCAGCTGTCGTCAAGCTCCGCGCGAAAGGCCGAGAGGCGTTTGACCATGTCGTCCGCTAAGGCCGGCTCGCCTGGGGCGGGGTACTCGACATCGAAGAGGGCCTGCGGGAAGCCGCGGCCGAAATCGTGGATGGTCGGCGGGCGCGCGTTGGAGGTGACGTGGATGCCCTCTGTCACCCAATGAGCCGAAACGACCACGATGGCGCGGGGCCTCGGAAACGCGCGCGCGATGTCGGCCCAGCCGCGGGCGGAGGGCGTATCTTCGATCGCGTTCATCGGCGAGCCATGGCCGACGAACAGGGCGGGCGCTCTGCTGGTCATTGCACTTTCTTCGGGGACCGCCAGAGCCTCCGGCGGACACCATATTTAGTATTCAGAGTCGCCCGGACATCAAGAACAATTAGCGAACATCTGTCCTGAGGCAGTTGCCGCATAAATACGCCAGAACGGTTCGACTGGTTAATGAGCCTTTACCAATGAGGCGAGTCGTATTATAGAACATAGAGAGAACATTTGTCCGGATATGCCCGGCGGATGCCTCGTCCATCGAGTGAAAGCGCAGGAAACAGGAGGTCGGCGATGGCTGGCAGCGTCAACAAGGTGATTTTGATCGGCAATCTGGGCAAGGACCCGGAAATTCGGCGGCTCAATTCCGGTGAGCCGGTGGTGAACCTCTCGATCGCGACGTCGGAAAGCTGGCGCGACAAGCAGAGCGGCGAGCGCAAGGAAAAGACCGAGTGGCACCGCGTCGTGATCTTCAACGAGAACATCGCGAAGGTCGCCGAGCAGTATCTGAAGAAGGGCTCGACAGTTTACATCGAGGGTCAGCTGCAGACGCGCAAATGGACCGACCAGGCGGGTGTCGAGAAGTACTCGACTGAGGTCGTGCTCCAGAAATTCCGCGGTGAGCTCACCATGCTCGGCGGCAAGGGCGACGGCGGCGGCAAGTCGTATGACGACGAAGGCGGCGGCTCGTTCAGCTCGAAAGCGGGCTCCAAACGCGTCAGCGACGGCCCACGCGAAAGCTTCAACCAGGATCTGGACGACGAGATTCCGTTCTAAGGACGATCATGGCTTGGGCGCTCCGCATGGAGCGCCCATATCGCCTCGATGATCCCATTCTCAGTTCTTGATCTCGCGCCCGTTATTGAGGGCGGAGATGTTTCGCAGGCTTTGCGCAATTCGCGCGATTTGGCGGTGAATGCGGAGCGGCTGGGGTACAACCGGTTTTGGCTCGCTGAGCATCACAACATGCCGGGCATCGCCAGCGCGGCGACGGCGCTGACGATCATGAATGCGGCGGAAGCGACGAAGACGATCCGCGTCGGCGCCGGCGGGATCATGTTGCCGAACCATGCGCCGATCGTGATTGCTGAGCAGTTTGGAACACTCGAAGCGCTTTATCCTGGCCGCATTGATCTCGGGCTCGGGCGCGCGCCGGGTGGTGATCAGCGCGTTGCCATGGCGCTGAGGCGTACGCTCATCGGCGGCGAGGATCGGTTTCCACAGGATGTGTTGGAGTTGCAGGCGCTGCTGGCGCCGGCGCAGCCCCGTCAGATCGTGCGCGCGGTGCCAGGTGAAGGCGCGAACGTGCCGCTCTGGATTTTGGGTTCGTCCACGTTCGGCGCTCAGCTCGCGGCGGCGCTTGGCCTGCCGTTCGCCTTCGCATCGCACTTCGCGCCGGCGCAGATGATGAGCGCGATTGAGATCTATCGCTCTACTTTCCAGCCTTCGGAGCAGTTGCAGAAGCCGTATGTGATGCTTGGCTTCAATCTGTTCGCGGCCGAGACCGACGAAGAGGGGCGCGTGCTGGCGACCTCGTTGATGCAAGCTTTCGCGAGCTTGCGTCGCGGCATTCCGCGCAAGCTGCAGCCGCCCGATCCGGCGTTCGAAGCGTCGCTGACCGATGCTGAGCGCGCCTCGCTGCAAGAGGTGCTGAATTGCTCCGCGATCGGCTCGCCGGAAGCGGTGAAGCGTAGCATCGAAGCGTTCATCGCGCGTACGGGCGCCGACGAATTGATCCTCGCATCGCACATCTACGATCACGGCGCGCGCGTGCGTGCTTACGAGATCGCGGCTGAGGTGCGTGCGGCGCTTTAGGCGCTATTGAAAGAGCGTTTCACCTAAGCTGAGCGGCGTGTCGTAGCGCATGGCGAGATTGCGCGCCCAGTTTTTGGCCGATGCGATCTCATCGGCGTACATCGCGCCGGCTTGTTTGTGCTGCGCTTCGAAGGCGGCGGCGTCGAATGGGCGGCCCAATTCCTTGGCGTGTTCGCTGAACACGGGGCCGGCGGCGATTTCGGCGGCGCGTTGTTTGTCCAGGCTCAAATTGAAGAAGCCGCTCACGGCGTTGAGTGTGCCGACGGTGTCGGCGAGGAAACGCTCGCTGCTCAAGGTGCGCACGATGCTGCGGCCGAAGCGGCGGGCGACGGAATCGAGAAACGCCGTTTGCATCAGCCAAGCTTGCGCGGCGATTTGCATATCGGTCAGCAACATCATGTCGGCTTCGGTGAAGCCGTCCTCGATCGGGATCACCGGCGCGAATTGCTGGAAGACCTGACGCGCAAAGGCACGCCCCTCCATGCCGCGCCGGGCGATGGCGCGCAGGAAGGTGTCGAGGCTTGAGTAAAGAATGATCGCCTTCGCGTCGGGCCGGGCGTGCAGCATTTGCGGTACGATGTGGTTCACGACGTTGCTGGGTTTGACGATCTGCGTTTCGCCCGGCTCAAGCGGACGGGAGAGCAAATCCAGCGCCGCGCCGAGCGCCAGAAACGCGCCGGGGGTGCGCCGGCTGCCGGACCAGTACTCGGCGAAGGACGAAAGCACGCCGGGCTCTTTCAACCCCATCGAGACGCCCGGAATATCAAGCGCGCGGGCGAGCAGCGTCGAGCAACAGAAGGCGGTGTGGAAGAGAAAATGAACCTGCCCGGAGACCTCGCGGATAGCGCCGATTGAAAGCTCCTCGACCGGCGCGGGCGCGGAGAGCGGCGCGTCGGCGACGAAGCGAGAGTCGAGGAAGACGGCTTTCCGCTGCGCCGCTTTGGGAAGATTGGCGAACACCAGGGTGTCCGAGCGCCAGTCGTAGGCGTGCGGAAGCCAGGCCGCGTCCTGGATGTAGGGCAGCCACTCAGAACCGGGCGCTTGCACTTCAGGGTGCAGGAGGGGGGCTCGCTTCAACAAAGGGTGGTTGTAGCAAGGCTAGCAGCCGGCTGTGTAGTCTCAGTTACAACTCGTCGCGCAGACGTGATCGCCGGTCGCATAGACGGGGAGGATTACGGGCATGGCGGAGCGGCCTGGAGTCGAGCTAGGACCAGCCCGGTGACCACGCCCTCGCGCGCCTTTGCGCCGCTCGATCTCATCCAGCTTATTTCGATCGCGCTGATCTGGGGCGTGAACAACATCTTTGCGAAGATCGCGGTCGATGCCTTCCCCGCGATGATGACAGTGTCGCTACGCTTCGTGATCGTGCTGGCGGCGCTGTTTTTGTGGATCAGACCGCCGCCGCGGAAGACGCTGGCGCTGTTTGCGCTGATGCTCGTGTTTGTCGGGCCGCTGCACTTTGGCGTGCAGTATGCGGGCCTGAAATTGGCGACCGACATTACGCCGATGGTGGTTGCGATGCAGCTTTGGGCGCCGTCGTCTGTTGTGTTTGCGGCGCTGCTGTTGGGCGAGCGGGTGAGCGGTTTGCGTTGGGCCGGTGTGGGCCTAGCGTTTCTAGGAACGGCGTCGATGAATTTTGACCCGGCGGTGTTTGCGCAAGGCTGGGCGCTGCTGCTGGTTGGGCTCGCATCCGTTTTCTATGGATTTGGCACGGTTTTGGTGCGCCGATTGGGCGGAGGACTGGATCCGTGGGCGATGCAGGCGTGGGTCGCCATGGCGACAGCGCCAACCATGGTGCTGGGATCGCTCGCGTTCGAAACTGGCCAGCTGGATGCTGCGCTTAATGCGCCATAGTACGCATGGGCTTGCGTCGCGTTTGGCGCGATCGTGTCGTCAATCGTCGCCAACGCTTTCATGTTTCGGCTTCTGCAGAAATACGAAGTGTCGCGGACGACGCCGTACCTGCTGATGACGCCGGTGTTCTCTTTCGTTCTTGCGGCGCTCATACTCGGCAGCCGCATTACGCCGCAGATCCTACTCGGCGCAGCACTAACGATTAGCGGTGTCGCTCTCGTCGCGCTGGCCGAGCGGAGGTTCAAGGCATTGGCGTGAGTGCAGCGCACGCGATGCGCGCGCCGGCGCCGCCGATCGGCTGTGAGACGTGATCATCGACGCTGGCGTGGATCAGCAGCGCGGTTCCATCGCCGTCCAGCAGCGCCTCGCGGGCGGGGCTGCGAGCGTTGCCGGGAACTCGCTGCGGCGCCAGCACGGTGAAGGGCGAGAGCATTTCGGCGGCGAATGGCCCGTTCGGCGAGGCAAAGATGTTGGGGAGATCGCCGGCCTCGGGGCCGTTCGGATTGAGCAGACCGTGCTGGACGCGATCGCTCATGCCGAGGTGACCACCTGAAGCTTGGAAGCCGGCGGCGAAATCGCTGCAATCGCCGCGTGTGTGCAGGTGTAGGCCGTGCCAGCCGGGCGGCAGCGCCCCTGCAGAAAATTCGAGCCGAATCAACGTGCCGGCGGGCGCTGGCGTGAAGTGCGCTTGCCCGATGGCGCGGCCATCGGCGCCCACGATCCAAGCTGTGCGCGGCGCTGGCGGCGTGACATCGACATTGGCTGGCGCGCGGCTGGCGCAGGCGGTCAGCAGAGCTGCGAATAGGAGAGTGGCGATGGGGCGCATGAGCGGTTCCTAGGTTTGCGGCGGAGCCGTGCCGATGTTAGTTTGGCATGGATTCGCAGGCGGGTTTTTTCTCGTCTTTTCCAACGCATTCAAAAGCGTTTTTCATCAACTTTAGCAGATAGTCCGGATCCCGTGTCAGACACGTCCGATCCCGCCGAGAACGGCGGACCAACTCTTCCCAAAGGCGTTCAGCTCATCAGCGTCGAAGATGAGCTGAAGCGCTCGTATCTTGATTACGCGATGAGCGTGATCGTGTCGCGCGCGTTGCCTGATGCGCGCGACGGGCTGAAGCCTGTGCACCGTCGCATCCTCTACGCGATGGATGAAGCGGGGAACACGCACGACAAGGCGTATCGCAAGAGCGCGAAGTCTGTCGGGGACGTGATGGGTAATTACCACCCGCACGGGGACCAGGCCATCTACATGACGCTCGTGCGCCTCGCCCAGGACTTCTCGATGGGCCTTACGCTTATCGACGGGCAGGGCAATTTCGGTTCGGTCGACGGCGATATGCCAGCTTCGATGCGGTACACCGAAGCGCGCTTGGCGAAGGCCGCGCGGCCGCTGCTGGATGATATCGACGAAGGTACGGTCGATTTCCAAGATAACTATGACGGCACCGTCCAAGAGCCGACGGTGCTGCCAGCGCGGTTCCCTAACCTTTTGGTCAATGGCGGCGGCGGCATCGCGGTCGGCATGGCGACGAACATTCCGCCGCACAATTTGTCGGAAGTCATCGATGCGACGGTCGCGCTGATCGATAATCCGAACATCGCCGATCTCGATTTGCTCGACATCGTGCCGGGCCCAGACTTCCCGACCGGTGGCGAAATCTTGGGTCGCGCGGGTGCGCGGCTTGCGCTGATGACCGGCCGCGGCTCGGTGGCCATTCGCGCCAAGCATCACATCGAAACCATCCGCGGGCGCGAGGCGCTCGTGTTCAGCGAAATTCCCTATCAGGTCAACAAGTCGGAGATGGTGGAGAAGATCGGCGAGCAGGTGCGTGAAAAGCGCATCGAAGGCATTGCCGAGGTCCGCGATGAATCCAACCGCTTGGGCGTGCGGCTCGTGATCGAGCTGAAGCGCGATGCTGTTGCGGACGTGGTGTTGAACCAGCTCTATCGTTACTCGGCGTTGCAGACGTCGTTCGGCGTCAACATGCTGGCGCTGAACCAAGGCAAGCCCGAGCAGATGGGCCTGCGCAAGATCCTCGAGATCTTCATCTCGTTCCGCGAGCAGGTCGTCACCCGTCGTACCAAGTTCCGGCTGGCGAAGGCGCGCAAGCGCGGCCACGAAACCGTTGGCCTTGCGATCGCCGTTGCGAACATCGACGAAGTCATCAAGCTGATCCGCGAAAGTCCCGACCCGAGCACGGCGCGTGAGCGCATGCTGGCGCGTGACTGGCCGTCAGGCGACATGATGCCCTTGATCGCGCTGATCGCCGATCCGCGCACGGTGGTCACTGAAGGCGATGCGATCCGGCTCTCGGACGAACAAGCGCGTTCGATCCTCGCGCTGCAGCTCTCGCGCCTCACCGGCCTTGGCCGTGACGATATCGCGAAGGCGGCGAACGAGATCGCGGATGAGATCAAGGAATTGCTTTCTATCCTTGGCTCGCGCGACCGTATTTTTGAAATCATTCGCGGCGAGTTGGCCGAGGTGAAAGCTGCGTTTGGCGTTCCGCGCCGCACGCAATTCTCCGAGTCCGAAGGCGACATCGACGATGAAGCGCTGATCCCGCGCGAAGATATGGTCGTCACCGTGACGCACGGCGGTTACGTGAAGCGCACGCCGCTCGCGGCCTACCGCACCCAGCGCCGCGGCGGCAAAGGCCGCGCCGGCATGTCGATGAAGGACGAGGATTTCGTCACGCGGGTTTTCGTAGCCTCCACGCACGCGCCGATCCTGTTCTTCTCGTCCTCGGGCATGGTCTACAAGATGAAGGCCTGGCGCATCCCGGCGGGCGATCCGCGTACAAAGGGGCGTGCGCTGGTCAATCTCTTCCCGCTCGGTCAGGGCGAAACCATCACTTCGGTTATGGCGCTGCCGGAGGATGAGCGCGATTGGGATAAGCTCGACGTGATGTTCGCCACCCGCTCAGGCGGCGTGCGGCGCAATAAGCTCAGCGACTTCGTGCAGGTGAACCGCAACGGCAAGATCGCCATGAAGCCGGACGAGGGCGATGGCATCGTCGGCGTTCAGATCTGCTCTGAAGAAGATGATGTGCTGCTGACCACCGCAAACGGCATGTGCGTGCGCTTCCGCACGACAGACGTGCGTGTGTTTAAGGGCCGCGACTCCACCGGTGTGCGCGGCGTCGATCTGAAGGACGGCGATCACGTCATTGGCATGGCTGTGCTGCGCCACGTGGACGTGACCTCGAAGGAAGTCGGCGACTACTTCAAGTGGGACGTGCAATCGCGCGGCGATGTCGAAGTTGAGCAGGAAGATGCGGCGCCGGCCGCCGATGGAGAGGCGCCAACACCGTTTGAGCGCTTGGCCTGGCTGAAGACGCAGGAGCAATTCATCCTGACCGTCACCTCGAACGGCCTCGGCAAGCGGGCGTCGGCCTACGAGTACCGCGTCACCAATCGCGGCGGCAAAGGCCTGATCGCCCACCGCCTCACCGAGGACGCGAACCTGGTTGCCTCGTTCCCGGTGAACGACGACGAGGAATTGTTGCTGGTTACTGACAAGGGTCAGCTCATCCGCACCGGCATTGATCAGATCCGGATTGCTGGCCGGGCGACGCAAGGCGTGATCCTGATCAATGTCGCTGACGACGAACATGTCGTGGCGGCCGAGCGTCTGGAAGCGTTGGGCGGCGAAGCAGGCGAGCCGGGCGAGGACGTCGAGGAGGCGGGTAAGTGACCAAGAAGGTTCGCGTCGGGCTTTACCCAGGAACCTTCGATCCCGTCACCAACGGGCATGTGGATATCATAGCGCGCGCGGCCACCTTGGTGGACCGGCTCGTTATTGGCGTCGCCATCAATCAGGATAAGGGGCCGCTCTTCTCGCTCGATGAGCGGGTAGCGATGGTTCAGGAGCAGTGCGCCAAGATCAAAGACGGCGCCGAGATCATCATCCAACCTTTTGACACATTGCTCATGTCATTCGCCGAAAGCGTAGGGGCGCAAATCATCGTCCGGGGACTTAGAGCGGTCGCCGACTTCGAGTACGAATTCGCCATGGTGGGGATGAACCAGAAGCTAAACCCAGCCATCGAAACAGTTTTTCTCATGGCCGACCCGACGCACCAGGCGATCGCGTCTAGGCTTGTGAAAGAAATCGCGCGACTGCAAGGAAGCGTCGCGCACTTCGTGCCCAAAGAAGTAGAAGGACGACTGAAGGCTAAATTCGAGGTCTCGTAATGCTGCGCTTGGGTGGAATATATGCGGCGGCGCTGATGGCGCTGAGTTTGAGCGTGGCTTCGGCGCAGACGCCTGACCCGCGCAATTGGCGTCCGGTCGATCCGGAGAACACGCTCTATATCGATACTGTCCATGGACGGATCGTGATTGAGCTCTATCCGGAAATCGCGCCGCGCCACGTCGAGCGGATCAAGACGCTGACACGTGGCGGTTTCTACAATGGCCTCACGTTTCACCGCGTCATCGATGATTTCATGGCGCAGACGGGCGATCCGCTCGGCACCGGTGAGGGCGCCTCGTCGCTGCCGGATCTGCGTGAGGAATTCATGTTCCGTCGCGGGCCGGAAATGCCGTTCATCCAAGCCGCCGAACAAAGCCGGGCGCGGCTTGGCTTTTACAAAGCGCTGCCGATCGAGAGCCAGCCGGACGCGCAAATGGCGGTGACGGTGGATGGGCGGGTTTCCGCCAACGCGCTGCACTGCCAGGGCGTTGTCTCAATGGCGCGGGCCGAGCCTGTGAACTCGGCCAACAGCCAATTCTTTATCATGCGCCAGCCGAACTCGGCGCTCGATAAGCGCTACACGATCTTCGGCCGCGTGGTTTGGGGCATGGAGGCGGTGATGGGGATTGCCGTCGGCAATCCGCCGCCGAACCCGGATCGTATGCTTTCGGTGCGCGTTGCTTCCGACGCCCCTGAAAGCGAGCGCGCGCCGATCTATGTATTGCGTACAGACGGGCCGCAATTCCGCGACCTGATTGAAGACACACGCCGCGAACGCCGCGCCGACTTCTCGGTCTGCGATGTGCAAATTCCCGCGCGCGTTCCCAATAGCGAAAACAGAGAGAGAAGCTGGTGGTCGATCATACCTTTCATACCCTGACGCTGGAACTCGACACCGGCACGGTGAAGATCAAGCTGCGGCCGGACCTCGCGCCGAACCATGTTCAGCGCATCGGCGAGCTGGCCAATGAAGGGTTTTACAACGACGTTCCGTTTCACCGCGTGATCGCCGGCTTCATGGCGCAGGGCGGCGATGGTGGAAAGCGCAACGGGACCGGCGGGTCGACCAAGCCGAACCTGAAGCAGGAGTTCAACGCTGAGCCGCACGTGCGCGGCGTCTGCTCCATGGCTCGCACCAACGATCCGAACTCGGCCAACAGCCAGTTCTTCATCTGCCTCGACGACGCACGCTTTCTCGACAAGCAATACACCGTCTGGGGTGTGGTTGAAGAAGGCATGGATTTTGTTGATGCGCTGCCGAAGGGGGAGCCGCCGCGCACGCCTGGCAAGATCGTCACCGCAAGCGCGGAATGAGTTTTCGGTTGCAGGTGTCGGGTGTCAGGTATCAGACGCTGAGTGTTGGACGTCTGACACCCGATACCTGAAACCAGACACCTGATGCGCGTCGATCTGTTTGATTTCGATTTACCCGAGGAGTTGATCGCGCTCCGCCCTGCGCGGCCGCGCGATAGTGCGCGCTTGCTGCATGTGCCGGCGGATGGCGCGTCTGAAGATCGAAGCGTGCGAGATGTCGTGGGCCTGCTGCGGGCTGGCGATCTTTTGGTGTTCAACGACACGCGCGTGATCCCGGCGCGGTTGAAGGGCGTGCGCTGGCGCGATGAAAATCGACTGGCGATGGAAGCGACGCTGCACAAGCGCGTCTCGGCCTCCGAATGGCAGGCGTTCGCCAAGCCTGGCAAGCGGCTGAAAGAGGGTGATCGCCTGCGTTTCGGCGCTGAAGGCGAAGGCGCATGTTTGGTTTCTGCCCTTGAGGCGACCGTGGGCGCTAAGAGCGATGACGGCCTCATCGTTCTGAAGTTTGACCTTGCTGGCGCTGACCTTGATGCCGCCATCGCGGCGCTCGGCGAGATGCCGCTGCCGCCCTACATCGCGGGCCGTCGTGCTGAAGATGACGCGGATCGTGCGGACTATCAGACTGTGTATGCAGCGAAGGACGGCGCAGTCGCGGCGCCGACGGCGGGGCTCCACTTCACGCCGGAATTGCTTGCGGCGCTTGATGCCAAGGGCGTCGAACGCGCCAGTGTAACGCTGCACGTCGGGGCTGGGACGTTTCTGCCAGTGAAGGCCGACGACACGGCCGAGCATGTGATGCATGCGGAGTGGCGCGAAATCTCCTCGGGCGCGGCAGAGGCGATCAATCTGGCAAAAGCCGAAGGCCGGCGCGTTATCGCGATTGGCACCACGGCGTTGCGCTCGCTTGAATCGGCGGCAAGTGAAGACGGGAGCGTGCGCGCGGAGACGGGCGACACGTCGATCTTCATTACGCCCGGCTATCGCTTCGGTGTCGTCGACGGGCTTTGGACCAATTTTCACCTCCCGCGGTCGACGCTGTTCATGCTGGTGTCCGCGTTCGCCGGGTTGGAGCGGATGCAGGCGGTGTACGCACACGCCATCGCGCAAAAGTATCGCTTCTATTCCTACGGCGACGCCAGCTTGCTATGGCGGGCGCCATGACGGCGTTTCCTTTTGAAATCCACGCGCGCGACGGCGCGGCGCGTACTGGCGTGCTGAGGACGCCGCGTGGCGATATTCGCACGCCGGCGTTCATGCCGGTGGGCACGGCCGGTACGGTGAAGGCGATGACCGTGGATCAGGTCGCGCAGACGGGCGCCGACATCATTCTCGGCAACACGTATCACCTCATGTTGCGGCCCGGCGGCATGCGGATGGAGAAGTTTGGCGGCCTCCACAAATTCATGCGCTGGGACAAGCCGATCCTTACCGATAGCGGCGGCTATCAGGTCATGTCGCTCGCGCAGTTGCGCAAGCTCGACGCGGACGGCGTCACCTTCCGCAGCCATGTTGATGGCTCACAGCATCGCCTGACGCCGCAAGACTCGATCCGCATTCAGGCCGACCAGATCGGCGCTGAAATTGTGATGCAGTTGGACGAGTGCCCCGCGCTACCGGCGGCGCGTGAGGATGTCGAAAAAGCGATGCGCCTCTCGCTCGACTGGGCAGGGCGGTGCAAGCGCGCGTTTGGTTCGCGGAGTACTCAGAATCTCTTTGCGATCGTCCAAGGTGGGATTGATCCCGAGCTACGGCGCGTCTCGGCGGAAGCGCTCGTGGCTGAGGGCTTCGATGGCTACGCCATCGGCGGCCTTGCAGTTGGCGAAGGGCACGAGGCGATGCTGGCGACGCTCGATGTGACGGCGCCTCTGCTTCCGCAAGATCGCCCGCGTTATCTGATGGGCGTCGGCAAGCCGGTCGATATCGTAGAGAGCGTTTGGCGCGGCGTTGATATGTTTGATTGCGTGCTGCCGACCCGTTCAGGGCGTCACGGCCAAGCGTGGACCGATGCGGGGCCGCTCAACATTACCAATGCGCGGTTTGCGGAAGATATGTCGCCGCTCGATGAAAGCGTCGATTGCCCGGCAAGCCGCGACTATTCAAAGGCCTACCTGCACCATCTGTTCAAAGCCGGCGAATTGCTTGGGCAGACGCTGCTCTCGTGGCACAATGTTGCGTATTACCAGTCGCTGATGGCGCGTCTGCGTGCGGCAATCGCCAGCGGAACGCTCGCCGACTTTCGCGCTGAATTTCACGCCAAGCGCGCGGCCTAGTTCACGGGGCGGTCGCGACCTTCGCGGGTTGTGTGCACTTGCGGCGGTGGCGGCGGGATCATGGCGGGGCAGCCGAGGGACGCGCCATAGCCGCGCAAGAATGTGCGCCGCTGTTGGCCGTTGGCGACTGCGCGCAGCGCTTCACGCTCAGCGCGGCTCGCGCCCGAGATGCGGCGCACCCAGGAGCGGAACGGGATCAAATCTTCGGCCGTCCCGCGCGCCGCCTCGATTGTTTGCTCTTCCACGAAGTCGCCGCTGCGGTCCCAGATGTTGCGGTTAGGGCCCGGCTGATAGCTTTCCGGCCCAAGCACGGCGTCGAGCTGTCCGATCTCGCGCGTCACCGCGGTGCAGTCGGTGAGGGTCGCGGTCGAATATGGATATTGGAGATTGCGCAGGATGAGCGGGATCTCGGGGCGGATGATGTTCACGTCACGGAGCGGCGTGTAGGCGGCGTCGGTGACGCCGCGGCGGGTGTCGGCGGTGCGGCCGCTGGAGCAGGCCGAGACCAGCACGAGCGCCGTGACAGCGATCAATCCCCACTTACGCATCGTCAGCTCCGTCGAAATGCTTGGCCGCCTATAGCCTGAGCATCGTGGCGCGCCAATGGCAGAGACATGGCCGCCGCACCGCGCTAAGCCCCGGATATGCTTCCGGTTGAGGATGTTCTTGGCGATTTGCGTGCGGCGCTGAAGGCGCGCGGCGAGGCGGTGCTGGTGGCGCCGCCGGGCGCCGGTAAAACCACACGCGTGCCCCCGGCCTTGCTCGACGAGCCCTGGGTCGGCGCCGGGAAGATTATCCTTCTGTCACCGCGGCGTATTGCGGCGCGCGCGGCGGCGGCGCGGATGGCCAGCGAGCGCGGCGAGCGTGTAGGCGATACGATTGGGTATCGGGTGCGGCTCGATTCCAAGATTGGGCCAAGCACGCGCGTCGAGGTCGTTACCGAGGGCGTGTTCACGCGCATGGTCCTCGATGATCCAGAATTGCGCGGCGTCGCCGCCGTCATCTTCGATGAATTTCACGAACGCAGTCTTGAGGGTGACCTGGGGCTTGCGCTGGCGCGCGATGCGCAGCTTGGCCTGCGCGCTGATCTGAAACTTGTTGTCATGTCCGCGACGCTTGATGCGGCGCGCGTGTCTGCTTTGCTCGGCGATGCGCCGGTGATCGTTAGCGAGGGCCGGATGTTTCCGGTCGCTTACGTCCACCGGCCGCGGCTGGCGAGTGCGCGGTTGGAGGATGAGGTCGCGGCCGCCGTTCGCGCGGCGATGGCGGCCGAGCGTGGCAGCGCTCTCGTGTTTTTGCCGGGCGTGCGCGAAATCGAGCGGACGGCGGAAGTGTTGCGCAGCACGATCACCGATCCGAGCATCGATGTTCGCCCGCTTTACGGCGCGATGAGTCCAGCGGACCAGGACGCAGCGATTTCGCCTGCAGCGGCGGGACGGCGCAAGGTCGTGCTGGCGACGTCGATTGCGGAAACCAGCCTTACCATTGATGGCGTGCGCATCGTTGTGGATGCGGGCCTCTCGCGCCGTCCGCGCTTCGAACCAGCGCTTGGCCTCTCTCGCCTCGAAACCGTGCGCGCGAGCCAAGCTTCGGTCACGCAACGCGCGGGGCGCGCGGGGCGTCTGGAGCCGGGCGTTTGCTGGCGCCTCTGGAGCGAAGGCGAAACGCGTGCGCTGCCAGCGTTTGATCGGCCGGAAATTCTCGACGCTGATCTTTCTGGCCTTGCGCTCGATCTCGCCGCTTGGGGCGTCAGTGAGCCTGCGACTCTTGGCTGGCTCGATCCGCCGCCAAAGCCGGCTTGGACCGAAGCGTTGGCGTTGCTCACGCGCATTGGCGCGCTGGATGAGAGCGGGCGATTAACGCCGCACGGCGCAGCTGTTGCGCGGCTGCCCCTGCCAGCGCGGCTTGCGCATATGGTGATAGCGGCTGGAGAACATCGCTTGCTCGCGGCGCACATCGCGGTGGTGCTAACTGAGCAAGGTCTAGGGGGGCGCAGCAGCGACCTACGCGAGCGGCTGCATCGGTTCACAAGCGAGCGCGGACAGCGCGCGGACGCGGCGCGTGGTTTAGCGCAGCGGATCGCGCGCAGCGCTGGCGGTGGAAGCGCCGCGTTCGATGAAGATCGCGCGGGGGCTGTGCTGGCGCTGGCTTATCCCGATCGTGTGGCACGCTCGCGCGGCGGCTCGTTCACGATGGTCAATGGTCGTGCTGCGGCGGTTGATGCCGCCTCGCCGCTGGCGCGTGAGCTTTTCCTGGTCATCGCCGATATTTCAGGGGCGGCTGGCCGGGCGCAGGTATTGTTGGCCGCGCCGATTGCGTTGGCGGACATCGAGGCGATGTTTGGCGCGAAGATCGAAGATGGCGTCTCGGCCACGGTCGATCCGGACACGGGCGCGCTCCGGGCGCGGCGAACGCGCAGGCTGGGTCGCATGGTCATCTCCGATGCGCCTGTGGAGCGGCTGAGCGGCGAAGAACTGCAAGCGGCGTTGCTTGAAGCAGTGTGCGATGACGGACTGGCGTTGCTTGAGTGGGACGAAGCTGCGTTGCAGACGCGGGCGCGCGTCGCGTTCATGCGCACGTTGGACGCTGGGGTGTGGCCCGACTGGCGTGATGAGGCTTTGTTGGCGACAGCGAGCGACTGGCTCGCGCCGGCTTTGCCAGGTGTGACGCGGCTGAAGGACGTCGATGTCGCCAAGGCGCTGTTGAGTGTGCTGCCGCATCAGCTTCGCCATGAGCTGGATAGGCAGGCGCCGCCACGCTTTGAGACGCCGGCCGGCTCTTCCCTCTCGATCGACTACGAAGCTGACGGCGGGCCTGCGCTTGAGGTGCGGCTACAGGAATTGTTTGGGCAGGATCGGCATCCCTCGCTAGCGGGCGGGCGTGTGCCGCTGAGCTTGCGTTTGCTTTCACCGGCGAGGCGGCCGGTGCAGACGACTAAGGACTTGCCCGGTTTTTGGCGTGGTTCTTACGCCGCTGTGCGCAGCGAGATGCGCGGCCGCTATCCGCGTCATCCCTGGCCCGAAGACCCGCTGACGGCGCCGCCCACACGGCGCGCGAAACCAAGAGGCTCCTGATGATCCCGACCATCGAAGATGTGAAAGCCGCCGCCAAGCGCATCGAAGGGATAGCAGTCCGTACGCCGCTGCTGCGCAACGATGCGCTGGATGAGGCGACCGGGGCGCGCGTGTTTGTGAAAGCGGAATGCTTGCAGCGCGGCGGCGCTTTCAAAATGCGCGGGGCGGCCAACGCGATCGCGGCGCTGCCGGCCGAGGTTCGAGCCAAGGGCGTGATCGCGTTCTCGTCTGGCAACCATGCCATTGCTGTTTCAACCGCCGCTAAGCACTTCGGCATCGCGGCGACGATCGTCATGCCGTCCGATGCGCCGAAGATTAAGCTGGAGACCACGCGCAGCCTGGGCGCGACGGTGGTGACCTATGATCGCGTCAATGAAAGCCGCGAAGAAATCGGCGCGCGTCTCTCCGCCGAGAAAGGCGCGAGCTTGATCAAGCCGTTCGACGATCCGTTCGTGATCGCCGGGCAAGGCACCTGCGGCCTGGAGATTGCCGATGAGATTGCGCCGGACATCGTCTTCGTGCCGGCGAGCGGCGGCGGGCTCTCGACCGGGGTGGCGCTCGCCTTGCCGAAGGCGCGGATCATCGCGGTGGAGCCTGAAGGGCACAACGATATAGCGCGCACGCTGGAGACCGGCGCTATTCAGCGCAACGCGCCGGGTATTCGCTCGATCTGCGATGGCCTACTCACCGATCAGATGGGCGAGATTACGTTCGCGATCGCGCGTGAGCGGTTCGAAGCGGCGCTGGGTGTCAGCGACAAGGCGGTGCTGCGTGCGATGAAGTTTGCGTTCCGGCACTTCAAGATCGTGCTTGAGCCCTCTGGCGCTGCATCGCTCGCCGCTCTGCTTGAGGGCGGCGTCGACGTAGCCGGCAAGACCGTGGCGGTCATCGCCAGCGGCGGCAATGTCGACGCGGAGACCTTCGAGCGCGCGCTTGCAGCTTAACGGCCGCGGTGCAGGTCACGCTCGAGTTCGATCGCGACAGGTTGGCCGGAGAGCCGGTGGCGATAGACCTGTAGGTTCTCGGTCACGCGCTGCACGTAGTTGCGCGTCTCGCTGAACGGGATGAGTTCGATCCAGTCAATCACGTCGACGCTGTTCGAGCGCGGATCGCCCCAATCGTTGACCCAATTGCGGACGTTGCCGGAGCCCGCGTTGTAGGCGGCAATAGCCATCACGTAGGAGCCGTTAAAGTCGTCGACGAGGTCGTCCAAGTGAGCCGAGCCGAGCGTCATATTGTATTGCGGGTCCGTGGTGAGCGACGAACGCGTAAACGTCATGCCTTCGCGGCGCGCTTGAGCCTGCGCCGTAGACGGGATGAGCTGCATTAAGCCGCGGGCGTTGGCGCTGGAGATGGCGGCGGGATCGAACTCGCTCTCTTGGCGGATGATGGCGTGAACCAAAGCCGGTTCGGGCCGCCCGCGCGATTGGACGACGGACGGCAGCTCAAGCGTCGGATAGGCGGCGCTGGTGGCGACCACGTTGCGGAAGAGCCCGGCTTTAGCGTTGCGCAGCGCGGTGCGGTGATAGGATTGCTCGCGCGCCATTTGCGAGAGCAACTCCAGCTCCATCGGATCATCGAGCGTGTCGTCGAGATAGAAGGCGATCGACTCAAAATCGCGTTGCGCGCCGACCTCGGTCATGACGCGAAGCGCCCGCACCAATTCGCGGTTCTCAAAGCGCGTGCGCGCCTCGGTGGTGACGCGCGAGGTGTCGGGCAGCGAGAGCATGGCGGTGCGGCCGCCGCGGGTGGCGGCGAGCTGGCCATAGTAGGTGAAGTTGAAGCGCGCAGCTTGATCCAGCAAACGAGTGGATTCGGCAGTGTTGCCGAGCGCCCGCTCAGCCTCAGCGCGCCAGTAAAGCGCGCGCGACAAGCTGACCGGCGAGGACACGTTCTCGCTGAGATGCGCGAAATGTTCGCGAGCTTGTGCGTTGTTGTTGAGGAAACGCAGCGACAGCCAGCCGGCCATCCATTCGGCGTCGGCGAACGCCTCGCCGGATGTCAGGCCATGGTTCGAGACGAGCTGATAAGCCTGACGATAATTGCGCGCGCGCAGTGAACGCGGCACGTAAAGGCGCCGTTCGGCGAAGATCGCGGCGCGGGCCGAGAGCGGCGCCTGACGCGGGTCGATTTCGACCATGAGCGGCATCGCTTCTTCGGGGTTGCCGGCGCGGCGGCGGTATTGAGCGCGATCGTAAAGGAAGCCCGGATCATCGGCGCGAGAGGCAGGCACGGCATCGACGGCGGCTTGCAGGCCGCGGCGGGCGCGGCTTTGCATGGCGATGCGCGCTTCAGCGAGCAAGCGATCCGCCGTGGGGATGCGCGAGAACAAGCGACGCGCAGCAGTGTGTTGGTTCCGCCAGAGCAGGCCGCTGACACGCGCCGCATGATCTTCGCTGGTGAAGTTGGAACTGAACTCAGCCAGCGCGCGATCTTCCATCGCCGTGGAGAGCGCATCGTCGCGCCAGGCGGCGCGCGCGGCTTCGGCGGCTTCACTGCGCTGACCTGCGTCCTTTAGGGAGATGGCAAGCGCCATGCGGCCGTCGCCTGTGATGGGGCCGTTTTCGGCGCGTAGAAACGTGACGCGTTCTTGTGGCGAGAGGCGCGAATCCAAGATCGATTGTTCGGCGCGCGTGCGCATCGTCGTGCGGCCGGGCCAGCCCTGCAGCTCAGTTAGCGCTTGCGAGATTTCGTTAAAGTAGAGCGGCGCTTCAGTGGCGGAGGCCCAGCGCCATTGCAGCATGCGGCGCACAAGCGGGTCGGTCGCGCCGTCGCGCAATTGGGCAAGTCCGGTCCAATCGCCGGACTCAGCAGCGGCGAGGCCGCTGCGCAGGCGCATGCGTTCTGAGGCGGACGGCATGGCCGCAGGCGGCGTGTAAGCGGAGGCCTGCGCCGTCGTGGGCGCCGGCGCGGTGCCAGATTGGCCCACGCTGGAGGTGACCAAAAAGGCGCTCGCGGCCAGCGCCGTCAGGGCGATGCGGGTCATTTGGGGAACGTCCATAACCTTCTCCGCACCGATACGAAACAACGGTGTCCCAGCACGCCGCAGCTGGCGCGCCGCTATTTAACCTTGCCCGACACTGTGGCAGGAATCGCGCCAATGCCACATCCGCGCGCCTCCTCAGCCAAGTTCTATGGGTCGATTCCGGCTCTCATTACGCCATTCCGAAACGGAATCCTGGATGAACGTGCCTTCCAAACCATGGTGGAACGGCAGATTCGCGAGGGATCGCATGCTCTGGTGCCGTGCGGCACCACAGGCGAGAGCGTCACGCTGAGCTTTAAAGAGCATATGCGTGTCGTTGAACTCTGCGTTGAGACGGCTGCGGGGAAAGTTCCCGTTATCGCCGGCGCGGGGTCGAACAATACTGCGCATGCAGTGGAGTTGGCGCGCGCGGCGAAGGATGCCGGCGCCGACGCGGTGCTGGTGGTGGCGCCTTACTACAACAAGCCAAGCCAGGACGGGATGGTCGCGCATTTCGCCGCCATCAATGACGCGGTGGATATTCCAATTATCGCCTACAACGTGCCGGGCCGAACCGTTGTGGATATCAGCGCCGAGACGATGGGGCGGCTGGCGAAACTCGCCAACGTGGTGGGGTGTAAGGATGCGAGCGCCGATCTCTCTCGTGTGGCGCGCCATCGGGCGCTTTGCGGTGAGGATTTTTCGCAGCTTTCTGGTGAGGATCCGAGCGCTATTGGGTTCAATGCCGAAGGTGGTGTCGGCTGCATTTCTGTGACGGCGAATGTGGCGCCGGCGCTTTGCGCGCGCTTGCAGGATGCAACGCGGCAAGGTGCGTATGATGCAGCGCGCGAGATCGACGACCTGCTTGCGCCTTTGCACAAGGCGCTCTTCGTAGAGCCGTCGCCGGCGCCGGCGAAGTATGCCTGCTCGCTCCTGGGACTATGCAGCGATGAGGTGCGCCTACCACTTCTGGCCTGCAGCGATACGGCCAAGGCGCAGGTTCGCGCCGCCATGACTCATGCGGGGCTGATCTAAGTTATGGCGAAGAAGGCAGATCCTAACCGCAAACTCATCGCCGAGAACCGCCGTGCGCGGTTCGATTATGCGATCGAAGATTCACTGGAGGCTGGCGTCCAGCTGGTGGGCACCGAGGTGAAGTCCTTACGCTCTGGGCGGGCGAACATCGCGGAAAGCTACGCTGGCACGGAGGGCGGCGAACTCTGGTTGATCAATGCGACAATCCCTGAATATCCGCCGGCCGGGCAGTTCAATCATGAGCCGCGGCGGCGCCGGAAACTCTTGGTGCGTAGCCGCGAGTTGAAGAAACTCATCATCGCCGTGGAGCGTGAGGGCCGCACGATCGCCCCGCTTAAGCTCTACTTCAACGATCGGGGCATCGCCAAAGTCGAGATCGCGCTCGCGAAGGGCAAGAAAGCGCATGACAAGCGCGAAGCGACGAAAGATCGTGACTGGAAGCGCCAGCAGGCGCGGTTGATACGGGATCGTGGCTGATATGCGCGCGCTGGCGGGAGTGATCGTAATCGCGACGCTTGCGGCCTGCGCCCCGGCCGATCCAGCGGTGCAACTCGCTCAGCAATGGCGGCTCTGCGAAGGCGGCGCCGCGCTCGCTGATCAACGGATCGAGGCGTGCTCGGCAGTGATCGCAGCGGCGACGGACGATCCGGCGCGCCGCGCCCAGGCGCTGCTTCAGCGCGGAATTTTGCGGGCGGACACCGAGCAAGATGCACGCGCAGTCGCCGATTTTGGCCGTGCGCTTCGCATCGATCCGATGCTGAGCGGCGCCTATGTCGAGCGTGCGCGGCTGCATTTTGCGCGCGCCGCCTACGAGCACGCTTTGCGGGATTATGATGCGGCTTTGGCGCTTGAGCCCAATCATCCAATCGCTCTGCAGGGGCGCGCTGAGGCGCTCCGTGGTGAGACAACGGCGCTGGCGAGCCAACTCGATATTGTCTCTGAGGCTCTCGCGCGCCGGCCGAGCGACGCGTCGCTCTGGAATAATCGCTGCTGGATACGCGCCGTTGAAGGCGATGAGCTGGATTTTGCGCTGGCTGATTGCAACGAAGCTTTGCGTCTCGAGCCACGCATGGCCGCAGCCTTGGACAGTCGCGGGCTAGTCTATCTGAAGCGCGGTGATCACGCGGCGGCTTTAGCCGATTATGAGGCTGCGCTCGCGCTTGAGCCCAATAGCGCGCACTATCGTTATGGCCGCGGCGTAGCGCGCGTTCGCTTAGGGCAGACGCAAGCGGGTCAAGCGGACATGGCGGCTGCCGAGCGGGCCGAGCCCGGCGTGGCGCGACTTTATGAGAGCTACAATATTCAGATCTAGCCGAAGGCGATGGCCTTCGCGCGCGCCATAACGGTTTCGAACATCTCGGTGGTGAGGCGCCGCGTCTGCGTGTTGTAGCGCGAGCAATGATAGCTCGACACCATGATGCAGCCGTCTGGCAGGAGCGTTTCGGCGCCATGGCCAAACTTTGCCGCGCTGGGTTTTATTGCGTGCGCGCGCAGCACACTTTCGTGCGCGATCGAGCCAAGCGCCAGCATGGCCCGCAGCTTAGGTAAGGCGCTCCTCCGGGAAGCGAGGAAGGGCCGGCAGGTGGCGATCTCGGCAGGCGTCGGCTTGTTTTCTGGGGGTGCGCAGCGGACGGCGTTGGTGATCATCGCACCTTTCAGTGTGAAACCATCAGCAGGGTCTGCGCGGTACTCCCCTTCCGCTAGGCCCAGCTTTTTCAATGTGCCGTAGAGGAGGTCGCCAGCGTAATCGCCCGTGAACGGCCGTCCGGTCCGGTTGGCGCCAGTACGGCCTGGCGCAAGACCCACAATCAGCAAACGCGCGTTGGCGTCACCGAAAGAGGGTGCGGCGCCGTTGAACCAAGAGGGCTCAGCGCGCTTGTTCTGTTCGCGATAAGCCACGAGCCGCGGGCAAAGCGGGCAATCCTTTGGCGCTTCTGGCGGTGTTGCACTCATTGGCGTACGTTCGGAAATGATGCGCCATTCTGCATTTCCTGGGCTCTAGTCGATATCGCTTAATGCACGCCAGCGCTTTCATTGCCTTGGGCACTAACATGCCATTCGGGGGCGCCGAAGGCCGCGAGTTGCTCCGGCGCGCGCTTATTGCAATGCGCGAAGCTGGCTTTGTGTTGCGCGCGAGATCAAGCGTGTGGCGGACCGAAGCGTGGCCAGCCGGCAGCGGGCAGGCGGACTATCACAACGCAGTTGTGGAGATCGACGCGTCAGAGTTCACGCCGCAATCGCTGTACGCGGCTTTGCGGGAAATCGAGGGGCGCTTCGGACGCACTCGGCGTGAGAAATGGGAACCCAGGACTTTGGATCTGGATATCGTTTCCATCGGCGATCTCGCCGGATCGTTTGATGGCATCGATATCCCCCATGGCCGCATGCATGAGCGCGCCTTCGTGCTCGCGCCGTTGGCGGAGATCGCCGCGGACTGGCGGCACCCCACCCTCAGGCAGACAGCCGCCGAACTGCTTGCCAGCCTGACGGCGGTTTCTGGTTACCGCCTCGTCGGCAGCTTGTCTGATCCGGCGGAATAGGGCGGCCCTGCGCTTTTCGCGCCTGCGGTGGTGCGGTGCATTGCGAAAAACCGCCGGCCCCACTAGGTTGGCGAACCATTCCGATCATTTTTGACCGAAGGAAGCACGCCTTGGCTCGCGTAACCGTCGAAGACTGCGTTGATAAGATCCCGAACCGGTTCTCGCTGGTGCTGCTCTCGGCCCATCGCGCGCGCAACATTTCCTCAGGTTCTGAACCACTTGTGGACCGGGACCGGGATAAAGACCCGGTCGTGGCGCTGCGCGAAATCGCCGATTCCGCCGTCAGCCCCGAAGAGCTCCGCGACAGCTACGTGATGCTCTATCAGGACGTTCAGCCTGCAACCCAGGCTGAAGACGAGCAGGATCGCCTCGCCCTCGCCGCGCCGGTCGACACCAGCGAAGAGGACGTCCTGCGGGCGCTGCAGCAGGAAGCCGAAGCCCAGCGCGACGAACGGTATTAAGCCATGTCAGGCGGTGACGGAGCCGCCGCCAAAACCCCCGCTGGCTCCAAACAGGCTGGCGCGGGAGACGCGCCGCCGCGCACGCGCTACTTGCGCCAGTTCGAACTGGTTGAGCGCGTGCGGGCGTACGATCCGTCGCTCGATGAAAGCCTGATCAACCGCGCTTACGTGTACGCGACGGCTAAGCACGGCAGCCAGAAGCGCCATTCAGGCGATCCATACTTCGCGCATCCGATCGAAGTCGCAGGCATCCTCACTGAGTACAAACTCGATGCGGCGACGATCGTCGCGGGGCTTCTACACGACACGATCGAAGACACTGAAGCCACGCGCGAAGAAATCGAAGGCATGTTCGGCGGGCAGATCGCCGATCTGGTCGAGGGCGTCACCAAGCTTTCGAAGCTTGAGATCCAGTCGGAAGAAAACAAGCAGGCGCAAAACCTGCAGAAGTTCATTCTCGCGATGTCGCGCGATGTGCGCGTGCTGATCGTGAAGCTGGCCGATCGCCTGCACAATATGCGCACGCTCAGCCACATCCCGACCAAGCAAAAGCGTCAGCGCATCGCAATGGAGACGCTGGAAATTTACGGGCCTTTGGCGCGGCGCATCGGTATCGAGAAGATGGCGCGCGAATTAGAGAGCCTCGCGTTTCATGAGGCATTCCCAGAAGCCGAAGCGGCGATCTTCGCGCGGCTCGAGCAGCTGCGGATCGAAAAAGGCGCCAACGTCGCCATCATCATTCAAACGATTATGGAAGTGTTTGAGTTCGCGGGCATCGATGCGCGCGTGTTCGGACGTGAGAAGCAGCCGTACTCAATCTGGCGCAAGCTGCAGCGCAAAAGCATGGAGTTCGCCGATCTGGCGGACGTGTATGCGTTTCGCGTGATCGTGAACAATCCCGATGATTGTTATCGCGCGCTTGGTTTGATCCACCAGACGTGGCGCTGCGTGCCGGATCAGGTGGAAGATTATATCTCCAACCCAAAGCCGAACGGCTACCGCTCGATCCATACGATTGTGATCGGGCCCGGCAATGTGCGCGTTGAAATCCAAATCCGCACTGAAGAGATGGATGCGATTGCCGAGAACGGTGTTGCAGCGCACTGGCGTTATAAAAACGAATCCTACGGCTTTGATGAAGAATTAGCGGCGTCAGTTGGTCTTGATGCGCGCGAGGCGACCCGCTCGCTGCTTGAAATCGCTGAGCATGGCGGCGAGGCGCAGGAATTTCTCGAGCATGCCAAGCTCGAAATGTACACCGATCACGTCTTCGCTTTCACGCCGAAGGGGGCGCTGATCCCGCTGCCGCAAGGCGCGACGCCGCTTGATTTCGCTTACGCCGTCCACTCCTCTATCGGCGATCGCTGCGCGGGCGCGCGGATTAACGGCGTCGAGCGCCCGTTGCGCACTGCGCTCCGAAACGGGGACGTCGTTGAAATCGTGGTCGGCGAGAAGATTGCCCCTGTGCCAGGTTTCGAAAACCTGACGAAAACGGGTCGTGCAAAGTCTGCTCAACGCCGGCTCGAACGCAGCGCCAAGCGCGAGCAGTTCGCCCGGCTCGGCCGCGATCTGGTTTCCCATGCGCTGCACCGCTACGGCCACGAATTGGCAGACACGGCGCTGCAGCATGCGGCTGAGCATCTCGGCAAAGAGGACGAGGAAGAATTGTTCGTCGCAGTCGGCGAGGGCTCGCTGAAAGCCAGCGCGGTTGCTGTGGCGGCGTTTCCTGGCCTCGAAGAAAAGGTTCGCAAGGATCAGGGCCGCCGTCCGATGGAGCGGGAGAAGGCCAAGCTCTATGTCACCGGCAGCGAACTTACGCCTGGCGTTGCGCTGCACTTTTCCGAATGCTGCTCGCCAATCCCGGGCGACCGCATCATCGGCGTTCAGATTCCGGGCCGCGGCGTCGTCGTCCACACGATCGATTGCGAGCAGCTCGCGGCGCTCGAGGAAGACGACAGCGTGACGTGGGTCGATCTTGCCTGGACGCTGACGGCGATGAAGAAGGCGCTGGCGACGGGGCGCATTCTCGTCACGGTCGAGAACAAGCGCGGCGTGCTGGCGGAGCTTTGCCGCATCATCGCGGAGAACCAGGGCGATATTCTCAATTTGCGCATGGCCAAGCGGACCAGCGATTTCTTCGACATGATTTTCGACATCGAAGTCGCCGACGCAAAACACCTGACCAACATCTTGGCCGCGATCCGCACCAGCAAGTCGGTCAAGGAAGTCGATCGCGTAAAGGGCTGACGTCGCACGATACGGCAGATGACGCGGTCGCTCCGGAGCAGTAAGAAGCGCGCATGAATCACGATCAAGTGCTCGACGAATTCCGCGCCGCTGGCGCCTTGCTGGAGGGGCATTTCGTCCTCTCCTCCGGCCTTCACTCACCGGTGTTCTTTCAGAAGAACGCCGTCTTTATGGACCCGGCGCGGACGGAGCGCCTTTGCCGGGCGCTGGCGCAGAAGGCCGAGGCCGCGTTCGGCAAGATCGATGTGGTGATTTCGCCTGCAGTCGGCGCGATCATTCCTGGTTACGAAACCGCACGCCATCTCGGCGCCAAGGCGATGTTCGTCGAGCGCGAGAAGGGTGAATTCCAATTGCGCCGCGGCTTCGCCATTCAACCTGGCGAGCGCGTGTTGATGGTTGAGGATGTGGTCACCACTGGGCTGTCGTCTCGCGAATGCCTCGACGCAATCCGCGGCCATCCCGGTGAACTTGTTGGCGCCGCCTGCTTGATCGATCGCTCTGGAGGTAAAGCCGATATCGGCGCAACGCTCATCTCGCTCGCGGCGGTGACAGCGCCCGCTTACCCCGCCGATCAATTGCCGCCAGAACTGGCTGCAATTCCTGCGACGAAACCCGGCTCACGCGGGCTCGCTGCATGAGCGATCGCGTGCGTCTCGGCGTCAACATCGACCACGTTGCTACCATTCGGAATGCGCGGGGTGTCTCCTATCCCGATCCTGCGCGCGCCGCGATCGTTGCACTGGAAGCGGGCGCGGACGGCATCACGGCGCACTTGCGTGAAGATCGCCGCCACATCTCTGACGCTGACATCGAAAATCTCTCGGCGATGCTGCGCGAGCGCGGCAGGCCGCTCAATCTCGAAATGGCGGTGACCTCAGAGATGCTCGAGATCGCGCTGAAGCATCGCCCGCCGGCCGTGTGCCTCGTGCCGGAGCGACGTGAAGAGCGCACCACCGAAGGCGGGCTTGATGTCGCCGGCGGCCACAACTGGATTGCGCCGTTTGTGCAGAAGTTGCGCGACGCCGGCAGCCGCGTCTCGCTCTTCATTGGCGCCGATCCGTTGCAGATCGAAGCCGCGAGCCGCACCGGCGCGCAAGTGATTGAACTTCACACGGGCGCGTACTGTGACGCTGCCCGCGATGGCCTTGCCGATGAGGCGGCTACGATCCTGGAAGCGCTTAAGGCCGGTGCGCGCCAAGCTGCGAGCCTCGGCCTCGAAGTCCATGCCGGCCACGGCATCGATTACGAGACGGTAGCGCCGATCGCAGCGATCCCGGAGGTAGCCGAACTCAATATCGGCCACTTCCTGATCGGCGAGGCGATTTTCACGGGGCTGGCTGACGCGGTCGGCGAAATGCGCCGCCGGATCGACGCCGGGCGGGCAGGCGCCTAGAACCGCCCCATGATCCTCGGCATTGGCTCAGACATCATCGACATCCGCCGTATCGAAAAAACGCTGGAGCGTTTTGGCGATCGGTTCACCCATCGGGTCTATACCGAGACCGAGCGGGCCAGGGCCGAGCGTAAGCCGCTGGAGCGGGCGGCGACCTTCGCCAAGCGCTTTGCGGCCAAGGAGGCGTGCTCCAAGGCTTTGGGTACAGGATTGAAACAAGGGGTTTTTTGGCGGGATATGGGGGTTACAAACCTCCGAAGCGGGCAGCCGACGATCAAATTGACCAATGGCGCGGCCGCCCGGCTCGCCGCCATGACCCCAGCGGGTTACACGCCCTTCGTCCATGTCACATTGACGGACGATTTCCCGCTTGCTGTCGCTTACGTCATTATTTCGGCGGAGTCGGAACCCATCCCGACGCCGCCGGGTGTGTGACCGACCTCGCCGGTCGGGAGAAGAGCTTGGCCGCGCCGGTGTCGGTAGGGTCAGTGGGACAAACGTCTAGGGTATCGACGGGGCTTTAGGCGCCGCCGCCGCCAGAGGCGCTATGTGAGAAAAGTATGAGCATGACCACGACCGGCGACAGTTCGCCCGCGATGAGCGTCTTCTGGGATAACGTGAAGACGATCCTTTACGCGCTGGCGCTGGCCATGGTGCTGCGCTTCACCATCGCGCAGCCGTTCCGCATTCCGTCCGGCTCGATGCAGCCGACTTTGGCGATTGGCGACTACATCGTCGTCACCAAATGGTCGTACGGGTACGGCCGTTTTTCGTTCGCGCCGCTCGAAGGCTTGCTGCCGCACGGGCGTCTGTTCGGGAGCGAGCCTGAGCGCGGCGACGTTGTTGTCTTTCGCCCCGTGCCCGATCCGGACCGCGATTTCATCAAACGCGTGATCGGTTTGCCGGGCGACCGCATCCAGGTGATCAATGGCGTTCTGCACATCAATGGCCAGGCCGTTGAACGCGAGTTGCTCGGCGTAACCGAGGAATGCCCCGACCAGAACGGTCCGGTCATTGGCGAGGTGCACACCTATCGCGAAACGCTGCCCAATGGCGTGAGTTACGTCACCTGCGATAAAGGCATGACCGAACTCGACAACACGCGCGTGTTCGAAGTGCCAGCGGGCCACTACTTCATGATGGGCGACGACCGCGATAATTCTGCGGACAGCCGTGTACCGTCGGTCGTCGGTTTTGTGCCGTACGACAATCTCGTCGGCCCGGCGCAGTTCGTCGTTGTGTCGTTCGACAACACCACATCGCTGTTCCAGCCTTGGACATTGTTCACTGGCTTCCGCGGCGACCGCTTCCTGAAATCCGTCGAGTGAGCGCGGCCCCATGAGCGGGCCGGGCAAGCATGACGAGCGTCTTGCCGCGCTGGAGCAGCGGCTAGGTCACACGTTTGCCGACCGCACCTTGCTGCGCGAAGCAATGACCCATGGCAGCGCGCTCGACGGCGCAAAGAAGAAGCGCTCCTACGACCGGCTTGAGTTTTTGGGCGACCGTGTCCTCGGCCTCGTCGTAGCTGACGAATTACTGCAACGGCACAAAAGCGAAGAAGAAGGCGAACTCGCGCCGCGCTACAACGCGCTAGTCAACCGCCACGCCTGCGCTCACGCCGCACGGGCTGCGGATTTGGGGGCGGCGCTGATCCTATCCCCTTCCGAAGAGGCCAGTGGCGGCCGCGGTAAAGAAGCCATTCTCGCCGATGTCTGCGAATCCGTCATCGCCGCGATCTATCTGGACGCGGGTCTTGATGCGGCGCGGGCGTTCATCCTGCGCTTCTGGGGCGAGGCGTTCGCAACCGGGGCCAATGCGCCGCGCGATGCGAAAACCGCGCTGCAGGAGTGGGCGGCGGCCAAGAAACGTGGTTTGAGCTATGTTGTGATCGAACAAACCGGACCCGAGCATGCGCCGCACTTCGTTGTTGAGGCGCGCATTGATGGCTTTGCCGCAGAGCGCGGCGAAGGCAGTTCCAAGCGCGATGCGCAGCGCGCGGCGGCGGCGGTGTTCTTGAAAGCACGAGGCGTCCATGACTGAGCAACATTGCGCGGTCGTCGCCGTTCTTGGCGCGCCGAACGCGGGTAAATCGACGCTGGTGAACACGCTCGTCGGCGCCAAGGTGGCGGCGGTGACGCAGAAGGTGCAGACCACGCGTGCGCTGGTGCGCGGCATCGCCATGCGCGACCGCACGCAGCTCATCCTCATCGATACGCCTGGTGTGTTCGCGCCGAAGAAGCGGCTGGAGCGCGCAATGGTCGCCGCCGCTTGGAGTGCGCTGGAAGGCGCCGACGCGATCCTGCACGTCGTTGATGCAGCTGCGCATGCTGGCACCGATAAGCATGGCGCCGACGTGCGCTCGATCGAGGACGCCGCTTCGATCTCAGCGAAACTCAAACAGATGGATCTGCCGTCGATCCTGGTCCTGAACAAAGTCGATGCGGTTGCGCGCCCGGCGCTGCTCGAGATCACCACCAAGCTGGTTGAAGAAGGGCTCTACACCGACGTGTTCATGGTCTCGGCCAAGAAGGGCGATGGGGTTGATGACATTGCGCGCGTCCTGACTGAACGCGCACCGGTAGGCCCCTGGCTTTTCCCGGAAGATCAAACCATGGATGCGCCCGCGCGTGTGCTCGCGGCCGAAATCACCCGTGAAAAGGCGTTCCTGCGTTTGCACGAAGAGTTGCCGTACGAGCTCACGGTCGAAACCGAAACGTGGGAAGAGCGCAAAGACGGTTCCGCGAAGATCGATCAAATTCTATATGTCGCGCGTGAGAGCCAACGGAAGATCGCGATCGGCGCCAAAGGCCAAACGATCAAGATCATCGGCGAACAAGCGCGCAAAGAAATGGAAGCCGCGTTCGACCGCCGCATTCACCTGTTCCTGCACGTGAAGGTGCGCGAAGGCTGGACCGAAGAACGCGCTCTCTATCAGCGGCTCGGGCTGGACTACGAAGCGTGACGCGCCAAGGCGCTAGCTAATGGAATGGATCGACAACGCCATCGTCCTGGGGGCGCGGCAGTTCGGCGAGGGCAAGCTTGTCGCTGAGGTGTTTTCGCGTGAGCATGGGCGCTATGGCGGGGTCGTGCATGCGGGCCGCAAATCGCAGCCGATGCTGCAAGCGGGCAATCTCGTGCACGCTGGCTGGAAGGCGCGGCTCTCGGAGCAGCTTGGCTTCTATAGCCCCCTCGAACTGGTTGAACCGCACGCAACGCGGCTGCTGGACGATCCGATCGCGCTCGCTGGCCTTTCTTCTGCCGTGACGCTGATCCGCGCCGCAACGCCGGAGCGGCAGGCTTATCCTCAGCTTTATGACGCGCTGATCGTTCTGATCGAAGCGATGCCGCAGACCGAAGTTTGGCCGGCGATCTACACTCGATTTGAACTGGGGCTGCTGTCAGCGTTGGGCTACGGGCTCGATCTTTCGCGGTGTGCGGTAACGGGCGAGACGGAGAATTTGGCCTGGGTGAGCCCTCGCACCGGCCGCGCCGCTACGTTTGACGCCGGCGCGCCGCATGCAGACGTGCTTTTGCGCCTGCCGCCGTTCCTGATCGATGCGGATGCGAAACTGGAATCCGGCGATGTCGCCGATGCTTTTGCGCTGGCGGGCCATTTCCTGGAGCGGCGGGTGTTCGAGCAAAGGGGCGAAGGCATGCCGGAATCCCGTCGCCGTCTGATCGAGCGATTGGGATTTGCTGGCCGACTCTGATCTAAGCGGGCAACACCAGACGCGATCGTTCCGGAGAGCCAAGAATGGCTGACGACATTACCCGCTCGCCAGAAGAGGGTGGGCGCATTGTAGATGAGCCGATCGGCGAAGCGCTGGCGAAGCGCTACCTCGCCTATGCACTCTCGACGATCACCAGTCGCGCGCTGCCCGATGTGCGCGACGGCTTAAAGCCGGTGCATCGGCGCGTGCTCTATGCGATGCGTCGCCTCAATCTCACCGCTGACGCTGCATTCCGCAAAAGCGCGAAGGTCGTCGGCGATGTGATGGGCGACTTTCACCCGCACGGTGACCAATCGATCTACGATGCACTCGTGCGCTTGGCGCAGGACTTTAACTCCCGCTACCCGCTGATCGACGGCCAGGGCAATTTTGGCAACATCGACGGCGATAACCCTGCCGCCATGCGCTACACCGAAAGCCGCATGACCAAAGCAGCGGAAGCGCTGCTCGATGGCATCGACGAAAACGCCGTCGATTTTCGTCCCAGCTATGATGGCTCGAAGGAAGAGCCGGTGGTTTTGCCGGCGGCGTTTCCGAACCTGCTCGCAAACGGATCGTCGGGCATCGCCGTCGGCATGGCGACAAACATTCCGCCGCACAATGACGCCGAACTCATCGATGGCTGCTTGCTGCTGATCGAAAATTCAAAGGCGACGACTGACGATCTGCTCAAGGTCATTCCCGGACCTGACTTTCCTACCGGCGGCATCGTTGTTGAAGCGCCGGAGACGATCCGCGAAGCCTACGACACCGGCCGCGGTGGTTTCCGTGTGCGCGCCCGCTGGATCACGGAAGATCTTGGCCGCGGCATGTGGCGCATCGTCGTCACCGAAATTCCGCACCTCGTGCAGAAGTCGAAGCTCGTTGAAGCGCTGGCGGCTGTCATCGAAAACAAGAAAGCGCCGCTTTTGGGCGACGTGCGCGATGAAAGCGCCGAAGAGATGCGGCTCGTGCTTGAGCCTAAATCCCGTACGGTTGAGCCGGCGGTGCTGATGGAGAGCTTGTTCAAGCTCACGCAGCTGGAAGTTCGTATCAGCCTCAATATGAACGTGCTGGACGCCGATGGCGCACCGCGGGTGATGAGCCTGAAGGACGTCCTGCGCGCGTTCCTTGATCACCGGCGTGACGTTCTGCAGCGGCGCACAGCGCATCGCCTCGAAAAGATCGCAGCGCGGCTCGACGTGTTGGCAGGCTTGCTGATCGTTTTCCTCAATCTGGATGAGGTGATCCGGATCATTCGCAACGAGGATGATCCAAAAGCCAAGCTGATCGCGCGCTTCAAGCTGAACGACACGCAAGCTGAAGCCATCCTCAACACGCGCCTGCGCCAATTGCGCAAACTGGAAGAGATGGAAATCCGCCGGGAAGATGCGGCGTTGCGTGAAGAGCAGAAAGAGTTGCAGGGCTTACTCGAAGACACGCGCAAGCAATGGCGCAAGGTCGGCGCCGAGTTGAAGGAAACGCGCAAGCTCTTCGGTCCCGGCACGGCGTGGGGCAAGCGGCGCACTGAGCTAGGCGAAGCGGCGGCGGTGTCGGCGGACGTCGATATCGAAGCGTTCGTGGTGCGGGAGCCGGTGACGGTGATCCTCTCAGAGAAAGGCTGGATCCGCGCGCTCAAAGGCCACGGCGACCTCGACAATTTGCAATTCAAAGAGGGCGATCACGCACAGCACATCGTCCGCTGCGAAACGACTGACAAGCTGCTCGCGTTCGCGTCAGACGGCCGTGCCTTCACCCTCGATGCGCACAAGCTCCCTGGCGGACGCGGCCATGGCGAGCCGATCCGGCTTTCAGTTGAACTCGGCGACATCGACGAAGTGGTGGCGCTGTTCAAATATGAGCAGGGCGCCAAACGCGTCGTCGCCAGCCACGAAGGCTACGGTTTCGTGGTCAGCGAGGATGAGATGTTGGCGACCAAGCGGTCCGGCAAGCAAATCCTCAACGGTCGCGCCATGCAGGCCGCGAAGGTCGTTGGAGACCAGGTCGCGGTCATCGGCGAGCGAAAAAAGCTCCTGGTGTTCCCGCTCAGCGAGCTTCCGGAGATGACGCGCGGCAAAGGCGTGAAGCTGCAAAGCTATCACGACCGCGGGCTTGCCGACGTGAAGGTGTTCGACAAGGCCGAAGGCCTCAGCTGGGAAGACAGCGCCGGGCGCAACCGCGTGGTGGCCGAGTGGAAGGAGTTTCGCGGCAAGCGCGGCTCCGCTGGCAAGGTTGCGCCCAAGGGCTTCTCCCGCTCAGGCCGCTTCAGCGATGTGATTGGATAGCACTTGTTAGGAAGTTCCGGTAAAAGGGGCCGGACTTCACGGAAGGCTGCTCCATGACCCTGATCATCATTCTGATCATCATCGCCGTTTTGGCGGTGCTGCTTATCGGCATCTACAACCGGCTGGTCGCGCTCCGGCAGAACTGCAACCAAGCTTTCGCTGACGTCGACGTGCAGCTGAAGCAGCGCCACGATCTCATTCCGAACTTGGTCGAGACCGTGAAGGGCTACGCCGCGCATGAAGCCGGCACGCTGGAAGCGGTGATCCAGGCGCGCAACGCCGCGGTCAGCGCCGAGCGCACGGGCGATCCGAAAGCCATGGGCGCGGCGGAAGGCATTCTTGGTCAAGCGCTCGGGCGGCTGATCGCATTGTCGGAAGCCTATCCGGACCTCAAGGCCAACACGAACTTCCAGCAGCTGCAGGCCGAACTCTCGGACATCGAGAACAAACTCGCCGCTGCGCGTCGCTTCTTCAACAACGCTGTCGGCGAATACAACACCGCGCGCGAACAATTCCCGGCAGTAATCTTCGCCGGCATGTTCGGTTTCGGTCCGCGCGACTTCTTCGATGTTGGTGAAGAGAGCCGTGCTTCGATGGACGCCGCACCCCCTGCGGTGAAATTCAACTAGGCCGCTGATCCCGTGGGCGCTTACGGCCTACAGACCCATATCTGGAGCAACAACTGGAAGACCGTGCTCTTGATGGCCGGTTTTCCAGTGCTGTTGATCCTGCTGACCTATGGGCTCTTTCTGCTGTTCGCAGGCTTTTCCGGCATGAGCGTCGGCCCCGATCCGGTGGCCGGCTATTTCATCTGGGCGGGGCAAGCGCTGGCGCAGGCGTGGCCGTTTGCGATTGCAGGCGCGCTGCTTTGGTTCGGCATCGCCTACGCATTCTATCAAAACATCATCGACGCCGCGACGGGCGCGAAGAAGGTGGATCGCAAGCAGGAGCCGAAGCTCTACAATCTGCTCGAGAACCTTTGCATCTCACGCGGCATCACGATGCCCGATCTGCGCATCATCGAAAGCGATGGCATGAACGCCTTCGCCACCGGGCTGCACAAGAAGCAATACTCGATCACCGTTACACGCGGGCTGATGAATCAGCTCAACGATGAAGAGCTGGAGGCCGTACTCGCGCACGAACTCACGCACATCCGCAACGCCGATGTTCGCCTGCTGGTTATCGCAGTCATTTTCGTAGGCATTTTCAGTTTCGTGGGTGAAGTCGCGTTTCGCGGCTTACGCTTCGGCGGCATGAGTGGGGGCTCATCGTCACGGCGCTCATCGGGCGGTAGCCGCGATTCTGGCGGCGGCGCGGCGATTGCCATTATCGTTGCGCTGGTGATCATCGCCATCGCCTATGCGCTTGCGATCGTGATCCGTTTTGCGCTCTCGCGGCGGCGGGAATATCTCGCCGACGCCGGTGCGGTGGAGCTAACCAAAAATCCCGATGCTATGATCTCGGCGCTTCAGAAAATTTCAGGCAACGCCCATGTCGAGGCGCCGTCGGAAGTGCGCGAGATGTTCATCGAGAACCCGCACTCGGACTTCGCCAGCATCTTCGCCACGCACCCGCCTATCGCCAAACGCATTGAGGCGCTGGCGAAATTCGCTGGCGGCCGTGTCGAGCAACCGACTGTCGCCGTCGGCACCGCGCGCGGGAAGACTGGTCCTTGGGGCTAAAAAAGAGGGCGCGATCGCAAAGATCGCGCCCCTAGGCTATGGAGCCTTTAGGACCGTCAGTTGGTCCAATGGGTGATGAAGTCGCGGACGACGATGTAGCTCTGCTCCATCAGCTCTCGGGCTTCCGGCACATAGACCCAAGCGAACCAAGCCGCGACTGCCGCAAGCACCAGCACGATGAAGTCATCCGCCGCGCCGACATCGCGGCGCCCATTCAACGTGGCGTATGAGGTGCGACGCAATGCGGCGAACGGCGTAGCGACGGCGCCATAAACAATGCAGATGATCAACAACACCAGCCAGTACGGCACGTCGTTCGGCGCCTCCCAGCCCAAGATCGCGCCGGTGGTCAGGTAAGAGAAGAGCGCGATAAGGAAAGCGATCAAGAACGCCGCGGTAATGACGCTGAAGATAAAGGCGAACAATCCCGCGAAGATCCGCTCCGCATAGCCCACTGGCTTCGTCGGCGCTGCTGCAGGGGCATTCGCGCCCGTCTCCCACGAGCGGAACGATGTGTTCCAGCTGCGTTGTTGATCGCGCCATTCACGCCGCCATGAGCGTTGTTCGCTCCGCCAACTTTTGGCGCTGTCATCAGCGAACTTGCCGTACTCACGCTTGGCACGGTCGATGATTTCCTGGGCATTGAACGGCACGCCGTGCGCCGCGGCCCATTCTTCGCTCGTGTGCGCCGAGGGAATGGCGAACATCAGCACGATGTAGACCAGTATGCCGAAGCCTGAGGTGAAGAGCGTCGCCAAGATGAAGAGGAGGCGGATGACATTCGGATCAAGGTCAAAGTACGCGCCGATGCCGGAGCAGACGCCGGAGACAACGGCGCGATCCTTGATGCGATAAAGCCGCCGGCGTGGGCCCTCTGATGCGCCGCCAAAGCTTTCAGCGCGCGGCGCTTCGGCGCCTTCAGGCGCCGCGCCTTCGACGGGGCCCATCTCCGTTAGGATGCGGCTCATCTCGTCGCGCGAAATCACTGACTTTGCAGGCGAGAGGTATCCCGCGCATTTGTCGGCGATCGCTTGCTCAAGATCGCGCACGATCTCGGCCTTATCAGGATTTTCCGCTAGCGCCGCTTGGGCGCGATCCATGTAAGCGCGCAGTGCATCGTAGGCCGGCTCTTCGAGCTGGTACGGGTTGCCGTTGAGATTGATCGTGACGACGCGTTCCATGGCTCTCTATCGCCCTAGGTTTTCGAAAGTGGTGGTGAGGTGACGCCAATAGGCGGCGAGCTCTTCGAGGCGCGCCGCGCCCTTGTCGGTGAGCTGATAATATTTGCGGGGCGGACCCTGGCCGCTCTCGACCCATTGGTAGTCCACGTACTCCTCGCGCCGGAGTTTGGAGAGAAGCGGGTACAGGGTGCCTTCCTGGGTGGCGAAGGGGGTCGGCGCGAGCGTCGCCAAAATGTCGCCGACGTACACTGTCCGCCCTGACACCACGGTCAGGATGGCAAATTCCAAAAGCCCCTTACGAAGCCCGGCAAATTGTTCGTTCGCGTCCGACATAAGCTACCTTGTATAAAAAAGGTATGCGTACGCAGAAAGGAAGTCAAGCCGATAAAGGGTGGTAGCGGGGGTTAGAGTCCGTGGTCGGCGGGGAGCGGCGGGGCTTCGCGGAGCAGAGTGATCGCGATGCGCCGGTTGCCGGGCAGGCCGGGATCGTCGGCAAAGAGCGGCTCACTGTCCGCGCGGCCGGCTACCTCATAGATCCGGTTCGACGGAATGCCCTGCGCTTGCAGGATGCGCCTGGCCTCATTGGCGCGAGCGGCAGACAGCTCGAAGTTCGTCGCATAGCGGCCGCCGGGGCGGGAGCCATCTGTGTGGCCAGAGATGGTAATGCGGTTGGGCAGTTGCTCGATGACCGTGGAGACGGCCGTCATCAGCCGGCGCGCGCGCTCGTTGAGCGCAGCGTCACCAGGATTGAACATCGAGCGGCCTTCCTGATCGATCAGCTGGATGCGCAGGCCCTCTGGGGTCTGCTCCATGATGACGTTGCGCGAAAGCTCCGCCACATCCGGCATGTCCTGCATGGCTTGGCGGATCGCGATTTCGGCGCGTGAGAACTCTGCATTCTCACGTAGCGTGCGGGCGCGCGAGAGGCTGGTTTCGTCCGGCGTCTGCTCGCCGCCGGCCTCGGTTTGGCTCTGTGCCTGATTTTCGTCTGACGCGTTCGAGGTGTATTGCGGCTCCGACGCCGCCGCCACCGGCGCTGAATGGCCGTGGCGCACGCCTTCCTCAGCGAAACTGGTGCCTTCGAGCAAACCGCCGGCGCCAGATGAGACACGGCTCACGCTGGCGGGTGCGAAGAATTCTGCAATGCCGCGCCGCTGCTCTGGACTTGTCGTGTTGATTAGCCACATGAGCAGAAAGAACGCCATCATCGCGGTCACGAAGTCGGCATAGGCGACCTTCCACGCGCCGCCGTGGTGCCCGCCACCAACGACCTTTTTGACCTTCTTGATAATGATAGGGCGTTGATTGGTCGCAGAGGCCATTGTCGGTCCGATCTGGCGGAGAGGCGCGACATTCGCTGAACAGCGTTAAGATCGCGTTGAGGACTGGAGTTCGCGTGCATGGAAGTTGAGCCAGAACAGGCGTTTCGCCGCGCCATGAGCGTATTCGCCACGGGGGTGACCGTGGTGTCTGCGGCGCGCGACGATGGGCGCATGTCCGGCATCACCGTGAACTCGCTGACATCTGTATCGCTGCGGCCACGCTTGCTGCTCTGGTGCCTTGGCGATCAGTCTGAGCGTTATGATATTTTCGCAAACGCCGACGCCTGGGGTGTCACGGTGCTGGCCGCCGACGAAGAAGCGATCGCCGTCCGCTATTCGCGCGCCGAGCGGGAGAGCATCGAAAGCGGTGAGGCTGAGATGTTTGGCGGTGCGCCGGTGCTGCGCGCGGGCGTGGCGCAGTTTGCGTGCCGCACGCATGATCGACGTGTCGCGGGCGACCATTTGATTATCATTGGCGAGGTGACCGACTTTCGGGTGAAGGCGGGACCTGCGCTCTCATTCTTTCGCGGCGCTTATGGCAGCGTCGACGATACGAGGAGCACGTAATGGCGAAGACTGCTTTTATTGGGCTCGGTGTCATGGGCGCGCCGATGGCGGGTCATCTGGCCGCCGCGGGGCACGCTGTCTCGGTTTACAATCGTACCGAGAACAAAGCGCGCGATTGGGCGCAGAAGCATCACGGCCGCACCTACACCTCCGTCGCGAACGCAGCCGAGGGCGCTGACATCGTGTTCTCGTGCGTCGGCAATGATCGCGACCTGCGCGAAGTGTTTGAAGCGGCTTCACGGACGATGCGGAAAGGCGCGATTTTCGTCGATCACACCACCGCCTCGGCCGAGATCGCGCGCGAGCTCGCGGCCAAGGCCGAAGAAAAGGGCTTGGGATTTCTCGACGCACCCGTCTCGGGCGGCCAAGCCGGCGCCGAAGCCGGCAAGCTCACAATCATGGCTGGCGGCGATCCTAGCGTGTTCGCTGAAGCGCAGCCGATCATGGCCGCTTACGCGGCAAACGTGACATTGATCGGCCCGGCTGGTTCGGGGCAGCTGGCGAAGATGGTAAACCAAATCTGTATCGCGGGCGTCCTGCAGGGCTTGGCGGAAGGTCTGCACTTTGCCAAGCGCGCTGGGCTCGATACCGACAAAGTGGTCGCTGCGATTTCCAAAGGCGCTGCGCAAAGCTGGCAGATGGAAAATCGCGCAAAGTCGATGGTCGAGGGCCGTTTCGATTTTGGCTTCGCGGTCGATTGGATGCGCAAGGATCTTGGGCTGGTGCTCGAAGAGGCTGAGCGCAATGGCGCGAAACTCGAACTCGCGGCGCTCGTCGATGAGTTTTACGCGGACGTTCAAGCGATGGGCGGCAAGCGCTGGGATACGTCGAGCTTAATCGCGCGGCTTGAGCGTCAGAAGAGCTGAGACGCCGCGCGCGTGGTTAATGCGCGCTGAATCTGTAGCCGCCCTTACGTTGGGCCTTCAAGGTCTTTTAAACGCTGTCGTGTAGTTTGCGCTCCTTGGGGTGGAGCGTTGCCTTGAACGTGAAGTCGTGGACCGTCTGTGTAATCGAGCCAAATAAGTTCGAGGGACAAATCATTCTCGATCTGCTGCGCAATGCGGGCGTGGATCGTGTGAAGGTCTGCACCGAGCAGGATGCGGCGAACGATCTGCTTGAAATTTACAACGCTAACGTCGTCATCGCGTCGTTTGAGATGGGGCCGCTCGACGGCGCCGCATGGACGCGCGCATACCGCCGGAACAAACGATTGCCCGGCCGCAAACAAGCTATCTTCATCACGTCGGGCGCATTCTCGCTCTCAATGGCCGAAGAGTGCCGTCATGCCGGCGCCAACGCGCTGATCGGGAAGCCGATCTCGGCCAAGGTGTTGCTGGCGACGATCACCAAAGTGCTCGGTAAGCCGCGCGAATTCATTGATGCACAGGGCTATGTCGGCCCGTGCCGCCGCGCTGGGATCGTCACTGCCGGCGCGCCGAAGAAGCGTCGCAAGGCCGACGATTCAGTCGTCACCGCGGCTGACATGAAGACCCTGAAAACCGTGGTGGACGCATTGGTCGCGGCCGCCGCCGCCTACGCCGCGGATTCAAACAAGCTCGAGGGCTGTGAACTCGCGCTGCGCCAAGTGCAGGCCTACGCGGTCAACGCTGGTGATGGGCCGTTGATGCGCGCTTGTGCGGCGTTCGCATTGCAGCTCTCTTCCGCCAAGGGCCTCCGGCCTGAAGCCGTGCGCTCAGCGCTCGAAGTCTGTGTGAATGGCGTGGTGAAGCTCGTGTCGCTGGGGCCTGAACAGGCTGCGCGCCGCGAGGAGATCGCGGAAGGCGTGCGCCAAGCCGTCGGCAAAGCCGCGATGCAGCGCGCCGCTTAACCCAGCAGCTCCGCCGCTTTCGGCGCAAAGTACGTGACTATGCCGTCGGCGCCGGCGCGTTTGAACGCGGTGAGCGTTTCCAGCACGATCCGTTCTTCATCGATCCAGCCATTGGCTGCGGCGGCTTTGATCATCGCGTATTCGCCTGAGACCTGAAACGCGTAGGTCGGTAGCCCGAACCCGTCCTTCACACGCGTGACGATGTCGAGGTACGCGATGCCGGGTTTGACCAGCAGCATGTCGGCGCCTTCGGCGACGTCCATCGCTACTTCGCGCAGCGCTTCGTCGGTATTGCCGTAATCCATCTGGTAGGTGCGCTTATCGCCGGGATTGGCGCTGGCGCCCGAACCCAGCTTTCCTGAGCCGATGGCCTCGCGGTACGGGCCATAGAAGGCAGACGCGTATTTGGCGGCGTAGGACATGATCAAAGTGTCCTGGAAACCAGCCGCGTCCAACCCAGCGCGGATGGCGCCAACGCGGCCGTCCATCATGTCGGAAGGCGCGACGATTTCAGCGCCGGCGCGGGTCTGCACGATCGCCTGTTCGACCAGAACTTTGATCGTTTCATCGTTTGCGATGCGCCCGTCTTTCAAGAGGCCGTCGTGGCCGTGATCGGTGAAGGGATCGAGCGCGACATCCACCATGAGGCCCACGCCTGGCGCGGCATCCTTCATCGCCCGCACGGCGGTGCAAACGAGGCCGTCCGGATTGAGCGCTTCTTTGCCGCTCGCGTCCTTCTTGCGACCATCGATGTGCGGAAAGACGGCGATCGCCGGAATGCCCATCTTCTCGGCGCGCTTTGCCGCGGCCGCCGCCGCGCGCACCGAATAGCGCGCAGTGCCGGGCATGGCGGCAACTGGAACTTCATCCTCGTCGCCGTCGTGAACGACCATTGCCCAGATCAGATCGTCGGTGCTCAGCTGCGTTTCGCGCGTGAGGCGACGGATCCAATTGTTCTGGCGCAAACGGCGGGGTCGCGCGCTGGGGTAACGTCCGGAATAAGTATTCATGCGAGCCATTCGCAACTGAGTGGTTTTAACATGCGCTTTAGGGTCTCAGTTACTCTGTTCGACTGAAACATCCTATAAGTCCAATGCGCGCAAGCGCACTCCGGAAAGGCCGAGCCGTGAGAGACGAAGACAAGCAGGTTTTTGAAAGCGCCGTCGCGGAGATCCGTGACGAAGGCCGCTACCGCGTTTTTGCCGATATTATGCGTGAGCGGGGCCGTTTCCCGTTTGCGAAACTCCGCCGTGACGACGGCTCTATTCATGACATCGTCGTCTGGTGCTCGAACGACTACCTCGGTCAGGGGCAAAGCCCCGAAGTGCTCGACGCTGCCCACGCGGCGTTGGACAAAGTCGGCGCCGGCGCCGGCGGCACACGCAACATTTCCGGCACCACGAGCTATCACGTTGATCTTGAGCGCGAGCTGGCGTCGCTGCACGGCAAGGAAGCGGCGCTGTTGTTCACGTCGGGCTATGTGTCGAACGATGCGACGCTCTCGACGCTGGCGAAGCTCTTTCCGAACCTTTGGATTTTCTCGGACGCGCAAAACCACGCCTCCATGATCGAAGGCATCAAGCGCGCCAAGTGCGAGCGCCGCGTATTCCGCCACAACGACATCCAGCATCTCGAAGCGTTGATGAACGAAGCGCCGGCCGACGCGCCGAAGCTGATTGCGTTCGAGAGCGTCTATTCGATGGATGGCGATACCGCGCCGATCGAAGCGATCTGCGATCTTGCCGAAGCGTACGGCGCGATGACGTATCTCGACGAAGTCCACGGGGTCGGCCTCTATGGTCCCACCGGTGGCGGCGTTGCTGAGCGCGACGGGGTTATGCACCGCGTCGATTTCATCGAGGGCACCCTTGCCAAAGCCTTTGGAACGATGGGCGGCTACGTGAGCGGCCCGGCGGCAGCAATGGACGCGATCCGTTCCACCGCGTCCGGGTTTATTTTCACGACGTCGCTTGCGCCGTCGATCGCAGCTGCAGCGCTGGAAAGCGTTCGCATGGTGCGTGAATGCCCGCATTTGCGAGACCGTTTACAGGATCGCGCCGAGCGCCTGAAGGCGCTTCTGCGCGACGCTGGCATTCCGGTGATGTCGGAATCGACCACGCACATCGTCCCGGTGCTGGTTGGCGACGCCGCACGCTGCAAGAAGATCTCGGATATTTTGCTCAATGATCACGGCATCTACGTGCAGCCGATCAATTACCCGACCGTTCCGCGCGGCACCGAGCGGCTGCGGATCACGCCGAGCCCATTCCATGATGATGAATTGATGGACCGGCTGATCGCATCGCTGAAGGCGGTGTGGGCGATGTGCCCGGTGCACGTTTCGGCGTGAGCGGCGGCGACGAGCGCGAGGTGATCTTCGAGACGGTTCGCGTCGGAGATGTACAGCGCGTTGCTGCCATCGATGTAGAAACTGGAATTGAAGTTGTGGTGCAGGCGCCGGCTAACGCGGCGCTCGTCGACGTACGTGACCTGGCGCTGAGAAAGCTAAAGCGGGCGCTTTCCGCCGAGTCCGAAGATCCTCCGCCGCCGCGACCCGGTAAGATCGTTTAGTCTTTGCGCCGAACGCCTTTGCCGAGGCCGATCTTCTTTGCGAACTCCGAGCGGCGCGCCGCGTAAGCTGGCGCAACCATCGGATAATCAGCGGGCAATCCCCAACGCTTGCGGTATTCGTCCGGCGACATGTTGTAGGTAGAGCGCAGGTAGCGCTTCAGCATCTTCAGCTTTTTACCGTCTTCCAGGCAGATGATGTAATCGGTGTGCACGGACTTGTTGATCGGTGCAGCCGGTTTCGGGCGTTCAGCAACGACCGCAGCGCCAGTTGCGCCAAGCGACGCTAAGGTCCGATGCACCGACCGGATGAGCTCACCGATTTCGTCTGATGACACTTTGTTGTTTGCGACAAATGAGGCGACGATGTCGGTAGTCATTCGCAAGGCTTCGACGCTGCCGCCGGCGGTTTGCTCGTCCTCGTCCCGCATCAACGGCGCCTTTTGTGCAGCGAATACAACGCTCTCTGTTCGATATACGCCGCAAGGTCTAACGCCGGCAAGTATTACTCTCGGCCTATTCGGAGGTTAGTCTGCCAATCGACAGTTGAGGTCCGGAATACAAGAACACCATCAGTAGCTTTGCTTACAGGTCGAAGGCGAACTATGTTTGGCCGATAGATTCCAACACCTCAAGTTGTGGCGAGATTTGCATGACCCAGACAGCCGGACGCGCGGCAGAGCGCGACCGTTTCTTTGAAGCGCGGCTGGAGCGGAGTGATCCGGACGTTCACTCGGCCGTCGCGGCTGAGCTTGGTCGTCAGCAGCGCCAGATCGAACTCATCGCGTCGGAAAACATCGTCTCGCGGGCGGTGCTCGAAGCACAGGGTTCGGTTCTCACCAATAAGTACGCCGAGGGTTATCCGGGTCGCCGTTACTATGGCGGTTGCGAATACGTTGACGAAGTTGAGCGCCTCGCCATTGAGCGCGCTAAGCGTCTGTTCAATTGCAAGTACGCGAACGTGCAGCCGCACTCCGGCGCCAACGCTAACCAAGCGGTGTTCTTTGCGCTCCTCAATCCGGGTGACACGTTCCTCGGGATGGACCTCGCTTGCGGCGGTCACTTAACGCACGGCGCGCCGGTGAACATTTCCGGCAAGTGGTTCAAGCCCGTCGCGTACGGCGTGCGCGAAGACGATCACCTCATCGATTACGATCAGGTCGCTGAAGTTGCGCGCCGCGAACGTCCGAAGCTCATTATCGCCGGCGCCTCGGCGTATTCGCGCCAGATTGATTTCGCGCGTTTCCGTCAGATCGCTGATGAAGTTGGCGCTTATCTTATGGTGGACATGGCGCACTATGCCGGCCTCATCGCCGGCGGCGTATATCCCTCGCCGCTGCCACACGCGCATGTTGTCACCACAACAACGCACAAGACGCTGCGCGGCCCGCGCGGCGGCATGATCCTCTCGAACGACGAAGACCTCGGCAAAAAGATCAATTCCGCCGTCTTTCCCGGTCTGCAAGGCGGGCCGCTGATGCACGTCATTGCCGCGAAAGCAGTGTCGTTCCAGGAAGCGTTGCAGCCGGAGTTCAAACTTTACGCGCAGCGCACGCTCGATAACGCGCGCGCGCTTTCGGCGCGTCTTATCGAAAATGGGCTCGCCGTCGTGTCCGGCGGCACGGACAGTCACCTGATGCTCGTCGATCTCCGTCCGAAGCGGACAACCGGCAAACTCGGTGAGCACAGCCTCGAACGCGCGATGATCACCTGCAACAAGAACGGCATACCGTTCGATCCCGAAAAGCCGATGGTAACGTCCGGTATCCGCCTCGGCACGCCGGCCTGCACCACACGCGGCTTCGGGCCGGCCGAATTCCAGCACGTCGCTGACCTGATCTGCGAAGTGTTAGACGGGTTGCAGGGCTCAAATGGCGACAATTCTTCCGTCGAGGCTGCTGTGGCCGCTAAGGTCGAGGCGCTGACCGCGCGTTTCCCGATCTATACTTAGAGCGGCGGCGCGCTGATTCGGCGTCCCGCGGGAGTTCGCCGAATGCGCTGCCCGTTTTGTCAGAACGAAGACACCCAGGTGAAGGATAGCCGTCCCACCGAAGACGGCGCCGCTATTCGCCGTCGCCGTCAGTGCGACAAGTGCGGGTCACGCTTCACGACGTTTGAACGGGTGCAGCTGCGCGATCTCGTGGTGCTGAAGCGCTCCGGCCGCCGGGTGCCGTTTGACCGCGATAAGCTTGCGCGCTCGCTCGCCATCGCGCTGCGCAAACGGCCGATCGAGCAGGATCAGATCGAGCAAATGATCTCAGGCATCGTGCGCAAGCTCGAAAGCCAGGGCGAGAGCGAAGTGCCGTCCGAAACGATCGGCGAGATGATTATGGACGCTCTGGCGAACCTCGATCCGGTGGCGTACGTCCGCTACGCCTCGGTCTATCGCGACTTCCGTGAAACCTCCGATTTCGCCGACTTCATCGAAGAAGCCGGAAAATCGCCGAAGCGCAAAGACTAGCCTCCTAGCTAGCGGGAATGGACGCAAGCGGTCCATATTGCGCCGATGGCGCGTCCCCACGTTACCCTCAAACTCGCGACCTCGCTCGATGGGCGGATAGCGACAAGCTCTGGCGAAAGCCGTTGGATCAGCGGACAGGAATCGCGCGCGCAGGTTCAGGTAATGCGCGCAGCCGCGCACGCCGTGATGATCGGCGCAGGCACCGCCCGCGCCGACGATCCCGAACTCCTCGCCCGCACCGAACCGCCGCCGCCGCGCCAACCGCTGCGCGTCGTGCTCGACACAGAATTCTCGCTGCCACTAGGCGGGCGCTTGTTTGCGAGCCTCGACCAGGCCCCGCTACTGATAATTGGCGCGGGCGACGCAGACGCGTCCCGGCGCGCCGCACTTGAAGCCGCAGGCGCACGCACCGCCGCCGTGGCGCGCGGGCCGGTAGGTGTCGACGCGGAGGCGGCGCTTGATCTGCTTGGCGTTGATGGCGTCGAAAGTGTGATGGTGGAAGGTGGTGGCCAGCTCGCGGCTTCGCTCTTCACCGCCGACGCGATCGACCGCCTGGAATGGTTCCGTGCGCCGATCCTGCTTGGCGCTGATGGCCTCCCTTCCGTAGCGGCGCTGGCTCTGGCGCGACTCTCGGAAGCGCCGAAATGGCGCCGCGTTGCAATCCGCGAGCTTGGCCCCGATCTCTGGGAAAGCTACGAGCGAGCCTCGTAAGAGAGAGCCATGTTCACTGGAATTGTTTCCGCGCTGGGGAAGGTCACGGCGGTTGAGCGCGCGAGCGGCCTAATGCGCCTGCGCGTCGACAGCTCCTATGATCCGGCCGGCGTCGACCTTGGCGCGTCGATCGCGCACGACGGCGTATGCCTCACGGTGGTGGAAACGCATCCCACCGGTGATGGCATGTCGCACGTCGTTGAGGTGGCGGCCGAGAGCTTGGCGCTCACCACTTTGGGCGGCCTCCAGGATGGCGACCACGTGAATCTTGAGCGCTCACTTCGCGTGGGCGACGAATTGGGCGGCCATATTGTGCAAGGTCACGTCGATGGACTGGGCGAAGTGCTGGCGGTGCGCCAGGACGGCGAAGGCTGGCGGCTCAAGATTCGTCCACCACAAACAATTGCCCACCTGATCGCGCCGAAAGGCTCTATAGCGGTGTCTGGCGTGTCGCTGACAGTAAATGAGGTCGATGCCGAGGGTTTCGGCGTTCTCATTATTCCGCACACTTGGGCCGTGACGACTTTGTCGAAGCTCAAAGCGGGCGATAAGGTCAACTTGGAAGCCGACATGATGGCGCGCTATGCGGCGCGCCTCATCGAAGCGCGGAGAGATGCATAATGGCGGCCAAGCCGTCCCCCCTGACCGAACTCAAACGCGCCATCTCGCCGATTTCCGAAATCATCGAGGAAGCGCGCGAAGGGCGTATGTTCATCCTCGTCGATGAGGAAGATCGCGAGAACGAGGGCGACCTCGTTATCCCGGCGCAGTTTGCAACGCCGGCGCAGGTCAACTTCATGGCCAAGCACGGGCGCGGCCTGATTTGTTTGTCGCTCACACCGGAGCGCGCCGAAGTGCTCGGCCTCGATCCGATGACGCCGCGCAATCAGACACGCATGGGTACAGCGTTCACGGTGTCGATCGAAGCGCGCGAGGGTGTCTCCACGGGTATCTCCGCGCACGACCGCGCGCTGACCATCGCCACCGCAATTGATCCGACCAAGGATCGCCGCGACATCGTCTCGCCCGGTCACGTGTTTCCGCTGACGGCGCGCGAAGGCGGCGTGCTGGTGCGCGCGGGGCATACCGAAGCGAGCGTTGATATTTCGCGCCAAGCTGGGCTCAACCCATCTGCCGTGATTTGCGAGATCATGAACGATGACGGCACTATGGCGCGTCTGCCGGAGCTGGTCGCGTTCGCGCAGTTTCATAATCTGAAAATTGGCGCAATCGATGAGTTGATCGCGTATCGCCGTGTGAACGAACGCCTGGTGGAAAAAGTCGCGGAGGCGCCATTCGAGGTACGCGGTGGCACGGGCTTCAAGCTGGTCGTCTTCCGCAACAAACTCGACGGCGTAGAGCACGCGGCTTTGGTCAAGGGCGAAATCAGCGCCGATAAGCCGACGCTGGTGCGTGTGCATCGCATCGACTTCGCCGCAGACGTGATGGGCGGTTATGGCGCACGCGCAGGTTTGATAGACCGCGCTGTCGCCGAGATTGACGCAGAGGGCGCGGGTATTGTCGTGCTGCTGCGCGATCTGGTGGCCGACGCTCTTTCACGGCGCTTGAGCGGCGAGCCGCTTGAGACCGAAACGGATGATATCCTCCGCGTTATCGGTGTCGGCTCACAGATTCTGCGCGAACTCGGCGTCGGCCGCATGACGGTGCTTTCCGACACGCCGCAAAAACTCGTTGGTCTCGATGGCTATGGTCTTTCGATCGATGGCTGGCGTGGGTTCAAATCGTGAAGCAAGAAGCTGATCAATCGCCGTTGGTGAAGGTGCCAGGCGCGCGCATGTTGCTTGTGGTTGCGCCGTACTATCGCGCTATTAGTGACCACCTCGTAGCCGGCGCCCGGGCAGCCGCAGCCGCGGCGGAAGCGACGACGGAGCACATTAACGTGCCGGGTGCATTTGAGATCCCGGGCGCGATCGCGCACGCGGCGCGCAGCAAGCAGTATGATGGTTTCGTCGGCCTCGGCTGCGTCGTGCGTGGCGAGACCAGCCATTACGATTATGTTTGTGGTGAAAGCGCGCGCGGTTTGATGGATCTATCCATCCGCAAGCGCCTGTGCATTGGCTACGGCATTCTCACTGTTGAGAGCCTTACCCAAGCGGAAGAGCGTGCGGACACGCGCCGCGGCGATAAGGGCGGCGAAGCGATGCGTGCTTGCCTGGCCATGATTGCGCTGAAGCGTCACTTCGCCGGCGAGCCGCAATGAGCGCCAATCCGAACGCGGCCCGCAGCGCCGCCCGACTGGGCGCTGTGCAGGCGCTCTATCAGATGGAAGTCTCCGGCGCGTCGACAGCGGATGTGATCGCAGATTTCATCGCGGGCAAACTCCCGCGCGAGACCGAGGCGAGTTACACCGAATCTGAAGGCGACCTTGAGTTGTTCAAGGTGCTGGTGGAGGCGGCGGTTGATCGCCAGCGCACGCTCGATCGCGTGATCGCCGGCCATCTCGGCAAAGGCTGGCGGCTGGAGCGGCTCGATGCTGTAGCGCGCGCTATACTTCGCGCAGGCGCGGCGGAGTTGGAGCAACGGCACGACATTCCGGTTGCTGTTGTGATCAACGAGTATGTTGATATCGCCAACTCGTTCTTTGATGGGCCGGAGCCGGGCTTTGTGAACGCGACTCTGGATGCTTGCGCTCGTGACTTGCGTTCGGCGGATGAAGGCGCGTAAGCGCTTTCAGTATGGCCTCTGAGTCTGCCGACGAATTTGAGATTATTCGCACGCTGTTTGCGCCGTACGCTGACAATGCGGGCGCGCGCGGTCTGACCGATGACGCCGCCCTGATCGAAGGGCGCTTCGTCGTCACCACCGATGCGATCGTGGAGGGCGTGCACTTCCTACCGGGTGATCCGATCGCGACCGTTGCGATGAAAGCGGTGCGGGTGAACGTTTCCGATCTTGTAGCCAAAGGTGCGCGGCCGACGGCGGCGCTGATGACGTTGATATGGCCGAGGTCGCGACCTGCCGAGGAGATCGCCGTTTTTGCGGAAGCCTTCGGCGGCGACCTTCAGCACTTTGGCATGACCCTGCTGGGCGGCGACAGCACATCAACCGATGGGCCGCTCACGATATCGGTGACTGCGTTTGGCGAGCCGCTTAGCCAGCGCACGCCATCGCGTGCGGATGCGCAGGCGGGCGACGATGTTTGGCTCGTCGGCGGTGAGATAGGCTCCGCTTGGCTGGGTCTTCAATTGCGCTCTGGCGCGATGAAGCTCGACGAAATCCGCCGCGATCGCGACGAAGCGCAGGCGCGTGCTGATTCAGAGGCTATGGCAGGGCACGTACCCGACTATCTTTCGCTCCCAGGCGAGCCCTTCGACGCCGAGGCGGCGTGGCTCATGTCGACATATCTTGCGCCATTCGTGCGCCCGGAGTGCGCGAGCGTGGTCGCTGCGTATGCGCGTGCGTCGATGGATGTCTCAGATGGCCTCGTGGCCGATGCCGCCAAGTTGGCCGCTGCATCCCACGTGGCGCTCCGCATTGATGCGAACGCGGTGCCGTTCTCGATCCCGAGCGAGCGATGGGCGTTCAGCGGCGGCGACTTCCGCAATCTGATCACCGGTGGTGACGATTACGTCGTGCTCTTCACAGCTGATCCCGGCCAGCGTGACGAATTGGAGACCTCAGAGTGGGCCGGCGCGTTGCGACTGTCGCGGATTGGGGCGGTCGAGGCGGGTGAGGGGGTGCGCGTCGTCAACGGGCAGGGCGACGAGATCCCAATCTCCAATGCGGGTTTCAGTCACAAACTCGGCCGGTAACGCGTCCCTAACCGACGCAGCACACTTTCCGCGACATGAAAAACGCGATCGCCGTCATACTCATCGCCTCGACCATGGCGATCGGGTTTGCCAACGCATCCGGTCCGCCTTCGAAACAAAAGGGCGGCGAAGCGGAAGCGGAGGACCCAGCGCTTTCGTCTCGATCGATGGACGCACCCTATCTTGCCGTACCGGTGGTGCGGGATGGCGTGCTTGCGAACTATCTTTTCGTTTCGATCCGCATCGAGATCGCCCAGGGCGTGGACCTTTGGGCGACGCGCGAACGCGCTCATTTCTTGAGAGACGCCCTGGTCCGCGCCAGCCACGACCACGATCTGGCCGATCCTACGGACAACAACGCTCTCAACGAAGCCCGCGCCATTGAGGTTTATCGGGCGGCCGCCGTACAAGCGCTGGGCGAAAGGGCCGTCAGCGGCGTCTCAATTGTGGCGACTTATTCGAGCCAGGGCTCGGGTATCTGACAATCTTGGACCTGCCATGCTCATGTGCGCTACGCCGCCCGTTGCGGAATGTGGCGACTTTTGGCAGTAAGCCGCCACCTTTGGGGGAAGCGCACCCGCTGACGGACTGTCGCGGCGCGGCCAACCCATTTCCCCAACCGGCGCGGTCCCGCGCCCAGGACAGGTAAAATGAGCCAAGAACTTATCCTTTGGCTGGTCGTAGCCAGCGGCGTTATCGCCGCGCTCTACGGCTGGCTCGAAACTCAAGCCATCACCAAAGCGCCGGCCGGCACTGACCGGATGAAGGAAATCGCGGCGGCGATTCAAGAAGGCGCGCGCGCCTATCTCGACCGCCAGTATCGCACCATCGCCATCGTCGGCGTGGGCGTTGTGATCATCCTCGGCATTCTGTTTTGGCCGGTCTGGCAAATCCCGGTCGGCTTCATCATCGGCGCTGTGCTCTCGGGCGCGGCCGGCTTCATCGGCATGAACGTGTCGGTGCAAGCGAACGTGCGCACGGCGGAAGCTTCGCGCACCTCGCTCGCGGGCGGCCTCAAGATGGCGTTCAAAGCTGGCGCAGTGACGGGCATGCTCGTCGCTGGCGGCGCGCTCTTCGGCGTTGCGGCGTACTATCTGATCCTCACCCAGTTCATGGGCCTTGAGTCTACCAGCCGCACGGTTGTCGACTCGCTCGTCGCGCTCGGCTTCGGCGCTTCGCTGATCTCTATCTTCGCCCGTCTCGGCGGCGGCATCTTCACCAAGGGCGCCGACGTCGGCGGCGACATGGTCGGCAAAGTTGAAGCCGGCATTCCAGAAGACGATCCGCGTAACCCGGCCACGATCGCCGATAACGTCGGCGACAACGTCGGCGATTGCGCGGGCATGGCTGCTGACTTGTTCGAAACCTACGCCGTCACGGCGGTGGCAACGATGGTGCTGGGCTCAATCCTGTTCCGCGATGCGAGCGAAGTTTCAGCCATCATGCTGCTGCCGCTGGCGATTGGCGGTCTCGCCATCTTCGCCTCGATTATCGGCACGTATTTCGTGAAGCTCGGCCCGTCCAACAACATTATGGGCGCGCTTTATAAGGGCCTCGTGGTTGCGGGCATTCTTTCCGCCTTCGGCCTCGCTGCCGCGATTTACGTCGTCGGCCCAGCAGGCAATCCGTTCGGACCGATTGCACCGAGCCTTGGGCCGACGTCTGAGCTCGGCCAGATCACCGGCCAGTCGCTCTTCATCTGCGGCCTCATCGGCCTCTTGGTGACGGGCGCCATCGTCTGGATCACGGAATACTACACCGGCACGGGCTTTCGTCCGGTGAAGAGCGTTGCTGAAGCCTCGAAGTCGGGCCACGGCACGAACGTCATCCAAGGTCTCGCGGTCTCGATGGAATCGACGGCTCTGCCGGCGCTCACCATCGTTGCGGGCATTATCGCCACCTACACTCTGGCTGGCCTGTTCGGCATTGCGATCGCTGTCACGACCATGCTCTCGGTCGCCGGCATCATCGTCGCGCTCGACGCCTTCGGCCCGGTCACCGACAACGCCGGCGGCATTGCCGAAATGGCGGACCTGCCGAAGGAAGTGCGCGTCACCACCGACGCGCTCGACGCCGTTGGCAACACCACCAAAGCCGTCACCAAGGGCTACGCGATCGGCTCTGCCGGTCTCGGCGCCCTGGTGCTGTTCGCGGCCTACTTCGAGGATCTGCGTTACTACGCAGCTCACCCTGAAGAATTCCGCTTCTTCGAAGGCGTGGTGCCGGATTTCGCGCTCAGCAATCCGTATGTGATCGTCGGCCTCTTCATCGGTGGTCTGCTGCCGTACTTGTTCGGCGGCTGGTCGATGACGGCTGTTGGTCGTGCGGCGCAAGCGGTGGTCGAGGAAGTCCGCCGTCAGTTCCGCGAAATCCCGGGCATCATGGAACGCACTGCAAAGCCGGATTACGGCCGCGCCGTCGACATCCTGACGCAAGCGGCGATCAAGGAAATGATTGTGCCTTCGCTGCTTCCGGTGTTGGCGCCAATCGCTCTCTTCTTGGTGATCTGGGCCATCGCTGGTCCGGCTCAGGGCCTCGCGGCTCTCGGTGCGCTGCTCGTCGGCGTGATCGTGACGGGTCTTTTCGTCGCCATCTCGATGACTTCGGGCGGCGGCGCTTGGGACAATGCCAAGAAGCTGATCGAAGAAGGTCACTACGGCGGCAAGGGCTCTGAAGCCCACAAGGCCGCGGTTACGGGTGACACCGTCGGCGATCCCTACAAGGATACGGCCGGTCCGGCTGTGAACCCGATGATCAAGATCACCAACATCGTGGCGCTTCTGTTGCTCGCGGTGCTGGCGCACTGGAACGGCTGATCAGCGCTAAGCTGAAAAGCAAACGCCCCGGCAGCGATGCCGGGGCGTTTTTCTTTGTCTCAATCTTCGAAGTAACTAGTTCCGGCCCGGACGTCCGCCACGCTCCTGATCAGGGATCGGCGGGGCACGTCCGACATTGCCGAGCAATTGCTCGATGACGCCAAGCTCACGGCCACGCGTCGGTGTGGTTTCGTCGTTGTAGGCAATGAGGCGCCCGCGCTCCATGCCGAACTTTTCGACTGCGGAGACAGTGTCGCCGTCGAAGCGGACAACCATCACGCGCCGGTCGATCGTGCGCGGCTCATAGAAGGCGATCCGCTCTTCAACCGAGCTCACATAGTACCAGGCGGTCTGATCGAAGACCGCCGTGGTGGAAGGCGAACCGAAGCGCTGCATCACGGTGTCGCGCGTATCTACGCCCACCTGCGGATCCGGGATTTCCTCGTTATTGCGATCAGAACGGAAGCCGTTGTAGGTCTGCACGGGCGCACACGCTGTGGTCGCCGCCGCTAGACCCAAAGCCATGGCCGCCGAAAGACGCAAGAATCCGCGATTCATAGAAGTTCACCTCGCGGGCGTGACCGCCCCAAACAGGGCTTCACGGGTAAGGCGGAGCGCCCAAAGGGGCAAGAGGGGAGCACAGGTTCAGGCATGCCGATCTGGCCATTTCGCCGTTCACGCGCGAGCCAAGACGCTGAACGCCTGTTGGCAGCGGTCACCGAAGCGAGCCGGCGGCCATCCCTGTTTGGGGCTGGCCGGGTTCCCGACACGCTTGAGGGCCGCTTTGAGCTGATGACGCTCAATGCCTCCCTGGCCCTGGTTCGGCTCCAGGCCGACCCAGCCCTGGCGCCCCTGGCGCAGGACTTCACGGACCAGCTGTTTCGGCAGTTCGACGCCGGCCTCCGCGAGGCGGGGGTAGGCGACACCTCGGTCCCGAAACGGATGCAAAAGATGGCCAGCGCCTTTTATGGGCGCCTCCAGGCCTATGGGGCAGCGATCACGGGGGCTGACCAGATGGCGCTCAGCGCCGCGCTGGGCAGGAATTTCTGGGGAGACGAGGCCCATCCCTTCGCCAGCCGGCTCGCGGCATACGCACAAACTGTGACCCAGGCCCAACTCGCAGGCCCGGCAGAAGCCATGTTCGAAGCGCATGGCTGGCCCGCACCGGCTGAAACCTAGTTTGGCAATCCCGGGCGCCGGGACTATGGTCCGCGCCCTGCGGCGCCCCCTCGCGGCGCCTTTGCAGTCAGGGCAAGCAAGACATCCGAATGGCTGACGATCTCGTTCTTTCAATCGACGGGATGGGGGGTGATCACGCGCCCGACATCGTCGTCGAAGGTGTCGCGCTTGCTGCTCGAGCCAATGGCGGCGGTGTCCGCTATCTCATCCACGGCGATGCCGCCCGCCTGCAGCAATTGCTCGACCGACATCCGGAGGCGAAGGCCGTCTCTGAGATCGTTCCCGCTGAAAAAGCGATCGGGATGGAAATCAAGGCGAGCCAAGCGCTTCGCCAAGGCAAGGGCTCCAGCCTTTGGAATGCCGTCGCAGCGGTCGAGAACGGTCAAGCCCATGCGGTGGTCTCCGCCGGGAACACAGGCGCCTATATGGCGATCTCGATGTTCCGCCTGCGTACAATGGAGGGCGTTCATCGCCCCGCGCTCGCGGCGCGCTGGCCAGCGGCGAACGGTGGCTACGTTGTGATCCTCGACGTTGGCGCAAACGTTGAAGCCAACGGCGAACAATTGGTCGAGTTCGCCATCATGGGCGAGGCGTTCCAACGCGCAGTCTCTGGCGTCGGCCGACCGACGGTTGCGTTGCTGAATGTCGGCGCCGAAGACCAGAAGGGGCACGAGGAAATTCGCGCTGCCGCGCGGCTGATCCGCGAAGCGGGCGTAGAGCTCAATTTTCGCGGCTTTGTCGAAGGCGACGACATTTCCAAAGGCACGGTCGATGTCGTTGTTACCGATGGTTTCACCGGCAATATCGCGTTGAAGACAGGCGAGGGAACGGCGCGCTTGGTTGGCCAGCTGTTGCGCGAAGCGCTGACCAGCGGACCTTTGGCGAAGCTTGGCGCGTTGATCGCTTATCCTGCTTTGAAGAAACTGCGAGCGCGAATGGATCCCGGCACGTTCAACGGCGCGCTCTTCCTGGGGCTCAACGGCCTTGTGGTGAAGAGTCACGGCGGCGCCAACGCCAGCGGCTATGCTGCCGCAATCGGGGTGGCGGAGAAGATGGCGCGTAGCCACTATCGCGAAGAAATCGCCGGGAACCTCGCCCGCCTGAAACGCGCGGCTGCGGAGACGGCGTCGGCCAAGGAAGCCGGTTGATGCGGTCGGTCCTGCTCGGCGCCGGCAGCTATCTGCCCAAGCGGGTGCTTACCAACGCCGAGCTGGCCCAGCGCGTTGACACCAGCGATGAATGGATCGTCGAGCGCACCGGCATCCGCGAACGCCGCATCGCAGCGTCTGATGAAAAAACCTCCGACCTAGCTTGCGCTGCGGCGCTGAACGCCATGAAGGCGGCTGAGCGCGAGGCGAAGGATATCGATCTCATCATCGTCGCCACCACCACGCCCGATCTTACATTCCCGGCGACGGCGGCCCGCGTTCAAGCCGCGCTTGGCATCAACCAGGGCGCGGCGTTCGATCTCCAGGCCGTTTGTTCAGGTTTCATTTTCGCGCTGGCAACGGCGGACAATTTCCTTGTCCGGGGACAAGCCAAAACCGCGCTGGTCATCGGCGCGGAGACATTCTCGCGCCTTCTCGACTGGGAAGACCGCGGCACCTGCATCCTCTTCGGCGACGGGGCCGGCGCGGTGGTGCTGGAAGCCCAGGAGGATGCCCGCGAGCGCGGTGTGGTTTCCACGTTCCTGCGCACCGATGGGCGCATGCACGATCTGCTCTACGTGGATGGCGGCGTCTCGGAGACTGGGACGATCGGCAAAGTGCGTATGGTTGGGAACGCCGTGTTCCGCCAAGCCGTGGAGCACATTTCCGCGGCGATGTTGGAAGCGTGTGCGCGCGCCAATGTCTCGATCGACACAGTCGACTGGTTCGTGCCGCATCAGGCCAATCAGCGCATTCTTGATGGCGTCGCCCGCCGGCTCGGGATCGATGTCGATAAGGTGGTGTCGACCGTAGGCGTCCACGGCAACACTTCGGCCGCTTCCGTGCCGCTGGCCCTCGACACGGCCATCCGCGACGGACGCATCAAGGCGGGGGATCTCGTCCTGATGGAGGCGCTTGGCGGCGGCCTTACCTGGGGCGCCGCCCTTGTACGCATGTGAACGCGTAGGCAAGATTTGACCTAAGCTACCGAGACGACTAGCTTTTCCCTGCGCGCGTGAGACGCGCAGCGGAGGGGGCTCCGGTGACGGAAAAGACAGTCACACGTGCCGATTTGGTCGAAGCTTTGGCCCGTCGAGCGAACATGCAACGCGCCGATGCAAACCGGCTGCTGACGCGCATGCTCGAAATGATGCAGGACGCGCTGGTCGAGGGTGACACCGTGAAGCTCTCGCGGTTCGGCAATTTCAATGTGCGCGCCAAGCGTCAACGTATCGGCCGCAATCCCAAGACGGGCGAAGAAGTGCCAATCACGCCGCGGCGCGTGGTGACCTTCCGCCCGTCACAAATGTTGCGCGAATTTGTTGAGAAAGCTGGGCGCGGTCGCGCCAAGAGCTAAGTGAGAATCCAGAGGGACATGAATATGCGGTTTGTTGTGATCGGCCTTGCGGCGTTGGCGCTTTCTGCATGCTCGACTGCCACGGAAGAAGCCGCGTTCGATCCGGCCGCATGCTACGACCGCGACTTCAACGTCTATTTCGATGGGCTGAGCACCGACATCAGCCCCGAAGCGCGCGAAGTTATCGACGCGATGGGTGAGAATTTGCGCGGTTGCTACATTGAGAGCGTGCGCGTGATCGGCGCTGCCGATGCGGCGCCTGGCGCTGTGACCAGCGAAGAAATCTCGGAGCGACGCGCCATCGTGCTCGGCGATTATCTGGCCCAGCGCGTGGGCTGGCCGCGCTCGCGCATGACGGTCGCGGCTTTGGGTGAACGCGGCGCCGTTACCGAAGAGGGGCTCAACGTCCCGATGCGCCGCCGCGTCCGCATTATCGTCGACGCCCGCGCGCCGTAAGGTTCTCAAGAAAAGATTGGTCGGAGCGGCGTGATTCGAACCCACGACCCCCTGTCCCCCAGACAGGTGCGCTAACCGGGCTGCGCCACGCTCCGACAATGACTTAGCAGGCTCGTCGCCTGTCCTCATTCCCGCCGGGGCAAACCTGGGGCAAACCCGGGCGGGGGGCACCTGTCGCAAGCGGCGGCCCGTTGTGTCAACCGCGATTTTCATCAGTGTGCGCGATCCGCGGCGCCCGACCAAATCTGTGTGTCGACGATTGAAAAAGCGGGGTTCTTGCGTGTGCGCTTGCCACCGACGTTGACGTGCACAAGCGTCGTTGCCGCCGCGCGCGCAGGGCGATCATCGCGTGAAACCCGCGCGCCGCGCTGCGGCCGTACTCTGCCTGTGTTCGCGCTGTCGGTGATTTGACGGCGGGGCGCGAACCTCGAACGGATACCGTGGGGACTGGCTATATCCGAAGGGAAGACCGAAAGGTGGAGCCCCGGCCAGCGAAGCTGACGCAAGCTTTGAAAAGCAGCCACCGATCCCGGCGCCGCGATCAGGACGCCAGGAGCTCTAAGCGGCGTCCGGCTCCGTCGGGTCAGATCGTTTGGGCATAGGCGGGACCCGGCTGCGGCGGGGATTCTCGACCTATGCCCGTCACAACGCCCTCACCATCGGATCAGGTTTCAGAACTAGACGACTAGGTGAGGTCACCCTCACGCGGAGCCAAATCAGCGGCTCGGCGAGAGCGCCCCGCGCTGGCGCTGCAACATGCGTCGCATGGCGTTACGTCGTAGACCGCACTCGGCGCCATCAATCATTCGCCTCAGTCGTCTTTCAGGCGCGCCCATGCGCTGTGATGCATAGGCGAGCCCCAGCGCGGCGCGGCCCGCTCATTGTCGTTTCTCGGGCGCCAGCAGCAGAACGCGGGCGCGCTGGCCGCTCACGGGGCAGACGAACCACAGCCGCACGCCGCCGAAGTGCGGCCGCGTTGTGGTGATGCATATGGTTTGGGTTGTTGCGACGCCGCCGATCGTGGCGGTGAGGATTAGACGTCGCCCGACGTGGCGCCAGTCATATCCGGTGGCCGCGATGTCGGTGTCAGCATGACCCCAGCGGATCACGCCGGCGGCGCTGCAGCGTGGATCCAATACCTTGCGCACCGACGGATCGGCGAGGTCGAGTGTGAGATAGTCATCGCAGACAGAAGCAGCTGACATGATCGGGCCCGAATATCTGCGAAATCAATAGACCGATCTTATCCGGCGCAGTGGGCATGCGGCGCCGGGCGCAATCGCTTCTGCTTTTATGGCGAGAACCGCCGCCTTGCGCTTTGAAATGTCCGTTTGATGATCGAACTCGGAGACACCGCCTCGATCGCTTCCGCTTTGGGGCAGAAGCAGACGTCCTTGGAAGGATTGGACGCTCGCAAAAACGGACTCCCGACTGCGGAGCCACGCGCCCGCGGGCCGCGACGGAGGATGGATCACACCAAATTTCGCGAGAACTAATTGCCGCTGACAGAGACTTCCGCACATACGGTTTTCAGGTCTTGGAATTCGGCGAGACCGTAGCGAGATCCTTCGCGGCCGATACCGGATTCTTTGCAGCCGCCGAACGGAGCGACTTCGGTTGAGATCAGGCCGGTGTTGAGGCCGACCATGCCGAATTCTAGGGCGTCGATGACGCGGGCAGCGCGATCAAAATTCGAGGTAAAGACGTATGAGGCCAGTCCCGCGCGCGATCCGTTCGCGAGAGCGATGGCCTCCGCCTCCGTGTTGAATCGCACCAGGCCCGCGACTGGGCCGAACGTTTCTTCTCGGCACAGCAAAGCGTCCGGCTTTACATTGGCCAGAACGGTCGGTTGATAGAATTGATCGCCGGCGGCATGTGCGCGGCCGCCGGTCAGGAGGAGGGCGCCGCCTCCAAGCGCGTCGACAACATGCGCGTCGATCTTGTCGACGGCGCGCTGATCGATCAGCGGCCCCTGATCGGTGTCTCCCATTAGGCCATCGCCGACGCGTAGCGCGCTTGCACGTTTGGCCAGCGCTTCAGCGAAGACCTCGAACACGTCTGCCTGGACGAGGAAGCGGTTGGCGCAAACGCAAGTCTGGCCGGTGTTGCGGAACTTAGACGCGAGTGCGCCTGTCACGGCGCGATCGATGTCGGCGTCGTCGAAAACAATAAATGGAGCATTGCCGCCCAGTTCTAGTGATACGCGCTTGACCGTACTCATGCACCGTGCGGCGAGCGCCTTGCCGACTGACGTCGAGCCGGTGAAGGTGAATTTGGCGACGCGCGGATCGCTGACAAACACGTCGCCGATTGGCGCTGGCGCGCCGGTGACGATGTTGAACGCGCCAGCTGGCACGCCAGCCTCATCTGCTAATAGACCAAGCGCGAATGCTGTGAACGGCGTCAGCTCCGATGGCTTCAGTACGACGGTGCAACCGGCGGCTAAAGCGGGCGCCACTTTTCGCGTGATCATGGCTGCGGGAAAGTTCCACGGCGTGACAGCGGCGACAACGCCGACGGGACGCTTTTCTACGGAGATGCGGATGTTGCGTGCGTGGCCCGGGATGATGTCGCCGTAAGCGCGCTTGGCCTCTTCGGCGAACCATTCGACGAATGCGGCCGCGTAGCCGATCTCAGCGCGGGCTTCCGCGAGCGGCTTGCCTTGTTCGGCGGTCATCAGCCGGGCCAGATCCTCCTTGTGGGCGTTGATCAGCTCGAACCAGCCTCGAAGGATTGCGCCGCGTTCCTTGGCGCTCTGCGCGCGCCAGCCGGGCGCCGCCGCAGCAGCGGCTGACACGGCGCTTTCTGCGGCGCTTGCGCCGAGATTGGGAATGCGCCCTAGAACCCCGCGCGTCGCCGGATTGGTTACCCCAATGTGCTCGGCCCCATCGACCCATTCGCCGCCGATGAAGGCTCGTTCGCGCATTAAATCTGCGCGCGCAAGATTCAGCCGAGAGCGCTCGGCGTGCGCCGTGTGGTCAAGAGACATGATCTCAGGCTTGGAGTTTCAAGGCGGTTTCGAGTCGCAACAGGCCTTGGTCGAACAGGTCATCCTCTATGGTCAGCGGATAGAGCAGGCGAATGGTCTCACCAGAGACACCACATGAGAGCAGAATGAGCCCTTCCTCGAGCGCACGCACAGTTGTGCGTTTTGCCGCTGCGCCATCCGGCGCTGCGCCTCCGCGCTCGGTGATGAGATCGAATGCGATCATCGAGCCGAGGCCGCGGATGTCGTCGATTGGCGCCATATCGTTGCGCGTTTGAATTTCCTTTAGCCGGGCCTTGGCGCGCGCGCCCAGTGCTTCGGCGCGCGCGCACAGGTCCTCGGTTTCGATCACATCAAGAACGGCGAGCGCTGCGGCGCAGCCGATTGGTGATCCGCCATAGGTGCCGCCTAGCCCGCCCGGATCGACGCGGTCCATAATGTCTGCACGACCAACCACGCCGGAGAGCGGAAAGCCGCCGGCCAGAGATTTAGCCATGGTGATGAGGTCGGCGTGGACGTCATAGTGCTCCATGGCGAAGAGCTTGCCAGTTCGAGCAAAGCCGCTCTGAACTTCATCGGCGATAAGCACGATGCCGTAGGTGTCGCAGAGCTTGCGCAGTGCGCGCATGAGTTCAAGCGGCGCCTGATGGAAGCCGCCTTCGCCTTGCACGGGCTCCAACACAATGGCGGCCACACGGTCCGGCCCGATATCGGCGCGCAGGACATGGTCAAGCACAAGTAGCGAAGTCTCGACATCGACGCTGTATCGAGACGCGGGGAAGGGGACGTGGAAGACATCCGCCGAAGAGGGGCCGAACTGGTTCTTATAGGGCGCGACTTTGCCGGTCATCGCCATGGTCAGCGCCGTCCGGCCATGGAAGGCGCCGCTAAAGCAGATAACACCGGATCGCCCAGTGGCCGCTCGTGCGATCTTTACAGCATTTTCGACGGCCTCAGCCCCGGTGGTGAACAAAATGGTGCGCGCTTCGCCCGCGATCGGCGCGCGCGCATTCAATTTCTCGGCCAGTTCGATGTAGGGCTCGTAGGCGCAAACCTGGAACGCGGTGTGGGTGAAGCAATCGAGTTGCGCGCGCACAGCTGCGATGACCTTCGGGTGGCGGTGACCTGTGTTGAGGACGGCGATGCCGCCGGCAAAGTCTATGTATTCGCGGCCCTCAGCGTCCCAGAGGCGAGCATTTTCCGCGCGCGCGGCGAAGATCGGCGTCGCCGTTGAGACCCCGCGGGGAATGGCTTTCGTGCGACGGGCGAGAAGTTTGGCGTTGGTGGTCATGGGATTGAGGCCATGCGGTGTGCTGAGCCCTTTACTGACGCGCTTTGGCGGTATCGAATAGTACCAGCAGGGTAGATGCAATGGGGCCAGTTAGGTGCGGGACGGACTGACATTTGTCCTCGATGAGGAAAACGGGCTCTCGCTGCAGCAGCAAATTCGCGAGCACCTGATCCGCGCGATCGCGAGCGGCACACTCGAGCCGGGTAGCCGTGCGCCATCCTCGCGCGCTTTGGCCAAGCGGGTCGGCGTGGCGCGCAACACCGTTATCTTGGCTTATCAGCAATTGGTGGCCGACGGCTATCTCGTGGGCAAGGAGCGCAGCGGGCTTTTCGTGTGCGAAGATCTCGCGGAAGTCGCCTCCAGGCATCTGCGTAAAACCGAGGCCTGCGAACCGCGCTCGGCTGCAACCTGGCGGGCGCAAATGAAGCGGCGCAGTCGCGTGGACTGGTCGCGCCGCATTCCGCCCGACTGGGCGCTTTACCCTTATCCGTTTCTGGAAGGATGCCTCGACGCGGAACTCTCCTCTGTAGGCGAGTGGCGTGACGCGAGCCGGGCTGCTTTGGGCGCGCGCGAGTTTGAGAAATGGTCGATGAATTTCTCGGAGAGCGACGACGAGAAATTGATCGAAGAAATCCGCACCAAAATCCTCCCTCGGCGCGGCGTTCAGGCGGCGGCGGATGAGATATTGATTACCGAGGGCTGGAAACAGGCGCTCGACCTCGTCACGCAATTGTTTGTCGATGCAAGTTCGCGCGTGGTGATCGAAGATCCAGGCTTGCCTGAATTGCGCGAGCTCTTGCGGCTACAGGGCGCGGACGTGTTGGCTCAACCGATCGACGGCGAAGGCTTGCGCGTTGACGCCGCCCTCAACGGGCGCTCGGTGATGTTTGTCACCCCGACCCGGCAAGCCCCAACCGGCACACACATGTCGCGCGTGCGGCGCAAAACCGTTCTGCGCAAAGCCGAAAGCGAAGATGCGCTTGTTGTTGAAATCGACTTTGTCACCAGCGGGTTCGGCGAGAAGCGATTGCCGGCGCTGAAGGCCGCGGATGTCGATGAGCGGGTGATCTACATTTCGGATCTATGCGAAGTGTTCGGGCCGGGGCTAAGGCTCGGCTTTCTGGTCGCGCCGGCCGCGGTCGTGCGTGAATTGCGCAAAGTGCGAAGTCTCTTGGCGGGCCCGGCACCGCGCGCGGCGCAGCGCATTGGGGCGCTGTTGATGGCGCTCGGGCATTACGACGCCGCCTCCAATCGTGTTCGTAGGGCCATCGGTGAACGGCTGACGGCGCTACGTGATGCGCTGAACTATCACTTGCCGCATCTGGTGTTGATTGATCCCCAGCTTTCAGGCGCATCGATTTGGGTGACCGGCCCGCCCGGTCTCGACGCGCGCTCACTGGCGCGCGAAGCGGCCAAACGTGGCTTGTTGATCGAGCCGGCGACGCGTTTTTACGCCCGGGAGGGAGAGGGCGTATCGGCCTTCCGCATGGGCGTCTCCGGCGTGCCGGTTGAGCGCATTCGACCCGGCGTTGCAGTTCTCGCGCAAGTGATGCGCGACCTGGGCGATCCGGCGCTTGACCGTCTCGATGCGGCGCGCTCGTCTTGGTTGAGCGGGGCGCATATCGAGCGCGTTTTGAGCGGCGCAACTTTGCTCTGTCGCACGGTTTATGGCGATCCCTATTCGGTGGAGGTGCGCCCTGACGGCACGCTGATCGGCAAGGCCGGTTATGCGCATGAAGATTGCGACGAAGGTGAGTGGTGGGTCGAGGACGACCGTTGGTGCAGACGCTGGAAGGTCTGGTCCTATGGCGAAACGGCCCGTTACTTCACCGTCGTCGAGGGCGATCAGATCAAATGGTACAAAGATGATTTGGCGCTCTTTAATCGTGGCGTTTTGGTCCCAGCGCCGAGCAGGGCACCTGAGGTGGCGCTCACCTGAGCTGGCGCCAGCAAACGGTCAAAGCTGGACCTATGCCGCCCTTTGACTGACCCATAGCGTGCGAGCCTTAAGAGGCTTGCATGACGACCTTCGCCATCGCAGCGCTCCAGTTGGCGCTTGAGCAGAAAGACAATTGCGCCGAGATCGCCGATGAGGTGCGTCGGCTGAAGCGGCGCTTTCCGTGGCTCCGTATGGCGCTCATCGGCGAGCTCGCGGCTTACGGCGCAAACCTCGACCAAGCGCAGGCCTTACCCGGTCCCGCTGAAGCATTCTTCTGCGCCTTGGCGCGCGAGACGGATCTGTGGCTGTTGCCAGGATCGCTTTATGAGCGACGCGGCGGCGCCATTTTCAACACCTGTCCGGTCATCAATCCGGCCGGTGAAGTCATTGCCCGCTACAGCAAGATGTACCCGTTCACGCCTTATGAACGCGGCGTTTCTGCTGGGGCGGAAAGCGTGGTGTTCGACGTGCCTGGCGTAGGCCGCTTTGGCGTGTCGATTTGCTACGACATGTGGTTTGCAGAAACGACGCGCACGCTTGCTTGGAAGGGTGCGGAGGTCGTGTTGCACCCAAGTATGACCAACACGATCGATCGGGACGTCGAGATTTGCATGGCGCGCGCCAGCGCCGCTGCCAACCAGTGCTATTTTTTCGACGTGAATGTCGCGGGCGCGCTGGGAAATGGCCGCTCGGTGATCGCTGGCCCTGGCGGCGAGATAATTCATCAAGCCGGTGAAGCGCGCGAGATCATGCCTGTCGAGGTGGACTTCGACTATGTCCGCCGCGTGCGCGCGAGCGGTTGGCACGGCCTGGGGCAACCCTTGAAAAGCTTTCGAGACGGTGCGCGTTCGTTTGCGCCGTATCAGGCGAAAGACCGTTCAGAACACCTCGACGGCCTCGGCCCTTTGCTGAAGCCGGGCGAGCCCATCAGCGCCGATGGCAAGGTCGAACACTTACGAAAAAAGACCTGACGGTTGTGCGAGACGACGAGCGGAAGTGAGAAGCGGGGAAAGTGTCATGAGCAATAACGGCCAGAACAAAGCGATCTCTCGGTTTGCGCGGGTGCTTCTTGGGGGCGCCTCATTGGCCGTCGCTTTCTCTGCGCCAGCCGCGGCGCAGGAGGCGCAAGCCGGCGCGGAGGTTGAGGAAACGGACACGATCACCGTGACCGCGACACGTCGCAATGAGGACATCCTCGACGTTCCCTACAACATCACCGCCGTCTCCGGCGACGACATCGAGCGGAATGTGACGCTCGACAGCGCCGAACTCATCCGCGGCGTGCCAGGCATCAGCATGATCGACCAAGGGCCGCGCAATGCGGCGACCTTCAACTCGATCCGCATTCGTGGCCTCAATGTCGACGCCTCCAACAATGGCGACTTTGCCGTCGCCTCGGTGGCGTCTGTTTCGACCTACGTCAATGACACCCCGGTGTTTGGGAATTTCGCGCTGGTCGATCTTGAGCGCGTGGAGATTTTGCGCGGCCCGCAGGGCACCATCTACGGGTCAGGCTCGCTTGGCGGCACTGTGCGCTATCTTTTACGCGAACCGCAGATCGGCGAGTTTGAGGGACGGATTTCAGGCTCGACCTCAAGTGTGGAGGGCTCGGAGGATCTGGGCTTTTATGGCGATGGCACAATCAACATTCCGGTTGCGAACAATTTCGCAATCCGCGCCAACATTGCGATCGCCGATTATCCTGGCATCACTGATTACGTGAACCTCTATGAACTCGGCGCCGACGGCGCGCCGGTTCAGCCGAACGGTGTGTTCGATACGGGCTATGACGCGACAACCTATCGAAGCGTCGAGGATGCCGACACCTATGCGTATGTCTATGGCCGCGTCAGCGCGCTCTGGGAGATCGCGCCCAACGCCGACATCACCTTCAACTATGTGGCGCAGTCCGATGAGGTCGGCGGTAGACGCCAACTCACCGAGGGCGTGGATGGGCTCGGCAATCCTTACGGGGATTATGAAAGCGGCGCGGTCATCTTGGAGCCCAGTAGCCGCGACGCCAGTGTCGCCTCCATGGAAGTGGACGTTGACCTCGGCTTTGCGACACTGACGTCCTCGTCCTCGTATTACGAAATCGAGGGTGAGAGCGTCTCAGATTCAAGCGGCTTTTGGGCCAATGGCGGCATCGCCAACTTCTATGCCTTGTTCAATCCGTTTGCGCTTGGCTTCACCAACGTCGCCCCGCTGCTGTATCGCACCGATCGCACATATTCGGACGAGGCGTTCGTGCAAGAGTTGCGCCTCGTGTCTGCGGCCGGCGGGCGCTTCGATTGGCTGGTCGGCGCATTCTATCAGGATCAGCAGCGCAGTCTTACGCAGGGCTCCGACTATGTTGGCTTCGAGGCGTTCGCTGACGCCTATGCCGCTTGGTACGCATTGCCTGACTTTGTTTCGACCGACAATGTCTTCACTTATGTTCGCGCCGAACAATTCCGGGATCTTGCGCTGTTTGGCGAACTCACCTGGCGCTTCACTGATCGGGCGCGGCTGACGGGCGGCTTTCGCTGGTTCGACAACGAATCTGAGGTTGGCACCAATGTCGGTGTCGGCGCCTTCGATGCGGTGCGCGCAGCTGGCGTGGCCAATTCGACGTTTGAGCGCGGCGAGAGTGACACGCTGTTCAAGCTCAACCTCGCCGTCGACATCGCCGATGACGATCTTGTCTATGCCACCATTTCCGAAGGCTATCGCCGGGGCGGCAACAATGCCGTCGTGGTGCAGACCCTGCCGTACTTCAATAACGCACCTGGCTGGCAGGAATACGAATCCGATTCCGTGATCAATTACGAAGTCGGGGTCAAAGGCACGGTCAATGGCGTGCGCTATGATGCAAGCGCCTTCTTCGTTGACTGGCAAAATCCGCAGCTCAACACGTTCGCCCCCTTCGGTGATTTCTTTGCGGTGGCGAATGGCGACGGGGCCCAGACCCAGGGCATTGAACTGCAGATATCCGGCCACCTGACCAATGAGTTCGCCTATGCGCTGGGGTATGCCTACGTGCAGGCCGAGACGTCTGGCGACTTCATCAACCCGGAGGGCGCGCTGGTCGCCGCGGACGGACGCGCTTTGCCTGGCGTGCCTGAGCACATGCTCAATCTGGCGCTCAATTATACGCGCCCGGTCTCATCCGGCATCGACTTCATCGGCGTCATCGACGGGTATTATCAGAGCGGCACCAACAACCTGGTCGAGGAGGCTGACCCAGATTCCCGCTCGTTCGGCGGCTTTACCATCTGGGACGCCACCGCATCCTTGCAGACAGAGCGTTGGACCGCCTCGCTCTTCGTCAAGAACATCTTCAACGAAGAGGGCACGAGCGGCTCGTTCTCGGTGAGCGAGTTTGGGCCGAACCCGGGCCTTGGCTTCTATGGCAGCAACAGCAGGCTCTTTATCGCATTGCCACGCACCGTCGGCGCTCAGATCGCTTATACGTTCTAGGGGCGCGGGGAGAACGCAAGACGATGCCGGCTTCAGCACCGCCCAACGAGACGGGGATGGCGTCGTCTTCAAGGGCGGCGCTGCGTGAGATTGAGGCGCTGTTGCGCGCCCGCAAGTTCGAGGAGGCACAAACCGCGTCGTCGGCGCTTGCGGCCTGCCGGCCTGACGATCCGGATGTGCTTTGCATGCAAAGTCGCATCGCGCAGGCCGCAGGTAAGAGCCTCCAAGCTGACGCGTTTGTGGAACGTGCGTTCGCGCTTGCGCCTGCGCGCCAGGATATACGCCTCATGCGGATCGCCGCTCACCTTTATTGTGGGCGCATCGCCGAGGCCCGCGACATGGCTCTGGCGACGGGAGACATCGATGCGCCCGAGCTCACCTTGCGCCTCATTCGGCTTTTGACCGAACTCAACGCGCATGTGGAGGCTTACACTGTTGCGCACGCGGCGAGCCTGAAGCGGCCTGCGGATATGGCGCTTCAGGCGGCGCTAGCTGGCGGCGCCGCCGCGCTCGGACGCATGGACGAAGCCGAGGCCATTGCCGATCGGTTGCTTGCGGCGCGGCCCGAACTTGGAGAACTCGCCTACAATCGATCAACGCTACGCAAGCAGACCAGCCAATCAAACCATATCGCGCAATTGGAGGCCGCCGCATTGCGCGCCGGCGGCGATGTCGACCCGGGGCTCTGCTACGCCATCGGCAAGGAAAGGGAGGACCTTGGCGAGGATGCGGCGGCATTCGACTGGTTTGCGCGCGGCGCAGCGGCGCGGCGCAAGCGGCTCTCTTATTCAGTCGAAACGGATCGCAAGGCGATGGCGACCATCGCCCAAACCTTCGACGCTGCTTGGTTCGCGCGGGCGCAGAGTGGGCGCTCGGACGGGGCGCCGATATTTGTGCTTGGCTTGCCGCGGACAGGCACAACTTTGGTTGAACGCATTTTGAGTTCTCACAGCCAGATCGCCAGCGCCGGCGAGGTCAATGACCTTGCTTATGCCGCCACACGCCACGGCAGCACGCGGGACAAAGAAAGTCTGATCGCCGCCACCGCAAACGCAGATCTCGGCGCGCTGGGGGATGAATACTGGCGCGCGCTATCTGGATATGGGTTGAAGCGGCGGCGCATTATCGACAAGACACCGCTCAACTTTCTTTATGTCGGCCTCATCGCAAAGGCGCTGCCGCACGCGCGTATCGTGCATCTTACCCGCGCGCCGATGGCTGCCGGGTATGCGATGTTCAAGACTTATTTTCGCATGGGCTACCCGTTTTCGTACGACCTCGAAGACATCGGTCGTTATATCGGCGCCTATGCGCGGCTGATGCAGCACTGGCGCGCAGTCGCCGGGGGCCGCATTCTGGATGTGGCCTATGAAGATGTCGTCGCCGATCTTGAGGGCCAGACCCGGCGCATCCTGGATTTTTGCGGCGCCGGCTGGGAGGACCAGTGCACGGCGTTTCACCAAAACCCGCAGCCTTCAACGACCGCGAGCGCCGCGCAAGTGCGCCGGCCGCTCTATGCGGAGTCGCTTGAGCAGTGGCGCAAGCACGAGGCCAGACTGCAGCCATTGGCGGCGGTGTTAAAGTCCGAAGGTGTGCTATGAGAGTTCGGGCTTTCCTCTTCGCTGCCTGCTGTGTGCTTTGGCCCGCCAGCGCGGCAGCGGAGTCAGTTCTTTCCGAGAGCTTTCAAGACGGCGACGCCGAGGGCTGGGCTCCGTCCGGCGGCGATGTGCGCCTTACGACCTATGAGGGCAATGTCGCCCTGCGCTTAACGCGCAGCGCAGCTGCGGTGCACAGCGTCTCAACGCGTGAGTTCAGCGGCGTGCGCGTCGCCGCGGCAATGGCGGCATACGACCTCGAAGGCGACGACTATTGTCTGGTGGAGGCGTCAGGGGACGGCGGCCGCACCTGGATTGAAATCCTGCGCGTCAGCGACGGGCAGGATGATGGCGTCACCATGCACCGCAACGCGGTGCGTGATGTGCGTTTCGACGGCGCCGAGCGGCTGCTGATCGGTGCGCGGGTGTCTGGAAACGCCGACAACGACCAATGCTGGCTTGATGACGTGCGCGTTTCAGGCGAGCGGGCGGGCGCCGGCGAGGGCGCGCGCGAAGACCTCGGCGCAGCATGGCTGCAAAGCGCCGAGCCCATGGCGGCGCTGGCGCCGATGCGCGCCTTTGCTCCGCCATCGCACGCGGTCGCTCCACAGCATGCCTTCAATGGCACGCTGCGCGTGCGCGAGGCTCGCGGTCAGATGCGGGTGCTGACCGACGCGCTCTCCATCGCCGCCGAGCGCGCCCTGCAGGTGGACACTTTTCCTGGCTTTGAGATCGAGCTCGTCCAGGATGGCGACTGGCTCATTCCGGCGCGGCGCGGACCGATGCTAGGGGCGCACCCCAATTGGGAAGTCGCGATTGAGCCTGGACGTGTTTGGAGTGAGGCGCGCGATCAGGGTTGGACGCGGGCTGCTTTGCCATTTGCGCTGATAGAAACCAACGCCAATTGCACGCACAATGGCGTGCTGACATTCGTGTTCCGCGGCGCTGAGATTTCGCGTGTCTCTTGGCAGATCGCATCCGAGACGTGCGCCTACTTCAAGTTTGATTTCTGGGGCGCGGCGTCCGCCAGCTATACGCCCGGATCACAGTCGACGTCGGCGCTGATTAGCGAATTTCGAACAGAGCGCGAGCGCCGGATGCGGGTTGAACCAATTTCATCGCTGGCCGCCTTCGGTGTCGACGTTGACGCATTGGCGTCGCCGGCGGATGTCGATCCGGCGGCGCTGACGACCTATGGGGTCATCTATAACGGCGTGCACTATCGCGGCGGGTGCGAGACGCGGGCGGGTCCATACCCGTTTTGCGAGTCGCTGCTCTTGCCGTCTTATTCGCTGGCAAAATCGATGGGTGGCGGCTTTGGCCTGATGCGGCTGGAACTGCTTTATCCGGGCGCGGGCGCCAGCCGCATTAGCGACTATGTCGATGCCTGCCAGGACTGGCGTGGTGTCAGTCTAGACAACGCCCTTGATATGGCGACCGGGCGTTACACGTCGCCAGTCAGTGAAGCGGACGAGAACGCGCTGACGACGAGCCGGTTTTTTCTCTCGACTACGCTCGCTGAAAAACTGCCCTTGGCGTGCAATCTCTACCCACGGCGCGAGCCGCCGGGGCGCCGGTGGGTCTATCATACGCCCGATACGTTTGTGCTGGGCGCCGCAATGTCGGAGTTTTGGCGCGCGCGGCGCGGCGCCGGCCATGACTTCTTCGATGAAGTTTTGGCGGCGGGCGTCTATGAGCCGCTTGGGCTTAGCGCAACGATGCGCGCCACGCGCCGCACGTACGATGAAGCGCGCCAGCCGTTTGTGGGGTGGGGGCTCACGCTCTTGGCCGACGATGTGGCGAAGATCTCTGCCTATCTGCAAAATCCTGACAGCTATGGGCAGCCGTTGATGGCGCCTCGCGAACTGGCGGCGGCCATGCAACGCGATGAGAGCGCTGTGGGGCTTGCGGGACCCGACGCTCATTTCCGTTACAATAACGGCTTTTGGGCCTGGAATGCGCAGGCAGCGCTTGAGTGCGCGCACCCGGTCTGGACGCCGTTTATGTCCGGTTTCGGAGGCATCGCCGTCGCCTTCATGCCGAACGGGGCGAGCTATTACTACTTCAGCGATGGCGGTGAGTATAGGTGGGGCCGCGCCGTTCGAGCACTGAGCAGCCTTGCCCCGATGTGCGAGGCGCACCAATGACAGATGCAGCACGCGCGCCGGGCCGTACGTGGCGGGCGCCGCCGGATAGCTTGATCGCGAGCGTCATGCTGGCGTTCTTGGCCACCGCCGGTCTCTTCTACGTCAACATCATGGCGGCGATCGTGACCGGCCTGATTGATGCGCTTGGCGTGAGCGAACAGGAGGCCGGCTTTGTCGCTTCGGCCAACATGTACGGCGCCGCGGTTGGCGCATTGTGCGCGGTGGCGCTGGTGCGCTTTGTGCCGTGGCGACCGTTTGCGCTAGGCGCGCTTGTGCTCATCATCGGCATCGATGTCGCGTCGACCTTTCTACGTGACTTGCAGACGCTCATCGCCGTGCGCGCCGTGCATGGCTTTATTGGCGGTGCGTTGGTCGGCGTCTCCTACGGGATCTTCTCGCGTACAAAGTCGCCCGATCGCGTTTTTGGCATGCTGCTGGTGGTGCAGTTTGGTCTGGGCGGGCTTGGCACCATGCTCTTGCCGCGTCTTGTGCCGGTGTTTGGGACGGCCGCGCTTTTTTACGCGCTGGCGGCGTTCAGCTTGGCGGCGCTTTTGATGTTGCCCTTCCTCAGCGATTACCCGCTGGAGGACCGCCAGCAGAAGGATCGCAACCGACCGCGCATCCAGTTTGGGCCGCTCGGTGCGACGCTGGCCGCTGTCTTTTTGTTTCAGCTCGCTAACATGGCGCTTGCCGCCTATGTGATCGAGCTTGGTCGTCGCAACGGCCTGACGACGGACTTTGCTAGCGCTGCGGTGGGCGCATCTTCCTGGGTTTCAATCATTGGCGCCGTGCTGGTCGTGGCGCTGGGCGTGCGGATGGGGCGATGGCGTCCCTTGTTGATTGGCATGGCGTTGGCGGTGGTCGGCACGTTTGCCTTTCACTGGAGCGCCGACCCGATTGCTTACATAGCGGCGAACTGCATCACCGGATCGGCATGGGCGTTCATTATAGCCTATCTGCTCGGCATGGCCGCCGAGTTCGACCGCAGCGGCCGCACCGCCGCCGCAGCGGGCTTTATTTCCAAAATGGGGTTGGCGAGCGGGCCGTTCATCGCCGGTGTTCTGCTGGAAACGACCAACTACGATGTTCTCATCAACGCCGCGACGTTGGCGTTGGCGCTGAGCGCTTTGGCGATGCTGTGGCCGGCGCTTTTGTCTGATCGGCGGCTGAAGGAGAGTGCGCAGTGAGCGGGATCAACGACGATCAGGCGCGCCGCATCTGTGAAGCGGTCGACCGGCGATTTGACGAGCAATTGGCCTTCACCATGGATCTTGTTCGTTTCCCCTCGCTGCGGGAGCACGAGCGCGCCGCGCAAGATTTCATGGCGGAGGCGTTTCGTGCACGCGGACTGGAAGTTGATCGTTGGAAGATCGATATCGACGAATTGAAGCGTCACCCAGGGGCCTCGCCGGTCGCGTCTCCCTATAGCGAAGCCTATAATGTGGTGGGCACGCATCATAGCGAGCTCTCGGGCGGACGAAGCCTTATACTCAATGGCCATATCGATGTCGTTCCCACCGGCCCCGAACATCGATGGCGCTCGGCGCCATTTCAGCCGCAAGTGCGTGACGGCAAGCTCTATGGTCGCGGCGCCGGCGATATGAAAGCCGGTATTGGCGCGATGGTTTTCGCCTTTGACGCTCTTGGCGCCGCCAATCTGGCCCCGCGCGGACGCATTCACTTACAGTCGGTCGTGGAGGAAGAGTGCACAGGCAACGGCGCGTTTGCGTGCCTGCTGCGCGGGTACACCGCGGATGCAGCGATCATACCAGAACCCGTGGGCGAAGAACTCACCCGCGCGAATATGGGTTTGCTCTGGTTCAAGATTACGGTGCCTGGGGATCCCGCCCACGCCTCAGGCGCCTACAGTGTCGGCGTTAACGCCATCGAACGTGCTTGGCTCGTCTGGCGCCAGCTGAAGGCGTTGGAAGCGGAGTGGAATGCACGGCGCGATGCGCATCCGCACTATTGCGATCATGCCCATCCCGTGCGTTTCAATCTCGGCAAAATCGAAGGTGGCGAGTGGGTGTCGAGCGTGGCGGCGCAATGCGTGCTTGAAGTGCGCGCTGGCCTTTATCCCGAATGGAGCATCGAAGAGGGTAAGGCCGAGATCGAAGCCGCGATCGCCGCGGCCGCCGCGCTGGACCCCAGTCTACCCGCACCCACGGTGGAATATCATGGCTTTCATAATGCAGGTTACATCCTGCCTCCGGGCGGCGCGGCTGAGGCGGCGTTGCGTCATGCGCACCAGTTTGTTTTCGGCGAGCCGCTGCAAGCATACGCCTCCACCGCTTCGACCGATTCACGCATTCTGGGCGTCTTCGGGTCCATTCCAAGCCTAGTGTACGGTCCGTCGTGCATTGGCGCGCATGGCATTGACGAGTGCGTTGATCTGGAATCGGTGCGCCGCGTGACCAAGACGATAGCGGTCTTCATCGCTGAGTGGTGCGGTGTTGTGGAAACTTGATTGGTCCTTGTGCTTAGAGGGATTCTGGTCCCGCCATCGCTTTGGCTGACCGGCTCCCAGTCGTTTTGCGCATCTCGGTCCCATGCGCGGCGTTAGCTTTTTGAGGCAATGACTGCCTTCGGCGAAACCGCGCCGGTTAGATCGACGCTAAGCCACTGACCGGATTGTATCGAGCATGCCATTTGAGAATTATTGCTCGGCGGCGGGCCGTGGCTCACACATTCTCAAGTCCGCGCCGACATGTGCAACGCCAACATGCGCCAAGCACCGTCGCGGTTCTGGTAAGTGCTCGTGTACCGCAAGCGGGACACCCTTGGTTCGGATGTAGCCGAAGCGAACGTCAATTCAGTGGTCGCGCATACGATCGCGACATCGCCTTGTACCAAGACCGTTCGTTCAGTGATTGTCTGACCAATCATGTTCAGACTCAGAACGCTGGTGATCAAGGCTTCCTTATCGTTGGTTGTGCCGTCGCTTCGGTTGAGCACAAAGGCATCGTCCAAGATACGGCGAAGCGCCATTTCGTCCCGCGCAAGCTCCGCGGCGATGTAGGCATCTTCGACCGCCAAGACCGCCTGAGCCTCCGCAGAAAAATCTTCGGTCTGCGCCCGGGTCCCGATTGCCCAGACCGCAAACGCCGCCGCAAGAATCCAGATCAATCTCATATCAAACAGCCTCCGTCCTTCGGACGACATTGGAGGCTATTTCGAAGTGGCGATAGCCAAAAGCCGAACGTCGCCTCTCGGCGAAATCGCGCCGTTCGAACGGACAGGGCACCGCCGGCACCTTTGGAGCAACTAGGTCAGTCGCGAAATCCTGTACAACGTGCCTACCTGGCCCTTCGCGGACACTGGTGCAGCCCCGACAGGCGGGTGTATCTTCTCTCTCATGAAGGCATTGCTTCTCCATCACCCCTACACATACCCCCGCTTCGAGCAGGACTTCATGGATCGGATCGGCGAACTGCCTGAGTTCGATGTGGTTCCTGCCGACTTAGACGCTCTTGATGCGGGCCGGCTGACCGATGCTAGCCGCTCTGTTCGCCTCTCAGATTATGATGCGGTTGTTGTGTTCGTCGCCTTCAAGCGACTGCGCACCGCGCCGACCTTATCCTGGGATGGCTTCGACGGTCTTCGCATACTTATGGATCATGACATCATCCAAAATTACAGCGACATCTTTGGTCCTGCATTGAACGGTGCGTGGCCTGCCGTCGTCCGCCGCCATCGCTTTAGTTCGGTTATCACCTCAGGCGCCGTGGTGCGCGACCGGCTGCAGAACGAGGGGATCGACGCCGATTGGGCGCCAAAGGGTTTTGAACCGGCGCGCTTCCGCAATGTGAGTGCGGCGCGCGAGGGCGCGGTCACGTTTGGTAGCGCTTATATGTGCCGGCAGATCGCTGAGCGCGCCGTGGCGGACGCCCATCTGCCGCTGACCCGCCTGCCGATGACGCCGTATCTTCAGCTCGGCGAACACCTCAACCCGTTTCTCGCCTGTATGGCCATATCAGCCGATATCGAGGCTCCGATAGCGCGCAGGGAAGAGCTGCATCAGGTGGCGGCGCGTGATGTGCCAATGCGGCCCGGGCTTGAACCGATGGCGAAATTCTTTGAGGCCGCGGGCGCGGGCTGCTGTCCCGTCGCTGACGCCATGGAGGATTTGCACGCCCTTGGTTTTCGCGATGGCGAGACGTTTCTTTCATTTCGCAGCTACGGCGAATTGGTCGAGAAACTGGAGGCAGGGCTTGGCTCGCCCGATACGTTGCGCGCCATGGGTAATGCCGCCGCTAAGCTGGCGCACGCCGAGCACACTTGGGCTCATAGAGCGGCGGGCTTGCGGGGTGCGTTGTTGCGACGCGTCTAGGTCGGCCAGAGACGCCGGCTAGAGATCAAGGTAACGCCTCAAAGAACGCATCACCTCGGCTTTGCACCTGGATGTTTCCAGATGTGCGCGAAACGCGGTTTGCCTCAACGATAAGGCGAGCCTGGCGCGACGCAGCAGCCGGCGTGACCCCGACTCGCGATCACAAAGAGCGCGCTGGCGCAGGGCGTGAAGATGGTGCTCGAGATGGAATCGCGACAGGTCGAACTGATCTGCGCGGTTGGCGCTTTGAGCTGCTGCTCGGCCAAAGCCGCCCAGCACTTCCGCCGAGAGCGCCTCGGCATGGAGGCGGCGCTTCTGTGGGCGGCCGGAAAAGTTGAAATAGCGATTATGTTCGAAATTGCCGCCCGTCAGCCAACCGTCGCCGCCAAAGTGATCGTAGATGAATGCGGGTTTCCCCGTGGCGATGGCGTAGCTGATGGTTTTCCCAGTGGAGACGATGGCGTCAGCCGAGCTCAAATCGTCCGGCTCGATCAAGCGCACTGTGTGGCCCGTACCCAAGCGGCGAACAGCAACGCCGTGCGATTCCAGAAGCGCCGCGCATGCATCGACTTCTGTCGGCGGATGATTGGACACAAATAGAACAGAGCCGAGTTGAGCCGAAGGCGCGCAGTCTGCGCGGCGCCAGAACCGCGCCGGCGCAGCATTATGGAAAACGTGGATGTCGTCGCGCTTGAGCATGCCGTGGTTCGCCGCGGCGACAGCATCGGCGGTTTCGGCCGAATTGGCGTAGAGGTCCGCCGATAAGGCGCGCGCCAATGCGCCATTCAAGTGTTCGTAGGGTTCAAATGGCGAGAGCGAGACGAGGACGATGTGGGGCAGGCCGTCGCGCGCCGCGCACGCCCACGTCGTGAGCGGGAGCAGGCTCAGAAGATCATGCTGACACCACACCAGGTCAAAGCTCGGCAGGTCGATCGCGGCGATATCATCCGTCAGCGTCAGCCCCGCGGCATGATCGGCCAAGGGCGCGCCTATTACGTTGGATGCGAGGGTGACGTCATCGCCCAAGTTCGAGAGCCCGCGTGCAATTTCAAGCGCCACAATTTCGGAGCCGCCGAACCATTTGAAATGGTTGGTGAGCACGAGGACGCGCAGACGTTGGCTATCGTCGAGCGGCTCTATCATCGAGCGTCCACATTCGGCATCCAGAGGCCGCCGTCCTCAGCATGCGGCGGATGGTATCCGCGTCCCTCGGGGATGGCTTCAAAGGCGGCGTCAGCCTCGTCGGCCAGATAATCATAGCCCAGCGTTTGCATGCGCTTGTCGGGGTCGAGGAAATTGTAGAGCGCAGCCCGCGCCTGGCGGCGCGCGCGCGTGATCATTTTGAGGTGGTAGAGGTTGAAGTTGGTATCGATGAGCCGATGACCGGGAATGAAATAGCTCCATGGCAGATGGAGTTGATCTTTAGGCTGACAGAGCCCGTGTTGCAGTGACAGCAGGCGCGCTTGCCTCTTCTGACCCCAGACGCCGTCGATGCGGTAGACGCTCTCGCCATACATCTCGCGCAGGGCGAACGTGTAGCAGCATGGTCCATCTTCATCCGTAAGCGCACGGATCGCTGGGGCGAGCGCGGTCTCGTATCGTTCGTCGGGGTCAATCGCTAGCGCCCAACGCGCGCCGGTCCCCCGCGCTGCCTCAAGCAGAAGGCCCCGACGGCGGATTTCGTTGCTGAAGACGCTGTCCGCGTTGCGGTCGTCATAGCACACCCAGCCATCAACCATCGGCTCGATGCTGGCCAGCATGGCCGGGACCAAGTGCGCGTCGTAGCGAAAAGAAAAGACGCCGACGATAGTCGGCGGCGCGCCTGACGACTTCAGATGCGTCGTGATCATTTCCGCGCTCCTGACATGAGCGCGCCGTAAGCGTACGAGATGTTGCCAAGTACTATCAGGGGAACGCAGAGCGCCGCGGTCACGCGTTGGCGCGGCTCGATCACGTCCCACATTTCGCGCAAGATCATACCGGTGCGGGCAAGGGCGTTGCGCCCCACTTCTGACGCGCCAAATGCGCCCAACGCCCGCCACGCCCGAGCCATGCGCTTGCCGCGGCTCCACTGTGAGCGAAAGAACGCGCTGATACTCTCTGCACCTTGATGCACCGTTACGATTTCCGGCGCCCAGTGCGGCGCATCGGCGGGCGACAGCCGCTGATTGAACTCAGTGTCCTCGCCGCTCTCTAAATCTTCGCGGAATAAGCCGTAGGTCGCGAACAGGCCGCGATCATAGGACACGCCGTAGCGCAGAGCGAAGCTGGGGTTTGCGCGCGGCATGCGTCGGCAATAGAGGCTCAAATGTGCGGCGAGCGCCACCGGCGCGTAGGGCTTGTGGCAGACCAGCGCGCTGGCGACGGCGCGCGCGCCGGCGCGGTGCCGCACAATGCGATGATCAATCCAACCGGTGCCCGCCATGCAATCGTCGGCCAAAAACGCAACATAGGGGGCCCTTGTTGAGGTGACGCCGACATTTCGGGCGGCGCCGGGATAGAGGCGGGTGTTGACCACGATCAGGCGCACCGCGGGGTTCGCGGCCATGAGCGCATCTGGTGGTTGGCCCCCGCCGGAGTGGACGATGACGATCTCCGCGCGGCTCCCTTGTGCAAGCAGAGAGTGCACAGCGTCGGTGATCGTCTGACGGGGGCCGTAAGACAAAACGACCACAGCCAGATCCAGATCGTCTGCCGACACGATGCGTAAGCCTCACCCGCAACAACATTGAGTGTCGCCAAATCTGTAATGCGACGCAAGCCGACTGCCCGCTCAGCCCACTCCGGCGCAACCCTGGAGCGGACGCTCTGGTTTATGCACGTGCAAACTTTGCCGGGCATGCATCCATCAACGCCGCCGTAATTCGGTTCTCACGTAGGAGAGCGACCAGCCGATCGAACCTGAAGTCTGCCGGAGGTTTCAGCATGTACGGGACCACCAGGTCATGGCGGAGTTGGTCATGGTCCTCCAACGTCACATCGGGGCAGAAAGCGCGGTACTGCCAGACGTGGAGGTCACGCGGCTCGGCCGGGTCGTTGCGCTTCAAGCCAAGCAGACGTGTTGCGTTTCCGCGAATGTGCATGGCGTAGAAAAGCTGCATGACCCAGGACACCTGCGACATGTTCAGCGGGTCGGCGTAGCGAAAGGGATGCAGGTCGCGGATCAGCAGACGTCCGTCCGCTGCGCCTTGATACCAGCAATGGCCGATCAGATCGTGGCGGACGGCAAGCGTGAACATGAGATCGCCAATGGTGGTATTCAGCCGCTTCCACTCGTCGATGCCAATACCGGGATACATCATATCGGAATCGGTTCGCAGCCCCGGCTCATGGTCGAAGACCGCGAACCACGACGACAGCCCTTCGCGCGCGACGCGGCCATAGCCGATGCACGGAACGATGTCGTAACCGAGCCCGATCAGCCTATTGGACATATTGAATTCGGCAACGGCCTGCTGAAACGAGGCGCCGCCTTCGAATGCGCCGTCCCAACCCGACGCCACATCGTCCATCATCCGACCGTCGAAATCGAACTGCGCGGCTTTGGGTCCGGTGTTGTGAAAGACGCCAAACTGAATTGGCCCGCCGGCCGCGCCGGCACCCTTGATCTTGAGCGCGCGCCCGCCGCCGTCTGGATGGGGAATGTGGACAGACCGCGAGCCATCGAGCTTAAGCGCCGCCAGCCGCCCTTCAAACCAAGCGCGCACGGGTTCTTGGCACGCATTCGGTAGGTAGCGAAACTCGATGGCTTCGATACGGCCTTGTGACATCGGAACTGCCCTGTGGTGCGCGGGCCCCCGCGCGATCGGCGGCCAGCATAGGCGTTGAGCGGTTGTCGCTGAAAGGGCTGGTCACAGAGCCTAATCCCTAGCTGCGAATGGCAGCTATCGGCGAACTTGAGCCGTCCACGCGGGTAGGGCGCAAGCGGCAGCAATTGAAGCGAGTAGGCCGGTCGCAGAATTTTGCTCTACGACGCACTCTGGCCCGAAGCGGATATTCTTCGCTCGCCGAGAGAGGTGTTCAGAAAGGGGATAGCGTTGGCCCGCATACGGAGCGTGCGTGGCGCCAGCGAGGGTGCACGGTTTGAGCTCAGTTTGGCCGCGCGCGCGAATTGCAGTTGGCGTCGGTGTTGTCGAGTATCCAAAAGCCAAATCGATCCATGCGCCTGCTGCGCCGCAGAGGGGCGACGACATAGGATGGCGTACCTTGAGGCTCGACACCTGCGGCGTCGAGATACGCCACGATGGCGGCAGGGAGCGGATCGCCAGCGTTGCGCGCGTTCCAGACCAGTGCGCAGCGTCCTTCGCCACGAACTGGCGGTGTCGCGACCTCATAGTTCGCTGCAACGATACGTGCGTCAGGAAACGCCAAGCGCATGTTGCCCGCAAGGTTGTAGTGGTCGGCGATGATCGTTCCCTCGGCGAAGCCCGCGACGCGCATTGCGTGCACGAGTTCTGGCGTCGCCATCTCCTCCCAGCAACGATGGCAGGTGCGCTGCGCCAAGAGTGCGCGCGCCGGCAATGCAATGAGCACCAAAGCGCCGATCGCGACAGTGGCGACAACGAACGCGGAAAGCGCGCGTGCGGATATTTCACGCCGGGCCAACCAGGCAAAAGCAGCAAGCGGGGCGAGCAGCAGGGCGCACATCATATAACGCTGCTCGAACTGAACAGCGCGCAGCACGATCACGTCGATCACCAATAGGCCGAGGCTGAAAACGATCGTGCGGATGATCGCTGTCTCCCAGGGTGATGGCGCCCTGGAGGCGCTAGCGCCAAAAGTTTTGCGGAAGGTGGCTGCGAAAACTAGCAAGAGCGGTGTGAGAAAAGCGAGTGCTTGAAAAGCAACGCCGCCCAAGCCGAGGCCTACGTCTGCGAGGTAGGGGCGTGGCTCGACGTTATGTTGCTTGGAAGCCAAGAAATGGATGAAGTCGAATTGGACCTCCAGCATCCAAATGCCGTGGGGAGCAAACACCAGCAACGCGACGGCAAACGTAACTGCGATGCGGCGATCGATCAGCGTTTGGCGGAGTTCAGCTTGGGTGAGCATGGCCGCGATGAGCGGCAGCAGAAAGAGGGCGTAGGAGTACTTTGCAAGAAAACCCAGCCCGATCACGAGCCCAAAAATAGCGTAGTCGATCCCGCGCCTCGACGCCGTCAGCCGCAAAGCGGCCCACAGGGTCGCGAGATTGATGGCCGCGAGCAATAATGTGTGAGTTAGAGCCGTGTGCACCGTCCAGGCGAACGGCGCTAAGAGGGTCATAGATAATCCCGCGATGACGGCGAGTTGGGGCTTGGAGATCAAGCGCCGCGCGTTGAGATAGCCAAAGCCCAGAGTCGCGCCGAGCAGAAGATATTTCAGCACGATGTGCGCCATGAGGCGCGTGCCGAAAATCGCATAGCTCGACATGAGCATCCAGGTGTGAAGCGGCGGATTACGCGGGTGATAGCCCCAAGCCCAACCTTGGGCCGCAACGGCTTCCTGCACATCGTTCTTGGCAATGTTTGGCGTTTCCCACAGCCGCAACACAATGTGTGCGAGCAGGTAAAGTCCAAGCGCGAACCAGAAAAACTGCGGAGAGCCTACAATCTCTGCAATTGTCCAGCGGCGCTGTGCGGGGCGCCATGTCTGTGTGTTGATGCTCATGGCGCGCGCAGGGCGCTGCGGATCGCAGCGATATTGGCGGCAGTGCTGGCGCCCTCGGTACGTGCGACAATTTCCCCGGCGGGGTTCAGCACCAGGACCACGACCTCTTCAGCGTGCGGTCCGGCCAGGGCAATGAGCGCGTCGGCATTCTCGAACACTGGCGCGATATGCGCGCGCCGTGCATCGCTGTAGCGCGAGCGCATGCTGGAACGGATCATTGGACGCGCTAGAGCGGGTGCTGCCGCGCCGATAACGGGCGCTTCAATCCAGTTTTGCGCATTATCGCGAAGATCGAGGTCGCTGACCCACTGATCCATCGCAGCGCGGGCGTCATGGCTGAAGCCGAGGATGAGCACGCCGCCTTCTCGCCATTCAGCGGGCAGGCGGTGGCGGTTTCCGTCGAGGTCAATGACCTCCAAGGGTGTGATCGGTGCGGCGCTGGCGGCGAAACTGGAAAACGCAAGCGCGATGCCAGCGAGGACGGCAAATCTCATAAGAGCTCCGCTAAGGGGTGTGTTCACCCCTCAGACGCCGCCGTCGGTGCGCCGCCTCAGGTGCAGCGATGAGGTTTGATCGAGCGCCGGATGCCGCTGCGTTAGAAGCGGTAGCGGATTTGCCCGCCGATCGTGCGCGGACGCTGACGGGTCGTTACCGGTACGGGTGCAAACGGGTTTGCGAGGGAGAATGTCTCGCCCGCTTCGTCGAGGCCATTGCGCACGTAGAGCATGATCTCTGCGTCCCCGAGGGTGAGGCCCAAATTTGCGTCGACCTCGGTGCGCGCATCCTGGTGGGCGGTGGAGGTGAAATCTGCGGCGGAATGGCTGGTGTGCGCCACATTGAGTTCGGCGAAGGCGTTGGCGCTTGTAGCGAAGATGCGCATTGGCCTCTCGTATCGCGCGCTCGCTGACAGCGCGTAGTCAGGTACGCCTGGCAAATCCTTATCAAGCGCACCGGGGAAGGTCGGATCGGGGCGAACGAGCTCTGATTCATTGAGCGCCAGATGCGCGCGTAAGCTTAGTCCTTCCAACGGGGTATAGAGGGCATCTGTCTCAAAGCCGATCGCGCGGCCATGCCCAACATTGCCGGTGTACGGCAGACTATCGACGATAAGGGAGTCGGTCTGAATGCGGCGCCAATCGTTGTAGTAAAACGCAGTGCTGATTTGCAGCGTGTCATCAAGTAGCGATACGCGAGCGCCGATTTCATAGGTCCAGAGCTCGTCGCCCGAATAGCTGCGCAGGGGTTGTGCTGGCCCCAATACCACTCCGATAGGTTCTCCCGCATTCAAGCCGCCGCCACGATACCCCTCCGACACAGCGATGTGGAATTGAAGGCTTGGTGTCGGGCGGTAGGAGAGCCGAAAATCTGGCGTGAAGTCGGTGAAGGAAGAGCGGCCAGTGGTGGTCGATGAGAGGCCGAGCAGCTCTTCGGTCGTGTTCGCCTCCATGTCGACCGCATAGCGAAAGACGCGTGCGCCGGTGGAGAGTGAGATCTGCGAGGTGATGGGCCAGGTGGCCTCACCGAAGAGCGCCAGTTCGCTGATCTCGTCGGTTCGGTTCAAGCCATATGCGATCGCCGCGCCATCTTGCAGCATCCTGCGGTTTTCCGCTCTGCCGTCGGCGTAAAAAAGCCCCACGAACCACGGGATAGACGCGCCGCGCGGCGCGGAGAGCCGCGTTTCGTGTACGAGAATGTCAAGCAAGTCGCGCTTTTCGATACCGCGAACCTGGAGCGGATCCACGCCGAACACGGCGAAGCTGCCGGTTGCCTCGTAAAGGCTGTCGATCTCGTGCCGCACATAGGCGGTTGTGGTTTCAACCTGGCCGAGGCGTGTGTCGCCGCGCAGCGTGACGCCGGCGAGCGAAAAGTCATCCTCGTACACTTCGGCGATGTTCGCTGCACGCCGCGGGCCACTCGGAGTTGAGATAAGGTATTGCGCATCATCAGCGTGAATGGCTTGCGACAGTGCGAAACCACGCACGACCCAATCAGGTGTAATGTCCCAAAGCGCGTTGATGCGACCGCCGCGCCTCCGTGTCGTGTTGGTGTCGGTTTGGCCCGTTGTGACGTTATCCAACCAGCCCGCCGTTTCTTCGTCGTAGGCGGCAACGCGCACAGCCAAGCGGTCGGTCACGACAGGCAGGTTGAGCACCAATTCACTTTGATGACCGATACCGCCAGAATTGGTGCTTTCAGCGCCCAACATCAGCGCGCCGCTGAATGATTCTAGGTCCGGTGCATTGGATTCGATGCTGAGCACGCCGCCAATGGACCCTGCGCCATAGAGCGCGCCTTGCGGCCCGCGCATCACATCGACGCGGCGAACGTCAACCAGCCGCAATTGCGGGTCTGGCGCGGCGTAGGTGAGGCGCACGCCGTCGAGATAGATGCCGACTGTCGATTGAGCGCCGCCGGACAGTGAGCCGTCCGACACGCCGCGGAGAAAGACTTTGCTGCGGCCGGGGCCGTCATCTGTGAATTGAAGTCCGCTCACTTGGGAGACGAGATCGCGCGCGTCCCTCACCGGCAATTGTTGCAGCCGCTCCTCATCGACGTGCGTGAGGGCGCGTGGAATGGCGCCAAGCGCGATTTGGCCACGCGCAGCGGTGATGATAATTTCATCGCTCGTGACTGGCGCGGGCGCCTGTGCGGCGCGCGGCGCTGGGATGATCCGATAGCCGCTAGCGCCGACGGGCTCGAAACGCAGCCCCGTGTCACGGAGCAGCAGAGCCAACGCCTGCGTGGCCGTGAATTGGCCGTGCACTGGCGTGGATCGCACATTCGGCAACCGATCCGGGAGCGACAGCGAGACGTTTGCTTGTGTGGAGAAGTCCAGCAACGCCGCCTCAATGGGCTGCGATGGAATAACGAAGGCTGCTTGCGCTTGTGCGTGCGCCGCTGGCGCAGCCAACGTCGTGGTTAGGCCAGCAACAATAGCTGCTGCGCCGCTCGGCCAGAATTGGCGTGTTATGGACGGCTCCTCACGACGATTCGATCGTCCTCCTGGACGGTGCGAATAGGCAGGAAGCCTTCCAATTGCGCAAGCATCTCGTGCTGGTCGTCTATGATGAGCACGCCAGTAAAGCGAAGGGGAGGCGCACCTTCGGCTACTGCAATTTGAGCGTCGCCATAGCGGCTTAGATCTTCGAGGACCTCGATGAGGGGCGCATCATGGTAGATGAGCCGTCCTTGCTGCCATGCGAAGGCGTCGCCCGTGTACACGCTCACTGTAGGCGCAGCGCCGGGACGAATCTGCGCCTGATAGCCGGCGGTCACGCGGATGGCGTGGGCGGCTGGGGCCGCAATCTCCACAACGCCTTCGCGCACCGTCACAACCGTGCTGGCCGCGTTGCGGGTCACGTTAAAAACAGTTCCGATATCGCGGATAACGACGTCGCCAGCGGCGACTTCGAATGGATGAGCCTCATCATGCACGACGCTGAACGACGCCTCGCCGCGTTCTAGCACAACGCTACGGGTTTGCCCGAACGTGGCGCGAATGGCGGCATTGCGATTGAGATGAACAATAGAGCCGTCAGGTAATGTCACGCGCTCGTCGGAAGCGGCCGGTGCTGTGAAGGCGAATTGTGAGACGGGTTCGGGCATTTGCGCGATGAAAAAGAGCGCACTCGCGGCGATAGCCGCAAAACCGGTCGCCCAGATCGCAGGTCGTGACGCCAGCCGCCGCGTGAAACTGACGACATTGTTTCCCTCAGGTGCTTTTTCGGATTGAGTGAGCGCGGTTTCTGCGTCGACGAGCGCGTAATCGATCGCGGCGTAGGCGGCTTGGTGCTCTGGCGCGGCCGACAGCCATTGCTCGAACGCGAGCCAATCGGCCTCGGTCGCTGTCTCGTCCGCGAGCGCGACATGCCAGCGCGCGGCAGCTTCGGCCACGGTTGGGGCGCCTTGGGGGTCGTTCACGTTCATCTCAGCCTGGGGCCTTTCGTGTGAAAGACGCCGCCGACAGCACGGCGCCTCAGCTGATTGCGGCAGATTCTTGTTCGGGCCGGGCTAACCATCGTCAGCAAGCTCTGCAAGTTGTCGGAGCGCGGCGATCATGTGCTTCTCAACTGCGCTCTTGGAGACACCAAGTCTGGCGGAGACGTCGGCGTAGCTCAGCCCGTCCAGCTTATGCAGGGTGAATACGCGCCGCCGTTGCGGTGGAAACGCCTCGACCACGGCCATGACGCGCGCAAGCCGCTTGTTCGCCGCCCAAGCTGCCTCCGGAGAAGGATCGTCAGAGGCCGGGCCATCGGGCGTGCTAGTTGAGTGGACGTCCACGAAAGCGCCCTCGCGCGCCTCTGACCTGCGCCGCGTGCGGATTCTGTCTAGCAGAATGTTGGAGCCGAGCTTGTAAAGGTAAGCGCCCGCGTTTTCGACAGTCCCCGATTCAACGCGCCCCAGGCGCAGAAAAATTTCTTGAACGATGTCCTCTGCATCCGCGGAGGAGCCGGTGCGCACGGTAAAGAAGCGCAGCAATTGTGCGCGCTTGGCCATATAGGCGCCCGTCAAAGATCCGGGGTCGTCGCGATCAGCCAAATGCTACCTTCCGCGCCTTACTGAAAAAAGCTTCCGACCGATGTGAGGCGCAGCGCCCGCGGCGGCGTCACTCCAACACTAGGCCCCCTGCGGCGCCTGCGGGAGTGTATTTCGTGGCATTTTGCGCGTCTACGGAAGAGCCGGGGCTGAGGCCGCGCCGGCTAGCTGCAGTTCGAACCATCACCATGGACGTTGCGCATCCCCAAAGACGCGCGGCTGAGCGGCTGATCGAGGGCGTTTACCTTGCGACGTTCGATGCGCGGCTGCATGAGCATTTTCCGACTCTGATCGGCGTTACAGATTCTGCAGGTGAGGTCATTGCCGCCGCAGGCTGCCGTTTTGCTGCAAGCGACCGCCTCTTTCTGGAAAGTTATCTTGATGAGCCGGTGGAGACTGCGTTATCGCGCCGGCTCGGTGCTCCGATTGAGCGTAATCAAATTGGTGAAATCGGCAGCTTAGCCAGCGCTGGCGGTGGCGCGGCGGTGACGCTGTTCGCCGCGCTCGCGCGCCATCTAGATGCTGCAGGTGTGCGCTTTGCTGTCGCAACGGCGACCGGCCGGCTGCGCCGCGCATTCAGCGCCTTCGGCCTCTGTGACGGCGAACTCGCCAAGGCTGATCCCGCGCGCGCACCACGCGGCGCCGATTGGGGGCGATACTATGAAAATGAACCCGCTGTTCTTTATGGACGCGTAGCGCAGGGCTGCGCGCGTTTGGCCCCAACGCTCATGGCGACGCGCGCATGAGTGCGGTGCTTGCGGCGATTGCGCGGCACGCGCTGGAGAGGCCTGATTTCGCCGCGCTCGTCGGCGGCGGCTTTGCTATGAATTATGCGCAGTTAGATGCAGCTGTTAGCGAACTCGCGCACACACTCGCTAGCGAACTCGGAGATGGCAGGGGATGCGTCGCGCTCGCGCTCGACAACAGCCCGGCTTGGGTTCTAATCGATCTTGCCGTGATGAAGCTCAGCCGGCCGTGCCTACCGCTTCCCACATTTTTTACTCCCGCGCAGGTCGACGCAACGCTGCACGACGCCGGTGCTCAATGGCTGCTTACGAGTGACGAGCAGGGCAAGCCGCTTCAGGTCGCTCATCAAACTGTTTGGCTGCAGCGGCTCGACGGCTCTGAAGGCCGCTTACACCCCGGCACGGCGAAGGTCACCTACACTTCCGGCTCGACCGGAGCGCCGAAGGGCGTTTGCCTTTCGCTGCCGCAGATGGAGCAGGTCGCGCAGTCGATCGTCACTCGCTTTGGCGTGAGTTTCGCCGGGGTTCATGCGCCCATCCTGCCGCTCGGCGTGTTGCTTGAAAACGTCGCGGGGCTTTATTCGGTGCTTCTGGCTGGCGGGTGTTATCACGTCCAGAGCGCGCACGAACTTGGATGCGACAACCCCTTCAAGCCGGACTTTGCGCGCATGGGCGCAGCCCTGCGCGCGGCACGCGCAACGAGCTTAATCCTCGTGCCCGAACTCATGCGCGGCATCATGGCGGCGCGCGCCTTCGGCGTTATGGAGTTGCCCGCGTTGGATCTCATAGCGGTTGGCGGCGCCAAGGTTGCGCCGGAGCTGATCGCCATGGCGCGCGGTCTCAGTATGCCGGTTTACGAAGGCTACGGCCTGACGGAATGCGCGTCCGTCGTTGCCGTCAACGCGCCTAATGGCGAGCGCGGCGGCTCCGTTGGGCGTCCTCTCGATCATATCCGTGCGTACATCGCTGCTGATGGCGAGATCATTATCGGTGACGCCGGATTTCTTGGCTACGCCGGCCACGCGGCCAAGAGCGGCCCGACGCATACGGGTGACATCGGCGAACTCGACGAGGACGGGTTTCTTTATGTCAAAGGTCGCAAAGATAATCTCATCATCACTTCGTTTGGTCGTAACGTGTCGCCGGAATGGGTCGAGTGCGAACTCCTCGCCGAGCCTGTCATTCGTCACGCGCTGGTGTTCGGTGAGGGGCGGCCAGAATTGCGCGCGTTGATCGCGCCGATCTACCCCGGCCTTGAGCGCGACGTAATTGCAGCAAGTGTTGAGCGCGCCAATGCGCGGTTGCCCGCATACGCAAGAATTGGCGGCTTTGAGGTCCTCGGGCCACTTAGCGCAGATGCCGGCGATCTAACCGGAAATGGCCGCGTGCGCCGTAACGCGGTGCTCGCCAAGTATTCCAGCTTTGTGAACGGGTGATCCAATGTCTTTCTTTCAACAGTTAAAACTTGAGTCCGCGCCTGAGGCGCAGACATTGTTGACGATCCCGCAGCTCGTTGACGGTTTGGCCGGACGCATCAGTCGGGAAACCTACGTCGGCTATCTTTCGCAGGCATATCACCACGTCAAACACACAACGTCATTGATGAAGGCCGCCAAGTCGCGGCTTGACGACTCTCACGAGACCTTTCGCAAGGCGCTCGATGAGTATGCCGCGGAGGAAGAGGGGCACGAGGAGTGGATCCTCAATGATATCCGCGCGTGCGGCGGCGACGCTGAAGCGGTGCGCACCAGCACGCCACTTCTTGCGACCGAGATGATGGTCGCATTCGCATACGACTACATCAACCGCATCAATCCCATGGGCTTTTTTGGCATGGTGTTCGTGCTCGAAGGCACCAGCGTGATGCTGGCTTCACGGGGCGCGTCTGCGGTGCAGCAATCGCTTGGCCTGCCGCCCTCTGCGTTCAGCTATCTCACCTCACATGGCGCGCTTGATCAGGATCACATGGTGTTCTTCGCCAAGCTCATGGATCAGGTGACATCTCCGGACGATCAGGCGGCAATCGTGCACGTCGCCAAGCGCATGTTCATTCTGTTCGGCAACGTGTTTCGCGCAATCCCACATACGCAGGAGGCTGCGCATGCGGCTTAAGAATGAGCGCATCCTGCTGACCGGCGGCTCTGGCGGCCTCGGCAGATGTATCGCCGAACGCCTCATGAAGGCTGGTGCGGAAGTCACCGTACTCGGGCGCGAGACTGCGCTGGCGTATCAGGCGCGTGTGATCGCGTGCGATCTCTCTTCAGCAGATGGCATCGAGTCCGCGGCGGAGACAGTTGCGGCGGAGCCCTGGGACGGACTTATCAATCTCGCTGGCGTTCAGCACTTCGGCCCGTTCGAGCAGCAGAGCGCCGCGCACTTGCTTTCAACCTACATGGTCAATCTCGTTGCGCCGGCGCGGCTCGCCCAAGCGGTGATCCCCGGGATGAAGGCGCGCGGACGTGGACGCATCGTCAATGTCGGTTCAATCTTCGGCTCGATCAACTTTCCGCACTTCGCCACGTATTCGAGTTCGAAGGCTGGCCTCCACGGCTTGAGCCAGGGGCTACGCCGCGAACTGGCCGGCAGCGGCGTGCGCGTCACGTATGTCGCGCCGCGCGCGGTCAATACGCCTTTCAATTCGGATCTTGTGCTCAGATTCGCGAAGGCGACAAAAATGCACATGGACGATCCAAAGCGCGTCGCGCGCCGGATCGTGCGCGCCATGGAGCGCTGCGAGGGCGAGGTGTTTCTCGGCTTTCCTGAGTCCTTTTTCGTTCGAGTGAACGCACTTGCGCCGTTGATTGTCGACGGTGCGTTAGCGGCAAAGAACCGTCGCGCAGCAGAATTTTTTTCAGCTTAGGAGAATCCCATGATCAAATGGCTCGCAGCAGCAGTCACGCTTGTCGCCGTCAGCACGGCGCCGGCTTTCGCTGATCCAGTACTGGACGGGCGCATCAGTGCTCTCGCCCGCGCGTGGGATCACGCTCAGTTTGAAGTAACTCCAGTTGACGCGCGGCTCACAGAGCTGCGTCGCCTCGAGGCGCAGGCAAATGCGTTGGCCGCTCAGTATCCGCAGGCGGCGGAGCCCATGGTCTGGCAAGCGATTATTCTGAGTTCAGAAGCGGGAGCAGAAGGCGGTCTCGGCGCACTCGGTAAAGCGACGCAAGCGCGCGACATCTTGCTGCGCGCTGAGCGAATTAATCCAAACGTTCTGAACGGCTCCATTTTCACCAGCCTTGGCTCGCTTTATGCGCAAGTGCCAGGATTTCCCATTGGCTTCGGCAATCGCGATCGGGCGCGCCAATACTTGTCCCGCGCCGTCGCGATCAATCCTGAGGGCATTGATTCCAATTACTTCATGGCCGACTTCCTCGAGCGCCAGCATGATTATGTCCAGGCTGCCGAGTATCTGCGTCGTGCTCAAAACGCACCGGCGCGCCCCGGCCGCGAAGTCGCGGACGCTGGCCGCCGCCGCGAGATCGCGGCAATGCTCGCGCGCATCCAGAGCAGATAGTTGGTGAAGGAATGCTCCGCGGCCCTATGGTCTTTGCCAAGGGCCGCGAGCATCACGGCCGAAACGCGTGGCTGGGCCCGTTCGATGATTTCTCACAAGCGAGTCGCCGTCGGGGTTAGATTGAAGTCCCCACGTCGCCTTCGACTATCTCTTGCCGCATCTCCGGGCGCTGGTGCGGCGCCCAACGGGGCACGCGGTGGACGACGCGGTAGCGGAGCGGTCCGCCGTCTTCCGTTTCGCTCCGTTCCATCGGCGGCGGGATGCAGACGAACTCGGTTTCCAATTCGTCCGGTGAGGCGCGCACCGTGGAATAGCCGTAGCCGCCCTGGTCCATAAACGTGAGGTGTGGAGCGTTCTCCGGATTGCGTGCCGCGCGCGCTTGGGCGACGTCGTCGGTATCGCGCAGCACGAGCGCCGCGCGCACGCCGTGGAGCAACATGGTGTTGTAGGCGCATTGCGTGGAGCCATCGGCCCGGTCGTGCACGTAGAATGGACGCAGCCTGTAATCGCGCGGCAACGTCAGCGCCGGCACTTCGCCCGCGTTCTGCGCTGTGATTGATCCTGTCACGAATTCGACGCCGACCGGCTCGTAGGCGCGTAGCGGCAGAGTCTCGCTTGTATAGCCGGCCCAAAAGGAGTGCTTGTCACCGACGCAAATGGCGAGGCCGGTAATGCCCTCATCGCGCACCATGGAAAAGATTTCGCGGTGCTCAAGCGTCCAAGAGCGCTGTAAATAGCCGTACTCCGTGCTCGGCCACGTGTCGGCGAATTCCGGCGGGAGATTGTGCGGATCGACGCGCAGCGAGAGCGTGCCGAAAGAGTGGCCCCAGATTTTCCAAGGCGCCTCCGCTGCACGCAGGCGCTCTTTGAACCAAGCCATTTGCTCGATGCCGAGATAGGCTTGCGGGGGCTCGTTGATTTGCGGGTTGGGGACTTCGGTATCGCCGAAGCGAATGCTGGACGGGGGGCGCCAGCGGCAGCAATCAAGCGAGTAGGCCGGTCGCGGAATTTTGCTCTACGACGTCCGCTGACCCAAAGGGGATTCTCGCTCGCTTATTTGGGGGAGGGCGCGCTCGCGCCGCCTTCATCTTGTGTGCCTTCTTCATCTTCTGCCGGCAGTGCATCTCTCCAGATATTCGCCCTTTCGGTTGCGTCCGGTAGCGGGAACGTCTCCACTAATCGGAGTCGGCGCAGAAAGGCAGCATCGATCGATGGCGGATCGAACGAGCACGATACGAACGGGTCTCCAGCAGCACCCTGTGTGCAGGAAATATCCGCAAACGCGCTTTCGGCGCGCGTGTTAAGTTCTCTCGTAGGCGAAGCGCGAAGCTGAAGCGCATCGACAAGCGCGCCGAGGTCGGATTCGGTAATTGCGGGTGAGAGCACACGCACAAGCGTTGCAAACTGGCCGAGATAATGCGTGCGCCGCGCGGCGCTCGCGCCGTTGCCATAGAGGCCGACAAAGCCAACGAAACCATCGCCCAACGGCGCAATATCGAGCTGTTCATCGGGCATACGATCAAAGTCCGCGGCGAAGTCCGTCGCCTGGGGTTCAGCGCGCCGAAAGGCGGCGGTCTCGAAACCACAACCCGTCCCGGAGGGAATTTCGACGCACGAGGTGGTGCGATCGGAGCCATCAATCGCCGCCTGCCGGTCGAAGGCCTCTTGCAAGGTTCGGGTCGATGGAAACTGCTCAAACCGTGCCGGAGACAATGTTTCTGTCGCTTCTTCCACCACCCGCTCCGGGTGCGTCGCAGGAACAGTGGCGCACGCGCCAAGCAGACACGCAGTCAAGAGCATGGTCTTCAACTTCCGCATGCCTCTCCCTCACCGCGGGTGTGTGGGTAGTGACCTTACCGCCAACCCCATTGAGACCGAAAGCCCCGGGTCTTGGCGAGATGCATAGTTCGAACTCAACCAGGTCGTGTGACTTGCTAATGTCACAAGTGTGCGGTTGGGTGTTGCGATGCGCCACCTGCTGGCCCTGGCTCTTTGTGCTTTGGCTTCCGCCTGTGGCGTCACGCGGTTCTGCGAAGGTTGCCGAAGGAACCGACGACGGGACCGCCAGACAGGTGCGCTAACCGGGCTGCGCCACGCTCCGTACCGGTCCCGGCGCCAAAACGCGAGGAGCGGTGTCTTTAGCCTTCCCCGCGCGTAGCCGCAATGCGGGGCGCCCGCTTCTTTCGGCCGCCATCGCGCGCCGATTCCAGGGCCTGCACGAAACTATCGCGCCATGCGACGACATCGTCGCGCTCGACACCGTCCATCAGCGCGCGCCAGCGTCTCTTGCGCTCGTCTTTCGGCATGGCGAGCGCCCGACGAATGCCGTCGGCCACGTCCTCTTGGCTAAACGGATTGACGATCAGCGCCTCGCGCATCTGGGAGGCAGCGCCAGCGAAGCGCGACAGAACCAGGACGCCCGGATCGTCTTCGTCCTGGCCAGCGACAAATTCCTTGGCGACGAGGTTCATGCCGTCGCGGAGCGGCGTGACGAGGCCCACATCGGCCGCACGATAAATGCCAGCGAGTTCTTCGCGCGAGTGCATGCGGTGCACGTTGCGAATGGGAATCCAATCCATCTCCGCCATCGAGCCATTGATACGGCCTGAGATCGAGTCGAGGCGGGCGAAGATATCTTGGTAGGCGTCTAGCGCAGTGCGGGTTGCGGTCGAGATTTGCAGCATGAAGATTTGCCGCTTGAGTTCCGGGCTATCGTTCAGCAAACGCTCGTAAGCGAGCAGGCGCTCGTCGATGCCCTTTGAGTAATCGAGGCGATCCACGCCCAGCAACATTTTGCGCCCGGCCTTGCTCTCGGTCATCCGCGTGTAGCTCTCGATTCCAGCATCAGACTGCTTCAGCGCCGCAAAACCTTTGGCGTCGATGCCGATCGGAAATGCGCGCGGCAGGGTGGTGCGGCCGAAAGCGCGTACGCTGCCGTCGGTAAGTTGCATGCCGCCAACTTCATGCAGCACGTAATTGTTGAAGGCGTTCTTCCAGTCGTCGGTGTGAAAGCCGACGACGTCGTAGTGAAACATTGCTTCGACCAGTTGGCGGTGCTGCGGTAACGTCGCCATTAGTTCGCGAGCCGGCCAGGGGATGTGCAGGAAAAATCCGATGGCGTTCTTTGCCCCGCGTTCGCGCAGCGCGCGCCCGAGCGGGATCAGGTGATAGTCCTGCACCCAGATCAAATCGTCGGGTTCGATGAGCGGCATCAGCATATCGGCAAAGCGCGCATTCACGCGCTCATAACCGGCCCCGAACGAACGCTCGTACTGCGTAAGATCGATGCGATAGTGGAAGAGCGGCCAAAGCGTGCCGTTGGCGTAGCCGTTGTAATATTCCTGGATGTCCTGCTCTTCGAGATCCATCGTCGCAACAGTGACGCCGCCGGCGCTCTGCATCGAGATCTCGCCGGTAAATTCCGGCGTCGATTGTCCGCTCCAGCCGAACCAGATGCCGGAATATTCTCGCAGCGCCGCACTCATCGCCATGGCAAGGCCGCCTTGGCTGGACGCGCCTTCTGGTCCGGGCGGCGTAACACGATTTGAAACAACTATGAGCCGGCTCATCGCACTGTACTCCAGCCGTCGCTCAGCAAAACTGCGCAGTTGATCATGCCCGCTAACGAATAGGTCTGCGGATAGTTTCCCCATGCCTCGCCGGTTGCGAGATCACAATCTTCCGACAGAAGGCCGGCTGATGTACGTCTTGAGAGCATGTGTTCGAAGAGGGTGCGCGCTTCTTCGCGGCGGCCCACGAGGTGCAGGGCTTCGATCAGCCAGAACGTGCAGAAGTTAAACGCCGTCTCGGGTTTGCCAAAATCATCCTCGTCCGCGTAGCGCAACACGTAGTCGCCACGGCGCAGGTCTTTCTCCAGGTGTTCCAGGGTCGCGAGGAAGCGGGGATCGTCTGCCGCCAAGAAACGCGTATCGAGCGCCTGCAGCAAACTTGCATCCATTTCCGTGCCGCCGAGAGTCGCTGCAAAGCGACCGAGCTTTGCGTTCCAGGCCTCGTTCTCGATCTTCATACGCATTTCGTCGGCGCGGGTGCGCCAGACGATAGCGCGATCCTCGGCGCCGAGTTTACGCGCGGCGCTCGCGAGCCGATCGCACGCGGCCCAGCACATAATGCCGGAATAAGTGTGTGGCGCCGCGCGATTGCGGAACTCCCAAAGGCCAGCATCGGGTTTGTCATAAACGTCGTAAGCGCGTTCGCCGACGCTTTCGAGCGCGAGAAAATCGTCCATGTTGGCGGGGCGGAAGAGGCGGGTGTCGTAAAACGCCTGCACCGTCGAAAGCACGATCTGGCCATAGACGTCGTGCTGATGGTGCTCGTGCGCTTGGTTGCCTGCGCGGACGGGGCCCATGCCGCGGTAACCGGCAAGCGAGGCAAGCTCCGCCTCCTGTAGGATCGGCTCCATGCCGACGCCGTACACGGGCTGAATGCGCCCGCTCGGGGTCGCGTCGATGATGTTGCGGAGGTAGGAGAGATAGCCTTCGAGGATATCGGCGGCGCCAAGCCGATTTAGCGCCTGCACCGTGTAGTAGGCGTCGCGGATCCAACAATAACGATAGTCCCAGTTGCGGCCGCTGTTGGGCGCCTCCGGCACGGATGTCGTTAGCGCGGCGACGATGGCGCCGGTTTCCTCGTATACACACAGCTTCAGCGTGATTGCGGCGCGAATGACGGCGGCTTGCCATTCGAGCGGCGTCGCCAGCATGCGCACCCAACCCCGCCAATAGAAGCTGGTGTTTTCGCGCATCATACGTGAGGTCGCGCGCAAATCTTCGCCGAAGTCCTCGTCCGGACCAAGGAAGAATACGGTCTCCGTTTCCAGCCGGAAGACGCGTTGTTCAAGCACGTTGGAGATCGGCGCATTGGTTGTGAGGCGCAAACTGCCGGGCACGTTGTAGCGAATATGGTTCGAGCCGGATGTGTGCTCCGCTGGGCGCGCGCCATAGTCGACGGCGGGATTAAGTCTCACGCGAATGCGCGGCGTGCCTTTGACGGGACGGATAATTCGAACGAACGCCATTGGCCTGTAAGTGCGATTTCGGCGGCGATAGCGCGGGGAGAAGTCGACGATCTCAAGCACGTTGTCGCGCGCATCGGTCAGTGTCGTGATCAGGATCGGTGTGTTGCGCTCGTAGCTCTGCTCGGACTTGACTTGATCGATGAGGTCAATCGCCCACACGCCGTGTTGCGCTTCCTCCGGCGTCTTCCCGGAAAGCAGGGCGCAAAAGGTCGGATCGCCATCGACCCGCGGCACACATGCCCACACATACCGGGCGTTGCGGTCGATGAGGGCGCTGGCCGCGCAATTGCCGATCGGCGCGAGATCAAGGTCGCCATACTTCATGAGCTTTGTCCCTGCGCGAGCCAAAGGGCGACGGCGCTCGTGCTTGGCAGCACGTAATCGGCGCCGGTAGGGCGCGGCTCGCCCACGAGAATGCCAAAGCCGCCCATGCGCTTCGCAGCTGTGAAGGCATCCTCATCGGTGCGGTCGTCGCCGATAGCGATTGGCTTTCGACCGAGGAACGGCGGCGCAGCCATCAGCACGGTAACCGCATGGCCCTTGGTGCGGGCGGTTGCGATGATCTCGACCACCATCTTTCCCTGCAGCACCCTTAGACCATGCGTCGCGGCAACGTCGCGGGCGATGCGTTGGATGGCTTCTTCGGCATCTGGGATTTGGCGATAGTGCAGCGCCAAGCTCGCGTGCTTATCCTCTACGAGCGGCGCAAGCCCGTTCTCGTCCAGAAGTCGGAGCGCGTCAGCCCTTGCGGCCTCAAGCAGGGATATTTCAATTTGATCGCGGCTGATGCGATTGCCGCGCTGAATCTCAAAGCCGTGTACGCCCGCGGCATAGTCGACTGCGCCGCCAATAATTTCGCCGAGATCGCCAAGTGATCGCCCGGTAATGACTGCGATTGCGCCTGACATGCTGTCGCTCACACGCCGTAAAAGCGCACGCAGATCGGCGCTGGCGTGAACTTCGTTGGGGCGATCTTGAATCTCAACCAACGTGCCGTCGAGATCGAGGAAAAGGGCGTGTGCGCTGGCATTAAGTGGAGGAGGCGCGTCGATCGGCGTTGACGTGGTTATTTGGTGCTGTGTGCCGCGCATGTTCTATCCTGCAAAATATCGAGCGTGTGCGGGATAGAATAGTATTTCGCCCGCGCCCCGCAGCCTGCGTTGAACGCATGGCGGTTCGGATAGTTCCCTGAATGGAGCATCCGAAAATTGTTGTTACGAGATGTGTCTAGCGCCGCTGATCGACAAGATGTGGCGCCTCTTTCGAGACGTTGCGGCACACCTCCTCAGAACCGATTCAGCGCCGAAGCGTAGTCTGCTTAGCACGAGATACGAGGTCTCGCGAATACGAGGAGCAAGACATGAAACGCTTACAGACCATTGCACTCGCGGCGCTCGTGATGGCGGGCCCGCTCAGCGTCGGCGCCGCAAGCGCGCAATCTTATCGCGACCGAGAAGTGCGCCAGGAACGACGCGACGTGCGCGAAGCCCGCGGCAATCTGATTCAACAACGCAATGAATTGCGCCAAGCGCAGCGTTGGAATCAGCGCCAACATAATGGCTACTATCTCGGCACGCGCTTCTATTACGGACAGCCGAGCTACGCGCAGATGCAACGCCGCGATTATCGGCCTGCATATCAGCAATGGCGCCGCGGCGATCGCCTTCCGAGTTACGCGCGTGAACATTATCGCGAAGTAGATTGGCGCCGCGAGCGTCTGCGCCAGCCGCCGAGCGGTTATCGCTACGTGCGCGACGATCGCGGCGAAGTGCTGCTTGTCGGTATCGCCACTGGCGTGATCCTGGGCCTCATTCTCGGCAACAACTAAGGCCTGGGTGACGCGCTGGACGGAAGCCGCCTCGGAGCCTCGCTCCGGGGCGGTTTTCTATGCGCGGCGGTTCATCCAGCCGAACAATGGCTTTAGGGGAAATATCCAGATGATCCCGGCGAACGCGTAGAAAACTAGTTCCCCCCAGAAGGGCAAGATTGGGAGCAAGTAGGCGCCAAGAGTCGCAGCCAAAACGGCGTAGACTGCCATGTAGGCCAGAAGGCCCGCGCACCCCACAGCTTTGCGCGTGCGATTGTTCATCAAGGTGTCCCTGCGCGGCGGCGCGCCGCGTTTCCGTCAAGCTTCATGGGTTCTATGGGTGTCGCAAGAGGGACCCGCAAGAGCATGACGAGCGAGGATGTTTGGCCGCCGCGAGAGGTGTGGGTGGGCCGATGGCTGCTCGTCATCTGCGCGCTTGTGCTGGCGATGATCCTTGTTGGTGGCGCAACGCGCCTTACCGATAGCGGGCTCTCGATCACGGAGTGGAATCTGGAAAAGGGGCTGACGCCGCCGCTCACGGATGCGCGCTGGAACGAAGAGTTCGCGCTCTATCAGAACACCGTCGAATTTCAGGAGCAGAACAGCGAGATGTCGCTGGCTGAGTTCCAGTACATTTATTGGTGGGAATGGGGGCATCGCTTTCTCGGCAAGGTGCTCGGAGTCGTTTTCCTGCTCCCGGCGTTGTTCTTCCTTTTCACCGGGCGCTTGCGCGGCCGTTTCCGCATGACGCTGGCGCTGTTTGCGCTTGGCGGCGCGCAAGGCGCGATCGGTTGGTGGATGGTGACCAGCGGCTTGTTCGAGCGGCTCGATGTTAGTCCGCTGCGTTTGGCGATTCATTTGGGCATGGCGCTGATCATTTTGGCGTTGGCGCTTTGGGTTGCGCTCGGCGCCTTTGCTTGGCCGCGGGCGGGTGAACGGAGAGTCGTTCCGAGCTGGGCCGCTTTTGGATTGATGGCGCTGATCTTTGTTCAAGCCATGCTCGGCGCTTTTCTCGCCGGCAGTGATGGCGGTCGCGCATACGCGGATTGGCCGTGGATCGGCGGTGAGTGGATTCCATCAAGTGTGTTTGCGCTCGAGCCCATCTGGCTCAACTTCACTGAAGATCACGCGACGCAGCATCTGCTTCACCGTACGGCAGGCTATCTCGTCGCCCTGGTCGCGATTGGAATCGGCGCTTGGGGTTTTCTGAGTGGGCAGGGGGCGCAGCGCTGGGCCGCGGCGGCCATTGCTGGGATTGCGTTGCTGCAAGCGACGCTCGGTGTTTTGACGGTGGTTTCCTACTCGCCGCTCTCTTTGAGCCTGCTCCACCAGGCTGGCGCGGCGCTCCTCTGGATGGCGGCGCTGGTTTTTGCCCGGGCTGGATGGCGGTAACGGCGTGGTGGTATAATATTACCATTGCGCTATCTATCTGAAAATTATATAGAAAATGACGCCCCTTGACGCAATTTCTGCGCTGCAATAAACGCGCACCTTCGTTTCGTCAGGACACTTACCAATGCGCACTCAATCGACGCGCTCGGCCAAGGCCTCGGAAATCACCAACGGCTGGATCGTTGTGGATGCCGAAGGCGTCGTGGTCGGCCGTCTCGCCTCGTTCATCGCTTTGCGCCTTCGCGGCAAGCATCGCGCCGATTTCACGCCCCACGCGGACACTGGCGACCATGTCGTCGTGATCAACGCTGAGAAGGTGGCGCTGACCGGCAAGAAGATGACGGACAAAATCTACTATCGTCACACCGGCCACCCGGGCGGCATCAAGGAACGCGTTGCGGGCAAAGTGCTTGCCGGCAAGCATCCTGAGCGCGTGCTGGAAAAGGCCGTCGAGCGCATGATGCCGAAGGAAAGCCCGCTGGCGCGCAAGCAGCTCGCGAAGCTTCGCGTCTATGGCGGCAGCGAACACCCGCACGCCGCGCAGAACCCCGTTACGATCGACTTCAAGTCGAAGAACCGCAAGAACTCGAGGATCGGCTAAACCATGACCGACACGACTCAAGGCCTCGAATCTCTTGGCCAAATTACTGGCCAGGCGCCGCGCGTTGAACAAAATGTCGCCGAGCTGCGCGAACGCAAGGTCGATAATCTCGGCCGCTCCTACGCCACCGGCAAACGCAAGAACGCCATCGCGCGCGTCTGGGTGAAGCCGGGCAAGGGCAAGATCACGATCAATGGCAAAGCTTCGGACGATTATTTCGCCCGCCCGGTTCTGCGCATGATGATCAACCAGCCGTTCAAGGTCACGGAGCGCGAAGGCGAGTTCGACGTGTTCGTGACTGTCGTCGGCTCGGGCCTCTCGGGCCAAGCTGGCGCCGTGCGTCACGGCATCTCGAAGGCGCTGGCCGATTACGAGCCGCCGCTCCGCCCGGCTCTGAAGCACGCGGGCTTCCTCACGCGCGACAGCCGCGTCGTTGAACGTAAAAAGTACGGCCGTGCGAAAGCGCGCCGGAGCTTCCAGTTCTCGAAGCGCTAAGCTGCTTCTTCTTCTGGTCTCGACGGGCGCTTCTCTCACGGGAAGCGCCCGTTTTGTTTTTGGGGCGAGGCGCCTGTGCCAATCGATATTGTTGCAGTTTGCATTGGCGTCGGGACTCTTGTTCTCACATCTTGGGTGTTGTGGAAGGCGTTTAGAACAGGCGCCTTCCCGTGGAGACCGCTGGGTCAGAGCAGCAAGCCAGGGCGCGAAACGCAGCCACTCCAATTTTGGACGTACATCCTTGCGGCATTCATGATGCTGGCGATTTGCGCGACGACAGTTTTCGGTGTGGCTAGGGTTTATTTTCAGTGAGAAGCAATGAGCGCTAAAGTTTTCATCGATGGCGAAGCCGGCACCACGGGTTTGCAAATCCGTGAGCGGCTTGAGGGCAGGCGCGACATCGAACTTGTGTCGATTGATCCGGCGAAGCGCAAAGATGCGGACGAGCGCAAGCGGCTGCTGAATGGCGCCGATGCGGTGATCCTGTGTTTGCCGGATGATGCGGCGCGCGAGGCGGTGGCGCTGATCGAAAACGATGCGGTGAAGGTGATCGATGCGTCGACGGCGTATCGCGTCGCCGAGGGGTGGACCTATGGGTTTGCTGAATTGGCGAAAGGTCAGCGCGAGAAGATCGCGGCGTCGAAGCGGATTTCCAATCCTGGCTGTTATCCGACGGGTTTCATCGGTTTGGTGCGGCCGCTCGTGGATGCGGGCATCCTGCCGCGTGGCTGGCAGTTTTTCTGCAACGCCGTGAGCGGTTATTCAGGCGGCGGCAAAGCCATGATCGCCGAGTTCGAGAACACAGGCGCGCCGGAATACACCTCCGTGCCGTATCGGATTTATGGGCTGACGCAGCAGCATAAGCATGTGCCCGAGATGCAAGTGCAGGCAGGGCTGTCGCGCCCGCCGGTCTTCGCTCCGAGCGTGGGGCGTTACTACAAAGGCATGATCGTTGAAGTGCCGCTGGCGCTGATGGCCTTGCCGCAACCGCCAAAGCTCATTGAAGTGCATGGCGCCATCGCGTCGCATTATGCCGACGAGCGCTTCGTTGAAGTTGCATCTCTAGCGGAAGCTGCCAGTCTGAAGACGCTTTCGCCCGAAGGTCTTAACGGCACGAACCGAATGAAACTCTTCGTCTTTGGCCACGATGGCGAAGCGCGGCTCGTGGCGCTGCTCGACAATCTCGGCAAAGGCGCGAGCGGCGCCGCGGTGCAGAACTTGAACTTGGCGCTCGGGTTGGGAGAGGGCGCGGGGCTGAGTTGAGATCGCCGGCGTGGACGCCGGCGGTCCAACAAGAAGGCGCGCAGCCTTTGCGGCTGCGCTCGACGTTGTCGAGGCAGTCGGCACGCGCGGATTGGATTAAAGCTTAGGAGCTGTCGGCGGCTAGGATCGCTGGTGCGGCGAGCGCGCGCACAGGTTCGGCGCGTGGCGCGGCGATGATGAGGCGCGATCGGCCAACGCCGCGGCGCATGGTGCGCATGAAGCGCGCGATGTAGGCGTCGGGCGCGGCCATGATGTCGGTGATGCGCGCGAGCCGTTGCGTGAGGCTGCCGCCGTGTAGGCGCAGGCGGCCATGGCGAAAGAAGCGTTGCAGGTTCGACCTTGAACGGGTGAAGCCGCGCGGCGCCGAGGCCGGACGCCGCGTGCGCCGTGGCGGCGGTGAGCCCATGCGTTCAACAGCCATGAGGAAGACCAGGCGCTCAGCAGTGCGCTCGCAGCGGCGCACAAAACGCTTGAGCCGCTTGCTGCGCCTTGGCGCGTCGAGCAGAAGCGCGATGCGCGTCAGCCATGCGAGCCACGGCAAGAAGGCCGCGACGAACGCGGCGATCTTGTCTGAGCTGATGAGTGGCTGATTGGCTTTCATGCGCGCCAGTTTAGATGGACGCGAATTCGGTCGGATTGGTGCGGGCGGAGATTTTTACAGGGGCCTGAACGCGCTTAGAAATTTCGGATCGCGTACAGGGCGGCGCGGCGGATAAATGAGTGCGAATCCTCCTCTCAGTCGGCTGTGCCGGCTTCGTTGCGGAAGAGCCAGATCAGCCCCCGACGATAGACTTCGCCGATGGTTGCGGCGTGCGTTCCGTTCTCGAGGCTTACCGCGTTGAAGTCCCACGGGCGTTCGGCGCGGGCGCTCCATGTTTGCGTCCAGGCTTGTACTTCTCTGCGCAGATCTTCGTGATCGCGTTCGCCGCTGGCGACGAAGAGCCCGAGATCGCGGCGGGTCGCAGGTGCGGCGTCGCCTTGGAACGCTTCGAGCGGGCGCATTGCCGGGTTGCTGGCGATACGCCCCCAAAAGAGGTCGGGCGCTGTTAGCGCGGAGTAGAGAACAAAACCGCCGCCGCGCGACTGGCCAATGAGTACGCGCCGTTGCGGATCGCTGCGGAAGCGCCGCTCGATTTCGGGGATCACTTCGTCGGCGAGGAATCGCTGATACGCGGCAGCGCCGCGATCTGGCGCTTCGGGCGAAGGCCACCTGAAATCGACATGACGCATGTTGCCTTCGCCGAACGTGCCGTAGGCGATGCCGACGAGGATCGCGGGCGGTGTTGGTTCGTCGTAGGTGAGGAAGAGGTGCGTCGGCGCCAGCAGAGGAAAGAGCGAGTCGCCGTCAGTGATGTAGATCGTCGGATAAGTGCGGGTTTCGCGCGCGTAGTTCTCAGGCAGGCTCACATAGATGTGCATCGGCCTGCCCAAAGCGGCGGACTCGAGACGGAAGTAGTCGCCTTGCAATGCGGCCAGTGTTGGCGGCGCGGATGCTGGGGCGGTTTGGCAAGCAGCCGCAAAGATGGCCAGCACGCAGACGACGATCGCTTGCAGGCGCATGTGACTTCCTATCCGCCCTTAGGACTCGCTTGAACGCACTTTCACATACGTGCCTGGCGCGTCGCAGAGCACTTCGAGTTCGCCATCGCCGGGCGTGCGTGCGGGCACGTCTGGGCCGCTCTTTTCGCGGAGCCACGCATCCCAGTGCGGCCACCACGAGCCGGGGTGCTCGACGGAGAAGGCTTGCCAATCTTCCAGCGCGCCTTTGAGATTGGGGTTGGTCCAGTACTGGTACTTATTGGCGCTGGGATGGTTGATGACGCCGGCAATGTGGCCGGAGCCGGCGATGATGTATTCGACCGGGCCGCCGAACGAGCGGGCGCTGCGATAGACGCTGGCCGCGGGGGCGATGTGATCTTCTTTCGAGCTCTGCATGAAGATCGGGATTTTGACGTCCTTCAACGAGAGCTTCTCGCCGAGCAGTTCGAGCTTGCCTTCAGTCAGCGCGTTGTCGCGATAGAATTTGCGCAGATAGAAAAGGTGCAGCGCTTTCGGCATGCGCGTTTGATCGGCGTTCCAGTAAAGGAGATCGAACGGCGGCGGCTGTTTGCCGATATAGTAATTGTCGACGACGTAATTCCAAACGAGGTCGTTGGAGCGCAGCGAGTTGAAGGTGTCGGCCATGGTTTGCGCGTCGAGCACGCCGCCGGCCTGGTCCATCTTGTCTTCGAGGAATTTGATGCCGGCTTCGTCGGAGAAGATCAGCAGATCGCCGGCGCATTTGAAATCGGCTTGGCTGGCGAAGAAGGTGGCGCTTTGGATGCGCTTGTCGCCCGTCCTGGCCATGTGCGCGAGCACCGTCGCGAGCAACGTGCCGCCGACGCAATAGCCGACAGTGTTGATGCGATCGACTTTGGCGGCTTTGGTCACCGCCTCGACCGCGTCGTAAATGCCTTCGCGCATATAATCTTCGAAGGTGACCTCAGCCATGTCCTCGCCCGGATTGACCCAGGAGACGAGGAAGACGGTGTGGCCCTGATCGGTCAGCCATTTGATCATCGAGTTCTTGGGCTGCAGATCGAGGATATAAAATTTGTTGATCCACGGTGGGAAGATCAGCAGCGGGACTTCGTGCACGTTTTCGGTTGTCGGGTTGTACTGCAGCAGCTCGAACACGCGGTTGCGGAAGACGACCTTGCCCGGCGTGGTGGCGACATTCTCGCCGACCTTGAAGGCTGCGAGATCGGTTTGTGAAATCGCCAGCACGCCATCGCCGCGCTTTAGATCGTTGGCGAGATTCTCAACGCCCTTGAGCAAGCTCTCGCCGTGCGTATCGAACAAGGCGCGCAGAGCGGCGGGGTTGGTCATCAAGAAGTTGGACGGAGAGGCGGCGTCCACGGCTTGCTTGATGTAGAAGACGGCCTTGCGCTTGGTCGCCTCGTCCACGCCTTCGGTGCGCTCGACGAGATCGGTGATGAAGGCGGATGTGGCGAGATAAGATTCGCGCAGCATCGAGAAGGCGGGGTTAGAACGCCACTCGGGATCCTTGAAACGCTTATCGCGCACCGGGCCTTCTTCCGGCTGCTGGCCGGTCAACATGTAGGAGGCGTGCTTCTGCCAAATCTCGCCGTAACGCTGCCAAAGGTTGGCGTGCGCTTCGCGTAGCGTTTCGGGCTGCTGGGCGAGCTGCGACCAAACATCGTTCAGCGCCGATTGCATGCCGAGCGGATCGGGCTGCCAGGCGTTATGATCCTTCGCCTGATCGATGAAGGCTGTGGAGAACACCTGGTTGGCGCGCGTCATCGCCGAGGTCAGGTTGTTCGAGAGCGCGGCCAAGCTATCGGCCGTCTGTGACATGATGAGCTCGTTGAGCGGCGGCGGGGCTGCTGCGGGGGCCGGCTTCGGTGCGGCGGCGGCTGCCGGCTGGGGCGCGGATTCGGGCGCCGGCGCGGGCGTGGCTTTGGCGGCGGCGGGCTTGCGCTTGCGTTTGGCCTTGGGGGCGGCGGCATGCGCGGGCTTCGCGGCGGGTTCGACCCCATCCGTCATGTTTGTCTCCCTATTGGCGCCAGTGTAATGCCGCTTCGCGTGGTGGCGCAAAGGCTGGGGCTGGTATAGGACGGAATTAGGGGCCTGAATCGCCCAGGAATGACGCTAATGCGCTTGGCAGCTCTCGCTACGATCCTTTGTTTCGGCCTGGCCGGCTGCATCAGCAGCGGCGAGACACCGGAATGGTTCGCTCAGCGCAGCGCTGAGAATGACGAGGGCTATCCGAGCCTGCGCTCGGTGCCGACTGGGACGGACGCCAATGTCGATGCGGCGCACTGGGCCGCGGTCGAGGCTGATGTGGTGGCGGCGGGCCAAGCTGTGCGCACTAATCCGCGCGCGCAGCCGGCGACGGCGACCGAGAGCCCGGCTGAGTTCCTCGAAGAGGCCCGCCAGGATCTCGAAGAGACGCGTCAGTCGCACGAACCGAACTGACGCGGGCGCACGATCCGCGATGAGCGACTTTCACAAGATCAAACGGCTGCCTCCTTATGTGTTCGAGGAGGTCAACAAGCTGAAGGCGCGCCTGCGCGCCAAGGGCGTCGACATCATCGATTTCGGCATGGGCAATCCGGATTTACCGGTGCCGGAGCACATTGTCGAAAAATTGTGCGAGACAGCGCGTAAGCCGCGCACCAATCGCTATAGCGCCTCACGCGGCATTCCGGGGCTGCGCAAAGCGATGGCGGGTTACTATGACCGCCGCTTCGGCGTGAAGCTGAATGCTGACACGCAGATCGTCTCGACGCTGGGTTCGAAAGAAGGCTTCGCAAATCTGGCGCAAGCTATCACGGCGCCGGGCGATACGATCGTGACGCCGAACCCGTCTTATCCAATTCATGCGTTCGGCTTCATCATGGCCGGCGGCGTCATCCGTCACATCGAGGCGCATACGCCGGAGCAATATTTGAGCGGGCTCGGCCGGGCCGTACGCCATTCGGTGCCGCCGCCGATTGCAATGGTCACGTGCTATCCGGCCAATCCCACGGCGCAGACGGCCGATCTCGATTTTTACAAGGACGCCGTCGCATTCGCGAAGAAGCACGACATGTTCGTGCTCTCGGATATGGCCTATTCGGAGATTTACTTCGAAGGCGATCCGCCGCCGTCTGTGCTACAAGTTGAGGGCGCGACCGATGTCGCGGTGGAAGTGAATACGTTGTCGAAGACCTATTCGATGGCCGGTTTCCGCGTTGGCTTTGCGCTTGGCAATGAGCGGCTGATTGCGGCTTTGGCGCGGGTGAAATCGTACCTGGATTATGGCGCTTACACGCCGGTGCAGGTTGCTGCGGCGGCGGCGCTGAATGGGCCGCAAGACTGCGTCGCCGAGATGCGCGCTATCTATAAGCAGCGGCGCGATGTGCTGATTGAGAGCTTTGGCAAAGCCGGATGGCAATTGCCGAAGCCCAGCGCTTCGATGTTCGTGTGGGCGCCGTTGCCGGATGCTTACAAGCATCTGGGCTCTGTTGAGTTCTCGAAGCGTCTGATGGAGGGCGCCGAGATCGCGGTCGCGCCGGGCGCCGGTTTTGGCGAGTACGGCGACGGGTTTGTGCGCATCGCGCTTGTCGAGAATGAGCAGCGCATCCGACAAGCGGCGCGCAATCTGAAGAAATTTCTGCAATCCAACACAGCTGCGGCGGCGGAGTGAGCATGAGTAAGTTGCGCGTCGGAGTCGCCGGACTCGGCACTGTCGGCGGCGGTTTGCTCAAGCTGTTTGCGGACGAGCGCTCGCGGTTGCGCGAAAAGATGGAAGTTGTCGCTGTCAGCGCGCGCGATCGCGGGCGGGCGAGAACTGCGGATATCGGCGCATATCGCTGGTTCGACGATCCGGCTGAGATGGCGGCACAATCAGACATCGATGTTGTCGTTGAGCTGATCGGCGGCGCCGATGGGCCGGCGAAAGCGGCAGTGGAGACGGCGCTGCGGCGTGGCGCGCACGTGGTGACCGCCAATAAGGCGCTGGTGGCGACGCATGGTGTTGAGCTTGCAGCGCTTGCCGAAGCGTCTGGCGCGAAGTTGTTGTTCGAGGCGGCTGTCGGCGGCGGCGTGCCGATGGTGAAGGCGCTGAAGGAAAGCGTGGCGGGCTGCCGGGCGGGCGCTGTCGCCGGCATTCTCAACGGCACATGCAATTTCATTCTCACGGAGATGGAATCCACCGGTCGGTCGTTCGGCGATGTGCTGAAGGACGCACAGCAAATGGGCTACGCCGAAGCTGATCCGACAACCGATGTCGGCGGCTTCGATGCCGCGCATAAACTCGCGATTCTGTGCGCGATTGCATTCGGTACGCGGCCCGATCTGGCGCACGTGCGTATCGAGGGCATAGAGCGGGTCACGCTCACGGATATCCGTTTGGCCGGCAAGCTTGGCTTCCGCATCAAACTCATCGCACGCGGCGCGTCTACGGATGGCGGTGTTGAGATGCACGTGCGGCCGGCGCTTTTGGCGTTTGACCATCCGCTCGCGAACATTGGCGGCTCGCTGAATGCGTTGGTGGTGGATGCCGAGCCTGTAGGGCAGCTTACCTTCATCGGGCGCGGCGCTGGTGAGGGGCCGACGGCTTCGTCAGTCGCGTCTGATTTGATGGATTTGGCTGAGGACCGCGCGAGCTTTGCGTTCGGCAAACCGCTGGCGCAATTGGCGGACGCGCCGCGCGCCGCGCCGCCGGAACGCGGGCGCTATTATTTGCGCTTCATGGTTGGAGATCGCCCAGGCGTTGTCGCGGCGATTTCGGAACGGCTGGCGCATGAAGAAATTTCGATCGAGAGTTTCTTGCAAATGCCTGTGCATGAAGGGCCCGCTGTGCCGATCGTGCTGACCACGCAGACGTGTGCGCGCGCGGCAGTGGAGCGGGCTGTGAAGGCGATTGAGGCGCTCGAAGCGGTGGTTGAGCCGCCTTACGTGATGCCGGTTGAGCCGTCAGCGCGGGCGTTCCGACCCTCCTGAGCTCCCAGCGGCAGAGGGGACGGCGCGGCGTCGGCGACTCACTTTAGGCATGTTGGGATGAGCGCAGCCCTTAAAGTTCCGTATGCGCCGAATGCGTTTCTCGGGGTTGAGCGCTCGTTGACCGGGCGGCGCTGGCGCACGCGCGAGGCGGATTTGGCGTTGGTCGAGGCGTTCCGACGTCGCTTTTCCCTGCCGGAGATTGCTGCGCGGTTGTTGGCGGCGCGCGGTGTGCCGTTTGATGGCGCTGAAAATTTTCTCGAGCCGACGTTGAAGGCGCTGTTTCCCGATCCGTCGAGCTTTGCCGACATGGATGAAGCGGCGCGCGTGATCGAAGACGCGATCGTCAGTGGGCGCTCGTGCGCAGTGTTGGCGGATTACGATGTCGACGGCGGATCGTCCGGCGCGCAGCTCGTGCGCTACTTCCGGGCGCGCGGGCGTGAGTTGAAAATTTATGTGCCGGATCGGATGAAGGAGGGCTACGGGCCTTCCGTGTTGGCGTTCGAGCGGCTGAAGGCGGACGGCGTTGAACTCGTCATTACTGTTGATTGCGGCGCGGCGGCTGAAGGCCCGCTCAACGCTGCGGCGGAACTCGGGCTCGATGTCGTCGTGCTCGATCACCATCTGATGAACCACGCGCCGCCGAAGGCGCGGGCGGTGGTCAATCCGAACCGGATGGATTGCAAATCCGGGCAGGGCGATCTCACAGCGGCCGGCGTTGTGCTGGTGACGCTTGCGGCGGTGAACCGTGAAGCGCGCAAACGTGGTTCGATTGGTTCAAATAATCTGCCGGACTTGATGCAGATGCTCGATCTCGCTGCGATCGGCACGGTGTGTGATGTGGCGCCGCTCACTGGCTTTAATCGCGCCATCGTTGCGCAAGGTTTGAAGGTGCTGCGCGCCGGTAAGAATATTGGGCTCGTCGCCCTCGCGGAGAATGCAGGGCGTAAGGGCCAAGCGACGGTTTACGACTTTGGCTTCATTCTTGGGCCGCGGATCAATGCGGGCGGGCGTGTCGGTGATGCGTCTTTAGCGACCCGGTTGTTGTCCACGGAAGATCCAGCCGAAGCCAACGAACTCGCGGCGACTTTGGAAGCGCTGAACCAAGAGCGCCGTGCGCGCGAAGCGGAGATGTTGGCCGAAGCGGAGAGTGCTGCGCTGGCGGAAGCGGAAACGCGCTCTGTTGTGATCGTTGGATCGCATCTGTGGCATCCGGGCGTGATTGGTATCGCGGCGGGCCGTCTGAAGGATCGGCTGATGAAGCCGACGATCGTGCTCGGCGGCGTTAGCGAGCATGAGCCAGCGAAGGGTTCCGGGCGTTCGACGCCGGGCGTGAACCTTGGCGCTGCGGTCGCGGCGGCGAAGGAAGCGGGGCTGCTGATCAATGGCGGCGGTCACGCGATGGCGGCGGGGCTCACGGTGGAGTGGGACAAGGTCGAGGCGTTGAAAGATTTTCTCTCCGAGCGGCTTTCGGGTGAGATGGCGGCCGCGGCTGGCGAGGCGCGCGCGCTTGCCGTGGATGCGGCGGGCGCGATTGGCTCGCTCGATCTTGGTTTGATCGATGCGCTGGATCGGATCGGGCCATACGGGCAGGGCCATCCTGAGCCGGTGTTTGCGCTGCCGGATGTGCGGGTGAGCTTCGCCAAAATCGTAAAGGAAGAGCACGTGCGCTTCACGCTTGAGGATGCGCGTGGGGCGAAGGTGAGCGGTATCGCGTTTCGCGCGATGAAGAGCCCGCTGGGCGAGGCGCTGCTGAAGCGCGATGCGACCTATCACGCCGCGGTGCGGGTCAAGCGCAATGAGTGGAATGGCAACGTGAAGGCCGAGGTCGAGATCGTGGATTTAGCCGGGGCCGGTTAAGCTCTCGTCCTGCGGCCGCGAGAGGCCCCGAACGCAGAGGCCGATCAGCACGATGCCGGCGAAGGTAAAGAAGCCGAGCATCGGGACGGAGACTGCGATGCCAGCGGCGGGGGCCATCCAGTCCTGGTATTGGCCACCGAGGCGCAGGAAAATCACCAGCGCCAGCGGCGCGAGCAGCACCCAGCCGGTCAGCAGGCCAAGAACCCTGAAAATCAAGCGCGCCTCCCGCCTTGCCAGCGCCAATCAGCCACTTTATATCGCGGCCTCCCGCGCATTCGAGGTGACTCGAATGAGCACGCGGGCCCTTCGTCTATCGGTTAGGACGCCTGGTTTTCAACCAGGAAAGAGGGGTTCGACTCCCCTAGGGCCTGCCACTTTCCCGCCTTCGCCGTCGTGTTAATTATCCCCTCCCCAGGGGACGGAAGAAGCCATGTCTTTGAAGAAACTCCTCGGCGCGCTCGCCATCGGTTTAGTGCTGGGGGCGTGCGCCCAGCCGGAAGGCCGTGCGGCGCAGACGGATGCGGCGCAGGCAGCAGTCGAGACTGAGACGCTGACGGTGGAGACGGCGAACGGCCCCGTGCAGATCACGGTTGAGATCGCCGATGACGATCAGGAGCGTTCGCGGGGGCTGATGTTCCGGCCGCCCCTGGCGGACAATTACGGCATGCTGTTTCACTTTCAGCGCCCCGAACGCGCGAGCTTTTGGATGCGCAATACGCCAAGCACGCTGGATATTATCTTCATTGGCGAGGACGGCCGCATCTTGAATATCGCGCCGTTCACGACGCCGTATTCGGATGCGCCGGTGCCGTCAGCCGGCCTGACGCGCGGCGTGTTGGAAATTCGCGGCGGCCATGCTGCGGAGCTTGGCATCCAGCCGGGCGATCGCGTGCGGCATCGCATCTTTCCAAGCTAGTTGAAGTTGCCGCGCCGTACGCGGCGTGGCAACAGGACGTCACCGGGGTATAGCTCAGCCTGGTAGAGCGCCAGCTTTGGGAGCTGGATGTCGAGAGTTCGAATCCCTCTGCCCCGACCATCCTACGCTGCGCGAGGCGGAGCGTGGGATGTCCTCCGAAGCCTTGGCGAAGGAGGACTGGTAATCCAGCGCGCAGCTTCGGATGGCTTACGCCGTGGCCAGATATGAAAACGCCGCGCTTGTTCAAGCGCGGCGTCTCCGTTTCTACGCGGTGGCGTCACCTCACGGGTAAGGTTCGCCGTTCTCGTAGAAATAGCGGCCTGACTGCGAGTCGTAGAAATAGTAGCGGCCAGTGCGCTGGTCATAGCGCTCACGGCGGTTATCGACGTTGCCGCAACGGCCTTCTTGACGACAACCCAGGTACCAACCAGCAGCGCCGCCGACGACGGCGCCCGCGAGAGCGGCTTCATCATCGCCAAGGATGGCGCCAGCAGCGCCGCCAATGGCTGCGCCGGTGAGGGCGCCCTGTTCGCTTTGGGTCATGCCGGCACAGGCGCTGAGGCTCAACGCGGCGGCGGAAATGTATGCAGTAATCGCGAGGCGCATTCGTCGTTCTCCTGATCTCGTGCAGGCCTAACAACGGCGCGATGCTTCCGTTCCGTAGGCGCCAAGTCGCCGCAAAGTTCCGTTCAGACCACGCCGTCGCCGCGCAGTTGCGCGATGTCGGCTTCGCTGAGTGCGAGAAGTTCCTTCAGTACGGTGTCGGTGTCTTGGCCCAGCAGTGGAGGCGGCGCGCGGGTCGTCGGAGGCGTTGCGCTTAGGCGAAGCGGATTGGCGGCGAGTTTGATCTGATCGCCATCTGCGCGCGTGACGCTCTCGACCGCGCCGCGGGCGATGACGTGCGGATCCGTATAGACTTGGTCCAATGTGTTGATCGGGCCGCACGGGACCTGTGCTTTCTCAAGTAAGACGATCCATTGTGCGGTGGTGCGCGCGAGCATGATGTGGGTGAGCGCCGCAGTCAGCTCTTCCCGGTGCTGTACGCGCGCTTCGTTGTGCGAGAAGCGCGGATCGTCGGCGAGGGGTGTGCCGGCGGCGGCGCAGAAATCGCGGAATTGGCCGTCATTGCCGACCGCGAGGATGATGTGCCCATCCGCGGTGGCGAGCACCTGGTACGGCGCGATCGAGGCGTGTTGATTGCCGAGGCGCTGCGGCTTCTCACCTGAAACGAGGTAGCTGGCGCCGAGATTGGCCAGCATCGCGATCTGTGAATCCAGCAACGCAGCGTCGATGTGTTGGCCTTCGCCGGTGCGTTCGGCGTGGCGGAGCGCCGCGAGCACCGCCGTGACCGCGTACATGCCGGTGAAGAGATCGGCGACCGCGACGGCGCTTTTCATCGGTTCGCCCGCTCGCTCGCCGGTGAGGCTCATCAGGCCGCCCATGCCTTGGATGATGTAATCGTAGCCGGGGCGTTTTGCGTATGGGCCGGTTTGGCCGAAGCCGGTGATCGAGCAATAGACGATGGACGGATTGATTGCGGCGACACTCGCGTAGTCGAGGCCGTATTTCTTCAGACCGCCAGCTTTGAAGTTCTCGACCAGGATTTGGCAGTGCGGGACGAGTTGCTTTACCAGCGCGGCGCCGGCGGGTTTGGCGAAGTCGATCGTCACAGAGCGTTTGTTGCGGTTGGCGGCGAGGTAATAGGCGGCGTCTCCGTTCTCGCCGTCAGAGTCCTTTAGGAATGGCGGCCCCCAGGAGCGCGTGTCATCGCCGGCGCCGGGCTTTTCGACCTTGATCACATCGGCGCCAAAATCGCCGAGGATTTGCGTGGCCCAGGGCCCGGCAAGAACACGTGAGAGATCGAGCACACGCACGCCCGCGAGAGCGGCTTTGGTTTCTGTGACGGCCATTGGTTTGCTCTCGGCTTTGCTCTGATCAGGAGCGGTGGTAGAGCGGCGCCATGAGCGAAGTCAAAACGCCGGTCGCTACGGGCGGCTGCCAATGCGGGAAAGTGCGGTATGCGCTTTATGTCGCGCCGCAGAACTCGCATGTCTGTCATTGCCGCATGTGCCAGAAGGCGACGGGCGGGGTTTTCGCTGCATTGGCGGGTGCGCCGAAGAGCGAATTTGAGTGGACCGCGGGCGAGCCAGCGTTTTTCGCGAGCTCCAACTTGGCCAAACGCGCGTATTGCCGAGATTGCGGCACGCCGCTTTCGTTTAGCTACGATCTGCCTGAGGCGCGCTTTTACGTGACGATCGGATCGCTGGATGATCCAGAATCGGCGCCAATCCTTCAGCAATACGGGATCGAGAGCAGGCTTTCCTGGGTGAAGTTCTGCGATGACGTTCCCGCAGAGCGAACCGGTGAGGACGCTAAGGCCGCTGCGTTCTTTGCGAACATGCAAAGCAATCAAGAATAATGCGTAGTCGGCTGCGCTCGCGCATTAGAGCGCTTTATTTTGGACACACGCAATCGGCGGTGCGCTTTCAAGGCGTGTTGCTGGTGCTCGATCTGCTGATCATTGGCTTCTTCATTGGTAGCCAATTTATTGCCGAGCTGCCTTGGTTCTGGATCGTCGACGTCGCGATAGCAGTGTTTCTTGCCATTGATCTACTCGCGCGCTTGTTTGCGTTCGGTACGTTGCGACGTTGGCTAAAGTTTCCGACAACTTGGATCGATCTCGTTGTTCTCGCGACGCTCTTGTTTCCCGCGGTGCTTCACAATTGGGGTTTCCTGCGGATTTTGCGCCTTTGGACGTTGGTGCATAGCGAGCGCTTCTGGAACGTGCTGGCGCGCGGCAAGTGGGATGACACCTATGTCGAGGATTTGACGCGCGCCATCATTACCTTGTTCGTGTTTGTCTTTATGGCCGCCGGTTTCACGCAGGCTTTCTTTCTGGGGCAGCACCCGAAACTCAACAACTTTGTAGATGCGATTTACTTCGTTGTGACGTCGCTAACGACGACGGGCTATGGCGACATCACGATCGATACGGCTGCGGGGCGCTTGTTTTCCGTTGGGCTCATGATTGCCGGGATCAGCCTTTTTTTCGGCATCGCGCAAAAGGCGTTTGCGCCGCAGCAGAAGATTGTGCGTTGCACAGGATGCGGCGTGGACCGCCATAGCCTTGGTGCGAGCTTTTGCTGTAATTGCGGAGAGAAGCTGGCGGCGCCCTTGCGCGGACGCGCGCGGGTTGCCAGAGGAGTGCGCCGGTTCGGCAAGGGCGGTTAGCTCAGCGGTAGAGCGTCTCCTTTACACGGAGAGGGTCGGGGGTTCGATCCCCTCACCGCCCACCATCCTACGCTCGCGAAGCGAGGGTAGGATGTCCGCCGAAGCCTTGGCGAAGGCGGACTGGCGCCTCTCACCTGCGAGCTACGGATGGCTCCGCCAGCCTTCGCTGCGCGCAGCGGAGCTAAGGCTGCCTCGCCGAAGCCCAGAGGGCGAAGGCGGGCGCTTTGGCCAAGCGCAGCTACGGCTAGGCAAGCCAAGGTTCGGCATCGAGATGGAACTTCACGCCCTGTGGACAACTTGCTACGCAGTTGGGTCAGGGCGGTGCTATAAGGGCGGGGATGATTCAGCTTCGATCCGGAGTTGTCGTGATCGCCGCGCTCGGCTTGGGGGCGTGCGGCCAGGCTAGTGTTGGTCCGCCGCCGGCGGTTTCCGCGCCGATGGAGCAGATCAGCGCCGCCTCGATCCCTGATTTTCGCGCCCAGGCTGGCATGACCTATGCCGATTTTACCGCGCAGCCGGCGATGCAGCGTTATGCGTTGGAAGGTTTGGGTGTCGCCGGAACTGCTGAGGCGCAGCGGTTCAATCACGCCATGGCGAACCAAGTGCCGGGCTTGGTTGCGGGCGGCGGCGGCGCGCAAGCGCTGGTTTTTTCGGGCTGCGCGCCGAGTGGCTGCCTCGAGGGCCTGTCGGTCGTCGCGATCGATATCGGCACCGGCGATGTGTTCGTGGGCGTGAGCGACATGGCCGGGGCGGAGAAGCTAGTGCCGAACGATCGGCTGGAGGCGCTGCTGCGGCTGACCTCACCCAGCCAAAGCTGGGACGATCCCATTCGGACGACCGCCGTAGCGGCAGCCGGTCCTTAATCTTTATCTGTTAGAAGCCTCGTCTTCGCGCGCTTGACCGGGGGAACGGCTTGTCCTAATTCCGGCCCCTCTCGCGAAAGAGACGCGGGTGTAGCTCAGTCGGTTAGAGCGCCGGCCTGTCACGCCGGAGGTCGCGGGTTCGAGTCCCGTCACTCGCGCCATTCTCGCTTGAAACTCCACGACAAACGCAGATTGCCATCGCGGGCGGGCGCCACTAGCGTCCGCGCCGATTTCGCGGCTGCGGCGCCTGGAACCCTGGCGTTGCGGTCCGCACCGGCTTAGGTGACGCTCATGGGCCTCGATCTGCTCGACTATCTGCCGATTATCATCTTTTTCGCCGTCGCCTTGGTGCTCGGCGCGGGCTTCTTGATTGCCGCCTTCGTGGTGGCGCCGAAGTCTCCCGATAAAGAGAAGGTCTCGGCCTACGAATGCGGTTTCAACGCCTTCGATGACGCGCGCATGAAGTTCGACGTGCGTTTCTATCTCGTCTCGATCCTCTTCATCATTTTCGATCTTGAAGTCGCGTTTCTGTTTCCGTGGGCGGTGACGCTTGGCGATATGCCGACGGAAGTCGCGCAGTTCGCGTTCTGGTCGATGATGGGTTTCCTCGGCGTGCTTACGGTTGGGTTTATCTACGAATGGAAGAAGGGCGCGCTCGAATGGGAGTGATCACTCCAGCCGGCGGCGCAGGGCGCGCGGGTGTCGAGTGCGGCTTTCCTGTGAAGGAAGACGATCCGTTCTACACGGGCCTCTCCGATCAGCTTGCCGACAAGGGTTTCATCACCGCGGCAGCGGACGATCTCATCACCTGGGCGCGCACGGGCTCGCTGATGTGGATGACGTTCGGCTTGGCGTGCTGCGCGGTCGAGATGATGCAGGCGTCGATGCCGCGCTATGATCTTGAGCGCTTTGGCTTTGCGCCGCGCTTCGCCGCGACAGTCGGACGTGATGATCGTCGCAGGGACTCTGACCAACAAAATGGCGCCGGCGTTGCGCAAGGTTTACGATCAGATGCCGAACCCGCGCTACGTGATCTCAATGGGATCATGCGCCAACGGCGGCGGCTATTATCATTATAGCTACGCTGTTGTGCGCGGCTGCGACCGCGTCGTGCCGGTTGATATTTACGTGCCGGGGTGCCCGCCGACCGCGGAAGCGTTGGTGTACGGCGTGCTGCAATTGCAGCGCAAAATTCGTCGCGAAGGGAACATCGTACGATGAGCCAATCGCTTGAAGACTTGGGCGCCCATATCGCAGCTTCGATGACGAGCGCGATCGAAGCGCATGAGGTCGCGTTCGGCGAGCTCAATCTGACGGCGCGCGCCGATCAGATTTACGCGGTTATCAAGTTTTTGCGCGATGACCCGCGCTGCAAATTCACCAGCATGATCGATATTTGCGGCGTCGATTATCCGGAGCGGGCCAAGCGCTTTGACGTGGTTTATCACCTGCTCTCGATGCAGCTGAACCATCGCGTGCGCATCCGGATCGCGACCGACGAGCAGACCCCGGTCGCCAGCGTCGCGACGATCTATCCGTGCGCGGATTGGTTCGAGCGCGAGGCGTTCGACATGTACGGCATTCTGTTTTCGAACCACCCGGACTTGCGCCGCATCCTCACCGACTACGGGTTCGAGGGCTATCCGCTGCGCAAAGACTTCCCGCTCAGCGGCCACGTTGAAGTGCGCTACGATAGTGAGCAGCAGCGGGTCGTGTATGAGCCGGTGAAGCTCGCGCAAGCGTTCCGTAACTTCGATTTCCTTAGCCCATGGGAAGGCATGACGCTTCCGGGTGATGAGAAGGCCGGCGATGGCCGGAATAAGCCATGAGCGCGCCACCGCTTTCCGGCCGTTGCTTGTGCGGCGCCGTACGGTTTACGGCCACGCCTGAGAAGATGACGATGGACGCGTGCCATTGCACGATGTGCCGCAGGTGGGCTGGCGCGCCTGCGATGACTGTTTTCTGCACGGATCTCAAATTCGAGGATGAGAGCGCGGTTGGCGTCTACCAATCGTCTGACTGGGCCGAGCGCGGTTTCTGCAAGACCTGCGGGTCGAGCCTCTTCTGGCGCACGCGCGACCACAAGCTGTTCACGGTGTCAGCGCACGCTTTCGACGATCCTGGGCAGTTCCAGTTCGATGTTGAAATCTACATCGACGAAAAGCCCACCAATTATGCGTTCGCGAACCCGACACGGAAAATGACAGGCGCTGAAGTCGTCGCGGCGTTTGGAAATATTGGCGGAGCTGATGATCATGGCTGACGATCTCTCTCTCACGCCGGTGACCGCTGAAGAGAAGCGCACGTTCACGATCAACTTCGGACCGCAGCATCCGGCGGCGCACGGTGTGTTGCGCCTAGTGCTTGAGTTGGATGGCGAGATCGTTGAGCGCGTCGATCCACACATTGGGTTGCTGCATCGCGGCACCGAGAAGCTGATCGAGTACAAAACTTATCTGCAGGCGATCCCGTATTTTGACCGGCTCGATTATGTGGCGCCGATCAATCAGGAGCATGCATTCTGCCTGGCGATCGAGAAGCTCGCCGGCATCGAAGTGCCGCGCCGGGCCTCGATCATTCGGGTGCTCTATTCGGAAATCGGGCGGATTCTGAACCATCTACTGAACGTCACGACGCAGGCGATGGACGTCGGCGCGCTGACGCCGCCGCTTTGGGGCTTCGAAGAGCGCGAAAAGTTGATGGTGTTTTATGAGCGCGCCTCGGGCTCGCGCATGCACGCCAATTATGTGCGTCCGGGCGGCGTGCACCAGGATCTGCCGCCGCAACTGATCGACGATATCGAAACGTGGTGCGAGCAGTTTCCGCGGACGGTGCATGATATTGAAGGCCTGCTGACCAACAATCGCATCTTCAAGCAGCGCAACGTCGATATCGGCGTGGTGAGCGCGCAGGATGCGATTGAGTGGGGCTTCTCGGGCGTCATGGTGCGCGGCTCGGGGCTCGCTTGGGATTTGCGGCGCTCGCAGCCGTACGAGATTTACAACGAGCTCGATTTCAAGATCCCGCTCGGCAAGAACGGCGATTGCTATGATCGCTACCTCTGCCGCGTCGAGGAAATGTACGAGTCGGTGAAGATCATGCAGCAATGCGTGAAGCTGCTGCGCCAGGCGCCGGGGCCGGTGTTGCCGGAGAATTCGAAGTTCGCGCCGCCGCGCCGCGCCGAGATGAAGAACTCGATGGAAGCGCTGATCCATCACTTCAAACTCTACACCGAGGGCTTCCACGTTCCGGTTGGTGAAGCGTACGCGATGGTCGAGGCGCCGAAGGGCGAGTTCGGTGTTTATCTGGTGAGCGACGGCACGAATAAGCCGTATCGCTTGAAAATCCGCGCACCGGGTTTCCCGCACCTCGCGGCGATGGATTATCTCTGCAAGGGCCACATGTTGGCAGACGTGTCCGCTGTACTCGGCTCGCTGGACATCGTGTTCGGCGAGATCGACCGGTGATCGGAACGGACCGGTGAGCCCTGAGCATGCACCGCTTATGCTTTGGATCGAGGGCGTGGTTGCTCTCGTCATCGCTCTTGCGTTCCTGCTGCATGCTTTGTTCGCGTTTAAACCGGAGCATGTCGAGCATCATCCCGCCCGCGTGCGTATCGGGGCCACGATCCAAGGTTTGGCGATCGGGTTGCTGATTGGTTTCGTGGTGGTGCCCCTGCGGATGCAGGTGATGGACGCGCGCGGGTTCGATCCGGGGCTCTCGCCTGGCTTGTCGTCGCTCTCGTTTATTCCAGCGTTGTTGATGCTGATCGTCATTCGGCGCGGGGCGTTGCTGAAGGTGCCGGTGCTGAAGACCTATCTGCGCGCCTATCGCCGTGCGACGCTTTTGAAGGCGCGGGATGACGCTGAGAAGGCGTTGGCGAAGCTTGACGCGATCGAAGCGCGGAAGGTGTCGCCATGACGAGCGCCCTGATCGTCAGTTTGATTATGTGGATCGGCGTTGCGATCGCGCTCGCGGTGACGTTCAGTTATTTGACCGGTCGCAGTGCGCGTGAGCGTTTTCCGGGCGGGCCGAAGCGTTACTTGTTCGCGCTGATCATTCAGGCCGCCGCCTTCATGATCCCCATTCCGGTCGCGCTGCTTCTGATGCTTGGGCGCCCGATCCCGCAAGGTGTCGATGTCATCATTGCGGTGGCGGTTGGCGTCGGCGTGTTGGCGGCGCTGCACTATGCGCCGGTGACCGGCCCGATGCTGAAGGATTTACGGCGCGCGCGTTTGGACGCGGCGATGCGGCGGATCGCGGAGAAAGACAAGTGAGCGCCGCCGACGTGGTTCAGCGCCAATTGGAGGCGTACAACGCGCAGGACCTCGACGCGTTCTGCGCCACCTATGCGGACGATTGCGTGATCTGCGATTTGCATGGCGCGGTGACGCAATCGGGGGCGGCTGACATTCGTGCGCGTTACGCGAAGACATTCGCCGACTATCCGCAGAACCGCGCCTGGGTCGAGCATCGCATGGCGCTTGGCGATGTTGTTATCGATCACGAGAAGGGCGAGCGTTCGCCCGAAGGCCCGTTCTTCGAGGCGCTTGTGATTTACACCGTTAAGACCGGGCGGATCGCCCGCGTTGATTTCGTGAAGTGAGAGAGAGATGAGCGTTCGCCGTCTAGCCGCAGATCAGCCAGAGAGTTTTGCGTTTGCACCGTCGACGATGGAGCAGGCGCGCTGGTGGATGGCCAAGTATCCGCCGGAGCGCAAGCAATCCGCCGTGATCCCGATCATGTGGTTGATCCAGAAGCAGGAAGGCTGGGTGTCTGAGCCCGCGATCGAAGCGCTCGCGGCGTTGCTGGAGATGCCGAAGATTCGCGTGCTCGAAGTTGCGACCTTCTACACGATGTTTCACCTCTCCCCGGTGGGGAAGCATCATTTCCAACTTTGCGGGACGACGCCGTGCGTGCTGCGCGGCGCTGAGGATTTGAAGACGGTTTGCAAGAAGCGGATCGGTGAGAAACATGCGGTCAGCGCGGATGGTCTGTTCTCGTGGGAAGAGGTCGAGTGCGTCGGCGCCTGTGTGAATGCGCCGGTGGTGGCGATCGATGATTACTATCACGAGGACCTGACACCGGATGCGCTGGAGGCTCTGATCGACAGGCTTGCGCGTGGCGAAAAGATCGAGCCGGGCTCGGCGAGCGGACGGCAGACATCGGCGCCCGAAGGCGGCCCAAACGTGCTGACGGATCCGTCGCTCTATGATGGTTCGCTGGCGCAAAAAATTACATTGCCTGCTCTGCCGGAGAAGGTGTGAGCGACCCGCAACCCCCGATCGAGCCAACGCCGCAGCGTGGCCGCTACGAACCAATCCGCCTTGGCGGTGCGGTACGGCGCAGCGCTGTGGTGATTTACGCGCTGCTGGCGATCGGTCTGGCCGGGCTCGCGGTTTTCATGGCGACGCTCGGGCAACGCGAGATCACCAGCATGTACGTGGCGGCGCCGGCGATCGGCTCGCTCTGGTTTGGCTTGCGCGTGTTCATGATGCTTGGGAGCAAGCCATGAACGCGCAGGCGCCGCTTGGTCTTGAGACGCCGGAGGGCCGCGCTGCGTATCGCAAGGAGCTGCGCGGCGTCGCGCGTTGGCCGCGCATCATCGGTTTTGGCCTCATCCTGATCGCTGCCGTCGCGATACTGAATTTGCGCAGCGATCCCGAGGCGGGCGCAGCGCTTTATGGCGCGTACGGGTTGCTGGCAGCAGGCTGGGCCGTGCTGATCTGGTCTTACGTGCAACGCAATATCTATCATCGCCGCCGGACGCGGCAGAGTGGGAACGACCATGCTGGCGGATAAGGATCGCATCTTCCTCAATCTCTACGGGACGCGCGGCGCGGACTTGGAGAGCGCCAAGAAGCGCGGGGCATGGAACGGCACGGCTGACATGATCAGCGCGGGCCGCGACTGGATCATCGCGCAGATGAAGGAGAGCGGCTTGCGCGGTCGCGGCGGCGCGGGTTTCCCGACCGGCTTGAAGTGGAGCTTCATGCCGAAAGAGGTGAAGGATCGGCCGCACTATCTTGTCGTCAACGCCGACGAGTCCGAGCCGGGCACGTGTAAAGACCGCGATATCATGCGCCACGATCCGCATTTGCTGATCGAAGGCTGCCTCGTCGCGTCGTTCGCGATGCAGGCGCATGCTTGTTACATCTATATCCGCGGTGAGTACGTGGCTGAGCGCGAGGCCATGGAGCGCGCGATTAAGGAAGCTTACGAAGCTAAGCTCGTCGGCAAGAACAATGTGCATGGCTGGGATTTTGACATCTATATGCACCACGGCGCCGGCGCCTACATTTGCGGCGAAGAAACGGCGCTGCTGGAGAGCCTTGAAGGCAAGAAGGGTCAGCCGCGTTTGAAGCCGCCGTTTCCGGCGAATGTCGGTCTCTATGGCTGCCCGACGACGGTGAACAATGTCGAATCGATTGCGGTGGCGCCGACGATTTTGCGCCGCGGGGCGAAATGGTTTGCCGGCTTTGGCCGTCCGAACAATGCAGGCACCAAGGTGTTCTGCATTTCCGGCCACGTGAACAAGCCGTGCAACGTCGAAGAGGCGATGAGCATTCCGCTGAAGCAGCTCATCGAAGAGCATTGCGGCGGCGTGCGCGGTGGCTGGGGCAATCTGAAAGCGGTGATCCCCGGCGGCTCGTCGGTGCGGATGATCAACGCGCAAGAGTCCGAGACCATGCTGATGGATTTCGACGCACTGTCAGCTGCGCCGCATCGCTCCGGCCTTGGTACGGCGGCCGTGATCTTGATGGATCAATCCACCGACATGATCCGCGCCATCGCGCGCATTGCTTACTTCTACAAGCATGAAAGCTGCGGCCAGTGCACGCCGTGCCGCGAAGGCACGGGCTGGATGTGGCGCGTGCTGGAGCGCATGGCCAAGGGCGAGGCTGAGCACAGCGAGATCGATTTGCTGTTGGATGTGGCCGGGCAAGTTGAGGGCCACACCATTTGCGCGCTCGGCGATGCGGCGGCGTGGCCGATCCAAGGTTTGATCCGCTGCTTCCGTCCCGAGATTGAGCAGCGGATTGATCGCTACCGCGCGGCGAAGGGCGTGCACCAAGTGAAGATGGTGGCGGCGGAGTGATGAAGCACTTCCTACTAATCTACGACTACGCGCCGGACTTTATGGAAAAGCGCGGCACCGTGCGACCCGCGCATCTCGAACTCTGCCGCGCTTCAGTTGCGCGGGGCGAGTTGCAGCTTGGCGGCGCGGTGCCAAATGATGATCCGCCGTTTGGGTTGCTTCTGTTCAAAGCCGAGAGCGCGCAGGTCGCCGAGGATTTCGCGCGCGCTGACCCCTATACGAATGGAGGGGTTGTCACGTCGTGGCGCGTGCGCGAGTGGATCACGGTGGTCGGCGAGGGTGCGCTGACGAAGGTGTGAGCCATGGCCAAGGGCGTCATCGAGACGTGGGAAAAGCTTGAGGACTTCAAGCGCCGCGATGTGACTTTCGATGGCTTGAAGCGAAAAGTCTTCGTGTCTGGCGCCGGGCCTGGCGTTATCATTATCCACGAAATCCCTGGCATCACGCCGGAAGTGGCGCGCTTTGCGCGCTGGGTCCGCGATGCGGGTTTCACCGTTTATCTGCCGTCGCTCTTCGGCAAACCGGGCAAGCCGAACAGTCCCGGCTACGTCAACGCCTCGATTTTCCGGGTGCTTTGCATCGCGCGCGAGTTCAAGATTCTGAACTCCGCTGACGAGCACAGTCCGGTCGTGGATTGGTTGAAGCAACTTGCAGCGGTTGCGCATGGCGAGTGCGGGGGCAAGGGCGTGGGCGCGTTGGGCATGTGCCTGACGGGCAATTTTGCGCTCTCTATGATGGTTGAGCCATCGGTGCGCGCGCCGGTTCTGTGCCAGCCGTCTGTGCCCGTGAACGATCCGGCCGGCATGCATGCCTCGCCCGGGGATATGGCAATCGTTCGCGAACGGATGGAGCGGGAGGATTTGACGCTGCGGGGCTATCGGTTCGCTGGTGACAAATATTGTAAGGCGGCCAGGTTCGAGGCGTTCAGCGCCGCACTGGGATCGCGGTTCGTGGGTGAGGTTTTACCTGACAGCGCGGCTAAACCCGACACGTTCAACGCCAATCCCCACAGCGTGTTGACCACGCACCTCGTCGATGAGGCCGGCTCGCCGACGCGTCAGAAGGTCGACGAGATCATTGCGTTCTTCAAATTGCGTCTAGTCGACTAAATCGCACACGAACAAACGGAGCGGCTTTCGCCGCTCCGCATGCTTTCGGGTGTTAGCCGCCGCTTATTGCGGGCGTTCTTGATCGGTGTTGCGATCGCCTGGACGCTTCTTGTCCTGGTCGCGGTTTTCACGGTTCGCGGCGTCTTGATCGTCGCGACCCGGCTGCGCTTGGCGTTGCTGATCTTGGTTGTTCTGATCAGGCTGGTTTGGTTGGTTGGCCATGGGGTAATTGCTCCTATTGCCCGCCCTTGCATAACCAACGAGCACAGACGCCTCTCGTTCCAGCAAAATTGAAGCAACGTCAGCTACTTAACCCGCTACAGCGGAACTTTTTTGGGCGGTGACGCCAGGTCATTGCGACAGTGCAATTTGTGCATAGCAGACATCGCGGTTTTGCTTGCGCTTAGTGCGCTGATCGCAGGGGCTTTTGGCCCTCTTGCGGCGACGCAATAAATCGTCCATGCGCGTGCGCGAAAGCGATCTTGGCTATGACGAAAATACTCGTCGACGGCGTTGAAGTCGACGTACCTCCAGAGCTTACCTTGCTGCAGGCGTGCGAAGCCGCCGGCGCAGAGATTCCGCGCTTTTGCTACCACGAGCGGCTCTCGATCGCCGGCAATTGCCGCATGTGCCTGATCGAGGTGAAGGTTGGCGGAAAATCTGGGCCGAAGCCGGTCGCCTCGTGCGCGCAGCAGGTGAAAGACTTGCCGCCGCCGCGCGATGATATCTTGAACGAACTCGTCACTAAGAGCGCCGTTGTAAAGAAGGCGCGCCAAGGGGTGATGGAGTTCCTGCTCATTAATCACCCGCTGGATTGTCCGATCTGCGACCAGGGCGGTGAGTGCGACCTGCAGGACCAATCCGTCGCTTATGGACGCGGCGGCTCGCGCTTTGATGAGAACAAGCGCGCCGTCGAAGAAAAATTCATGGGCCCGTTGGTGAAGACGGTGATGACGCGCTGCATTCAGTGCACGCGCTGCATCCGTTTTGTCACCGAGGTTGCCGGCGTCTCAGAGCTCGGCGCGACGGGCCGCGGCGAGGACATGGAGGTCACTACCTATCTGGAAGCGGCGCTAACGAGCGAGCTTTCGGCCAATGTGATCGATCTGTGCCCGGTGGGCGCGCTGACGTCGAAACCTTATGCGTTCAATGCGCGGCCTTGGGAGCTGACCAAGACCGAAACCGTCGATGTGATGGACGCGCTTGGCTCGAACATTCGCGTCGATGCGCGCGGTGATGCGGTTTTGCGGGTGCTGCCGCGGGTCAACGAAGAGATCAACGAAGAATGGATCTCGGATAAGACGCGCTACGCTGAAGATGGCTTGAGCCGGCAGCGGCTGGATCGTCCGTTCATTCGTGAAAACGGCAAGCTCCGTGCCGCGTCTTGGGGCGAGGCGCTTGAGGCGGCGGCGAAGGCGCTGTCGGGCGACCCAAAACGCATTGGCGCGGTCGCTGGCGATTTGGCGTGCGCCGAGAGCATGAAGGCGACGCTCGATCTCTTCCGCGCGCTGGGCTCGCCGAATACGGATTGCCGCGCTGATGGCGCGGCGATCGGCGGCGGTGCGCGTGAGGGCTACATTTTCAACTCGACTATCGCCGGCATCGATGAAGCGGATGTCATTCTGCTGATCGGGACCAATCCGCGTCTCGAAGCGCCGGTGCTGAATGCGCGCATTCGCAAGGCCTGGCTGCGCGGCGCCGAGATCGCGCTCATCGGCGAGGGCGCCGATCTGACCTATCCTTATGCGCATCTCGGCGGATCGTTGGCTGAGGTGAAGGATCGCGCGGCGACCGTCGATAAGCTGAAGACGGCGCAGAAGCCGATGATCATCGTTGGCGCTGGCGCGCTGACTCGGAGCGATTCAGCGGCGGTGCTGCATTCGATCGGCGCGCTGGCGGCGAGCGCCAGTGTCGTGCGCGACGGTTGGAATGGGTTCAACGTTCTGCACAATGCGGCGGCGCGTGTCGGCGGGCTTGATCTTGGCTTCCTGCCGGGCGCTGGCGGCAAGAGCGCGCGCGAGATGCTCTCGGGCGGGCTCGATACGCTGCTGCTCCTCGGCGTCGATGAAGTTGAACTGCCGAAGGCGGGCACGGTGATTTACATCGGCACGCACGGCGATGCCGGCGCGCACCGCGCTGACATCATCCTGCCGAGCGCTGCGTACACCGAGAAGGACGCCACCTGGGTCAACACCGAGGGTCGGGTCCAGTACGGGCGCCGCGCCACGTTCCCGAAAGGCGATGCGAAGGAAGATTGGACGATCCTGCGCGCGCTCTCGGGTGTGATGGGCAAGACGCTGCCCTACGACACGCTCGGCGCACTACGCGCCAAGATGATCGCGGATCATCCGACCTTCGGCCAAGTCGATTATGCGCCGGGCGCCGTCGGGGCCGCGGGTTTTGATCTGACGGCGCTTGGTGCGGCGGGGGATATTTCCGGCGCACCACTGCGCAGCCCTGTGGCGGATTTCTATCTCACCAATCCGATCGCGCGGGCATCGAAGACGATGGCTGAGTGTTCGCGGCTGAAAGCCGGCGCGATCAAGGTGGCTGCGGAATGATCCCCGGCGCCGATTACGTTCCGTTCGTCAATTTCCCGCTCGAAGTGGAGTGGGGGCTGATGAAGCTCGGCCAGATCCTGGCCATCTCCATTCTGCTGCTGATCTCGCTGGCGTTCCTCTTGCTGTTCGATCGCAAGGTCTGGGCTGCGGTGCAGTTGCGCAAGGGCCCCAACGTCGTCGGCCCGTTCGGCTTACTTCAGTCGTTCGCGGACTTCTTCAAGTTCGTGTTCAAGGAAATCGTCATCCCGGCCGGCGCCAACAAGACGGTGTTCATACTGGCGCCGCTGCTGACGTTCGTGCTGGCCTTCATTGGCTGGGCGGTGGTGCCTTGGGGCCCCGATGTCGTCATCGCCGATCTCAATGTCGGCATTCTCTATCTCTTCGCCATCAGTTCGCTTGGCGTTTACGGCATCATCATGGGCGGATGGGCTTCGAACTCGAAGTATCCGTTCCTGGGCGGCCTGCGTTCAGCGGCGCAGATGGTAAGCTACGAAGTCTCGATCGGCTTCATCATCATCACCGTGTTGCTACTGGTCGGCTCGCTCAATCTAACGACGATCGTGAACGCCCAGAGCGATGGCATCTGGATGTGGCACGGCTTTCGGATTTTTAACTTCGCGGAATTCCCGGCCAACATTCTGGTTGGCGTCACCATGCTGGCGATGCTGGTGATGTTCTTTATTTCGGCGCTGGCGGAGACCAATCGCCCGCCGTTCGATTTGCCGGAAGCGGAGTCTGAACTCGTTGCCGGTTACCAGGTCGAGTATTCATCGACGCCGTATTTGCTCTTCATGATCGGCGAGTACCTGAACATTGTTATGATGTGCGCGATGACGACGATCCTGTTCCTCGGCGGCTGGCACTTGCCGTGGGGTTCGATCGAGAGCCTGGGGCTTTCGCCGTTCTGGACGTCGACCGTGGCGATGCTGGTTTTCTACGCCAAGCTCTGGGTGATGTTCTTCATGTTCGCGATGGTTAAGGCCATCGTGCCGCGCTACCGCTACGATCAGCTCATGCGCCTGGGTTGGAAGATCTTCTTGCCGACCTCGCTCGTGGCTGTCGTGGCGATGGGCTATTACGTGACCTTCATCGCGCCGGCCGCCAACGCCACGGTGGCGGGCGGATGAGGGGTGCGGTGATCCTTCTGGCGCTGGTGGCGCTCGCTGCATGCCAAACGCTGCCGGCTGTTATTCCGGGCGCTGCGGGTGGCGCGTTCGACGTGCGTTATGATGCGGCGCAACAAAGCATCGGCGAAGTCGATGCGCGGGCGCGGACATATTGCAACGGCGGCGCTGATTTCATTTCCGGCGAAACCCGCTTCGATGGTTTCGCTTATCGCACCTATCGGTGCGTTGGGAGCTCATAATGTCGCGCTTACTGCAAGCCGCGAAGGGCGCTTTGATGCTGGACATGCTGGGCGGGTTTGCGCTCGGCATGAAGTATTTCTTCCGCCGCAAAGCCACGATCAATTACCCGTACGAGCGCAACCCGCAGAGCCCGCGTTTCCGCGGTGAGCATGCGCTGCGCCGCTATGCCAATGGGGAAGAGCGTTGCATCGCCTGCAAGCTCTGCGAAGCGATTTGCCCGGCGCAAGCGATCACGATTGAGGCCGAGCCGCGCGAAGACGGCTCGCGCCGGACCACGCGCTACGACATCGACATGGTGAAGTGCATCTATTGCGGCTACTGCCAGGAAGCCTGCCCGGTGGATGCGATCGTCGAGGGGCCGAACTTGGAGTTCGCGACCGAGACGCGCGAAGAGCTTTACTACGACAAGGAAAAACTGCTCGCGAACGGCGATCGCTGGGAACGCGAGATTGCGAAGAATTTGGAACTGGACGCGCCTTACCGGTAGGGCGCGATTTCTGATGGCGGCTCGCGCAAAACGCCGGGCGCCAATTTGAAGTTGGGAGAGCGTAACGGATGTTGGCGACGATCGCCTTCTACGTGCTGGCTGTGATCGCGGTGATCTCCGCGTTCGCGGTTATCTCGGCGCGCAATCCTGTGCACTCAGTGCTGTTCCTGATCCTAACGTTCTTCACGGCGGCGGGGCTCTTCGTGCTGCTCGGCGCCGAGTTTTTGGCGATGCTGCTGGTGATCGTCTATGTCGGCGCCGTCGCGGTGCTGTTCCTGTTCGTCGTGATGATGCTCGACGTCGATTTCGTCGAACTGAAGCAGGGCTTTCTCTCCTACATGCCGATCGGCGCGCTTATCGCAGCCGCGCTGCTGGCTGAGTTGGGGCTCGTCGCTAGCGCGGCGGTCTCGGCGAATGGCGCACCGATTGCGATTGCGCCGGCGGAAAACACCGGGATCACCAATGCCGAAGCAATCGGGCAGGTGCTCTACACCGATTATCTGCTCGTATTCCAAATGGCGGGCTTGGTTCTGTTCGTCGCCATGATCGGCGCCATCGTGTTGACGCTGCGCCATCGGCCTGGCGTTCGTAAGCAGGACATTGCCGCGCAAGTGGGCCGCAAGCGCTCTGAAGGCGTCGAACTCAAAGACATCCGTCCGGGTCAGGGGCTGGGTTGATGGAAATCACGCTCGCCCATTATCTGTTCGTCGCGGCGGCCCTGTTTACGATCGGCGTTTTCGGCATTTTCGTGAACCGCAAGAACGTCATCATTATTTTGATGTCGATCGAACTCGTGTTGCTCGCGGTGAACATTAATTTGGTCGCGTTCTCGGCATATCTGCAGAACCTGGAGGGTCAGATCTTCGCCATGCTGGTGCTGACGGTCGCGGCGGCTGAGGCGGCCGTGGGCCTCGCCATCCTCGTCACGTACTTCCGTAATCGCGGCAACATCGCCGTCGAAGACATCAACCAGATGAGGGGCTGAACCGGTGCAATTTTCCACCGATGCCCTGATCGTGCTCGCGCCGCTGTTCGCGGCGGCGTTCGCGGGGCTGCTGCAGCGTTATATCGGCGACAAAGTCGCGATGGCGGTTACGACGGCTTCCGTCGGGCTGTCGCTTGCGCTGTCTTGGCCGATCTTTCTCGATTTCGTTTGGGGCGAGGGCCACGTCCGCGTCATCGAGCTGTTCCGCTTCATAGATGTGGCGGGCTTTAGTTCAACGTGGAGCATCCGCATCGACACGATGTCGGCGATCATGCTCGTGGTTGTGAACACGGTCTCGTTCCTGGTTCACGTCTATTCGATCGGCTACATGGCCGAGGACCCGCACCGGGCGCGGTTTTTCTCGTATCTCTCCTTCTTCACGTTCGCGATGTTGGCGTTGGTCACGGCGAACGATTTCCTGCAGCTCTTCTTCGGCTGGGAAGGCGTGGGCGTTGCGTCCTACCTGCTCATCGGTTTCTGGTTCCAGAAGCGCAGCGCAAACGACGCGGCGATCAAGGCGTTCGTCGTCAACCGTATCGGCGATTTCGGCTTCGCGCTCGGCATCATGGCGTGCTTCACGTTCCTCGGAACGATCAAGTTCTTCCCGACGGCCGCTGGCGATCTTGCGCTCTTTGCGGGCTCGGTGAACGGCGTTGAAGTGGCCGGGCAGATCGAGCGGCTGGCGCATCAGGCGCTGGTGCTGGGCGATCTGGTTTTGCCCGCGGCGGAACTGACGGCGTTCCTGTTGTTCATCGGCGCGATGGGCAAGTCGGCGCAGTTCTTCCTGCACGTCTGGTTGCCGGACGCGATGGAGGGCCCGACGCCGGTCTCGGCCCTGATCCACGCGGCGACCATGGTGACCGCTGGCGTGTTCATGGTGTGCCGGCTCGGTGAGCTTTATCACATTGCGCCGCTGGCAAGCGGGTTCGTGACGATCGTAGGCGCTACGACGGCGCTGTTCGCGGCGACGGTTGGTCTGGCGCAGAACGACATCAAGCGCGTCGTCGCATATTCGACCTGCTCGCAGCTGGGCTACATGTTCTTCGCGGCCGGCGTCGGCGCCTACAACGCGGCGATGTTTCACCTGTTCACGCACGCCTTCTTTAAGGCGCTGCTCTTCCTCGGCGCGGGATCTGTGATCCACGGCCTGCATCACGAGCAGGACATGCGTTACATGGGCGGTGTCCGTAAGCCGATGCCGATCACATGGGCGATGATGACGATCGGCACGTTCGCGCTGATTGGTTTTGGCATACCGGGGATTGGCGCCTTGTTCGGTCTGCCGGGTCTGGGCTTTGCGGGCTTTTACTCTAAGGACGCGATCATCGAAGCGGCGTACGGGAGCCACGGCATCGGCGCGCAGTTTGCGTTCTGGTGCGGTGTCGGCGCAGCGCTGCTGACCAGCTTCTATTCTTGGCGTCTCGCCTTCATGACATTTGAAGGCAAGTTCCGTCCGAACCCGCATGCCCATCACGATGATCACGTAACTGGCGCCCACGCCGATCACGGTCACGACGATCATCACCAGGACGCGCACGCGAAGCCCGCGGATGGCGCGGCGCCGGCGCATGAATCACCATGGATCATGCTTGCGCCGCTTATCGTGTTGGCGATCGGTGCTGTGCTCGCGGGCGCGGTTTTCTACCCGTACTTCCTCGGCCATCACGCTGGCGAGTTCTGGGATCACGTCATCCCGTTCCACGAAGGCCACCATGACTTCCCGACCTGGGTGCTGTGGGCGCCGCTGATCGTGACCGTGACCGGTTTCTTGCTGGCGATCGTCTTCTATCTGTGGAAGCCGGGCGCCTCGAAGGCGATGGCGAAGGGACCGGTTTGGGCGTTCCTCTACAACAAATGGTACTTCGACGAACTCTATAATTTCGTGTTCGTCAAAGGCGCGCGTGCGCTTGGCGACCTTTTTTGGAAGTGGGGCGATCAGAAAACCATCGACGGGCTCGGCCCTGATGGCGTTGCCGCTAGCTCGCGCTTCTTCTCACGCAGCCTGCGCAAGGTGCAGACCGGCTTTGTTTATCACTACAGCTTCGTCATGCTGATCGCGGCGGTGGCTTTCGGCGCCTATGCGATCCTCGCGAGCATTGGGGGCGGCCAATGAGCGAGATCGTGGCCGGTTGGCCCATTCTTTCGATTCTGACGTTCCTGCCAGCGGCGGGTGCGGTGCTCATTCTGCTGTCCCGTATGTCCGCGCGCGGGTTGAACCCGGGCTACGATAACGGCGTTAAGCTGCTGACGCTGTTCTTCACGATCGCGACGTTCGTCGTCTCGCTGTTCGCGTTCGCGGCGTTCGACCCATCGAATCCTGAGTTTCAGCTGACCGAAAACGTCCCGTGGGCGTTTGGCGCGAGCTACGCCATGGGCGTCGACACGCTGGCGATGTCGCTGGTCATGCTGACGACGTTTCTGACGCCGCTCTGCATTCTAGCCAGTTGGGTGATCGAGAAACAGGTCTCCAGCTACATGGTGCTGTTCCTGTTGCTCGAGACGCTGATGATCGGCGTGTTCTGCGCGCAGGATATCATCCTCTTCTACATCTTCTTCGAAGGCGGCCTCATCCCGATGTTCATTCTGATCGGGGTGTGGGGTGGTGAGCGCCGTGTGTACGCGGCGTTCAAGTTCTTCCTCTACACGCTGCTCGGCTCGCTGCTGATGCTGGTGGCGATCGTCGCCATGGTGTCGATGGCGCGCGCGGCGGGGATCGAGAACCCATTTAGCATCCCTGCGCTAACAGACTTTGCGCAGGCGGGCGGGTTTAGTCCGCAGGTTCAGATTTGGCTGTGGCTCGCCTTCTTCGCGTCCTTCGCGGTGAAGATGCCCATGTGGCCGGTCCATACCTGGCTGCCGGATGCGCACGTCGAAGCGCCGACGGCTGCGTCCGTCGTACTCGCCGCGATCCTGCTCAAGATGGGCGGCTATGGGTTCTTGCGGTTCTCGCTGCCCATGTTCCCAGACGCCTCGCACTTCTTCACGCCGTTCGTATTTGCGCTGAGCGTCATTGCCATTGTTTGGGCGTCGCTGGTGGCGTTCCGCCAGCTCGATATGAAGAAGCTGATTGCTTACTCGTCGGTCGCGCACATGGGTTTTGTCACCATGGGCATTTTCAGCGGCAACGAGCAGGGCATCCAGGGCGCGATCTTCCAGATGCTCTCGCACGGCATCATTTCCGGCGCGCTCTTCCTCTGTGTCGGCGTCGTTTACGATCGGATGCACACGCGCGAGATCGCGTTCTACGGCGGCCTCGTAAACCGGATGCCGGTGTATGCCGCGATCTTCCTGTTGTTCACGATGGGCAATGTCGGCCTGCCTGGTACGAGCGGCTTTCCGGGTGAGATACTCACCATGGTTGGCGCGTTCCAGGTGAATGCTTGGGTCGCGGCGGGCGCCGCGCTCGGCGTAATCCTGTCCGCTGCATACGCGCTGACGCTTTATCGCAAGGTCGCGTTCGGCGTGATCGAGAACCCGAAGCTCGATGGCATCGCCGATCTCGATGCGCGTGAGTGGGTGACGTTTATCCCGTTGATCGTCGCGACGTTGGTTATGGGGCTTGCGCCGGGTTATGTGCTCGACTTCACGCAGAACTCGGCTGAGGCGATCTCCAGCGCCTTCTTGGGAGCCCGCCCATGAACCCCATGAGCGATCTCTCAGCGAGCCTGCCGCTCGCGCATCCTGAATTGCTGCTGGTGGGCTTTGCGCTCGGCGCCGCTATGATCGGCGCTTGGTTCAAGGACAAGGCGTTCCACGCGCTTTCGATCCTCGGCGTTACGGCGATTGCCGGCGCTGGCGTTCTGGCGATGTACGGGCCGTTCGCGCCGGTTGAGATTTTCCAGGGCGCGTTGGTTGTCGATGGCGTTGCCGTCTTCGCGAAGGTGCTGATCGGGTTCGCCGGCGCCGCGACCTTGGCGCTGGGCGCCGATCACTTCGGACGCACGGGCGATAAAAGGTTCGAGTATCCGGTGCTGGTGGCGCTCGCCGTGCTCGGCATGTTCGTGATGGTGTCGGCGCAGGATTTGATTAGCCTTTACGTTGGCGTCGAGTTGCAGAGCTTGTCCGCTTACGTGCTCGCCGCGTGGCGCCGGGACGATGCGCACTCGTCTGAGGCGGGCCTCAAGTATTTCGTGCTAAGCGCGATCTCATCGGGCCTGCTGCTGTTCGGTTCGTCGTTCGTCTACGGCTTCACCGGGTCGATCCGGTTCGACGCGATTGCGGCGGCGGTGAACGAAGGCGCTGGCGGCGTTGGGTTGCTGTTTGGCCTTGTGCTGATGCTTTGTGCGCTGGGCTTCAAGATGTCGGCGGCGCCGTTCCACATGTGGACGCCGGATGTGTACGAAGGCGCGCCGACGCCGGTCACAGCGTTCTTTGCCGCCGCACCGAAGGTGGCTGCGGTCGCGCTGATGGCGCGGGTGCTTTACGAGCCATTCGCCGGCATGGAAGCGCAGTGGCAGCAAGTGGTGATGGCGCTTGCGGCGATCTCGATGGTTTGGGGTTCGATCGCGGCGCTGCAACAGACCAATTTGAAGCGGCTGATGGCGTATTCGTCGATCGGCAATATCGGTTTTGCTCTGATGGGCCTCGCCGCTGGCGGGGAGCAAGGCGCATCGTCCGCTCTGATCTATATGGCGCTTTATTTACCTACAAACATCGGCATCTTTGCGTTGATCCTGGCGATGCGGCGCGAGGGCGAACCAGCGGAGACGGTCGCCGATCTGGCCGGCATGGCCCAGAAGCGGCCTCTGATGGCTGCTCTGTTCACGATGCTGCTGTTCTCAATCGCGGGCATTCCGCCATTTGCCGGCTTCATCGGAAAGCTGCTTGTGTTCAGCGCGGCAGTCGAAGGCGGGCTGGTTTGGCTCGCTGTGTTGGGCGGTGTCGCGGCGGTGGTGTCGGCAGCGTATTATCTGCGCCTGATCGCCTCGATCTGGTTTGCACCGCCGGCGGCGCAATTGCAGGCGCCGAGCGGGACGATCATGGTAACGGCGGCGGCTGCGGCGGCTTTGTCGTTCCCCATCCTGGTGTTGATGCTTGGCGCCGTGGAGCGCTGGGTCGATGCCGCGGTGCGGATGAGCTTTTGAGAAAAGAGGCGCGATGATCGACGCGCACGCGCCGGTCGAGGTCTTCGACGAGATCGACTCCACAATTCTGGAGGCGCGCCGCCGCGTCGCGCGCGGTGAATCTGGGCCGGTTTGGCTGATTGCGCAGAGGCAGACTGCGGGCCGCGGGCGGCGTGGGCGCGCCTGGATTTCGTTCGACGGCAATCTGCTCGCGACTTATCTCTTTGCCACGCGCCACCCGCCGACCACGATCGCGTTGCTCGGGTTCGCCACGGGTTTGGCGTTGGCGGAGACGATAGATGCGTCCTTGGGCGCCGGGCGCGCGACCCTGAAATGGCCCAACGATGTTTTCATCGATGGCGCGAAAGCCTCTGGCATCATGTTGGATTCCGGAGCGCTCGATCCGCAAACGACTTGGGTTGCGCTGGCCTTTGGCGTGAACCTTTCGGCCGCTCCGAAGGCAATTGATCAGCCGACGATAAGCCTCCGCCAACTGTTGCCGCCTGACGCGCCGGCGCCTGAACCGCTCGCCTTTCTTGCGGCGCTCAGACCGCGCCTGGAAGGCTGGGCGAAGCGGCTTGAGCGCGAAGGCTTTGAACCGCTGCGCCAAGCTTGGCTCGCACGGGCGCATGGCCTTGGCCGCGACGTGCGCGTAATGCAGGGTGAGCAGGCGATCGAGGGCCGTATCATCGGGCTCTCGGCGCGCGGTGAACTCGAACTCGAAACAGCGAACGGCCCGCGGCTCATCGCGGCGGGCGATGTCCTTCTTCCTGGTACGGCCTGATCCCATGCTCCTGGCAATCGATGTCGGCAACACTAATACCAAATTCGCAGTCTGGGACGGTCAGTCCTGGCGGGCGCAGTGGCGCGCCTCCACCGACACCACTCGCACCGCGGACGAGTACGCGCCTTGGCTGACGCAGATCATGACGCTGTCGGGGCTGTCGTTCTCGGACATCAGCGCTTGCATCATTTCGACCGTGGTGCCGCAGGCGCTGTTCAATCTGCGCAACCTGTCGCGCCGTTACATTAACACTGAGCCGATGGTGATCGGCGAGGATGGGCTGAAGCTCGGTATCGAAGTGCGTATCGACAAACCGAACGAGGCGGGCGCTGACCGGCTGGTGAACGCGGTTGGAGCGTTCATGCAGTACGGCGGGCCGGCCATCGTCATCGATAGCGGCACCGCCACAACCTTTGACATCGTTGGCGCGGATGGCGCCTTCGAAGGCGGGGTTATCCTACCGGGGATCAATCTTTCCCTGCAGGCGTTGCATGAAGCAGCGGCGCGACTTCCGCGCGTCGAAATCCGCGATCCTGGCCACGTTATTGGCAAGGATACAGTCAGCGCCATGCAGTCCGGCATCTATTGGGGATCGATCGAGATGATCGAGGGGCTATGCCGGCGCATCCGCGAGGAGTACGGCAGGCCAATGATTACAATCGCCACTGGCGGCGTCGCCTCATTGTTCGAGGGCGCGTTCCCGACCATCGACCATTTTGACCAAGACCTAACCTCGCGCGGGTTGCTTGAGATCTTTCGCCGGAACGGCGGCGCGCTTTGAAAAGGCCAGCGGCTGACGACGAACTCGTGTTCCTGCCGCTGGGCGGTTCGGGCGAAATTGGGATGAACCTCAACGCGTACGGCTACGGCCCGCCGGATGCGCGTCAGTGGATCATCGTTGATATTGGCGTCACGTTTGGACGCGAAGACTCCACGCCGGGCGTCGACCTTATTTTGCCTGATCCCACGTTCCTTGAGGGCGAGCGCGACAACATCATCGCGATCGTGTTGACGCATGCGCATGAAGATCACATCGGCGCGCTTGGCTGGTTGTGGCCGCGGCTGAAGGCGCCGGTGTATGCGACGCCGTTTACCGCGGCGTTGGTGCGCGAAAAATTGCGCGAGCGCGGGCTGCTGGAGAAAGTGCCGCTGACCGAAATCCCGTTAAAGGGCCGTCTAAATCTTGGGCCGTTCGAGATTGATTTCGTCACGCTGACGCACTCTATCCCTGAGCCGAATGGCTTGGCCATTCGCACTCCGCTTGGGCTTGTCTGGCACACCGGCGATTGGAAGATCGATCCTGATCCTCTCATTGGCGAAACCACCGACGAAGCTAAGCTCCGCGAAATGGCGGACGAGGGCATTCTCGCAATGGTGTGCGACAGCACCAATGTGTTTGTTGAAGGCACGACCGGTTCTGAGTCAGACGTGCGCAGGAAGTTGACGGAAGTGATCGGCAAATGCACCGGCCGCGTGGCTGTGACGGCGTTTGCTTCAAATGTTGCGCGCGTGGAGACGGCCTTGTTTGCCGCGCGCGCGGCGGGGCGCACGCCGTGCCTGGTGGGACGCTCGATGCACCGCATCTACCATGCCGCAAAGGGCATTGGCCTTTTGCAAGATGCGCCTGAAGTCATCGACGAAGAAGAAGCTGGCACGTTGCCGGATGCAAACGTCCTGTTCCTCTGCACCGGCAGCCAGGGCGAGCCACGTGCGGCGCTGTCGCGCATCGCCAAAGGTGATCATCGCAATGTTTCACTGCGCGGGGGCGATACGGTGATCTTTTCGTCGCGCGTCATCCCGGGCAACGAGACTGCGATCCATGCGCTCTATGAAGACTTCCTGAGTCGTGGCGTTGAACTGATCACGGCGGACGATCACTTCATCCATGTCTCCGGCCACCCGGCACGCGATGAGCTGAAGCAGATGTATCAATGGGCGCGGCCGCGTATCGCAATCCCGGTGCATGGCGAGACGCGACATATCCGCGAGCACGTGAAGCTGGCCCAGGCGCTGCAAATTCCTGAAACGATTGCGCCGAAGAACGGCGATCTCATTCGCCTCGCGCCGGGCCCCGTGGCGCTAATCGACGAGGTGCCGTCGGGCCGGCTTTATGTCGACGGTTCGGTGCTGGTCGAGCCGGACGACGATGCGATCCGAGACCGTAAGCGCTTGGGCGCCGACGGCGCGGTTAACATCGCACTCGCCGTAAACGCGAAAAATGCCGTCGTCGCCGGGCCCAACGTCTCCGTCCGTGGTCTAACCATGCCGGATGACGAAGACATGGACCTGGCGCTGGAGGAGCTCGAGCGCTCGGCCGAGGCCGCTTATGCCAAGCTTTCGCATGCTGACCGCAGCGACGATGACGCTATTGAGGGCGCCGTGATGCGCGCCGTTCGCAAGTCCGCGGAAAAACTGTGGCGCAAGCGCCCGCTGGTCGACGTTTCCGTACTGCGGCTGTAAAGTGCGCCGAGCGGACGGGAGCGGAATTTTATGATCGGCAGGCTTAACCACGTGGGCATCGCGGTGCCTTCGATTGAGGCCGCGAAGGAAACCTACCGGGACCTCTATGGGGTCACGGCCGACGCGATTACCGATACGAAAGAGCTGCCGCCCCAGGGCGTGAAGTACGCTTTCGTAAACCTGCCGAACTGCCAGATCGAACTCATTGAGCCGTTAGGCGCCGATAGCCCGATCAAGAACTTTCTCGAGAAGAACCCAACGGGTGGCCAGCACCATGTGTGCTTCGAGGTGCCGGACATCTATGCGGCCCGGGACGAGATGGTGGTGCGCGGCGCTAAGGTGCTGAACGAGCCTCGCATAGGGGCTCATGGTACGCCGGTGATCTTCATCCACCCGCGCAACTCGAACGGCGTGCTGATCGAACTCATGGAGACGCCGAAAGGCGATCACCGATGAGCCTTTTTCTCTCGGTTGCGATCTATTTGATCTTGTGGTGGCTGGCGTTCTTCACTGTGCTGCCGATCGGCGCGCAAAGTGGGCACGAGGCGGGCGATGAGATTGTTGCCGGATCGGAGCCGGGCGCGCCGAAGGTGCACGGACTGCGGATGAAGATCATTCTGGCGACCGGGATTTCGGCGGTTGTGTGGCTGGGCGTCGCCTGGGCGGTTTCGGTCGATCTGATGGGCCTGCGGCCGCATTAAGCCGCGTTGCGGGGCCGGGCGGCTCAGTTTATCCAAGCCCTTCAACAGCAAGAGTTTCCCGCATGCATGCGCTTAAGGTCACGCGCGCCGAAGATTTTCCCGAATGGTATCAGGCCGTCGTGCGCGAGGCTGACCTGGCGGAGAATTCGCCGACGCGCGGCAGCATGATCATCAAAGCCTGGGGCATGGGGCTTTGGGAGCGCATCCAGGGCGAACTGGATCGGCGCATCAAAGAAACCGGCCACGACAATTACTATTTCCCGCTGCTGATCCCGCTCTCGTTCTTCGCCAAGGAGGCAGAGCACGTTGAAGGGTTCGCCAAGGAAATGGCCGTCGTCACCCATCATCGGCTGAAGTTGATCGATGGCGAGCTGAAGCCCGATCCTGATGCCGAGCTGACCGAGCCGCTTATCATTCGCCCGACGTCCGAGACGATTATCGGCGATGCGTTCAGCCGCTGGATCACGTCCTATCGCGATCTGCCGCTGAAGCTGAACCAATGGGCCAACGTGATGCGCTGGGAGATGCGCACGCGTCTTTTTCTGCGCACCTCGGAATTCCTCTGGCAGGAAGGGCACACCGCGCACGTCGATGAAGCCGACGCGATGGAAGAGACGATGCTCGCGCTCGAACTCTATCGGAGCTTGGCGGAGGACTTCCTGGCGATCCCGGTGGTCGTCGGCGAGAAGCCGGAGAACGAGCGCTTCCCAGGCGCCGTCCGCACCTATTCGATTGAAGCGATGATGCAGGACGGCAAGGCGCTGCAGGCCGGCACCTCGCACTATCTCGGCACCAATTTCGCCGAAGCGCAGAACATTCGCTATCAGGACAAGGATGGCGGCTCGTCACTCGCGCACACGACGAGTTGGGGCATGTCCACGCGCATGATCGGCGGCCTGGTGATGACGCACGGCGATGACGACGGCCTACGCGCGCCACCCGCCGCTGCGCCGCGCCAGATCGTCGTGGTGCCGATGCTGCGCGGGAAACCCGAAGACGAAGCGCTCAAGACATACTGCGCCGAGCTGGTGGCGGAGTTGAACAAGCAAAACGCGTTCAACGCACCGGTGCGGGCGTTTGTTGATACGAAGGATGCGCGGCCCGCCGATAAACGCTGGGATTGGGTGCGTCGCGGCGCGCCGATTATTTGTGAAATTGGCCCGCGCGATGCGGCCGGCGGGCAGGTGACGTTCATCAGGCGCAACGCGCTGCGCGAGGGCGAGAAAATCAAGTCGCACACCTTGCCGCGGGCGGACTTCGTCGCGCAGGCGGCTGCTCTGCTAGAGGTCGCGCAGGTCGAACTTTTCACCGAGGCAAAGGCGCGCCTTGAAGCCAACATCACGGGCGACCTCAAGACTTTCGCTGATATCGAGCGGTATTACGGAACCGGCGAGAATGAGCGCGAGTTTAAGGGCTGGGCGCGCGTGCACTGGTCGCGCCCCACCGGCGCTGCGCTGGAAGAAGTGGGGACGCGCCTGAAAGCCTTGAAGCTGACCATTCGCAACGCGCCGCAGGCACAGCCGGCGGCGTACAGGCCTTGTATCTTCACGGGCGCCCCAGGCGTAGAAGAAATCCTGATCGCGCGGGCGTATTGATGAGCAACAGTAAGCCCTTTGGCCTGTTCGAGCGGATGCTCGCGGGCCGCTACCTCCGCGCTCGCCGGCAACATGGCGGTGTTTCACTGATTTCGGTGATCTCGGTTGTCGCCATCGCGCTCGCGGTGTCGGCGCTGATTATCATCATGTCGGTGATGAACGGCTTCCGGGAGACGCTGCTGTCGCGCATCCTGGGCGTGAACGGACACATTTACGTAGATGTCCGTGGCCTACCGATGCCCGAGATCGATCGCATCATGCGCGAAGCTTCCGAAGCGCCGGGCGTGTTGCATGTGACGCCGTTGATCAACGAACAGGCGCTCGCGACAGTAGATGGGCGCGCGGCGGGCATTCTGGTGCGTGGCATCCCGCGCGAGCAATTGGAGTCGCTGCCGCTTGTGTCGGAGAGCATTCGCGCCGGTG